>Ga0209211_10000014_pt1 | contig 447264 bp, 408 predicted proteins | sample RifGroA2_FD_183992 | JGI IMG/M metagenome (GOLD analysis project Ga0209211, IMG submission 183992) | Groundwater microbial communities from Rifle, Colorado, USA - Groundwater A2 (SPAdes) (version 2) | ecosystem: Environmental > Aquatic > Deep subsurface > Groundwater | place: Rifle, Colorado... | reverse complement strand
GGGGGGGGGGGGGGGGGTTGAGGGCCGCTGCCAAGTGATCGTTGAGGACCAAAAAAAGCCACCCAAAGGTGGCGGCTTCCGAGGGCGCGTGCATGCGTCACGCTGGCATGAGGGGTCAGAAGTTCTCCCAGTCGCCTTCTACTTGCTGGGCCGCAACCGCCGGGATGGCCGACGGCATGAGTGCAGCCATGGTTTTCGCTGTGCTGGTGTTGCGAATGGCGCGTTTGAACGCTACTGCGGCAAGGGGCTTGGTCGGCTTGCTGGGCGCAGAAGAAGAGGGCGGTAGGTTGCGGGCGGATGATGGGCCGTGGGTTCCCGTGAGTTTGAACACGGAGACGGTGTTGACCAACTCCTGGGCCTGCGAGTTCAGACTGCCTGCAGCGGCCGCCATTTCTTCCACCAGGGCTGCATTTTGCTGGGTGGCTTGGTCCATGTGGGTCACGGCCTCATTGATCTGCTCCACACCCTGGCTTTGTTCGGTGCTGGCGGCGCTGATTTCTCCCATGATGTCCGTTACCCGCCGGATGGAAGCAACCACCTCACTCATCGTCTGTCCTGCGCGGTCCACCAGGGCGGTTCCCGCCTCTACACCTTCCACACTGGCTCCGATCAAACCTTTGATCTCGCGTGCGGCTTCGGCCGAGCGCCCCGCCAGGTTGCGGACCTCGCTGGCCACCACGGCAAAACCGCGTCCTTGTTCACCCGCGCGGGCGGCCTCGACGGCGGCGTTCAGGGCGAGGATGTTGGTCTGGAAGGCGATGCTGTCGATCACGCTGATGATGTCGGAGATCTTGCTGCTGCTCTGATTGATGTCCTTCATGGTGCGCACCACGTCTGCCACGACTTCGCCCCCCTGCTCCGCGATAGAGGATGCGTTCTGTGCCAGCTGATTGGCTTGGCGGGAGTTGTCTGCGTTCTGGCGCACGGTTGAGTTGAGTTCCTCCAGGGACGCCGCCGTTTGTTCGAGCGCACTGGCTTGCTCTTCAGTGCGGGAGGATAAGTCGTTGTTCCCCTGGGCAATTTGCTCCGAGGCACTGGCGACGTTGACGGAGCTTTGTTGGACCATGGAAACCATGGCGACAAGGCTGTCTTGCATGCGCTTGAGTTGGGCCATCAGGCTGGTGGAGTCGCCCGGCTGGAGTTGGATAGCGACCGTCAGATCACCATGGGCGACGCTGCGCGCGAGTGCTGCGGCAGTCCCGGGTTCGGCGCCGAGTTGGCGAATGATGCTGCGCGCCACTATGTAGCCGAACCCCATTGCGAAGAGCACGCCGCCAGCAATGGCCAAGGCTACGAAAAGCCGAGTGTTGGCATAGGACAGCAGGGCCTGATCGTATTCTTTGCGTGCTGTGTCGAGTTGCACCTGCACCAGTGCGCCCAGCACGTCCTGCAAAGGATCAAGCGCGGGATACATCTCTTTGGCCGCGTATGCCGCCAACGCAGCCATATCGTTGCTACGGATCAGTCCTTCAAGGGCGCGAACGGCGCCATCGGCTTTGGGCTGCAGTTCCTTGAATTGCTGTGTGAGCCGTAGTTCGTCTGCGACCAGATCTGTGGCGAGATAGGCGCTCCAGTTGCCTTCAATGTCAGTCTTCGCCTTGGCAATGGCGTCCAGCCCTTGTTGAGAGGTCAAGGCGCCGTCACGCACCTTGTGCGCGGTATCCACCACGTTCACGGCATAAGCGTCTGATACGCGCTTGATTTGCTGAAGAGGCACCACGCGGTCCTGGTAGACGGTGTTCAGTCCCGCATTGGAGCGTTGCATTCCATGCAATCCAGTAAGGCCGATCAACATGGTGAGGATGCACAGGGTTACCAGCAGCAAGGCTAGGCGTGTGGCTACTTTGAGTTCGTTGAGTTTCATGGGAATTTCGACTGGGTGTATTTGTGTTTCACGGCAATGGGATAGGGCGTCATTGCACGGTGAGGGGCGAAGGCAGCGAGGGTGCCAAGAGCTTTTCAATGTCGAGCAGGATGAGCATCCGGTCATCGACCGATCCGATGGCCAGCAGGTGGTCCCGATCCACGTCCATGTCGAGTGCGGGGACAGGGCGCAATTGCTCTCTCTCCAGCGTGAGCACATCAGACACGCCATCCACCACAACGCCCACGACGCGCTGACCAATGTTGAGCACGATCACCACGGTCAGATGGTCATAGCGAGCTTCTGGCAAGCCCAGTTTCAGGCGCAGGTCGATGATGGGCACGATCACGCCGCGCAGGTTGACCACGCCCTTCAGGTCGGCGGCGGCATTGGCGATGGTGGTGGGCTTTTCGTACGAACGGATCTCCTGCACCCGCAGGATGTCTACGCCGTACTCCTCGTTGCCGATCTTGAATGCCAGGAACTCGCGAAGATCGGTCAAGACCGTTGGGGCTGCATCAGGGATAGAACCCAGGCTGGATAGGGTGTGAAGATTCGCTGGCATGTCTTTTTGATAAAAATGATAGTTGTGCGAATTTTAAGAAGATTGAATCACATTTGTCAAATAAATGATTTTCAAAATGATAAATATGCTTCCATCACCAGCGCTGTCGTGCGTTCTTCTGTGCAAACGGGCGGGCTTGCTGCAGGGGCAGCGCATGCTGTTTTTCAAGGGATGATGGTTGGACGGCAGCGGTGAGCCCGCACAATTCGGGGCATGAAAACCCTTCGCCTTCGCCCTGGCAAAGAGCGCTCGCTCCTGCGCCGCCACCCCTGGATCTTCGAATCGGCCATCGCCAAGGGCGGCGGCGACAGCGGCGAGACCGTGCGTGTGGAGTCGCACGAAGGCCAGTTCCTGGCTTGGGCCGCCTTCAGTCCGACCTCGCGCATCCGCGCGCGGGTGTGGAGCTTTGACGAAGCACAGCGCATTGATGCTCCGTTTTTTATAGCTGCTTGCGCCCGATCCATCATCGCCAGAGCCCGATTTGATGTGCAAAGTGATGGCGTGCGTCTGGTGCACGGCGAATCCGACGGTCTGCCGGGGCTCATCGTGGACCGCTATGGCGATACGCTGGTGGCCCAGTTCACCAGCGCGGGCACCGAGCGCTGGAAGGATGTGATCGCCGACGCGCTGCTGCGCGAGACGGGCCTGGCCAAGCTGTACGAGCGCTCAGACGCCAGCGTGCGTGCGCTGGAAGGTCTGGAGCCCGCCACGGGCTGGCTGCGAGGCGGGCCCGCGGGCGTGGCGGGCGATAGCGAAGGGCCACCGCTTGAACTCGCTATCTACGAACACCAGTGGCGCCTGACGCTCAACATCGCCGAGGGCCACAAGACCGGCTTCTACCTGGACCAGCGCGACAGCCGCAAGCGTTTTGCTGACTACGCCCAGCGCCTGGGCTTCAAGCATGTGCTCAACTGCTTCTGCTATACCGGCGGCTTCAGCGTGGCCGCGCTGGCGGGCATGCGTGCGGCAGGCACCGTGGCCGATGGGCATGTGACGTCCATCGACTCGTCCGGTCCTGCCTTGGAGCGTGCCCGTGCGCACGTGGCGCTCAACGGCTTTGACCCGAACCGCGCGAGCTTTATGGATGCCGACGTGAACGCTTCACTGCGCCAGTTCCTCAAGGAGGGCCAGCGTTTTGACGCCATCATCCTCGACCCGCCCAAGTTTGCGCCGACCGCAGCGCACGCCGAACGCGCGGCCCGCGCCTACAAGGACATCAACCGGCTGGCGCTGCAACTGCTGACCCCGGGCGGGGTGCTGTTCACCTTCTCGTGTTCGGGCGGCATCAGCGCCGACCTGTTCCACAAGATCGTGGCGTCGGCGGGCGCGGATGCGGGCGTGGACGGCTACATCCTGGAGCGCCTGGGCGGCGCGCCCGACCACCCCATGACGCTGGAGTTTCCGGAGGGCGAGTACCTCAAGGGGCTGGTGGTGATGCGCAAGGCGTGAGCTATCCGTGCCCTGCAAGGGCTTGACAGCCTCGGTACACTGAAAAATGAGTCCCTCCGCAGGGAGGTCGCGCTGAGTGGCATCGGGCCGCAGCGCAGGTATTGATCCCCTTGAAAGACAGATTTATGGCACTGATCCCCGTCACTATCCTCACCGGCTTCCTGGGCTCGGGCAAAACCACGCTGCTCAAGCGCCTGCTCTCCGAAGCCCATGGCCAGAAGATCGCCGTGATCGAGAACGAATTCGGCGAAGAGAACATTGACAACGACATCCTCGTGACCGAGTCCAAGGAGCAGATCGTGCAGATGAGCAACGGCTGCATCTGCTGCACCATCCGCGAAGACCTGCGCGAGACGCTGCAGCTACTGGCCGCCAAGAAGCGCAAGAACCTGCTGGAGTTCGACCGCATCGTGATCGAGACCACCGGCGTGGCCGACCCGGGGCCAGTGGCGCAAACCTTCTTCATGGACGAAGAAATTGCCGAGACCTACCTCATCGACTCCATCATCACCCTGGTGGACGCCAAGCACGCACCCCAGCAGCTCAATGACCGCCAGGAGGCGCGCCGCCAGGTGGGTTTTGCGGACCAGATATTCCTGTCCAAGACCGACCTGGTGTCCAAGGACGAGGCCGAGGCGCTGATCCATCGCCTCAAGCACATGAACCCGCGCGCGCCCATCAAGGCCGTGCATTTTGGCGAAGTGCCGCTCAAGGAGGTGTTGGACCTGCGCGGCTTCAACCTCAATGCCAAGCTGGACATCGACCCAGACTTCCTCAAGGAAGAAGGGGATGGGCATGACCACCACGACCATGACCACGAACATGGCGAGCACTGCAGCCACCCCTCGCACCAGCATGAACATGGCCATGGTCACCACCATCACCACGACGATGATGTGAAGAGTTTTGTGTACCGCTCCGACCGGCCGTTCGACCCGGCCAAGCTGGAGGACTTCCTGGGGGCCATCGTGAATATTTACGGCCCGCGCATGCTGCGCTACAAAGGTGTGCTTAATATGAAGGGCACTGAACGCAAGGTGATCTTCCAGGGGGTGCACCAGCTCATGGGAAGCGATCTGGGACCCCAATGGGCCGAGGGTGAGACGCGCACGAGCAAGATGGTCTTTATTGGCATTGACCTGCCCAAGGACATCTTCCTGCAGGGGCTGGAACAAAGCCTGGTCTGACCCTCACCGGGGCCTGTGCCGCCCAGGGGAGAACGGCGTGTTTGTGTTGTATCTGCAACGTTTTCGTTTGCGTCAGCCCAGGTCGATACAATCGCGCCCCGGTAAAACCCCGGAAGGCTTGCCACCCGCCCTTGGCTGCGAATGCAGCTAGGGCCCGCCCGTACTGCGAGGAGACCAGGAAGTGAAAGCCGACACCAGCAAATCCAAGGGGGCCACCAAGGCAACCCCTGCCGCGGCGAAAAGCGCCGCCGCCCCAGCGGCACCCAAAGTTGCTGCGAAGGCCACTGCCAAGGCTGCTGCGGCGCCCAAGGTGGCCGCACCCCCCGCCGTGGCGGCTCCTGCTCCGGCACCCGTGCTGCAAGCAGGCTCGCAGGTACCCGTGCGCACAACCCGGCCTTCTTCACGATTGGCCCAATTGACCGTACCATCCATGGCACAGACAGTGGCTTCGACCGCTGCCAAAGCCAGTTATCTACATACCATGCCCACGACCGCGCAAGCACAGCCTACGTATACGGCTGCCAAAAAAGACCCCAAGCTGGCGAACAACTGGAAAACCAAGTCCGCCGCTGAGTTGACCGATGCCGAAGTCATGGCCATGCCTGACGACGAGTACATGAACGACAAGCAGATGGCCTTCTTCCGCCTGAAGCTGGTGCAGCTCAAGCAGGAGATCCACAACAGCGCTGGTGAAACCACCGAACACCTTCGTGAAGACACCGTGGTGGTGCCCGATCCGGCCGACCGCGCCACGATCGAAGAGGAACATGCCCTGGAGTTGCGCACCCGCGACCGCGAGCGCAAGCTGCTCAAGAAGATCGAGCAGTCCATTGCCCGCATCGACGCAGGTGACTATGGCTACTGCGACGAAACCGGCGAACCCATTGGTGTGGGCCGCCTGATTGCACGTCCCACCGCCACGTTGTCCCTCGAAGCACAACAACGCCGCGAACTCAAGCAGAAGATGTTTGGTGATTGACCGGGCCGTCTGGCCTGATCAACCCCAAGCGCACCCTGAGCCATGAGCAAGGAAGAAACCACCCCCGGAGGCCTGCTGTCGAAGGTGGTTCGGTTCGTGAAGAACCCGACGGTGAACTGGACCGAGCTGGACTCCATCCAGGACGACCGGGAGAGCCAGTACAGCAAGCAGATGCTCAAGGAGATGATCGAGCGCAAGCGCCGCAACGATTTCGTGCGGCGCCGCGAGTTCGATCAGCTGCGCAAGCTGCGTCAGCGCGAGGTGCTGCAAGGCCAGCGTGTGGAAGACGCCGCAGGGCGCCCCTCGTTCTTTCAGAGCAGCATGGCATCGCCCGACGAGCGGGCCGTCACGCTCAAGAAGATCGACGAGATCGAAGCGCAGATGTCGCAGCAGTGGTGGAAGAGCAAGCAAGGTGCAGAGGCTCCCACGCAACCTGGCGCCATGCCTGTTGCTGCCGACGCAGCTGCGTCCTCTGATTCCGCCCACGCAAGGGCGTATGCGCCCACGGCACCCGGCAGCCTGCCAGCGCCCCTCGAAAACAAGGCCGGTGTCCAGCCGCTGTTTGCCGATGACAGCATGGCCATTGGCCGGTTTGGCGGCACCGATGCGCAAATGCTCGCGGGTGCAGGTCCTGGCGAAGCGTCCTTCAGCCTTGCGGCAGCTACTGCGGTAACGCCAGCGCCCGCATCCGAACCGGAGGAATTCGTGCACGAACCCGATTTAGAAGAAGCTGCCATCCGGTTTGCCAATGGCGACCACGCCGGGGCTGAGTCCGGCCTGCTCGATGTGCTGGCCCAGCACCAGCAGGATGCGCCCGACGACCAGCTCGAAATCTGGATGACACTGTTCGACCTGTACCGTGCAACGGGCCAGCACGACCGGTTTGACACCCTGGCCATCGACTTCGCCGCCCAGTACAGCCGCTCCGCTCCGCTGTGGTTTTCCATGCCCGAGCAATTGGGCATGGCACCGCCCGCCGCAGCGGCTGCGGCTGGAACGGCTGCAGCCGCACCGGCAGGCGTGGTGCGCCGCGATTTCAGCTGGAACGCGCCGCCCACGCTGGCTGTGTCTTCGGTGGCCGCACTCCAGGCCTCGTTGGCACGCGCCGCCTCGCCCTGGACCCTGTCCTGGGCCCGCTTGGGCGCTATCGATGACGCTGCCGTGCCTTTGCTGGCGGACCAGTTCACCCTGTGGGCCGAGCGTGATGTTCAGCTGGTGTTCTCCGGGGTAGAAAAGCTCAACGCCCTGCTGGATGCCAAAACCCAGTCTGGCGACCGCGCCACCAGCCCCGAGTGGTGGCGCCTGCGCATGGCGGCACTGCGGCTCATGGGCAAGCCGGATGAGTTCGAGCTGGTGGCGCTGGATTACTGCGTAACCTACGAGGTCTCTCCGCCGTCGTGGGCGTCGCCGCGCTGCGGGTATTCGGACAACGAAGGTGTGTCTTCGGGCTCGGCGCCTCTGGCGGCCGAGAGCGACTTCATGGCTTCTGACCTGGGTGAGTTGTCCGCCCCCGCTCCGCTGGAGGCGGGCCCCGTGGCGCAGCTCAGCGGCTATATCGATGGTGATGCCACGCCACTGCTGGAGCCTTTCCTGGCCTTCCTGCGCCCGGGGGTGCCGCTGACCATTGCCTGCGACAAGCTCATTCGTGTGGACTTTGCGGCTGCGGGCTCGGTGCTCAACTGGGCGGCCGAGCAGCAGGGCCATGGCCATGTGATCCAGTTCCAGAACCTGCAGCGGCTGGTGGCAATTTTCTTCAACGTGATCGGTATCAACGAGCACGCTTGGGTGGTACCCCGAAAGAACTGATACCTCCATGGGACGCACCACCAGTGCGGCGGAGCAACCCTTGCGCGCCGGCTGGGTGCGGGCCGTGATCGTTGCATAGTTTTTGGGTGGGCTGCAGGGCCACAGATTCGGTGGCTGCTCGTGGCAGTTAGCGTTCGGCGTCGCCTTGAAAGCGCCGCCCGTGCCCTCAACTGCCGCAGCTATGGACTCATCAAACGACAACCATCCGGTGTTCCACGGCACCACCATCCTGAGCGTACGCCGCCAGACGCCCCAGGGCGTTCAAGTGGCCATTGGCGGGGATGGCCAGGTCACCCTGGGCAACATCGTGGTCAAGGGCACGGCGCGCAAGGTGCGCAAGCTGCACCACGGCAAGGTGCTGGCCGGTTTTGCGGGCGCCACGGCCGATGCCTTCACCCTGTTTGAGCGCTTTGAAGCCAAGCTCGAAAAACACCAGGGCCACCTGGTGCGGGCAGCCATTGAACTCACCAAGGACTGGCGCACCGACCGCGTGCTGCGCCGCCTCGAAGCCATGCTTGCCGTGGCCGATCTGGAGGCCTCGCTCATCATCACCGGCAATGGCGACGTGCTGGAGCCCGAGCAGGGCATCGTGGCCATTGGATCGGGCGGGGCCTACGCGCACTCGGCCGCCAAGGCGTTGCTCAACCACACCGACCTCTCTGCGCAGGACATCGTCAAGAAGTCGCTGGAGATTGCCGGCGAGTTGTGCATCTACACCAACATGAACCACACCATCGAGACCTTGTAGGCAGGGTGTTTTTTGCAGGGCGGTCTTGACCGCATTTGATACGTTTTTGATAGCTGCTAGCGCTTGATAGATAAGCGCTAGAGCCCAATTTGACTGGAATTTTCGCCATGTCGTCCATGACCCCCCAGGAAATCGTCTCCGAGCTGGACCACCATATCGTGGGCCAGGCCAGCGCCAAGCGTGCCGTGGCCATTGCGCTGCGCAACCGCTGGCGCCGCCAGCAGGTCGAAGGCAGCCTGCGCCAGGAGATTACACCCAAGAACATCCTCATGATCGGCCCGACCGGCGTGGGCAAGACCGAGATTGCGCGCCGCCTCGCCAAGCTGGCCGATGCGCCCTTCATCAAGGTCGAAGCCACCAAGTTCACGGAGGTCGGCTATGTCGGCAAGGACGTGGATTCCATCATCCGCGACCTGGCGGAGATGGCCGTCAAGCAGACGCGCGAATCCGAGATGAAAAAGGTGCGCGCCCGCGCCGAAGATGCTGCCGAGGAGCGCATCCTGGACGTGCTGATTCCCCCGGCCCGCGCAGCCGCAGGCACCGAGCCCGCGGCTGACAACACGGCCCGCCAAGTCTTTCGCAAGAAACTGCGCGAAGGCGCGCTGGCCGACAAGGAGATCGAGATCGATGTCGCCGAAGGCCGCCCGCAACTCGAAATCATGGGCCCCCAGGGCATGGAAGAAATGGCCGAGCAGTTGCGTGGCATGTTCAGCCAGATGGGCCAGGACAAACGCAAAACCCGCAAGCTCAAGATCGCTGAGGCCCTGAAGCTCATCACCGACGAAGAGGCCGGAAAGCTGGTCAACGAGGAAGAGATCAAGACCCGCGCCGTTGCCAATGCCGAGCAGAACGGCATCGTCTTCATCGATGAGATCGACAAGGTGGCCGCGCGCCAGGAAACCAGTGGTGCCGACGTGTCGCGCCAGGGCGTGCAGCGCGACCTGCTGCCGCTGGTGGAGGGCACCACGGTGTCCACCAAGTACGGCATGATCAAGACGGACCACATCCTGTTCATCGCATCGGGGGCGTTCCACCTGTCCAAACCCAGCGACCTGATCCCGGAGCTGCAGGGGCGTTTCCCCATCCGGGTCGAGTTGGAGTCGCTGTCGGTCAAGGACTTCGAGGCCATCCTCACGCAGACCCATGCGTCCCTGGTCAAGCAGTACCAGGCCCTGCTGGCCACCGAAGGCGTCACGCTCGAGTTTGCGCCCGAGGGCATCACGCGCCTGGCGCACATCGCCTTTGAGGTGAACGAGCGCACGGAGAACATCGGTGCACGCCGCCTGTCCACGGTGATGGAGCGCTTGCTGGACGAGGTGAGTTTTGATGCGACCCGCCTATCGGGTCAGACCATCACCATTGACGCTGCCTATGTGGACGCCCGTCTGCAGACACTGAGCCGGGACGAGGACCTTTCACGCTACATCCTGTGACCACTCGGTCAAGCCTTGAGAGGTCACTTTCATAGGCCTCTCTAAGTGCTTATTTTTCAACGACTTTTGGCTTTTTAATCTCTGCAAAGTCGCGTCTAAGTCGTTGATTTCATTACAAAAGTTTGTTGGGCACCCTCTTGTTCGGTGTGCTTTTCCTGCTACAGTGCAAAAAAGTGCAATTAAGTGGTGAAAAGTGCCCTCAAGGTCCATTGCACGGACCCCCGAGGCGCAAAACCGAATTGGAAATCTGTCCGTGTTTCAAGGTGCCTCGTCGCTGAGTCTCGATGCGAAGGGTCGGCTGTCTGTGCCGACCCGGCATCGTGACGTCCTGGCGGCCACGGCATCCGGTCAGCTCACCATCACCAAACACCCGCACGGCTGCCTGATGGTGTTCCCCCGCCCCGAGTGGGAGAAGTTCCGCGAGCGCATTGCCCAGCTGCCCATGTCCGCCCAGTGGTGGAAGCGCATTTTTCTGGGCAACGCCATGGATGTGGACATGGACGCCACGGGCCGCGTGCTGGTTTCGCCCGAGCTGCGTGAAGCAGCCGGTATCTCCAAAGACACCATGCTGCTGGGCATGGGCAACCATTTCGAACTTTGGGACAAGGCCACCTACGACGAGCAGGAGGCCAAGGCCATGCAGGGCGAGATGCCGGATGTCTTCAAGGACTTTTCCTTCTAAGGCGCGCTGTGACATCCCCCCTGCAACACACCACCGTCCTGCTCAATGAGGCCGTGGATTCGCTCCTGGGCGGCGCAAGCCCTGAGCCTGCGGGCACCTGGGTCGATGCGACCTTTGGGCGCGGTGGGCACTCTCGCCTCATCCTCCTTCGGCTGGGGCCGCAGGGGCGCCTTGTGGCCTTCGACAAGGACCCCGAAGCCATCGCCGAAGCAACGCGCATCACCGATGCGCGTTTTTCCATTCGGCACGAGGGTTTCCGCCATTTGTCCGATCTGCCGCCCGCCAGTGCTGCGGGCGTGCTGATGGACCTGGGGGTGAGCTCGCCCCAGATCGACAGCCCCGAGCGGGGCTTCAGTTTCCGTTTTGACGGCCCGCTGGACATGCGCATGGATACCACGCGCGGCGAAAGCGTGGCCGATTGGTTGGCCACGGCCGAAGTCGGTCAGATTGCGGAGGTGATACGTGACTACGGTGAAGAACGGTTTGCTGGCCCCATTGCAAAGGCGATTGTTGCTCGGCGCGAAGAACGGGGTCCTCTTTCAACCACCGCAGAACTTGCCGATCTCGTGGCTGGCGCGGTCAAAACCCGCGAAGCGGGCCAGAACCCTGCAACGCGCACATTTCAAGCTCTTCGGATTTTCATCAACGCCGAGCTTGAAGAGCTGCAACAGGCGCTAGAGGCCAGCCTCTCGGTGCTGCAGCCGGGCGGGCGGCTGGTAGTCATCAGCTTTCACTCGCTCGAAGACCGCATCGTCAAACAGTTCATCGCCAAACACTCCAAGGAGGTGTACGACCGCCGTGCGCCGTTTGCCGCACCCCAGGCCATGAAGCTCATCGCGCTGGACCGCATCAAGCCCAGTGCTGCCGAAGTGGCCGCCAACCCCCGCTCACGCAGCGCCATCATGCGCGTGGCCGAGCGCACGGCGGTCGTCTGACATGACGAGGCTCAACGTGGTCCTGTTGCTGGCGGTGCTGGCCAGCGCGATCTATCTGGTGCACACCCAGTATGAATCGCGCCGCCTGTTCACCGAGCTGGACCGCGCTGTGGCCGAGGCCCGTCGTCTGGAAACCGAGCACCAGCGCCTGCAGGTGGAAAAGCGCGCCCAGGCCACGCCGCTGCGGGTGGAAAAGATCGCGCGTGCCCAGCTGAACATGCGCACGGCCACGCCGGCCATCACACAGTATGTATCTGACCCACAGGGTGTTGCGGCGGCGGCTGCAGCGGCCGCATCGCAACCGGCAGGGGTGCAGCCATGAGCCGCAGCGTGCTCTACACCTCCAGCCCGCTGCTGGCCAGCAAGACACCGGTCTGGCGCAGCAAGTTCATCGTGGCGATGATTGCGCTGGGTTTTCTGGGGCTGGCGGGGCGCGCTGCCTATGTGCAGGTGTTTGGCAACGCGTTTTTTCAGCGCCAGGGCGAAGTGCGTTTTGCGCGCACGCTGGAGCTGCCCGCCAACCGCGGCAAGATTGTGGACCGCAACGGATTGATCCTCGCCTCCAGCGTGCCGGCGGCCAGCATCTGGGCCATCCCTGAAGACGTGGACCAGGACAAGCCCGAGGTGCGCGCCAAGCTCAAGCAGCTGGCCAAACTGCTCGACATGCCGCAGGCCGAGCTGCAGAAAAAGCTGGCGGATGAAGACAAGACCTTTGTCTGGATCAAGCGCCAGCTCGACTGGGATGTGGGCCAGCAGATTGCTGCACTCGACATCAAAGGCATCTACCAGCGCAAGGAATACAAACGCCAGTACCCCGAGGGTGAAGCCGCTGCGCACGTGGTGGGCTTCACCAACGTGGAAGACCATGGCCAGGAAGGCATGGAGCTGGCGTTCGACAAGGAGCTCGCGGGCAAGCCGGGCTCGCGCCGCGTGATCAAGGACCGCCTGGGTCGCGTGGTCGAAAGCGTGGGCGAAACCGTGCCGCCGGTCGATGGCAAGGACATGCAGCTGTCCATCGACAGCAAGGTGCAGTTCTTTGCCTACCAGAAGCTGCGCGACCAGGTGGCCGCGCACAAGGCCAAGGCGGGCAGTGTGGTGGTGCTCGATGCGCACACAGGCGAGCTGCTGGCGCTGGCCAACTACCCGAGCTACGTGCCCGACAGGCGCCAGAACCTCACGGGCGAACAGCTGCGCAACCGCGCACTGACCGACGTGTTCGAGCCCGGTTCGACCATGAAGCCCTTCACCATCGGCCTGGCACTGGAGACGGGCCGCGTGCGTCCCGAAACCATCGTGGACACCACACCGGGGCGCATCAACATTACCGGCTCCACCATCTCCGACACGCACAACTACGGCGTGCTGACGGTGGAAGGCGTGATCCAGAAGTCCAGCAACGTGGGCACCACCAAGCTGGCCATGCAGATGCCTGCACGCGAAATGTGGGAGACCTTCTCAGCCGCTGGTTTTGGCCAGAAGCCGCAACTGCATTTCCCCGGTGTGGTGACGGGTCGTCTGCGCCCCTACAAGACCTGGCGCCCGGTGGAGCAGGCCACCATGTCGTATGGCTACGGCCTGTCGGCCAGCCTGTTCCAGATGGCGCGCTCGTACACGGTGTTTGCCAACGGTGGCCGGGTGATTCCCGCCACCATGCTCAAGACGGCCGAGCCCGCCGTGGGCGTGCCGGTATTTTCCGAGCGCACGGCCGACCAGGTGCGCAAGATGCTGCAGATGGCTGCAGGCCCTGGTGGCACCGGCCAGAAGGCCCAGACCGTGGGCTACTCGGTGGGCGGCAAGTCGGGCACGGCGCGCAAGCAGGTGGGCAAGAACTACGCTTCGGGCAAGTACCGCGCGTGGTTCACCGGCATGGCGCCCATCGACAAGCCCCGCATCATCGTGGCCGTGATGATTGACGAGCCCAGCAATGGCGTGTTCTACGGCGGTGCCGTGGCTGCACCGGTGTTCAGCGAAGTCGTGCAGCAGACGCTGCGCATGATGGGCGTGCAGCCCGACATGGCGGTCAAGCCACAGATCGTGGCCAACGCGGTGGAGGAATCGCTATGACGACGGTGCCTTTGCTCCAATCGGTGCACGATGCCGTGGCCTGGCTGCGCGAGCGGGTGACCGGCACCCTGCAGACCGACAGCCGCCAGATTCGCCCCGGCGATGGTTTCATCGCCTGGCCAGGCGCTGCCACCGACGGCCGCGCCCACGTCGGCGATGCGTTTGCTCGGGGTGCTGTGGCTTGCCTGGTGGAGCACGAGGGTGTCGAGGCCTTTGCGCTGCAAGGTTTGCCCGTGGCGGCACTCCATGGCCTGAAGGCCGCCACCGGCCTGATTGCGGCCGACTGGTTCGACCAGCCCACGCAGCGCTTGGACGTGCTGGCCGTGACGGGCACCAACGGCAAGACCAGCACCAGCTGGTGGCTGGCCGAAGCCCTCAATGTGCTATCAAAACATGAGCTTACTGCGCAAGGTGGATGCGCGCTGGTAGGCACTTTGGGCATGGGAACGCCGCCGGCACTCACCAGCACGGGCATGACCACCCCCGACCCGGTGCGCTTGCAGCGCGCGTTCCAGCAGTTCGCCGATGCGGGCCGCACGGCCTGCGCCATTGAGGCCTCTTCCATCGGCCTGGCCGAGCACCGCATGGCAGGCACGCGCATCCGTGTTGCCTTGTTCACCAACTTCACGCAGGACCATCTGGACTACCACCCCGGCATGGCGGCCTACTGGCAGGCCAAGAGCGTGCTCTTTGACTGGCCGGGCCTGCAGGCTGCGGTGGTCAACATCGACGATGCACGCGGCGCCGAGCTGCATGCCACGTTGGCAGACCGGCTGCTGGACCTGTGGAGTGTGTCCGTCACCGGCCCCGCCCGTCTGGCGGCGCGCGACATCAGCATGGGCGAAGGCGGGCTGCGCTTCACCGTGGCCGAAGGTGTGCACACGCATGTGCTGCAGACCCGTGTGATCGGGCAGTACAACGTCTCCAACCTGCTGGGCGTGCTGGCCGGGCTGCGCGCGCTGGGCGTGCCGCTGCAGCATGCGCTGTATGCCTGCGCCCAGCTTTCCCCGGTGCCGGGCCGCATGGAGCAGATCCACCACCCTGGCCAACCCCTGGTGGCCGTGGACTATGCCCATACGCCCGATGCGCTGGACAAGGCCTTGCAAGCCCTGCGCCCGATCGCGCAGGAGCGCGGCGGCCAGCTCTGGTGCGTTTTTGGCTGTGGCGGCGACCGCGATGCAGGCAAGCGTCCGCTGATGGGCGCAGTGGCGCAGCACCATGCCGACCGGGTGGTGGTGACCAGCGACAACCCGCGCAGCGAAGACCCTGCGGCCATCCTGCACCAGATTCTGCAAGGCACCATCGCTGGCAACACCGTGCAGGCCGAGCCCGACCGCGCCGCCGCCATCGCGCTGGCCATTGCCGAGGCAGCGCCCGCCGATGTGGTGCTGATCGCCGGCAAGGGCCACGAAGACACCCAGGAGACGGCCGGTGTGCGCCTGCCGTTCTCCGACATGGCCCATGCGCAGACCGCGCTCCAGGCCCGAGGAGCCCGTCCATGACCGCCACCCCTGGGGTGATGATGACCCTGGCGCAGGCGTTTGCGCTGCTTCAGCCGCGCATTCCCGCCGCCCGCCTGGTGGGCGATGGCGCCACGCCGCTCGCACGCGTGCACACCGACACGCGCACGCTGCAGGCGGGCGACCTGTTTGTGGCGCTCAAGGGCGAGCGGTTTGACGCCAATGCGTTCTTGCCCGACGCCCGCGCTGGTGGCGCCGCCGCTGCCATAGCCCATGGCGGCCTTGCCGTCGCAGGCCTGCCGGGCATCGAGGTGCAGGACAGCCTGGCGGCGCTGGGCGCGCTGGCTGCAGCGTGGCGGGCGCAGTTCAGCCTTCCGTTGGTCGGCGTGACGGGCAGCAACGGCAAAACCACGGTGACGCAGATGATTGCGTCCATCCTGCGCGCCTGGAAGGGTGACGCTGCCTTTGCCACGCAGGGCAATTTCAACAACGACATCGGCGTGCCGCTGATGCTTTTGCGCCTGCAGGCCAGCCACGCCGCCGCCGTGATCGAAATGGGCATGAACCACCCGGGCGAGATCGCCACGCTGGCCGCCATGGCGCAGCCCACGGTGGCGCTGGTCAACAACGCGCAGCGTGAGCACCTGGAGTTCATGCACACGGTGGAAGCCGTGGCCCGCGAGAACGGCTCGGTGTTCGCCAGTCTGCCTTCCGACGGTGTGGCCGTGTTCCCTGCGGGGGATGCCTACACGGGCCTCTGGCGCTCGTTGGCGGCAGGGCGCCGCGTTGTCACTTTTGGCGACGGTGGCGATGTGGCCTGCACGCGGGCTGCGTGGGGCCAGGGCGCTTGGGCCGTCACACTGGCCACGCCACAAGGCGAAGTGGCCACCCACCTGCACATTGCGGGGCGCCACAACGTGATCAACGCACTGGCAGCCGCTGCCTGCACGCTGGCGGCGGGGGCGCCCCTGGCCGCCATCGCCCAAGGGCTGAATGACTTTGTGCCAGTCAAGGGCCGCTCGCGCGCTTTCAGCGTGCACTGCGCGGGCCGCGACATCACCGTGGTGGACGACACCTACAACGCCAACCCCGACTCCATGCGTGCCGCCATCGACGTGCTGGCCGAGCTGCCCGGCCCGCAACTGCTGGTGCTGGGCGACATGGGCGAGGTGGGCGACCAGGGCCCGCAGTTCCACGCCGAGGCCGGTGCCCATGCGCGTGCGGCAGGCATCCCCCTGCTGTTCGCGCTGGGCGCGCAGTCGGTGCACGCCGCCACGGCCTATGGAGGTGCCCGGCATTTCAACGATATGAGTGCGCTGCTGGTGGCAGTGCGCGATGCCCTGTCCACCGTGGGCAGTGTGCTGGTCAAGGGATCGAGATTCATGAAGATGGAACAGGTGGTGGAGGCGATTGCCGCCACTGCAGCCGCCGCAGCGCAGCCGCAAGAACAACAACAAAAGCAGAACCGGGCACTGGAGGGACACCATGGCGCAAAACTCTGAAGTCACCCGTGTGGTGGCGGCACCCAAGGCCGTGCAAGCGGGGGAGGCCACATGCTGCTGATGTTGTCGCAATGGCTGCAGGGTCTGTCGCCCGAGTTCGGCTTTTTCCGCGTGTTCCAGTACCTCACGTTCCGCGCGGTGATGGCCGCCATGACGGCGCTGCTCATCGGCCTGATTGCGGGCCCCAAGGTGATCCGTGTGCTCACCTCGCTCAAGATCGGCCAGCCCATCCGGGGCTATGCCATGCAGACGCACCTGTCCAAGAGCGGAACGCCCACGATGGGTGGCGTGCTGATCCTGCTGTCGATTGCGATTTCCACGTTGTTGTGGTTCGACCTGTCCAACCGCTTTGTGTGGATCGTGCTCATCGTCACGCTGGGTTTTGGCGCCATCGGCTGGGTGGACGACTGGCGCAAGGTGGTCAACAAGGACCCCGAAGGCATGCGCTCGCGCGAGAAGTATTTCTGGCAGTCGGTGATCGGCTTGATTGCTGCGCTGTATCTGGTGTTCAGCATTTCCGAAAGCTCCAACGCCAAGGTGTGGGAGCTGTTCGTGGGCTGGGTGCAGTCGGGCTTCTCGCTGGACCTGCCACCCAAGGCAGGCTTGCAGCTGCCGTTCTTCAAGGAGATCAGCTACCCGCTGGGCGTGCTGGGCTTCGTGATCCTGACCTACCTCGTCATCGTCGGCTCCAGCAATGCCGTGAACCTGACCGACGGCCTGGACGGCCTGGCCATCATGCCGGTGGTGATGGTGGGTTCGGCCCTGGGCGTGTTTGCCTATGTCACGGGCAGCTCGGTGTACTCCAAGTACCTGTTTTTCCCGCACATTCCGGGCGCGGGCGAACTCTTGATCTTCTGCGCCGCCATGGCGGGGGCGGGCCTTGCCTTCCTGTGGTTCAACGCGCATCCAGCCCAGGTGTTCATGGGCGACGTGGGCGCGCTGGCGCTGGGTGCTGCGCTGGGCACCATCGCCATCATCGTGCGGCAGGAAATCGTGCTGGCCATCATGGGCGGCATCTTTGTGGTTGAAGCACTGTCGGTGATGCTGCAGGTCACCTGGTTCAAGTTCACCAAGAAGCGCTACGGAGAGGGCCGCCGCCTGCTCAAGATGGCGCCCCTGCACCACCACTTTGAAAAGAGCGGCTGGAAGGAAACGCAAGTGGTCGTGCGCTTCTGGATCATCACCATGCTGCTGTGCCTCATCGGCCTGTCCACCTTGAAACTGCGATGAACGCTGACGAGCCTCTCATCCGTCCCACGCCCGCCGAACCCGGGGCGCCCGATGCCGCGCGGCCGTTGGCAGGGCCGGGCGCGGACGCCGACGTGAATGCGCCCGCCGGTGACGACTTTTTTGCACCGGACCCCACGGAAACTGTCGATACCGATACCGATACCGATACCGATACCGAGGCGCAGCAGCCCAGCGTGGGCATTGCGGCTGAGCCGTCGTCCCAAGCTGGCGAACCCGTCGCCGCAGTGCCGCCTGAAATGGCCGCGCCGGACGTAACCCCTGCGGCCGGGAACGTACCCGCCAAGGGCCATACCTGGGACCCTGAAGCCGTGCCCGCCATCTCGGCTGCCAAGGCTGCCGCCGATTTCGTGGCGCAGATCTTTGCCGATGTATCGGCGCCCGAGGCCGCGCCCGTCGAGCACAGTGTCGACGTTGAAGACGTTGACGCCCCGGGTGCATCCGGCGCAGAGGCCGAGCCGCAGGTCGCGCCGCGCGAAGCCATGGCCCAGCTGCTGCAAGGGCAGAACATCCTCATCCTGGGACTGGGCGCCTCGGGCCTGGCCATGGCCCGCTGGTGCGTGCGCTGCGGGGCCGAGGTCACCGTGGCCGACACCCGCGCTGCGCCGCCACAGCTGCCCCTGCTGCAGCAGGAGCTGCCCCAGGTGCGTTTTGTCGCCGGTGCCTTTGATGCCAGCCTGGTGGAAGGCCAAGGCCTGAACGCGGTCTACCGCTCTCCCGGTTTGAGTCCTGAGGCAATAGCTCCTGTTTTGATAGCTGCTGGTGCTTGTGGAATAAGCGCTGGGGGTGAACTAAGTTTGTATTCCATGGCGCTGAAAGCGCTGCGGGCATCCCACGGCTACGCACCGGCGGTGCTGGCGATCACCGGTACCAACGGCAAAACCACGGTCACATCGCTCACGGGCCAGCTCGTGGAGCGTTCGGGCAAGAGCGTGGCCGTGGCTGGCAACATCGGCCCCACGTTGCTCGATACCCTGGCGGGCCACATCGACGCGGGCACGCTGCCCGAGGTGTGGGTGCTGGAGCTATCAAGCTTCCAGCTCGATGGTGTGACCAACTTTGAGCCCACTGCGGCGACCGTGCTCAACATCACGCAGGACCACCTGGACTGGCACGGTGACATGGCGGCCTACGCGGCGGCCAAGGCGCGCATCTTTGGCCAGACGGGGCTCATGATTTTGAACCGCGAAGACGTGGCCGTGATGCAGATGCTGCCGCCTCCGGTCAAGGTCAAGCTGCAAAAGCCCCAGGTGCGTGAGCACCTGACCTTTGGCGCCGACATGCCCCGGCGCCCCGGCGACTTTGGCATTGAGGTCGTGAGCGGCATGCCCTGGCTGGTACGCGCGATGGACGCGGATGAAACCCGCAAGCGCGGCCGCAACGAAGTGGCGGAAGACCTGCACATCCAGCGCCTGATGCCCGCCGATGCGCTGCGCATCCGGGGTCGTCACAACGCGGTGAACGCGCTGGCTGCGCTGGCCCTGGCCTCGGCCGCAGGCTGCACCTTGGCCCCGCTGCTGTACGGGCTGCGCGAATACCGGGGTGAGCCGCACCGTGTGGAGCCCGTGGCCATCATCAACGGCATTGAGTACTTTGACGACAGCAAGGGCACCAACGTGGGTGCCACGGTGGCGGCCCTTACGGGCCTGGGCGCAGAGCGCCGCATCGTGGTCATCCTGGGTGGCGAAGGCAAGGGGCAGGACTTCTCGCCGCTCGCAGCGCCGGTGTCGCGCTATGCGCGCGCTGCGGTGCTCATCGGGCGCGATGCGCCGCAGATCCGCGCTGCGCTGCAGGACTGCGGTGTGGTACTGCTGGATGCCGAGACGTTGCCTCAGGCGGTGGCTCTGGCCACGCAGCGGGCCCATGCGGGCGATGCCGTGCTGATGTCGCCCGCCTGCGCCAGCTTTGACATGTTCAAGGACTACGAACATCGCGCACAGGTCTTCTGCGACGCGGTGCGCACGCTGGCAGACGATGCCGGGCAATCCCTGGAGGGCATGGCATGACGGCCGATGTGCGCAACTCCACATTGCTGCAGCGGGTGACCGGCTGGTTTGGCGGCCTGCCCGGCAAGGCGGCCGACGTATTGCCGGTGCGCGTGGGTGGCACCGAGTACCGCCAGTCGTCGAGCACACCGGCCAGCGTGCTGGGTTTCGACCAGGCCCTGCTGTGGGTGGTGGTCGCGCTGCTGGCCTGGGGGCTGGTGATGGTGTATTCGGCCTCGATTGCCATGCCGGACAACCCGCGTTTTGCCAACTATGCCTCCACCCATTTTCTGACCCGCCACGCGATGTATCTGGTGATCGGGTTTGTGGTGGCCTTGCTGGCCTTCCAGGTGCCGATGGCGCTGTGGGAGCGTGCGGCGCCGTGGTTGTTCGTGGTCGCATTGCTGCTGCTGATCGCGGTGCTGATCCCCGGCGTGGGCAAGGTCGTCAACGGTGCGCGGCGCTGGTTGTCCATCGGACCCATTGGCTTTCAGCCCTCTGAAGTGGCCAAGTTTGCCGTGCTCATCTATGCGGCCGACTACATGGTGCGCAAGATGGAAGTGAAGGAACGGTTTTTCCGCGCCGTGCTGCCCATGGGCGCTGCCGTGGGCATTGTGGGCGTGCTGCTGCTGGCCGAACCCGACATGGGCGCGTTCATGGTCGTGGCCGTCATTGCCATGGGCATTCTGTTCCTGGGTGGCGTCAACGCCCGCATGTTCTTTCTCATCGCCGGGGTGCTGGTGGCGGCTTTTGGCGTGATGATCGCCAGCTCGCCTTGGCGCCGCGAACGCGTGTTTGCCTACCTCGACCCCTTCAGCGAGGAGCACGCTCTGGGCAAGGGCTACCAGCTCTCGCACTCGCTCATCGCCATCGGGCGCGGCGAGATTTTTGGTGTGGGGCTGGGCGGCAGCGTGGAAAAGCTGCACTGGCTGCCCGAAGCGCACACCGACTTTTTGCTCGCCGTGATTGGCGAGGAGTTTGGCCTGGTGGGCGTGGTCACGCTCATCGTGCTGTTCTTGTGGATGACGCGCCGCATCATGCACATCGGCCGCCAGGCGATTGCCCTGGACCGCGTTTTCGCTGGGCTGGTGGCGCAGGGCGTGGCGATCTGGATCGGCTTTCAGGCCTTCATCAACATGGGCGTGAACCTGGGCGCGTTGCCCACCAAGGGGCTCACGCTGCCGTTGATGAGCTTTGGGGGGTCTGCGATTTTGATGAACCTGGTGGCGCTTGCGGTGGTATTGCGGGTCGACTACGAGAACAAGCTCCTCATGAGAGGGGGCCGCGTATGAGCGCGCAGAAGACTGCTCTGATCATGGCCGGTGGCACCGGTGGCCACATCTTTCCGGGCCTCGCGGTGGCCGAAGAGCTGCGCACGCGTGGCTGGCGTGTGCACTGGCTGGGCGCGCCCGGCAGCATGGAGTCGCGCATCGTGCCCACGCACGGTTTCGCCCTCGAACTGATCGACTTCTCGGGCGTGCGCGGCAAAGGCATCGTGACGCTGGCCCTGCTGCCGCTGCGCCTGCTGCGTGCCTTCTGGCAAGCCCTGCAGGTGGTGCGCCGCGTCAAGCCCGATGTGGTGGTGGGCCTGGGCGGCTACATCACCTTTCCGGGCGGCATGATGGGGGTGCTGGCAGGCAAGCCGCTGGTGCTGCACGAGCAGAACTCGGTGGCGGGCATGGCCAACAAGGTGCTGGCCGGTGTGGCCGACCGGGTGTTCACCGCCTTCCCCAACGTGTTCAAACAAGGCCAGTGGGTGGGCAACCCCCTGCGCACGCCGTTCACGCAGCAGCCTGGCCCGGCCGAGCGGTTTGCGGGGCGCACCGGTCCGCTGCGCCTGCTGGTGGTGGGTGGCAGCCTGGGGGCGCGCGCACTCAACGAGATCGTGCCAAAGGCTATTGCCCTGATGCCTGCCGACCAGCGCCCGCAGGTGATTCACCAGAGCGGCGCCACGCAGATCGACGCCCTGCGGGCCAACTATGCGGCTGCAGGGGTCGAGGCGGAGTGCACGCCCTTCATCGATGACACCGCCAGCGCGTTTGCGGCGGCCGACATCGTCGTCTGCCGCTCTGGCGCGAGCACGGTCACCGAGATCGCTGCCGTGGGCGCTGCTGCCTTGTTTGTGCCGTTCCCGTCGGCGGTGGACGACCACCAGACCACCAATGCCAGGTTCCTCGTGGATGCCGGTGGCGGCTGGTTGGTGCAGCAGCGCGACCTGACGCCCGAGGGGCTGTCGAAAATGCTATTGAAATTGGAGCGCCCTGCGCTTGTAGATATTGCGCTGAAGGCCAAAAACATGCAAAAAATCAACGCCACCCGCGAAGTGGTGACTGCCTGCGAGGAGTTGGCATGAAACACGCGATTCGCCATATCCATTTTGTGGGCCTGGGCGGCGCGGGCATGAGCGGCATCGCCGAGGTGCTGTTCAACCTGGGCTACCGCATCTCGGGCTCGGACCTGGCCGACAGCGCCACGCTGCGCCGCCTGGAGGGGCTGGGCATCAAGACCTGCCTGGGCCATGCGGCTGCGCACATTGACGGTGCCGATGCCGTGGTTACATCAACAGCGGTCACGCCCGACAACCCTGAGGTGCTGGCCGCGCGCGAGAAAAAAATTCCCGTGGTGCCCCGCGCGCTGATGCTCGCCGAGCTGATGCGCCTGAAGCAGGGCATCGCCATTGCAGGCACCCACGGCAAGACCACCACCACCAGCCTGGTGACCAGCGTGCTGGCCGAGGCGGGCCTGGACCCGACCTTTGTGATCGGCGGCAAGCTCAACAGCGCAGGCGCCAACGCCAAGCTGGGCAGCGGCGACTACATCGTGGTCGAGGCCGACGAGTCCGACGCATCGTTCCTGAACCTGCTGCCCGTGATGGCCGTGGTGACCAACATCGACGCCGACCACATGGAGACCTACGGCCACGACTTCGGTCGGCTCAAGGGCGCGTTTGTCGATTTCCTGCACCGCATGCCGTTCTACGGCACGGCGATCCTGTGTGTGGACAGCCCGGCCGTGCGCGACATCCTGCAAAGCGTGACCTGCCCCATCACCAGCTACGGCTTCTCGGAAGATGCCCAGGTGCGCGCCATCAACGTGCGGGCCGAGGCGGGCCAGATGCGCTTTACCGTGCAGCGGCGCAACGGCATCACTCTGCCCGACATGGAGATCGTGCTCAACCTTGCGGGCGAGCACAACGTGCTCAACGCGCTGTCGGCCATTGCCGTGGCCGTGGAGCTGAACATTCCGGACGAAGCCGTACAGCGTGCGCTGGCAGGCTTCAAGGGCGTGGGCCGGCGCTTCCAGCGTTATGGCGACCTGCCCGCCAAGGACGGCGGCCAGTTCACCGTGATCGACGACTACGGCCACCACCCGGTGGAGATGGCGGCCACCTTGGCTGCCGCACGGGGTGCCTTCCCGGGGCGCCGCCTGGTGCTGGCTTTCCAGCCGCACCGCTACAGCCGCACGCGCGATTGCTTCGAGGATTTTGTGAAGGTTATTGGCAATGCCGATGCCGTGCTGCTCACCGAGGTGTATGCCGCTGGGGAGGCGCCTGTGGTGGCCGCCGATGGTCGATCGCTGGCCCGTGCGCTGCGCGTGGCGGGCCGCGTGGAGCCGGTGTTCATCGACAACGTGGCCGACCTGCCGCAAGCCATTGCCGACAACGCGAAGGACGGCGACGTGGTGATGTGCATGGGCGCAGGGTCGATTGGCGCCGTACCTGGCAAGGTGGTGGAGATGCTACAAAATAGTGAGCTTTCAGCGCTTGAAGGGAGCGCGCTATGACCGTTTTTGATTCCAATTTCGATGTGAAATCCCTGGGCAAGGTTGCCGTACTGATGGGCGGCGACTCGGCCGAGCGCGAGGTCTCGCTGATGTCTGGCAGCGGCGTGCTGCAAGCGCTGCGTTCGCGCGGGGTGGATGCCCATGCCTTCGACCCCGCGCAGAACGCACTGGGTGACCTGAAGCGCGACGGCTATGCGCGCTGTTTCATCGCGCTGCACGGCCGTCATGGCGAGGACGGTACGGTGCAGGGCGCACTGGAGCTGCTGCGCATCCCGTACACCGGCCCCGGCGTGATGGCCTCGGCCATCGCGATGGACAAGGTCATGACCAAGCGCGTGTGGCTGGCCGAGGGCCTGCCCACACCGCGTTATGTGTGGCTGGCGCCCGACCGCCAGCAGCGCGAGGTGGTGCGCACCGTGCCCGATGAGCTGGGCCTGCCCCTCATCGTGAAGCCGCCGCGCGAAGGCTCCTCCATCGGCGTGACCAAGGTGCGTGGCTACTCGGACATGCAGGAGGCCGTGCAGCTGTCTGCCCAGTACGACCCCGATGTGTTGTGCGAAGAGTTCATCGAAGGCGAAGAAGTGACCTGCCCCGTGCTGGGCCAGGGCGCCAGTGCCCGTGCGCTGCCAGTGATCCGCATCGTGGCGCCCGATGGCGCCTACGACTACCAGAACAAGTATTTCACCGATGACGTGAAGTACCAGTGCCCGAGCGGCCTGCCCGAGGCTGAGGAGCGCGAGATCCAGCGCATCGTGCTGGAGGCTTACCGCACCCTGGGCTGCCGGGGCTGGGGCCGTGCCGACCTGATGATCCGCGCCAGCGATCGCAAGCCCTTCCTGCTGGAGATGAACACGTCCCCCGGCATGACCGGGCATTCGCTGGTGCCCATGTCCGCACGGGCTTCGGGCATCAGCTACGAAGAGCTGTGCCTGCGCATCCTGGCCGATGCCGCCTTGGACACACCGACAAGGTCGAAGGCCGACTGATGACCCAAACGTTGCCCGCACCGCTGGACGTCAAGCTCATGAACCTGACCGCATCGGTCTTGTTCGTGGGCTGTGTCCTGCTTGTGTTGGCGGCGGGGGCCTGGTGGGTGCTGCGCTACCCCGGTTTTGCGATTGCGCGCATCGTGGTGCAGGGCGAGCTGGTGCACAACAACGCGGTGACCTTGCGGGCCAATGTCGCGCCGCACCTGGTGGGCAATTTCTTCACGGTGGATTTGCGTGCCGCGCGCGAGGCTTTCGAGCAGGTGCCCTGGGTGCGCCGCGCCCAGGTGCGGCGGGTGTACCCCGGCAGCCTGCGCGTGGAACTGCAGGAGCATGACGCGGTGGCGTACTGGGGGCCGGACACCGGCTCTGCACTGGTCAACAGCCAGGGCGAAGTGTTCGAGGCCAACGTGGGTGATGTGGAACAGGACGGCCTGCCGCGCCTGCTGGGACCTGCGGGCAGCTCCCCCGAGGTGCTGCAGATGTTTGGACTGCTGCAGCCGGTGTTCAAACCGCTCGGGCTGGAGGTGGAAACGCTGGAGCTGACGGGGCGGGGCGGTTGGCGGGCCACGCTGGACAGCGACGCCGTGGTGGAGCTGGGCGGCGGCACACCCCAGGAGGTGGTGCAGCGCACGCAACGCTTCACGCGCACCCTGACACAGGTGGCTGCGCAGTACGGGCGGCGTGTGGATGCCCTGGAGTCCGCCGACCTGCGGCATGCCGGGGGCTACGCCCTGCGCATGCGCGGTGTGACCACGGTGGTGACCGATACCGCAGCGGCGGCTGCTTCGGCCAGTGCCGTGCGCAGGAGGTAATGGCATGCAGCAACAGCAACAGCGCTGGTATGTGGAGCGGGACGCAGGTGGGTTCGTGAATGGGGCCGTGGGGCGGCGGGACAGAACAGAGAAGGGCAGAGACTGATATGGCAAGAGAATACAAAGACGTTGTGGTGGGGCTGGATATCGGCACCGCCAAGGTCATGGCCGTGGTGGCCGAGGTCCTGCCCAATGGCGAGCTCAAGCTTGCAGGCTTGGGCGTGGCCCCGAGCAATGGCCTCAAGCGCGGCGTGGTGGTGAACATCGACGCTACCGTGCAAAGCATCCAGCAGGCCCTGAAAGAGGCCGAGCTGATGGCCGACTGCAAGATCCAGCGTGTGTACACAGGCATCACCGGCAGCCATATCCGGGGGCTCAACTCCAGCGGCATGGTGGCCGTGAAGGACAAGGAAGTCACCTCGGCCGACGTGGCGCGCGTGGTCGAGACGGCCAAAGCCATCAACATCAGCAGCGACCAGCGCCTCTTGCTGGTGGAGCCGCAAGAGTTTGTGATCGACGGGCAGGATGTGAAAGAGCCCATCGGCATGAGCGGCATCCGCCTGGAGGCCAAGATCCACATCGTGACCGGTGCGCAGAGCGCGGCCGAAAACATCATCAAGTGCGTACGCCGTTGCGGCCTGGAGGTCGAGCAGCTCATGCTGAACCCGCTGGCCAGCAGCCAGGCCGTGCTGACCGACGATGAGCGCGAGCTGGGTGTGGTGGTGGTGGACATCGGCGCGGGCACGACGGATGTGGCCATCTTCACCGGTGGCGCGATCCGCCACACCGCAGTGATTCCGATTGCGGGCGACCTCATCACCAGCGACATCGCGATGGCGCTGCGCACGCCCACCAAGGACGCTGAAGACATCAAGGTTGAAAGCGGCTACGCCAAGCAATTGCTGGCCGACCCCGAGGCGCAGGTGGAAGTGCCGGGCCTGGGCGACCGCAGCCCGCGCATGCTGAGCAAGCAGGCGCTGGCCGGTGTGATCGAGCCGCGGGTGGAAGAAATTTTCTCGCTCGTGCAGCAGGTGGTGCGCGAGTCGGGCTATGAAGAAGTGCTGTCGTCGGGCATCGTGCTCACAGGCGGCAGCTCGGTGATGCCCGGCATGATCGAGTTGGGCGAAGACATCTTCCTCAAGCCCGTGCGTCGAGGCATTCCCAAGTATTCCAGCGCGTTGTCTGACATGGTGGCCCAGCCCCGTGCTGCTACCGTCATGGGCCTTCTCGAAGACGCCCGGCTGGCCCGTTTGCGCGGCTTCAAGGTGGCGCAAAAGAGCGGGTCCATGAAGACGGCGTTCGGCCGTTTCAAAGATTTCATCGTGGGGAATTTCTGACCATGAAATACCCAGGAATGAGCGCCGCCGGGCCGCCCCAAGGTGCGAAGGCCCCCTTGGGGGGCAGCGCAGCACACGCAGTGGCAAGCGTGGGGGCCTTGTGGTTAGCCCGTGGTAGCCCGCACGGCACTGCGCGAGAGCGATGGCGATGTACAGGACCGCCTCGTTCTCCAGCCACCAGTACCCCCTTCCCCATATGGCAATTGCCTACGAATTTAGAAACAGGAGCTCCAAGATGACCATCGAAATGATCGAAGCCGAAGAATTCAACCAGGGCACCCAGATCAAGGTGATCGGTGTGGGCGGTGGCGGCAGCAATGCCGTCGAGCACATGATTTCCCGCAGCGTGCAGGGCGTGGAGTTTGTCAGCGCCAATACCGACGCGCAGGCGCTCACGCGCAGCTCGGCCCACCGTGTCATCCAGCTGGGTGGCAGTGGTCTGGGGGCAGGCGGCAAGCCTGAAAAGGCGCGCGATGCCGCCGAAGCCGCAGTGGAAGACATCCGCGACGCCATCTCGGGCGCGCACATGCTGTTCATCACGGCGGGCATGGGCGGTGGCACGGGCACCGGGGCTGCCCCGGTGATCGCGCGCATCGCCAAGGAAATGGGCATCCTGACCGTGGGTGTGGTCACCAAGCCGTTCGACTGGGAAGGCGGCCGCCGCATGAAGAACGCGGACGAAGGCCTGGCTGAGCTCGAAGCCAATGTGGACTCGCTGATCGTGGTGCTCAACGAGAAGCTGCTCGATGTGCTGGGCGATGACATCACCCAGGACGAGGCCTTTGCGCACGCCAACGACGTGCTCAAGAACGCCGTGGGCGGCATCGCTGAAATCATCAACGAGTACGGCCAGGTGAACGTGGACTTCGAAGACGTGCGCACCGTGATGGGCGAGCCCGGCAAGGCCATGATGGGCACGGCCACGGCCAGCGGCCCGGACCGTGCGCGCATCGCCGCCGAGCAGGCCATCGCCTGCCCGCTGCTCGAAGGCATCGACCTGTCGGGTGCCAAGGGCGTGCTGGTGTTGGTCACCGCGAGCAAGGGCAGTCTCAAGCTGTCCGAGTCGCGCCAGGCCATGAACACCATCAATGCCTACGCATCGACCGACGCTCATGTGATCTTCGGCGCTGCCTACGACGAAACCCTGGGCGACGAGATCCGCGTGACCGTGGTGGCCACAGGCCTGTCGCGTGCCAACGCACGCCGCCAGCCCATCTCGGTGGTGCAAGGTGGCCTGCGCACGGGCACGGACAATATGGCCTACCAGATGCCCATGGCCGGTGTGGGAACGCTGGGGGGGGCTGTGGGTGTGCAAGGCGGCCACACGGGCAGCGCGCAAGCCGACTACGGCAGCATGTCGGTGCCCAGCGTGTGGCGTACCAACCGCACCCAGGCGGCGGCCCGTGTGGACGCGCTGTCCTCGGGTGGCATGGATGACCTGGAGATCCCGGCTTTCCTGCGCAAGCAAGCCGACTGATCGACAACAGGCTCTTCCATGGGCCGCAAGACAAGAAGCCCTGCCAGCACAAGCTGGCAGGGCTTCTTTTTTGGCAGCGAGGTTTGCTTGCGCTGTGCTTGTGCTGCTTCAGGTCCTGGGGGTCAGAAGGACTCCCAGTCGTCGTTGTTGTTGTCCGCTGCAGGTTTGGGGCTGCTGGCCTTGGGCGGCAGCGCCGCTGCCGGGGCCTTGGCGGGTGACGCGGGGCGGGGTGCAGCGGCCTTGGCCAGTGCGGGGCGCGGTGCGGCAGCGCGTACGGGAGCGGGTGTGGGGCGGGGTGTGGCCGCAGGGGCGGGCCGGCTTGCCGGGGACGGCGCTGGGGCATTGCTGCCATTGACCCGGAACAGCGCGACCACCTGGGTGAGCTTCATGGCCTGCTCGCGCAGACTGTCTGCGGCGGCAGTGGATTGCTCCACCAAGGCCGAGTTCTGCTGCGTCATCTGGTCGAGCTGGTTCATGGCCGTGTTGACCTGGGCAATGCCCTGGCTCTGCTCGGATGTGGCCGAGCGGATTTCGCCAATGATGTCGGTCACGCGCTGAACGCTTTCCACGATCTCGGTCATGGTGGCGCCCGCATTGCCCACCAGCTGCGTGCCCGATTCCACCTTTTCGACCGACGCGCCAATCAGGGCCTTGATCTCCTTGGCGGCTTCGGCACTGCGTCCGGCCAGGCTGCGCACCTCGCTGGCCACCACGGCAAAGCCCCGGCCTTGCTCGCCCGCGCGGGCCGCCTCGACGGCGGCATTCAAGGCCAGGATATTGGTCTGGAAGGCGATGCCATCGATCACGCCGATGATGTCGCTGATCTTGTTGCTGCTGGCGTTGATGTCCTGCATGGTGGCCACCACCCGCGACACCACTTCGCCCCCACGCGCCGCGACCGCAGCGGCCGATGTGGCCATCTGGTTGGCCGTCTGGGCGGAGTCCGAGGTCTGCTTGACGGTACTGGTCAGCTCCTCCATGCTGCTGGCCGTGCTTTGCAGGTTGCTGGCGGTGTCTTCGGTGCGGTGGGCCAGGTCGTTGTTGCCCTGCGCGATTTCGCTCGACGCGGTGGCGATGCTGTCGGTGGCGGCGCGCACGTCGGTGACCAGCTTGCGCAGCGAAGTGACCATGTGGGCGAGCCCGTCGAGCATCGAGCCGGGGTGGGCCGTGGGGATGTGTGTATCGAGATTGCCTTCGGCCACTTCCGACATGATCGCGATGGCGTCAGTAGGCTCTCCCCCGATCTGGCGCAGCACGGAGCGCGATACGAACAGGCCGATGGCCCCCACCACAAGAATCACCACCACCACCATGGCCAGGCTCGACAGCAGGGCCTTGCGCAGCAGCATGTCCACGTCATCGGTATACAGCCCCGAGCCCACCATCCAGTTCCACCCGTCTACACGGACGATGTACTGGAGCTTGGGCACCGGGGTGGTCTGGTTGGGGCGGGCAAACATGGTGGGGACAAACGCCTTGCCATCCTTGCTGCTGCGCATGCCGTTCACCAGCAGGGCGATGATGTCCACCCCCGAGCCGTCCTTGACCTTGCCCAGCATGTTCTGCCCATCCCACTCGGGTTTGAAGGGGTGCATCACCCCCACGCCCTCGGTGGTCCAGATGTAGAAATACTCGGTCTTGCCCTCGGGGCCACCATAGCGCGCAATGCGCAGGGCGTCCTTGGCGGCCTTTTGGGCCTCCTCCTGGGGCATGGCGCCGCTGGCGGCCTTGGCCTGGTAGGCGGCCACTATGCTGTGGGCGGACTGGACGGCGGTGGTCAGCAGCTCTTTTCGGGACTCGGTGATGAGTCGTCGCTCCTGCAGGAGGGAGGTGACGGCCATGATCAGCAGCGCGACAAGCGCAGTGCCGATCATGAGCATGATTTTCATTTTGAAGCTGAGCTTGCTCATGGGAGTCTCCTGGGGGGCATTTGTGGTGTGTTCATGTTGTATCTTTTCAAGGCCCTCTGGCCCCAAATTGTGCGGCGAACCCGGTGGCCTGCGCAGTAGGTGAAAACGCGGCGGTAGCTCTACGTACGGGCCCCAAGCGCTCCGGGCATGGCGTCTGCAAGGCAGGCAAGACCTCAGCCCGTGCGGGACAGGGCGCCAGAAACTAAAATGGCGGGATGCTCCAGCAACGCACCCTCAAGACACTGACCCGCGCCGTAGGCGTCGGGCTGCACAGCGGCCAGCGGGTCGAGTTGACCCTGCGGCCAGCGCAGCCGGACACGGGGATTGTCTTTCGGCGGGTGGATCTGCCACAGCCCGTGGACATCCCGATCCGCGCCGAGGCCGTGACGGACACCCGGCTGGCATCCACCATCGCGGTCGGCAATGCCAAGGTGCACACGGTGGAACACCTGATGTCGGCCTGTGCCGGGTTGGGGCTGGATAACCTTTATGTGGACATCACGGCCGAAGAGGTGCCTATCCTCGACGGATCTTCCGCATCTTTCGTTTTCCTGCTCCAAAGCGCAGGGGTCGAGCTGCAAAACGCGCCCAAGCGCTTCATCCGCGTCCTGCGGCCGGTGGAGGTCCGCGAGGGCGAGGGCGCCAATGCCAAATGGGCACGTTTGACGCCTTACCACGGCTACAAGCTCAGTTTCGAGATCGACTTTGACCACCCGGCCGTGGACTCCACCGGCCAGCGTGTGGAGTTTGACCTGGGGCAAGGCAACTACAGCCGCGACATTGCCCGCGCCCGCACCTTCGGCTTTACCCGCGATGTGGAGATGATGCGCTCCAACGGCCTGGCGCTGGGAGGCGGGCTGGACAACGCCATCGTGATGGACGATTACAAGGTGCTCAACAGCGACGGCCTGCGCTACGACGACGAGTTCGTGAAACACAAGATCCTGGATGCCATGGGCGACCTGTACCTCATTGGCAAGCCCCTGCTGGCTGCGTACAGCGCTTTCCGCTCGGGCCACGCCATGAACAACCTCTTGCTGCGCGAGCTGCTGGCCCAGCGTGATGCCTGGGAGGTGGTCACCTTCGAGGATGAGCGCCAGGCCCCCACCGGCTTCGCTCAGCCCGCGCGCGCCTGGTAGCACGCACATGTTGATCTTTCGCTGGCTGGCCATGCTGCTGCTTCTGGCGGCTGCCGTGTCGTTTGCGTTTTATGCCGGTACGGGGCAGGCGCGCTACAAGCGCCTGGGGATCATCATCCTCAAGTGGACGGTGATTGCCGCCGTCTTTTTCTTTGCGGTGATCCTCATCGGCCGACTCGCGTGATGCACGGGCTCTGCAACGCAGTTTTTTCTCTGGCCTATACTCGCGCCTGCTCCGGGGTGTGCTGATGCGCTGAGATGCAAGAGGCCTGAAGAAATTCAGACCAGCTTGCGAACCCGACGAACTTGATCCGGTTCATACCGGCGGAAGAAGAGCCGACCTCCTTGTCCCCGTGCCCGCAGTCCCTGTGGGCACGTCATGCCCCAGGCGCTGCCGCCCCTGGGGGGCGCACAGGTCCATTCCGGAGCAGACCCCACCGCCACCGGAACCAGGAGACCTGCCCATGAACGCCCCCGATCCCATCGCTCGCGAGAAATTTGCTGAATTGCTGGCGCTGACGCGCGAGCCCTTCCCCGCATCGCGCAAAGCCTATATTCCCGGCCAACTGCACACCGACCTGCGTGTGCCCGTGCGCGACATCGCGTTGACCAACGGCGAGCTGGTCAGCGTGTACGACACCTCCGGCCCTTACACCGACCCTGAAGCCGTGATCGACGTGCGCAAGGGCCTGGCCAGCGTGCGCGGGGGTTGGATCACCGGCCGTGGCGATGTGGAGCACTACGAAGGCCGCGCGCCCGTGGCGCTGGACGATGGGCAAAAGAGCGAAGACGCCACGCGCCTGGCCCAGCTGCGCGCCGAGGCCGCCGCCCTGCAGCGCAAGCCCCTGCGCGCCAAGGCCGGTGCCAACGTCACGCAGATGCACTACGCCAAGAAAGGCATCATCACGCCCGAGATGGAGTACGTGGCCATCCGCGAAAACGGCAAGCGTGAGTGGATGGAGCAGTACATGGCTGACGCAGGCCGCGAGCAGCGCCTGATGGGCAACCCGATGGGTGCCAGCATCCCGCGCATCATCACCCCCGAATTCGTGCGCGACGAAGTGGCCCGGGGCCGCGCCATCATCCCCGCCAACATCAACCACCCCGAAGTGGAGCCGATGGCAATCGGCCGCAATTTCCTGGTCAAGATCAACGCCAACATCGGCAACTCGGCCGTCACGTCGAGCATTGAAGAAGAGGTGGAAAAGCTCGTGTGGGCGATCCGCTGGGGTGCCGACAATGTGATGGATCTTTCCACCGGCAAGAACATCCACACCACACGCGACTGGATCGTGCGCAACTCGCCGGTGCCGATTGGCACGGTGCCGATCTACCAGGCGCTGGAAAAGGTGGGCGGCGTGGCAGAAGACCTGACCTGGGAAATCTTCCGCGACACGCTGATCGAGCAGGCCGAGCAGGGCGTGGACTACTTCACCATCCACGCCGGTGTGCGCCTGGCCTACATCCACCTCACGGCGCAACGGCGCACGGGCATCGTCTCGCGCGGCGGCTCCATCATGGCCAAGTGGTGCATGGCACACCACCGCGAGAGTTTCCTGTACGAGCACTTCGAGGACATCTGCGACATCATGAAGGCGTACGACGTGTCGTTCAGCCTGGGCGATGGCCTGCGTCCCGGCTGCGCGTCTGACGCCAATGACGAAGCGCAATTCGCCGAGCTGCACACGCTGGGCGAACTCACGCAAGTGGCTTGGAAGCATGACGTGCAGACCATGATCGAAGGCCCCGGCCATGTGCCCATGCACATGATCCAGGCCAACATGACCGAGCAGCTCAAGACCTGCCACGAAGCGCCGTTCTACACCCTGGGCCCGTTGACCATCGACATCGCACCGGGCTATGACCACATTGCCAGCGCGATTGGCGCGGCCATGATCGGCTGGATGGGCACGGCCATGCTGTGCTACGTGACGCCCAAGGAACACCTGGGGCTGCCCGACCGTGATGACGTGAAGCAGGGCATCATTGCCTACAAGATCGCCGCCCACGCGGCCGACGTGGCCAAGGGGCACCCGGGCGCCCGCTCGCGCGACGATGCGCTGAGCCAGGCGCGCTTCGACTTCCGCTGGCAGGACCAGTTCAACCTGGGCCTGGACCCGGAAACAGCGAAGGAGTACCACGACGAAACCCTGCCCAAGGACTCGGCCAAGGTGGCGCATTTCTGCTCGATGTGCGGCCCCAAGTTCTGCTCGATGAAGATCACGCAGGAAGTGCGTGACTTTGCAAAACAAAAGGGTGTGGCCGAGGCTGAAGCCCTGGCCCAGGGCATGCAGACCAAGGCGGCAGAGTTTCAGAAGGGCGGGGGCGAGTTGTACATCCCCCTGAAGCCCGTTTGAGAACAGTGCAATAAGCGCAGCTACTGGCCCCGAGGATTCCCTGAAGCAGGGCCACGGGGCCGTGCTTACCCTGTGCGGTGGATAGCCCCGCCCGGCATATAGTCCCGCCCACCCCCGGTTCAGAAGACCGGGAGGAAGGGCGTGTGGCACTAAATTTGCTATGCTGAGTTATCTGTTAAAAAATGTAAGGAAGAGCCATGAATGCTCTCGGCCGCTTCTCTATCCGCACACGTCTTTACTTCGGAACCGTTTTTTCGCTGATTCTTCTGATCGTCATTGGCGCCATGGGCTATGTGGCCCTGGACCGCACCCGGGGCACATTGCAGGAGCTGTTTTCGCAGCGGGTGCAAACCCTGACCGATATGTCCGACCTGCGCACGACCCTGGGTGACCTGCGCCGGACCGAAAAAGACATCATCATCAATTTCAACAACTCGGTCGAGGTCTCTGCCCTGCGCGAGTCCTGGGCCAAGACCCTGGCTGCGCTGCGCAAGAGCCTGGCCGAGGTGCGCCAGGTGCAGTCGGGCGATGCAGAGTTTGTGGCCTCCATCGACAAATCCCTGGACGAGATCAAGCAGTACGAAACCGGCATTGCCCCCATCTTCGAGAAGATCGAGGGCGCGCAGCTCGATGGTGCGGGGGGCGGTGCCTACGCCGACCGCCTGAAGGTCCACATGGAGGCCACCGACAAGCTGTTCTCCAGCCTGGCCAGCGCGGCCCGCTCGCAGATGGACGAGGCCCGTGCGGGGGTTGAATCGCGCACTTCCACCATGTCGGCGTTGATTGGCATCGGGCTGGTGCTGGGGTTGGCGGTGCTGATTCCGCTCACCTTCTTCAGCGTGCGCTCCATCACCAAGTCGCTGGGGCAGGCGCAGGAACTGGCCGACCGCATTGCCAGTGGTGACCTCTCTCGCGATGTGGCGGCCATGAACCAGGACGAGGTGGGCCAGCTGGTGTCAGCCATGGGCCGCATGCAGGACGCCTTGCGCGGCCTGGTGCGCCAGGTGCAGGACGCGGCAGGCAACATCACCACCGCCAGTTCCGAGATCGCCAGCGGCAACCATGACCTGAGCCACCGCACCGAGCAGACCGCGGCCAATCTGGAGGAAACCGCTTCGTCCATGGAGCTGCTGACCAGCACCGTGCAGCAAAGCGCCCAGTCCTCCCGCCAGGCCAGCGACTTCGCTTCGTCGGCCGCCGAAGTGGCCGCACGCGGTGGTGCCGTGGTGTCCCAGGTGGTGACCACCATGGACCAGATCACCACCAGCTCGCGCAAGATTGCCGACATCACCGGTGTCATCGACTCCATTGCCTTCCAGACCAACATCCTCGCGCTCAACGCGGCCGTGGAAGCCGCGCGCGCCGGTGAACAGGGCCGGGGCTTTGCCGTGGTGGCCAGCGAGGTGCGCAACCTCGCGCAGCGCAGCGCCGAGGCGGCCAAGGAGATCAAGGGTCTGATCGGTTCGTCGGTGGAACGCGTCGAAGATGGATCGCGCCTGGTCAGCCAGGCCGGGCAGACCATGACCGAGATTGTCAGCAGCGTGCGCCGGGTGTCTGACATCATTGCCGAGATCACAGCCTCGTCGGCCGAGCAAAGTGACAACATCGGCCAGATCAGTCAGTCCGTGAGCCAGCTCGACCAGATGACGCAGCAGAACGCCGCGCTAGTGGAAGAGTCCACCGCTGCCTCTGAATCGCTGCGCGAACAGGCGCTGCACCTGAGCAGTGCGGTCAGCCAGTTCAAGCTGCAGGACGGCGGGGCTCCTGCACCCTCAGTCTTCAGCGCGGCAGCGGCGCCCGCTGCGCCAGCCGTGGCCCAGGCGCAGCGCAGGCCTGCGCTGCGCATACGTTAATTTTGAGCATTTTTGACCGCTAGGGACCCTCTGCACGAATCACCGCGCCGTGTGCATCTGCGGTCTCGGGCGGTCTGCGGCGTTGCAAAACCTCGCAATAGCTACGGCTATTGCTGCGTTTTGCGCCTTGCAGCCCATCACGATCCGCAGCGCACACTTGCCGCTCGATTCGTGCAGAGGATCCCTAGCGCTTATCTATTAAGCGCTAGTTGCTATCAAAATAATATCAAACTGGCCTCTGCGGCTGGCTAGTCCCGCGTCACCCGCAGCACTTCCTCGCGGCTGGTGATGCCTGCTGCAATCAGCCGTTCCCCATCCTCGCGCATCAGCGCCATGCCGTCGGCCAGCGCGGCGGTGCGGATGTCGGCTTCGGACGCCTGGTTGTGGATTTGCGCGCGGATCGCGTCGGTGGTCACCAGCAACTCGAACACACCGGTGCGGCCCGTGTAGCCCGTCTGGCCGCAGTGCTCGCACCCGCTGCCGTGGCAATGGCTGCAGTATTTGCGCACCAGCCGCTGGGCCAGCACGCCGAGCAGGGACGACGACAACAGGAACGGCTCCACCCCCATGTCGGTCAGCCGCGTGACGGCGCTGGCTGCGTCGTTGGTGTGCAGCGTGGCCAGCACCAGGTGGCCCGTGAGTGAGGCCTGGATGGCGATCTGTGCGGTTTCGAAGTCGCGGATTTCGCCGATCATGATGATGTCCGGGTCCTGGCGCAGGATGGCGCGCAGGGCCTTGGCAAAGGTCAGCTCGATCTTGCTGTTGACCTGCGTTTGCCCCACCCCGGGCAGCTCGTACTCGATGGGATCTTCCACCGTCATGATGTTGTTGCGTGTGGCATCGAGCCGACCCAGCGCCGCATACAGCGTGGTCGTCTTGCCCGAGCCGGTGGGCCCTGTCACCAGGATGATGCCGTGCGGCTGGCTGATCAGCCCCTCGAAGCGGCGCAGCGTCTCACCCTGCATGCCCACGGCTTCCAGGCTAAGTTTGCTTTCGCTCTTGTCCAAGAGGCGCAGCACCGCGCGTTCGCCATGGGCGCTGGGCAGGGTGGAAACGCGTACGTCGATGGCGCGGGTGCCCAGGCGCAGGCTGATGCGGCCGTCCTGCGGCAGGCGTTTCTCAGAGATGTCCAGGTCGGCCATGATCTTCAGGCGCGAGATCAGCGCGGCGTGCAGTGCGCGGTTGGGTTGCACCACCTCGCGCAGGGTGCCGTCCACGCGAAAACGCACGCTGGAATGGCGCTCGTAGGGCTCGATGTGGATGTCGCTCGCGCCGTCGCGCGCGGCCTGCGTGAGCAGGGCGTTGAGCATGCGGATGATGGGTGCGTCGCCAGCCGATTCCAGCAGGTCTTCCACGGCGGGCAGCTCCTGCATCATGCGCGAGAGGTCCGCGTCGCTCTCGACCTCGCTCACCACGGTGGCGGCGCTTGATTCGCTGTGCGAATACACGGCGCTGATGCGCTGGGCCAGGGCCGGGGCGTCCAGCGGCAGCAACTGCTGCACCGGGTGTTTGCGCAGCACTTCGGACAGCGCACCGGCGTCGGGGTGGGGGCCATGCCACAGCACCAGCTGGTGGCCGTCGTCCTCCAGCAGCAGCTGGGCGGTGCGGGCAAAGGCGTAGGGCAGGGGGTGGCGCATGGGCGTGGGTCCGTCAGAGCGCCTTGGGCGAGACCGTAGCGTTGAGTGCCAGACTGCGCACGGTGGCGGCAGCGGCATTGGCAGCGTCTTCGGTGTTGTAGGGGCCCACACGCACGCGGGTGAGTGTGCCCCGGTTGGTGTCTACCGCCTGGATGGACAGGGGCAGTGCCGTGCTGCGCAGCTTGGTCATGGCGCTGCGCGATTCCGCATCCTTGCCAAACACACCCACGTTCACGTAGTACAGCGGCGCGGGGACCTGCGCCTGGGCTGTGGGGCTGGACTGCTCCACAGGCGCGCTGCTTTGGGGAGCAGTACCCGGTGTGGGTAGAGGGGGCGCTACAGGGGTGAGCTGCTGCATGGGAACGGGCACCGGCGCGGCGGGCTGCACAGGCATGGGGCTGGCGACCGAAGGCGCCCGCTCGGGCAGCGCGGGAAGTATGGGTGCGCCAGAGACCGAATTCATGACAGTGCTGGGGGCCGGCTGCGTGGCCTGCTGCAGAGCGCGGATCGCTTCGTAGCGGTCCACGACCAGTGCGTCGCTGGTGGCGTTGTCGCGCACCACGATGGGGCGCAGGAAGATCATCAGGTTGGTCTTGCGGCGCGAGCGGTTCTCGCTTTTGAACAGGTTGCCCACCACGGGCAGGTCACCCATCAGGGGTACTTTGTCCTCGCCCTGCGAGTAGGTGTCCTCCAGCAGGCCGCCGATGACGATGATGCTGCCGTCGTCCACCACTACGTTGGATTCGACCGCACGTTTGCTGGTGGTGGGGCCGGTGGCATTGGACAGGGTGGAGCGGTCGATCTTGGAGATCTCCTGGTAGATCGCCATTTTCACCGTGCCGTTCTCGCTGATCTGCGGGCGCACCTTGAGCATCAGGCCCACGTCCTTGCGCTCGACGGTGTTGAACGGATTCACGGTGCCGCTGTTGCCGGTGTTCGCATACGAGCCCGTGACGAAGGGCACGTTGTCGCCGATGAGGATGCGTGCCTCCTCGTTGTCCAGCGTCATCAGGTTGGGGGTGGACAGTACGTTGGCATCGCCGCTGTTCTGCAGGAAGTTGGCAAGCGCGCCCAGGTAATACTGGCCGTTGATGCGTGGCGCCAGAGCCAGGTTCAGGCCCCCGCCCAGGCCGCTCGCGGCTGTGGCGATGCTGCTGGTGCTGCCCGAAGCCAGCGCTGCCGTGATCCCCAGGATGTTGGCACCTGCTGCACCGGAGTTGGTGCCGATCACGCCCACCGTGCCATCGCCTTGTTTGCCCAGAATGCCCTGCCACTGGATGCCGAACTGCGCCACCTTGTTGGCGGCAACTTCCACGATCAGGCTTTCCACCAGCACCTGTGCGCGGCGTCCGTCGAGTTTGTCGATCACAGCACGCAGCTGGCGGTACAGGGGCTCGGGCGCCGTGATGATGAGCGAGTTGGTGGTGGGGTCGGCCTGGATCTGGCCGCCCGTGGACGGCTGGTTGTTGTTGGTGCTGCTGGTGCCCATGCCACTGCTTCCCGAGCCCAGTCCCCCACTGCTGCCACCTGATAGACCGCTGCCTGTGGACAGCATGTTGCCGCTGGTGCCGCCACCGCCCAGGCCTCCACTGGGCGCGGCCGGTGCGGCGCTTGCGCCCGCGCTGCCACCTCCCGTGTTGCCGGTGCCGCCCATGGCTGCCATGGCGGCACGCAGCGTGGTGGCCAGCTTGGTGGCGTCGGCGTTCTTCAGGTACACCACATGGATGTTGCCGGTGGACGCACTGCTGCCGGGCGCAGGCGCCTGGTCCAGCTGTGCCACCAGTGCGCGCACCTGGGCCACACGGGCCGGGTTGGCGGCGCGCAGGATCAGCGCGTTGCTGCGCGGCTCGGCAATCAGCGTGGTCTTGAACGAGGTGTCCGCCTGCCCCTGTGCGGCGACCGGTGCGGCACCGCTGCCCCCGTCGATCAGGCGCGCCACCAGCGGCGCGAGGTCAGTGGCGACGGCGTTGCGCAGCGGGATCACTTCCACATCGCTGGCGTTGGAGACATCCATGGCCGCCACGATGCGCGCCAGGCGCTGCAGGTTGTCCGCGTAATCGGTGATCACCAGCGAGTTGTTGCCGGGGTTCACGTTGATGGTGTTGTTGGGGCTGATCAGCGGGCGCAGCACGGGCACCAGATTGGCGGCGTTTTCAAAGTTGAGTTTGAAGATCTGGGTGACGATCTGACCGCCACCGGGCGCGCTGCCAGAGCTGCCCTGCACCACGCTCACGCTGCCGCCTTGCAGCTTGGCGTCGGCCTCGGGCACCACCTTGTACAGGCCTGCAGCCTCCACCACCGTAAAGCCCTGCAGCCGCAGCGCGGCCAGGAACTGCTGGAAGGCGGCGGCGGGCGACACGGCGCGTTCGGTGACCAGGTTGAGCTGGCCCTTCACGCGCGGGTCGACCACCACGTTGCGGCCCGTGATGGTGGCCATGGTGCGGGCCACGGCTTCGATCTCGGCGTTGGCGAAGTTCAGGGTGACGGGCTCGCCGGCGCGCACGCTGCCGGTGCCGGTATCAATGGCGGTTTGGGCAATAATTTGGCCGCTAGCGCACGCCAGTATTGCGCTAGCTGCTATTGCTTTAAGAGCAAAACCCAGACGTGGTGACAACAAGGAGTTCATAGGTTCAACCCACGGTGATGATGGAGCGCGCGCCGTTGCGCCGTCCAATGATGTTCAGAAGATTCGACAGGGCGGCTTCGCGCTCGGGGGTGGCGCTGGCCTCGCCCGCAAAGCGCAGGCGGTTGCCCACCCACTGGCCGGTGCCGTTGAGCTGCAGGTGCCCGTCCAGCGTGCTCAGCGTGAGCGTGGGCGCCTCGCCGCCCTGCACTGCCAGCCGGTAGCTGCCCATGGGGCGCAGGGTGGACAGGCGGGACGACATGGCCCGTGCATCCAGCTGCACCTGGCCTGCCAGGGACATGCGTCCGGCACTCCAGCGCATGGTGAAGCCACGGGTCTGCAGCGCCAGCTGGCCCTGGGGCTGCAGCGTGTTCCAGGGCGTGCCCAGCCCGGTCAGCACGGAGGCCGGCCACAGGCTCTCGCCGTCGATGATGGTCAGGCGCGTACCGGACCAGCCGGCACTCGCCTGCAGTCGCAGGGGTGTAGGGGTGCAGCAGCTGGCATTCAGTTGCGCGTGCAAGCCACCCCAGCCGGGGCGGATGCGCCAGTCCAGGCGGCTGGGCAGGGCGGCGCTGTCCTGGCTGGCCGAGCCCCCCGTCAGCACCAGTTGGGCCGAACCTGTCCAGACCGTACCGCGTGCCTGCAGCAACTGTACCTGTCCGCCCGTTGCGCTGGCGACGCTTTGTGCCAGCCAGTGCGCGGGTGCAAACGCCACCACGGCAGGCACTACGCCCGCCACAGCGCCGACCAGCGCCCAGCCCCATGCGCTGCGGGGAGTGCGGGGTACGGGTTTTCGGTGTCGTGAGGAGGTGGCCACGGGAGAGAGTGTCTGTGCGGGGGCTGATTCAGGGCTGGGCAGGCGGCAGGGCCAGCACCAGGGTGCCGTCCCAACGTGGCATCGCCGTGGCCGCGTTGCCCAGTTTGACCGGTGCCGGGGCGTTGGGCGCGGAGCCTGCAGGGGCAGCGCTGCGCGTCAGGCGCGCCTCCACCGGGGCGGCGCGGGCGTTGCTGCGTGCCTGGGCCAGCCATTGGGCCAGCGCATCGGCGGGAGCGCCTTTGAGCGTGACGGTGGCGCGGTCTCCCACCACATTGAGCTGGGCCGTATTGCCCAGGCGCTGTGTGAGCGCGGTGCGCAGCGCACCGACGGAATCGCCGCGCGTGTTGCGCGGGGCCGACTGCAGCTGCTGCGCTTCGGCGCGCAGGCCTTGCATGCGCTGCAGCTGTGAGTCCAGCTCGGCATGGCGCGCGGGTGCGGCGCGCAACGTGGACAGGGCCGGGGCCACGGCCAGCCACCACAGCAGGGCGAAGGCGACGAGGCCACCTGCGGCCAGGACCAGGGTCTGCTCACGGGGGGCCAGGGCCTGCCAGCGGGCGCGCAGGGCGGGAGAGGTGATGACAGTCATGGTGTGCCTTCAGCGCGCAGCAGCAGGCTGCCGTCGTCCAGCCGGGCCCGGTAGCCCGCAGCCTGCAGGCGGGCCGAGAGCACGGTTTCTTCATCGGGGGCCAGCGTGACGCCGCGCAGGCGCAGCTCGCCGGGGGCGTATTCGATGCCCGTGGGCTGGCGGCCGCTGGGCAGGGAGGCTCCGGCGGCGGCAAGCAGGGGCTCCAGGTCGCGGGCCGAAACGGCGCCGGCCGCCTGCCGCAGCTGGGCCAGTTCGCGCTCCATCTGCACCGGGGCATCCACCACGACTTGCACTTTGGGGAAGGTCTGCGTCAGCGTCGACCGCACGGCCGCCTGTTTGGCGGCCAGCGCCTTGCGCTCCTGCCAGGCCCAGGCATTGAGCCCCACCAGATGCGCCACCACCAGCAGTGCTGCGCCCCAGCGCGCTGCGCGCCACTGTGGGGCGTTCAGCAGTGCGCTGGCCAGGCTGCCCGCCTTGCGCAGCGCCCGGGTGCGGCCGGTGCTGGCCAGATCGAACTGGGCCAGATCCCAGTCGCCACGCGCTGCGTCCAGCGCCCGCTGGCTGGCCGTGTGCAGAGCCACGCGCTGGCCCAGCGTGCGCTCTGCCAGGGCCGCGACCGCAGGCTCGGCGCGCACCACGGGCGCATCGTCTCCGTCCGTGGCCGCATCCTGGGGGAGCTCGGCACGGGCCAGCATCACGGAGGCAATGGACAGGGGCAACACGGCCAGGCCGTGGTCGGCGCCCTGCCCAGTCAGCACCACGCAGGCGTCTTCGGGGGTGCCCAGGGCGCACAGCTCGGGGCGGCCACTTTGGGTGGGGCCGGGGGCGAATTCAGGCACGACACGCGACACGCGGCGACCAGCGGCTTCCAGGGCCTGCAGGTTGTCGCGCAGCCAGGTGCGGTCGCACACCGCCACCCACACGGGTTCTCCGGGATTGGCATCCGGCTGGATGGCAAAGTGCAGCTGCGATGCGTCGTCGAGCAGGCGGTCTTCAAGCAGACCCTCCAGCACCGACCGCAGGCGCGGTGTCTGCTGGCCCGCGCCCAGTGCCAGGCCGGGCGGCAGTTGCACCCGTTGCCAGGACAGCGCCCGGGCGGGCACCACGGCCACCACTTCGCCGCCGGGGCGCGTGGGTTCGGGCAGCAGCGCGGCCGGGGCAGTGGCGTGGCGAAGGGCAGTGTGGCCGTCCGCCGTCAGCGTGTAGCTGTACTCGGTGGCCGGCCCCGGACGGGCCGGCGGCAGGAAAAGGATGAGGGTGCTCATGGACAGGTTTTGCGGGCCATTTTAGGGGGCGGGCTTGACAGTGCGGGCCGAACCTGCGGATGTGTTGCAGATGTGTCAGATTTCAGCGCTGCGCCTCCCGAGCGCCCGGGACGGTTTCGCGGTCAAAAGCACCCCGTTCGCGCCACAGTGTGGTGACCTCGATGCCCTGTTTGCGCACCAGGGATCGCTCGTCCACCATGGCATCGCCCAGGCGCAGGCGGCCGCGCACCTCAAAGTACGAAGAGGCCACGGCATGGGCGCCTTCATTGATGTCGATGCTGGCACCCAGCAGGTCGCGCACCTCGCTGAGCGTGCGGAAATGGCGGGCCTCGCGGGCCTGCAGCATCTTTTGGGCGCTGGCCATGTCCAGGCCGTCGATGGCGGCCAGCAGCACGTCGATGTCGGCGGTGTTGAGGTTGACCGGCGCGCGCACGGGCAGCAGCGTCACGTGGGGAGCCAGGCGGGCCACGGTGGTGGGCGCCAGGCCCAGCCAGCCCAGTTGCGACATGGTGGGGGGCAGCAGCGGGGCGTTCGTGCTGTCGGTGCCGGTGGTGGCCTGCGCGCGCCGCAGGGCGTCGGTGAGCAGGCTCAGCTCCTGCAGCGGCAGGCCCAGGCGCTCGAACAGCCGCGTGAACTGCCGCAGTGCCAAGGTCTGCACATTGCCGTTGTCGACCAGGTTGGTCAGATTCAGGCGGCCCTGCATGTCCGAGATCTGCCCCGACAAAAAGGCCTCGGTGGTGTCGGTGGTGGCGTCGTCCACCTGGCTGACGTTCTTGTCGGCCGCGAGAAAGGTGGACAGCCGTGCCTCCTGCAGCGGCACGGCCCAGGGCTCGGCCAGGTGGTCCGCACCACCCGAGCGCCCGTCTTCGCGCAGGATCAGGCGCGACCAGTCGAGCGCGCCGACCAGAATCCAGGTGGACTGCACGCGGCCGCGCTCGGCCGTCTCGACCTCGACCGCGCGCCATTGCTGCCACATGGACGCCGCTGCAAAGGTTGCCACGAGGGTGACCGTGAGCATGGCCAGCAGCAGCGCCGCACCGCGTTCCCTGCGGACCGGGCGCGGCCCCATGTGGAATCCCCCTGGGGCGGTGTGAAACTGGCGCGGCCCAGGCCCGTGCCACCATGGAGCTGGCTTTGCCAGGCCACCGGTGGCGTCCCCTTGGGGGGAGGCGGCGCAGCCGCTCAGGGGGGGGCTGATCATGTCCGACCCCCACCCAGCACGGGGTTCACCCAATCGCGTGTGAGCCGTCCCACCAGGGCCTGACCGGGCGGCAGGGTGATCTGCAGGCGCACGCCATCGGGGATGGCCGAGGTGCCCACCGGGGTGGTGCCACTGCTGGACAGCGGGTTGGACCACGCACCGCCCCGGTAGTAGAAGATCTGCCAGTCCTCCAGCGGCAGCAGCGTCATCTCATGGCGCCGCTCGGCGTCGCCCGGGCTGCGCGCCCACTGCGCGGCCAGCTGCCACGCCTCCTGCCACTCGGCGCGCGTGCGTACCGGCAGCGACTGCCAGCGCATCCACTGGCCCACACCCTGGCCGCCCCGGCGCGTCCAGGCCACCACCAGGGCGCCCTCGTCGGGCACTGCACTGGTGCGCCGCGTCAAACGCAGCACCTGGCCGTCCCAGTCGAGCGGCGTGGTATTGGCAATGGGCAGCAGCGCATCCAGGTCCGTGCCCCACTGGCCCAGGGCAGACTGCAGCACCAGCATCTCGTCGGCCCGCTGGCGCGTGATCTCCTGCGCCCGCACCATGCCATCCAGCCCCCGCCAGCTCAGGATGGCCAGCAGGCTCATCACCGCAATGGCCAGCAGCAGCTCCACCAGCGTGAAGCCGCGCGCGCCTTTCAAAACCGGCGCGGCGCGAGGCCAGTGCACCCGTGGAACTGGCTCTGCCAGGCCACCGGGTGCGTCGCCCCCAAGGGGGGAAGGCGCGAAGCGACTCAGGGGGGACATCTGGTCAATACCTTCCGATGATGGTCGAGATGCGCAGGATCGAGTTGTCGCCATCCAGCACCTGCGCGTCCATCCGGCGAAAGCTCGGGTTGGGCGTGGGCCGCACGATCAGGGCCACGGTGAGCTGGCGCCCGGCCTGTTCGCAGGTGACCTGGCTGTCGCCCACGCTGGGCATCTGGCGCGACAGGCGCGCATAGACCAGTTCGTTCTCGGCACACAACTGGGCCAGCACGATGTCTGACTGGCGCAGCGCGTTGCGCGTGAGCGCCGTGGTGGCCTGCAGCCCCGCCATCAGTGCAATAGCCACGATGCTGAGCGCCACCAGCACCTCCACCAGCGTGAAGCCGCGCTGCCGCCTGCAACGGCGTTGGGGGGGCAGGGTGGACTTCATTGGACGGTCTCGACGGTGAAGGGGCGCACCCCGTCGGTGGCAATGCGCAGCGTGCGCTCGGGATAGGCCTGGTGGGTGATCAGCACCTGCTGGGGGCCAATGAGGGGCTCTGGCCCCAGCACCAGCAGCGTGGGCGCGCGCACCGTGGTGCCCGCATCCAGCCACTGGCCGGGCATCGCCGCCAGTGCGCTGGGCGGCAGGCCCTCGAACCGGAACCCTCCGGCATCGGCACGCCAGCGCACGGGCATTCCCCCGGCGCGCGACTGCGCACGCGCAGATTCCAGCAACGCCGCCAGCCGGGCTGCCTCGCGCTCGACCAGCGTCTGCCCGCTGTCGCGCATGGCGATGCTCACACCGGCGGTGGCCAGGGCAATGATGCTGATGACCACCAGCAACTCAAGGAGGGTGAAGCCCCCCTGAGCCGCCGCGCGGCTTCCCTTCGGGGGGGAGATGCCGATGGCCTGGCGAAGCCAGTTCCACGACATCCCTGGCCGAGGGAGCGCCAGTTTCATGGAGCAGGGGTCTGTCGCGAAGAGCCGGTCGTCATTGCCAACTGCCAATATCAGCATCCTTGCCTTCACCGCCCGACTGCCCATCGGCGCCGAACGACATCACGTCGATCTCGCCCTTGATGCCAGGGTTCAGGTACTGGTACGGACGGCCCCAGGGGTCGTTGGGCAGTTTTTCGAGGTACAGCTTCCAGTTGTTGGGCACGGGGCCCGAGCTGGGCTTGACGATCAACGATTGCAGGCCTTGCTCGGCCGTGGGGTAGCGCTGGTTGTCCAGGCGGTACAGCTTGAGCGCCTGCATGATGTTGGTGATGTCGGTGCGGGCAGCGGTCACGCGGGCGTCGTCGGCGCGTTCCAGCACATTGGGCACGATGAGGGCGGCCAGCACGCCGATGATGACGAGCACCACCATCAGCTCGATGAGGGTGAAGCCACGGGCCACGTTCGTGGCCAGGCGGTGGCGGGCGGAGCGCAAGAGGAGGGGGAAAGAAGTGTTCACTGCTGGCGGTCTCTCGGATGGTCGAATCGCGTGAATCATAATCCCCGCATGGTGACCAATACGTACAGCAAATGGGGCGTCCGCTTGGGGACTCTGGCGCTATGGGCCGCCGCAGGCGCCAGCGTGGTTTTTTGGGGGCTGCGCCTGTCGGCCCCTGCGGCCGGAGCCGCTGCGCCCGTGGTGCTACCACCCCCCGTGGCGCCCGATGCGCAGGCTCTGGCCCGGCTGCTGGGGGCTGCGCCCGCCGCCCCGGGGGTGGTCGCAGCCGCCCCGGTGGCAACACTGGCCAGCCGCTTCGCACTGATCGGGGTGCTTTCGGGCCGCAACAGCGGGGGCGGCGCCGCCCTGATCGCGGTGGATGGAAAGCCCGCCAAACCGTTCCGCGTGGGTGCCGCGGTGGATGAAGGGCTGGTGCTGCAGGCGCTGGGCCCGCGCCAGGCGCAGCTGGGGCGCGATGCTGATGGCCCCGCCACGCTGACGCTGGACATGCCGCTCAAGCGTTGATGCTTGATGCCGGGGCAGGGGGCTCCGGCTCCTATCCCAGTTCGGTCCTCTCCCACTCGCCCCAGCCCGGCGCGGCTACGGGCCATTCTTCCGAGCGCGGCAGCACGCCGTTGCCGTGCGCCCTCAGCCACGCCACGCTGCGGATGACCCCGGCGTGGGTGATCCACACCACATCCTGTGTGGCCCCGGGGCCGTGGTCCTGCAGCGCAGCCGCCACGCGGGCCAGCACCGCTGCCAGGTTTTCCCCCAGGCCAGGGCGGTAGCTCGCGAAGGCGGCCGTCCAGGCGTCGATGTCGCTGCGGGCAATGGACTCCCAGGCCTGCCCCTCCCAGCTGCCAAAGTCCATTTCGCGCAGGCGGGCGTCGGGTTTTGATGCCAAATCGGGCCGCAGCGCTTGAAGCTCTAGCGCAAGCTGCTCGCATCTTTGTAGCGTGGAGTGAATCACCCGCGCCTGGGGTGGCACCGCGGCGGCCAGGTGTTCTGCGGCAGCGCGCGTGGCGGCGGGGTCGGCGGGGATGTCCAGCGCCCCATAGCAGGTGCCGGGTGCCACCAGCGGCTGGGCGTGGCGCACCAGCCAAAGGCGAGTTTTGGGGGGTGCGCCGGTCACATCCAGCGCAAGGCCAGCGCCGCGCCCAGGTAAAAGCCGATTTCGCTGACCTGCTGCGTGGCACCCAGGCAGTCGCCGGTAAAACCCTGCAGCCTGCGCGCGAACCAGCGGGCCATCCAGGCGGCGGCAAGGGCGCTGCAGAGTACAGATGCTATAAAATAAATAGCTGATTGCGCTTGATAGACAAGCGATAGCGGCATAAAACACCACAAAAATGCCGCCAGCAGCGCGCCGCCCGAAATCTGGTCGGCCAGCGGCTTGCTTTTGGACCGGGCGGTGTCGCCCACATGCGGCAGGCTGCGCACGATGAGCAGCGGCCAGAAACGAGACAGCACATGCGCCCCCACCAGCGCGGCCACAGCAGCCAGCAGGCTGTGGGCCCCCAGCAGCGCCAGCAGGCTGAGCTTGGCCAGCAGCGCCAGCACCAGCGCCATGGCCCCGAAGGCGCCAATGCGTGAGTCCTTCATGATGTCGAGTGCCCGCTCGCGATCGGCACTGCCGCCCAGGCCATCGGCCACGTCGGCAAGCCCATCCTCGTGAAAGCCGCCGGTCATCAGCACCGTGGCGATGGTGCAGAACACGGCGGCCACGGCCGGGGCCAGCGGGTTGGGCGCCAGGGCCCAGTGCAATGCGGCATAGACGCCCGTGGACAGCAGCGCGGCCAGCCAGCCAATGCCCGGAAAGTGCGCCGCGCTGGCCCGCAGCATGGCGGGGCTGTAGCCGACCCAGTCGGCCAGCCGACCAGTGACCGGGATGCGGGTGAAAAACTGCACGGCCAGCAGATAGTGGCGCAGGGCTTGCATGGGTTGGCTGGGACTACGTCAGATTTGATAGCTGCCAGCGCTTGATGGATAGGCGCTGGAGGCCAATTTGGCCCATATTCTGGTTACTTGGATCGCAGGAACAGCCGGTAGGCCGGGTTCAGCGTCTCTTCCACATACGGATAGCCCAGCGTGGCCAGGAAGGCGTCGAACGTGGCGGCGTCTTCGGGCGGCACCTGCATGCCCACGAGGATGCGGCCATAGTCGGCGCCCTGGTTGCGGTAGTGGAACAGGCTGATGTTCCAGGTCGGTTGCATCAGGCTCAGGAACTTGAGCAGCGCGCCGGGCCGCTCGGGGAAGGTAAAGCGCATCAGCCGCTCGTCCTGCGCCAGCGCCGAATGCCCGCCCACCAGGTGGCGCAGATGCTCCTTGGCCAGTTCGTCGTGGGTCAGGTCCAGTGCCTCGAAGCCGTGGCGGCCGAAGTTCTTGGCGATTTTCTCCGACTCGCCCTTGCCATTGGTGGTGATGCCCACGAACACATGGGCCTGGGCGGCATCGCTGATGCGGTAGTTGAACTCGGTCACGTTGCGCGGGCCGCCGGGTAGGCCGCCCACCACCTCGCAAAAGCGGCGAAAGCTGCCGCGTTCTTCGGGGATGGTGACGGCCAGCAGCGCCTCGCGCTCCTCGCCCACCTCGGCGCGCTCGGCCACAAAGCGCAGGCGGTCGAAGTTCATGTTGGCGCCGCACAGGATGGCGGCATAGGTTTCGCCCTTGGTTTTCTTTTCAGCAACGTACTGCTTGATGGCCGCCACGGCGAGAGCCCCTGCGGGTTCGACGATGCTGCGCGTATCCACAAAGATGTCCTTGATGGCGGCGCAGACGGCGTCGGTGTCCACCGTGATGAATTCGTCCACCAGACCGCTGTGGGCGATGCGGAAGGTCTCCTCGCCCACCAGCTTGACGGCGGTGCCGTCCGAGAACAAACCCACGTCGGCCAGCGTCACGCGCTCATGTGCGTTGACGGACTGGATCATGGCGTCCGAGTCGTTCATCTGCACGCCGATCACCTTGATCTCGGGCCGCACGGCCTTGATGTAGTTGGCCACGCCTGAGATGAGCCCGCCGCCGCCAATGGCCACAAACACGGCGTCGAGCTGGTTGCTGCCCAGGCTTTGCAGCTGGCGCAGGACCTCCATGGCGATGGTGCCCTGGCCGGCAATGACGTCCGGGTCGTCGAACGGGTGCACGAAGGTCAGGCCCTGTTCCTTCTCCAGCTTCACCGAATGGCCGTAGGCATCGGAATAGCTCTCGCCAAACAGCACGACCTCGCCGCCCAGCGTCTTCACGGCGTCGATCTTCAGCTGCGGCGTGGTGGTGGGCATCACGATGACGGCGCGCGTGCCCAGCTTGTGGGCGCTCATGGCCACGCCTTGCGCGTGGTTGCCGGCCGAGGCGCAGATCACCCCGCGTGCCAACTGCTCGGGCGTGAGGTGCGCCATCTTGTTGTAGGCACCCCGCAGCTTGAAGCTGAACACGGGCTGCTGGTCTTCGCGCTTGAGCAGCACTTTGTTGTGCAGGCGGCGGCTGAGGTTCTTGGCGGGCTCCAGCGCCGACTCCACCGCCACGTCGTACACGCGGGCGGTCAGGATTTTTTTCAGGTAGTCGGCGGGGGTGAGGTGCTGGGTCATGGCAGGGCAGGTGGGGCCGCCACAGGGCAGCAGCGGGGGTCCACATCATAGGGGGTCGGTTTTTGGGGGGCGATCCGCCGCTGAGGGAAGCTATCGAGGCCAGTTCAGCCAAAAAAAAGCCCCAAGCCGTGAGGCCTGGGGCTAATCCATCCTTTGAGGAGATGGAGGAGACAATCGGTGCGGGACAAGTGCCGAAAACCGGGCTTCTTGCCATCTGCCTTTTCCATCCAGAAAAAGCAGCGCTTGGTGGAAGTTTAGCGCGAGTCTTGTTGCATTGCAGCAAAATCAACACCAAATTTTTATTTCGCCGGGCCATTCCGTGCGAAAAAAACCACGCACCAAAAAGGAGATACACCATGGAATGCACAGTCAGCTGGACCGGAGGCACAGGAACCCGTTCTGGCATGGGCTTTGTGGCCGAGACCGGCAGCGGCCACGTTTTGACGATGGATGGCGCGCCCGATGCCGCCAATCCGGCCAACGGCGGGCTGAACCTGGCGCCTCGGCCCATGGAGACGGTGCTGGCCGGCACAGGCGGCTGCACGGCCTACGACGTGGTGCTCATCCTCAAGCGGGGCCGTCACGATGTGCGCGGCTGCAGCGTCAAGCTGACCACCGAACGCGCCCAGACGGACCCCAAGGTGTTCACCAAGATCCATATGCATTTCACCGTGACCGGCAAGGGTATCCCGCCCGCTGCGGTAGAGCGCGCGATCGCCATGAGCCATGACAAATACTGCTCGGCCAGCATCATGCTGGGTAAGACGGCGGAGATCACCACCGGGTTTGAGGTGGTCGAAATTTGAATTTACCCCCCTGAGTCGCCTGCGGCGCCTTCCCCCCCAGGGGGACGACGCCTTCGCTGCGGGGCGGCCCTGGCTCGGCATCCCTGGCCTGGGCTGCGACAGTTTTTGAGGCGGCAGACGCGCGATACCTCTGGCGCACCCATAGCGTACGCCCGGGCCGTCGTCAGAGGTAGTGTGCGGTGGTGGTCATCACCTTGGCTGCTACCTTCATCGCCGCCCGGGCGGGGGCCGGCAGTTCCAGCGCTCCGGATGCCCGTGCCTGGGCGGCATGGCGCTCCTCGTCGTCCTTCATACGGGCCACCACGGCCCGCGATGGCAGGTCTTGTGCGGGAAGCCGTGCGAGGTGGCTTTGAAGGTGCGCCGCCACCTGGTTTTCCGTTTCCGCCACAAAACCCAGACTTGCCCGGTCGCTGACCTTGGCGGCGACCAGCCCCAGCGCGAAGGCGCCCGCAAACCAAAGGGGGTTCAGCAGGCTGGGCCGGGCGCCCAGCGCGTCCAGGCGCTGCTGGGTCCAGGCGAGATGGTCTGTTTCTTCGCGGGCGGCCTCCAGCAGGTGGGCTTGGAGCGCGGGGTCGCGCGTGACGGCTGCCTGCGCGGTGTACAGGGCTTGTGCGCAGACTTCGCCCACGTGGTTGACACGCATCAGCGCCCCCGCCAGCTTCTTCTGGGTGGGGTCGAGCGCTCCTTCGTCCATGCCGCGCGCCGGCGTGGGCTCGGATGCGCGGGGTGTCGCAAAAAGTGCGCGCAGTGCGGTGTCAGCCGCAATAAGCAAAGAGTCCATGGAGGCTTTCAGGTTGGCAAGAGCGCAGAAACACAATTTTCACTTGGATACAAATCTCAGGCGCTGGCAGGAGCTGCTACAAGGCGCAGCAGATCGATTTTGCCTGGGTTCATGGAAATGTTGCAACACTGCAACGATTTTTCCCTTTCGGGTCGATTGTGGGTGAATTCCTTTGCGAAACCTGGCCGGGTCTGGTGCAATAAGAGCAACTTCCCCACCAGGAGGTTGGCCCGGGGAACCGGCGGGACTGTGCAGGTGCTTTCACCATAGACCCCCCGTACCGGAGCCCGATGTTTAACCTTGGAGTAACTCGCAATGAAAAAATCCCTGATTGCCCTGGCTGTGCTGGCTGCTTCCGGCGCTGCAATGGCTCAATCGTCCGTAACCCTGTTCGGTATCGTTGACGCTACCTACGCATACGGTTCCGGCAGCACCTCTAACAAGTCCCAACTGACGAACTCCGGCTACAACAGCAGCCGTCTGGGCTTCCGCGGTGTTGAAGATCTGGGTGGCGGCATGTCCGCTTCGTTCTGGCTCGAAGCTGGCGTGAGCAACGACAACGGTTCCGGTCAGAATACCAGCACCAACAACCAAGGCGCTAGCGGCGCTACCGGCGGTGGCGGCCTGACCTTCAACCGTCGTTCGACCGTCAGCCTGAATGGCGGCTTCGGTGAAGTGCGTCTGGGCCGCGACTACACGCCCCAATTCTGGAACCTGACTGTGTTCGATCCGTTCGGCACGAACGGTGTTGGCACCACGATGACGCAGTCGGCCAACCTGGGTGGCCCAACCAACGTGCGCGCTTCGAACTCCATCGGCTATTTCCTGCCTGGCAACCTGGGTGGTTTCTACGGTCAAGCCCAGTACTACATGGGCGAGAACAACAGCGCTTTGGCTAATGGCAATCCTAATCCCAACAAGAAGGACGGCAACGGCTTGGCTCTGCGCGCTGGTTACGCCAATGGCCCCATCAACGTTGCTCTGGCTTTCTCTGACACCAAGTTCCTGTCGGGCAACATCAAGGCTGTGAACCTGGGCGGTCAATACGACCTGGGCGTGGCCAAGATCATGGCTCACTACAACCAAGACGACATCAAGGGCGGCGCAGAAGGCAAGGGCTTCCTGATCGGTGGTCTGGTGCCCGTGGGTGCTGGCGAAGTCCGTCTGTCTTACTCCACCTATAAGATCGACACCGTTGGTGCTGACCCACGTTCGAACAAGCTGGCTCTGGGCTACGTGCACAACCTGTCCAAGCGCACGGCTCTGTACGCAACTTACGCTCACGTGAGCAACAAGAACGGCGCTGCTCAGTCCCTGAACGGTTCCGTGACCGCTGCTGGCGACAACTCCAACGGCTACGACTTCGGTATCCGTCACAGCTTCTAATATCGAGACTGGCTTCTGGCCAGTTACCGGTATCAAAGCTAAAAAAGCCGCCTTCGGGCGGCTTTTTTTTGTCTGCTGATTTGTGCTTGGTGGTTGGTTGTGCGGACTTCCTGTATGTAACTCCGGGTACATCCGCCCTACGGATCGGTCGGTTGACCTCGGGCAATGGCGTCCTTCGCACTGTCTCCGAGGTTTCTTCCTCTTGTTTGCTTTGGTGCAAATTCTTGGCACCATCCTTGCGTGCTGCTTCCCTACAAAATCAGCCCTTAGAGGCCCTTCGTAGTGCCCGGGATTCAGGGATTTCCCGTTGGCTATAGAGCAACCTTTACTGCATAGTAAAACTTTTATTCAAGAGGGTTCCATGAAACTCAAATACAGTCTTTTGTCGGTGGCTGCGGCTGCTGCACTGCTTGCAGCACCAGCCCTGCATGCCAAGCCCTTCAAATGGGCAAGTCAGGGGGAAATCGCGACCTGGGATATCCATTCCCAGAACAACGCGCTCCAGAATGGCATCCATGCGAATGTGTATGAAAGCCTGGTTTACTACAACAGCAAGACCTTTGACGTAGAACCCGTGCTGGCAACGGCCTGGAAAGAAATCAGCCCCACGCAGGTGCGTTTCACCCTGCGCCAAGGCGTGAAGTTCCATGATGGCTCGGCCTTCACCGCCGACGATGCGGTGTATTCGCTGCAGCGCGCGATGGCCAAGACATCGAATTTCACCCCCTACATCCAAGGCATCAGCAAGATCAACAAGGTGGATGCGCAAACCATCGACGTTATCCTGACCGCTCCCAACCCTGTGCTGCTGCGCCAGATGACCGAACTGCGCATGATGAGTAAGGCCTGGGCGGAAAAGAACAAGTCGGTTGAGCCCAAAGACATCAAGGGCACCGACGAAAACTTTGCCCACCGCAATGCCATGGGCACCGGTCCTTACACGCTGGAATCGTGGCAGCCTGATGTGAAGATGGTGTTCAAGCGCAACCCCAACTGGTGGGGCAAGATGGACGGGAACGTGACCGAAATCGTCTACACCCCGATCAAGTCTGCTGCCACACGCATTGCAGCCCTGCTGTCGGGCGAAGTGGACATGGTGCTCGACCCCACTCCCCAGGATCTGGGCCGCTTGCGCGCCAGCCCCGACCTCAAGGTGATTGACGGCATTGAGAACCGCACCATCTTCCTGGGCATGGACCAGTTCCGCGACGAACTGCCAGGCTCCAACATCAAGGGCAAAAATCCGCTCAAGGACGTGCGCGTGCGCAAGGCCCTGTACCAGGCGATTGACGCAGAAACCATTTCCCGCAACATCATGCGTGGCCTGGGCAAGCCCACGGGCACCATCGTGGCCCCACAGGTGGCGGGTTATACCGAGGCCGTTGGCAAGCGTTTCCCCTACAGCGTTGAAGCCTCCAAGAAGCTGCTGGCCGAGGCCGGTTACCCCGATGGTTTTGAGGTGGACTTTGCCTGTCCCAACAACCGCTACATCAATGACGAAGCCATCTGCCAGGCCGTGACCGCCATGTGGTCGCGCGTGGGCGTGAAGGCCAAGCTGCGCACGCTGCCCCTGGTCAATTACTTCCCGATGATCCAGCGCTACGAAGCCAGCATCTACATGCTGGGCTGGGGAGTGCCGACCTTCGATGCGCTGTACAGCCTGCAATCGCTGGTCCGCACTGTGGGCCAAGGTGGTGACGGCAACTACAACGTGGGCCGCTACAGCAACCAGCGCATGGACTATCTGGTGGACCGCATCAAGGCAGAAACCGATGCACCCGTGCGCGCCCGCATGCTGACGGAAGCGCTGCAACTGTCCAACGACACCGTGTCCCACATTCCTCTGCATGACCAAGTGATCCCATGGGCCGTGAAGAAGAACATTGAACTGGTTCACCGCGCGGATAACCGCGTGGACATGCGCACCGTCAAGGTGAATTGACCGGTGCCTGACACACTGAGAGCAAGGGCCTAGGGATGGCCTGCATAACCCTCGTGAGGCTGTGGTAGTGCGGATCGGGATGGGCCGCACGGCGTCTTTTTGCAGCCAATAGCCAAGCTATTGGCAAGAAAAGCAACGCGGCGGACCGCCCGAGGCCGCGCTATCACAGACCGCAGGGAGTGATACAGGTCATCCCTAGAGGCCCTTGCTTTCTTTGTTTTGTTTTCTGGTCCGGTTTGACGACCGCTTATTGCCTGCCAGCGCCCTGCCATCAAAAGTGGCTGTGGCGTTCCCATCGAACACTCAATCGACTCTCCGATGCTCGCCTTTATATTGCGCCGCCTGATACAGGCTGTGATTGTCATGGTCACGGTGGCCTTCATCTCCTTCATGCTGTTCCAGTACGTGGGAGACCCTGTGGTGTTCCTGCTGGGCCAGGACGCCACTCCCGAGCAGATCCGCGAACTGCGCGCCTCGCTCGGTCTGGACAAGCCCTTCTTCATACAGTTCTGGCATTTCTTGGTCAACGCAGCCCAGGGCGAATTCGGCCTGAGCCTGCGCCAGGGCGCCAAGGTTTCGCGACTGATTGCAGAGCGCTTTCCCGCCACACTGGAGCTGGCCTTGGTGGCTGCTTTCCTGGCCCTGGTCATTGGCGTGCCCATGGGCGTGTATGCAGCCCTCAAGCGCGGCACCTTCACAAGCCAGCTGTTCATGACAATCTCACTGCTGGGCGTGTCGCTGCCAACGTTCCTGATCGGCATCCTGCTGATCCTGGTGTTCGCTGTCACCCTGGGCTGGTTCCCCAGCTTCGGGCGCGGTGAAGTGGTACAGATGGGATGGTGGAGCACGGGCCTGCTAAAGGCCAAGGGCTGGCACCACATCACGCTGCCTGCCATCACGCTGGCGATCTTCCAGCTCACGCTGATCATGCGGCTGGTGCGCGCAGAAATGCTGGAGGTGCTGCGCACCGACTACATCAAGTTCGCACGCGCCCGGGGTCTGTCCAATCGCGCCATCCACTTCGGCCATGCGCTCAAGAACACGCTGGTGCCCGTGATGACCATCACCGGCCTGCAGCTGGGTGGTCTGATTGCCTTCGCCATCATCACCGAGACCGTGTTCCAGTGGCCCGGCATGGGCCTGCTGTTCATCCAGGCCGTGACCTTTGCCGACATTCCGGTGATGGCCGCCTACCTGTGCCTGATCGCCTTGATCTTTGTGGTGATCAATCTGGTGGTGGACCTGTTGTATTTTGCGGTCGACCCTCGCCTGCGCGTAGGCAAGGCAGGAGGCCACTGATGCAGGGCCCCCGCCTGAAGGCCGGAGGCCGGGCGTTTGCGCACATCGCGCAGTACCACCCCGAGCTGACCGCGCTGCGCCGGGACCTGCACGCCCACCCTGAGCTGGGTTTCGAGGAGATCTACACCAGCACGCGCGTCAAAGAGGCCCTGAAGCTTTGCGGCGTGGACGAGATCCACGACGGCATTGGCCGCACGGGAGTCGTGGGCGTGATCCGCGGCCGCAGCACCTCCTGTGGCAGCATGGTCGGCCTGCGTGCCGACATGGATGCGCTGCCGCTGGCCGAGCACAACGATTTCTCCTGGAAGTCGTGCAAGCCCGGCCTCATGCATGGCTGTGGCCACGACGGCCACACCGCCATGCTGGTGGGGGCTGCGCGCTACCTGGCCGAGACCCGCAACTTCGACGGCACAGCCGTGCTCGTGTTTCAGCCGGGCGAAGAAGGTTTTGCTGGAGCCCGCGTCATGATGGAAGACGGGCTGTTTGACCGCTTCCCGGTGCAGTCCATCTACGCCATGCACAACTGGCCCGCGATGAAGCCCGGCACCGTGGGCATCAACTCCGGCCCCATGATGGCTGCGGCGGATCGCTTCACCATCGAGATCACGGGACGCGGCGGCCACGGTGCCCATGCCTACCAGACGGTGGACGTGCTGGTTGTGGCCGCGCACATCATTACGGCCGCGCAAAGCATCGTCTCGCGCAATGTGCGCCCCATTGAAAGCGCCGTGGTCAGCATCTGCGCCGCACAGGCTGGCGACCTGGGGGCCTTCAGTGTGCTGCCGGGCTCTGCCACCCTGGTGGGCACCGTGCGGACATTTGATCCGGTCGTGCAGGAGATGGTGGAAAAACGCCTCAAGGAGCTGTGCAACGCCATTGCCCTGGGCTTTGGCGCCACGGCCACGGTGCACTACGAGCGCATCTACCCGGCCACGATCAACAGCGAAAGCGAAGCCATCTTTGCCGGCGACGTGGCCGAATCCCTGCTGGGTGCCGACCATGTGGTGCGTGACCTGGAGCCCAGTATGGGGGCCGAGGACTTCGCCTTCATGCTCCAGACCCGCCCCGGTGCCTATCTGCGCATCGGCCAGGGCACAGGGGCCAGTGGCAGCGCCTTGCACAACAGCCGCTACGACTTCAACGACGACATCCTGCCCCTGGGCTCAGCGCTGCACGCAAGCCTTATCGAGCAGGCCATGCCTTTGGCGGCAGCTTGAAGCACCGTCCAACCAGCCTGCCCATTTGCACTACCGCGCCACGGCCCAACCCTTTCACCCCGCTTTCCCCAACCTGGAGGTTTCCATGAAATTCCATAAAAAAATCGCTCTGACCGCTCTCTTTACCGCGTTGGCGGCGGCGAGCCTGGTGGCCCAAGCTCAGACCATCCGCATCGCCAACCAGGGTGACTCGCTGTCGATGGACCCCCACTCGCTCAATGAGTCGCTGCAGCTGAGCGTCACCGGCAACGTCTATGAGCCGCTGGTCGGCCGCAACAAGGACCTGAGCCTGGCGCCTGCCCTGGCGACGAGCTGGAAGCAGACGTCGCCCACCGTGTGGCGTTTCGAGTTGCGCAAGGGCGTGCAATTCCACGACGGCACCCCTTTCACGGCCGATGACGTGGTGTTCAGCTTCGGGCGCACCCAGGTGGAAGGCTCGGACATGAAGAGCTACACCAACGACTTCAAGGAAGTGCGCAAGATCGACGACCACACGGTCGAAATCGAAACCAAGACCCCCTTCCCGATCCTGCCGGATGTGATCTCGCTCGTGTACATGATGAGCAAGAAGTGGTGCGAGACCAACCAGGCCCTGGGCCCGGTGGACCGCCGCAAGGGCATCGAGAACGCCGCCTCGTTCCGTGCCAACGGCACGGGCCCCTTCCGTCTGCGTGAGCGCCAGCCCAACGTGCGCTCGGTGTTTACACGCAACGGCAGCTACTGGGGCAAGATCGAAGGCAACGTCAGCGAAGTCGTTTTCACCCCCATCGGCAACGATGCGACCCGTGTGGCCGCCCTGCTTTCGGGCGAGGTGGACGTGATGGAACCCGTACCCGTGCAGGACATCGAACGCGTGAACGGCAGCGCCAACACCCGTGCCATCACCGGCCCCGAACTGCGCACCATCTTCCTGGGCATGGACCAAAAGCGTGACGAACTGCTGTACTCCAACGTCAAGGGCAAGAACCCCTTCAAGGACAAGCGTGTGCGCCAGGCCTTCTACCAGGCCATCGACATCGAAGGGATCAAGAAGACCGTGATGCGTGGTGCATCCAACCCCTCGGCCCTGCTCGTGGGTCCCGGCATCAATGGCTTCCAGCCTGACGCGAAGCGCCTTCCCTACGACGTCGAAGCTGCCAAGAAGCTGATGGCCGAAGCCGGCTATCCCAACGGCTTCGAAGTGGCCATGAACTGCCCGAACGATCGCTACGTGAATGATGGCCGCATCTGCCAGACAGTGGCCGCCAACCTCTCGCGCATCAACGTCAAGATCAACCTGCAGGCCGAAACCAAGGGCACCTACTTCCCCAAGGTGCTGCGCCGCGACACCAGCTTTTACATGCTGGGCTGGACGCCCGCCACCTACGACTCGCACAACGCGCTCAACGCCCTCATGCGCTGCGTGGATGACAAGGGGTCCGGCCAGTTCAACCTGGGCGCCTACTGCAACCCCAAGGTCGATGAGCTGACACTCAAGATCCAGGCCGAGACCGACAAGGTCAAGCGCAACGCGATGATCAAGGAAGTCTTCGATCTGCACGCGGCCGATGTAGGCCACATTCCCCTGCACCAGCAAGCGCTGGCCTGGGGCGTGGGCAAGAACGTCAAGCTCGTGCAGCTGGCCGACAACTTCATGCACTTCAAGTGGATGAGCATCACCAAGTAAGAAGGGGCGCAGAAGTCCCTACGTTAGTTGATCGCAGAGAAAAGAGAGAACGACCGGTTCTTTGAAAGTCCACACCAACGCATGGCCGCTACCCGGGCTCTGCGTTGGTGCTTGTTTACTGGTTTCCCACAATGAAAACAACCCTTGCCCGCTGGTTTGACAGCGATGTTGGCTACAGCTTCCGCACATCGCCCATGGCGATGGTGGCCGCTGCCATCGCGCTGATCTGTGTGTTCTGTTCGGTATTTGCCGGATGGGTCGCGCCCCATAACCCCTTTGACCTGGCCACGCTCGAACTCAGCGACGCGCGGCTGCCCCCGGCCTGGAGCGCCGAAGGCTCCATGAAGTACCCCCTGGGCACCGACGACCAGGGCCGGGACATTCTTTCCGCCCTCATCTATGGCGCGCGCATTTCCCTTGTGGTGGGCCTCGCATCGGTGGTGCTCTCCGTGGTGGTGGGCGTGGCGTTTGGACTGCTGGCCGGCTTTCGCGGTGGCTGGATCGATGCCGTGCTCATGCGCCTGTGCGACGTGATGCTTTCGTTCCCCGCCATCCTGGTGGCGCTGCTGATTGCGGGTGTGGGCCGTGCGCTGTTTCCCAACGCGCACGAGTCGCTGGCATTTGGTGTGCTGATCATCTCCATCTCGCTCACGGGCTGGGTGCAATACGCGCGCACGGTGCGCGGCTCCACCCTGGTCGAGCGCAACAAGGAATACGTGCAGGCTGCCCGCGTGACGGGCGTTTCGCCGCTGCGCATCATGCGCAAGCACGTGCTGCCCAACGTCATGGGCCCTGTGATGGTGCTGGCCACCATCCAGGTGGCCACGGCCATCATCACCGAGGCCACATTGTCCTTCCTGGGCGTGGGCGCACCGCCCACCTCGCCTTCGCTGGGCACGCTGATCCGCATCGGCAACGACTACCTGTTCTCCGGCGAATGGTGGATCACCGTGTTCCCCGGTGCCATGCTGGTGCTGATCGCCCTGAGTGTGAACTTGCTCGGCGACTGGTTGCGTGATGCCCTCAATCCGCGCCTGCGCTGAACAAGAACAAGAAAAGCGATATCCCCATGAGTCTCCTAGAAGTCAAAAACCTCGTTGTCGAATTCCCGGGCCGTCGCGGTACCCTGCGCGCCCTGGACGACATTTCCTTCTCCATTGCACCCGGCGAGATCCTGGGGGTGGTGGGGGAGTCCGGCGCGGGCAAGTCGCTCACTGGCGCTGCCATCATCGGCCTGCTGGAGCCCCCGGGCCGCGTGGCATCTGGCCAGATCCTGCTCGAAGGCCAGCGCATCGACAACCTGAGCAATGAGGAAATGCGCCACATCCGTGGCCGCCGCATCGGCGCGATCTTTCAAGACCCGCTGACCTCGCTGAACCCGCTGTACACCGTGGGCCGACAGCTCACCGAAACCATCCTGGCCCACCTGCCGGTCACGCCCGCCGAGGCGCGCCAGCGTGCCATTGCGCTGCTGCAAGACACCGGCATTCCGGCCGCTGCAGAGCGCATCGACCACTACCCGCACCAGTTCTCCGGTGGCATGCGCCAGCGCGTGGTGATTGCCCTGGCCCTGGCGGCCGAGCCCAAGCTCATCGTGGCCGATGAGCCCACCACGGCGCTCGACGTGTCCATCCAGGCGCAGATCATCACGCTGCTGAAAAACATCTGCAAATCGCGCGGTGCCGCGGTGATGCTGATCACCCACGACATGGGCGTGATCGCCGAGACCTGCGACCGCGTGGCCGTGCTGTATGCCGGGCGCGTGGCCGAGATCGGCCCCGTGCACGACGTCATCAACAAGCCCTCGCACCCGTACACCAGCGGCCTCATGGCCTCCATCCCCGACATGACGGTGGACCGTGAACGCCTGAACCAGATCGACGGCGCCATGCCCCGTCTGAACGCCATTCCCCAGGGCTGTGCCTACAACCCGCGCTGCCCCCAGACTTTTGACCGCTGCATGACTGATCGCCCCGACCTGATGGACGCAGGCTCCACCCGCGCCGCCTGCTGGCTGCACGCTGGTGCCACGACAAAAACCGAGGTGACCGCATGAGCGCAGCAATGAAAAGCAAGGCTTTGGTGCAGGCGCACGACCTGGCCAAGACTTTTGACGTGTCCGCCCCCTGGCTCAACCGCGTGATTGAGCGCAAGCCCCGCACGCTGCTGCATGCGGTGGACGGCGTGAGTTTCGAGATCGAAAAAGGCAAGACCCTGGCCCTGGTGGGTGAGTCCGGCTGCGGCAAAAGCACCGTGGCGCGCCTGCTGGTGGGTTTGTACGAGCCCACACGCGGCGGCCTCACGTTTGACAACCAGGATGCGCACGCCGCCTTCAAGGGCAACGACGCCAAGGCCATGCGCCGCCGCATCCAGATGATCTTCCAGGACCCGTATGCCAGCCTGAACCCCCGCTGGCTGGTCGAAGACATCATTGGCGAGCCGCTCAAGGAGCATGGCCTCATCACCGACAAGGCTGAGCTCAAGCAGCGCGTGGGTGAACTGCTCAAGTCCGTGGGCCTGTCGCCGCTGGACATGGTGAAATACCCGCACCAGTTCTCCGGCGGCCAGCGTCAGCGCATCTCCATCGCGCGCGCCTTGGCCACCGAGCCCGAGTTCCTGGTGTGCGACGAGCCGACGAGTGCGCTTGACGTGTCGGTGCAGGCCCAGGTGCTCAACATCATGAAGGACCTGCAGCGCGAGCGGCACCTCACCTACCTGTTCATCAGCCACAACCTGGCCGTGGTGCGCCACGTCAGCGACCAGGTCGGCGTGATGTACTTGGGCCGCCTGGTGGAGCTGGCCGACAAACACACGTTGTTTGACACGCCCCGCCACCCGTACACCCGCATGCTGCTCGATGCCATCCCCAAGATGCACGACACCGGCAAGGCCCGCACCCCCGTGCAGGGCGAGGTGCCCAACCCGCTGAACCCACCACCCGGTTGCGCCTTCAACCCCCGCTGCCCGCATGTGAACGACCGCTGCCGCACCGAGCGCCCCCAGCTCAAGAGCATTGGTGGCATCCGCATTGCGTGCCATGCGGTGGAGGAAGGGCGGATCTGATGCCAGCCGCCACGCGGGTTTGCTGACGCGCGGCGGAGGGACTCATCCGGCATTGCTACTGTCGCAGTAGCGATTGCTATCAATAAAATAGCTGCTAGCGCAATGAATACCTGCGCTTGCGGCTATTTTTTCTTGTAAACGCGCAGAAGATGCTCATCCTGGCTCCGCAGTCACTCCTTGGCCGGCTGCCGGCAGGGCCCGCCCCAGCAGGTAGTCAATGCAGGTGCGCACCGCACGCGTCTGGTGGCGGTTGGGCATGTAGAGCATGAACATCTGGGTGCCAAAAATGCTCAACCGCCAGTCGTCCAGCGTGGTCAGCACTTCCCCACTGGACACGGCGTCCTGCACCACGTAATCCGGTACCAGCCCTACGCCCAGCCCTGCCAGGATGCCTTGGCGCAGAAACGGAAAGTGTTCCGAAATGAGGGTGGGCTCCAGCAGGGCTTCCTGGCGCTGGTCACCCCGGTACCCGCGCAGGCGCAGCTGCTTGCCCACCACCCCTGCGGTGATCACCGGCGCGGCCTGCAGCGCTTCAAAGCTTTGGGGCAGCCCATGCGCCTCGGCGTACCCCCGCGATGCGCAGGCGATGTAGCGCACGCTGCCTAGGTCGCGCGCCACCAGCGTGGGTGGGGGCTCGGGCATCACGCGGATGGCGATGTCCACCTCATCGCGGATGAGGTCGTCCACCCGATTTTCAAAGCGCACATCCAGCACGATGCCAGGGTACAGCCGCTTGAAGTCGATCAGCCAGTCTGACATCACCATCTGCCCGTAGCCACTGGGCACGCTCAGGCCCACGCGGCCCTGCAGGCCCTGGCCCAGCGTGGCAATGGTCTCGCGCGCGGCCAACATCTCGTTCTGAATGGCGCGGCCATGGGCATACAGGCGCAGGCCCACCTCGGTGGGCTCCACCCGGCGCGTGGTGCGGCGCACCAGCTGCACACCCACTGACTTTTCGAGCTGGTGCAGGTGGTAGCTGACGTTGGCACGGGACATCTTCAGGTTGCGGGCGGCCTGGCTGAGGTTGCCGGCATCGAGGATGTCGACCAGCACGGTGAGGGAGGTGAGTTCCATTGAACAGGGAGGCGGCGCGGGATGCCGTTGCGGGGGTGTTTGTCAAAAGGCGTTTGACAGTCTGTCAACGGGCTATGTAATTGTCAAGATAACTTCACGCATCAACAATCACCGAGTCATTCACAGGCAGTCAATAGCCATCGACCAGGAGACTTTCCAGCATGGGCGCCGCCATTCCCGCATCTTCCGTTGTTACTACCGCGCTGCAGGGCGATGTTCTGGTCGTCACCATCGACAACCCGCCCGTCAATGCCCTGGGCGCCGCCGTGCGCCAGGGCCTGTTGGCCGCCATGCAGCAGGCGCAGGTCGACGCCGCAGTGGCGGCCGTGCTGCTGGTGGGCGCAGGCAAGGCCTTCATTGCCGGGGCGGATATCCGCGAATTCGGCAAGCCACCGGTTGCCCCCATCCTGCCCGAGGTCTGCCGCGCCATCGAAAACCTGAACAAGCCCGTGGTGGCCGTGCTGCACGGTGCGGCGCTGGGCGGCGGTCTCGAAGTGGCTCTGTCAGCCCATTACCGCCTGGCATTGCCTGCCGCTACGCTGGGCCTGCCCGAGGTGAACCTGGGCCTGCTGCCCGGCTCGGGAGGCACCCAGCGCGCCCCGCGCTTGATGGGCGTGCAGGCCGCCACCACCCTCATGCTCAGCGGCCAGCCCCTCAAGGCACAGGCCGCACTGCAGGCCGGGCTGGTGGACAAGCTGGTGGAAGGCACCGACCCGCTGGCCGCAGGCCTGGCCTACGTGCGCGAACTGCTGGCTGCCAACGCCCCCGTGCGCCGCACGCGTGACCTGGCCATTGCCGAGCCGCAGGCTGCGCTGGCCTGGCTGGACGAACAGAAGGCCGAGACCGCCAAAAAGTCGCGCGGCCTGTTCTCGCCCCTCAAGATCATCGAATGCGTGCATGCTGCGCTGCAACTGCCGTTTGACGAAGGCATGGCCCGCGAGCGTGCGCTGTTCATGGAGTGCCTGGACAGCCCGCAGCGCGCCGGTCTCATCCACGCCTTTTTTGCCGAACGCGAGGTCGTCAAGGTGCCCGAAGCACAGGCCGCACAGCCGCGCCCCGTGGCCAGCATTGCCGTCATCGGCGGCGGCACCATGGGCGCGGGCATTGCAGTGGCAGCCCTCGATGCCGGCTTGCCGGTGACCATGATCGAGCGCGACGCCGAGTCCATCGCCCGTGGCCGCGCCAATGTCGAGAAGGTTTACAACGCCCTGGTGGCCAAGGGCCGCATGACTGAAGCTGCCCAGGCCGCCGTGATGGCGCGCTACACCGGCAGCACCGACTACGCCGACATCGCCCAGGTGGACCTGGTGATCGAGGCCGTGTTTGAAGACATCGAAGTCAAGAAGGCCGTGTTCCGCGAGCTGGACCGCGTGTGCAAGCCCGGTGCCGTGCTGGCCACCAACACCTCCTACCTCGACATCGACGCCATTGCCGCTGCCACCGGCCGCCCGCAGGATGTGATCGGCCTGCACTTCTTCAGCCCCGCCAACATCATGAAGCTGCTGGAGATCGTGGTGCCCGCCAAGGTGGCGCCCGACGTGGTGGCCACGGCATTCGAGCTGGCCCGCAAGCTGAAAAAGGTGCCTGTGCGCGCCGGTGTGTGCGACGGCTTCATCGGCAACCGCATCCTGGCCGTGTACAAGCAGGCCGCTGACTACCTGCTGGAAGACGGCGCAAGCCCCTACGAGATCGACGCTGCCGTGCGCGGCTTTGGTTTTGCCATGGGCCCGTTCCAGGTGACGGACCTGGCCGGTGGCGACATTGGCTGGGCCACCCGCAAGCGCCGCGCCGCCACGCGCGACCCCCAGGCGCGCTACGTGGAGATTGCCGACCGCATCTGCGAGCGCGGCTGGTTCGGCCAGAAGACCGGGCGCGGGTTCTACCTGTACCCCGACGGTGCCCGCACGGGCCAGCCCGACCCGGAAGTGCTGGCCATAGTGGATGCCGAGCGCGCCAAGAAAGGCGTCACGCCCCGCAGCTTCAGCGCCGACGAGATCATGCGCCGCTACATGGCCGCCATGGTCAACGAAGGGGCCAATGTGGTGCACGAGGGCATTGCCCTGCGCCCGCTGGATGTGGATGTGACCTTTGTCGCAGGCTACGGCTTTCCGCGCCACCGTGGCGGCCCCATGAAGTGGGCCGACATGACGGGGCTGGACAAGGTGCTGGCCGACATCGAGGCCTTTGCCAAGGAAGACCCGCTGTTTTGGAAGCCCTCGCCTTTGCTGGTGCAACTGGTGCGGGAAGGGCGCAACTTTGACAGCCTGAACCAGGCTGAAAAGAGCTGAGCCCGCCTCGCGATTCGATTTTTCAGATTCATCAAATTCAAATAATTTTGGCCTCTAGCGCTTGATTAATAAGCGCAAGCAGCTATTAAATCAGGAGCAAATCATGCGTGAAGCCGTCATCGTTTCCACCGCCCGCACCCCGCTGACCAAGTCGCACCGGGGCGAGTTCAACGCCACGCCCGGCCCGCAGCTGGCGGCCTTTTCCGTCAAGGCAGCGGTCGAGCGCTCGGGCATCGACCCCGAGCTGATCGAAGACCTGGTGATGGGCTGCGGCTACCCCGAGGGCATCACGGGTAAGAACATTGGTCGTCAGACGGCACTGCGCGCCGGCTTGCCGCTGTCGGTGGCGGGCATGGTGGCCAGCCGGTTTTGCGCATCGGGTCTGCAGTCGGTGGCGATTGCCGCAGGCCGCATCGTGGCCGAGGGCGTACCCGCCATGGTGGCCGGTGGGGTGGAAAGCATCTCGGCCATCCGCGCAGGCAACCCGGCAGACATCGACACCTGGCTGCAAGAGCACAAGCCCGACCTCTACATGGCCATGATCGATACCGCCGACATCGTGGCCCACCGCTACGGCATCAGCCGCGAAGACCAGGACCTGTTCTCGCTGCAAAGCCAGCAACGCACCGCCGCCGCACAGCAAGGCGGCGTGTTCGCCGACGAGATCGTGCCCTGCACCACGCGCATGATGGAAAAGAACAAGGAGACCGGCGAGGTCACCTACCGCGAAGTGACGGCCACGCACGACAACTGCAATCGCGCCAGCACAACGCTGGAAGGCCTTGCCAAGCTGGAGCCGGTGAAAGGTCCGGGCCAGTTCATCACCGCAGGCAACGCCTCGCAGCTGTCCGACGGCTCCAGCGCCTGCGTGCTCATGGAAGCGAAAGAAGCCGAGCGCCGTGGCCTGCAGCCCCTGGGCGCGTTCCGTGGCTTTGCGGTGGCCGGTTGCGAGCCCGACGAAATGGGCATTGGCCCCGTGTTTGCCGTGCCCAAGCTGCTGGCGCGCCACGGCCTCACGGTGCAGGACATTGACCTGTGGGAGATGAACGAAGCCTTTGCCTCGCAGGCCCTGTACTGCCAGCGCCGCCTGGGCATTCCGACCGAGCGGCTGAACGTGAACGGCGGAGCGATTGCCATTGGCCACCCCTTCGGCATGACCGGCGCGCGCCTGGTGGGCCACCTGCTGCTCGAAGGCCGCCGCCGCAAGGCCAAGTACGGCGTGGTGACGATGTGCATTGCCGGTGGCATGGGCGCTGCAGGCCTCTTCGAAATCTTCTGACCGTGCGCCACACCACCGAACTCTGAGACTGCAAGCGACCCGATATGGACCTGAATTTCACCCCCCAAGAGGAAGCCTTCCGCGCCGAGGTGCAGGCTTTCTTGAAAGCCAAGCTGCCCGAACGCATCGCCACCAAGGTCAAGGCCGGGCAGCGCCTGTCCAAGGCCGACCAGGATGAGTGGCACGCCATCCTTAACGAGCGCGGCTGGCTTGCCAACCACTGGCCCGAAGCCTATGGCGGCCCCGGCTGGGGCGCGGTCGAGAAGTTCATTTTCGACACCGAATGCGCGCTGGCCGGTGGCCCGCGCATCGTGCCCTTTGGCGTGAACATGCTGGGCCCGGTGCTCATCAAGTTTGGCAACGAAGCGCAGAAGCAATACTGGCTGCCGCGCATCCTGAGTGGTGAGGACTGGTGGTGCCAGGGCTACTCCGAGCCCGGCGCGGGCTCGGACCTGGCTTCCGTGAAGACCACGGCAGTGCGAGTCAAGGACGAAACAGGTGACCACTACATCGTCAACGGCCAGAAGACCTGGACCACCCAGGGCCAGCACGCCAACATGATCTTCTGCCTGGTGCGCACCGACCGCGAGGCCAAGGCGCAATCGGGTATCAGCTTCTTGCTGGTGGACATGCAATCGCCCGGCGTGGAGCTGCGTCCCATCCGCACGCTCGATGGCGACAAGGAAGTCAACGAAGTGTTCTTCACCGACGTGAAGGTGCCCGTGGAAAACCTGGTGGGCGAGGAAAACAAGGGCTGGACCTACGCCAAGTACCTGCTGACCTACGAGCGCACCGGCATCGCAGGCGTGGGCTTCTGCATTGCCGCACTGGCCAAGCTCAAGGTGGTGGCCGCCAAGGTGATGAAGAACGGCAAGCCGCTGGACCAGGACCCGCTGTTTGCCGCCCGCATGGCCCAGGTCGAGATCGACCTGGAGAACATGAAGACCACCAACCTGCGCGTGATTGCCGCCGTGGCGGGTGGCGGAGTGCCGGGGGCTGAAAGCTCGATGCTCAAGATCCGTGGCACCGAGATCCGCCAGGAAATCCTGTCGCTCATCCGTCGTGCGATGGGTCCGTATGCGCTGCCTTTCATCGAAGAAGCGCAGTACGAAGGCTATGCCGATGAACCCGTGGGGCCGAAGGAGGCAGCGACGGCAGCCGCGAATTACTTCAACTACCGCAAGCTGTCGATCTTTGGCGGCTCCAATGAAATCCAGAAGAACATCATTTCAAAAATGATTTTGGGCCTGTGAGGTTGCCGCGATGAACTTTGAACACACCGAAGACCGCCGCATGCTGGCGGACACCCTGAACCGTTTTGTGGCCGAGCAGTACGGCATTGAAACGCGCAACCACATTGCCTATGGCGACACCGGCACGGACCCGGCGCTGTGGGCCCGCTTTGCCGAGCTGGGTGCGATTGGCGCGCTGTTCCCCGAAGCCGATGCCGGGTTTGGCGGCGCGGGCTTTGACGTGGCCGTGGTGTTTGAAGCCCTGGGCGGTGGCCTGGTGGTGGAACCGTTTGTGGCCGCTCTGGTGGTGGGCCGTGCGCTGGGCCTGGCGGGCAGTGCGGCGCAAAAGGAACACCTCGCCAGCATCATCGACGGCAGCACGGTGGCCACGCTGGCGCATGAGGAGCCCGGCGCGCACTATGCATTGAACCGTGTGACCACCCGCGCTGTGCGCCATGGCGACGGCTGGCAGCTCACCGGCCACAAGGCCGTGGTGCTGCACGGTGACCAGGCCCAGCTGCTGCTGGTCAGCGCCCGCACAGCGGGCGCTGCGGACGATGAAGAGGGAATTTCGCTGTTCCTGGTGTCCGCCGATGCGGCAGGCTTGAGCCGCCGTGGTATGGGCCGCATCGACGGTGGCCGCGTGGCCGAAGTCACGTTGCAAAACGTGCAAGTCTGCGCCGGCGCGCTGGTGGGCTCGGAAGGCCAAGGTTTTGCCACACTGGAACATGCCGTGGGCTGGGGCATTCTGGCCGTGTGCGCTGAGGCGCTGGGCGCCATGGATGTGGCCAAGAAGCACACGCTGGAATACCTGCAAACGCGCAAGCAATTTGGCGTACCCATCGGCAGCTTTCAGGCCCTGCAGCACCGCATGGCCGACCTGCTGCTCGAAGTGGAGCAGGCGCGCTCTGCCGTTATCAATGCGGCGGCTGCGATGGACAGCACCGACCGCGCCGAGCGCGAGCGTGCGCTGTCCGCCGCCAAGGTCAGCATCGGCCGCATTGGCGCGCTGGTGGCCGAAGAAAGCATCCAGCTGCACGGCGGCATTGGCATGACGTGGGAGCTGCCACTGTCCCACTACGCCAAGCGCCTGGTCATGGTGGACCACCAGTTTGGCGATGAAGACCACCATCTGGCGCGCTTTATCGCGCTGGGCCGGAGCTGAAGCCATGGAGCAGCCACTGCCTCTGCTGCAACGCCGCGAGGGCGCGGTGCTCGTGCTCTCCAACAACAACCCAGCCGCGCGCAATGCGCTGTCGCCCGCGTTCTACGCGGCGCTGACCGAGGCATTGGCGCAGGCCGAGGCCGACCCCACCGTGGGCGCCATCGTGCTCACGGGCGAAGGCGGGCACTTCTGCGCGGGCGGCGACCTGCGCCAGCTGGCCAAGCGGCGTGAGCTGCCCGTCGAAGAACGCCGTGCCAAGCTGGAAGGCCTGCACGATGTGATCCGCACGGTGCGCGACTGCCGCAAGCCGGTGATCGCGGCGGTGGAGGGCGCGGCAGCCGGTGCCGGCCTGTCGCTGGCGCTGGCCTGCGACATGCTGGTGGCCGCGCGCAACGCCGTGTTCTCTGTCGCTTATGTGAAGGTGGGGCTCACGCCCGACGGCGGCGCCACGGCCTTCCTGGCCGAGTTCGTGTCGCGCCAGGTGCTGACCGAGCTGTGCCTGACCGGCGAACGCATTTCGGGCGAACGGCTGCATGCGCTCGGCCCCGTCAACCGCCTGGCCGAGCCGGGCGAGGCGCTGGCCCAGGCGCTGGTGCTGGCCGCGCAAGTGGCCACCGGGCCTCACACCGCCATGGCGAACATCAAGGCCCTGTGCCGCAGTGCCTACGCCCAGCCACTGGCCGACCAGCTGGAGCTGGAGGCACAGCTCATGGTGCAGTCGCAGGCCACCGAAGAATCCCGCGAAGGCATTGGTGCGTTTCTGGAAAAACGCCCGGCCGATTTCGCACGCCTGCGCCAGGTCAACGCACCCGGCGCGGCCCCAGACGAGACTGTGAAATGACCACAACGACACCCCATCCGCCACTGCCCGAGGGCATGGACTTCCCGCTCGAAGGCGTGCGCGTGCTCGACCTCTCGCGCGTGTTCGCCGGGCCTCTGTGCGGCCAGGTGCTGGCCGACTTTGGCGCCGACGTCATCAAGGTGGAACACCCCGGCCGGGGCGACGACACCCGCGACTGGGGCATGCGCATTGGCAAGACCGAGACCACCTACTACAACAGCATGAACCGCAACAAGCGGTCCATCACGGTGGATTTGCAGACGCCCGAAGGTGTGAAGATCATCCGCGACCTGCTGCCGCAGTGCGATGTGGTGATCCAGAACTTCAAGACCGGTGGTGCCGAGAAGCTGGGCCTGGGCTACGAGCAGCTCAAGGCCATCAAGCCCGACCTCATCTACTGCTCGGTGGCGGGCTACGACAGCTCTGGCCCCGAGGCCAAGCGACCCGGCTACGACCTGGTGATTCAAGGCGAGGCCGGGCTGATGGCGCTGAACGGCGAGGCCAGCCAGCCACCGCTGAAGTTCGGCGTGGCTGCCGTGGACATGATGACCGGCATGTACGCGGCGCAGGCCGTGCTGGCCGCGCTGTTTCGCCGCAGCACTACGGGCAAGGGCCGCCACATCGAAATGGCGCTGTACGACTGCGGCCTGATGATCACCGGCTACTACGGGCTCGACGCCATGCTGCTGGGCCACGACCCGCAGCGCTACGGCAATGCCCACCCGTCCATCGTGCCCTACGGCATGTTCGAGGCACAGGATGGTCCGCTCATCATCGCCGTGGGCAACAACAGCCAGTTCGACAAGTTCTGCCGCCAGGTGGTGATGCGCCCGGATATCGTCGAAGACCCACGTTACGCCACCAACGTCGAGCGTGCCCGCAATCGACTGACCCTGTTGCCCCAGATGAAGGCGCTGATCGCCAGCTTCCCGCGTGATGTGCTTCTCGAACGCCTGAGCGCTGCTGGCATCCCTTGCGGCAGGGTGGCCGGCCTGCACGAGGCGCTGACCAGCGAGCGTACGCGCCGCGGCGGCCTGCTGCAGGAAATGCCCCACCCCGTGGCGGGCACTACGCATGTGTTCGCGCCGCCTTATCGACTCGATGGGCAGCGCCTGCCCATCCGCAACGCCCCGCCCACGCTGGGCGCCGCCACGCGGGAGGTGTTGCAGCAATTGCTGCAGCTGCCCGAGGCAGAGCTTGAAGCCCTGCGCGACAAGGGCGTGCTCACGCTTCCGTCGCTCTAAATACTATAAAAATAATAGCTTTAATCGCTTGCTGGGTAAGCGCTGGAGCAAATTTTCAACCTCAACCAGGAGACAAACATGAACATCACCCACATTCACCGCCGCCGCGTCCTGCAGGGCTTGGCCGCCTTGGCCAGCACCGGCCTGCTGGGTTCCGCCATGGCCCAGTCGGGCAAGGAGGCCTGGCCCAGCAAGCCCATCAAGCTGATCGTGCCCTACCAGGCCGGTGGCGCCACCGACATCACCGCCCGCACGCTGGGCGAGAAGCTTTCGGCACGCCTGGGCCAGCCCGTGCTGGTAGACAACCGCGGTGGTGCGGGCGGTGTGACCGGCACTGACCAGGCGCTCAAGTCACCGGCCGACGGTTACACGCTGCTGGTGTCGCTGGGTACCACCATGCTGATCAACCAGTACCTGTACGAGCGCCTGCCGTACCAGCCGCAAAAGGACCAGGCCCTCATCACGCAGATTGCGCTGGCCCCGGTGGTGCTGCTGGTGAACCCGGAGCTGCCGGTGTCCAATGCCTCCGAGCTGATGGCCTACATCGACCGCAACAAGGGCAAGATCGCCTACGGCTCGTGGGGCATGGGCTCGTATGCCCACCTGGCTGGCGCCTGGCTGTCCGACAAGCACAAGGCCGACATGAATCATGTGGCCTACAGGGGCGAGGCGCCCATGCTGCAAGACCTGGTGGGCGGGCAGTTGCAAATGGCGTTTGCCAGCCTGCAGTCGGCCCGGCCGTACATTGATTCGGGCCGCCTCAAGCCGCTGGCCGTGACGGGCACCCAGCGCATGGATGCGCTTCCCAAGCTGGCCACCATGGCCGAGCAGGGCATCAAGGACGAGGTGTTCCAGGTGACAGGCTGGTTGGGCATGAGCGCCCCGGCCAACACCCCGCCGGAGGTCGTGGCCCGCCTGGGCCGCGAGCTGCAGGCCGTGATTGCGCTGCCTGAGGTGCGTGAGCGCATCCAGCAGATGGGTTTCATCCCCGTCGGCAGCAGCCCCGAACAGTTCGGCGCCCAGTTCAAAAAAGATGCACCCGTCTGGGAGCGCGTGGTCAAGGTGTCCGGCGCCAAGCTGGACTGATGCAACCCCTCCAACAACCTGAGCCCGTTTTGACCCCAATGTTTGTCTCTCGCACCTTCGCAGCCCGCCGCGCCGTGCTGGCCGTGTCCGCCGCTCTGGCGGCCAGCGCCCTGTGGGGCGCGGCCCCGGCACACGCCCAAGCCTGGCCCAGCAGGATGATCAAGCTGGTGGTGCCCTTCCCGGCAGGCGGCCCTACCGATACTGCCTCGCGCATCGTGGGCCAACGCCTGGTCGAACGGCTGGGCCAGCCCGTGGTGGTGGAAAACCGTGCAGGTGCTTCGGGCTCCATCGCTGCCGCCCAGGTGGCCAAGAGCCCGGCCGACGGCTACACGCTGATGATGCTGGCCACGCCCACGCTGCTGGCGCCGCATCTGTACAAGAAGGCGGGCTACGACACGGTGAAAGACTTCACGCCCGTGGCCACGGTGTACGACCTGCCCATCGTCGTGGTGGTCAATCCTGCCCAGATGCCTTCTGTGACCGATCTGCAAAAGCTCATTACCCATGCCAAGGCCCGGCCAGGTCAGCTCAACTACACCAGCTCAGGTGCGGGCAGCTTTGGCCATTTGAGCATGGAGCTGCTCAAGCAGATGGGGGGCTTTGAAATGCAGCACATTCCCTACAAAGGGGGCGTGCCCGCCATTACCGACACCATCGGCGGCCAGGTGCCGCTGATGTACGCCGATCTGGTGGCTGCGCTGCCGCACATCCAGACGGGGAAGCTGCGCGCCATCGCAGTGGGGTCGCCCCAGCGCGTGGCCATGCTGCCCGATGTCAAGACCATCGCCGAGCAGGGCTTCAAGGGCTACGAGGCCGTCTCGTGGGGTGGTCTGCTGGCGCCGCCCGGTACGCCCAAAGCCGTGGTGGACCGCATCGCAACCGAGGTGCAGCAAATCCTGGCCGAGAAGGACACGCAGGACAAGTTGTTGACTGCAGGCGCCATCGCTGCATACCAAGCGCCCGACAAGATGGCCCGCCGCATTCAGCAGGACTACGTCAAGTGGGGTACTGTGATCCGCGACAAGGGCATCTCGAACGAGTAAGCCTGCGCACCCGCTCTCCCACAACAAAAATCAAGGAAAACATTCCCATGAAAGTTCTCGTCCCTGTCAAGCGCGTGGTGGACTACAACGTGAAGGTCCGCGTGAAGTCGGACAGCACGGGTGTGGACATCGCCAACGTGAAGATGAGCATGAACCCCTTTGACGAAATCGCCGTTGAAGAGGCCGTGCGCCTGAAAGAAAAAGGCCTGGTGACCGAAGTCATCGCAGTTTCCTGCGGCGTGGCCCAGTGCCAAGAAACCCTGCGCACTGCCATGGCCATTGGCGCCGACCGCGCCATCCTGGTGGAAACCGACGTCGAGCTGCAGCCCCTGGCCGTGGCCAAGATCCTCAAGGCCCTGGTGGACAAAGAGCAGCCCGGTCTCATCATCCTGGGCAAACAAGCCATCGACGACGACGCCAACCAGACCGGCCAGATGCTCGCGGCCCTGGCCGACCTGCCCCAGGCCACGTTCGCCAACAAGGTCGAACTGACGGCCGACAAGGTCAGCGTGACGCGCGAAGTGGACGGCGGCCTGGAAACCCTGCAGCTGTCGCTGCCAGCGGTCATCACCACCGACCTGCGCCTGAACGAGCCCCGCTACGTCACCTTGCCCAACATCATGAAGGCCAAGAAAAAGCAGCTCGATACCGTCAAGCCCGAAGACCTCGGCGTGGACGTGGCTCCGCGCCTGAAGACCCTCAAGGTGACCGAGCCCGCCAAGCGTGGTGCTGGCATCAAGGTGGCCGACGTAGCGGCACTCGTTGAAAAACTCAAGAACGAAGCGAAGGTGATCTAAATGTCGGTACTCGTTATTGCTGAACACAACAACGCGTCCATCAAGGGCGCCACGCTGAACACCGTGACGGCCGCTGTGGCCTGCGGTGGTGACGTGCACGTGCTGGTGGCCGGCCACAACGCCGGTGCAGCCGCCGCCGCAGCCGCCCAGATCGCCGGTGTCGCCAAGGTCATCCACGCCGACGCCCCTGGCCTGGAACACGGCCTGGCCGAGAACGTGGCCGCGCAAGTGCTCGCCATCGCCTCCAGCTACAGCCACATCCTGTTCCCCGCCACCGCCAGCGGCCGCAACGTGGCCCCCCGCGTGGCCGCCAAGCTGGACGTGGCGCAGGTCAGCGACATCACCAAGGTGATTTCAGTCGACACCTTCGAGCGCCCCATCTACGCCGGCAACGCCATTGCCACCGTGCAAAGCGCCGACAGCGTAAAGGTCATCACCGTGCGCGCCACGGGCTTTGACGCCGCAGCCGCCACGGGCGGTTCCGCAGCCGTTGAAACCGCCGCAGCCACCGCAGACGCTGGCAAGAGCAGCTTCATGGGCAGCGAAATCGCCAAGAGCGACCGCCCCGAACTCACGGCCGCCAAGATCATCGTCTCGGGTGGCCGAGCCCTCGGCAGCAAGGAAAAGTTCGACGAAGTGATGACCCCGCTGGCCGACAAGCTGGGCGCCGCTTTGGGTGCCAGCCGGGCCGCAGTGGACGCAGGCTACGCCCCCAACGACTGGCAAGTGGGCCAGACCGGCAAGATCGTGGCGCCGCAGCTGTACATCGCAGCGGGTATCTCGGGCGCCATCCAGCATTTGGCGGGCATGAAGGACTCCAAGGTGATCGTGGCGATCAACAAGGACCCTGAGGCACCGATCTTCAGCGTGGCCGACTATGGGCTGGAAGCGGATCTGTTCACGGCCGTGCCAGAACTGGTCAAGGCCCTGTAAGAACGCCACTGTGCGCACAAAGGCATCGCTCGCGATGCCTTTTTTTTGACGAAATTTCGCTTTCCCGGAGACACCCATGAGCTACACCGCCCCCGTCAAGGACATGCTGTTCGCCATCGAGCACCTGGCCAACATTGAACAGATTGCGCAGATTCCCGGCTTTGAAGACGCCGGCCTGGACACGGCGGCTGCCGTGCTGGAAGAGTGCGCCAAGTTCAATGAAGGGGTGCTGTCGCCGCTCAACTGGGAAGGCGACAAGAATCCATCGAGCTTTCAATCCGGCGTGGTCACCACCACCCCCGGTTTCAAGGAAGCCTTCCGCCAATACGCCGAAGGCGGCTGGCAAGGCCTGCAGCACCCGGCCGACTTTGGCGGACAGGGCCTGCCCAAGACCATTGGCGCGGCCTGCATCGAGATGACCAACAGCGCCAACATGAGCTTCGCGCTGTGCCCGCTGCTGACCGATGGCGCCATTGAGGCGCTGCTCACTGCAGGCAGTGACGAACTCAAGGCCACGTACCTTGAAAAACTGGTGACCGGCGAATGGACCGGCACCATGAACCTGACCGAACCCCAGGCTGGTTCGGACCTGGCCCTGGTGCGCACGCGCGCCGAACCCCAGCCCGACGGGACGTACAAGATTTTCGGCACCAAGATCTTCATCACCTACGGTGAGCACGACATGGCCGAGAACATCATCCACCTGGTGCTGGCCCGCGTGCAGGGCGCACCCGAGGGCGTCAAGGGAATCAGCCTTTTTGTCGTGCCCAAATTCATGGTCAACAAGGATGGCACGCTGGGTGCGCGCAACGATGCACATTGCGTGAGCATCGAGCACAAGCTGGGCATCAAGGCATCGCCCACCGCCGTGCTGCAGTTTGGAGATCATGGCGGTGCGGTGGGCTATCTCGTCGGTCAAGAGAACCGCGGCCTTGAATACATGTTCATCATGATGAATGCCGCCCGGTACGCCGTGGGCATGCAGGGCATCGCGATCTCCGAGCGCGCCTACCAGAAGGCCGTGCAATACGCCAAGGACCGCGTGCAAAGCCGCCCCGTGGACGGCAGCATCGCCGCCAGCGCCGCCATCATTCACCACCCCGATGTGAAGCGCATGCTGATGACGATGCGCGCCACCGTGGAAGGCTGCCGTGCCATGGCCACCGTGGCCGCAGCAGCGTTCGATGCTGCCCACCACCACCCCGATGCGGAAACGCGCAAGCAGAACCAGGCGTTCTATGAATTCATGGTGCCGCTGGTCAAGGGCTACAGCACCGAGACCAGCCTGGAAGTGACCAGCCTGGGCGTGCAGGTGCATGGTGGCATGGGTTTCATCGAAGAAACCGGCGCGGCGCAGTACTACCGCGACGCCAAGATCCTGACCATCTACGAAGGCACCACGGCCATCCAGGCCAACGACCTCGTGGGCCGCAAGACGGCGCGTGACGGCGGCCAAGTGGCCAAGGGCATCGCCGCACAGATCGAGAAGACCGAGGCCGATCTGTTGGCCAGCGGCACCCCCGCCGCGCTGGCAGTGGCCAAGCGCCTCACGGCGGCGCGCAAGGCGCTGCTCGATGTGATTGACTTTGTGGCCGGTGGCACCAAGGCCCAGCCCAACGCCGTGTTTGCGGGCAGCGTGCCTTACCTGATGCTGGCGGGCAATGTGGTGGCGGGCTGGCAGCTGGCGCGCAGCCTGCTGGTGGCACAGGACCTGTTGCAAAAGGGACAGGACGAAGCGTTCATGCGCGCAAAAATCACTACGGCCCAGTTCTACGCTGATCACATCCTGGTGAAGGCCCCGGGCCTGCGCGACAGCATTGTGGAAGGCGCGGCCAGCGTTACCGAGTTGGCGCTGGAAGCCTTTTGAAGGTTGAGCGTGTTGTGAGGAGACGGACTGCCCGCAGAGTGGGCAGCTCATTGATATAAAAATGATAGCTGCTAGCGCTTGATGAATAAGCGCTAGAGCCCTATTTCATCCAAAAACCTGTTCAGGAAGTTGTTGCCATGTCCAAACTGCCCGCCGCGCTGCAAAACCTCTCGCTGCCTGTCATCGGCTCGCCGCTGTTCATCATCAGCAACCCCAAGCTCGTCATTGAGCAGTGCAAGGCGGGTGTGGTGGGCTCCATGCCCGCGCTCAATGCCCGCCCCGCTGAGCTGCTCGACGAATGGCTGGCCGAGATCACGGAGACGCTGGCTGCCTACAACAAGGCCAACCCCGACAAGCCGGCCGCGCCTTTTGCCATCAACCAGATCGTGCACAAGAGCAACGACCGGCTGGAGCACGACATGCAGGTGTGCGCCAAGTACAAGGTGCCGATCATCATTACCAGCCTGGGCGCGCGCGAGGATGTGAACCAGGCTGTGCATGCCTGGGGTGGCATCGTGCTGCACGACATCATCAACAACAAGTTTGCCCACAAGGCGATTGAAAAGGGCGCCGATGGCCTGATCGCCGTGGCCGCCGGTGCGGGCGGCCATGCGGGTGTGAAGAGCCCGTTTGCGCTCATCCAGGAAATCCGCCAGTGGTTCGACGGCCCCGTAGCGCTGAGTGGTTCCATCGCCAGCGGCGACGCAGTGCTGGCCGCGCAGGCCATGGGTGCAGACTTTGGCTACATCGGCTCGGCCTTCATCGCCACGCACGAAGCGCGTGCCAGCGATGCCTACAAGCAGGCCATCGTGGACGGCAACTCCGACGACATCGTCTACAGCAACCTGTTCACCGGCGTGCACGGCAACTACCTGGCTCCGTCGATTCGCGCTGCGGGCATGGACCCCGACAACCTGCCCGAGTCCGACCCCAGCAAGATGAACTTTGGCGGCGATGCCAAGAAGGCTTGGAAAGACATCTGGGGCTGCGGCCAGGGCATTGGTGCCATCAACGCCGTGACCAGCACCGCCGAGCTGGTGGGCAAGCTGCGCCGCGAGTACGAGGCTGCGCGCGCGCGCCTCAAGCTCTGATGCTGCGCTGAGCTTTTTGGGCTCCACACCGCCGCCGCTGCCCAGGGCGTGGTGGCCTTGGGCAAGAGGGCTTCATTCGCCCGCAGTGCGCCTGGTGTGCACTGCGGGCGAAGCTGTTTCTGGCGCTCCCGAGGCAAGGGCAAACCCCCATAAGCCTGTTCTGGTGGCTGCGGATAATGATGATGATCAATAACCAAAGCGCGTGTGCTTGGGTTGCTCGGTCAGCACATTCTTTGCAAGGTGGGTGCGTGATGTTTCGTTCTTTTCTGGTGCTGCTGGTTGCCTTGTGCATAGGTGGCCTGGGCCATGCCCGCAACGAGGGCGTGACCGCCGATGAAATCCGTCTCGGTGCATCGGCGGTGCTGTCGGGGCCGCTCGGGCCACAGACTGCGCAGTATGGCGAGGGCTCGCGGCTCATGTTCGACGCGGTGAATGCGCAGGGCGGCGTGCATGGCCGCATGATCCGATACACCACACTTGACGACGGCTTCGATCCCCAGAAAGCGGTGGAGAACACGCGCCAGCTGCTGGAGACCGACAAGGTCTTCATGATCTACAACAGCACCGGCACGGCGCAGACGGCCGCCATATTGCCCCTGATCAAGGAGCACCGCACCCTGCTGTTTGGCCCGGTCACGGGCGCTTCGGTGTTTCGGGAAACCCTCAACCCCTACGTCTTTCATGTGCGCGCAGGGTATGCGAGCGAGGCTGCAAAAATCGTCTCGCAGCTGCGCCAGCAGGGCATCAGCCGCGTGGCCGTGTTCTACCAGGACGACGGGCTGGGCAAAACCTTGTTGGCCGAACTCAAGAAAGCCTCCGATGAGGAAAAGCTGGCCTTCGTGGCGGAGATCAAGGTAGATCCCAAACAGCCGGACTTCACTGCTGCGGCGCAGGCCACCGAAAAGGCACAGCCCCAGGCCGTTATCGTTGCAACCGCAGGAACCACGTTCACCAGCTACATCAAGGCCGTGCAATCGACAGCGGCGCGGCCCGCGTACTACGGGTTCTCTGTAGCCAGCATGGACGTGATCCACCGCGAACTTAAAGAAAGGGCGCGCGGCATCATCCTCGCGCAGATCATGCCGTCGCTGCGCAGCACCACGGTGCCCGTGGTGGCCGAATACCTGGCCCTGCTGCGCGCCAAGTCCCCCAGCGCCCAGCCTTCGGCTTCACAGTTCGAGGGATTCGTGCATGCCCGGCTGCTGGTGGAGGGGTTGCGCCGCACGGGGCGCAACCTGACCACGGAGTCTTTCATCAAGACGATGGAGGATGCCGGTGAAATATCCTTTGGGCGCTTTAACGTCAAATACTCGCCCAAGAGCCACAACGGCTCGACTTATGTGGAACTGGCCATTGTGGACGCGGAAGGGAGTCTGCGGTATTGAGCGGAGGTTTCACAACCCGTATGTCAGCTCCCGCGCCTTGCCCCAGAACACCCGGTACATGAAGATGGTGTAGGCAATGATCGCTGGCAGCGTGATGGCCACGCCGATGCCGATCACCACCAGCGATTCCGTGGCGCTGGCGGCCTGCCACACTGTCAGGCGGTCGATCACGATGTAGGGATAGATGCTGTAGGCGAGTCCCAGGAAGGCCAGCACAAAGATCAGCACGGTGGCCCCGAACACGATCCAGCCGTAGCCGGCCTGCACCACGCGCGGCGTGGCCAGCACATGGCGGATGGCAAAGAAGGCTGCCACACAGGCCAGCGGGATGGGCAGCAGCGCAAACAGCTCGGGCAGTACAAACCACTTGGCAAACACCGTGGGGCTGACCAGCGGCGTGGCCAGCGAAATTCCCATGAGCGCAAACCCCATGGGCCACAGCGCACCCTGGCCCCAGCGGGCGGCCTTGCGCTGAAGATCGCCATCGGTCTTCATAAGGAGCCAGCCCGCGCCCAGCATCGCGTAGGCCGCAGGCAGGGTGATGGCAATGCCTGCGGAAAACAGCAGGCCCCAGGTGTCGTTCTGAAAGCCGGTGATGTAGGCCCCCAGCATCCACCCCTGGGCCAGGGTGGTCGCCAGTGAGCCGGCCGCAAACAGGCGGTTCCAGGTGGTCTTGTGCGAGTCGCGGGCCTTCACGCGAAAGTCGAACGCCACGCCGCGCAGTATCAGGCCCACCAGCATCACGGCCACCGGCAGGTACAGGGCCGACAGCACCACGCCGTGCGCGGTCGGAAAACAGATGAGCAGCACCCCCACGCCCAGCACCAGCCAGGTCTCGTTGGCGTCCCAGAAAGGGCCGATGCTGGACACCATCACGTCCTTCTCCGCATCGGTGGCAAAGGGCAGGAGGATGCCCACGCCCAGGTCGTAGCCGTCGAGGATCACATAGGCCAGCAGGGCCAGGCCCATTACGGCCATGAAGATCAGGGGCAGGGCGGTGGCCCAGTTCAGTGCGTCCATGAAGGCCTCCTTAAACGGCGCGAGGGGCTGGCGCGGGATGGGACGCCGCCGGTGTGGGCATGGCGGGGTGTTCGGCCATGTACTTGATCACGCCCACATAGGCCACCAGCAGCAGCCCATAGACGATGAGATAGGCAGCCAGCGTGCTGGCCACCATGGCGGGCGCGTGGGGGGCCACGGCGTCGGCGGTCTTGAAAAGGCCATAGACCAGGTAAGGCTGGCGACCGATTTCGGTCACGTACCACCCGGCCAGCGTGGCCACCCAGCCTGAGAACGCCATACCCACCAGCGTGTAGAGCAGTGGCCGGGGCAGGGTGGCCAGGTCTTGCTTGCGGCGGCGATACAGCACAAAAGCACCCACCCAGGCCACGGCCAGCATGAGCAGGCCCACACCCACCATCACGCGGAACCCCCAGAAAACGGGCGCCACGGGCGGATGGGCGCCTGGGAATTCGTTGAGCCCCTTCAGCTCGGCGTCGACGTCGTGCGCCAGGATCAGGCTGGCCGCCTTGGGGATCTGCAAGGCGTAGTCGGTGCGACCTTCCTTCTCGTTGGGCAGGCCAAACAGCGTAAGTGGCGCACCCTTCTCGGTGTGCCAGATGCCCTCGATGGCGGCGATCTTGGCGGGCTGGTGCTCCAGCGTGTTGAGACCATGCAGGTCGCCCATGAAGATCTGCAGCGGGATCACGACGGCCACGGCGGTGATGGCCGTGCGCAGGGCCTTGCGCGTGCCTTCGTTGGCCGTGCCCTTGATGAACTGCCAGGCACTCACCCCGGCGATCAAGAAGCCTGCCGTGAGGGCCGATGCCAGCAGCTTGTGGCCCAGTCGGTAGGGGAAGGACGGGTTGAACACAATCGCCAGCCAGTCCACCGCGTGGAACTTGCCATCGATAATCTCGTAGCCCACGGGCGTCTGCATCCACGAGTTCAAACTCAAAATCCAGAAAGCCGACAGCGTGGTGCCAAAAGCCACCATGAGCGTGGCGACAAGGTGCATGCGCTCGGACACGCGCCCCCGGCCAAACAGCATGATGCCCAGGAAGGTGGCCTCCAGGAAGAACGCTGTCAGCACCTCATAGCCCAGCAGCGGTCCGGCAATGTTGCCCACATGCTCCATGAAGCCCGGCCAGTTCGTGCCGAACTGAAAACTCATGGTGATGCCCGACACCACGCCCAGCGCAAAGGTCAGCGCAAACACCTTGGTCCAGAAGTAGTAGGCCTGCTCCCAGCCCAGCGCCGCCGGTGTGCCGCGCGTGGCCGTGTGCCGCAGGCGGAAGAACACCAGAAACCAGCACAGCGCAATCGTGATGGTGGGGAACAGGATGTGAAAGCTGATGTTGGCCGCGAACTGGATGCGCGAGAGCGTGAAGGCGTCCATGGCGTCAAACTCCTGAGGGATTGCTCTTTGGCGAGTGACTGCCCTTGCCGGTCAGCCGGTCCTTGAACTCGAGCACCCGGGTAACGGCGGTGCCCATGCCCATGAGCTGCATCGCTGTTTCAGGCGCCAGGCGCTGCACGTCGTCGAACCATGTCATGAGCCGGTCGATCAGTTCGTGCATCTCGCGCATGCGTTCCTGGGCGTGGCGCTCTTCATCGGAGGAGGGCTCTTCGAGCAGCGCCATGCGCAGCATCGACAAGGTGGGTTCGATCTCGCGGCGGCGGCGTTCCTCGGCCAGCACACGGAAGATCTCCCACACGTCCTTGGGTGCCTCGAAGTATTCGCGCCGGTCGCCCGGCTGGTGGCTCAGTTTCACCAGCCGCCAGGCCTGAAGCTCCTTGAGCCCCATGCTCACGTTGGAGCGCGAAAACTCCAGCGTTTCAGCAATCTCGTCGGCATTGAGCGGGCGAGGAGACAGGAAAATGAGTGCATACATCTGGCCGACCGTGCGGTTGATGCCCCAGCGGCTGCCCATCTCGCCAAAGTGGGCCACGAACTGGCGGTTCAGAGGGGGTAAATGGTTGACGTAGGTCATATAGGCACGTATTGTGCGCTTGATTTTTTGAAATTTCAGTAATTTCTGAAAATTCAGGAAATTGCACCGTCAGAAGGCGGGGTACCGCGGCAGGCTCCAGGGCTGCGCAAACTGCTGGATGCGGGGGACAATAGAGGTTTTTGTCTGCCGGTGCGGCCCCGCCTCGGCACATGCCATACCTCCCCGCTCCCATGTCTTCGTCTCCTTCCCGCATGCCCTTGATCGATATGGTCAAGGGCGTGGCGTGCATCACCATCGTCTGGCACCACCTGGCCTTTTATGGCCCGATGTCGGACATCGCCCAGCCTCTCGCCCCCGCCTTGATGGCCTGGCTGTATGACTATGGGCGCATGGCGGTGCAGGTGTTTCTGGTGCTGGGCGGCTACCTTGCCGCAGCCAGCCTGGCGCCCCAGGGCGTGGCGCGGTTTGACCATGCCGGCAATGCAGTGGCCAAGCGTTTTGTGCGGCTGGTGGTTCCCTACGCGGTGGCGTTGTTGCTGACGGTGGTGGTGGCTGCCTTGGTGCGCCCCTGGATGGAGCACCCTTCTGTGCCGCAAGAACCCACCTTGGCGCAATTGCTGGCCAATGCCTTGCTGCTGCAGGACATCGTGGACGAAGATGCCCTGTCTGCCGGTGTCTGGTATGTGGCCATCGACTTCCAGCTTTTTGCATTGAGCGTGTTGCTCTGGGCGGGCGTCAGGGCCCTGCCGGGCGCGTGGGCCCAGCGGCACAGGGCTGTTTTGGCCCGGGTGCTCATCGTGGCAGGTGTGGCGGCGTCGCTGTGGGTTTTCAACCGCATGGCCGGGCTCGACATGTGGGCGATCTACTTCCTGGGTGCCTATGGCCTGGGCATGCTGGCGTACTGGGCAGTGCGCGCAGCCAGCCCGGTGGGGTGGCTGAGCGCCATGGTGCTGCTGGGCGGTGTGGCCCTGGCGCTGGACTTCCGGGGCCGCATTGTGGTGGCGCTCGTCACGGCACTGTGCCTGGTGGTGGCGTTGCGGTCCGAACGTCTGCGTGCCTGGGGCGGTTTTGCGCCGCTGGTTCGCGTGGGGCAGATGTCTTACTCCATCTTCCTCGTGCACTTTGCCGTGTGCCTGCTGGTCAATGCCGTGGTCAGCCACTTGTGGCCTGCTTCGCCGGTGCCCAATGCACTGGGCATGCTGCTGGCGTTTGTCCTGTCCCTCGCCGCCGGGCGCCTGCTCTACCTGCGGGTGGAGCAGCATGTGCCCACCTGGTCCACCGCATTGCGCTGGCAGGCGGGGCTGGTGGGCACCGGTCTGCTGGTGGCTGTTACCAACAACGGGTTCTGAATGAGGGCTCGTGAAGAGCTCTTCAACGCTGTAGCTTGCGCTCGCGCCGCTTGCGCTGCCGGTCCAGAAACCAGGCCATGAAGGGCAGGATCAGCATCGAGCCCGGAATCACCCAGATGAACAGGTAGGGACTCACGGACGAGGCTGACCGCATCACATCCCGCAAATGGGCGCGCTCTGCGGCATCCCAGTTGCCCTGGCGGCGCTGCTGCACCAGCCACACCACCGAGCCCTTCATGGTTGCCATCTCGCGCTTGAGGCGGCTCTTTTCGCGGCTGTTTCCCGCCAGGAAGGAGCAGAACCATTCAGGAGCCCGCTCCATTCGCCGCTGGAATGCGACCGTCGAGTCCGGGTCGAACTGGTCAATCGATGGAGGGATGTCTGGCGTGTGCGGTGCGGGCGGTGTGGTCATGGCGGCTGCCATTGTCGCGGCTCATGGCGCTTTGCACCACCCCAATCCGTGGCACTTGCACCCTCCAGGCAGGGCTCGCCGGGAATAGAAGGCGCGCAGTGCTCCAGCGGGCTCCAGCTACCCAATAGCCTCAGAAACCGGCGTGCTCAAAGGCCAGGGCAGCCAAGCAAGGGCCGCCCCGCAGCGAGGGCGGCGTCCCCCCGCCCGCAGTGCGCAGCGCTGTGAGAGCGAGGGGAAGGCGCGCAGCGCCTCAGGGGGTGTCCCGAATTCAACGATGCAGTTCGCCGGCACTTTCAGGCTGGTACAGGATGTCTTTCACGCGCACCGTCATTGACTTGCCGCCCGGTCCGGGCCAGGCCAGTTCATCGCCCACCGCCAGGCCCAGCAGGGCGCTGCCCACGGGCGCGAAGATCGAGATGCGGTCCGCAGTGCCATCCGCGTCGCGCGGGTAGACCAGGGTCAGGCAGAACCCCTTGCCCGTCTCCAGGATGGAGAACTGCACGGTGGAGTTCATGGTCACCACGTTGGGCGGGATGTCCTCGGGCGGCACCACATCGGCCCGGTCCAGTTCTGCTTGCAGGTCCGCCTTGCCCGGGAAGACACTGGCCGGGATGGCGGCCAGCAGGGCTTCGATGCGGTCAACGTCGAGCGACGACAGGATGATCTGGGGCTTGCGCGCCATGGCAGTACCTCTAAGGTGGTGACAAAGCGCGGGACTGTAGACCATCGCGAATCTCGCACTGCCACGCGCGGTCAATCTCCCTGGATGTTGCGCGCCTTGATCAGTGCGCCAAACCGTGCGCTGTCGATGGAAGCCCGTGCGTTGAAGTCGGTGGGCGACATGGGGGCAGGCACCCCGCCCAGCGCCGTGATGCGGTCCTTGACGGCCTGCGTGCCCAGCACCTTGTTGATCTCGCGGTTCAGGCGCGTGACCACGTCGGGCGGTGTGCCCGCCGGTGCATAAAAACCAAACCAGGTGTCTGCGTCAAAGCCCTTCAGGCCCACTTCGTCCAGTGTGGGAACGTCCGGGAAGAGGGGTGAGCGCTTGGCGCTGCCCACGGCCAGCAGCCGGAGCTTGCCCGCTTTCACATGCGAGAGGCCGATACCCGGGTCGAACATGAAGTCCAGCTGCCCACCCAGCAGGTCCTGCATGGCCGGTGCCGCGCCCCGGTAGGGCACATGCACCGCAAATACATTGGCCTGGGTCTTGAGCATCTCGGCCGCCAGGTGGGGCGAGCTGCCGTTGCCCGGCGTGCCAAAGCTCAGCTTGCCGGGGTTGGCCTTCAGGTGCGCGAGGAACTCCTGGATGGTGTTGACCGGCAGCGAGGGGCGCACCTCCAGGAAGACCAGCACCCGTGCAGCAGCAGCCACGGGTGTCAGGTCCTTGACGGGGTCGAAAGGCATCTTGGGATACAGGTGCGGGTTGACCGACACCATGCCGCCCGAACTCATGAGCAGGGTATAGCCGTCGGCCGGGGATTTGGCCACGGCCTCCCCGCCGATGTTGCCGCCCGCACCGCCCCGGTTTTCCACCACCACCGGCTGTCCCAGCGCGGCCTGCAGGGGCTGGGTGACGGCGCGCGCAATCTGGTCGGCAGCGCCCCCGGCGGGGAAGTTGACGATGACTTTGATCGGCTTGCTGGGCCAGGTGTCTGCCATGGCGGCGGTGCTGAGCAGCACGCTGGCAGCGGCGCATGCCAGCGTGCGCAGCAGGTGGCGGGTGGTTGGGGAGGGCGGGTTGTGAACGATGTGCATGGTTGTCTCCAGTCAAGGTGAGCGCCCGGGTGCGCCGGGTCTGGTGTGTTGTGGTGATGGGGTGAGCCGGGAAGAACGGTTTGTGCAGGGCCTGTCAGGCCACGTCCACCTCAACCAGGATGGCGCGCGGGCTGGCCAGTGCATCGCGCAGCGCCTGGTGCAGCAAGGCGGGGTCGCTCACACGCACAGCCTCGCAGCCCTGGCCACGGGCGAGCGCGAGGAAGTCGAGATCCGGCAGGTCGGTGCCTTCGAGCTTGTCGCCTTCGTGGAAGCCGAAGGTGGGGGCAAACTCCTGCAGCGCCGCGTAGCGGCGGTTCTTGAGGATGATGAAGGTGATAGGCAGCTTCAGCTGCGCCGCGCTCCACAGGGCCTGGATGGAATACATCGCCGAGCCGTCGCCCAGCAGTCCGATCACCTTCTTGTCGGGTTTGGCCAGCGCCACGCCTACGGCGGCAGGCATGCCATAGCCCAGGCCGCCGCTGCACATGGTGTAGAAGGTTTCGCTTTGCACAATGGGCAGGTAGGCGTGCATGGCTGCGCGCGAGCTGGGCGCTTCTTCCACCACGATGGAGGCCGCATCGCGCACCTCGGCCAGGGTCTGCATCACATAGGGCACGCTCATCAGCGGCCCCGTGGGCTCCACACGCGGGCGTGCGGGGCGCGGTTGTGGCAAGGCGCGTGGCGGTGGTGCGGGGCGCGCCAGCAGGTCGAGCACCCCGAGCCGGATGCTGCCCACGGCCGAGGTGCCTTCAGGCGTCCAGGCGGCGGTGCCGGGGTCTTCAATCAGCTGCACCAGTTGCGCGCCCGGCGGCACATGCGGGCCAAAGCCTTCCACGTGGTAGGTGAAGGCGGCGGCGCCCAGCGCAAACACCAGGTCGTGCCTGCCGAGCAGCGCCACGATCTTCTCGCGCATGGCGGGCAGCACACCCGCAAACAGGCGGTGGTCTTGCGGGAAGCCGCAGCGGCCGGACATGGGCGCAATCCACACGGCAGCGTTGTGCCGCTCGGCCAGCGCCACCACCTCGTCCCAGGCCCGGTCGCGGTCCACGGCGGCACCCACCACGAAGACGGGGCGCCGCGCGGCATCCAGCGCATCGCCAATGGCCTGCAGCACGCGGGGCTCGGGACGCGTTTCGGTGCTCACGGTGCGCGCCTTCAGCGGCTCGCAAGGCTTGTCCCAATCGTCTGCGGGTATGGACACCAGCACCGGCCCACGCGGCTGCTGCATGGCGATGTAGTAGGCGCGGGCGATGGCCAGTGGCACGTCTTCGGCGCGCGCGGGCTCCACGCTCCACTTCACGTAGGGCTTGGGCAGCTCGGTGGCCTGGCCCGAGAACAGGAAGGGGTCGAACGGCAGGATGGAGCGCGCCTGCTGCCCGGCCGTGATGACCATGGGCGTGCGGTTCTTGTGTGCCGTGAAGATATTGCCCATGGCGTGCCCCACGCCGGCCGCCGAGTGCAGGTTCACAAAGGCGGCGTTGTGGGTGGCCTGCGCATAGCCGTCGGCCATGCCCACCACCACCGATTCCTGCAGGCCCAGGATGTAACGGAAGTCGCTGGGAAAGTCGAGGAACAGTGGCAGCTCGGTGGAGCCCGGGTTGCCAAAGATGGTATCGATGTGAAAGCCGCGCAGCAGGTCGAGCACGGCCTCGCGCACGGTGGGGAGATGGGGGTGTTCTGAAGGCATCCCCGCATCTTCGGATGGCTTGCTCTATCCATCAATACAATGAAGTGACTAAGCGGTATTCACTCAATGCATATCAAAAACATCGACCTCAACCTGCTGCGCCTGTTCGATGCCGTCTACCGCACACGCAATGTGAGCCGCGCCGCCGACCTGCTGGACCTGACCCAGCCCGCTGCCAGCCAGGCGCTGACGCGGCTGCGTTTGCTGATCAAAGACCCGCTGTTTGTGCGCGCAGGCGGCGGTGTGCAGCCCACCCCCAAGGCCGACCGGCTGGCCAACGCCGTGCGCAGCGCGCTGGGCCTGCTGGAAGAGGCCCTCAACGAGTCGGCCTTGTTCGACCCTCTGCAGTCGCGCAAGGTCTTTCGCATCCACATGAGCGACATTGGCGAAGGCCGCTTTCTGCCCGACCTGATGGTGGCGCTGCAGCGCCAGGCGCCCGGCGTGCAGCTGGAGACATTGCCCGTGCCGCGCCACGAGATTCCCCAGCGGCTGGACAGCGGCGCCATCGACTTCGCCTTTGGCTTTTTGCCCACGGTGAAGGATACGCAGCGTGTGCAGCTCCTCCAGGACCGCTACGTGGTGCTGCTGCGCGCAGGCCACCCCTTCGCCGCCACCAAGCGCAGCGGCCCCGCCTTGCTCAGCGCCCTGCGCCAGCTGGAGTTTGTGGCCGTGCGCACCCACTCCGACACCCTGCGCATTCTGGAGATGCAACAGTTGCAGGACCGCATCCGCCTGACCACCGAGCACTTCATGGTGCTGCCTGCCATCGTGCGCGCCACGGACCTGGCCGTGGTCATGCCCCGCAACATCGCACGCACCTTTGCGGCCGACGGCGGCTACAGCCTGATCGAACCAGCGCTGCCGCTGCGCGACTTCACAGTGTCGCTGCACTGGAGCCGCCGCTTTGAAAGCGACCCCGGCAACCAGTGGATGCGGGGGCTGATCGAGCAGCTGTTCAAGGAGTAAACCGTGCCAAGGCCGCGCGCATGCTTGCGGGGGCGGAGGGGCAAGCACGCAGCACCAAATGGCTGTATATTTATACAGTTATGTCTCGCACCTTCACGGACAAGTCCGACATCCCTGCGCCGCCCGAAGAGGTCCGCATCCCGCTGCAGGCCATCCGTGGCCGGGGCGCGGCCACGGCCCTGGCTCACCGGTTTGCGCGCGATGTGCGCGAGGCGGCCGACGACGGCTGGGGCCAACTGCCGGGGGGTAACGATGCGGGCGACGATGCATCCGCCACCCCCGCCGCCACCCGCGTGCACCTCGAAACCGCGCGCAGCGCCATCTGCGCCAACGACTCGCCGGACATCTTCTTTGAACTCTCGGTGAACCCCTACCGGGGCTGCGAACACGGATGCATTTACTGCTACGCGCGGCCTACCCACAGCTACCTTAACTTCTCACCGGGGCTCGACTTTGAAACGCAGATCGTGGCCAAACACAACATTGCCGAAGTGCTGCGTAGCGAGCTGTGCGCGCCGCGCTACGTGCCCCGTTTGATCAATATCGGCTCGGCCACCGACTGCTATCAACCTGTGGAGCGCGAACTGAAGCTCACCCGCAGCCTCATCGACGTGATGCGCGACGCGCGCCACCCGTTTTCGCTCATCACCAAATCCAGCGGTGTGGAGCGTGACCTGGATTTGCTGGCTCCGCTCGCAGCGCAACGCCTGGCGGCGGTCTACGTCACCATCACCACGCTCGATGCCACGCTGGCCCGCCGCATGGAGCCCCGCGCCGCAGCGCCCCACCGGCGCCTGCGCACCATCAGCGCGCTGGCCGAGGCGGGTGTGCCCGTGGGCGTGAGCGTGGCGCCACAGATCCCCTTCATCACCGAAGACATGGAACAGGTGCTGGAGGCTGCGCGCGACGCGGGCGCGCGCAGCGCCTTCTACACCGTGCTGCGCCTGCCGTGGGAGCTGGATACGCTCTTCCGCGAATGGCTGCAGGTGCACTACCCCCAGCGCGCCGCGCGCGTGATGGCCCGTGTGCAAGACCTGCACCACCTGAGCGACGCCGAGCGCCGCGCGGGCAAAACCTACAACAGCGACTTCGCCACCCGCATGAAAGGCACCGGCCTGTGGGCCGACCTGGTGCGCCAGCGTTTTGCCACCACCTGCCGCAGGCTGGGCCTGAACCGCGAACGCGTGGAGCTGGACCTGGGCCAGTTCCGCCCCGGGCTGCTGCAGGGGCAAAGCAGCCTGTTCTGACCGGCTGTGTGGCGCAGTGGGTTGAAAATTTGAATAAAAATGGCCGTTTCCGCCCGTCCAGTATGCCTCAATAGCTATTTAAATGATAGCTATTGAGCCAGGCTCCACAAGCGCACGCCAGGGGCCACGTGGGGGCTGTATGCATCGCCCCCTCACATGGCCCACAGGCTTTGCACCACCTGCGTGTACAGCGGAATGCCCAGCACGATGTTGAGCGGAAACGTCAGCCCCAGCGACAGGCTCACATACAGCGACGGATCGGCCTCAGGGATGGCATAGCGCACCACCGCAGGCACGGCGATGTAGGACGCACTGGCCGCCAGCACCATCAGCAGCACCGCATCGCCTGCAGGCACCGCCACCAGCCAGGCCAGGCCCAGCGCCAGCGTGGCGTGGGTGATGGGGCCCAGCACCGCATAGGCCAGCAGCCAGGGCGACTGCTGGCGCACCGCAGGCAGGTTGCGCGCGGTCGATAGGCCCATGTCCAGCAAGAACAGGCACAGCATGCCCTTGAACAGATCACCCGAAAACGGCTGCATGGCCGCCTTGCCCGCATCGCCCGTCAGCAGGCCAATCAGCATCGCGCCCAGCAGCAGCAACTGCGTGCCATCGGTGAACGACTCGTGCAGGATCTTGCCCACCGACAGGTGCGGGCCGCCCTTTCCACTGGCGTTGCCCGGGCCATGACCGCCCAGCGTGGCGGCGCCCCCGCCTGTCATCGCCACCACGGGCGGGGCGGCGGTGGCCATGGCCACCGCCTGCTGTTTTTGCCGCAGCGCATTGGCCAGCAGCACTGCGAGGATGATGGCGGGCGACTCCATCAGCGCCATCGCCGCCGCCATGTGGCCGCCGTAGGCGATGTGTTGGGACTCCAGGTACTGCGTGGCCGTCACAAACGTCACCGCGCTCACCGATCCATAGGTGGCTGCCACCGCCGCCGCATTGAAGCCCGACAGCACCCGCCGCAAGAGCGCATAGCCCACCAGCGGCACCACGATGGCCAGCAGCACCGCCAGCCCCAGGCTGGTGGCCACGTTGGACGTAAAGCCCGACGCCGCCAGCGCAAACCCGCCCTTGAGGCCCAGTGCCATCAGCAGGTAGATCGACAAGAACTTCGAGATCGCCGCAGGCATCTCCAGGTTGGACCGCACCAGGCCCGCAAACACACCCAGGGCAAAAAACAGGATCGCAGGGTCCAGCAAGCTTTGCATCATTCAACTCCTTGGGCGCCAATGCTATGCAGTGCAGGGTGCAAAGTAAAATCGATTCGAATGCGCTTATCTATAGATAAAAATCTATGAACATCACCTTTCGCCAGCTGCGCCTTTTTCTGGCGCTGGCCGAAACCGGCAGCGTCAGCGCCGCCGCCCGGGTCATGCACGTCACCCAGCCCACCGCCTCCATGCAGCTGCGCGAGGTGTCTCAGGCCGTGGGCCTTCCGCTGTACGAAGTCATCTCGCGCCGCGTGCACCTCACCGAAGCGGGGCATGCCCTGGCCCGCACCGCGCGCGCCATTGCGGGCGAGTGGGATGCGTTTGAGCAGCGGGTGTCTGGCGCCAAGGGCCTCACCAGCGGACGCCTCAAGGTCGCCGTGGTCAGCACCGCCAAATACTTTGTGCCGCGTCTGCTGGGCAGCTTCTGCAAGCTGCACCCGCAGATCGACATCTCGCTGGAGGTGCTCAACCGCGACCATGTCATCAACCGGCTGCGCAGCAACCTGGACGACCTCTACGTCATGTCCATGCCGCCAGCCGATTTGCCGCTGGAAGACCACATCCTCATGCCCAACCCGCTCGTCGTCATCGCCGCCGCAGGCCACCCACTCGCCGCGAAAAAGCGCGTCAAGTTCACGCAATTGCAGGCCGAGCGCTTCATCCTGCGCGAAAAAGGCTCTGGTACCCGTATGGCCACCGACGCGCACCTGCGCCAGCTGGGCTTTGTTCCCAGCGCCGTACTGGAGCTGGGCAGCAACGAGGCCATCAAGGAATCGGTGGAAGGCCAGCTGGGCGTCTCCATCGTTTCCCGCCACAGCCTCGGCCCCCACCACGAGGGTCTGGCCGTGCTCAACGTGCAAGGCTTCCCCATCCAGTCGCAATGGCACCTGGTCTGGCCCAAGGGCAAGCAGCTGTCACCGATTGCGGAGGTGTTCCGGGGGCACCTGATGGGCGAGGTGAAGGGGTGGATGGAAGGACGGTGAGGGTGACGCTTCTGGCTTGAATGGCTGATATCGGCCACCCAAGACCCCATCACCGACGTGGAGCCCTCTGTACAGCCGCATTCAATGATGGGCGTTGCAAGCCAGGCTTGGGGTCTGGCAGATCACGGTCCAGCAGGCAGTCGATGAAAGCCGTCAATGCAGGTGATGGATGGCGCCGGTTGGAGTAGTACAGGAACAGGCCGGGCTTTGCCACCGACCAGTCGGCAAGCACCTGCACCAGCCGCCCCTGGTCAATGTGGTTGTCCACCCGCTCACGGTCAAACGCATAGGCAATGCCCAGGCCCTGCACGGCCGCAGCCACGCCCATGTCCGAGTGGTTGGTCACCAGCGGTCCTTCTGTCGCAATCTCCACCCGTTTTCCTTTTTTCTCGAACTCCCAGCGGTAGGTCCGGCCATCCATCTGAAGCCGCCAGTTGATGCACGCGTGGCCGTGCAGGTCGGCGGGCGCCTTGGGCGTGCCGCGCTGCGCCAGGTAGTCGGGCGAGGCCACGGCAATCATCTTCACGTCCGGTGTCAGGCGCACGGCGATCATGTCTCTTTCCAGCCGCCCGCCCACGCGGATACCCGCATCAAAGCGGCCCGCAACGATGTCGCTCAGCCCGTCGTCCACCACGATGTCCAGCACCACATCCGGGTGGGCCTGGTGAAACCGCCCAAGTCGTGGCGCGATGACCTGCGTGGCGGCCATGCCCAGCGTGTTGATGCGCAGCGTGCCCCCCATCTGGCTGGCCGACGCACTGGCTTCGGCCACTGCGTCGGCCATGTCCCGAAATAGCGGGGCCATGCGCGCATACAGCTGTGCCCCGGTGGCTGTGGGCGCCACGCTGCGCGTGGTGCGGTTCAGCAATCGCGCGCCCAAGCGGGCTTCCAGCTGGCGAATTGTCTGGCTCAGCGCCGACGGCGACAGCCCCAGGTGATCCGCCGCGCGCGCAAAGCTCGCGCGCTCGACCACGGCGGCAAAGGCCTTCAGTTCTGCAAAATCCGATCCGCGCATTCTGTATTGTTTTCTACATAGCCTATTCAAATTCTAGGCCATTCACTAATTGGTGCTGCAGGCGCATCCTGACGACTCCACAACCCGATGACTAGCCCATCGACCAACCCAAGGAGATCGTCACCATGACCCCTTTGAGCCTCCCCGACCCCATTGCCGCCTACTTTGCGGCCGACCAACAAAAGAACGCTGAGGCCATTGCCCGGTGCTTCACGGCACAGGCCGTCGTCAAGGACGAGGGCCGCACCCATTCGGGCATCGACGTCATCAAGGCCTGGAAGGCCGCGGCATCGACAAAGTACACGTACACCACCGAACCCTTTGCGCTGCAGCAGAGCGACGGCCACCAGGTCGTCACCAGCCGCGTCGAGGGCAACTTCCCCGGTAGCCCGGTCGATCTGCGCTACCGCTTTCGCCTTGAGCGTGGCCTGATTGCGTCGCTGGAGATGACGGTATGAGCTTCGACCTTCAACTGCGCGGCCAGCGCGCACTCGTCACGGGCGGCACCAAAGGCGTGGGCGCTGCCGTGGTGCAGGCTTTGGTGGACGCCGGTGTGCAGGTGATGGCTACCGCGCGTTCAGCCCCTGCGCACCCGATTGGCGGCGTGCTGTATGTGCCTGCCGACGTCTCCACCGCAGAAGGCGCTGCAGAGGTTGCGCATGCGGTGCTCACGCACTGGGGCGGCGTGGACATTCTGATCAACGTGGTGGGCGGCTCCAGCGCGCCAGGCGGGGGCTTTGCAGCGCTGGACGATGCGCAGTGGTTCAACGAACTGAACCAGAACCTGATGCCCGCCGTGCGCCTGGACCGCGCTTTGTTGCCCGCTATGCTGGCCCAGGGCGCGGGCGTCATCGTCCACGTCAGCTCCATCCAGCGCGTGCTGCCGCTGCCCGAGTCCACCACCGCCTACGCCGCTGCCAAGGCGGCCCTGTCCACCTACAGCAAGGCCTTGTCGAAAGAGGTCACGCCACAAGGCGTTCGCGTGCTGAGCGTCTCGCCCGGCTGGGTCGAAACCGAAGCCGCCGTCGCCCTGGCCGAGCGCGTGGCCACCCAGGCGGGCACGGACTACGAAGGCGGCAAGCGGATCATCATGCAGTCGCTGGGCGGCATCCCGCTGGGCCGCCCCGCCAGACCGCAAGAGGTGGCTGATCTGATCGCCTTTTTAGTGTCACCGCGTGCGGGAGCGATATCGGGCTCGGAGCATGTGATTGATGGGGGGACAGTGCCGACGGTGTAGGCGGGCGCGGTCAGCAGGGGAGCCGCCACCGAGGCGTCCCAGTCATCGAGTATCAAGGGAGATTGGCCTCTGGCGCTTATCTGTAAGTCGATGGAACCTATCGAATAGATTGCATCCTCGTGCAGCGCTAGGGGGGTGGTCGGTAGGCGGTTTGCGGCCACTACCTGCCGCTCGTGAACGACGGTTCTCGGGGCACTTCAGGGTCCTGGACATTCAGGCAGCCGGGGCCGCCGCGTAGCTCGCTGCGCTGCCGCAAACGTCCGCCGCACCCGAACCCGGCTGGTGCAGGTCGGTTCGCAATGCCGAGTCCAGATGCTCTGCACTCGCATAGAGCACACCGATCTCGCCGCGCATGGCGTCCGACATAATTGGTCGACATACAAAGCGGCCCGTCAATTCTTGAAGATAACGCGGATAAGGCTTCGCAGAGTACCAGACCTAGGGAGAAACCGACACATGGCAAAGACGACGTTCGACACCAATCCGGTGTTGCTCCAGACACTGCTCAAGAACTGCGAAGACGGCAAGTTGCAGCTTCCCGATTTCCAACGCAGTTGGGTGTGGGAAGAAGAGCGCATCATGAGCCTGATAGCGTCTGTCTCTCGCGGCTTCCCGATGGGGGCGCTGATGTCGCTCAAGTCAAAGATCGACACGGGAGTGGTCTTCGCCTATCGCCCCATCGAGGGCGCTTTAGTTGGTCCGAATATCAAGCCCGAGCAGCTGTTGCTCGATGGACAGCAGCGCATGACATCGCTGTATCAAAGTTGCATGCGCCGTCAGGTTGTAGCCACCATCACTGCCAAGAAGCGGCTGGTCAAACGTTGGTTTTACATCGACATCACAAAAGCGCTTGCTAACGAGGCTGACCGCGAGTCTGCGATTTTCGCGGTGCCCGAGGACCGCATGCTGAAGGCGAATTTCGACAAGAACATCGTGCTTGACCTGTCCTCGTCGGCCCTAGAGTACGAGCACCTGATGTTCCCTCTGAATCAAGTCTTCAGCACGGACGAGTGGATGCAGGGGTTTTGGAAATACTGGAACGCGAAGGGTGAGGACAAGATCGGCCTCTTTTTCCGATTCCAGAATGACGTGCTCAAGAACTTCACTGAGTACCAAGTCCCTGTCATCGCCCTCGGCGCAGACACCTCGCATGAAGCCGTTTGCCTTGTATTCGAGAAAGTCAACACGGGCGGCAAAGCGTTGGATGCCTTCGAACTGTTGACCGCCATGTACGCGGCCCAAGGCCACAAGCTGCGCGACGACTGGCTGGGTGAGGAGAAATCCGAAGACCCCGACCGCAAACTCGGCACACAGAAGCGGCTCGCTGCCTACGGCCGAGCTGCCAGCCAAGTGCAGGGTGTGCTGGCCAATGTTGCCGCGACCGACTTCTTGCAAGCCATTGCGTTGTTGCACACCAAGGAAGTGCGCCAAGCGGCAATGGCTGACCCCACCAAGACGGAAAACGACTGGCCGGCGGTTCGTGCCACTCGGCAGTCCTTACTGGACCTACCGCTGCCGGCCTACAAAAAGCACTGCGATGCAGTGCACCACGGCTTTGAACGCGCCGCCAGGTTTTTGCGCCAACAGCAAATTCACCGCATCAAAGACCTGCCGTACCAAACGCAGCTGGTGCCGCTGGCCGCAATCTTTGCCGAAATCGGCGACAAGGCTGACCACACCACCAACAACGAAAAGATCGCTCGTTGGTACTGGTGCGGTGTGTTTGGCGAGCTGTATGGCTCAGCCGTTGAGAGCCGCTTCGCAAAAGACATCGTTGAGGTCCCGGCTTGGCTGGATGGGGGGCCAACTCCATCGACTGTGATAGACGGCGTCTTGCGCCCTGACCGCTTGCTCACCATGCGCACCCGCCTCTCTGCGGCATACAAGGGCTTGCAAGCACTGCTGCTACGACAAGGGGCCATCGATTTCAGAAGTGGCCAAGCCTTCGATCAAACGGTGTTCTTCGACGAAGACGTCGATATCCATCACATCTTTCCGCAAGATTGGTGCGGCAAGCAAACCCCAAAGATCCCGCCGAGCAAATACGACTCCGTCATCAACAAGACGCCGCTCGGCTACCGCACCAACCGCATCATTGGCGGCGTGGCACCCTCTATTTATCTGAGAAAATTGGAAGCTGGCAAGCTTGGCCCCGGGGGGCAGATCGTGGAGCCGCCCATTGCCAAAGGCACGCTTTCTACATATCTCCAAACGCACTGCATACCAGTGCCTGAGCTATACGCCGATGACTTCATCGGTTTCATGAACGCACGCCAAAAGCTGCTTCTTGACTTGGTTGTCAGCGTCACCAAGAACGCCACACCGGCAAGCACCATTGCCGACGACGAGGGCGAAGAGCTCTCCCTGGCCATTGCCCACGACAGTGGTCTTGAACTTACTGAATCCGAATAAACAGCCAGTTCAGCGTGACCGGGGCGCTCTACACCTGCCGCCCCGATTTGGTGGGCGTCATAAATGGCTTCTCGATGGGCGTCATGTTCATTCGTGGCCGTGAGGCTTGGGGTGATTTGCCGCCCAAGCTGAAGGCCGATAAGCACAAACATTGGCGCGCATAGACCTGATCCGACGCTGAAACGCTATGCGCAGCAATCTGCTCGACTTACTTAGCGCGGGGCGAGAGCAGGCGCTGCTCGTCTTCAGTGAGGCTCCGAATTCCTCGACGCCCAGGACAGCACTGGGTCGAATGCATGCATAGCTGTCCCCGCCAGATGTCCGACTGCTCTCCGGCAGGCAAACCCGCGATGGCGAATGACGGCACCGGGCCCTGAGCAGGTACTTGGAGCAAACTTTGCACGATCACGCGCTGTTCTTCAACACTAGCGCGTGCAGAAAAATCAAGCCAAATTGGGCTCCAGCGCTTATCCATAAAGCGCTACCAGCTATTCAATCAATAGCATCATCCGCCCAGCCTGGGATCGCGTTTGCGCGGCTGTTGCGTGCCTTCTGCAGTCTGCTTAAACCAGTACATCCCGGATAGATGCGTCCTTGTCGAACTGTGCCTTGGCAAACGGGCACAGCGGGACCACCTTGGTGCCCGTAGCCCGCGCCCACTGCACCAGCGCGCCCAGCAACTCGCGCCCGACACCTTGCCCGCTGAGCGATGGATCCACCTCGGGTTGGTCCACGATGACCATCGTGGCGTTGGTGCGGCTGTAGGTCATCTCGGCCAGGCGCTGGCCGCTGTTCTCGATGGTGAAGGCGCCTTTGGCGTCTTGCTCCTGGTGCTGGATGGTGTGCTGCATGGGGTGGTGAATGAAGCAGATGGAATAGGTGCCGGAGTATGGCGCAGCAGATATTGCCGCCGCTGACCGACTGATGAATGGGTTGCTTCTTCGGTCGGTCGGCCAGTTCAGGTTTGCTGATGCTTTGGTTGCGAAGGCAGCGCCAAGCAGCATGCCGTCTTCCGCTACGCCTGACCAAATGCCTCCGACAGAAACTCTGCCGTGGCGCGGACGCGGGCGGTGCGCTGCAGGTCGGGGTGCATGACTTGCCAGACCTCGTAATCGGTGGTGCGGCGGCGTTGGGGCCAGATGCGGACCAGGCCTTCGCGCTCGCCCATCCACACCGGCATTTCACCCAGGCCAATGCCCGCTGCCACCGCCTTGCGCACCAGCAGGCTGGAGCGCACGGCCATGGCGATGCGGGCTTGGCGGGCGGGCACACCGGCCATGGTCAGAAACGGGCTGTGCTCCAGGTAGGGGCCATAGGCCACCAGGTGGTGGCCGCGCAGTTCGTCGTCGGGCACGGGTTCGCCAAAGCGCTCGATATAGCCCGCGCTGGCAAACAGGCCCACCGGCCATGACACCACGCGGCGCACGACCAGGTCGGGCGTCTCCGGGCGGACGTTGCGAAACGCTATGTCCACCTGCCTGCGGCTGAGGCTGAGCAACTGGGTGGAGACCTCCAGGTCCACACGGATGTGGGGCCAGTGCCGCTGCAGGCGCTCGACGGCGGGCAGCAGCAGGTCGATGGCGATGGAGTCGGTACTGGTGACGCGCACGATGCCGCCGGGGTTTTCGTCCTGGCCTTCGATTTTGGTGCGCAGGTCGAGGGCTGCGCTTTCCATGCGGCGGGCGGCTGCCAGGGCCGTTTCACCTGCCGGCGTGAGCAGGTATCCATCTTTGGCACGCAGGAACAGCTTGGCGCCCAGCTCGGCCTCCAGTGCATTCAGCCGCCGCCCCACGGTGGCCTGGTCGATGCCCAGGCTGCGCGCGGCGGCGCGCAAGGAGGGGGCTCTTGTCAGCGCGAGAAAGACGCGGGTGTCGTCCCAGTTCATGGTGGTGTTCATCCGGCGGTGATGATGCAATTTTGCATCACTACAGAGCGAAATTGCTGCGTTTGAATGGTGTGTTGGCGCTGTAACCTTGCAGGCCTGAATGACATTTTTGAGGACTGCAACCCATGCCCGCCGCTTTGAGTGAACAACATCCCGTCACTGTGCAGACCGCCGTACCACCCACCATGCAGGCCATCGTGTTCGACGACTTCGGTGGGCCTGAGGTGCTGGTGGCCCGGGAGGTCCCGACCCCCGAGGTGCGTCCGCACGACCTGTTGGTGCGCAACGCCTCCATCGGCGTGAACCGCGCTGATCTGTTGCACCGCAAAGGGGCTTACGGTCGCGCCTACTTTGGCGATGCGGACACCATGGGGCTGGAGATCGCGGGCACGGTGGTCGCGGTGGGCCCGCTGGTGCGCGGCTTTGCCGTGGGCGACCGTGTGATGGGCATTGTGGGCGGCGGGGCCTACGCCGAGCTGTCGCGCATCGACCACCGCATGGCCATGCATGTGCCGGTGGGCCTGGGCCTGGTGGCTGCGGGTGCGGTGGCGGAGGTGTTTGTGACTGCACACGAGGCGCTGTTCCACCTGGCCAACCTGCAGGCGGGCGAGTCGGTGCTGATCCACGCAGCCGCAGGCGGCGTGGGCTCGGCGGCGGTGCAACTGGCGAAAGCGGCGGGCGCACGGGTGTTTGGCACAGCAAGCGGTGACAAGCGCGATGCAGTGCTGGGCTTTGGCGCGGATGTGTTCATCGATTACCGCACCGAGGACTTTGCGGCCGTGGTGGCGCAGGCAACGGACGGTAAAGGTGTGGACGTGGTGATCGACTTCATTGGTGCGCCATACCTGGAGCGCAACGTGCGGTCGTTGGCCGTGGGCGGGCGCATGGTGGCCGTGGGCTTGCTGGGTGGCGCGCAAGGCGCCACGTTGCCGATGGACGCCGTGCTGTACCGCCATCTGCAGATCTTTGGCACGGTGATGAAGTCGCGCCCGCCCGAGGTCAAGCAGGCCATGGTGCAGCGCTTTGCCGAGCGGTGGCTGCCTGCGCTGGCGGCCGGTGCGATCTGGCCGGTGATTGACAGCACCTACCCGTTGGCAGATGCCGCGCAGGCCCACAGTCGCATGGAATCTGGCGTCAACGTCGGCAAGATTCTGCTGCTGCCAGGGGCGGCGTGAGGCGCGCAGAAGTTCATTGTTGCGGTTGGGGCATGGCGCCCGAGCAGGCCCGACTCCGCGTCAGCCCGCAGCTCTGGCCGCCCCTGCCGCCTGTCGGCAACCTGCAAACATGTCCAGCCCCGCGCTGTACGCCCCGGTCTTCACATCCATCAGCCCCAGCACCGAGTGAAAGTAGTTGTCGTGGGTGATGCGCCGCTCGGCCAGCTCGTGCTGCAGGCAGCCGGTGGCGACCTGGGTGCGCGCCTGCATGGCGGGCGAGAGCCAGGTGATCCACGGCACATGCTTTTGCACGTCGGGCGCAATGGAGTAGGGCAGGCCGTGCAGGTAGAGGTTGTTCTCGCCCAGTGATTCGCCATGGTCTGCTACATAAATCATAGCTGTTTGCGCTTTACTATCCTGCGCTGTGAGCCATTTAAGCACTGAATCGAGGAAAAAGTCCGTCTCCACGACGCTGTTGTCATACGCGTTGACGACCTGCTGGCGCTCACACTCCTGCAGGGAGGTGGATGTGCATTCGGGGCCAAACTTCTTGTTGTCGGGCGCCGAGCGTTTGTAGTACGCGGGGCCGTGGCTGCCCATCTGGTGCAGCACGACCACGGTGCCGCGCTGGCGCTGTTCCGCGGGCAGGGCGGCGATGCGGGTGTCCAGGTCTTGCAGCATCACGCGGTCCAGGCACTCGCTGCCGGGGCACAGGGCGGGGTCGGGCGTCGGGCTTTTTGGCGCGCTGGTGAGGGTCTCGCCAATGCGGTCGCACACGCCTTTGCAGCCGGACTGGTTGTCCACCCACAGCACGGCCAGGCCTGCGTGGTGCAGCACGTCGATGAGGCTTTCAAAGTTGGCAGCGCGCGCTTCGTAGCCCGTGCGGCCCAGGTGCGAGAACATGCAGGGCACCGATGCAGCGGTGCTGGTGCCGCACGACCACGCATTGCGGGCGCTGACGAGGTCCGTGCGGGCCGCGAGCAGCGGTGTGGTGTTGCGCTCATAGCCGTTGATGCCGAAGTTGCCACTGCGGCCGGTTTCGCCCAGCACCAGCACCAGCAGCGGCGGCTTGACCTGGCCCGCATAGGTGGCGCCCAGCTGTGCATCGCGCCCCAGGGGCAGCAGCTTGCTGGTGTCCATGCGCAGGGGCTTGGTGGCGATGTTGCCCAGCGCGTACACGCTGTTGAGCGGGTTGATCAGGTAGCGCAGCTTGGTGTGGTTGCGCATGGTCGATGCAAAGTCCTGGAACACCAGCAGCAGGCACACCACGATGACGGCGATGGCGCCCGCCAGCAGCAGCCCGTTGTGCGCCGCGTGGCGCAGGGTGCTCAGCCGCAACACGGGGCGGCGCAGCAGCCACCACAGCGGTGGCACGGCCAGCGCCAGTACGGTGGCCAGCATGCGCCAGTTGAGCAGGTCACCCGCCTCTTTGACGTCGGTTTGCAGCACGTTGGTGAGCATGCTGGCGTCAATGGCCACGCCGTAGGCCAGCATGAAATACGCGCCAAACGCAGCCATCACCACCAGCACGGTGGCGGCGGGCTTGAGCGTCCAGCGCCAGGCCAGCAGGCTCAGCAGTGCGGCATTGCCCGCTGCCACGATGAGTGCAAACGCGATGGCAAAGCCCCAGCCGCGCAGGCTACCCTGGCCCGGCAACTGCGCCACCTCGCGCCACAGCGGCACATTGCAGGCCGTGGCCAGCCAGGTGCTGATGAGCACCACAACCCAGGCGGGGTGCAGGTGGCGTGTTGCGGTGGAAACGGGCCGGGGCGCGGTGCCCGTGGCCAGGTGGGGAAGCAGCAGGCGCTGCAGTATCAAAGGCATGGGGCGCACTGTGGCGCCCGAGGCTTAAGGCCGCATTAACGTGCGGACTGCGGCAGCAGGTTTCTGGCGTGGTGCGCCAGGTGGTCGGCCATGAAGGTCTGGATGAAGTAGTAGCCGTGGTCGTAGCCCGCGTGGCGGCGCAGGCTGAGCGGCTGGCCGATGGCCTGGCACGCAGCTTCGAACAGGTGTGGGTGCAGTTGGTCGGCCAGAAACTTGTCGGACAGGCCTTGGTCGATGAGGATGCCCGCTGGGTACGGCGCGACCGGCTGGTGCTGCATGAGCACCGTGGCGTCGTGCTCGATCCAGCCCGTGCGGTCTGCGCCCAGGTAGCCCGTGAAGGCTTTCTCACCCCATGGGCACTGGGTGGGCGCGCAGATGGGGGCAAAGGCCGACAGGCTCTGGAACCGGCCTGGGTGGCGCAGCGCCAGCGTGAGCGCGCCATGCCCGCCCATCGAGTGGCCGGTGATGCCCAGGCGGGTGCCGTCGATGGGCAACTGGGCTGAGACCAGCGGCAGCAGCCCTTTCAGGAGGTAGCTTTCCATGCGCCAGTGGCGTGCCCAGGGCTCGGCCGTGGCGTCCAGATAAAAGCCTGCGCCCACGCCGAAGTCCCAGCTATCGGCCTCACCCGGCGCATTGGCCCCGCGCGGGCTGGTGTCGGGCGCAATGAGGGCCAGGCCCAGCTCGGCCGCCAGGCGCTGGGCGCCGGCCTTGACCATGAAAGTCTCTTCGGTGCAGGTGAGGCCCGCCAGGAAGAGCAGGGCGGGCACGGGCCCTTGCTGCGCCTGCGGGGGCAGGAACACCGAGAACTTCATGGGCAGCCCGATTTCGGTGGAGGCGTGCTGGTAGAAGCGCTGCTCGCCGCCAAAGCAGGCGTGGCTGCTGAGGAGTTCCAGGGAGGTGGTCATGGTGGATGCTCTGAAAATAATAGCTGCTAGCGCTTGATGGATAAGCGCTGGAGGTCTTTTTGCTTGAATTGAAAATTGACCTTAGACCGAGCCCGTTTGCCCTGAGCCTGTCGAAGGGTTGGTGGCAAGGCGTGCCATGGCTTCGACAGGCTCAGCCCGAACGGGTAACGGGGCGTTCGGGCGTCTCAAACGTTGGCTGCTCTGCAGGGGTCAGGCCACTGCGTATTTAACGACGGAGCGGATCGACTTGCCTTCGTGCATCAAATCAAACGCTTCGTTGATGTCCTTGAGGCCCATGGTGTGCGTGACAAACGGCGCGAGCTGGATCTTGCCCGCCATCGCGTCTTCGACCATGCCGGGCAGCTCGCTGCGGCCCTTGACGCCGCCGAACGCCGTGCCCATCCACTTGCGGCCGGTGACGAGCTGGAAGGGGCGGGTGCTGATCTCCTGCCCCGCGCCTGCCACGCCGATGATGACCGACTGGCCCCAGCCGCGGTGCGCGCATTCGAGGGCGGCGCGCATCACGTTGACGTTGCCAATGCACTCAAAGCTGTGGTCCACGCCCCAGGTCGTCATCTCCACAATGACTTGCTGGATAGGCTTGTCATGGTCCTTGGGGTTCACGCAGTCGGTGGCGCCAAAGGTGCGGGCCAGGTCGAACTTGGACGGGTTGGTGTCCACGGCAATGATGCGCCCAGCCTTGGCCAGCTTGGCGCCTTGAATGACCGCCAGGCCGATGCCGCCTAGGCCGAACACGGCGACCGTATCGCCCTCTTGTACCTTTGCGGTGTTCTTGACGGCGCCCAGGCCCGTGGTCACGCCGCAGCCCAGCAGGCAGACCTGCTCGGGGTTGGCATCAGGGTTGACCTTGGCGAGCGACACCTCGGCCACCACGGTGTATTCGCTGAAGGTGCTGCAGCCCATGTAGTGGTAGATGGGCTGGCCGTTGTAGCTGAAGCGCGTGGTGCCGTCGGGCATCACACCCTTACCCTGTGTGGCGCGCACGCTCACGCACAGGTTGGTCTTGCCGCTCTTGCAGAACAGGCACTCGCCACATTCGGCGGTGTAGAGCGGGATCACGTGGTCGCCGGGCTTCACGCTGGTCACGCCTTCGCCAACTTCCACCACGATGCCAGCGCCTTCATGGCCCAGCACCACGGGGAACAGGCCTTCGGGGTCGTCACCGCTCAGGGTGAACGCGTCGGTGTGGCACACGCCGGTGTCGGTGATCTTGATGAGCACTTCGCCCTTCTTGGGCGGGGCCACGTCGATCTCGACGATCTGCAGGGGTTCTCCGGCTTTGAAGGCGACGGCGGCACGGGATTTCATGGGGTGTTCCTTTCGGTCAATCGGATGGGGACGGTCTATTTGAGGTAGGAGCGAAGCAACGCCAGTGTTTCGTCAATGGCCTGCTGCGACGGTGCTGGTTTTTCCGCCAGCGTCTCGCGCACATGGCTGTCGAGCAGGTCGGCCATAAGTCCGTGCACGGCGCCACGCATGGCTGCCAGCTGCTGCAGGATGGGGGCACAGTCGCTGCCAGCCTCCACCGCGCGCTCCAGCGCCTCGGCCTGGCCCTTGATGCGGCGCAGTCGGGTGATGGCGCGTTGCTTGTCTTCGGGGGTGTGGGGCATGGGCTGCGGGGGGTATGGTGCGGGGGCTGCCTTTGTACTGGGTGGCAGTATAAAAGATAGCCCCATACTGGTCGCGCGGTAGGCCGTTAAAAAACCTTTTAACTAGGGGGGAGTATGTGCATCCAGCAGGGCTTGGCCTGTGTGGGGCGCCCATGAAAAAAGCCCGCAGGCACTGCCAGCGGGCTTCGGGAGGGGGTGGACGGCGCGCGGGGCGCCGTACCGATCAACGCTTGGCCAGTGGTGGCACGTCGCGGCGCTCGGAGCCGGTGAACAGCTGGCGGGGGCGGCCGATCTTGTACTCGGGGTCGCCGATCATTTCGTTGAGCTGGGCGATCCAGCCCACGGTGCGGGCCAGGCTGAAGATGCCGGTGAACAGGTTCACAGGAATGCCGATGGCGCGCTGCACGATGCCGGAGTAGAAGTCCACGTTCGGGTAGAGCTTGCGCTGCACGAAGTAGTCGTCTTCCAGGGCGATCTTTTCCAGTTCTTTGGCCAGCTTGAACAGCGGGTCGTTTTCAAGGCCCAGCTCGGCCAGCACTTCATTGCAAGTCTCTTGCATGAGCTTGGCGCGGGGGTCGTAGTTCTTGTACACGCGGTGGCCAAAGCCCATGAGCTTGACGCCGGAGTTCTTGTCCTTGACCTGCTTGATGAAGTCGCCGATCTTTTCCACGCCGCCTTGGGCCTGGATGTCGTACAGCATGTTCAGTGCTGCTTCGTTGGCGCCGCCGTGGGCAGGGCCCCACAGGCAGGCCACGCCCGCCGCGATAGCCGCAAACGGGTTGGTGCCCGACGAGCCGCACAGGCGCACGGTGGAGGTCGAAGCGTTCTGCTCGTGGTCTGCGTGCAGGATGAAGATGCGGTCGAGCGCGCGTTCCAGCACGGGGTTGACCTTGTACTCTTCGCAGGGCGTACCGAACATCATGCGCAGGAAGTTGCCTGCATACGAGAGGTTGTTCTGCGGGTACATGTAGGGCTGGCCCATGCCGTACTTGTAGGCCATGGCGACCAGCGTGGGCATCTTGGCGATCAGGCGGATGGCGGCGATCTCACGGTGCTGCGGATTGTTGATGTCCGTGCTGTCGTGGTAGAAGGCCGACAGGGCGCCCACCAGGCCGGTCAGCACGGCCATGGGGTGCGCGTCACGGCGGAAGCCACGCAGGAAGAACTGCATCTGCTCGTTGACCATGGTGTGGTTGGTCACGCGGCTCGTGAAGTCGGTCTTCTGCGCTTCGTTGGGCAGGTCGCCGTACAGCAGCAGGTGGCAGGTTTCCAGGAAGTCGCAGTTTTCAGCCAGCTGCTCAATGGGGTAGCCGCGGTACAGCAGTTCGCCCTTGTCGCCGTCAATGTAGGTGATGGCCGACTGGGTGGCTGCCGTTGACAGGAAGCCTGGGTCATAGGTGAACATGCCCGTCTGCGCATACAGCTTGCGGATGTCGATGACATCCGGGCCAATGGTGCCCTGGTAGACCGGCAGGTCCACGCTGGGACCGCCGTTACTGAACGACAGGGTGGCTTTGTTGTCAGCTAGCTTCATTGTTACTTTCCTTAGGTTTGCCGATGATCATCCGGTCTGGTGGGGCTGGGATCTTTTCAGAGCGAGAAAACCCGCTCGTCAGGTGCCCAGCACGGGGGTGCCGCCGCTTTCCCGCAGCATGCCCAGCACTTCATGCACCTCGGGCGCATCCAGCGTCTCACTGGGTTCCTTGCGGCAAAGCAGCAGGTCCAGGAGGTCGTTGTCGGCGAGGTCCATCAGGGCCGCAAGGCCCTGGGCGTGGCGCTGGTTCAGCTCAGGCTCGAAACGGGCGAAGAACTGTTCGATGAACAGATCGTTTTCCAGCAGGCCGCGCCGGCAGCGCCAGTGCAGCTTGCTGAGTTCGCGTTCCGTCAGCAGCGCCGAGGCTGCCGAGGGGGCGGTGGTGGCGGTTGCACCCATGGCGGTCCTGGGCCCCGGTCAGATGGCGCGACGCACCATCAGTTCCTTGATCTTGCCGATGGCCTTCGTGGGGTTCAGGCCCTTGGGGCACACGTCCACGCAGTTCATGATGGTGTGGCAACGGAACAGGCGGTACGGGTCTTCGAGGTTATCGAGGCGCTGGCCGGTGGCGTCATCGCGGCTGTCGGCGATGAAGCGGTAGGCCTGCAGCAGTCCGGCAGGGCCCACGAACTTGTCAGGGTTCCACCAGAAGCTGGGGCAGCTCGTGGAGCAGCTGGCACACAGGATGCACTCGTACAGGCCGTTGAGCTCTTCGCGCTCTTCGGGAGACTGCAGGCGCTCGCGGTCGGGTGGAATCTGCTCGTTGATCAGGTAAGGCTTGATCGAGTTGTACTGCTTGAAGAACTGCGTCATGTCCACGATCAGGTCGCGGATCACGGGCAGGCCGGGCAGGGGCTTGAGAACAATCGTGCCCTTCAGGGTATTCATGTTCGTCAGGCACGCCAAGCCGTTCTTGCCATTGATGTTCATCGCGTCGGAGCCACAGACGCCTTCGCGGCACGAACGGCGGAACGACAGCGTGGGGTCCTGCTCCTTGAGCTTCATCAGGGCGTCCAGCAGCATGCGTTCATGGCCGTCGAGTTCGATCTCGATGGTCTGCATGTAAGGCTTGGCGTCCTTGTCCGGGTCGTAGCGGTAGATTTGGAATGTGCGCTTTTGCATGGTTCTTCTCTCGTGGGGCTACTGTTTAGAACGTACGGACCTTGGGGGGCACGCTGTCCACCGTCAGGGGCTTGAGGTTGACCGGCTTGTAGGCGAGGCGGTTGCCTTCGCTGTACCACAGGGTGTGCTTCATCCACTCCTGGTCATTGCGGCCCAAGGGGAACTCGGCGTGGTCGGCAGGGTGCTCGTAGTCGTACACGGTGTGGGCGCCACGGCATTCCTTGCGGGCGGCGGCCGACACCATGGTGGCTTGCGCCACTTCGATCAGGTTGTCCACTTCCAGCGCTTCGATGCGGGCGGTGTTGAACACCTTGGACTTGTCCTTCAGCGTCACGTTGGCCACGCGGCTGCGGATCTCGGCGATCTTCTTGACGCCTTCGTCCATGCTGGCCTGGGTACGGAACACGCCGGCATGCTGCTGCATCGTGGAGCGGATGTCGCCTGCCAGGCTTTGCGCGTAGATGCCTTCGTTCGACTTGTCAAGCTGGTTCAAGCGCTCCAAGGTGCGGTCGGCCGCATCCTTGGGCAGGGGCTTGTGCTCCTTGTTCTTGTTGTTGAACTCGACGATGTGGCGGCCAGCGGCCTTGCCGAACACCAGCAGGTCCAGCAGCGAGTTGGTGCCCAGGCGGTTGGCGCCGTGCACCGACACGCAGGCGCATTCGCCCACCGCGTACAGGCCGTTGACCACTTCGTTGTTGATGCCGTTGGCTTGTGCAACCACTTGGCCGTTGATGTTGGTAGGCACGCCACCCATCTGGTAGTGGATGGTGGGCACCACAGGAATAGGTTCCTTGGTGATGTCCACGTTGGCGAAGTTGACGCCGATTTCGTACACCGAAGGCAGGCGTTTATGGATGGTGTCCGCACCCAGGTGGTCGAGCTTGAGCAGGATGTAGTCCTTGTTGGGACCGCAGCCGCGACCTTCCTTGATTTCCTGGTCCATGCAGCGGGACACGAAGTCGCGCGGGGCCAGGTCCTTCATGGTGGGCGCATAACGCTCCATGAAGCGCTCGCCGTTGCTGTTGAGCAAAATAGCGCCTTCGCCACGGCAGCCTTCGGTCAGCAGCACGCCGGCGCCGGCCACGCCGGTGGGGTGGAACTGCCAGAACTCCATGTCCTGCAGCGCAATGCCAGCACGTGCCGCCATGCCCAGGCCGTCACCGGTGTTGATGAAGGCGTTGGTCGATGCCGCAAAGATGCGGCCAGCACCGCCGGTGGCCAGCAGCACGGTCTTGGCTTCCAGGATGTACAGGTCGCCGGTTTCCATTTCCAGGGCGGTCACGCCCACCACGTCACCGTCGGCGTCGCGGACCAGGTCCAGCGCCATCCATTCGACGAAGAAGTTGGTCTTGGCCTTCACGTTCTGCTGGTACAGCGTGTGCAGCATGGCGTGGCCGGTGCGGTCGGCAGCGGCGCAGGCGCGTTGCACGGGCTTTTCGCCATAGTTGGCGGTGTGGCCGCCAAAGGGGCGCTGGTAGATGGTGCCGTCGGGGTTGCGGTCGAACGGCATGCCGAAGTGTTCCAGCTCATACACCACCTTGGGTGCTTCGCGGCACATGAACTCGATGGCGTCCTGGTCGCCCAGCCAGTCGGAGCCCTTGATGGTGTCGTAGAAGTGGTAGTGCCAGTTGTCTTCGGACATGTTGCCCAGCGATGCGCTCACGCCGCCTTGTGCAGCCACGGTGTGCGAACGGGTGGGGAAAACCTTGGACAGCGAGGCCACGTTCAGGCCTGCGCGGGAGAGTTCAAGCGCGGCACGCATGCCGGAGCCGCCTGCGCCGACGATGACGACATCGAACTTGCGGCGGGTGATGTTAGCGTTGGTGTAGCTCATTATTTTTTGCCTTCAGTCGCGGGGATCAATCAGAGACGCCACAAAACCTGGATACCCCAGCCGGCACAGCCGACCAGCCAGACGATGCTGAACACCTGCAGTGCCAGGCGCAGGCCCACGGGCTTGATGTAGTCCATCAAGACTTCACGCAGGCCGATCCAGGCGTGCCAAGCCAGTGCAACGATCACGGAGAAGGTCAGCACCTTCATCCACTGGGCCGAGAAGATACCGGCCCATTTGTCGTAGCCGATGGGGCCTTTGGAGAAGATCACCTGGGCCAGCAGTGCCAGGGTGAACAGGGCCATCAGGACTGCCGTGACGCGCTGGCTGAGCCAGTCGCGCAGGCCATAGTGGGCGCCGACGACGACGCGCTTGGAACCGTAATTGACGGACATGGGAATTTCCTCTCGTTCTTCGGCGGGCACTGCCTGGCAGCAGCCGCCGCTTTTTGGGGTTGATCGATCAGTAAAGGCCGAAAAGCTTGGCGCCCAGCACCAGGGTCAGCGTGATGCTGATGGCCAGGACGGCAAAGGCCGAGGACTTGCCGAATTCCTTGTTCACGGCGCTGTGGCTCACATCCATCCACAGGTGGCGCAGGCCAGCGGTGAAGTGGTGCAGGTAGGCCCAGATCAGTGCCAGGGCCACCAGTTTGATGAACCAGCCGGGCACGAAGCCAATGCCGATGTTGAAAGCCGCCGAGAACCGGGCGAACGAGATTTCAGACGACACCGAGGTGTCGAACATCCAGATGATGAAAGGCAGCAGCAGGAACATGATCAGCCCGCTGCCGCGGTGCAGGATCGAAACCCACGCTGCAGGAGTCATGCGGTAGGTGGTCAGGTCCTTGAAGGCATTGATGTTGCGGAATTCAGGCCGTTTTTTGGCGAGTTCTGTCATGTTGTGTGCTTTCGTGGATGTAACTGCTTTGTAATTTGAAGATGCAAAGAACGCAAAATTCTATTGCAACGCAACAAGAAGGGTTTGCTCCAGCCCGAATGTTCTACGTTTCCGCTCAGTTGCCAGGGTGGTGTCAGCTCAGTTCGTTACGGTAATGGTGCGTGTCGGTCAGGTACAGGCCGCGCCGTAACTCCATCGGAACGTCGTTGTAGGTGTAGGCGATGCGCTCCACGCTCAGCAGCGGCGTGGCCTGTGGGATCTGCAGCATCGCCGCCTGGTCGGCATCGGGCAGTACGGCACGTATTTTCTCCTCGGCACGTACCATGCGTACGCCGAAGTCGAGTTCAAACATGGCGTAAGTAGGGCCTTGGTAGTTGGCCAATTGTTCGGCCGTCAGCCCTTTGAAAGCCTGGCCGGGCAGCCAGATGTCTTCTAGGATGGTGGGTACGCCTGCGAATGACAGGACTCGCCGCGCCTGGACCACCGGGTCGGCGCTGCGCAGTGCCAGTGCGCGCGCCACGTCAGCGCTGGCACGCACACGCCGACAATCGATCACCTTGCGCTGTGCAGGGCCCTCCACGCGGACGTCTCCCGTGTCGGGCATGAGCTTGAGAAAACGGTACTGCACATGCTGCTCGGCATGGGTGGCCACAAAGGTGCCCTTGCCCTGGCGCCGCATCACGAGGTTTTCGGCCGCCAGCTCGTCAATGGCCTTGCGCACCGTGCCCTGGCTCACGCGAAAGCGTGCAGCCAGCTCCATCTCGCTGGGGATGGATTCGCCCGGTTTCCATTCGCCCTGTTGCAGGCTTTGCAGGATGAGCCCCTTGATCTGCTGGTACAGCGGGCTGAACGCGGGCGTTGCAGAGCCCGTGCCTGCCAAAGGCTGCGCAGGGTTGTCGGCGTTGAGCGGAAGCGAGGACATGGCGATCGGGAGAAGGGCGGGCCGCACACGAAGTGATACGCGGGCTGTGTCGGGGTGTAATCATATCTTATATAAGACATAAGACAAATTGACCGAGGTGTCCAATCAGCGGTACACTCCAAGGCTGTTTTGCGGGGCACGGGCTGCTGGTAACAGGCGCTGGTGCTTGCGTTGCACTCACACCTGTTTTCCTCACTTCCCTGGAGTTTTCACCATGAGCAAGAAGCCTGTTCGCGTCGCCGTCACCGGTGCCGCTGGTCAAATTGGTTACGCCCTGCTGTTCCGCATCGCCTCCGGCGAAATGCTGGGCAAGGACCAGCCCGTCATCCTGCAATTGCTCGAAGTGCCTGTCGAAGGCCCCCAGAAGGCGCTCAAGGGCGTGATGATGGAACTGGACGATTGCGCGTTCCCCCTGCTGGTGGGCATGGAAGCCCACAGCGACCCCATGACCGCTTTCAAGGACGCCGACTACGCCCTGTTGGTCGGTTCGCGCCCCCGCGGCCCGGGCATGGAACGCGCCGAACTGCTGGCTGTCAACGGCGCCATCTTCACGGCACAGGGCAAGGCCCTGAATGCCGTGGCTTCGCGCAACGTGAAGGTGCTGGTCGTCGGCAACCCTGCCAACACCAACGCCTACATCGCCATGAAGTCGGCCCCCGACCTGCCACGCAAGAACTTCACCGCCATGCTGCGCCTGGACCACAACCGCGCTGCCAGCCAGATCGCTGCCAAGACCGGCAAGGCCGTGGCGGACATCGAAAAGCTGACCGTCTGGGGCAACCATTCGCCCACGATGTACGCCGACTACCGCTTCGCCACCATCAACGGTGAAAGCGTCGCCAAGATGATCAACGACCAGGAATGGAACGCCAACACTTTCCTGCCCACCGTGGGCAAGCGCGGCGCTGCCATCATCGAAGCGCGTGGCCTGTCGTCGGCTGCTTCGGCTGCCAACGCCGCCATCGACCACATGCGTGACTGGGCCCTGGGCACCAACGGCAAGTGGGTCACCATGGGCATTCCTTCGGACGGCCAGTACGGCATCCCCAAGGACACCATGTTCGGTTTCCCTGTGACCTGCGAAAACGGCGAGTACAAGATCGTTGAAGGTCTTGAAATCGACGCGTTCTCGCAAGAGCGCATCAACATCACGCTGGCTGAGCTGCAAGGCGAGCAAGACGGCGTCAAGCACCTGCTGTAAACCAGGTGAGCGCCATGCAGCCGACGCCACAGGCATCGGGCCTTCGGGCCGCCCGGGTCCCCGCGCAGGGGCAGGGCGCTGCGCCATCCCATCCACGCGATGTGTTGCTGGGCGCCCAGGCGCAGACAGGCTTCCTGCCGGTCTGTGACCACTACAGCGGCGTCGAAGCGCGCATGCGCAAGAGCCTGCAGCTGCAGGCCGAGATGACGCAGGAGTTCGGTACCTGCGTCTTTGATGTCACCCTCGATTGCGAAGACGGCGCCCCCGTCGGCCTTGAAGCCGACCACGCCCGGCTGGTTGCCCGTCTGGCCCTGGGCGCTGCACCCGGTGCCCGCGTGGCCGCCCGGGTCCACGCGGTGGACCACCCAGCATTCGCCAACGATGTCGCCACGATAGCGGGCGAAGCAGGCCATCGGCTCAGCCACATCATGGTTCCCAAGGTGGAATCTGTGGACGACGTACTGGCAGCGGAGCGGGCGCTGGAGAAAGCCTCTGCCGCCCCGGTACCGATCCATGTCCTCATCGAATCCCCTGCTGCGGTGCACCGTGCTTTTGAAATCGCAGCCCACCCGCGCGTGCAGAGCTTGAGTTTTGGCCTCATGGATTTTGTGTCGGCCCATGGTGGCGCCATCCCTGCGCATGGCATGACTTCGGCGGGGCAGTTTTCTCACCCACTGGTGGTGCGTGCCAAGCTGGAGATTGCCGCTGCCTGCCATGCCCACGGCAAGGTGCCATCGCATTGTGTGGTGACGGAGTTCGCCGATACGGTGGCCATGCAAGGCGCCGCCAGCCGTGCCGCGCGCGAGCTGGGCTATACCCGCATGTGGAGCATCCATCCCGCACAGATCCGACCCATCCTGCAGGCGTTTGCGCCTCAGCAGGATGACATCGAAGTTGCTTCGAAAATAATAGCTGCTGCCGCAGATTCTGATTGGGCTCCCATCAGCTTTGAAGGCACGTTGCACGACCGCGCCAGTTATCGCTTTTACTGGCAGGTGCTGGAGCGCGCCCACCGTACCGGGCGCACACTTCCTCTTGCCGTGCGCCATTGGTTTGGCGCGTCGGCCTCCGTTCCGTTGTGAACATTCCTGAATTTTTCCACGCAGGACCTCCCATGAAATCCTTTATCGCCTCTGCCCTGATGCTGCTGGCTCCAGCCCTCGCCCTGGCGCAAACCCCTGCCAAGACCGAAGCCAAACCCGAGACCAAGGCTGCCGCCAAACCTGCAGCAAAGCCCGCTGCCAAGCCCGATACGAAGTCTGCCAAGGCTGCGGACAAGGCGCCTGCCGCCAAGAAATCTTCGGTGGCCAAAACCGAAGGCACCAGCAGCCGCAGCCAGCTCAAGAGCGCGGCGAACCAGGTGGCCACCGGCATCATTGCTGCCGAAGCCGCGCTGTCCCCCGAAGAACTGGCCATTGCCGAACGTGTGCACGTGGGCCGCATCCCCTGCGAACTCGGTGCCTTTGTCACCGTTACCGCCGAGCCTGCGAGCCCAGGCCACTTCCATGTGGAAGGCAAGGGCTTCAAGTACTTCATGGCCCCCGTCGCTACCACCACGGGCACGGTGCGCCTGGAAGACCAGAAGGGTGGCGCCGTCTGGCTGCAGATCGCCAACAAGTCCATGCTGATGAACCAGAAACTGGGTCAACGCCTGGCCGACGAATGCATGAGCCCGCAGCAGGTGGTGGTGGCCGAGGCCATCAAGAAAAACCCGCCCGTCAGTGTGCTGGAACCCCTGAAGTAAGTCCTTCACCAGCGCAGCGCCACAGAGAAGAAAACCGCACGACCCCGCGCATGCAGGCGCCCCGGCTATCGAAAAACGCCACCGCGCTGCACGCCGCCCCACTTTAGAACGCAACCGGAGAAAAATGATGTTGAAAGCCTACCGTGACCACGTGGCCGAGCGCGCCGCCCTCGGCATCCCGCCCCTGCCGCTGACCGCCAAGCAGACGGGCGAGCTGATCGAGCTGCTCAAGAACCCCCCTGCGGGCGAAGAAGCCACGCTGGTGGACCTGATCACGCACCGCGTGCCTGCCGGTGTGGACGACGCCGCCAAGGTCAAGGCCAGCTACCTGGCTGCCGTGGCGCACGGTACTGAGGTGTGCACGCTGATTGGCCGCGAGCGCGCCACGCAGCTTTTGGGCACCATGCTGGGCGGCTACAACCTCACCCCCCTGATCGACCTGCTGGACGACGCTGCGGTGGCCTCCGTCGCCGCCGAAGCGCTCAAGAAGACGCTGCTCATGTTCGATCAGTTCCATGACGTCAAGGAAAAGGCCGACAAGGGCAACACCTTCGCCAAGGCCGTGCTGCAAAGCTGGGCCGATGCCGAGTGGTTCACCAGCCGCCCCGAAGTGCCCCAGAGCATCAAGCTCACCGTGCTCAAGGTCACTGGCGAAACCAACACCGACGACCTGTCGCCCGCACCTGACGCGTGGAGCCGCCCCGACATCCCGCTGCACGCGCTGGCCATGCTCAAGAACAAGCGCGACGGCATCACGCCCGAAGAAGACGGCAAGCGCGGCCCGGTGAAGTTCATCGAAGACCTGCGCGCGCGTGGCAACCTGGTGGCCTACGTGGGCGACGTGGTCGGCACGGGTTCGAGCCGCAAGTCCGCCACCAACAGCGTGCTGTGGTTCACGGGCGAAGACATCCCGTTCGTGCCCAACAAGCGCTTCGGCGGCGTGTGCCTGGGCAGCAAGATTGCGCCCATCTTCTACAACACCATGGAAGACGCTGGTGCACTGCCCATCGAACTGGACGTGAGCCAGATGCACATGGGCGACGAGATCGAACTGCTGCCCTACGCTGGCAAGGCGCTCAAGGACGGTAACGTGATTGCCGAATTCGAAGTCAAGAGCGAAGTCCTGTTCGACGAAGTGCGTGCCGGTGGCCGCATTCCGCTGATCATTGGCCGTGGCCTGACTGCCAAGGCCCGCGAAGCCCTGGGCCTGCCGCCTTCCACGCTGTTCCGCCTGCCGCAAGTGCCTGCCGCCACCGGCAAGGGTTTCACGCTGGCCCAGAAGATGGTCGGCCGCGCCTGCGGACTGCCCGAAGGCCTGGGTGTGGTGCCCGGCACCTACTGCGAACCCCGCATGACCTCGGTGGGCTCGCAGGACACCACCGGACCCATGACCCGCGACGAACTCAAGGACCTGGCCTGCCTGGGCTTCAGCTCCGATCTGGTGATGCAGTCCTTCTGCCACACGGCTGCGTACCCCAAGCCCGTGGACGTGAAGATGCACCACGAGCTGCCTGACTTCATCAGCACGCGCGGCGGCATCTCGCTCAAGCCTGGCGACGGCATCATCCACAGCTGGCTCAACCGCATGCTGCTGCCCGACACCGTGGGAACGGGCGGCGACTCGCATACGCGTTTCCCTATCGGCATCAGCTTCCCCGCAGGTTCGGGCCTGGTGGCGTTCGCCGCAGCCACGGGCGTGATGCCCCTGGACATGCCTGAGTCGGTGCTGGTGCGCTTCAAGGGCCAGATGCAGCCCGGCGTCACGCTGCGTGACCTGGTGCACGCGATTCCGCTGTACGCCATCAAGCAAGGCCTGCTCACAGTGGCCAAGCAGGGCAAGAAGAACATCTTCTCGGGCCGCATCCTGGAAATCGAAGGCCTGCCTGACATGAAGGTCGAGCAAGCGTTCGAACTGTCTGACGCCTCGGCCGAGCGCTCTGCCGCTGGCTGCACGGTGCGCCTGAACAAGGAACCCGTGATCGAGTACATCAACTCGAACATCGTGCTGCTCAAGAACATGATCGCCCAGGGCTATGCCGACGCACGCACCATCGGCCGCCGTATCAAGGCCATGGAAGCCTGGCTGGCCAACCCCCAGCTGCTGGCACCTGATGAAGATGCCGAGTACGCGGCCGTCATCGAGATCGACCTGGCCGAAATCACCGAGCCCATCGTGTGCTGCCCCAACGACCCCGACGACGCCAAGACGCTGTCGGACGTGGCGGGTGCTGCCATCGACGAAGTGTTCATCGGCTCGTGCATGACCAACATCGGCCACTTCCGTGCAGCCTCCAAGCTGCTCGAAGGCAAGAAGGACATCCCCGTCAAGCTGTGGATGGCCCCGCCCACGAAGATGGATGCACACCAGCTCACCGAAGAAGGCCACTACGGCGTGTTCGGCGCGGCCGGTGCCCGCATGGAAATGCCCGGCTGCTCGCTGTGCATGGGCAACCAGGCGCAGGTGAAGGAAGGCGCTACCGTGATGTCCACCAGCACGCGCAATTTCCCCAACCGTCTGGGCAAGAACACCAACGTATACCTGGGCTCGGCCGAACTCTCGGCCATCTGCTCCAAGCTGGGTCGCATTCCTTCCAAGGAAGAGTACCTGGCAGACATCGGTGTCATCAACCAGAACGGCGACAAGATCTACAAGTACATGAACTTCGACCAGATCGCCGAGTTCAAGGAAGTGGCAGACGGCGTGACCGCCTGATCCTTCCCCTCGGGGATGGATGGACCAGCAAAAAGCGGCTCTTCGGAGCCGCTTTTTTTTGGCGCTGGATGTTTGTTGCAAACCACGCAATCGCCAAGCCATGCCACGGTGTGTCACGCAATGGACGCGTGTTTGTCACGCAAATGTCATGATTTCGTCGCTATGCTCCAGCCATAAAAACAAAACGAAATGGGGGGACATCCATGGCAGGAGAGAAAAACAATGCCGACAAGACCAGCAGCGTAGGGGCACGCCTCGCGGCGCTGCTGATCAGCGCGGTCTTCGCTCTGGGGTTTGGGTTGGGCGGCTACCACGCCGGGCTCAAGCCCCTCGCCCGTACGCTCGATACTGCCCTGCAGGTGCGTGGCTGGCAGCCTGTGCAGGCCGAAGTCCTGTCGGCTGAACTCAAGACGCACCACAGCAGCGATGGCGCCACCTACGAAGTGCAGGCCCGTTACCGCTATCAGGTGGCGGGCAAGGCTTACGAAGGCACCCGCGTCGGCCTGGACGCGCGGGGCAACAGCGACAACATCGACGACTGGCCACGGCAGTGGGCGGGGCGTCTTCAGAGCGCGCAGGCACGGGGGCAGGGCATCACGGTCCTGGTCAATCCCCACGATCCGTCGCAGTCGCTTATCGATCCCTCCATCCGCTGGTCGCTGCAGATTTTCCGCATTCCGTTTGCCCTGGTTTTTACCTTGGTGGGGCTGGTGGCGGCCTGGTTTTTTCTGCACACCCTGCTGGGTCTGGTCAGGGCCGGTGGGGTATCGCCAGAAGCTGGCAGTGGCGGCCTGCAGCCGGGCTCCTCGCCCACAAGCTTGTTCGCGAAGGGCGCTTCCGGCACTTCGGTGGGTGCCATCTGGTTTTTCACCATCTTCTGGTGCGGTATTGCGTTCCCTATGGCGGCCCTGCTGTGGACCCAATCCAGCGCCCCCTGGTTTGCCAAGGCCTTCATCTCCCTCTTCGTGATGATCGGCCTGGGGCTGGTGGCCCTGTCGGTGCGCCATACCCACATGGCCTGGCGCTACGCGGGCGCAGAGCTGACCGCACTGCCCACAGTCCCGCGTGCGGGCCACCCGGTCGAGATGACACTGCTCCTGCCCGAGCGTGCCGCCGCCTACCAGCAGGGCCAGCAGTTGCAACTGCGCCTGGCCCAGTACCGGGTGGATGAATCGAGCTCCGGTTCGCCGGAGCGTTGTGTGGAGTCTTTCTCTGAAACCGCGCGTGTGCAGCCCACGGCCGATGGTGGACTGCGGCTGACGGCCCGTTTTGACCTGCCACCCGACGCGCCCCCGCACGGCGCGCAGCGCTCTGGTGAACGTGTGGACTGGCGGCTGGAGTTGCTGCGCACCCCGGGCGGGGATGTAGAGCTGACCTACGACGTGCCCGTGCAGGCAGCCCCACAGGCGTTTGGTCACGAGCAGGCCGATCGCTTTGACCGGCGCGCTATCTGGAAGAAAGTGACCCCCATCGCGCCCGCTGATCCGGCCCACGGAGAAGGAGAAGCGGGCCTGGATGGTGAGGGCGCCTTGCTCCTGCCCGCTTCCGTTACGCTGCTGGAGACTCCGCATGCGTGGCAGTTTGAATTCAGCCGTCGCGGCTGGCGCTGGGCTGCAGGCCTGGTGCTGGTGGGTCTTGTGGTGGAGGCCTTCCTGAACGGCCGCTTCGGCTCTGGCGGCATCGCATTGCCACACTTCTTTGTGGCCACCGGCGCCTGGTGGCTGCTGGTTGCCTTTGTCCTGCAGGCTGCCACCTGCCGCTGGACCCTGTCTGTGCGGGATGAGGGCCTCACCGTGCGCCGCTACTCTGCGCTGTGGTCGCGGGCAGACGCCCTGCCCGGACAGGCCAGCCAGAGCCTGGTGCACAAGCTGCTGTATTCCACCGGCAGCGGCGCCAGCGAGACCCCTTACTTCGCTGTCTATGCGCGCGAGCGCGATGGCACCCTGGTTCGATTGACCCCCGGCGTCAGTGGCGAAGGGGCTGCCACTGCGCTGGGCCAATCCATCGCGCGGGCCTGGTCGCACCGCCGGGGCCATTTCAGCCCTGGCGCACAGCGGCCTGCCCGCGCCGTGCATTCGCGCCCGGCCTGGGGATTCCTGCTGCTGGCAGTTGCTCTGGCCTGGTGGATCTGGGGGGCGTCCCTTGTCGGCCTGGTGCGCCCGGCTCTGCCCGGGCCATCGGCTGCGCCCGTCGCCGCCGCCGTACAGCCACCTGCGTCGTATTCTGCAGCGGACGACGCGCTGCTCGACGCGCAGGACGCCGGTGATGCCCGGGCCCTGGGCGCAGCCCTGGCAGCAGGCGCCAACCCCAACCTGCTCGCGCCCAGCGGCTCGTCTGTGCTCATGCTGGCGGCCCACCGGGGGCAGCTGGAACACATCGAGCTGCTGTTGCAGGCTGGTGCCCAGCCCGACCTTCGCCAGACACACAAAGACAGCGAGCGTGGAGACACTGCGTTGTTGCGCGCCTTCTATGGCGCCCACCTCGCTGCCGCCCAACGCCTGGTGCAGGCCGGGGCCAGCCTGGCGGCCCGCAACCGGTGGGACTGGGGCCCGGCGCATATGGCAGCGCAAAGTGGTTGTGTGCCTTGTTTGCAGTGGCTGGCCGAACAGGGGCAGCCCCTGGACGAGCCCGCACCCGCAAGCCGGGGCGAGACGCCTGCGATGCTGGCTGCTGCCAAAGGGCGCATCCAGACGCTGGAGTGGTTGGAGGTGCGGGGTGTGGACCTTTGGCGCAAAGACCCGCATGGCAAGAATGCGCTGGATTGGGCGCGGTTTGGAAAGCAGCAAGAGGCGGAGCACTGGCTGGTGCAGCGCCAGCGCTGATGTGAGGCCAGGCCTCAGGCGCAAAGGGTGTCTATGGATGGGCCGAGGCGGTTGATGGCTGTCTTCATGAGATTTGCTATAAAAAATATAGCTAACAATGAGCCCTTTAAGCGCTAGCGGCCAATTTTCTTGAAATATCGAGCCCTGGTTCCGGTGCCCGCCTAACGAACCTGTTTCTTTTCTAGCTTGCGGGTCAGGGTGCGGCGGTGCATGCCCAGGCGCCTTGCCGCTTCCGAGAGATTGAAGCCGGTTTCTGCCAGCACCTCGTTGATGCGCTCCCATTCCAGCGTCTTGATGGAACTGGAGCGGTTGGTCAGCTCCACTTCGGTGTTGCCCGCCTTCAGGCCAAAAGCGGCCTCGATGTCGTCGGTATTGGACGGCTTGGCGAGGTAGTGGCAGGCGCCCAGCTTCACAGCCTCCACGGCGGTGGCGATGCTGGCAAAGCCGGTCAGCACCACGATCAGCATGTCTTCGCTGGCGGCATGCAGCTTTTGTACGCAGGCCAGGCCCGAGGCTTCGCCCTTGAGCTTGAGGTCCACCACCGCAAAGCCGGGCGTGTGTTGTGCGAGCAGGGTTTCGACCTCGGGCAGGCTGGCAGCCTGCAGCACGCGGTAGCCGCGCCGTTCGAAAGAACGGGCGAGCGTGCGGGCAAAGGCCTCGTCGTCTTCCACGATGAGCAGCAGTGGTTGCGCTTGTTCTCGTTCTTCGTCGTCGGTAGGGCTCATGGCTTCAGGCTTTGGCTTCAGGCAGTGCGATCGCCGCCAGTGGCAGTTCGATGGTTACTTCGGCACCCCCTTCGGGGCGGTTGCGTGCCGCCACGCTGCCACCCAGCGTGCGTGCCACGTTGAGCACAAGGTACAGGCCCAGCCCACCGCCCGGGCGGTCTTTGGAGGACTGGTAGGGCGTGCCCAGCTTGGCCAGCATGTCGGGGGCAAAGCCCGGCCCAGCGTCGGTCACCGTGATGCGCAGTGCATCGGCGTTGCGGGTGACGGCCAGGCGCACCCAGCCGGGCGAGGCGTCGCGTGCATTGTCCAGCACATTGAAAACCATCTGCTGGAGCGTGGTGTCAGACACCATGGGCGTATCTGCGCCGAAGTCGTTGTCGTAGATGAACTGCGGCATCGACCGGGTGCTGCGCCATTCTTCTGCCAGGGCATCCACAAAAGTGCGCACGGTGGTCTGCATGGAGGCTTCGCCGCGTGTCTCTCCGGCCGAAAGCAGGATGCCGCTCACGATGCTCTTGCAGCGCTGCACCTGGGCCTGCATTTCGTCGATGTCCTCCTTCAGCGCTGGGTGGGCCGCCAGCTGCTTGTCATGCTGCCAGTCCCCCAGGATCACGGCCAGCGTGGATAGCGGCGTGCCCAGCTCGTGGGCCGCGCCTGAGGCCAGCAGGCCCATGCGCACGATGTGCTCTTCTTCCACGCGGCGGCGGCGTGCTGCGGCCAGGCGCGCATCGCGTTCACGCAGGTTCAGGTTGATGCGGGTGATGAAGACCACCACCAGCGTGGCGTTGAGCACAAAGCACACCAGCAACCCGATCACGTAAAGGCTCGACAGGCCCTGGTGCAGGTCCTGCGGCAACTCCAGGGGCAGGTGGTGTGTGGCCAGCACGCCAAAACACAGCAGCGTGATGATCACGATGGACCAGATGTAGGCGCCGCGCAGCAGCACGGCCCCCAGCGTGATCTGCAGCAGGTACAGGAAGACGAATGGGTTGCTGGTGCCCCCGCTCAGGTACAGCTGCACTGTGAGCACGGCCACATCGATCAGCAGGGCCAGAAAAAGCTCCACATTGCGCACCATCACACCGGTGCGCAGCCGCAGCAGGCTCACTACGTTGAACACCGCCAGGCAGCCCACCACCAGCAGCATCTCGCGCACAGGCAGCGTGAGGTTCAGGCTGTAGTGCGCCATCTCGATGGTGAACACCTGGCCGACCACGGCAATCCAGCGCAGCTCGATCAGCTGCTGCAGGTTCTTGATGCCTGCGGCGGCATCGGCCGAGCGTGCGTTGCGCTGCGGCGCGGCGGTCGCAGTATCAGGACGAAGAGGTGTCATCAGGGGCGAAGGTGGTGGCAGGGCGCGCAAAGCCGCGCAGGCGGCGCTCGTAGCGTGCCACATACCAGCCAGCACCCGCAACCATGAGGGCCAGACCGTACCAGGTCAGTGCGTAGACCAGGTGGCTGTTATGGAAACGGATCACCGTCATGCCAGCGCGCGGCCAACTGGTATCCGCTGCCGGGGGCGCAGCGGCGCCTGGTACGGGAGGCAACCCCGCATCGATGAAGAAGGGGGCAGTCTCGGGCAACTGCAGCCAATGGCCGATGGCCGCAATGTCGCGCGAGTACCAGCGCTGCTCAGCCGGGGCATTGGTGCGCAGAAAACCACCGTCAGGCTCGCTCATGCGCACCAGGCCCTGGACAGTCGCGGTGGTGGAGGTAGGGGGGATGGAGGCGGGCATAGGCTTTGCCAGCCATTGGGCGCGCTGCTCCTGCGGCACAAAACCCCGGTTCACCAGCACCTGCGCGCCATCATCCAGCTGCAAGGGCGTCATCACCCAGAAGCCCGAGCCCAGCTCGGTCAGGGCCTGGGTAAGCACGGTTTTCTCGGGCAGCCACCGGCCCTGCGCGGTGACGGGCAGGTATTCGTGGCTGGCCGCACTCACCTGGGGCCACTCTGGGCGGGAGGGCAGGGGTACAGGAGCAGCGTGCACGCGTTGATCGACGCGCTCGATCAACGCGAGCTTCCATGCGCGGCGCTGCACCTGCCAGGTACCCAGCGCGATAAAGCCCAAAAACAAGGCGATGCCCACAACTGCGAGCACCGCCTGGCGAAGCCGCCGGGACTGGGGGACCGGGGCTGTGGGGTGGAATGGCATCAGGGCGTCGAGTGGCCCGGCGCCTCATGCGTTGCGGGCGTGGGGGTGGGGTGCTCGGGCATCATGTTCGCGTTCATGTGGAACATGACCCACAGCGTGCCGGCGATGGCGATGGCCACAAACACCACGGTGAAGATGGTGGACAGCATGGTCCAGCCGCCTTCGACCTTGCCGTTCATGTGCAGGAAATACACCATGTGCACCAGGATCTGGATCACGGCGAAGCCGCCCAGCACCAGCACGGCGGTGTTGCGGTCGGCGATGACTTTGGCCATGACGAGCCAGAAGGGAATGGCCGTGAGGATGACCGAGAGCACGAAGCCGATCGTGTAGTCGCGCAGGCTGCTGTGCGGTTCCGCGTCGCCGTGGTGGTCGTGGCCGCCATGGTCATGCGCGCCGTGTGCGTGTGTTGTGTGTTGTGCGCTCATAGTTACAGCACTCCCATCAGGTACACAAAGGTGAAGACGCCAATCCAGACCACGTCCAGAAAGTGCCAGAACATCGACAGGCACATCAGGCGGCGGGTGTTGGCAGGGATCAGGCCGTGTTTGCCGATCTGCACCATCAGCACCACCAGCCAGATCAGACCGAATGTCACGTGCAGGCCGTGGGTGCCCACCAGCGTGAAGAAGGCTGACAGGAAGGCGCTGCGCTGGGGCGTGGCACCCTGGTGGATCAGGTGGGCAAACTCATAGAGTTCGAGGCCCAGGAAGCACAGGCCGAAGAAGCCCGTGACGGCCAGCCACAGCAGCGTGCCTTTCACATCCTTTTGCTGCTTGCGCAGCATGGCAAAACCGAAGGTGATGGACGACAGCAGCAGGAAGGCCGTGTTGATGGCCACCAGCGTCAGGTCGAACAGCTGCGCACCGGTGGGGCCGGCCGCATAGCTGCGGCCCAGCACGCCATAGGTGGCAAACAGGGCGGCAAAGATGAGGCAGTCGCTCATCAGGTAGAGCCAGAAGCCCAGTGCGGTGCCGTTTTCAGGATGGGGCTCGTGCGCAAGGTGGTAGTCGCGCGGGGCCAGGGCGCCTGCGGCGGCGCCAGCGTTGAGGCGGAGTTCAGACATGGCGTGCCAGTTGGAGTGTGCGGGCTTCTTCGGTGGCGGCGACTTGGGACGCCGGGATGTAGAAGTCACGCTTGTAGTTGAACGTGTGGATGATCGAAGCCAGCAGCAGCGCCGCGAACGAAACGCCCGCAAGCAGCCACATGTGCCAGATCAGCGCGAAGCCAAAGACCAGCGACAAGGCCGAGATGACCGCGCCCGAGCCGGTGTTGGCAGGCATGTGGATGGGCGCAAAGCCGGCGAGCGGGCGCTGGTATCCATGCTTCTTCATGTCCCACCACGCATCGATTTCATGCACGACGGGGGTGAAGGCAAAGTTGTAGTCGGGCGGGGGCGACGAGGTGGCCCATTCGAGCGTGCGCGCATCCCACGGGTCGCCCGTGTGGTCGCGCAGCTGGTCGCGCTTGAGGTAGCTCACCACGATCTGGATCAGGAAGCAGGCGATGCCCGCAGCAATCATCGCGGCGCCGATGGCGGCGATCACGAACCAGATCTGCAGCGACGGGTCTTCAAAATGGTTGGCACGGCGCGTGACACCCATCAGGCCCAGCACATACAGCGGGCCGAACGCCACCCAGAAGCCCACCACCCACAGCCAGAACGAGCGCACGCCCCAGGTGCGGTCGAGCTTGTAGCCAAAGGCCTTGGGATACCAGTAGTTGATGCCGGCAAACAGGCCGAACAACACGCCACCGATGATCACGTTGTGGAAGTGGGCGATCAGGAACAGGCTGTTGTGCAGCACGAAGTCGGCCGGGGGTACGGCCAGCAGCACGCCGGTCATGCCGCCGATGGCAAAGGTCACCATGAAGGCCACGGTCCACATCATGGGCAGCTCGAAGCGGATGCGGCCCTTGTACATGGTGAACAGCCAGTTGAAGATCTTCGCGCCCGTGGGGATCGAGATGATCATCGTCGTGATGCCAAAGAAGGTATTCACGCTCGCACCCGAGCCCATGGTGAAGAAGTGGTGCAGCCACACCAGGTACGACAGGATGGTGATCACCACCGTGGCGTAGACCATGGAGGTGTAGCCGAACAGGCGCTTCTTGCAGAACGTGGCCACCACTTCAGAGAAGATGCCAAAGCACGGCAGGATCAGGATGTAGACCTCGGGGTGGCCCCAGATCCAGATCAGGTTCACGTACAGCATGGCGTTGCCGCCCAGGTCGTTCGTGAAGAAGTTGGTGCCGACATAGCGGTCCAGCGACATCAGCACGAGCGCTGCCGTCAGCACCGGGAACGAGGCCACGATCAGCGCGTTGGTGCACAGGGCAGTCCAGGTGAAGACGGGCATGCGCATCAGGTTCATGCCGGGTGCGCGCATCTTGATGATGGTGACGATCAGGTTGATGCCCGAGAGCGTGGTGCCCACCCCCGCAATCTGCAGGGCCCAGATGTAGTAGTCGAGCCCCACGCCGGGGTCCTGCGCCCCCAGGTTGGACAGTGCCAGCCAGCCGGATGTGGAGAACTCGCCCAGGAACAGCGACACCATCACCAGGATCGCGCCTGCCGTGGTCATCCAGAAGCTGAAGTTGTTGAGGAACGGGAACGACACGTCGCGCGCGCCGATCTGCAGCGGCACGAGGTAGTTCATGAGGCCCGTGACCAGCGGCATCGCCACGAAGAAGATCATGATCACGCCGTGGGCGGTGAAGATCTGGTCATAGTGGTGCGGCGGCAGGTAGCCCATGTTGTCGCCAAAGGCCATGGCCTGCTGCAGGCGCATCATCACGGCGTCGGCAAAGCCGCGCAGCAGCATCACGAGGCCGAGGATCATGTACATGATGCCGATGCGCTTGTGGTCGATGCTGCAGATCCAGTCGCGCCACAGCGCGCCCCACAGGCGGAACTTGGTGATGGCGGCCATCACGGCCAGGCCACCCAGCACGGTGGCGACAAAGGTCCAGAGCACGATGGGCTCGTGCGCCATCGGTATGGAATCCCAGGTGATTCGGCCCAGGGCCCAATGGGATGCGGTATCAGGTGCGGAGGACATAGAGGTCTTTGGAAGATGCCAACACCCGCTTGGCACGGGCGCCGACATGGCAAATCAAGGGCGGATCATTGGGCGGAGTTGGCGCGCGGTGCGTGGCGGGCTTCCAGGCTGGCCACCACCTGGGCGGCGTTCTGCGAGGTGCATACGTCCTGCGGCAGATTCAGGCCCACGGCGCGCACATAGGCGTCACCGCCGTTCTCGTCAATGGCCATCATGTGGTGCATGCACATCTTGCCGTCTTCGACACAGCGGTTCAGTACCTTGTCATACAGGCCTTCTTCCACGCTGGCAAAGCGCTGCACTGGGTCGCGCTCGCTGGGCTTGGCCAGGTCCATGTAGGCCTGGCGTGTAAGTGGCTTGCCTTCGGACTTGGTCTTGGCCACCCACTGCGCGAAGTCGCTCTCGCTCAGGCCATGGAACTTGAACGTCATGCCCGAGAAGCCAGCGCCGCTGTAGTGCGAGGACATGCCCTTGTACACGCCCGGTTGGTTGATCACGGCGTTCAGCTCGGTCTGCATGCCGGGCATCGCGTAGATCATGCCGGCGAGGTCGGGCACGTAAAACGCGTTCATCGTGGACGTGGCCGTGAGCTTGAACAGGATGGGGCGGTCCACCGGCGCCGCCAGTTCATTCACGGTGGCAATGCCCAGCTCAGGGTAGAAGAACAGCCACTTCCAGTCCATGGCCACCACCTGCACTTCCATGGGGGTGGATTGGGCGTCCAGCGGTTTGCTGGCCGAGATGCGGTCCAGCGGGCGGTAGGGGTCGAGCTTGTGGGTGCCGATCCAGGTCAGGGCGCCGAGGGCGATGACGATCAAGAGCGGCACGGTCCAGATCACCAGCTCCAGCGTGGTGGAGTGGTGCCAGTCGGGATCGTAGTCGGCCTCGGTGTTGGCAGTGTTGTTCTGGCGGTACTTCCAGGCAAACCACAGGGTGAGGGCAATCACCGGAACGATGATGATCAGCATCAGCAGCGTGGCCTGGATGACCATGTGGCCTTGCTGGGCCGCGATGTCGCCGGCGGGGTTGAGGACGACCGCCTTGCTGCAGCCAGCCAGGCTGCCCAGGGTGGCCATGGCGGCGAGCCAGACAGGCACGCGAGGTAAAGGTAGTTTGGACATGTGACAGGCGCAACCAAGGCGTTTAAGGGTAAACGCGGATAACGAAGTGCCGTCGAATGTAATAGCCCTAGCTTTTTTGTACATTGGACATTTTGTCCAAGGTCAAAGTAATGCGCCCCACTTTGGTGCATTTCCGGCCGCTGCGGTGTCGTCCTGCACGCGGCATAGTGAAACCGCACTTGTCCCAGATCAAACTTGCGTGTAGAACCAGAATGTCTTATCCAAACAACGACAAGGAGCCCTGTTCATGAGCAGCCCCGCCTCTGCCAATTACCCTGCGGCCGGCTTTGAAGAAAGCCCCGCCTCTCTCTCGCGGGCTGATACGCATGAAGACGTGACCCCCAGCGAAATTGCTGTGGGCGTGATCATCGGACGCTCGTCCGAGTATTTCGACTTCTTCGTTTTCGGGATCGCCTGCGTTCTCGTCTTCCCGTCCTTCCTCTTTCCATTCCTCTCGCGCCTGGATGGCACGCTGATGGCGTTTGCGCTGCTGGCGGTCGCTTTTGTCGTGCGCCCGGTGGGCACGGCCATTTCCATGGCCATCCAGCGGCGCTGGGGCCGGGGCACCAAGCTGACCATTGCACTGTTCCTGCTGGGCGTGTGCACGGTGGGGATGGCCTTTTTGCCGGGCTACAAGGACGCGGGCCTGACTGCCGTGGTGGCGCTGCTGATCCTGCGCATTGGCCAGGGTCTGGCGCTCGGCGGTTCTTGGGACGGCCTGCCGTCGCTGCTGGCCATGTCGGCGCCCAAGGAACGGCGGGGCTGGTTTGCCATGATTGGGCAGTTGGGCGCGCCTGTCGGGTTTGTGCTGGCGGCGGGTCTGTTTGCCTATCTGTACAGCAGCCTCAGCGTGCAGGAATTTCTGGCCTGGGGCTGGCGTTATCCCTTCTTCGTGGCCTTTGCCGTGAACGTGGTGGCCCTGTTTGCCCGCCTGCGCCTGGTGGTGGGGCAGTCATACGCCGAGCTGCTGCAAGAGCGTGAACTACAGCCCGTGCCTGTGAGCCGTGTGATACGTGACGAAGGCAGCAATGTGGTGCTGGGTGCTTTTGCCGCGCTGGCGAGCTTTGCGCTGTTCCACCTGGTCACGGTGTTCCCGCTGTCTTGGATCACGCTGTATTCGGACCAGCCGGTGACCCAGATTCTGGGCGTGCAGATCGTAGGCGCCTTCCTGGCAGCGGGGGCCATCATGGTGTCTGGCTGGCTGTCGGACCACCTGGGCCGCCGCAAGCTGCTGGGCGGCATGGCGGTGTTGATCGGCGTGTTCAGCTTCATGGCCCCCGTGCTGCTCAACTCGGGCGAGGTGGGCAGTACCATGTTCCTGCTGCTGGGTTTTGTGCTGCTGGGCTTGTCGTATGGCCAGGCGTCGGGCACGGTCACGGCCAATTTTTCGCCCCAGTACCGCTACACGGGCGCCGCTCTCTCGGCAGACCTTGCCTGGATCATTGGCGCCGCGTTTGCACCGCTGGTGGCCCTGTACCTGTCGGCCCAGTTCGGGCTGCTTGCGGTCACGGTGTATTTGCTGTCGGGCGTGGCCTGCACGCTGGGCGCGCTGAACCTGAATCGGCGCATGGAGCGCCGGGACCGGTAAGCGGCAGAGATTTGCTATTGTTTGTATAGCTATTTGCGCTTGTCTACAAAGCGCTAGAGGCTAAAATTGCTCTAAAAAAAAGAGCGCCCGGTACTACCGGGCGCTTTTTTTTGTGGAGGCTCAGTCTTGTGGCCTGAAGCCAATGGTCAGTGAAGGCGGCACGCGGCCATCCACATCGCGCGGCAGGGTCTCGGTCTTGTCCAGGGCGCGGAGCACTGCGTCATCCCAGGCCTTGTTGCCGCTGGACTGCACCAGGCGTTTGCCCACGATGGTGCCATCGGGCGAAAGGCGGACTTCCACCTCGGCGCGCGGGTTGCCTGAGATCGCGTCGGGGTACACGATGTTGGGCTTGACCTTGGCTGCAACCTTGCCGCCATAGCTGCCCGACGGACCAGCGCTGCGCTGGGCTGTGCCTGTGGCGTTCTCGCCGCCCGTGGCCCCCGCCAGGCCCTGGAGGCGGCGCAGGTTGGCTTCCCGCTGTTCTGCCAGCTGTTTGGCCTCCGCGTCGGCCTTGCGCTTGGCGGCTTCGTCGGCCTTGCGCTTGTCTTCGGCCAGCTTCTTTTGCTTGTCCTGCTCGGCCTTCTTCTGCTCAGCCAGCTGCTTTTCGCGCTGTTCCTTTTCTTTTTCCTTTTCCTTTTGCAGGCGTTCCTTCTTTTCCTGCTCCTGGCGGTCGCGGCGTTCGTCTTCCTTGCGCTCACGGTCGCGCTTTTCACGTTCCAACTGCTGCTCGCGCGCCTTCTTCTCCTGCTCCAGGCGCTTTTTTTCGCGTTCGATGGCGATGTCCGCCTCGCGCGTGTCGGGCGGCTCCACGGCGCGGGGGGGCGGTGGTGGTGGCGGAGCGGGCGGACGCACTTCCGGGGGAGCGGGTGGTGGCGGCGGAGGCTCCACGGCGCGTGGTGCGGCCTGCTGGGGCACCGCAGCCCACAGTTCAGCCTCCACCGCAGGCTGGTCGGCGCTGTTCTTCCAGTTCACTCCCCAGGTGAGCGCACCGATGAGCACGACATGCACAAGCACCGCCAGTGAAATGGCGCGCAAGCGTGCCGGGGGGCGGGGCGGGGAAAACTGGTCGCGGTCGTTGTGGGCGTGCATGGGCTTCAGAGCGGCGGGCGTGCGTTCGGTTCAACCACCCTGTTTGACGGAAAGACCCACGCGTTGCACGCCCGCCTTTTGCAAGGCATCCATGGCTTTCACCACGTTTTCGTACTGCACGCCCTTGTCGGCGCTGATGACCACGGCACTGGCGCTGTCAGCACCCTGGGCCTTCTGCCAGCGGCTGGCCGCGTCGCCGATCTCTCGCTGGTTCAGACTGCGTGTGGCTTCGGGCGTCTTGAACTGCAGCGTGCCGTCCTTGTTGACGATGACCTGGGCCACCACCTTGGGCATGTTCTTGCCTCTGCCCACGCTGGGCACATCAACAACGCCCGGCGTCAGCATGGGAGCCGTCACCATGAAGATGATGAGCAGCACCAGCATGACGTCGATGAACGGGACCATGTTGATCTCGTTGATGGTGCGGCGGCCTCGACCGCGGGATGCCATGGCGGGCATGTGGGCCTCCGTGCTCAGTGGCCCGAGGCCGTATGGCCTGCGGGTGCGGGCTGGGCGCCCAGGTTGCGCTGCAGGATGTTGGAGAACTCTTCGATGAAGGTCTCCTGGTGCGTGGCCACGCGGTCGATATCGCGGGCAAAGCGGTTGTAGGCGATCACAGCGGGTATGGCGGCAAACAGGCCGATGGCGGTGGCCACCAGGGCTTCGGCAATGCCAGGCGCCACAGTGGCCAGCGTGACCTGCTCCATGCCCGCAAAGCCGGTGAACGCGTGCATGATGCCCCACACGGTGCCAAACAGGCCCACGTACGGCGACACGGAGCCGACCGACGCCAGGAATGACAGGCTCGACTCCACCACATCCATCTCGCGCTGGAAGCTCGCGCGCATGGCGCGGCGTGCGCCGTCGAGCAGGGTGCCGGGGTCCACGATGCGGCGCTCACGCAGCTTCTGGTATTCACGCATGCCGCTGGCAAAAATACGTTCCATGGGACCGGCCTGCTTGGCGTTTTGTGCGGCACTGGCGTACAGGTCGTTCAGGCTGGTGCCCGACCAGAACTCGCGCTCGAAATCCTCATTGAGCGCTTTCACGCGCTTGAGCGAAAACAGCTTGCGGAAGATGGCAGCCCAACTGGCGACGGAGACGCCCAGCAACAGCAGCATCACGAGTTGCACCACCCAGCTGGCGTGCAGCACCAGGGTGATGATGGACATGTCTTGGGAGTTCATGGTGAGAGTTGTTCCAGCAGGGTGTTCGGAATTCTTGCGGGGCGCATGGTGGCAGCATCAACCCATCCGATGCGGATGGTGCCTTCGCTCAGCAACAAAGGGGCTTGTTCGGTCATCTGCTCTGGTTTCAGGAGCGCGCGCTGCACTATTGTCAACGATGCGCGGCCCGAGGCCTGCAGGGCGGCGGTAACAATCAGTTCATCGTCCAGCCGTGCAGGCCGGTGGTAGCGAAGCTGGGCATCGGTTACGACAAACATGCCCCCGGTTTGTTCCCGCAATCGCTGCTGACCCACGCCCAGCGACCGCAGCCATTCGGTGCGAGCGCGCTCGAAGAACTTGAGGTAGTTGGCATAGAACACGATGCCGCCGGCATCGGTGTCCTCCCAATACACGCGGATGGGGAACTCGAATGCCATCGCGCGTTACCCCAGCACGCTGCGCAGCCGCGCCACAGACTCTTGGAGTTGCGCCATGGAGTTGGCGGTGGAAAAGCGCACAAAACGTTCTGGCTCGGCCGTGCCGAAGTCACGCCCTGGCGTCACGGCGATGTGCGCACGGCGCATCAGCTCAAAAGCAAAGTCCCAGCTGCCGCTGACACCCAGGCGCTCGGCGGCCTGCGTGCAGTCCGCCCAGGCGTAGAAGGCACCGTCGGGCATCACCGGCACCGAAAGGCCCATGGACTGCAGGGCGGGGATAAAGAAGTCGCGCCGGGCCTTGAACTCGGCGCGGCGGCGTTCGTATTCAGCAATGCTCTCTGCCTCGAAGCAGGCCAGCGCCGCGTGTTGCGACACGGTGCTGGCGCAGATGAACAGGTTCTGCGCCAGGCGCTCGACCACCGGCACCATGGCTTCGGGCACCACCATCCAGCCCAGGCGCCAGCCGGTCATGTTGAAGTATTTGCTGAAGCTGTTGATGCTGATGATGTTGTCGTCGATGGCCAGTGCGGTGTGGCCAAACTCTTCCTCGTACGACAGGCCCAGGTAGATCTCGTCGATCATCGTGATGCCGTCATGCGCGCGGACCACTTCGTGGATTCGGCGCAACTCACCGGGCGCGATGGAAGTGCCGGTGGGGTTGGACGGCGATGCGAGCAGCACACCCCGCGTCTTGTCCGTCCAGGCCGCACGCACCTTGTCGGCGCTCAGCTGGTAGCGTTCTGCGGCCGTGGTGGGCAGCAGTACGGCCTTGCCTTCTGCGGCGCTCACGAAGTGGCGGTTGCAGGGGTAGCTGGGGTCGGGCATCAGGATCTCGTCGCCCGACTCGATGAGCGCCAGGCACGCCAGCTGCAGCGCGGCCGAAGCACCGGCCGTGACCACGATGCGGCGTGCGGGCACGTTGACGCCAAAGCGGCTCTGGTACCAGCCGCTGATGCGCTCGCGCAGCGTATCCAGCCCCAGCGCATTGGTGTACTGCGTGGCGCCGCTGTGCACGGCGCGGGCTGCGGCTTCTTGCACCAGGGGCGGCGCGGTGAAGTCCGGCTCGCCAATGTTCAGGAAGATCATCGGCTCGCGCGTGCCCGCCACCTCGCGGGCCAGGGCCTGCGCGGCCTTGGCGACCTCCATCACATAGAACGGTTCGATGCGCTCAGCGCGCGTGGAAAACTTCATGGGAAGGTGTCCTGCCCGTGCGGGTCGGGTGTTGCTCGGAAACTCAAGAAAGAAGGCCCGGTGCGTGGCAGTGGGTTGCACGCGCGGGAGCCTTTCGGCGGGGTGCGCTCAGGCTTCGTCGGCGGGCGCGCCAGGCATTGCGCCCGTGGCCTTGTCGGCCGCCACTTCCAGCGCACGCAGCTTGGGGGCCAGTCCGTTGAGCACGGCGTTCACGTACTTGTGGCCATCGGTGCCGCCAAACTCTTTGGCAAGCTCAATGCACTCGTTCAGCACCACACGCCATGGCACGTCCAGGCAGTGCTGAAACTCGTACACGCCGATCCACATCACTGCATGCTCGATGGGCGAGATCTCGGCCATCTTGCGGTCCAGCAGCGGGGTGATCAGCGCGTCCAGGTCGGCGGCGGTGTTGATGCAGCCGTGCAGCAGTGCGTCGTAGTGCACCGAATCGGCCTTGTGAAAACCCGCCAGGTCGCGGGTGAACGCGTCGATGGCGTGCGCATCGTTCCCGCCCACCAAGTGCTGGTACAGCGCCTGCAGCGCGAATTCGCGCGCGCGGCTGCGGTTGGACTTGGAGGCTGCCTTGCGCGTGCCCGTGCTCTTGAGCCCGGTGCGGGCCTGCTTGGGCGGGCGTGCCGAGGACGGCGTGGGGGTGTTTTCGCTCATGACAGCTCGTCCAGCAGGTTGGCCATTTCCACCGCAACGCGGGCGGCATCGGTGCCTTTTTCGGTCTGGCGGGCGATGGCCTGCTCGACGTTTTCGGTGGTGATGATGGCGTTGGCAATCGGGATCTGGTAGTCCAGCGACAGGCGCGTGACGCCCGCGCCGGATTCGTTGGCCACCAGTTCGAAGTGGTAGGTCTCGCCACGGATGATGCAGCCCAGCGCAATCAGCGCGTCGAACTCATCGCTTTCGGCCATGGCCTGCAAGGCCACGGGCACCTCCAGTGCGCCGGGCACCAGCACGTGCTTGATGTTTTTCTCTTGCACACCCAGCGCGAGCAACTCGGCGCGGCAGGCGGCCGCCAGCGTGTTGGTGATGCTCTCGTTGAAGCGGGCCTGCACGATGCCGATGTGCAATTTCTTGCCGTCCAGCTTGTCCGCTGTTCCTTTGTCTGCGCCAAACATGTTCTTTATTCCTTGGGGATGAAGCCGGTGATTTCGAGGCCGTAGCCGGCCATGCTGGGCATGCGGCGGGGCTGGCCCATCAGAGCCATCTTGTGCACGCCACATTCGCGCAGGATCTGCGCGCCCACGCCATAGGTGCGCAGGTCCATGCGGCCGCGTTCAGGCGCTTGGGCTGCGCGGGCGGTGCCTTCAAACTGCGCCAGCAGCTGGGCAGCGCTTTCACCGCAGTTCAGCAGCACGGCCACGCCCTTGCCTTGCTTGACGAGGTATTGCAGGCTGGTATCGAGGCCCCACGAGTGCATGGAGCGGTTGACTTCGAGCGCGTCGAACACCGACAGGGGCTCGTGCACGCGCACAGGCACCACGTCGTCGGCGCTCCACTGGCCCTTGACCAGCGCCAGGTGCACGGCCTGGCTAGGTTTGTCGCGGAAGGCGTGGGCGGTAAATTCGCCGTAGGCGGTCTGCAGCGTGCGCGTGCCGACCTTTTCGACCAGCGACTCGTTGCGGCTGCGGTATTCGATGAGGTCGGCAATGGTGCCGATCTTGAGGCCATGCTCTGCCGCAAACAGCTGCAGATCGGGCAGGCGGGCCATGGTGCCGTCGTCCTTCATGATCTCGCAGATCACCGATGCGGGGCTGCAGCCTGCCATGGCGGCCAGGTCGCAACCGGCTTCGGTATGGCCTGCGCGCATGAGCACGCCACCGTCCACGGCCTGCAGCGGGAAGATGTGGCCTGGTTGGACCAGGTCGGTGGGCTTGGAGTTGCGGTCCACCGCCACCTGCACGGTGCGGGCACGGTCGGCCGCCGAGATGCCGGTGGTCACACCCTCGGCCGCCTCGATGGAGACGGTGAACGCCGTGCTGTACACCGTGCCATTGCGCGCGGCCATGGGTGGCAGCTTGAGGAACTCGCAGCGCTCACGGCTCAATGTCAGGCAGATCAGGCCCCGGCCGAAGCGGGCCATGAAGTTGATGGCCTCGGGCGTCACGTGGTCGGCGGCCAGGACGAGGTCGCCTTCGTTTTCGCGGTCTTCTTCATCCACCAGGATGACGATGCGCCCGGCGCGCATCTCGGCCACGATGTCCTCGACGGGGGAGATCGGCACGGGGGTGAGGGGGGAGGTCATGGAAGGGCGGGCTTTCGGTGGGCCGCGCGGGTGGCGCGCACCGCACGCTGTCCGGCCACGACCCGGGCGGGTCGATTCCAAAGAGCGGGCAGTGCGGGGCTGGCCGCACGGTGCGGGAGCGCTCTGCGCCCCGAAAGCCGAGATTTTAGTTCACTTGGGGCGCGGCCAAGGCGGATCACGCAGTCGAGCGGCCGCCGTCATGCCGGGCCAGCGCGCCGGCCACGATCAAGCCGACCAGCAGCATCAGGGACAGCATCTTGACGCAGCTGGCCACCGTCAGCACTGTGGGCCAGTGGGCGAGGTGCATGTGCAGCGTGGCAAAGTTTTCCACGAGGTCCGACACCACGAGCGTGCCCATCGCCCAGTGTGCATGGCGCGAAAGGCCACCCAGGGCCCGGCCCTGCGGCACGGCCCGCGCGACCAACCGCCGTACGGCCCACGCCACCGGGTAGGCCAGCCACAGGGTGTAGCAGGCGAGCAGGGCCCAATCCAAGGCGATGACGCGGCGCACGCCCTCGGCGTTGCACATCACCTCCCAGCTGGCATGCCAGTGGGCCGACAGCTGAAAGCCCGTGGGCAGGATCTGCAGCCACAACGGCGCGGTATCCAGGTCGCAGGCGCGGTAGCCAGCGAGGGTGGTGATGGCGTACAGCACGGCCGTGGCGGCTGCCAGCGCTATGCCCATCCAGCGCCAGGGTTGCGTGCGCGGCACGGTGCTCGCGGGCACGGCGCCGTCCACCGGGCGGGCCGTGGGGTCGATGAAGTCGCTGGTCTCACGGTCACGGGCGTTCAGGCCGGTCCAGACCCAGTAGGGGCAGTCATACGCCTGGTCGTGCATGGCGGTGAGCGGGTCGCCGGGCTGCAGCCGGCTCTTGTCCACCCGCAAGCCCTGGGCAGCGGCTTCGTCCACCATCCAGGCCAGCGTGATGTTGGACAGCCCGTCGCGCGCGTACGAGCCGCCCACGTCGCTGTGCACGCCGCGGAACCAGCGCTGGTCGTAGCTGCGCCAGGGCTGCTCCTCGGCGGTGAAGTGCGGGTCTTCGTAGCGGCGGGGCGTGTACTTGCTGCGCGATTCATACAGCGACATGGCATGGCGCACGTGGGCAAAGCGCTTGCAGTCGAAGTCGGTGGAGTTGCTGATCTTGATGCTGCCCAGTCCGCCCAGGCCGATGGCCTCCACCGTGTCCCACACGCCCACGAAGTGCACCAGCGGCGTGCGGCCCAGCGAGAAGTTGTTGATCACGTCCTCCGCAAATTTCTCCCGGTCTTTGGTGCCGGCCTGGTTTTTGTGGCCGCGCGGCGCAAAGTAGGTGCGCACCAGCGTTTCGATGAGCGGCAGCCCCTCGGTGTGGATCAGGCCGTACATGTTGATCATCCCGGCCACCGACCGCGCCGTGAATGCGCCGCGCGAGAAGCCGAACAGGTAGATCCGGTCGCCCCGCTGGTACGTATTGACGAGGAACCGGTAGGCCTCTGCGATGTTGGGGAACACGCCGTTGCCCAGTGCCAGCCCTGCCAGTTGCCGCAGCTGGTTCTTGGCCTCGGACACGATCCCGTCCGCCGGGAACTCGTTGGTGGTGCCCACGCCGGGGTCGTAGTAAACGAGCTGGGTGGGCTCCTTGCCCGATGGGTCGTGGCCCTTGCCGAGCATGCGCAGCAGTTTGACCACGTTGGTGTCCTGCTGGTTGCCCAGAATGTTGCCGGTGCCGTCGAACAGCAGCACCAGGTTACGGCCAGGCTTTTCGGCCCATTGCGCGTCCGCCGCGATGCACTGGGTCAGGATGTCCTTGCGGGTGGGGGGACGGTAGGCGGCGCGCGGTGGATTTGTGGCTACTGCGGCCGGTGTGGCAAGTGCGTTCATGAAGTCCCCCCCTCGCTCTGCAACCAATCATGGATGACGCAAACAGTGCTCAGGCAAGCGACGCGCCCACGGCAGAGCCGGTTGCTGCATCCCGATTGGCGTAAGTCCTCAATGTATGTGCCGCAGATTCTGGGTGACTACTGCCGGGCATGGCAAGCAGGAAAGCGCCATTCGGGGGGGGCGAGCCGGGGCAGGGGGCAGGCCCCTTCCGCCAACGTCAGATGCTTTGCGCTTGCAACCGCACGTCGCTTGCCGGGTAGGCCACGCAGGGCAGCACGCAGCCCTCGGCCTTCTCTTCGGCAGACAGGCCGGGCCACTCGATGGCATAACGCACTTCGCCTTCGATCAGCATGCCGAGGCAGGTGCGGCAGGTGCCGTTGCGGCAGGAGCTGGGCCAGTCGATGCCGCCTTGCTCCAGCGACAACAGCAGGGGCTGCTCGGGCCAGGCGTCGCATTGCTGGCCGTCGGGCTCGACCTTGGCGATGAAAAAGGGGGCTGCGGTGGGTGTGTTCATGGGGTGCGTTTCTTCAAGCGTTGCGGGAGGCGTGTGTCCAAACCAGCAGCAGGTTGTTGGCGGGCATCGCATGCCGTGCGGCCAGTTGCAGGTCGGCCTGGGCGGCGACGGCGGCCACGTCTTCGATGCGGCGGATGCCCCAGTCGCCGTCTTGTGCGCGCAGGCTGGCGTCGAAAGACAGGTTGCCAGGCGCGGTGGGCACGCCATCTTCCAGGTACGGGCCGTAGGTGACGAGGTGGCCGCCCGGCGTCAGGTGGCGGGCGGCGCCTTGCATCAGCCCCGTGCAGCAGGCCCAGGGCGCGATGTGCAGCATGTTGGCGCAGTAGACCAGGTCGAACGACGCGGCGCCGAACGCCGGGCCTTCGCTGGGCCAGCGGTCATGCAGCACGTCCAGCCGCTGTGGCGCCCGCACGTTGCGGGCACCTGCCTGCTCGGCCCAGGCGGTGATCGATGCGAAGTGGGTGTAGTGCAGGTCTGTGGGCTGCCAGGTCCAGCCGGGCAGGGCGGTTGCAAAGTGCGCGGCGTGCTGGCCGGTGCCGCTGGCAATCTCCAGCGCGGCGCCGGTAGGTGGCAACAGGGCCAGCAGCTTCGCCAGGATGGGGCCCTGGTTGCGTTCGGCGGCGGGGCTGTGCTGGAGGGGGGCGGTGGTCACTGGGTATTTTGGTATTTTTAGCCTCTAGCGCTTATCTGGTAAGCGCTAGAAGCTATGAAATAAAGAGCGCTTCGAAGAAGCCGACGGGGACTGTACCCCAGATGCTTTATCTTGGCTGCACTGCCTGTTTTTTAGGCGGGATAAGAAGTTTCCTTGTAAATCAATGACTTAAAACTGTCATACAAGGCTTGTTCAGAGTTATCCACAAGATTGTCCAGTCTGGGAAGGGATAACCGGTGGTTTTGGGGGCCGTTTGAGGGCGTTGGCGGCGGGGGCGGATCGGGTTTTGTAATTGCCTGTTTTTTGAGCGTCACAAGGATATTCCTTGTAAATCAATCACTTAAAGTGGCCATACAAGGCTTATCCAAGGTTATCCACACCATTGTCCAGTGCAGAACGGGATAACCATCGCCATGATGTTCTGTGTTGCCTAAAAATGAGGCAGTGCAGGGTGATCCTTTACAAATCAAGCACTTGGCGTTGTCATACAGGGCTTGTCAAAACTTATCCACATGATTGTCCAGTGCTGGCAGGGATAACCCGCAGGTGGTGGGCTGCGGGGTGTTCACGGGGTGACCTTCACGCCCTTCCAGAACGCCACGCGGCCTTTGATTTCTTCGGCTTCGGGCTTGGGGTCGGCGTAGAACCAGGCGGCGTCGGTGTTCATTTCGCCGTTGACCAGCAGCGACAGGTAGCTGGCCTGGCCCTTCCAGGCGCAGGTGGTCTTGTGGTTGCTGAAGGTGAAGTAGTCGCGGTGGAGTGCGCTTTCGGGGAAGTAGTGGTTGCCCTCCACCACCACGGTGTCGTCGCTTTCGGCAACTACTACGCCGTTCCAGACTGCTTTCATGGGAAATCCTTGGTAAAAATGGCCGCTGGCGCTTGATTTATAAGCGCTGTTAGCTATGAAATTGTGAGTAAAGGGGTGCCGCTGCGGCAGCAAGCCCCCGGAACGGGATTGCGAGGCTGATTATTCCCAATGCGCCGCAGCTGTGCACGGGCCTCTGGGAACGCAGGGTTTTAGACGGATATGCCTTCATTTATTCAGTCGCCTGCGCAACCGGCGGCCAGCGCCGCGTGGCTTACAGTGCAGCGCGCGGTGCCCGCACATTGGGGCTGGGCGCCAGAGGCGGTTTAGAGAGATGCGTTTCGTTTCTATTCCACTGATTGATGGACCAACCAAGACAACAGGACAGGAGAACCTTCACCATGGGTATTGATTTCAAAGGCCGTGTGGCCATCGTGACGGGCGCAGGCGGTGGCCTGGGCCGCCAGCATGCATTGGCTTTGGCAGCGCGCGGCGCCAAGGTGCTGGTCAACGATCTGGGCGGCGCGGTAGACGGCAGCGGCGGTACCGTGAGTGCCGCGCAGGCCGTGGTCGATGAGATCCGTGCTGCGGGCGGCGAGGCGCTGGCCAACGGCGCATCCGTCACCGACTTTGCGGCGGTCGAGGCCATGGTGCAGCAGGCCATCGACGCCTGGGGCCGGGTGGACATCCTGGTCAACAACGCGGGCATCCTGCGCGACAAGTCATTTTCCAAGATGAGCATGGACGACTTCCGCCTGGTGGTGGATGTGCACCTGATGGGCGCCGCCAACTGCTGCAAGGCCGTGTGGCCGCACATGGTGGCCCAGCAATATGGCCGCATCGTGATGACCACGTCGTCCACCGGCCTGTACGGCAACTTCGGCCAGGCCAACTATGGCGCGGCCAAGCTGGCCCAGGTGGGGCTGATGCAAACCCTGGCCATCGAAGGTGCCAAGTACAACATCCACGTGAACGCCCTGGCCCCCACGGCCGCCACGCGCATGACCGAGGGCCTGATGCCCCAGGAAGTGCTGGACGCCCTTAAGCCCGAGGCCGTGGTGCCCGCCATGCTGGTGCTGGCCCATGAAAGCGCGCCCACGCGCACCATCCTGTGTGCGGGTGCGGGCACGTTCGAGGCCGCCCACATCACCCTGACGCAGGGCGTTCATCTGGGCATTGGCGCTGATGTGCCCGAGCAACTGACGGCCCACCTGGCCCAGGTGACGGACCGTGCCGGCGAGCAAGTACCACAAAGTGGCGCAGCCCAAGGAACCAACGAAGTTGGAAAGGCCTTGGCCGCAAGGGCTTGATTTCCCCAGAGGCGGGCCAGCGCTCAACGTGCTAAGTTCCGGGCCGACAGAAGTTGGATCGGTATAAACATATGAGCACACTGCACGAGAGACTGGCCGCCTACCCGGCGGACGCCCTGGGAGGGATTCGCCGCGGCATCGAAAAGGAAGGGCTGCGCGTGCTGCCCACCGGCGGCCTGGCCCTTACACCCCACCCGCTGGCCCTGGGCTCTGCCCTCACGCACCCGCTGATCACGACCGATTACAGCGAGTCGCAGCTGGAGCTGATCACCGGCGCCCACAAGGGCGTGCAGCAGTGCCTGGATGAGCTGACCGAGGTGCACCAGTTCGTGCACCACACCCTCAAGGACAGCGGCGGCGAGCTGCTGTGGGCCTCCAGCATGCCCTGCGGCCTGCCCACCGACGAGACGATTCCGATTGGCCGCTACGGCAGCTCCAATGTGGGCCGCGCCAAGAGCGTGTACCGCATGGGCCTGGGCCACCGCTATGGCCGCCGCATGCAGACCATCTCGGGCATTCACTACAACTGGTCGCTGCCGGGCGTGGACAGCGAGCAGTATTTCGCACTCATCCGCAACTTCCGCCGCCACGCGTTTGTGCTGCTGTACCTGTTCGGCGCGTCGCCCGCCTTGTGCCCCTGTTTTGTGGAAGGGCGCGAGCACCGCCTGGAGCGCATGGAGGGCGGCAGCGCGCTGTACCTGCCCCACGCCACGTCGCTGCGCATGGGCCGCCTGGGCTACCAGAGCGACGCGCAGGCCACGCTGGCCGTGAGCTACAACGGCCTGACGGGCTACGCCAACTCGCTGCACGAGGCGTTGACCAAGCCGTACCCCGCCTACGAAACCGTGGGCGTGCGCAACCCCGGTGGCGACTACAACCAGCTGGGCACCAGCCTGCTGCAGATCGAAAATGAGTTCTACGGCACCATCCGCCCCAAGCGCACCGTGCGCACCGGCGAGCGCCCGCTGCACGCGCTGCGCGAGCGGGGTGTGGAATACGTGGAAGTGCGCCTGATGGACCTGGACCCGTTTGTGCCCGTGGGCATCACCGCGCCCACCATGCGCCTGCTGGATGTGTTCCTGCTGCACTGCCTGCTGTCCGACAGCCCGCCCGACACGCCGGCCGAAATTGCCGAACTCAAGCAGAACCAGCACCTCACCGCAGAGCGTGGCCGCGAGCCCGGTTTGCACCTGTCGCGCAACGGCCAGAGCGTGCCGCTGACCGAATGGGGTGCCGAGGTGCTGGCCGCCTGCGAGCCGCTGGCTGCCGCGCTGGATGCCACCCATGGCACCGACGACTACAGCACCGCGCTGCGCGATGCCCGCGCGCTGATGGCTGCGCCCGAGCGCACACCATCGGCCCGCGTTCTCGACAGCATCGTGCAGAGTCACCACAACAGCTTTGAATCCTTTGCCCGCCAACAGTCCATCGCTGCGCGCGACGCGTTGCTGGGCCTGCCGTGGACGCCTGAACAGCAGGCGCGCTACCTGGCGATGGCAGATGAATCGATTGCCGCGCAGAAAGCCATCGAGGCGGCAGACACGCTGCCGTTTGAAGAATGGCGCGAGCAGTACATGGCGGTGAAGGAGTTGACCCCCTGAGCGGCTGCGCCGCTTCCCCCCAGGGGGACGCCACCGGTGGCCTGGCGAAGCCAGTTCCACGGTGGCACTGGCCTTGGGCAGCGACAGTTTCAGCCGACATCTGCTGCAAGGCGGGCTGCCAGATGCTCAAAATTTGATAGCTGCCTGCGCTTATCCATCAAGCGATAGAGGCTATTTTGGTGCTAATTTCAGCCTTGCAGCTGCAGCAGCGCCTCTTGCCGCCAGTATTCGGCCGCGTCCAGAAACCCCTCCCACACGCAGCCATTGCACCCGCGCCCACAGCAGGTGGTGGGCTCGGGCGGCGGGGTGCGCAGCGCAATGCCCATGTCTGCAGCGCGTTGCTGCAGCGACTGGAACATCTGCTGCGCGGTCGCGCCGTCTACAGCGCGGGCCGGGGTTGCCATGGTGAGTGAAGTCACGGCTTATGGCGCCCGGACTTGGCGCGGCGCACGGCGTACTGCACCCCAAACGCAATGCCCAGCACCAGCGCAAACCAGCCCACCAGGGCCGCCTGGCTCATCAGATCGCGCACGCTTGCAGAGCGGGCGACGTACGGCGCCAGCAGGATGACCAGACCAATCAGGGCCAAGGTCACGCTCTTGAACAGCAGATCCTTGTGGGCCTTGGCGGCGGTGGCTTTGCGCGGTGTGTCGAGAGGGGCTGGCATGCGGGTTTACAACGCTGTGACGTGGGTAAGTGAGGTCCGCGATTATCCTTGCCACCCTTAGAACCTGTTGAATGCCTTTTTGGAGAGCGCGTTGGAGTGCAATCGGGATGAGTGGATGCTTCGGATGCGCCGCATGGGCTCGTGCCCATGCAAGCAGTCGGGGCGTCCAATCGCCCGATTTCACTCCAACCCTTCGGGCAAGCGCCTTGCCGGGCGGTCTGCGGCGTTGCGGCGCTTGCGGATAGCCAAGCTATCCACTACGCACCGCGCCTTGCATCCCATCCCGGCAAGGCACTTGCGCGCCTCCAAAAAGGCATTCAACAGGTTCTCCCATTGAAAACACAAGAAAGTACCCCCGCATGGCCATCCAGTGGTTCCCCGGTCACATGCACCTGACCCGTAAAGCGATCACCGAACGCATCAAGGACATTGACGTGGTGATCGAGGTGCTGGACGCCCGCCTGCCCGGCTCCAGCGCCAACCCGCTGCTGGCGGAGATCACCGGCCACAAGCCCACGCTCAAGGTGCTCAACAAGCAGGACGTGGCCGACCCCGAGCGCACGGCGCAGTGGGTGGACTGGTACAACGCCCAGAGCGACACGCGCGCCTTGCCACTCGATGCGTCCGACCCGGCCCCCACGCGCAAGCTGATTGACGCGTGCCACCTGCTGTCGCCCAACCGGGGCGGCATGGCCAAGCCCATGCGGGTGCTGATCTGCGGCGTGCCCAACGTGGGCAAGTCCACGCTCATCAACACGCTCAGCAACAAGCGCCAGGCCAAGACGGGCGACGAGGCCGGCATCACCAAGCTGGAACAGCGCATCACCCTGGCCGACGACTTCTACCTGTGGGACACGCCCGGCATGCTGTGGCCGCGCATTGTGGTGCCCGAAAGTGGCTACAACCTGGCCGCCAGCGGCGCGGTGGGCCGCAATGCCTACGACGAGGAGTTGGTGGCGCTGGAACTGCTGCGCCGCCTGCAGAAAAACTACGCCCCACTGTTGGAGGCTCGCTACAAACTGGGCCTGCCCGAGGGGGCCGTGGCAACGATGCACGACGAAGAGCTGCTCGAAGCCATTGGCCGCAAACGCGGTGCCATGCTGGGCGGCGGCAAGGTCAACCTGCAAAAGACAGCCGAGATCGTAATGACGGATTTCCGCACCGCCATCCTGGGCCGCATCACGCTGGAGACGCCCACCGAGTTTGAAGCCTGGCGCGCTGCGGGCCTGGCCGAAGACGCCAAGCGCCAGGCCAAGAAGGATGCGCGCGCCAAGTCCAAAGGCAAGGGCTCGGGTGTGCGCGAGCCTGCACCGGGCAGCGACGACGGCACGGACTGACCGGGTTCCCGGCGCATCCCAGCGGGCGCGCAGGATGCCCGCCGTCGGCGTTGCGTGGCCGCCGCTGCTGGCGTTTTGCAGGTAGCCGATCCGTAAGAACGTGTTTACGATCTCCCAGAGGTCGCGCAGCGGTCTTTGCGGGATGGGATGCAAGGCCGCGATACGCAGTGGATAGCTCGGCTATCCACAAGCGCCGCAACGCCGCAGACCGCCCGCAAGGACCACTGCCCGAAGGGTTGGAGCGCAATCGGGCAATTGGACGCTCCGGCTGCTTGCATGGGCACGAGCCCATGCGGCGCACCCGAAGCATCCACTCCTCCCGATTGCGCTCCAACGCGATCCCCTGCGAGATCGTAAACACGTTCTAAGAACTTGAACAGGTTCTAAGGCTGCGGTTACGATGGCCTTCCCCCCTGCAACCCCCGTCGCCATGGCCGAAGCCCCCGCTGTTCCGCTGCCCGACCACGAAGACGCCACCACTCGCCATCTGGTGCGTGTGGCAGGGTGGGCCGTGATGCTGCTCGGTGGCGTCATCGGCGTGCTGCTGATGTTTGACGACCCCGTGCAGCCTGCGCGTGTGGCGCTCAATCTGGTGGCGGGCCTGGTGGGGGGCTCCGCGCTGTGGCTGGCGCGCCAGCAGCGCTGGACGCAGGCGGCCCACCTGCTGGTGTGGGGCGTGTGGGTATCGGTGTCGCTGGTGGCGGCCCGCAATGGCGGTGTGAACGGCCCCAACCTGCTCAACTACCCGGTGATCATCGTGCTGGCCGGCTGGCTGCTGGGGGCCAGGGCCACCCTGACACTGGTGGGGCTCACGGCGCTGCTGTTCCTGGGGTTCATCTGGGCCGACATCCAGGGCATGTTCAAGCCGGTGCAGGTGGCCAACCGGGTGGCCGGTGCGGTGTACCTGGCGGGCATTCTGGTGCTGACGGCCGCGGCCACGCTGCTGTCGCGCCGCAACTACATGAGCCGGGTGCAGGAGGCGCAGCAGACCGCTACCAACCTGGCTGCCAGCGAGGCCGCACTGCGCAAGCTGCTGCGGGCGGTGGAGCAGAGCCCCGAGAGCATCGTCATTACCGATCTGAAGGAAGACATCGAGTACGTGAACGACGCCTTCGTGCGCCGCACGGGTTATGAGCGCGATGAAGTGGTGGGCAAGGCATCGGCCGACTATTCCAGCAATGGCCTGGCGCCCGCGCAGCGGGACGGCCTGCGCGCCACCCTGGCACGCGGCGAGAGCTGGGCGGGCGAGCAGGTCAACCGCCGCAAGGACGGCGCCGAGATTGCCGAGGCCGTGGTGGTGGCCCCCATCCGCCAGCCCGACGGCCACATCAGCCACTATGTAGAGCTCAAGCAGGACGTCACCGAGCGCAAGCGCGCAGCGCAGGAAATTCATCGCCTGGCGCATTTCGACAGCCTCACCAGCCTGCCCAACCGCTTCACGCTGATGGAGCGGCTGTCTGCGCTGCAGGGCCGCGCGGGCCGCCCGCCCACCACGCAACACGCGCTGCTGCTGCTGGACCTGGACCGCTTCACCACCTTCAACGATGCACGCGGCAGCGAGATGGGCGACCGCCTGCTGTGCGCCGTGGCGCTGCGCCTGTCCGAGATACTGCCCCCCCAGGGCCTGCTGGTGCGTGTGGCGGGCGACGAGTTTGCCGTGGTGCTCCACGGCCTGGGCGCAGACGCCTCGCTGGCGGGCCGGCGTGCCCTGGCCTTTGCCGAAAAGCTGCAGACAGCGTTGCTGCGGCCGCTGCACCTGCAAGACAACGACACCGAAGAAGCCCAGCTGGGTGCGAGCGTGGGCATCACGCTCTATCCGCAAAGCGCCAACGATGTTGCGCACGACGCCCTGCGCCGTGCAGGCACGGCGCTGCACCGCGCCAAGCAGGCCGGTGGTGGGCGGGCGGCCTTCTTCGAGCAGGGCATGGGCGAGGCGGCCGAGCAGCGCTTCCGCGTGGAGCGCGAGCTGCGCCAGGCCATCGGCGCGGGCGAGCTGCGGCTGTACCTGCAATCGCAGGTGGACGTGTTGGGCCAGATCACCGGGGCTGAGGTGCTGGTGCGCTGGCAGCATCCGCGCGACGGTCTGGTGGCGCCGGGCGTGTTCATCCCCGTGGCGGAAGAGTCGGACCTGATCGTGAGCCTGGGCGGCTGGGTACTCTCCCATGCCTGCGCGCTGCTGGCGCAGCCATTGTTTCAGGAGCGGCGACTGCGGCTGTCGGTCAACCTGAGTGCCCGGCAGTTCCGGCAGGCGGGTTTTGTGCCGCAGCTGCGCGCCATGCTGGCTGCCAGCGGTGCCGACCCGCGCCTGCTCACCCTGGAGGTGACCGAAGGCCTGGTGATCGACGACTTTGACGACGCCGTGGCCAAGATGGGCGAGTTGGCGGCGCTGGGGGTGGACATGTCGCTGGACGACTTTGGCACGGGCTATTCGTCGCTGGCCTATCTCAAGCGCCTGCCGATCCAGGAGATCAAGATCGACCGCTCCTTTGTGCGCGACGCCCCCACCAATGCCGACGATGGCGTGCTGGTGGAAGGCATCCTGTCGGTGGCCCGTCACTTCGGCCTGCGCGTGGTGGCGGAAGGGGTCGAGACCCGCGATCAGGCGGATTTCCTGAGCCAACGCGCACCCGATATCGTGTACCAGGGCTACCTCTTCGGGCGCCCCGAGCCCGACACCGACTGGCTGGCCCGTGCAGCGCTGGTGGGCACCGCCACCGTGGAGGATGAAGGCTGAATTTCAAGCAAAAATAGCTGCCAGCGCTTATTGGTAAAGCGCTGGCAGCTATTTTTATGATAGCAAACGGCTTGTCGGCGCATGCGCGCCTCAGCGCAACGGCCTGCGGGTGCCTGGTGACTTACTTGTTCTTCTCTTTGCCACGCGGGATGACGGCGGTCACCGGTGGCATGGGGCGGTCAGAGCCGCCGCTTTCCTTGGGCAGCGAAGTGTCCTTCTTGGGTTTCTTTGCCATCTTGTTGCTGCGTTGTTCGCCTTTGGCCATGGTGCCTCCTGTAAAGGTCTCGGAATGGGACCGTGCCGGGATGGTACGTCACAAACCGGCCCCTTTCAGCGCACGGCGGGCTGCGCCGCAGCGGGGTTCGCTGCCGCAGGCTGCGCTCGCAGAGCCAGGCGCTGGTCATGCGCCAGCGCCAGGGCGTTGAGCACCGCGATGCTCCCACCCAGCGCGCAGGTGGCGCCCCAGCCGCCCCATAGCCAGGCCACGGACCCGAGCGCCGACCCGCTGGCCGCGCCCGTGAAGTAGCTGGTCATGTACACCGCGTTGATGCGCGCACGGGCCGTGGGGTCCAGCCGGTAGATCACGTTCTGATTGCTGATGTGCACGCCCTGCAGCGCCAGGTCCACCACCAGCATGCCCACTACAAACCACACCAGGCTGGTGGCGCCCAGCCAGAGCGCGCCCCAGCCCAGCAGCAGCAACCCCACCGAAACGGCCGTGGCCACCTGGGCCTGACCACGGTCGGCCATGCGGCCCGCCACATTGGCCATGAGTGCACCGGCCACGCCCGCCAGCCCCACCAGGCCGATGCCCGCGTCGCCCAGGCGGTGGGCAGGCCCCGCCAGCAACAGCGCCATGGTGGAGAACAACACGCTGACCGACGCAAACGACAGCCCACCCAGCAAGGCCCGGCTGCGCAGCCGGGGGTGGCGCAGGGCCAGCGTGCCCAGAGAGCGCAGCACCTGGCCATACCCCTGGGCCCGCCCAGCGTTTCGCGAGCGGGGCATTACCCACCACAGCGCCAGCGCCACGGCCACCATGGCCACGCCCGCCACGCGGTACACCAGCGTCCAGCCGCCCAGTTCAGACAGCAGTCCTGCCACACTGCGCGCCGCCAGAATGCCTACAAGCAGCCCGCTCATCACCAGCCCCACCGCGCGCCCACTGCGGCCCGGCGCAGCCAGCGTGGCCGCCAACGGCACCAGCACCTGCGCAGCCACCGAGAACAGCCCCGTTAGCACCGTGCCCAGCGCCAGCAGGGCGTAGCTGCCCGCAAACCCGCTGGTGAACAGCCCCAGAGCCGCCAGCAACATCAGCGTGGTGATGAGCCGCCGCCGCTCCAGCATGTCACCCAGCGGCACCAACAACAACAAACCCGCCGCGTAGGCCACCTGCGCCAGCGTGACGATGAGCGCCGCCGAGGCGTCACGCACCTGCAACTGCGTGGCAATGGAGTGCAGAAGGGGCTGGTTGAAGTAATTGCTGCCCGCGCACAACCCGCAGGCCACGGCCATGAGCAGCAGCACCGGCGTGCTGAGGCCTGGCGCCTCTGCGCGGGGCGTGCTGGGCGGTGTGGTGGATGCGGAGCGGGAGTGCGGTGGAGTGCTCATCTTGGGGACAGTGGTTGCCTGGGGTGGTGTGCATGCACAGCTCATGCCTGCATCACTGCTGTGGCCTCGATTTCAATCAGCATGCCGTCGAGCGCCAGCCGGGGCACCGGGATCAGCGTGCAGGCTGGTGCAGCCCCATCGGGCCACAGGCTGCGCACCGCCTGGCTGAACAGCGCCAGCCGCTGCTCGGTGTGGTCCACCACCAGCACGGTGAGCTTGGCCACATCGTGCACGCTGGCCCCCGCGCCTGCCAATGCGATACGCAGGTTGGTGAAAGCCTGGCGCAGCTGCTCGCCAAAGTCGGCAGACAGCTGGCCCGCCGCGTTCTCGCCACCTTGGCCCGCCACAAAGACAGTGCGTGCCGGGGCGGGCGCCACCACCACATGGGTGTAGCCATTGGCACGCGGGTCGTACAGGCCCGGCGGGTTGATGAAGCGCAGCGTGGAAGTTGCCGTGGCGGGGTGCTGGGTTGTTGCGGTATCAAGGCGCATGGTGCAGAAATCCTGAGAGGGGATGTGAAGGTGAAACCCACGGTGGAATTGCCAGAAAGCCTGGGCGACCGCAGTCGCAGCGGCATCGGCGGCGGTTACAAGGGCTTCGTGGGTTAGTATCAAACCTCAAGTTATATTGAGGTCAATCGCCGTGAAGAAAGCCCTTGCAGAAGCTGTTGTGAAACCAGGCAAGCCCCGCATTCCCGTTGCCCGCGTGGTAGCGGACGCGCAGACTGATACGTCCGAGCTGTGCGAAAAATCCGAGCTGTCGGTGGGCGAGGTCGCCAGCCGCAGCGGGCTGGCCGTGTCGGCCCTGCATTTTTATGAATCGCGCGGGCTGATCGCCAGCGTGCGCAATGCGGGCAACCAGCGGCGCTACCCGCGCTCCGTGCTGCGCCGCGTGGCGGTGATCAAGGTGGCGCAGCGCATGGGCGTGCCGCTGGCCGCCATCGCCGAGGCCTTGCAGGCGCTGCCCGCCGGGCGCACGCCCACGGTGGCCGACTGGCGCCGCCTGTCCGCCCGCTGGCGCGACGATCTGGACGAGCGCATCCGCACGCTGACGGCGCTGCGCGACCAACTGGATGGATGCATTGGCTGCGGTTGTTTGTCGCTCAAGGTCTGCCCGCTGCGCAATGCGCAGGATGCGCTCGCAGAGGAGGGGCCTGGGCCGCATTTTTGAGAGGCGATGTGTGATTTGCTGCGCCCGCCGACGAAAGGGACGCATGGATTCCTGAAGGTCCTGTCCATTCATCCCCTCAATCTGCTCCGCCCGCGCGTGCCCAGGCCCGCCACCGCCATCACGCATGCGTTGAGCCGCTTCCGACTGCTGAAGGGCCCAGACCAATGCCTTTTGATCGTCATTCATGCTTGTCTCCCGTTGCGTAATTCGGTACTCCATCTGCGGCCGCCCTTGCGGGGGCGGGAACTGCGGTGGTTGTATGGGGTATCGGCATGAGCCGTCACGCAAGCCCGAATGACTTGCGCAAGCCCTTCCCGACAGGGCCTGCGGGCATGAAGCGGCGCAGTTTGGCCAGCATCGACGCTTCACCCTTGGGTGTGTGGCGCATTTTCCAAGTCCCCAGCGCGGCACGGACGATGGTGTCGGCCACGCCCTGGGGCGGGGGCGCCTTCTGCACGTTGCTCTGGATCGCTTGCGATACGACGTCCAGCTCCTTGCTGTAGTCAGCAATCCGGGCCACCGTTTGGGGCGCGTTCAGATCCAGGTTGGTCTTGGTGAAGGAGGGCTCGACCAGCGAGACGCGGATACCGAATTGGCGCACTTCGTGGTCCAGCGTTTCAGTCAGCCCTTCAACGGCGTGCTTGGACGCCGAATAGAGAGCCATGTAGGGCGCGGGCAAAAATCCGAGCACCGAACTCACATTGACGATGCGGCCAGAGCGCTGCCCGCGCATGTGCGGCAACACTGCCTTGATCACGCGCAAGACGCCGAAGAGGTTCGTGTCAAACAGCTTCTGAGCCTCCTCCACAGATGTTTCTTCCGCAGCGCCCAGCAGCGTCACCCCCGCGCTGTTGACCAGCACGTCGATGCGTTGGGCTTGCGCGATGATGGTCTGGATGCCGCTTTCAACGGACATTTCGTCGCGGATGTCCATCTCAACGAGCGTCACGTTGGGAATGGCGTGCGCTTTGGCGGTGTTGCGCACTGTGCCGAAGACCCGGCAGCCCTGTTCGGCAAACTTCATGGCGGCAGCACGACCGATGCCGGAGGACACGCCGGTAACAACGACAACTTTGGATTTCGACATGGCAGTTCCTTTGGTAGTGAGATTCGCTAGGGGAATCAGATGGATGCGGGGGCTGAGCGAACGGGCCGGATGCCGAACCAGATCGAATACATCGCGGGCAGGAACACGAGCGTCAGTACCGTGCCGGCCAGCGTTCCGCCGATCAAGGTGTAGGCCAACGTTCCCCAGAACACGGAGTGCGTCAGCGGGATGAACGCCAGGATCGCGGCCAGGGCGGTGAGGATCACCGGGCGGGCACGTTGCACGGTGGCTTCCACCACGGCGCGGAAGGGGTCCAGTCCGGCGTCTTCGTTTTCGCGGATCTGCCCGATCAGGATGAGCGTGTTGCGCATCAGAATGCCGGACAAGGCGATCAGGCCAACCAGCGCATTGATGCCAAAGGGCTGTTGAAACAACAGCAGTGTCGGCACCACGCCGATCAGGCCCAGCGGGCTGGTCAGGAAGACCATGACCATCCCTGAGATGGAGCGAACCTGCAGGATGATGATGAGCAGGGTGGCTGCCAGCATGATCGGGAAGATTGGCAGCATGGCGACCGTCGCCTTGCCGGCTTCCTCGATAGAGCCTGCTTCCACGATGCGGTAGCCGCCAGGCAGCTTGTCCATGAGGGGCTTCAGTTGCTGGGTGATGGCCGTGGATACGTCCGGAGGCTGCAAACCTTCGGCAATGTCGCCGCGCACCGTGATCGTCGGCGTGCGGTCACGCCGACGCAGGATGGGATCTTCCATGCGCACATCGACCTTGCCCACCTGCGACAGCGGAATGCGCTGCCCGCTCGATCCCACCAGCGACAGGCCCAAAATCTTCGCAGGGTCGAGACGGACATCGCCGGCGGCCCGGCCCATCACTTGCACCGAGCGGATATCCTCGCGCACCTCCGTCAACGGGGCTCCGCTCAGCAGGAACTGCAGCTGCAGCGCCACGGAGCTGGAGCTGAGTCCCACGGCGCTCAGGCGGTCCTGATCGAGTGTGAAATGCAAGGTCGGAACACGCGGGCCCCAGTCCGTGTTGACGGTGCGCATCATCGGACTGGTCTGCAGGACCGCCTCGACCTCGGCGGAAATCTCGCGCAGCTTGTCCAGATCGGGCCCCATGACGCGGTATGCCACGGGGAAGGGCGAAGGCGGGCCAAACACGATTTGCGTGACACGCACCCGTGCCTCGGGCGCCAGGCCATCTGCCACCGCATGGCGCAGTCTGAATTTGAGCTCTTCCCGTTCCTTGTCATTGCCGGTGAGCACCACGATCTTGGCGAACGACGGGTCCGGCAGCTCGGGCGACATGGCCAGGAAAAAGCGCGGGGCACCCTGGCCGATGTAGGCGGTCACGACCTTGGCCTCCTCCTGTTTGGCCAGCCAAGCCTCCACCTTGGCCGTCGCAGCGCTGGTTTGTTCGATGGACGTGCCGTAGGGCATCTGCACCTCGACCAGGACTTCCGGCCGGTCGGACGTGGGGAAGAACTGCTTCTTGACCAGCGCCATCCCCAGCACCGACACCACAAACAAGATGACGACGGAGGCTGCAACAATCCATTTGCGCGCAATGACGCGGCCAAGCAGCTGACGGAACTGGTTGTAGCGCGGTGTGTCGTAAATGGCGTCGTGTCCGCCTTCGACCGTTTTGAGGTCAGGCAACAGCTTGACGCCCAGGTAAGGCGTAAAAACCACCGCCACCACCCACGACGCAATCAATGCAATGCCTACGATCCAGAACATGTTGCTGGTGTATTCACCCGCCGTGGAGCGTGCGAAACCATTCGGCATGAAGCCAATGGCTGTGACCAGGGTGCCAGAAAGCATGGGGGCTGCCGTATGGCTCCAGGCGTAGGCCGAGGCCGCCACACGGCTGTAGCCTTCTTCCATCTTCACCACCATCATTTCAATGGCAATGATGGCGTCGTCCACCAGCAGGCCCAGGGCCAGGATGAGTGAGCCCAGCGTGATCCGGTCAAAGTTCTTGCCAGAGGCGGCCATGATCACGAACACCGCCGCCAGCGTCAACGGCACGGCGGCTGCCACGACGATGCCCACACGCCAGCCCATGCTGACAAAGCAGACCACCATCACGACGAGCAGGGCGACGAAAAACTTGACCATGAACTCGTCCACTGCCGAGCTGATGTTGACGGCCTGGTCGGTCACCTTGGTCAGCGTCATGCCCATGGGGAGTTCTGCATTGATCTTGGTGACCTCGGCCTCCAGCGCTTTGCCCAGATCGAGCCCGTTCCAGTCGTCGCGCATCACGACGCCCAGCAGCAGGGCTGGCTCGCCGCCGTTGCGCACCAGAAAGGTTGCGGGGTCTTCATAGCCGCGCTCGATAGTCGCCACATCCGACAGCTTCAGCGTCCGCCCCTGCGCGATGATCGGGGTCTGCCGGATCTTCTCCAGCGTGTCGAACGCGCCATCCACACGCAGGAAAACCTGTGGTCCCTTGGTTTCGATGGAGCCTGCGGGCGTCAGCACGTTCTGGCTGTTGAGCGCGGCAAAAATGTCCTGCGGCGCCACGCCCAGCGTGGCCAGGCGATCATGGGAGAACGAGACGTAGATCCGCTCGGGTTGTTCCCCAATGATGTTGACTTTCTTGACGCCCGCCACATGCAGCAGTTGCTGGCGCAACACTTCCGCGTCGCGGACCAACTGTCTTTGGGGTTCACCCTTGGCCTTGAGGGCGAAGAGCGCAAAGGTCACATCTGCATATTCGTCGTTGACCATAGGGCCGATGACGCCAGCAGGCAGTTTCCTCGCCTCGTCGCTGATCTTCTTGCGTGCCTGGTAGAACTCCTCCTGCACTTGCGACGGCGGTGCGCTGTCCAGCAGCGACACCATGGTGAAAGCCAGGCCGGGGCGGGTGAAGGTTTCTGTGCGGTCGTACCAGCGCAATTCCTGCATGCGCTTTTCCAGGGGTTCTGCAACCTGATCCTGCATCTCCTGGGCCGTGGCGCCAGGCCACGCCGTAACGATCGTCATCTGCTTGATGGTGAAAGGCGGGTCTTCAGCGCGCCCGAGTTTGGCAAACGCGAGAATGCCTGCTGCAGAGATCAGGAAGATCAGGAACAGGGTGATGGCGCGCTCGCGCACTGCGAGCGCCGACAGGTTCAAACGGCCTTCGCTCACGGACGTGCTCCTTCCTTCGGAGCAGCTGTCGCAAGATCTGCCAGCCGGACCTGCTCGCCTTCGCGCAACAGGTGCGCACCCAGTGCGACGATTCGCTCCCCGGGCTTGATGTGGCCCGTCACGTAGGCGCCTGCATCGTCCAGGCGCTGGACGGCCACCGGCTGCCAGGCAACCTTGGCCGGTTCACCGCGAAGCACCCAAACTCCTGGGCCCTTGCCCGCATCGAACAAGGCGCCGATGGGCACTTGCAGGCCCGCCGCCGCAGAGGACTTTTCGTCCGGAATGCGAACCGCCACCGTGGTGCCCAGGGGCGCGTTGGCCAAATCCCCTTCGAGCACATAGCGGGCCTCGAAGGTGCGCGTAACCCGGTCTGCCGAGCTGGAAAGCTGTCGCAGCTTTGCCGAGACGGCGGCCTCCTCCTTGCCAAACAAGGTGGCTTGTGCCTGCGACCCTATGGCGGGGCGCAAAGTCTCCGGCAGCTGCACGAGCGCTTCGCGTCGGCCTGCATGGGCCAGGCGGACTACCGGTTGCCCGGCGCTCACCACCTGTCCGGGTTCGGCCAGCGTTTCCACGACGACGCCGTCGCCGTCTGCCACCAGTTCGGCATAACGGCTTGCATTGCGGGATACATCCGCCTGGGCTTCGGCCGCACTGAGCTGCGCCTGGGCTGCGTCTGCAGCCGCCTTCACCTGGTCATAGGCCGCAGCGGAGATAGCGCCTGTGCCGCGCAGGTCGCGGTACCGTGCTTCATCGTCCGCCATCTGGCGAGCACGGGCACGCGCAGCGGCCACAGCCTCTTGCTGCGCATGGGCGGCAAGTTTCAGATCGACCGCATCGATGCGCATGAGCAGCTGCCCGCGTTTGACGGTCTGCCCCGCATCCACCAGCCGTTCCAGCACCTTGCCCGAGACGCGAAAGCCCAGGTCGCTCTGCACCCGGGCCGCTACGGTACCCGTGAACGCCCTGGAGGCAGCTGCGGCCTCTTGAACAATGGCTGCGCGCACCAGCGGCGCTTCGGTGCGTGGATCGGAAGAAGCCTTTTCGCCGCAGGCGACCAGCGCCAACGGCAAGGCAGAAATGAGAAACAGAGTGGCGAGGCGAGGCCGAAGCATGAAAGTCCCTTGTGCAGATGGATCGGGACTTTCATTGTGATTCTTGTGACCAAATTAGTCAACAGTCACAAATAAACTTTCGCTCATGGGGACAGGCTGCGCAGGACCAGGCTGGACAACTGGGTGGGCGCCTCGTTGGCGTAGTCCAGGCTGTGCTGCAGGATCAGCGGATTGAGGTAGGGGCGCATCACCAGGTGGATGGCTGCAGTGGTTTCATCCAGCGGCGTCTTGCGCTCGAAGTCGCCGGTCTGCCGGCCTTCCTGCAAGACATCCCGCAACAGCGCCTGCAGGCGCTCCTCGTACACGATGGTGGACTGCCAGCGTTCGGTTGCCGCAGAGGTGGCGATCTCGTAGAGCTTTCTGTCCTGGAAAAAGAGACGCAGGCTCGACTCCACAATGGCTTTGAACATGCGCCGCAGCTTCTCGGGTGGCCGATCGGCCTGGGCCACGGCCGCCCGGACCTCGCTCTCGATATCGCTCAGGCAGTTGGCGCAAATCATCTCGCCGATGGCCTGCTTGGATTCGAAGAACTTGTAGATATAGGCTTTGGAAAAACCGATCTCCTTGGCCAGGTCGGACACGGTGGTTTTTTCGTAGCCGTAGCGGCTGAAGTGCTCGGTGGCGGCGGTCACGATCTGGTTTCGCACCTCGTGGTCCGCAGGGCCCCGGCCTGCGGCGGTGGGATGGCTTGTTTTGGTCATGGGCAAAGCTTACGCCAGTCTTGGTGACTAGACAACGAGTGACTATTTGGTATTATGGTCACAATTCAATTGAACCATGACCGAAAAAACCATGCTGCCCAAACGCACACTCGCCGCCCTTCTTGTGGCCAGCCTCTCCGCCGGCTGCGCCGTGGGGCCGGACTATGTCCGGCCCGAGATTTCCCTGCCTGGGCATTACCAGGATCAGCCCGGCAGCAATCAACAGCCAGAGAAGGCCGCCGCCGAACTGGCCTCCTGGTGGTCTGCGTTTGGCGATCCTCAACTCACGCGATTCGTGTCGCTCGCGCTGGCGCAAAACCTCGATCTGGCGCAAGCCGCTGCACGGGTCGCCCAGGCGCGTGCGGGGCTGGGCGCGGCCGACGCCGCACTGTTGCCGTCCGCAGCCGTGTCGGGCCAGGCTGCGCGGGCCTATCAGTCCACGCAAACACCCTTGGGACAGGTCTTGAGTTCGACGCCGGGTTTTGACCGGTATGGCAGCGCTTACGAGGCAAACCTGGGCGCAAGCTGGGAGCTGGATGTGTTCGGCGGCCTGCGCCGGGGGCGGGAGGCGGCCACCGCCGAATACCAGTCTTCGGAGGCTGGTGCTGTTGCCACCCGATTGGCCGTGGCGGCACAGACCGCAGATATCTACATCACGATTCGCGGCCTGCAGGCCCGCCGAGAAGTAGCCCGCCAGCAGGTGCAGACGCAACACGACCTGCTGTCCAACGTCAGGCTGCTGCACAGTAAGGGTCTTGCGGCAGAGCTCCAGGTGAGCCAGGCGGAGGGGGCGCTCTCGCAGGCGCAAGCAGCGATCCCGGTGCTGGACGCTTCCTTGGACACGTTAATGAACGCCATGGATGTCATCCTGGGAACTCCCCCGGGCACCCACCGCGCAGAACTGACCGCGCCGGGCGGCATTCCGGCAACTCCCCAAGGAATTGCGACGGGCTCGCCGAGCGAGCTGCTCAGGCGCAGGCCGGACCTCATCGCTGCGGAGCGCCGCTTGGCTGCATCCAATGCGCGCATTGGCGCCGCCATCTCCGAGTACTACCCCAAACTCTCTCTCAGCGGCCTGGTGGGGAGTGCAACGTCTGTGTCCAGCGGCAGCCTGTTCTCGGGCGGCGCCAGCCAGGCCACAGGCGTGCTCGGGCTGCGCTGGCGTCTTTTCGACTTCGCGCGCATCAATGCGCAGATAGAGCAGGCCAAGGGCCAGGAGGCAGAGATGCTGGCCGCCTACCGATTGGCGGCGCTGCGGGCCACGGAAGATGTGGAAAACTCGCTCTCCGCGTTTTCCAGGCGCCAGGAGCAAGTTTTGGTGTTGAAGGCCGGTGTCGATTCGCTGGGTCGCGCTCGCGCAGCGTCGTTCTCGGCCTACCAAAAAGGCGTTGTCAGCTTGATCGAAGTCTTGCACGCCGATGAGACCTTGCTCCGGGCTGCCGATGCGCGTGTACAGGCGCAGACGGAATCTGCCCGTTCGGCAGTGGCCATCTTCAAAGCACTGGGGGGAGGGTGGGAGTCCGGTGCATCTCCGACCTAGTCCACGTTCAATGGCCACGCCCAAGGCAGCGTTAACTTCCGACGAGTACGGTCACATCGCCTACCACCGCAACGGCCCGGTTTCATCGCTCCAGAAGATCCACCGCCGCACCTCCGCATACGGCGATGTGCCGATGGAATACGGGTCCATCCCCGTCTCCACGCGCTCCAGGTGCACCAGGTAGCCGCCGTAGCTGGCGGCCCACAGGGTGCTGCCGTCGGGCGACATGTCCATGGCACTGATGGTGCTGCCGATGTGGTGGCGCCACAGCGGGCGCCCGTCGTCGCTGATGGCGTGCAGGTAGCCATTGGCATCGCCCAGCACCACCATGCCCGGCAGGGTGGCAGATGCATACACGCGCCACTGGGTGTTGATGGCCGGGGCTTCGTGCGTTTCTTCTTCTCCACTGTCTGCCGCGAGGTCTGGCAACGCTGCACTCACTGGCGCGGCCAGCGTGCAGCCCCCGTAGAAGTGGCAGGAGTTGGCAAACAGCTGCGTGCCGTCGTGTGAAAAGGTGGTGTGGTGCGGGTAGGACGACAGGGGCTCGTAGCGGCGCACCACCTGGCCGCGGGGGTTCAGCAGGATGTGCACGCTGTCCTGGTCGCCCACGGCGATGTAGCGCTCGTCCGGTGACAGGGCCATGTGCAGCATGTCGAGCGCCAGCATCGTGACCTCGGCGCCGTTCACCGATTCGTCCTGCTGGTTCTTGGGCCAGGTGTAGGGGCCGTCTTCGTCAAAGGTTTGCGGGTGGATGCGCTGCACGGGGCTGCTGGCTTCCTCGGCACCCTCGGCGTGCAACAGATAGACGCCCGTGGGGTTGCGCAGCAGCACACGCTGGCCGTCGTTGAAGGGGATCAGCTCGTCGCAGCGCTGGCCCAGGGGGCCGGGCGATACCACCACCTGAGCTGGCAGTGCTTCGTTGCCCTGGGGCAGTGCAAAGCGGGCGATGACGGGGCCGTCAAAACCATCGTGCGTGGTGACATGCTGGCCGTCGCTTTGCGCAAAGCAGCGCCGGTTGGGCGAGCGGCCGAGGCCGCGCAGTGCGGGCAAGGGGATGTGCCGCAGGCCCTGCAGGGCCACCCAGTGCGCCGTGTCGTCGTAGGGGGCGCCGATGCGCGCCAGCACGCGGCCGTCGTCCAGCGCGAACACCGGGCCGATGAAGCGGCCCGCATCGGCGGCGTGCCGCACGAAGGCGTCGGGGGCAAATGCAAAGCGCTGGCGAAAGCGGTCGGCCAGGTCTTCGTCGGCGTAGGTGTTGACCACGCGGGCCAGTTGCAGCACGGTGGCTGCGGCCGCCTTGCGCGGGTCGGAGGGCAGGTCGCTGTCTTCGTTTTCTTCTTCTTGTTCTTCTTCGGTATCGCCGTTGCCTTTCTGCACCTCGGCCGAATCCAGTGCGAGCTGGTGCGCGCGGATGGCGGCCACATAGCTTTGCCCATCGGCCTGCCATTGGTCGGACAGCGTCATCAGCTCGACAGGGAAGACCGCTGCATCGGGCAGGTCGGGCGCGAGCGGGGGTGTGGCCAGCAGGTGCACGGCGGCTTCGATGCGCCGCGCCTCGGCCTGACGGGCCTGCTCCTGTTCGTGCTGATCGCGTACGCGCAATTGGACCGCGCCGTAAAAACGCAGCAGCCGCGTTATGTGGTCGGCGGCGCTGCGGGGCAGGGTGGCGCGGGCATCGCTCTGGCGCTGCGCATAGGTGAACTCCACCACGGCTGGCCCGTCCAGCGCGGCTTCCACGTTGATCTGGTAGGCGCTGTGGGCGTTGTCGTCTTCGTCGCCGGGGGCTTCGTCGCCGTTTTCCCAGCTGAGCTTGAGGGCGCGGCCCCAAGGCTCGCCTTCGTGCATGCAGGGCTGGCGCGCACCCACCCACACGTCGCCTTCCCCCCAGCCGTTCTTGTCGCTGTCCCACCAGTCGTTGTAGCGCTCGGTGAACACAGGCAGGGAGGTAAATTCTTCGATGCGCTCTGCGGTCAGCTCGGTCACCAGGCGCTGGTACAGCGGGTAGCGGGCGCGGTGCTGGCCCACGGCCTTGCTCAGGTAGTCCAACACGCCGCGCCAGGCCAGCGTGCAGGCCTGCCAGGCTTCGGGGGCGGTGTCGGGTGCCAGAGCCAACCACTCGCCGGGCTCGCCTTCGCTATAGGCGCGGTACACCAGCGTGAGCTGCGCGGTGGTGGGCACCTTGTGGCCCCGCACGGCGGCGGCCAGGCGCGCCAGCAGCCCCTGGCGTTCGGGCACCTGCGCCACCGAGAGGTAGAAGTCCCAGGTCTTCCAGACGGTGATGAACACGTTGTCGTCGCGCTGGTCGCCATCGGCGTCCACATGCCGCTGGCACAGCGAAAAATCAGTCTGCTGAAACCACCCGGTGGCCGTGTGCTCCTTGGGGCCGATCACGGGCGTGTGCACGGCGGCCAGGATGTTGCGCACGCTGATGGCCTCATCGGCGAACAGGTCGGCCTCCAGGGGCATCAGCGCGTGGATCTCGGCGCTGCTGCGCGTGGCGTTCTCGCCCGCGCGCACGGCGGCCACCACGCGGGCGCGGTCCAGCACGTAGCTGACGCCGCTTTCGCCATCGTCGATGCCGTCATGGAACTCAGGCGGGAACACGATGCCTACGATTTCGCTGGAGAACTCCGCCAGGTGCGGCACGCCGCGCACCTCGTCCATGAGGAACTCCACCTGTTCGGGCCCGGTGATGTCTACGGGGTATTCATCCGTGAACAGTGCCACCCGCGCCGTGAGCCCGCCACGCACAGTGAGCCCGCCGTGGTTGTAGTCGCCCCACAGCAGGTCGGCCACTTGCAGCGCGCCCTGCACATAAAGCAGCTGGCCGCCCACCACGGCGTTGTGCATGCGCGCGTCGCCCAGCACGATCAGGTGCGTGGCGCCGTCGGTGTCGTCGCAGGTGAGTGCGCCGTCGATCTGCAGATGCCCTTCGATCAGGATCAGAAAGGGCTGGCCCGTGGGGGCTGTGTTTGCGCTGCCGTTCTGCAGCAGCGCCCGCAGCGGGCTGCCGCTGGCCAGAGGCGCATCCAGGTGCAGCTCGGGCACCTGCACATCGCCGGTGATGCAGAGCACGGTTTCCGTGGCCAGCGCATTCGGGTCCTCTGCAAGGCGCTGGGCGATCCAGCTGTCGGCGGGCAGTCGGGCGGCCACATCGGCCAGCGGGCAAAGTCGGGCAGTGGGCATCGTGCGGCAGGGCGGTGGAACAACGGGCGGGGCATCGTACACCGCGCGCCATGTGGTTTTTGCTTTGCGCAGAGAATGATGTGTTGTCTTACTAATTGCCCGCCATGACGCAAAACTATCCCGTTTTCGAAGTCCTTCCCCGCGACCTGTCTGCCTACCGCCAGGGCAATGTGGGCATCGACTACGTGCACCGTTTTGAATCGGGCCAGCCAGGCCCCCACGTGCTCATCAATGCGCTCACGCATGGCAACGAGATCTGCGGCATGGTGGCGGCCACGCACCTGCTGGACACGGGCGTGCGCCCGCGGATTGGCACGCTGACCATCAGCTTTGCCAACGTGGCGGCGTATGCATCGTTTGATCCGACCCGTCCGTTTGAAAGCCGCCAGCTGGTGCACAACCTCAACCGCATCTGGTCCGCCGGTGAGCTGGACGGCACGGCCGCAAGCCCCGAGCTGGAACGCGCCCGTGCGTTGCGCCCGGTGGTGGCTGCGGCCGATCACATCCTGGACATCCACTCCACCAGCCAGGATGTGCAGCCTTTCTGGGTGTACCCCGCCTATCCGCGCAATGCGCAGGTGGCGCTGGCCATTGGCAGTCCGCCCGTGCACCTGGTGATGCCCAGCGGGCTGGGCTCGGGCACGCCGCTCATCCAGCACGGGCGCCATGGGCTGGCTGAGAGCGATGGGGTGGCTTTGGTGGTGGAGTGTGGCCAGCATTTCCGCCAGTCGGCGGCCGACGTGGCCACGGCCGTGGCGCTGGATTTTCTGGCGCATTTCGGGCTGGTCGAAGCTGCTGCCAACCGCCCAGCGCCAGGCCCGCAGCGCCGCTATGAACTGCTGGAGACCTGCATGGTGCGCACGCCGGACTTCCGCTTCACACGGCCTGTGCAGGGCTTTGAGGTGTTTGCCCAGGGCGAACTCATCGCCACCGACGGCCCGCACGAGATCCGCGCGCTGTGCGACGACTGCACGGTGATGATGCCCACGCGCGAGCCCATCGTGGGCCGCGAGGCGGTGTACCTGACCCGGCCGATCTGACCGGCAAGGACCGGCAGGCTCAGAAGGACGAGCCGGGCTGCGCGAGGAAGGCCAGCTCCTGCGCCGTAGACGTGCGCCCCAGCACGGCGTTGCGGTGCGGGTAGCGCCCGAAGCGCGCAATGATGTCGCGGTGCGCCACTTCGAACTTCAGGTTGTTTTCCAGCCCCGGCTGGTCAAACAGCACCATCGCCAGGGCGTGGATGGCGGCGGATTCGCTGTGCATGTAGGGCATGTAGGCAAAGGCGCGTTCGGTGGGGGCCAGTGCCTTGTCGTGCTGCCCGGCCACCAGCTCCTGCGCCAGGGCCAGCGCCTGGGCGTCTTGCGCAAACGCAAGCGGCGAGCCCCGGTGGACGTTGCGCGAGAACTGGTCCAGCACCAGGATCTCTGCCAGGCGGCCTTGGGGCGTGCCGCGCCAGTTCCACAACTCGCACTGCCGCGCTGCCTGCCAGGTTGCACCGAAGCGGACACGGATCATCGCGTCGATGGCGTCCTCTTGTGCAAAGTGCTGGGCGGGGGTGAGTTCTTCGAACCAGAAATGAAGGATGTCTTCGGCTTGCATCGTGAATATCGCATGAAATAAGGCTCTGGCGCTTGATCATAAAGCGCTGGGTGCTATCAATTTCATAGTATCGGTGCTGGCCGCTCAGCTCTGGATGCGGATTTTTCCCTCGCGCACGTATTGGTTGAACTGGTCCCTCGGGATCGCGGCGGAGCCCACGGCATCGTTGTCTGCGGTCCAGCTCAAGGTGGTGCTGTCTTTGGAAGGCTCCAGCTCCACGGGGCCTTTCGGAATGGTCAAGGGGGCTCCGTCACCCGGGGTGTAGGTAACGTGGCCTGCAATGGTGGCGTGCTGGGTCATGGTGAATTCCTTTTTGGTGGTGCCGATGTGATGGACCTCCTATTGCACCGCCCATGCGCCTTCCGGGGTGTAAGACCATGCCGTGCGACGGCGCGGGCCGGTGCCGCCACCTGCAAGGTCGTCGTTGTCCCTGGCTCAGCGCATGAAACTGGCACGGCCCAGGCCAGTGCCACCGTGGAACTGGCTTTGCCAGGCCACCGGTGGCGTCCCCCTCCCGCGCAGCGAGAGAGGGGGAAGGCGCCGAAGGCGACTCAGGGGGAGCTTCACCTCACGGAGGCACCACCGCCTGCGTCCGCTCCTGCCGCACCAGATACAACCCGCTGCCGATGATGATCGCGCCGCCCAGCAATGTGGAAACCCCCGGCACGGCCTGCCACAGCACCCAGTCGAGCCCCATACCCCAGGCCAGGGCCGTGTATTCAAACGGTGCCACCACCGACGCCTGCCCGTGCCGGAACGCCTCGGTGATCGCCAGCTGCCCCAGAAACCCCGTGACCGCCAGGCCTGCCACCAGCGGCCAGTGCGCAGCGTCCACGCCCACCCAGCCCGGCCAGGCCAGCGTGCCCGCGCCCAGCGCCAGCAAGGCGGTGGTCCAGAAGACCAGGCTGGCGCTGGAGTCCGTGCGGCTGAGCACGCGCCCCGTGATGGCCGACACGGCGTATCCACACGCTGCGCCCAGCACCGCCAGCGCGCCCAGCGTGAAAAAGGCGTCCTGGCTGGGCCGCAGGGCCACCACCACGCCCACCATGCCCAGCACGATTGCCACCCAGTGGGCGGCGCGTACCTTCTCGCCCAGCACCACGGTGGACAGCGCCGTGATCAGCAACGGGGCGATGAAAAACAGCGTGTAGGCCTCGGCCAGGCCCAGCTCCTTGAGTGCGTAGGTGAACAGGCCCAGCATGGTCACGTTGAGCACGCCACGCAGCAGGTGCAGCGGCCAGCGCACCTTGAGCAAGCCCCGCACCTCGCCGCGCCACAGCACATACAGCGCCACCAGCGGCAACGCAGCCCAGCCGCGCAGCGCCGCGACCTGCATGGCGGGGTAGCTGGCCGACAGGGTCTTGAGCAGGGCGTCCATCAGCGAAAAACACCCCACCGCCGCGACCATCGCGACGATGCCGCGCAGGTTGCCCGAGGCTGCCGCCTGCGCTGTGGTGGCCGTCGCAGTCGCAGTTGTGGTCGCGGCTGCAGATGCCGCAGGCTGAGCCTCGGTGTCGCTCGTCCGCGTCATGGTTTTACCGCCGCAGGAAGGCTGCAGGCTGTGGTGGGTGGCAGGGTGGCAAATGGCGCAGGAGCTGTGCCGCCAAGGCAGCGGTGCTGCGCTGGAAGACTGTGCATGGGGTAACCAGAGGTGGCTGGCTGCGGCGCGTGGGCCTGCGCCGCAGCCAGGGGGTCGGTGGGCCAAAAAGTGTAGCGCAGCCCGCGCCAGCGGGCTGCCTCGGCTCGGCTCAGTCCGACTTGTGGTTGGCTGCGTTGCGGCTCACCTTGTCGTGCAGCATCGGAATGGCCCACAGCACCACCAGCGCCAGCACCGTGCTCAGCACCGCCGTGGCTTCGCGGCCCAGCCCGGCGGCCACGCCGATGGCGGCCGTGAGCCAGATGCCAGCGGCTGTGGTCAGGCCCTTGACCTGGCTTTCGGCATCGCCCTTGAGGATGGTGCCTGCGCCCAGAAACCCCACGCCCGCGATGATGCCCTGCAGCACGCGGCTGTTGTCTGCCGCTTCAATGCCGGCCTGCTGCGCGACCAGCACGAACAGGGCCGCGCCCATGGCCACCAGCATGTGCGTGCGCACGCCGGCGGCTTTGCCCGCGTGTTCGCGTTCCCAACCCAGCAGCCCGCCCAGCAGCGCTGCCATGGCCAGGCGCACCACGATGCGCGTGGCCTGTGTCGCATCGGGCACGTCCGAGAATTCCGAGGCCACCGTGCTGGCGATCTCCTGCCAGAGGTCAGCCATGGCCATGGTCCTTGCACCCGGTGACCGGCGTTGTGACGAGGGAGGGCGGTGTGCTCAGAGAGCGGTACGCGTGTGGTGGCATGGCGGGGAGTCCAGCGGAGGAGGGGGCGCAGCAACAGTGCTGCCCTGCGACTGTGCTGCTCCTACGCGGCAGCGTCTACCGGTGGCGGGCGAGCGCGGGGGTAGGACACTGCCGACGCACGCCAACGACCGCTTGGCGGGGTGTGGGCGCCAGGTTTTGATAGAAATTGGCACCTGGCGCTTGATGGTAAAGCGCTGGTAGCTATCAAAAGTGAAGCGCCTGACGGTTGCCGCCCATGGCCACGGTCCTCCCGCGCCTCCCTAGCCCGTCCCTGCGGGTGGCGCCACCTGCTCGGCGCTTGCACCCCGGGGTTGTGCGTGTCACGATTTGCCTTGGTGCCTGCAGCGGCCGCCATCACCGGCGGGCCTGGCGCCGCGAGGAGTTTTTGCCATGACGCCCCAACGCATTCTTCTGATACAGGGCCACCCGGACGCGAGTGCGCCCCACCTGTGCCACGCGCTGGCGCAGGCCTATGCGCAAGGGGCCATCGCGGCGGGCCACGAGGTGCGCGAGATCGAGGTGGCTGCCATCGACTTTGCGCTGCTGCGCAGCCAGCACGAGTGGGAGCTGGGCCTGCTGCCCGCATCGCTCAAGCCTGCTCAGGCGGACATCGGCTGGGCGCAGCACATCGTGCTGTTCTTTCCGCTGTGGCTGGGCGACATGCCAGCCCTGCTCAAGGGTTTTCTGGAGCAGGTGGCACGACCCGGGTTTGCCTTCAATACCGAAGGCAGCAACCCCTTTGGCCGCAAGGGGCTCACAGGGCGCAGTGCGCGGGTGGTGGTCACCATGGGCATGCCAGCGCTGGTCTACCGCTGGTACTTCCGCGCGCACAGCGTGAAGTCGCTGGAGCGCAATATCCTGGGCTTTGTGGGCATTGCGCCGGTGCATGAGACGCTGGTGGGCAGCGTGGAGCAACTGGGCGACGATAGGATTGCCAAGTGGAAGGCGCGCATGCGTGCGCTGGGCGCGAAGGCGGCGTAGAGCCCTGGCCCTACCCCTGCGCTGCGATGGCGATCAGCCAAATGACCGCGCTGCGGCCAAGGCGCCCATGCGTTGGCTGATGGCAAAAAACTCTGCCACGGTGTCATCAATGATCTGCTGCGCGGTCTTGACGGAATCGATGAGCCCGGCGGTCTGGCCCGCGAGGGCCGGTGCGGCCTCCATGTCGCCGTCAAAGTACACGCGCTGGATGCCCGCAAAGCTGTCGGCGGGCATGAGGCCTGCCTCATGGATGGCCTGGGTGCGCTGCGACTTGAGCGCGCGGATGCAGGGGCTGGCCTTGGTGTTGAGCATCCAGGTGCCGGTCACGCCCGCATCGACGATGGCGTTCTTGTAGTTGGCGTGCACGGGGCTTTCGGCGCAGCTCACAAACCGTGTGCCCATCTGTACCGCCTCAGCCCCCAGCGCAAAAGCCGCCGCCATGCCGCGCCCGTCGCAGATGCCCCCGGCGGCCACCAGCGGCACATCCACCCGCGCGCGAATGGCTTGCAGCAGCACCAGGGTGGAGACTTCTTCGGGGTTCTTGAACCCGCCGCCTTCACCACCTTCGACCACCAGACCGTCGATGCCTGCGTCCACGCACTTGAGCGCCGCGTCCACCGTGGGCACGGCGTGGTACACGGTGATGCCCGCATCCTTGAGCGGCGCGATGAACTTGGCCGGGCTGCCCGCCGAGGTGGTCACAAACTTCACGCCCGACGCGCACACAAAGCGCAGCATGGCGTCGTCTTTCAGAAAACGGATGGGCAGATTCACGCCAAACGGCAGGCCCAGTGCGCTCATCTTGGTGATCTCGGCCTGGCAGTTGGCCGTCTCGCCCGACGATGTCTCGATGATGCCAAGCCCGCCCGCGCGGGACACTGCCGATGCCAGTTGCGTGCGCGCGATCCAGCCCATGGGCGCCTGGATGATGGGGTAGCGCGCGCCCGTGTGGGCGAGGACGCGGTTGGTGGCGGGTGCGGTCATGGGCGGAGTCTCCTGATTTTTGGAGTGCCCATTATTTCGACGGGTGCGCTGTCGTCGTGTCGCCCGGGTTACGGTGCAGTGGGCGTGCCTTGCGTCTCTTCCCACGGCAAGCGTGCAAACAGCCGCTGCCAATCGGAGACGGGGCTGGCGTTGGCAATCTCTGCTGTGTCGTGCCCGGGGCCCCAGCCCGCAGGCCCCGGCCATGGCAGCCCGCTGTCGAAGGTCATGGCCACCCCCGACACCGGGTGCGGCACCGTCAGCTGCCACGCGTGCAGCCACAGCCTCTGCTGCCCCAGCCGCTCGGCCCACCAGCGGTTGAGGGGGCCTTTGCCGTGTGTCGCGTCGCCAAGGATGGGGTGCGCCAGGTGTTTGAGGTGGCGGCGTATCTGGTGGCGCCGCCCTGTGGTGGGGATGGCTTCGACCAGCGAGGCGCGGGTGGTGGCAAAACGCGCATCACTGGCCTCGGGCAGCGTGAGCTGCGCCACGCGCCGAAAGCGGGTGTGGGCGTCCTGTACGGCCGCATCGGCCGGGGCATCGTCGGGCTTCAAGGCGTGGTCCACCTCGATGTCCTCGGGCGCCCAGCCGCGCACCATGGCCAGGTAGCGCTTGTGCGTGGCGCCGTGCTCGAAGGCCTGTGACAGTGCCCGCGCCGCATCGCTGTGCAGCGCCATCACCAGCACGCCGCAGGTGCCCTTGTCGAGCCGGTGAACGGGGAACACATGCTGGCCCAGCTGGTCGCGCAGGGTCTGCATCACAAACCGCGTCTCGCCCGCGTCCAGCCCCGTGCGGTGCACCAGCCAGCCCGCAGGCTTGTAGACGGCCACCAGGTGCTCGTCGCGCCAGAGGATGTGCAGAGGGGGCATGGAAGAAGAGAGAAAAAATGACGCGAGAAATTACGGACGGAGGCCCAACCGCACGACGGTATGGCCGATGCTGGGGGCTGGGGCTTATCGGGGGGCATCGTTTTTACTACACGGCGGAGGGCAGGGCGCCCGCATCGCCTGCACACTGCTGACAAATTCTGGCAGCAGGGGCGATAAGCTCCCGGTCCATCAGAGGGGGCTTCATGATCCATCGCTTTCAATGCCAGTGTGCCAAGCTCGTCGGCGAAGTGGCCGACACGCGCTCCGCCATCCACGCCATCTGTTATTGCCGGGACTGCCAGGCCTATGCCCACCATCTGGGGCAGCCCGACGCGGTGCTGGACGCTCTGGCCGGCACCGAGGTGGTGGGCACGCATGCCCGCAACGTGTCTTTCACCAGTGGCACCGACCAGCTGGCCTGCCTGTCGCTGTCCGAGGCGGGATTGCTGCGCTGGTATGCGCGCTGCTGCAATACCCCCTTGGCCAATACGGGGCGCGACTGGCGCATGCCCTATGTGGGGCTGGTCCACCTGTGCCTGCGCGCGGGCGGCGAGCCGCTTGCGCCCGCGTTTGGGCCGGTGCAGATGCACCTGGAAACCTCCAGCGCCAAGGGCACGCCGCCCCGCATGCGCTGGAGCCAACTGAAGGCGCTGCTGGGCTTCATGCCCCGCATTGCGGCGGCGCGATTCACCGGTAGCTACCGCCGCACACCATTCTTCACGGCCACTGGCGCGCCTGTGGTGGCGGTGCGTGTGCTGTCCACCGCCGAACGCGAAAAGGCCGTGGCAGCGGTGTAGCAGCTGGGCCTGGTGCCGTAGTTCTTTGCGCTACCAGCCACGCGCCAGGGCGTGCCAGAATGCTGACGGTTTGCCATGGAGCCCCTGGTCTGGAGGCATGTGCATCGGCCCGCGCTGCGCTCCTCGCAAAACCGAAAAACAAAACAAGGAGACCCCATGTCCGCTGGAGACTGGAAAGACATGTACGCCGCCTCCGTGGCGGGCGACCTGGCACTGGTGCGCCACCACATCAGCGCGGGCGTCAACCCCAACTACCAGCACCCCGAAATTTTGTGCACACCGCTGGTGGCCAGCCTGATCCATGGCCACAGCGAGATCGCGCACTACCTGCTGGCCCACGGTGCCGACCCCGGGCTGCGGTCAGACTTTGACGACATGACCCCACTGGAGGCCGCGCGCCGCTACCGGCGCACCGAGTTCATCACGTTGCTGCAGGCGCAGGGGGCCAAGGAAGAGCGCAAGCCGTTCTGGTGGCGCTGGTTGCCGGTGTAGGCGATGTGGCGGGGTGATGGATCACCCTGCTGCCCACAGATTCTCAGAGGCCGGCCAGGCAGCGCGCGAGGGCCGCATTGAACTGCTGCGGGGCTTCCAGTGAAGGCAAATGCGCCACGCCCGGTAGCACGGTCCCTTGCGCGGCAGGGATGCGCTGCGCGAGCAGCCTGCATCGGTCTTGCAAATGCGGCAGGTCGAGATCTCCCCACAGCACGGCCGTGGGGGTTTGGATGGACTCCAGCCGCCCCCATGCCGACGGCTCTTCGACGGCCACGCCCGGGTGAGGTGCTCGCAGTGCGGTCCCGTTCATCGACAGAAAAAGGGAGCGTGCCTCGCCTCCGACCCGGCCCGGCGGGCTCAGGGGGCCGTCCAGCCACAGTTGGGCCTGCAGTTCGTTTTTGGCATCCAGGTCGCCACGCGATGCGGTTGCATGGATGGTGTCCATGAGCTCTTTCACCGTGGCGACGGGCTCCGGCATCGGTGCGCCGCCGACACCGGGCGACACCAGCACCAAGCCACCCACGCGCGCAGGCTGAGCCATGGCTGCATCGATGGCAATACGACCGCCCATGGAGCAGCCGACGAGAACTGCCTGCTCATATCCAAGAGCATCCATTACCGACCACAGGTCGGCCACGAGAGAATGCGGCGTGGGTGCGAGAGTGCGCGATTCGCCAAACCCTCGGCGGTCGTAGCTGATGGCAGGGCGGAATGTGGCGAGCCAGCTGCTGGACGCCCGCCACATGCGACGGTCTGCGACGTTGGCGTGCAGGAAAAGGACCGGCACACCCGCAGCACAGGGGTGAGCCTCCTGCTCCGCAGCCAGCAACGCACCGCTGATTTGCACCTGCATCGTTTTCCTTGTTGTCATGCGGGGGAAGATACCGACCGCCGACTCGGGGTGTCAAGGCGAAGTGTCAAGCGGCTTGCTGCACAGGGTCACAGCAGTGCTGCTTCTTTCGCCCGCATCTTGGCAGCTATGTACTCCCCATGCGTCACATGCAGCAGCCCTGCCACCTTGCTGATGGTGTGCATCTCGTTCTCGTCCAGGCGCGCATCGGCATACGCCACCTGCCACATGGCCTCCACGAGCTGGATCTTCTGGTCCTGCGTGAAGTGATCGTTGAGGCTGCTGGTAAATCGCTGGTAGTCGTAGGCGATCTTCGATGTGGTTACGGCCAGCTCCAGCAGGCGCTCCAGCTCATCATCGCTCAGCGAAAATCTGCTGCGCAGGGCGGTCACCATGGTGGAGCGCTCGGCGTCGTCCATGGCAGCATCAAACCGCACCACCTCCACCAGCAGCACGGCGGCTGCCAGTTGCACGGCGTGGGCGCGCGCGGCGGGCGACTGGGTGGTGGAGGGCTGCGTGAAGCTGTCAAACAGGTCTTTGAGGGTTCGGAACATCGGGTGCTTTTCTGTGTGCGGGGCAAATGGGGTGGAGGCGCGGTGGATGGGTTGGTTCCCGCAGCGCGCGCGGGCGGGCTGCGCACTTTGCGTTCGCGTGGTGTACCGCCCCGGCGACAATCGGGGGCCATGACGAAGAAAACCATACTCCCCCTGCAACTGCTGGTTGCCCCCGACAAGAACGATCCCAAGCCGCTGATCCTGTACCACGGGCGCAATTGCCCCGACGGTTTTGGCGCGGCGCTGGCCGCATGGCTGTACTACGGCGATAGTGCTGAATACGTGGGGCTCGACCACGGCGATGTCAAGTCTTTGGACGACCTGCCGCCCCTGCAAGGCCGTGCGGTTTACATCCTCGACTTTTCTTTTGCCGCCGAGGTGATGGCTGCCATCGACGAGCGTGCCGCCAAGCTGGTGATGCTGGACCACCACAAGAGCGCCGCCGAAAAACTCACTGGCTTTGCCTGCCGCTGCGGTGTGGTGCACTTCGACATGAGCAAGTCGGGCGCGCGCCTGGCGTGGGAGTTCTTTCACCCGCACGAGCCTATCCCTGAGCTGCTCAAGTACGTGGAAGACCGCGACATCTGGAAGTGGGAATTTGCCGAGAGCGCCGCGTTCTTGTCGGCCCTCGACATGGAAGAACAGGGCTTTGCGCGCTGGCGCGAGATCGCGTCCTTCACGCCCGAGCAGCTCAAGGAGTTCATGGTGCGCGGCGAGGCCATGGACGAGAAGTACAAGAAGCTTTGCGCCGACATCGCCGAGGGCGCGCAGCCCCTGGTGTTCAACGGCATCACCGGGCTGATGGTGAATGCGCCCGGCATGTTCCACAGCCTGGTGGGCGACATCCTCTCGGCCAAGACCGGCACCTTTGCGCTGATGTGGAGCGCGGGCGAAAAAGGCGTGAAGGTGGGGCTGCGTGCGCAGCGCAACTTTGACTGCATCGCGCTGGCCGAAAGCATGGGCGGCGGCGGGCATGCCCAGGCCTGCGGCTTCAAGATGAAGGTGGAGCGCCTGCCCGAGCTGCTCACGGGCACGTTCAATGCCTGATGCAAAGGTGAAAGTTTGAATGAAAATGGCCTCCAGCGCTTGTTGGGCAAGCGCTGGCAGCTATCAAAACAGTAGTTTCTGAGTTCGGCGAGGGGTGGCCTACTGCGCCCTGGCGGTCGCTTGCGCCGCCTCTTCAAACCGGTCCACCTTGCGCAGCGTCTGGAACGCCAGCATCCAGCCGCCCACCACGCCCAGCGTGCACAGCCCGCCCACCACGGCGGCGGGCACCACGCCCAGCCACGCGGCGCTGGTGCCCGCGCGGAACTCGCCCAGCTCGTTGGACGAGCCGATGAAGAGCATGTTCACCGCGTTCACCCGCCCGCGCATGGTGTCGGGCGTGGAGAACTGCACCAGCGCGCCGCGGATGTACACGCTCACCATGTCGGCCGCGCCCGCCACCATCAGCGCCACAAACGACAGCCAGAACCAGTGCGAGAGCGCAAACACCAGGTTGGCCACGCCAAACACCGCCACGGCGATGAACATGGTGCGGCCCACATGGCGGTTGAATGGCCGCATGCTCAGGTACAGCCCCGCACCCACCTCGCCCACGGCCATGGCGCTGCGCAGCGCGCCCAGGCCCGCCGGGCCCACATGCAGCACCTCTTGCGCGTAGATGGGCAGCAGGGCCACCACGCCCCCCAGCAGCACGGCGAACAGGTCCAGCGAAATGGTGCCCAGGATGATGGGCCGGGTGCGGATGAAGGTGATGCCTGCGCCGAAGCGCTCGAACATCGTTCCCTGCGCGGGGCCGGGCGCTGTGGCATGGGCCACCACCACGCGCAGCAGCAGCGCCACGCCCAGCACAAAACACGCGCAGCACACGGCGTAGGTCAGCTCGCCGCCGCCCAGCGCATACAGCAGCCCGCCCAGCAGCGGCCCGCCAATGCTGGCCACGCGCATCAGCATGCTGTTGGCGGCAATGGCCTGCGCGAGCTGGCCGCGCGGCACGATCTGCGGCAGCAGGCTTTGCATGGCTGGGCCCGAGAACGCGCGTGCGCAGCCGTACAGCACCAGCACGGCGTAGATACCCGCAACGCCGCTGGCCCCATGGCCCGCCAGCCACCACAGCAGGGCACTGCACACGCCGCCCACCGACCAGGCCAGCGCCAGGATGCGCCTGCGGTCAAAGCGGTCGATCAAATCGCCTGCTGGCAGCAGCAGGGCCAGCATGGGCAGAAACTGCGCCAGACCCACATAGGCCAGTGCCAGCGGCTCGCGGGTGAGGTCATACACCTGCCAGGCCACCACCACGGCCTGCACCTGGGTGGCGACCACGGCCACCACGCGGGCGATAAGAAACGACACAAAACCGGCGTGGCGATAGACGCTTGCGGGCGTGGCGCCGACATCAGGTTTGGGTGGTGCGGAGGGCGGGGCAGAAGGGGCTGTCACAGAGCGGAGCGAGGCAAGAGGTTGGCGGAGAAAACAGAAAACCAGAGCGCAGAAGCCAGAGGCGCGGTTGCCAAAGTGCAGCTTGCAGGGAGCCCTGGGCAGCCGATGCAAATCGATGAACAAAGGCCAGCGAGGGCAAGCATGGGCAAGCGGGCGATGCTATCGGTTTCGGGCCACCTCTGCTGAGCGCGCGGCGCCGCTCAACGCGTGTGCCGGTGCCGGTAGTCCCACGGCGCCAGCGGCCGCTTCTGCGACCACAGGCCGGTGCCACTGCTGCGTGCCTGCTGCTGTAGCGCCGCCAGCTGTGGGCGCGATTCGGCATAGGGCGTGTACACCCAGGCCAGGCCGGCGCGCACCTGTGCCGTAGCCACATCGGCGCTGCCGCAGCGCACATGGGCCACCGTGCGGCCGTAGTTATCTTCCTCCACCGGCTGCAGTGCGGCGCGTTGCCTGAAGCACAGCTGCGCCAGGTGTTGCCGTGACTTCTGGCCAAAGGCCTGGCGTGACTCGGGCGCGTCGATGGCGGCGATACGCACCTTCACCTGCTGGTAGGCACCGGGCGCGCCGCAGCGCACGGTCAGGGTGTCGCCGTCGCTGATGGCGACGACCAGGCAGAGCAGGGAGGCAAGGGGCACGGCAGCAGGGGAGAGAGAAATGGTGGAAGGCGCGCAAGAAGGCAGGTGACGAACTTTTGTGCCAAATTGCCATTTGGCGCTTTATGGATAAGCGCTAATAGCTATCAATAGTGTAGCATTTGACGTGTTGCCTTTACGGGCTGCTGCAAATTGATACCTTGATGTGTGCAGTGCCCGAAATGGTGCGCAGGGCGCGCGTGCAGGGCTTTGGGCTGTGGTTACACGCTTTCAGCCCCTCCACGGGCAAGGGCGTTGTGCCAGGCTGGGCATAGGGCTTTCTAGAATCAACGGGAACCGGGTGTGGTGCAGACTGTCAGAACGCCATGGCAGCCGTTCTGCGCCGCTATGGCAACCGGAAATGCCCCCCGCAATGACGACTTTCTTGATGATGTTGATGACCCCGAAGGAGTGCCCACCCTTGCGTTTGTGCCTTTTCCCGACCCGCTTTACTGTTCGTTCTGGTGCCGCTGCAGGTAGCTTGGCTCTGGCCGCATTGCTGGCAGGCTGTGTGGGCACCACGCCCAAGACGTTTGGGGTGCAGGAGAATTTTGGTTCGGTGGCCACCTACTCGCGCTTGTTTGACGCCACGCCCGCCCAGACCTGCGAGGCATCGCGCCGCGCGCTGCTGAGCCAAGGCTACGTCATCTCCACCCAGCAGACCGAGCTGATTGAGGGCAAGAAGAGCTTCCAGCCCGAAGCCGAATCGCATCTGCAGATGGTGGTGCGCGTGGTGTGTGTGCCCGAGGCCAATGACGGCAAGGTGAGCCTGGGCTTTGTGACGGCGCTGCAGGACACCTATGCCCTGCGCAAGACCAACAACTCGGCCAGCGTGGGCGTGGGCGCCATCGGGTCCGTGTCGCTGCCGTTTTCTGCCAGCAGCGAATCGCTGGTCAAGGTGGGCAGCGAGACCATCTCCAAGGACGCTTTCTACGAAAGCTTCTTCGATCTGGTCAAGCGCTACCTCGTGATGGACCAGGCGCAAGCCATCGGTGGCTGACGCGGAGGTTCCAGGCACTGGGGCCTGCGCTCTCAGGGGGTGTGGCAATCCCCCCAGCGGTTCTCACTCTCCGCGCCAGCGCGCCACCAGCGCCCATCCCTGCGGCCAGTCACCCAGGCCACTGTCGGCATTGAGGTGGCCCCGCGCACCCAGCACCACGTGCTCGGCGTTCCAGGCTGTGGCGCACTGCGCTGAAAAGCTGGGGGTGGAATACGGGTCGCTGGTGCTGCATATCAGCACCCGTCTTGGCAGGTCGGGCTGGGTGCGCACCACGCACGAGCACATCCAGCGCTATGTGTTGCTGTTCCAGTCCCTGCCCGAAGTGCTGGATGTGGTGCGCGTGACCGGCGAAGACTGCTTTGTGGTGCGCTGCGCGTTCGGCCAGCCCGCCGACCTGGAGCGCGTGGTGGATGCGCTGGCCGCGTTTGGCAGCGTCTCCACATCACTGGCACTGTCGCACCCGGTGAACAAGGCGGTGCCGCTGGTGTAGCCCTGGGTGGGGTGAGCCCCTTGCAAGCAAAAATGGCTGTTTCCGGCCAAAAACCCGCCCTTCAACCCAGCCAGCAGTCCAAGCGGCCGAGATCGAATTTGTTGATCCGCGATGTCACATTCAGGCGCGGATATCCAAAGGCGCGAATGACTTCACCAAGTCGTCCAGCGCTTTCAATTGTGTGAGGAAAGGTACTAACTGGTCTAGCGGCAGAGCGCTGGGACCATCGCATTTGGCCTGCTGCGGGTCGGGATGAGCTTCAAGAAAGAGTCCTGCCAACCCTACGGCTAGACCGGCGCGGGCCAGTTCAACCACTTGGTCACGGCGACCGCCAGAGACAGCGGCGTTCGCCTCGCGTTGTTGTAGGGCATGGGTAACGTCGAAGATGACAGGTAAGTTTCCGGTTACCTTCTTCATCACTCCGAAGCCAAGCATGTCCACTACCAGGTTGTCATAGCCGAAGCAGGTTCCTCGGTCACACAGAATGACGGGAGAACTACCGGCTTCTCTGATTTTTTCGACGATGTTGAGCACTTGTGGTGGGCTCAAGAACTGAGGCTTCTTGACGTTGATGACCTTGCCCGTCCTGGCAAGAGCCACGACCAAATCCGTCTGGCGAGCGAGAAACGCAGGCAGCTGTAAAACATCCACGACTTCAGCGACGGGATTCGCCTGCCATGGTTCGTGCACGTCGGTGAGGATAGGAACACCAAACTCTGCCTTGATCGCCTCGAAAATTTTCAACCCCTCTTCCAAGCCAGGGCCTCTGAACGAGTGGATAGAGGAGCGATTCGCCTTGTCAAAGCTCGCCTTGAAAACATAGGGGATGCCAAGCTTTCGGGTGACTCGGACGTATTCCTCCGCAGCGCGCAGCGCCATGTCCTTGGACTCAAGTACGTTCACGCCTCCAAACAGCACAAAGTCATTGTTGTTGCTGACGTTGATTGCAGGGGTGATGGCAACGGTGGTCAAGAAGAGCTCTCCTGTAGTTCTGTTCGCATTCTCGCTCCTGTCAGCTGACCTAAAGCAAGAGGCCGCTTGGGGCCCTCAGCAAATGGACGCTAACACCCATAGCCATCACTTGTTGACCTACTGAATCGCGCAGGACTTCCAAGAAACATGGAGGTCTTGTCCGCAGTGCCGGACACCAGCAGCTGCGGACTATGCAGACGGCCTGCGCACGTTCTTGCGCGCGCGCGGCCCCACGCTGTTGCGGCGCATGGAGACCGTGGCGGCGTAGCTGCCTGCATCGGTGTCTATCCACATGCCCGGCGCCAGCCCGTCCAGCGTGTACGGCCCGATGGCCGCGCGAATGAGCCGCAGCGTGGGGTGGCCCACGGCGGCCGTCATGCGGCGCACCTGGCGGTTGCGGCCTTCGCGGATGACCAGCTCGATCCAGGCAGTGGGGATGGCCTTGCGTTCGCGGATGGGCGGGTTGCGGTCCCACACCGCAGGCGCGGGCTCCAGCAGCCGTGCGCGGGCGGGCAGGGTGGGGCCGTCGTTCAGCACCACGCCGCTGCGCAGCGCGGCCAGCGCGGCCTCATCGGGGACGCCCTCCACCTGCACCCAGTAGGTCTTCTCCATCTTGAAGCGTGGGTCGGCAATGCGGGCCTGTTGCTTGCCGTCGTTGGTCAGCAGCAGCAGGCCCTCGCTGTCGGCATCCAGTCGCCCGGCCACGTATACGCCGGGCAGGTCGATGTAGTCCTTCAGGCCCTGCCATTTGCCCTCGGCCGTGAACTGGCTTAGCACGCCGTAGGGTTTGTTGAAGCGGATCAGGCGGGCGGTCATCGATGACGGGGTGGGAGCGGTGAGGGTGGATCGGGGGGGAGCGGGGGTGCCGAGCATAGCTGCAGCGAGGGAGGAAAGAACCAGTGCGGCGCTGAGTGAACAGGGTGGCGTCTGACACCTGCTTCATCCTCCGGCCTGGCCGGGGGGCGGAGCTTGACAGGTAAAATAGGCCTCCAGCGCTACGCTAGCTTGCGCTGGCAGCTATCTAATCCATAGCTGATACATCTGGGCAAGTGTTGCCTGACCCTCTCATCCAGGCCTCAAGGAGACACCGCCATGACCACCATTGAATTCGACATTGCCCAGACCATCGGCATCGCCGCCGTGCTGCTGGTGGTGGGCGATTTCATCAAAAACCGCGTCGGCTTGCTCTCGCGTTACTTCATTCCCGCGCCCATCATCGGCGGACTGGTGTTTTCGCTGGTTGCGCTGGTGGGCCACCAGACGGGCCTGTTCACCTTTCAGTTCTACGACAACATGCGCGCCTTTTTGCTGCTGGTGTTTTTCACCACCATCGGCTTTTCGGCCAGCTTCGAGCTGCTCAAGAAAGGCGGTGTCGGCGTAGCGCTGTTTCTGGCCGCCGCCGTGGGCCTGGTGGTGCTGCAGAACCTGCTGGGCGCCGGGCTGGCTGCTGTGCTGGGCGTGCATCCGCTCATCGGCGTGGCGGCGGGGTCCATATCGCTCACGGGCGGGCACGGCACCTCGGCCGCGTTTGGCCCGCTGCTGGAGCAGGCGGGCGCCGCAGGTGCGTTGCCCGCCGCCATTGCAGCGGCCACCTATGGCCTGGTGGCGGGTTGTGTGATTGGCGGCCCGCTGGGCACCCTGCTGATGCGGCGCAATGGCCTGCACACCTCGGGGTTGGCTGCGGGCACGCCAGCCGCGGCCACCGCCACGGCGGCTGGCGCTGTTGACACCGCCAATGCCTCTACCGCCCGCGTGCCCGCCCCTGCGCCCACGGGCAACAGCGACACTGTGATGTACGCCAGCATCCTGATTGCCGTGTCCATCGGGGCAGGCACGTTGCTGGTCAACTGGCTCAAGGGCCTGGGCATTACGCTGCCTTCGTACCTGGGCCCGATGCTGGTGGCGGCGGTGGTGCGCAACATCATCGACTGGCGCGATAGTGCGCTGCCCCTGCGCCAGTTCGAGGTGGTGGGCAACGTGTCGCTGGCGTTCTTCCTGGCCATGGCGCTCATGTCCATGAAGCTGTGGGAGCTGGCCGAGGTGGCCGGGCCGCTGCTGGTCATCCTGCTTGCCCAGACCGTGCTGATGTTTGCGTATGGCTACTTTGTCACCTTCCGCGTGATGGGGCGCGACTATGATGCCGCCGTCATCGCCGCCGGCCACTGCGGCTTTGGCATGGGCGCCACGCCCAACGCCATGGCCAACATGCAGGCGTTCACCGCCGTCAATGGCCCATCGGTGAAGGCATTTTTTGTGATCCCGCTCGTGGGTTCGCTCTTCATCGATTTTTTCAACGCCGTGATCATCACGGGCTTCATGAACTATTTGAAGTGACCCCCTGAGCCGCTTCGCGTCTTCCCCCGTAGGGGGACGCCTCCAGCGGCCCGGCGAAGCCGGTTCCGCGGTGGCGCTGGTAAGGGCGCGCCCCCTTCAAGCGCTGTTGGCCCGCAGCGACGGTGGATACCGAAACTACACAGCCACAAACAGCGCAGGGTCCACCATGGTTCTGTTCAGCATCACTCCCCAGTGCAGGTGCGGCCCGGTCACGCGGCCGGTGGCGCCCACCTTGCAGAACGCGTCGCCCGCCTGCAGCACATCGCCCACGCGCACCTCCATGCTGCTCAGGTGGCAGTACATCGTCAGCAGGCCCTGGCCGTGGTCCAGCCACACCGTGCCGCCATTGAAGAAGTAGTCGCCCACGTCAATCACCCGGCCTGGCAACGGTGCCACGATGGGCGTGCCCGTGGCGGCGGCAATGTCCATGCCGCTGTGCGGATTGCGCGGCTGGCCGTTGAACACGCGCCGCAGCCCGAACGAGCTGGACCGCCGCCCCTGCACCGGCACCCGCATGCGCAGCGATGGCAGGGCCACACCGGCGGGCTGCTCGGTGAAGGTCGCCATCACCTTCGCTTGGTGGTCGCGCTCGCGCTCGTAGCGGGCCTGGTCCTCGGGTGAAAGGTCTACCGTGCGCGGCGATACCTTGAGGTGCTGCTCCTTGTATTGCTTGGGGGCTACGGCGTAGTGCACCAGGCGCGGGCTGCCGCCGCCTTCGGCCAGCACCGTGATAAACGCATCGCCGGGTGCTGCGGCCAGCGGTATGCCCACGATGGCTGTCCACTCAATGGCATCGCCCACCACCCGCAGCGGCACATCCACATCGCCCTGGCGCACCTGCGCCACCGGCCGTGTGGCCGCCGGGCCCAGCGACAGCCGCGCCACACCCCCGGGCACCTGCAGCGCCTGGGGCCACACCGTGGGCGCGGGGGGCAAGGGCTTGGCGTGCAGCAGCCCCACCAGGGCGGGCTGGGCGAGAAGGCCCGCCGTGCCGATCAAGGCGCTGCGGCGGTTGAGGGGGTTGGCTGGGCGGATGAGGGCAGGGCGGGCAGGTTCAGACACGGCAGGGCAACGGTAAGAAAAAAGCGCGGGGGGATGGCAAGCGTGCTGCAGCCGCGCGTGCACGGCGAGCACCCGCAATTGTGCCGCCCAGCGTTGGCGGCGTCCGCCTACATCGCCACCCCCAGGCCGCCACCTACCATCGCGCCATGCCACCTGCCGCCCCCCGCCGCTTCACCATGTTCACTGTCTTGCTCACGGCCCTGGCCACGGGGGCCCTTGTCTTGTTGGCGCTCAACTTCACGGCGGGCGAGAAAAAGGTGCAGCAACAGCTGCCGCGCCTGTACAACACCGCCCACCCGCAGTTCGAACGTGCCCTGGGCAGTCTGCTGGGCCCGGGCATTGTGGGTGGCAATGCGGTGACAGAGCTGCTCAACGGCGACCAGATCTTTCCGCCCATGCTGGCCGCGATCAAATCCGCGCAAAAAAGCGTCACCTTCGAAACCTACATCTACTGGTCGGGCGACATCGGCAAGCAGTTTGCCGACGCCCTGAGCGAGCGCGCCCGCGCGGGTGTGCCCGTGCATGTGCTGCTCGACTGGGTGGGCAGCGCCAAGATGGAGGAGAGCTACCTGGCCGAAATGAAAGCGGCCGGGGTACAGATCGAAAAATTCCACAAACCCCACTGGTACAACCTGGCCCGCCTGAACAACCGCACCCACCGCAAGCTTTTGGTGGTGGATGGACAGGTGGGCTTTACCGGTGGCGTGGGCATTGCGCCTGAGTGGACGGGCCACGCGCAAGACCCGGAGCACTGGCGCGACTCGCACTACCTGGTGCGTGGCCCCGTGGTGGCGCAGATGCAGGCCACGTTTTTGGACAACTGGCTCAAGGTCACCGGCAAGGTGCTGCATGGCGAGGCGTACTTTCCGGCTATCGCACAAGACCCTCCCGTGGGCACGCAAAAGGCGCAGATGTTCTCCAGCTCGCCATCGAGTGGCAGCGAGAGCATGCAGCTCATGTACCACTTGGCCATCACCGCGGCCGAGCGCAGCATCGACCTGTCGGTGGCGTACTTCGTGCCCGATGAACTGACCCACAAGTTGCTGATGGACGCCTTGGCGCGCGGCGTGCGCCTGCGCCTGGTGACCCCTGGTGAACACACCGACACCGAAACGGTGAAGGCTGCATCCCGCGCCACCTGGGGCCCGCTGCTGCAGGCCGGCGCCGAGATTTATGAATACACGCCCACCATGTACCACTGCAAGGTCATGATCGTGGACCAGCTGCTGGTGTCGGTGGGCTCCACCAATTTTGACAACCGCTCGTTCCGCCTGAACGACGAGGCCAACCTGAATGTGTACGACGCGGCGTTTGCGCAGCGCCAGACCCAGGTTTTTGAAGACGATATCCAGCGGTCACGCCGCGTGACCTACCAGGCTTGGTTGGACCGGCCGCTGCGCGAGAAAGCGCACGAGAAACTGACGGCCTTGTTACGGTCGCAGTTGTGATGGGGTTTGAATGAAATCAGGTGCTGGCGCTTGTGGGTAAAGCGCCAGACGCTATCAATAGCGTAGTTTTCTGCGTCTGATGCGGGGGGCGAAGACGCAGCCCGGACTCTTCAACCCAAGCAGGCATTTGTCCCTAGTCCACTGAAACCGAGAAATCGGCTGTGCGCCGGGGTGGCAGCGGGTGCAGCGCAAGGCGCGGGCTGCGGCCAAGGCTGGCCGCCTTGGCAAAGCCCGCAACGCAGCGATGCGCCTGCTACCACCCTGGCCCGAAGGGTGAGGGCCTGGCAGGGCCGCCCTGGTCGTTGCCGTGCTCGCCGGGTGTGCAACCCGCCTGCGCCCGCCGCCTAGAGTGCGGCCCCGCCAGACCCTCACGCACAGCCGATTTCTCGGTTTCAGTGGACTAGTGTCCCAAGTTTCTAACTCGGGACATTCGCCCATCAGTGCGTCACAAACTCGTACGTCACCGCTTCGCTGTCCACCATGTCGAGGATGTCGTCCAGCACATCTTCATCTTCGGTGCTGGCCCACAGGTCTTCGGGGTCTGCCGCAAACAGGGGTTCGATGGCAATGTCCATGAACTTGCCGTCGGGCAGCTTGATGACAGGCGTGCCCTCCGAGGTGTCGACCAGCTCCCAGTCGTCGGGCACGGTCATTTCGAGTTGGATGGTGACGTTGAGTTTTTTCATGGCGATTCCTTGTTGGTAACCGGGCAGGGTAACCTGATTTGTTCTGCTGTGCGGGCTCCGGCGCCGACCGAGCGCGGATATGTGCCTGCTCATCGTGTGTCTTGGTTCCACCACAGCCGCTCCCTTAGAATTTTTGGCATATCAAGAGGGGAAGTCCGTTGGATCTCGCACAAACAGTCACAGACGCGGCACAGCAGTGCGCGCGCACGGCACAAGCCATCGTTCACAACGTTGAAAAAGTTCTGGAGGGCAAGCATCAGCAGGTCGAATTGGCGCTCGCAGCCGTCGTGGCTGGAGGGCACCTGCTGATTGAGGATGTGCCCGGCCTGGGCAAGACCATGCTGGCGCGCGCGCTGGCGGTGTCGGTGGGGCTGTCGTTCAAGCGCATCCAGTTCACCGCCGACCTGATGCCTTCAGACATCGTGGGCGGGCCGGTCTACAACCCCAAGGACGGCAGCTTCACGCTGCGCCCCGGCCCCGTCTTTGCCAACATCGTGCTGGCTGACGAGATCAATCGTGCCAACCCGCGCGCCCAGTCGGCCCTGCTCGAATGCATGGAGGAGGGGCAGATCACGCTGGACGGGCAAACCCTGCCGCTGCCAACACCGTTCGCCGTGCTGGCTACGCAAAACCCCATCGACATGGCGGGCACTTACCCCCTGCCCGAGGCACAGCTCGACCGCTTCCTCATCCGCCTTTCGCTGGGCTACCCCGACGCGGATACCGAAGCGGGCCTGATCCAGAGCCAGCAGTTCTCGCACCCCATCAGCCGATTGCAGCCGGTGTGCCGGGCCGGCGAGTTCGAGCGGCTGGTGGCAGGGGCGCACGAGGTGTCCATCACCCCTGAGGTGGCGCAGTTCATTGCTGCCATCGTGCGGGCCACGCGCAAGCACCCCGACATCCGCTTCGGCGCCAGCCCGCGCGGCACGCTGGGCCTGGCGCGGATGGCGCGCGCGCTCAGCTGCATCCGCGGGCGCTCTTATGTGGACCCGGCCGTGGTGCGCGAAGTGGCCACGCCGGTGCTGGCACACCGCATCATTGTGCAGGGGCAGGGCGCCCAGGCCAAGGACCCCCACGACATCATCCAGGCCATCCTGATGTCGCAGCGCACGCCCCAGTAGCGCCCATGGAGCGACTGCTTACCCGATCACGCGTACTGCTCGCGTTCTGCTGCACGCTGCTGCTGGCGGCGCTCAACCGCCGAGACCCCATGGTCTACGGCATGTTCCTGTTCCTCGCCACCGTGACCGTGATGGGCTTCGTGCTGCCCTGGCTTTCGCTGCGCGGCATGGCCGTACGGCTGCGGGCCGATAGTCTGGGTGGGGAAGTGATCGAAGGCGCTGGGTGCGACATTGGCATCGTGGTGGAGCGCAGCGTGCGCTGGCCCGCCTTCATGGTGGACGTGGAGACCGAATGGGAATGGGCCGGGCGTCACCTGACACTGTGCCAGACGATTCCCGTAGTTCGCGCAGGCAAGGCCGTTGAACTGGGCCGGCAAGTGCGGTTTGCATGCCGGGGTCACTACCGGCTGGTTGCCGTGCGTCTGGCCTGTGGCTTCCCGCTGGGCCTGGTGCAGGCCCGGCATGCCATGCAGCACACCGGTATCGCAGTGCATGTACTGCCCAAGCCGCAAGCGATGTATTGGCCGCTGCCCTGGAATGTATCGCCCGACCCCTCGGGCACGCTCGCCACCCGCCACACGGGCCAATCGTTCGAGCTGGGCCTGTTGCGCGAGTACCAGCAGGGCGATTCAGTAGGACGGGTGAACTGGCGCGCTTCAGCCCGGGTGGGCGAGTTGGTGATCCAGCACTTCCAGCAACTGGGGGCCGTGGTCCTGCGGGTGGCTGTGCATGTGCCTGCGGCGCCAGCCTTGGGCAACCCCGCCAGCGCGGGGGAGCAGGCCATCCGCCTGGCGGCGGGGGTTTTCGATGCAGCCCAAGGACACGGTGCACAGGCATTTCTGTATTTGGCGGGCGATGGCGAGCCTGTGCAGGGCGCTGCCCTGGTGCGCACGGCCCTGGCTGCGGCGCAGCCAGCAAGTCCTGCCCAGTTGTGCGAAGCCTGCATGCGCGTGGCTGCGGTTGCAAGGGTGGGCGATCAGATCGCGCTGGTCGTGCCGGGCGACATGGTGCAGGCCGACCTGGCAGCAGCGCTGGCAGAGTTGAAGGGCGTTGCCTGCGCAGTGGTGGTGTGCATCGCCTTGGGACATGTTGTTGGTCCGGCGCAATTGGTAGCTGCCCAGGGCCTGCATGCCGTGGCCCAGCGGGCCGGTGCAGTCAGCTGGATGGAGGCACCATGAGGTCTGGCAGCACACCCGGCAATGCGTCCACCCGGGCCTCCGCCAGCGCGCGGCCCGCACCCACCAGGGACAGCACCCGCCGGGCGGACAAAGAACCGTCGGCCCCGCTGCAGAGTCGGGGCGCCATCGTGTTCGCAGGGCTTAGCTATCTGTTCACAGCCTTTGCGTTCTCTTACGTGGAACGGAGCTATCGGGCCTTCGGTTTTGCCTGTCTGCTGTGGCTGGTGTGGGCGGCACTTGGCTTTGGCGCTGGGGTGTTCAACCAGCGCGGCCCCGAGGGCGCAGGCCGCAGGCAGTGGCAGGTGCTGGGTCTGTTGGGCTTTGTGCTGGCGGTGTTCCCTGGCATCCTTCTCTTCTCCTTCCCGCGCTGGGTGTGCATGGTGCTGCTGGTCGTGATGGGCGCGCGGGCCGCCCAGCTGCGCACGCGGCGTGACCTGTACCTCACGATGACCGTGATCTTCACGGTATGTTTTCTGACCACCACGCACTACGCTGCTGACTGGAGCCTGTGGTTCTACCTGGGGCCGGCCTGGCTGTGCGGTGCGCTGACGCTTGCTTGGCTTCATGCCGAAGGCGTAGACCTGTCGCGCTGGACTAAGCTGTCGATGACTGCAGGTTTCGTGGCGGTGTCCTTTGCCATTGCTACCACACTGTTCCTGTTTGCACCCCGGCCGCCGGTGCTCGGTTTTGGCTTCCTGCCAGGTGGCGATACGCCGGGTTTGTTCGAACCGCCTTTCGGGAAGCAGAGCGACCCTGATGCGGACCAACGCGCCCGGGTGCAGGGCGGTCAAGGTGGGGCAGGTGGCAAGGGCTCCGGCTGGGGGGCGCCTCCGCGCCAGGGGCAGTCGCGGCTACAGCCCGGTACGCCCCCATCGCAGTGGGATCGCATGCTGGATTCCATGCGGGACGCTGGCCGCGACCCGTTCGCTCCACAGTGGCAGCGCGGTGCTATCAACGGGGCGCTGGACGCAGCCCAGGCGCTGCGCAACTGGTGGAAAGGCAGCGGCGGGCCAGGTGGCGCGGTGGGGACTGGCGGGCAGGACGACACGTCCATTCAGCCGCCTCCACCGGGCAGCGGCGGGGCAAGCAGTCTGCTCGGTCTATTGCTATGGCTGGTTTTCGTGGTCCTGGCATGGCTGCTGTGGCGTCGGCGCCATCGATGGGGCGTGCGCCTGGCACTGGCTGTGGCGTGGGGCCTGTCGCGGTGGTTTCCTGCACGGTCCATGCAGCTGTCTGCCCGCGCCATGACTTGGTGCTTGCGCGCCTACCGGCACCCGCCGCTGCGCGGGCAGTCCGTGCGCGAGCACTGGTCTTCTGCGAAAGGGCTTGCGCCACTGGCCCACATCTGGCTGAGTCGGGCGCTGGAGAACTACTGCGCGATGCGCTTTGGCGGCCTGCCTGCGACGCAGGAACGGGCCCGGCGCCTGCGCGAGGACGTGCTGGGTGCCACCGAGGTCATGAGCGGCACCGTGCCCGAACTCAGCCGCTGAGGTCAGGCAGCCCTCCGGCGTCGCTGCGCGGCGGGGTTGAGTCCCTGCTGCTTGGCCGTCGTCTTCATTTGCCACGCTGACCGCAGCCGCGCGCGGTTCAATTCAAGGCTGACGGCAGTGTGCAGACTATGGATACGGGTGCGGCGTGCCTTGAACTGGTGGACCTCATCCGGCCGACTCGCTGGGCACGCTGCGTAGCGAGGGGCTGCTGTATCCTTTTGTTGCGCACCGCTCACGCAGATGTTTGCAGTTGCACAGCCCATCCCTCTTCCTTCGGAGTCTCGCCCAATGATCGCCAAAAAAATATTTGCCCTGGCCGCCGTGGCCGCCACCCTCGCCTTCAGCCAGGCCGCACAAGCCGGCCCCCGGCTCGACAAGATCATGGAGGCCAAGGTCATTCGCGTGGGCACGCCCGGCGACTACCGCCCGTTTGCCATCAAGACCGACGCGGGCTACAGCGGCCACGACATCGATCTGATCGAAACCATGGCCAAGGAGCTGGGCGTGAAGATCGAATACGTGCCCACCACCTGGCCCAACCTGGTGAAGGACCTGCAGGGCGACAAGTTTGATGTGGCGGTGGGCGGCATCACCCGCAACGTCAACCGCATGCGCATCTTTGACATGCTGCCCGGCTACGCCCCGTTCGGCAAAGTGGCCCTGGTGCGCACGGCCGACAAGGCCAAATACACCAGCGTGGATGCCATGAACCAGCCCGCCGTGCGCGTCATCAAGAACCCCGGTGGCACCAACGAAACCTATGTGCTGGCCAACCTCAAGGCCGCCCAGGTCAGCACGCACGACAAGAACGCCGAGATCCCTGCGCTGATCGCCGAAGGCAAGGGCGACGTGATGATCACCGAAACCTACGAAGCCCTGCACTACGCCAAGGCCGACCCGCGCCTGCACGCCGCGTTTGTGGATGCGCCGCTCACGCCCAAGAACTACCTGGGCTTCATGTTGCCCACCGACGACGCCGACTATGTGCGTGTGATGGGCTTTGTGTGGGGCCTGGTGGACAGTCGGGGCACCATCAAGCAGGCGGCAGACAAGTGGCTGAAGTGACGGGGTTGAAGTGATCAGGGCCTGAGGCTTTGGGCGTCTGAGTTATTCGCCCGGAATCTCTGGCTCCACCAGCAGCGCCAGCAGCTGCAGCGACTCCTGCCAGCCCACGTAGCACATCTCGGTGGGGATCACCGCCGGGATGCCCGCCTGCACGATGGACACCTCGGTCCCCGCGATCACCTTTTTTAGCTGGATCGTGGTGCGCATCTCGCCCGGCAGGTTGGGGTCGTCAAACCGGTCGGTGTGCACGATGCGCTCGCCCGGCACCAGCTCCACATACTCGCCGCCAAACGCATGCGTCCCGCCACTGCTGAAGTTGGTGAACTGCATGCGGTAACTCCCGCCCACGCGTGCGTCCATGCTCAGCACCCGGCCGGTAAACCCGTGGGGCGGCAGCCATTTGCACATGGCGTCTGGGTCCAGAAAGGCGCGGTAGATGCGCTCTGCCGGGGCGCGCAGCACGCGGTGCAGGGTGACGGTACCGGTGTTGGTGTTGGTCGTCATGCTCGGGTCTCCTTGGGGTGTAGATCTGTGGTGGATGAAAGCGTGAACCGCCAAACCATATCGGTTATTCAACGTGTTCACACCCCTACGACGAACGGACCTGCGCGTTTTCGACACGCCGCTGTTGCAACGGCCAACTTTTTGGCAAAGCCTCAGCCTTTCAGGCCAAAACCGTCCGCACCCCAAAGCTCTCGCTGCCCTGCGCCCAGGCCAGCAGCCGGTCAATATTGGGGTGCTTGCCGGGGAAGGTGCGCGCATCGGCTACATGCTCGGCATACCACTCCAGCCCCAGGGTGGCGGCCGCAGGCGTGATGCTGCTGCCGTACAAGACAGCCAACGCGGCATACACCACCAGCGACCCGGTCTGTCCGGGCTTGTTCTCGATGGTGGCCAGCACTTGCCCATCCGGGCCGAGCAGGTGCAGGGCGGCGAGGTGGCTGGCGGAGGGGAGTTGCTTCAAGCGGTCTGCAAAGTTCATGGTTGTCAATGAAAATATGAATGAAATTGGTCTCTAGCGCTTTATGGGTAAGCGCTAGTAGCTATGAATAGATGAGTATTTTGGCGGTTGATTGCATCAAGCCGCTGCGGCCGCGGTGCAGCTTCACAAGGGAGGTGTTCGATGGAGCCACCAACTTGCCCGGCATGAGGGATTGGTGGAGTGCGCTGCCATACCCATACTGGGGTGGATCATTCCCTTTTTAGGTTTCTTCGGGTCGAAATGAACCCAGACTTCCTAGCACGCATCACGCCTGCCACACCCCAAACCCCGCCGACCGCAAGTCGATGCCAATCTCGATCTCGCGGTCCACTGCATCCTCGTAGCTCATGGGGTTGAAACCTTCGTACAGATCGGGCAGCAGGCGCAGGCCGTATTGCGTCACGAACCGGTTGGCCTGGATGCCCGCCTTGTGCTTGTCAAAGCGCACATCCGGGTCCAGCCCGGTCATGCCCACGTATACGCAGGGCTTGCCCTCGATGTAGCCCGGGTTGCACCGGCGAAAGCGCGGTTCCAGCAGCACGTCTTTGGAGAGTTCGACCACGTAGACGTGGTGGTGGAGCTTGCGGCGGCGCATGGGTGGATGGGATAGACGCGGGTAGTAGGGCTGCGGTGAAGCGCTCTGCGCGGTGCTACTTTTTACTCGTCATCGTCCGCCTGGCCGTCATCGCTCAGGCGGCGGTCCAGCTTGCTGCGCAGCGACTCGGTTTCTTGCAGAAACTGCTCTACTGGCACGGCCGGGGCCACGCGCAGGCTGGGCGGGAACAGGCTGCTCATGTAGAGCGTTTGCGACAAGCGCATGTTGTTGAGCCACTGCGCGCCCAGCCACGACGGCACGCCCAGGGCCACCACTGCAGCCACCATCCACGCCAGGCCCACGCGGCGGCGCGGCAGCACGGTCGCCAGGTGCGCATACAGCGCACCAGCCAGCACCAGCACGATCAACACACTGGCGAACTGCGAAAAAACCTCCAGCGAGAAAACGAATGCAGTCAGGTGGGCCACCAGATGCACCACATCCACCCCCAGGGCCGCAGCGCAGGCTATGCGCACGTGGCGCCAGAACTGCAGGTGGCCCGCAAACACCTTGTTGGCCGCCGCCCACACGCCCGACCAGGCGCCCAGCACCACCAGCAGCGTGAGCAACACGCCCGGCACGGCCTTCAGGTATTGCGAACTGTCGCGCGCATCCAGCCACGACTCCCCGAGCCCCGCCAGCAGCACCAGCGCCACCAGCGCCGCCGTGGTGCCCACCGTGCGCCACGGAAACTGCGGCAGCGGCTGCTCGTCGGCAATCGGCGCATCGGCGAGGCGCAGCGTGATGTGGGTGTGGCCCAGGTCGATTGGCGCGCCGTCGGGCCAGTCAAAGTGCTCGCCTTGGCCGTGCTGCTTGCGCTGCAGGCGCGCGCCGTTGCGTGTCTCCAGCACCTCCACCTGCACGGTGCGTGGCTCGTTCACCGCGCGGTCGATGCGCAGGTGCCGGGGCGCCACAAACGGGTCGTCCAGAACGAGGTCGCAGTCCAGCGCCCGGCCTACTGTGATGGGCCAGCGCGTGATGGGTGCGCGCGCCAGCAATGCGCCGTGGCGGTCAAAGGCTTCGATAAGCCCCAGGGTGGTCGGCATCGTGCTCATGGTGCGGCCTCCCAGCGGAAGGCCTTGAGGTAGTGGCTGGCCAGCTTCATGCCGTTGTCAAAAGCGATGCCCTGCACGTCCAGGCGGCCCAGCACGCCTTGGGTGGGCTGGTTGATGGACGCGGCCAGGACCGTCATGTTGTACAGGCCGGGCAGCTTGCGGTAGGCCGACAGGCAGACCACCGCGCGCAGCGGCAGGCTGCCGGGGTCCACAAAGCGCTCGCTGCACTCTGCGGCCGTTTGGTGGCGGTTGCCGCGCCGTTGCAGCTGTTCGTTGGCAAAGCTCTGGGAGAACATCCGGGCGAACCGTGCAGCGCCCAGGGTGGGGGCGTTGTAGGCCTCATAGCTCAGGCGCACTGCGCCGGTGTTGAATTCACCCGCCACCACATCGCTGTCGGCCCGGCATTGGGTGCGCTCCAGGTTCAGGCCCGGAAACGCCGGGTCGCGCCCCGATCCCCAGCACCGCGCCAGCGCATCGTCGGGCACGGGCACGCGGTAGTTGCCGTGGCGCTGTTCGCGAAACGGCGCTTTCAGGAACCGGTCTGTCAGAAGCTGCTGGTGCTCCATCAGCTGCCGCGTCATCTCGGCATGCGCGGCCTGGGTGATGGGCTGGGCGTTGGCCGCACGCTGCACCAGCGCCTGCGCAAACTCGGCCGGGATCAGAAAGCTGACCTGCTCGCCGTCGAGCCGCTTGGCCACGTTCACGCCCAGCACCCGGCCCGCATCGTCCACCGCCGGGCCGCCGCTCATGCCGGGGTTGAGCGTGCCGCCAAAAAAGATGCGCGGGTAAAAGCTGCGCTTGACCAGCCCGTTGTAGGTGCCCTCGGTCACGGCAAAGCCGATATCGAGCGGGTTGCCCAGCGAGTAGATGCGCTCGCCCTGTGCCAGCGCCTCGTCGGCGGGCCGAAAGCCCAGCACCGGCGCAGCGGCCGTGCGGCCCTTGGCGCGCAGCACGGCCAGGTCGCGCTGCACGTCAAACGCCAGCAGCTCCACCTCGCCCTCCTGCCCCTCCATCGTCACGTACACGCCCCGGTAGCGCTCGGGCTCTAGCGCCAGCTGGCTGGCCACGTGGAAGTTCGTCACGATCAGCCCATCTGCCGATACAAAAAACCCCGAGCCAATCGACGCCTGCGTGTTGGCATTGCGCAGCAGCGTTCGGATCTGCACCAGCTTGTCGCGCGACAGCTCATAAATGCGCCGGGCATCGCGCGACAGCAGGGCGGCATCCGCCCCGGTGGGGGCAGAGGCTGCAGCGGCCCCCGGTGGCGGTGTGGTGCCGTCTGCCGGGTCACTGCCCGCAGGGCGGGTTGCCGGGGGGGCGGTGGGTGGAGGGGCATTCTGTGCGTGGGCGACCAGGGCGCAGAGCAGCAGAACCAAGGACGAGGTGGCCAGCCGCAGGGGCCGGATCAGGGGGAAGGGCATCGCGGTATTCTATGAATGCCCTGCACCTCCCCAGGTTCTGCCTGGGCAACCCATCCAATATCTACGCACCCACGCACCCATGCCAGAAACCCACACCTATCCCATCGGCACGCCCGGCCAGCCCTGGGGCGCCGCAGAGCGCGACCAGTGGCGCGCGCGCCAGGTGCGCCAGCGCAGCTACGCCGACGACGTGCTCACCGCCATCGAGGCACTGCGGGGCCGGTTTGATGTGGAGCTGTATGGCGATGTTGTCTATGCCGATGCTCAGCACCCGGCCGAGCGCTTTCCGCTGCGCGCCATCCGCAGCCGCAACTGGCAACCCGGCCTGCCCAGCGTGCTTGTCTCCGGCGGCGTGCACGGCTACGAAACCAGCGGCGTGCACGGCGCACTGCGTTTTGTAGATACCCAGGCCGAACGCTTTGCAGGCCGTGCCAACCTGCTGGTGGTGCCCTGCGTCAGCCCCTGGGCCTACGAACGGTTTCAGCGCTGGAACTTTGACGCCATCGACCCCAACCGCTCGTTCAAAGAAGGCTCCTCCGCGCAGGAATCCCTCGCCCTCATGCGGCTGGTGGCGCAGCACCAAGGCCAATATGGCCAGTTCACTGCCCACATCGATCTGCACGAAACCACCGACACCGACGAATCCGAATACCGCCCCGCCGTGGCCGCGCGCGACGGCAAGGTGTTCGAGCCCGGCAGCATCCCTGACGGCTTCTACCTGGTGGACGACACCGAAAACCCGCAGCCCGCCTTTCAGCAGGCCATCCTCGACGCCGTCAGCCGCGTCACGCACATTGCGCCTGCGGACGACAAGAACGAAATCATCGGCTCGCCCATGACCGAGCCCGGCGTGATCCGCTACGAATTCAAGGCCTGGGGCCTGTGCGCCAGCGTGAGCGGGGCGCGCTACACCACCACGACGGAGGTCTACCCGGACAGCCCCCGTGCCACGCCTGAGCAGTGCATTGAGGCGCAGGTGGCGGCGGTGTGTGCGGCGGTGGAGTTTGTGTGTGGGGAGAAAGCGTAGCGCGAGGTGCTGTGTCGGCTGCTGTTGATGCGTGAAGTGGGCTCTATTGCGGTATCAAGCGGCGGGCACAACGCGCCGCAGCGCCCGCACTTTTTGCCACAGCACCGCCTTGGGCATCTGCATGGCCATGGCCTGCATGCAGCGCTCCAGCCAGCCGGTGCGGTTCTGCAGCCGGTCAATCGCCTTGCCCAGGTCGCGCGCTACCGACGGGCCATAGGCCTGCGCCGCCTTGGTCAGCGCGGCACGCAGTTGGGGCAGCGGCAAGTTCATCATGGCCAGGTCAATCACGTCGCGGCTGAAAACACCGTCGTCGGCCTGCCGGTCAGAGTTGGCCAGCAGCTTCGAGGCAGCCAAGTCCAGTGGGGTCAGCGTGCCCACGCCGCACACCGTGTCATCGGGCGCCGGTGCTTCCAGTGTGATGCGCGCCTCGCGCACGATCTCCAGCTTGATCGCCTGCCCATCCATCTGCACCTGGGTGCGAATGCCGTACTGGTCGGCCCGGATCTCACGCAGCACCACCAGCGGCGGAGCGTGTGTGTGGGTGATGGGTGCCAACCTGTCGGGGCCGGTGAGCAGCTGGCGCAGCTCGCGATAGCCCGCCGCATCTGACACCAGAAAATCAATGTCCACCGACTCGCGGTATTCGCCATAGCGCAGCGCAATGCAGGTGCCGCCGCCAAACAGGCAGCCATGCTGCAGAAGAGTTTCGCCGTTCAGCGCGCTCAGCACATGCGCAATGCGCTGGTGGTGCGGACGTTCAAACTGCATCGCTGGCCCCGCCGTTGGCGCTCTCTCCGGGTGACAGCGCCACGCGCAAGGCCGCCAGCAGTGCCTGTTCATCGTCAGACATGGCCTGCAGGTCCAGGTGCCGCGCATTGCGTTCGTAAATGCCCAGCGCTTCGACAGGCGTGAGGGTGTCCATGCCGTGCACCTGCCACGCCAACGCACGCAGTTGCGGGTAGTCCGCCAGGGCCACCCGCGCCGGAATCCACCCAGCGCGGTTGGGCGCCGCAGCGGGCTGCCCTTGCGCGCCCGTGTGTGCCTGCAACTCCATGCCCAGCGCCGCCAGGGCGTTGCACCACGCGCCCATGGTCACCGAGGGCTCGCCCTTCTCAATGCGGTGCAGCGTCACCCGTGATAGCCCGGCCGCCTCTGCCGTCACCGTAGCGCTCAGCCGCAATGCCTTGCGCTGGGCGCGAATGTGCGCGCCCAACGCTTGCAGCTGGGCCGCGCACTGTTCGGGGAGGATAGGGGCGGTTGATGGCATGGTGTTTCTCATTATTTGCAAAAATACGTTTTTGTCAAATATGAGAAACACTTTAGTCTGTCTATTGGCTATGGAAGCCGCCCGAAATGCGATTGGCTTAATATTTATGGGCCAAATTCGACCTCTGCGCATGCAGTACAAGCGCAAGCAGCTATAAAAATAGAAGCAAATTGGCTTGGAAAGATTCAAGCCGCCGCGTCCGGCCCGTCGGTCGGCGCTCCAAGCAACCGGGCACTCACCTCGGCCGCATCCAGCGTGGCGAACTGCATGTTGTGCTGCTCCGTCAGCGGGCCGTGGCCCGGCTCCATGCGCCCCGCAGCGTCGTAGCCCATGGCCTTGAACTTCCACACCCCGCCAACCAGCTTGAGGGAACCCACATGTGCGCCATCGGCGGTGTGGACGGACACTGCGGCGGCGTTGATGGGGAGCAACTGCAAGGGGCCCGCCGGCGGGCCGGGCGGTATGTGGGCGAAGGTGGGGGGGAGCGGAGGCGTCATGGATGGGCTTTGGTGCTGCGCAGTTCTTTGGATGAAATTTGCCTCCAACGCTTGTTGGATAAGCGCTACCAGCTATCGAAATAGAAGCAACCTACAGCGAGAGTGCTGCTATTTGCGCTCTGAGCGCTGGCAGATCGTTTTGCACGGTTTGCCACACGATGCTTAGATCCACAGTGAAGTAGCCGTGGGCCAGTGCATTGCGCATTTCATAAGCAAAGCCCCACGGCACATGGGCGTGTTTCTGCGCAAAGTCGGGGTGGTTCTTGGCCACGTTGTTGCAGGCCTCCCCAATCACCTCCAGGTTGCGAATCACAGCGTCGCAGGTCTTGCGGTCTGCCAAAAACGCAGCCAGATCCATACCAGCCGTGTACTCCTGAATGTTGCCGATGGCCTCCAGGATGTGCTGCACGTAGTCCGCCACCCGCAGCGGATGCGCCCGGCTCATACGGTGATCGCCTCGCGCAGCACTTGGTCCCGAAAGCTGGCGGGCAGGCTGTTGGGGGTGAGTACATCCACCTCCATGCCCAGCAACTGTTTCAGTTCAAACCGAATCGCGCCAATGTCCAGCAGCGTGGTTTGCGCGGTGGGCTCCACCAGCAGGTCCAGGTCGCTGTCGGCTGTGTCGTCCCCATGCAGCGCCGAGCCAAACACCCGCACGTTGCTCACACGGTGGCGCAGCGCAATCTCGCGGATTTGCGAGCGGTGGAGGGACAGGGCTTCGGAGGGGCGCATGTTTTGGAGTTTAGCGGCGCAGCGGGTTTTTTAGCCAAATTGGCCGATAGCGCTTGTGAAGCCTACGCTGGAAGCTACTAAAAATATAGCTAGGCTCCTGTAGAAAAATGGTTTCGTGCCCGCTGCCGTTGTTCGCTGTCACGCAAGGAGCGCGCACTACGTCCTGCTCCACCAAGTCCGAAGTGAAATAGGCAAAAGACAAGACCTGACCCCATTGCTCGTACAGATAAAAAAGCTGAAGGTATTTAATCAACAACCACTTGCAATTAATTGCGCTTCAATTGCTGCCAAACCTAGATTTGTCGTCATTGCATGATTTTTCATCACTGAGGGATTTGGGATTGTTGAATATCCCTTGGGATAAGGGCTGCTAACGTCGAAGTGTGTGTGCGCGTAGTGGTTTCGGAGTTTTGCAAGATAATCGAGAGTTGACTCTAAGGCGTATACTGGTGCGCCAGCATTGCTTTCAGCTTGTTCCAATATTCTGTAGCCAACGACCGAGATTATCATTTTTTCAAAGTGATTTTTGTATGAAAAACCAGACGTGGGTTTTACATATTTATCTGAAATCTGTGCTATTCGTTGTGGCGAGAGTGCACATCGTTGTGCTGTTTCAAGAACGATGGCGTCCATTGCTTGCTCTACCCAGCCGCAGACCTCAAGTATTGCAGCCTTGGAGCTGAGCAGCATAACTCGCAGATTTTGAGGTGACGATGCGTATATTCCCTCATGGTACGTCAGGCTGAGTTGCAATTCTGCATCGCTAAGCATAGCTAGTTGGCGAATATTTTTTTGGAGATTGCTATTCTTTTGATGACCGACTCTTTTGAGGTTGTGTCGTTGCTTGTTAGCGATACTTCGGTGCTGTTTATGAGACGTGTAAGCAAGCTTCCGAGCATCACGTCATTGGTTCTCTTTAATCGTTCTAGGTTGTGGGCAATACCGATTAAAGCTGCCTCAAATACAATGTAACCAAATTTCGTTTCTTTTGAGTTGTCCGTGGCTTTTACCAACTTTTCTACCGTCTCGTTAAAAAGTTTGGAGAGATCTTCTCTGGTAAATTTATCCGCATTGCGGTTTTCTCGCATGAAAGAGTTCAGGAAAGTTGGCATTGTCCCTGTGTAGTTTGCTTGATTTTGATAAAGTGCGAAAAAACGCAATATTAATTCCAGGGATCTAAACCTGCTGCCCTTTCCTGGGAGTAGATTTTTTATTAATTTCCATTTTGGAGATTTGTCTAAATCTTTTAATAAATCGTTGAAACTCCCGGAGTAAATGCAATTTCTGATCTCTTGGTGATTTAGTCTGGATCCTCCAGAGTTAAGTCTGTGAAATATAGTGAATAGATATTCTGCATGCTCTGTTTTGTTTAGATCGCAGCGAATTACTGTTATTGGAAGACTGAGATTTTGTATTTTTTTGTACAAAATTGCAGTTTCTGTGTCGCCGTCGCGAATGTCAAAATTGGTTCGGCCTGATATTTTTGAGTGAATATCTTTTCGTCGAGAAAGTCGCCACTCTTTTTGTTCGTCTAGAAAATTGACGATACTTGTCATTCGCTGCAGGCCGTCGACGACTTGCCATTTTTGAGTGTTGAAGTCTAGACTAAAACACATACTTGGAATGGGTAGCTGTTTTATTAAAGAGTCAATAAATACGGTCTGCTCTGGGAGCTTCCATACAACATCTCTTTGAAAATCCGGCTGAATATCAAGAGTCCCTTCTTTGTATAGCCGGTATAGGTCTGCGCATGATCGAAGTTCATTAAATGCGACAACATCTTTCGGCGGATGCATGTCAGGCAGGGTACCGCTAAATTCTTCGTCTTTGTCGATGCTCATAAATGATCCGGTTTAAATCGCGATATTAATTGATTTTGATCTGCCATTCAGCTTGGGCGCAAATTGGCATAGGCCTCTCTGTTTTGGATCCACGCCGTCCGCAAAAACTACCCGTATCGCTCGATCATGTATTTTTCAGATGCCTCCACTCTCACCAGCACCCTCAGTGCTATGTCAATGGATTCTTTGCAGCTCAGTGATGGGAGGGCGTCTTGGGTAGGTCGACGCTGTGGCGCTTATGCTGCCGGATTCTTGACAGCAGTTCCCGCCCAACTTTGCGTGGGCAACTTGAGCCCATTGGCGATAAGTTGCTTCTTTGCCTGCTTGGAGGCTTGCTTGAGAGCCTCTTCCACCCGGTCTTGCATGGATGCAGCGGGCTTGCTGGGTGCGGCGCGTACTACTGCCCGAGTCGTTGAAGATTCAGCCATTTGTCCGGGTCCTCTACATAGGTGCGGTGTGCAGTGCCGCGTGCGATGGATGTTAGCGCGCCGGTTGCGTTATTCAGTACGCGCCAGCGGTCTGCCAAGGGTAAATACAGGGCGAACAGGTTGTGCAGGCTGCGCTGAAAGCGGCGGGTAATGTCGACGGGCGGGATGTTGTGCCCGCCCAGTTTCACGCGCAGGGCTACACGTTGGGTGGCCAGCTCTGCGCTGGGCAAGGCCACGTAATAGATATGTACTTGGTAGCCCTGTGCTTTGCAGCGGGCCAGAAACAGCGCAAAGGTGCGGCTGGACAGCGTGGATTCAAAGGCAAAGCTGACTTTGGCTGCTGCCAGCGTGCGCAAGCGCTGCAGCATGATGCGCCCGGCCTCGAACGCCACGGTTTCTGGGGCGTAGGCTGAGAGACCAGCCGCAATCTGGTCTGCATTGACGAACTCCAGAATGCCCAAGGCGTCCTTGAGCAGATAGGGCGCCGCTGTAGATTTGCCCGCGCCGTTCGGCCCGGCAATCACCACCACGGTGGGTTGCTTGGGCCTGGGTTGTGGCTTTGTGGCGCGGGCGGGCATGGCTTACTTGCCCCAGCTGTCCTTCAACCCCACCGCCAAGTTAAACACCGGCTTCCCTACCTTGTGGTCAATACGATCCGCCACAAAGTACCCATGCCGCTCAAACTGGAACTTGTCGTCCGGCTTGGCGTTGGCCAGAGATGGCTCCACGATGGCCGTCACCACCTTCAGGCTGTTCGGGTTCAGGCTTTCAATGAAGTCCTTGCCGCCCGCGTCGGGGTGGGCGTCCAGGAACAGGCGGTCGTACATGCGCACTTCGGCATTCACGCCGTCGGCCACGCCCACCCAGGTGATGGCGGCTTTCACCTTCACGCTGTCGGCGCCGGGGGTGCCGCTCTTGGTGTCGGGCACCACGGTGGCCAGCACTTCGGTAATGACTCCGTTCGCATCCTTGGTGCAGCCGGTGCATTCGATGACGTAGCCGCCCTTCAGGCGCACCTTGTTGCCGGGGAAGAGGCGCTTGTAGCCCTTGGGCGGCACTTCTTCAAAGTCTTCGCGTTCGATCCAGACTTCCTTGCCGATGGTGAAGTGGCGCACGGGGCTTTCCACGCCCTCGGGTGGGTGGGGCAGTGCGGGCAGGCTGCAGGGCTCCAGGTGGCCTGCGCCCATCACGTCGTCCCAGTTGGTTAGCACCAGCTTGACGGGGTTGAGCACGGCCATGCCACGGTGGGCTTTCAGCTCCAGGTCTTCGCGCAGGCAGCCTTCCAGGGTGCTGTAGTCGATCCAGCTGTCGGACTTGGTCACGCCGATGCGTTCGGCAAAAGTCTGGATGGAGGCGGGCGTGTAGCCGCGGCGGCGAAGGCCCACGATGGTGGGCATGCGGGGGTCGTCCCAGCCGCTGACCTTGTGGTCGTACACCAGCTGGGCGAGCTTGCGTTTGCTGGTGATGACGTAGGTGAGGTTCAGGCGCGCAAATTCGTACTGGCGGGGGGGCGGGCTGGCCAGCAGGCCGCCTTCGGTCAAGCGCTCCAGCAGCCAGTCGTAGAAGGGGCGCTGGTCTTCAAACTCCAGCGTGCACAGGCTGTGGGTGATCTGCTCCAGCGCGTCCTCGATGGGGTGCGCGTAGGTGTACATGGGGTAGATGCACCAGGTGTCGCCTGTGTTGTGGTGGGTGGCGCGGCGGATGCGGTAGATGGCCGGGTCGCGCATGTTGATGTTGGGGCTGGCCATGTCGATCTTGGCGCGCAGCACCATGGAGCCGTCTTCGTGCTGACCGTCGCGCATTTCGCGGAACTTGGCCAAGTTTTCGGCCGGGGTGCGGCTGCGGAAGGGGCTGTCCACGCCGGGCTTGCTGAAGTCGCCCCGGTTGATGCGGATCTGCTCTACCGTCTGTTCGTCCACGTAGGCGTGGCCGGCTTCGATCAGGTACTCGGCGGCGCTGTACATGAAGTCGAAGTAGTCGCTGGCCTGGTAGGGAGCGGCGTCGGGTGCGCCGTTCCAGTCAAAGCCCAGCCATTTCACCGCGTCGATGATGCTGTTGACGTATTCGGTGTCTTCTTTTTCGGGGTTGGTGTCGTCAAAGCGCAGGTGGCAGATGCCGCCGTAGTCGCGCGCCAGGCCAAAGTTGATGCAGATGCTCTTGGCATGGCCCACGTGCAGGTAGCCGTTGGGCTCGGGCGGGAAGCGGGTGCGGATCTTGGCGGGGTCGGGCTCGCCCTGGGCGTGGTGGGCGGCGTCGCCGGGGGTGCCTGCCCAGCGGCGGTTGGTGTAGGTGCCTTTTTCCAGGTCATGCTCGATGATCTGGCGCAAAAAGTTGCTGGGCTTGACGGTTTCAGGGGCCGCAGAAGTTGCAGTGGCGGCGGTATTGGCGGGGGAGGGGGTGCTCATACAGCCATTTTAGGCGCCGGTTTCGTGATGGTTTACGCATAGAAACAGGCGCGTATACGTCCAGACACAACGTAAAGACGATTTTGTGCCATCCTTTTGCCTACTTGGTGCGTTATGTACCGGTGAGGTGAGTCCATTTGGCTGGCTGCCCTCGCTCAAACAGGAGATTTCCATGACGAAAACCCGTTCTATCTATGCCATGGCCGCTTCGGCTGGCGTGGCGCTGGCATTGCTGGCCGGCACGGGCGCAGCCCAGGCCCGCGACGTAAATTGGTCGGTTGGCATTGGCGTGCCTGGCGTGGTGGTGGGGGCCAGCAATGGCTACTACGCCCCCGCCCCGGTGTATGTGGCGCCGCCCCCGCCCGTTTACTACGCACCCCCTCGGCCCGTGTACTACGCGCCTCCCCCAGCGTATTACGCACCGCCCCCGGTCGTGTACTACGGTGATCGCGGCTACCGCCACCATCGGCACCACCGCCACCACGGATATGGCCATGGGTATGGCCACGGCCGCTGGGATCGTTGATCCCTGCTCTGATCCGCTGGCAACCTGACTGGGTTGCCGCGTTGTGTAACCAACCTCTTGGGCGCCAGTCGCTCACAGGCAGCGTCTTTGCACAGGCTGCCTTTTACAGCGGCCCTTCGGGGCCGCTTTTCTTTTGACGCGGGAATTTTGGCGCGCGCACGGTGCGCGCGGGGCGCCGCATAATCGCGCACTCTGGCCTGCCAGCGTGGCAGGCGCAACGCCCCCGGAGTGCCGCATGTCTGTGAAGAAAAAAACCGTTTTTGTCCTGAATGGCCCCAACCTGAACCTGCTGGGCACGCGCGAGCCCGCTGTGTATGGCGCGGCCACGCTGGCCGATGTCGAAAAGCTGTGCGCCGACGCGTGCGAGCGCCATGGTTTTGCGCTGCGTTTTCACCAAAGCAACCACGAAGGCGCGCTGGTGGACTGGATTCACGAGGCAGGCCGCCTGCACGCAGCGGGCGAGCTGGCGGGCGTGGTCATCAACGCCGGGGCCTACACCCACACCAGCATCGCGTTGCACGATGCCACCAAGGGCACGGGCATCACGCTGATTGAGCTGCATATCAGCAATGTGCATGCGCGCGAGGCGTTCCGCCACCATTCGTACATGGCGGCAGCCGCCAAGGCTGTGATGTGTGGTTTTGGCGTGCTGGGCTATGGCCTGGCGATTGACGGCCTGGCCCAGTTGGTGGCCCAGCAGCCTGCGGCCTGACGCCAGGCGGTAAGGGGACCCATAGATCCGTAGATATATGGCCCCGCCATTGCCCCTGCAGGTGTCTGAGGACGAGGTAGAAATCACCGCCATGCGCGCCCAGGGCGCGGGTGGGCAGAACGTCAACAAGGTATCCAGCGCGGTGCACCTGCGCTTTGACGTGTCGGCATCGTCCTTGCCTGAGGACGTGAAAGAGCGCCTGCTGGCCCTGCGCGACACGCGCATCACGCAAGAGGGTGTGGTGGTGATCAAGGCCCAGCAGTACCGCAGCCAGGACCAGAACCGCACCGATGCGCTCGCGCGGCTGAACGCGCTGGTCAACACTGTGGCCGTGCCGCCCCGGGTGCGCCGCGCCACCAAACCCACCTACGGGTCGAAACAGCGGCGGCTGGAGGGCAAAACCCAGCGCAGCGAGACCAAGGCACTGCGGGGCAGGGTGCGCGACGGGTCTTGAACCGGGGCTCCCTGTGTGGTGGGTATCTACAAGGCCCTCGTCCATGGCGCATTGGCATCACCTGTAGAACAATCTGTCCGGCCAGCAGGGCTTGGTACCAGGTGCTATCAGTCCTACATTCATTGCATTCACGGATGGAATTGCCATGACTGCTTTTGCCCAAGCCCCTCTCACTGCTCCCGCTGTGGTTCCCGCCTTGTTCGTATCGCACGGCGCGCCGCTGTTTGCCATCGATGCTGGCACGACCGGCCCGGCGCTCACGCAGTGGGGTGAAAACCTCAAGGCGCAGTACCCTGGCCTGCGGGGCGTGGTCATCATGTCGCCGCACTGGATGGCGCGTTCTGCCCAGGTCATGACCGGCCCGCAGCCCGCCACGTGGCACGACTTTGGCGGTTTCCCGCCCGCGCTGTACCAGCTGCAATACCCCGCCTCAGGCTCGCCTGCGCTGGCGCAAGAGGTGCTGGGCCTGCTGCAGGCCGCCGGTGTGGCCGCACAGGGCGATGCCGCGCGCCCCTTTGACCATGGCGCCTGGGTGCCGCTGATGCATTTGTTCCCGCAGGCCGACGTGCCCGTGGTGCAGGTGGCTCTGCCCGTGGGCGCAGGCCCGGCCGATGTGTATGCACTGGGTGCCGCGCTACGCAGCCTGCGCAGCCAGGGCGTGCTGGTGGTGGGGTCCGGCAGCATGACGCACAACCTGGCCGAATTCTTTGGCGGCGAGCGTGCGCCCGCGCCCTACGTGCTGGAGTTCAGCCGCTGGATCGAGGACGCGCTGGCCCGTGGCGACACGGCCGCGCTGCTCAACTACCGTACCCAGGCCCCCCATGCCAGCCGCGCCCACCCGACCGAAGACCATTTCTTGCCCATCTTCTTCGCGCTGGGCGCGGCGGGCGACGATCTGCACGCAAACTACTTGAGCCGCGAGGTGATGTACAGCATGCTGTCGATGGATGCTTTTGCCCTGGAGCCTGTCGCAGGACGGGCGGGTTAAGTAAGTTTTTTAGCTAAAAATGCCGCTGGCGCTTGTCTATGTTCAATCTACCGCTCACATTTTTGCAGCGCCCCGCTGCTTCCACCACCCCCCGCCCCTGGCTGCTGGTGCTGATGCACGGCGTGGGCAGCAACGAGCAGGACCTGTTCAGCCTGGCGCCGCAGATCCCCGAGCGGTTTCATGTGCTGAGCCTGCGCGCGCCGTTTCGCATGGGACCAGGCGCGCACGCGTGGTTTGATTTTTCCATCGAGCCCGGTGGCGAGCGCACCATCAACGAAGAGCAGGAAGCGCAAAGCCGAGCCCTGGTAGCCCAGGCGGTCGAGTCTGCCGCCGAGCAACTGGGCATTCCGCCCGAGCGCGTGGTGGTGGGCGGCTTTAGCCAGGGCGGCATCATGGCGCTGTCGCTGCTGCTGACCCGGCCCGCGCTGATGCAGGCCGCGCTGGTGTGGCACAGCCGGCTGCTGCAGCAGGTGGTGCCTTTGAGTGCGCCTGCCGACGCGCTGCGGGGCAAACGGCTGTGGCTGAGCCACGGCACGCACGACAACGTGATCCCCCTGGCCCACGCGCAGGCCATTGCGCACCACATGGCGCCGCTGCCGGTGACGGTGACGTACCACGAGTTCCCCAGCGCGCACGAGATCCGACCTTCTGAGCTGGCGGCCACGGTGGCGTGGCTGGAGTCGTTGTCGACAACGCCAACGGCGTTTTAGTCGCGGGCTTCCGGGGCCCGGTCTACATCGCGTTACCGGCGCCTCATCCAGCAGGTTTCCAATCCAGCAGATCCCCAGGGGGGATTGATAGGGAACGCCCGGCGACGCAGCCGCTCGGACAAGGGTTGTTCCCGTCTTGAAGGAGATCCGATGCCTGAAAACGAAACCGCCGAGTTCCGCCCCGCGCCACCGCGCGCATCCTCCACACCGTGGATCATTGCCGCCGTGCTGGCCTGTGCGGTCGGCGCCGGAGCCGCCTGGTGGTTTTGGCTGCGCCCGGTGGAGACCCCGGTGGCGCCGCCCCCCGTGGCCAGCGCACCCGAAGCGACCGTGGCCCCACCGCCCATGCCCGAAGCATCGGGTCCCCAGAACCCTGTGGATGCGCTGGCCCCGGCAGATACCGCCTTGCCCGCATTGGCTGAATCCGACAAGCGAGTGGCGGAGCTGCTGGCCGAATTGCTGGGTAGCGACAAGGTCGCGTCGTTCTTGTTGACCGAAGGTTTTGTCCGCCGCGTGGTGGCCACGGTAGACAACCTGGGCCGCGCCCAGGCCCCGTCGCGCATGTGGCCGGTACAGCCCATGCCGCAGCGCTTTGTGGTGGACGGCGAGGGCGATGCCCCCACTACCATTGCCACCGCCAATGCGGCCCGTTACAGCGCCTTTTTGACTTTTGCCGAAGCCGTGCCGCTGGAGCCTGCCGTGGCCTTGTATGCGCGGCTGTACCCGCTGTTCCAGCAGGCGTATGAAGAGCTGGGCTACCCCAAGCGCTACTTCAACGACCGCCTGGTGGCCGTGCTGGACCACTTGCTGCTGGCGCCCGAACCCAAAAGCCCGCTGCGCGTGAAGCTCACGCCCGTCAACACCGATGTGCCCAACCTGCGCCCGTGGGTGCGCTATGAGTTTGTGGACCCGGCGCTGGAATCGCTCTCCAGCGGGCAGAAGATTCTGGTGCGCATGGGGCCCGCGAACCAGGCGCGCGCGAAAGCGCTGCTCCGTGATCTGCGCAAGCGCGTGGCAACCAGCGAGTTGCAGCTCCCCCAGCGGTGAAGGATGTGAGGAGCTGCTGCGCGGCGGCTACAGCGGCAGTGCCATGGTGCGCTTGACCTCCTTGAGCGAGAAGCTCGTGGAAATCTCACGCACGCCGGGCAGGCTGCGCACATGGGTGCGCACATAGTCGGCAAACGATGCGAGGTCGGCCGCCACCACCTCCAGCTGGTAGTCGTAGCGGCCCGAAAGGTTGTGGCATGACAACACCTGGGGCATCGCCATGACCTCGCGCTCCAGGGCCGATGTGGTGTCAGCCGTGTGGTCGTGCAGCGCCAGCTGCACAAAGCCCAGTACGCCCCAGCCCACACGCTGGCGGTGCAGATGGGCGTGGTAGCCCGCAATCACGCCCGCATCCTCCAGCGCGCGCACGCGCCTCCAGCACGGGGAGGTGGACAGCGAAACCGCTTCGGCCAGATCGCCCACGGTGGCGCGACCATCGCGTTGCAGGGCGTTGAGGATCGTGCGGTCCACGGGGTCGAGTGGATGAGGGTGCATGGCAGTGTGTCCTGCAGATTTGGTAATTTGAGGCAAATTTTGCCTTCTTTGATCGTATGTAGGGCAAATAAGGCGAAAATTTACCCGTTGATGGGTTGAAGAATCTCCCTATTCCAAGGAGACCACCATGACCCGCACATCCGCCACCGGCTTCAGCACCCGCGCCATCCACCATGGCTACAACCCGGCCGACCACCAGGGCGCACTGGTGCCGCCCATCCACACCTCGGCCACTTTTGCCTTCCCCGATGTGGCCTATGGTGCGCGCTGCTTTGCAGGCGAGGAGCCCGGCTACTTCTACACCCGCATCGCCAACCCCACGCTGGCGCTGCTGGAGGGGCGCCTGGCCAGCCTGGAGCAGGGCGCAGGCGCCGTGGTGTTCGGCTCGGGCATGGGGGCCATCACGGCCACGCTGTGGTCCATGCTGGAGCCGGGCGATGAAATCCTGGCCGACCTTACGCTGTATGGCTGCACCTTCTCGTTTTTGCACCACGGGCTGGGCCGCTTTGGCGTGAGCGTGCGCCATGTGGACATGACCGACCCGGCCCACGTGGCCGCCGCGCTGAGCCAGAAGACGCGCGTGGTCTACCTGGAAACCCCGGCCAACCCCAACATGCGCCTGGTGGACATCGCCGCCGTGTCGGCCTTGGCCCATGCCCAGGGCGCCAAGGTGGTGGTGGACAACACCTACTGCACGCCTTACCTGCAGCAGCCCCTGCAACTGGGTGCCGATGTGAGCGTGCATTCCATGACGAAGTACCTCGGCGGCCATGGTGACCTGACCGCAGGCGCGGCCGTGTTTGCAGATGCCGAACTGGCCCAGCGCGTGCGCTTGTATGGTCTTAAAGACATGACGGGTGCTGTGATGTCGGCGCAGGACGCGCACCTTGTGATGCGCGGCCTCAAGACGCTGGCGCTGCGCATGGACCGCCACTGCCAGAGCGCTCAGAAAGTGGCCGAGTTCATCGCCGCCCACCCGGCTGCGGCGGCCGTGCACTACCCCGGCTTGCCCAGCTTTGCCCAGCACGCGCTGGCAAAGCAGCAGATGCGCCAGATGGGCGGGATGATCGCTTTTGAGCTGCGTGGTGGCCTGCAGGCGGGCGTGCGCTTCATGGACGCATTGCAGCTCGTCACCCGCGCCGTGAGCCTGGGCGATGCCGAGACGCTGGCCCAGCACCCGGCCAGCATGACGCATTCCACCTACACGCCCGAGCAGCGTGCCGCCCACGGCATTGCCGAAGGGCTGGTGCGCCTGTCGGTCGGCCTGGAGGACCTGGAGGACCTGCTGGCCGATATTGGCCAGGCACTGGACCTGGTGCAGGCGCTGGATTTCAAGGCCGAGCCCACTACGGGGAAGACTGCGGCAGCGGCAGCGCCGTCTTGTAACGCACCTGCTTGAGCGCGAAGCTGGAGCGGATCTTCTCCAGCCCTGGAATGGGGGAAAGCTGTTCGACGATGAAGCGCTCCAGCGCCGCAATGTCGGGCAGTGCCACGCGGATGAGGTAGTCCGAGTCGCCGCTCATCAGGTAGCACTCCATCACCTCATCGTGCTCGGCAATGCGTTGTTCAAAGTCGGCCAGCGCTTCCTTGCTCTGGCTTTTCAGGCTGATGCTGATGAACACGTTCAGTCCCAGCCCCAGTGCGGCGGCGTTGGCCAGCGCTACATAACGGGCGATGACACCCTCGGTCTCCAGTGCCTTCACGCGTGCCAGGCAGGGAGACGGCGAGAGATGCACACGCCGGGCCAGCTCCACGTTGGAGAGCGAGCCATCGGCCTGCAGTTCGGCCAGTATGCGCAGATCGGTGGTGTCAAGCTTCATGTGCTGCAATATTGGTTTTTGGTGGAATATTGTGCTGCTATTGATGGCTAATTTTCGCGATTCGGCATCACATTTTTTGCAAATCCTTCTAGAGTGTGCTCCTATGAATGCCCCTTTGCCTTCCCATCTGCTCCATACCCAGGATGCCCTGGCCGACACTGACCCCCAGGAGACCGCCGAATGGCGCGACGCCTTTCTGGCTCTGGTCGCCACCGAAGGCCCCGAGCGGGCGCGGCACATGCTGCAGGAGCTGGTGCGGGTGGCGCGTGCGCAGCGGATTGGCTGGCAGCCCGACCTGAACACGCCGTACGTGAACACCGTGGCGGTACAGGACCAGCCCGTGTTCCCCGGCGACTTGGCCATCGAAGAGCGCGTGGCTTCCATCGTGCGCTGGAACGCGCTGGCCATGGTGGTGCGCGCGAACCAGGCGTATGGCGAACTGGGTGGCCACATCGCCAGTTATGCGAGCGCGGCCGACTTGTTCGAGAGCGGCTTCAACCATTTCTTCCGTGCACGTGAGGGTGTGGGTGAAGGCCAGCACCGGGGCGACCTGGTGTTCTTCCAGCCCCACAGCGCGCCGGGCGTGTATGCACGTGCATTCCTCGAAGGGCGTTTGTCCGAAAAAGATCTCATGCATTACCGCCAGGAGCTGACCGCTCCGGCTGCGGGCGCACAAGGCCTTTCGAGCTACCCGCACCCGTGGCTGATGCCGGACTTCTGGCAGTTTCCCACCGGCTCGATGGGCATCGGCCCCATCAGCAGCATCTACCACGCGCGCTTCATGCGCTACCTCACGCACCGCAACCTGCTCGACTGCACCAACCGAAAAGTGTGGGGCGTGTTCGGTGACGGCGAGATGGACGAGCCCGAAAGCATGAGTGCGCTCACCCTGGCCGCGCGCGAGGGCCTGGACAACCTCGTCTGGGTAGTCAACTGCAACCTGCAGCGGCTGGACGGCCCGGTGCGCGGCAACGGCCGCATCATCGACGAGCTGGAGCGGCTGTTTGCGGGCGCGGGCTGGAACGTGGTCAAGCTGGTGTGGGGCAGCGACTGGGACGGCCTGTTCGCCCGCGACCTGACGGGCGCCCTGGTGCGCACGCTGGAAGGCACGGTCGACGGCCAGATGCAGACCTTTGCCGCCAAGGACGGCCGTTTCAACCGCGACAACTTCTTCGGCCAGAACCCCGAGCTGGCGGCACTGGCCCAGGGCATGACGGACGAGCAGATTGATCGCTTGAAGCGCGGCGGACATGACCTGGTGAAGATCCACGCCGCCTACGCTGCAGCCAGCGCCCACAAGGGCCAGCCCACCGTGATCCTCGCGCACACCAAGAAGGGCTACGGCATGGGCACGGCGGGGCAGGGCAAGATGACCACGCACAGCCAGAAGAAGCTGGACGAGACGGACCTGATCGAATTCCGCAACCGTTTCAACCTGCCACTGACGGACGAGCAGGCCACGAGCCTCACCTTCTTCAAACCTGCCGAAGACAGCCCCGAGATGCGCTACCTGCGCAGCCACCGCGACGCGCTGGGCGGCTACCTGCCGCGCCGCGAGACGGCCTGCGAGGCGCTGCCCGTGCCGGCGATCGAAAGCTACGCCCAGTTCGCGCTACAAGCCGATGGCAAGGAGATGAGCACCACCATGGCCTTCGTGCGCATGCTGGGCACCTTGCTCAAGGACGCCACGCTGGGCCCGCGCATCGTGCCCATCGTGGCCGACGAGGCGCGCACCTTTGGCATGGCCAATCTGTTCAAGCAGGTCGGCATCTACAGCAGCGTGGGCCAGCGCTACGCGCCCGAGGACATCGGCTCGGTGCTGAGCTACCGCGAGGCGCTGGACGGCCAGATTCTGGAAGAAGGCATCAGCGAAGCCGGCGCCATTGCGAGCTGGACGGCAGCCGCCACCAGCTACAGCGTGCACGGCCTGGCCATGCTGCCGTTTTACATTTACTACTCAATGTTCGGCTTCCAGCGCGTGGGCGATGCCATCTGGGCCGCGGCCGACCAGCGTGCGCGCGGCTTCTTGCTGGGCGCCACGTCGGGCCGCACCACGCTGGGCGGAGAGGGGCTGCAGCACCAGGATGGATCGAGCCACTTGGTGGCGGCCACCATCCCCAACTGCAAGGCCTACGACCCAGCCTACGCAGGCGAGATGGCCGTGATCATCGATGCTGGCATGCGCGAGATGGTGACCGAGCAGCGCGACGTTTTCTACTACGTGACACTGATGAACGAGAACTACGCCCAGCCCGACCTGCCCGCCGGTGCGGCAGAAGGTGTGTTGCGTGGTTGCTATGTTTTTAAGAGCTACTCGCGCTTGATAGATAAGCGCGAGAGCACGATTTCATCCAAATCCGTCACCCTGATGGGCTCTGGCGCCATCCTGACCGAGGTGGTCAAGGCCGCCGAACTGCTGGCCGCAGAAGGCGTGGAAGTGACAGTGCTCAGCGTGACCAGCTGGAGCGAGCTGGCGCGCGATGGTGTGGCGTGCGAGCAGCGTTGGCTGGCGGGCGAATCCGCGCCTGCATCCGCATGGCTGACGCAGCAGCTGGCCCCAACACGCGGGCCTGTGATTGCAGCCACCGACTACGTGCGCGCCGTGCCCGAGACGGTGCGGGCACTTGTCCCCGAGGGCCGCAAGTATGTGACCCTGGGCACGGACGGATTTGGACGCAGCGACACGCGCGCTGCACTGCGCCAATTTTTTGGCGTAGACGCTTCCAGCGTGGCCCAAGCTGCACGACGCGCGATGGCCGCTGGCTGACGAACACGGGCGCCATGTGGGCGCCTGCTGTCGTTCCGCGACTTCGCAATTCCGCCGCCGGGGTGGGGTGGGTGAATGCCGTTGCCCAATTCGGCGCAGGCTTCCTACAATGGCCCAGCAACCGCGAGAGGGCGCCATGACACACGTCACCTGGGACCACAACCCGCCGACCACCTGGACAGCCATGATGGATGGGCAAGCACTTTGCTCCATCAAGCGCAAGGACATTGGCGGCTGGACGGCGGTCTGGATGGATGAGCGCCTGTGGCCAGCGCCACCACATCTGCCCAAGGCCATGCCCCAGCCCACACGGTTTTTCAGCAGTCTGGAAGAAGCCAAACTGGCGGTCGAGCAGGCGCTGTCGGCGTGAACCGTTGTCGGGCCTGAATCCGTCAGGCATCCAGCAGCTGGCTGGATTCCAGCAGGTGTTGAAGTGCCTTGTTTTTTATAGCGGCCAACGCAATACCAACGGGCGCCAGGGCCGACACTGATTCGTGGAACTGCTTTTTTGCAGCGCCCACCCGCCATGCCGACTGCAAGGCGCCAAAGGCGCCTTGCACCTTGGCCCTTTCGGTGCGCCAGGGGCCGCAGCCACATGGTCAGGGCAGTTTGACGGCCGCCACGGCGTTGGACGTGGAGATGAAGAGTGTGGTGTCGCGCACGGCAAGGCCCCTGGGCTCGTCGATGAGGCCGGGCAGGTCTCCTGCCGCAAATCCCTCGCCCCAGGGTTTGCCCACCAGCGTGCTGACCTGGCCATCGACGCCAATCTTGCGCACCACATGGTGGCGCGGATCGGTCACATAGACGTTGCCCTTTGCGTCGGCTGCCAGGTGGGCCTGAGAGTCGGAGAGTGCCGCGCCTGTGTCCACGGCCAGTTGCGCCGACGATACGGGGCCATCCACCAGCCCGGGGGGCATGTCCGCGCGGCCTGCAACGGTGCTCACGCTGCCTGCGGGGGTGATCTTGCGGATGGTGGGGCCCACGCCCGTGATGTTGTGGTAGCGCCCATCGACCACATACAGGTTGCCCGCAGGGTCCAGCACCATATGGCCCAGCGCCGAGAACAGCGCCGAACCGGCAGGGCCGTCTGCATGCCCCCGTGCGTTGGTGTTGCCTGCAAACAGGCTGACGGCACCGGTCGGGCTGATCTTGAAGATCACGCCTTGCAGCGACGATGCGTACAAGGTGCCCGCATCGTCGGCGACCAGGCCCGTGATGCCAAGATCCAGAAATGCTGGGATGGCATTCAACTGAGCGGACAGGTCGGCAAAAACTGCGACGTTGCCTGCGGGCGTGGCCTTCAGGATGCGCTTGAGAGAGTACGAGTAGATGTTTCCGGCACCATCCACGGTGAGTGCTTCAGGGCCGCAGAAGGCGACTTCGTTGATTGGCCCCGTGATTTGCGAGCACGGGTTTTTAACCCTGCCCAGGGTGCCCACCATGCCATCCGGCTGAATAGTTCGAATGGCTGCATTATTGCGGTCGCGCACATACAGGGTGCCTGATTTGCCCACGGCCAGCGCCCCCGGGCCGTCAAACCGGGCTGTGCTCCCGCTGCCATCGGCCCAGCCAGGACTGGGTGCCGTTCCCACTTTCAAGTCGGCAGCGCCATCGCGGGGGTAGCGGTGGACCAGTGCGTAGCTTTGGAAGCTGCTGGACGCGCTGTTTTCGGTGACGAGGAAGCGCCCTTGGGCATCCACCGCGAGGCGTTTGGCAGCGCAAAAGGCAGGCGGCAGGCCATCGGCGCCGAAGGCGCAGTCCGCTGCGCGCCGCACGGTGGTGACGGAACCATCGGCAGCGATCTCGCGCAGCGGCGTGCCCAGGTGCCTGTCCAGCACAAATATCCGGTTGGAGCGGTCTATGGCAATGGCTTGCAGTTCGCCAAACTTGGCCGCTGATGCCGAACCGTCCACATGGCCAGCGTTGCCCTGGGCCACGGTGCCTGAGAGCACCGTGGCCTGTCCACCGGGCGCAAATTTGCGCACCACATGGTCGTTGGGATCGGCGGCGTACAAGGCCCCGGCGGAGTCGGTCGCCAATTGCACCGGGTAGAAGCGCGCGGGGTTGTTGCGCCCTTGTCCTGGCGTCGGAATCTGGCTGACCTTGAACACCACGGTGCTGACCACGCCGGCTGGTGTGATTTTGCGGATGGGGTTGCCCGTGGGCTCGGCAGGCAGGGTCTGCGTCAAAGGTGCCCATTCAGAGACATAGACATTGCCATCCTTGTCCACGGCAATGCTGGTGGGGCTACACAGCGTAGCCGCCGTGCCGGTGCCGTCGGCATTGCCACACACGCCCACCTGGCCGGCCAGCGTGGTGACGTTGCCGGATGCATCGATCTTGCGCACCAGGTGGTTCCCGGCGTCGGCCACGTAGGCGTTGCCCGCCGCATCCACAGCCACGGCCAGCGGCGCGTTGAAACGGGATGCTGTGCCTGCGGCGTCCAGGTAGCGCGTCTCGGTGCTGCTCGCGCCACTCCGTGTGGGGCCGCCGCCTGCGACTGTGGTGAGCTGCCCGGTGGGGGAGAGTTTGCGAATGGTGTTGTTGCCGGTGTCTGCCATCAGCACATCGCCCATGGGGGTGAGCGCCATACCGCCCGTTTCGACGCTGATCTTTGCAGAAGTCCCGGTGCCATCCTGGTTGCCCGGGCCATCGGTGCTGCCTGCCAACAAGGACAGGGCTGTGGCGGGCGGCGGTGGCGGGGCTGGTGTATCGCTGGAACCCCCGCCGCAGGATGCAAGCACAGGGATTGCCAGCGAGGCCAGCAGCCTCCAGCGGGCTCGGTGTGGGGTGCATGGTTTGCTTTGCATAAAAATCCTATGAAAAAGTTGGATCAGAGTCGCAGACTGGCCATCAGCCCGATGAAAACGCATGGGAGGGGAAGTTGGTCACCGCCATCTCATCCAGGCCGACTCCAACGCGGGCCGTCGCGAGTGCGGCGCTGGCGGTGGGGTAGGGGTGTCAGAAGAGCTGTCCCCAGACGCGGCGACCACGGGGACTCCCAATGCGGCAAGCAGGCCAATGCGTCGCAGTCGATCCTTGGATGCGGTGTTGGGCATGAAGCTCCCTATCGCGAATTTCGGTTTTGACTTTCGCAAAGCAGTGCCCAGGCAAACAGCGCGCCTCAAGACAAGGCGGTTGTTGCATCCCTGTTTGCATAAGAGCGGCTAACAAAACTCTTCTGGCGTGGTTGCCGCGTCTTGTCGTACTGCTCGTACAGCCTGCGACGCAACGCTAGCCAGAACCGCTTCGCTGAGTTTGTTAGCCGCTCTAAGTCCTATCGGTGATGTTGGGGCAACGATACATGACGGGACGAGTTTATGGGCTGTGTATGACAGCCGCCAAGTAACTGTCGGTTACGGCAGGCGGGCATACGTTAAAACACCCGGCCCTCCCCAATTGGCATGAGGATTTTGAGATGGCTGTGGGGTTAGCGCACAGGCGGGCAGAAAAATGCATCCAGCACCGGCATCAGCGCCGGAAACTCCTGCGCAAAACGCTCGCGGTTCACAAAGTACGCCTCGCAGGCAACCGCAAAAAACTCGGACTGTGATGTGGCCCCGTAGGCGTCCAGCCAGGGGCGTTCTGCTCCAAAGCGCTCGGCTAGGATCACACGCTCGCGGAACTGCTCGTACGCTGGCTCCCAGGCGGCCCACCAGGCTTCGTAGGCGGCGCGTCCGGTGCGTGTCCCCATGAAGCCTGCGGGCAAGGGCGGGCAGCCGTTGGGTTCGCCACTCTTCATGTCGAGCTTGTGCACGAACTCGTGCACCACCACGTTGTGGCCGCGCGCCGTGTTCTCGGTGGCATTGGCCACGTGCTCCCAGCTGAGCATGATGGGGCCGCGCTCCATGGCCTCGCCCAGCAGCACCTGGGTGTGTTCATGCACCACGCCGGCCTCGTCCACCGTCTGGCGGCGCGCTACGGCTTCGCCAGGGTGCAGCACGATGCCGACAAAATCGTCGTACCAGTCGAGCGCCTTGGCCGGGTCGCCCCAATGCAGCAGGGGCAGGCAGGCCTGCGCTGCGATGTCGATGGCCATGGTGTCGGTCACCACCAGGCCATGGGCGCCGTGGAACTCCTTGTGGTGCAGGAAGAGGGCGCTCAAGGCGCGCAGCTTGGACTGGTCGTGCAGCGAGAGCGCCGCCAGAAACGGGTAACGCTGCAGGGTCTGCAGCCACAGCGTGGCCGAGATGTCGGGCACGGGGGCCACCGTGGCGCGGACGCGGCTCCAGAGCCGATGGAAAAGAGGGGGCATGGCGATCAGGCAGCGGGTGGTGAAACCCCGCGCAGTTCAGGATCGCGAGTACTTGGGGGTCAAGGCCCGCCGTTCCAAGCCCGTTTGCGACAAACGCAGTGTTTCCGCGCGGGGCGGTCGTGCAGCGGCATCCCAGTCGCTGAGCACCACCCGCTGCAGGCCGGGCTCCAGCACATGGTCGGCGGGGCGGTGGGTGTGGCCGTGAATGAGCGTATGCGCCTGCGCCGCCTGCAGCCAGGTGATGGCGGCCGGGCCGTCTACATCGGCATAGGTGACGCCCGATTGTTTGCGTGCCTCGCTCTCCTGGCGGATGCCACGGGCCTGCGCGCGACGTGTGGCCAGGGGCTGCGCCAGAAACTGCCGCTGCCACTCGGCGCTGCGCGCCTGCACGCGAAAGCGCTGGTACTCGACATCGTCCAGGCACAGCAGGTCGCCGTGGCTGAGCACGAAGCGCTGGCCGCCAAACACCAGCACCGTGGGGTCTGCCAGGCCAGTGATGCCACACTGCGCCAGGAACCCCGGGCCCGCCAGAAAGTCGCGGTTGCCGTGCATGAAGTACACGGGCAGGCGCTGCGCGGCGGCCCGCAGGGCGGCGCAGCCTTCGGCCTCGAAACTACCAGGTTCGCCCATGGCGTCATCGCCCACCCACACCTCGAACAGGTCGCCCAGGATGAAGAGGGCATCGGCCGTGGTGGTGGCCAGGTAGTGCTCGAAAGCGGCCACTGTGGCGGGCTCGCTGGCCTGCAGGTGCAGGTCCGAAATGAAATCGACCGTGCGCCAGTGCGATGGAGCGACAAGCTCCTCGAACCGGGGCACGGTCGTGGTCACGGAGATCGCGGTCAGATCAGAGTGCGATCAAAGCGCAACAGCCTTTTCGATCACAACGTCTTCCTTCGGCACGTCGTCATGGAAACCCTTGCGGCCCGTCTTCACGGCCTTGATCTTGTCCACCACGTCGGTGCCCGACACGACCTTGCCGAACACGGCATAGCCCCAGCCCTGGGCCGAGGGTGCGGTGTGGTTCAGGAAGCCGTTGTCGGCCACGTTGATGAAGAACTGGGCGGTGGCCGAGTGCGGGTCGCTGGTGCGGGCCATGGCCACGGTGTAGTTGGCGTTCTTGAGGCCATTGTTGGCTTCGTTTTCGATGGGCGCGTCAGTGCCCTTCTGGGTCATGCCGGGCTCAAAGCCGCCGCCTTGCACCATGAAGCCAGGGATCACGCGGTGGAAGATGGTGTTGTTGTAATGGCCCTTGTTCACATAGGCCAGAAAGTTCTCGACCGACTTGGGGGCCTTGGCGGCATCGAGTTCGAGGGTGATGACACCGTAGCCGGTGATGTGCAGTTCGACCTGGGGGTTGCTCATGGCAATGCTTCCTTCAAAAAAATGGCGGGTTCACTTCACCAGGGTGGCGGAGTTGATGGTGACGGGAGTGGTGGGCACGTTCTGGTGCGGGCCCTTGTTGCCGGTGGCCACGGCCTTGATCTTGTCCACCACGGCCGTGCCTTCGACCACCTTGCCGAACACGGCATAGCCATGGCCGTCGGGGCTCGGGGCGTTGAGCATGGCGTTGTCCTTCACGTTGATGAAGAACTGCGATGTGGCCGAGTTGGGGTTGCCCGTGCGCGCCATCGCGATGGTGTAGGTGTCGTTCTTGAGGCCGTTGTTGGCTTCAAGGGGAATAGGGGCCTTGGTGGGCTTGGGAATCAGGTCGGCGGTGTAGCCACCGCCCTGGATCATGAAACCATCGATCACGCGGTGGAACACGGTGCCGTCATAGGTCTTGTCCTTGACGTAGCCCAGGAAGTTTTCCACCGTCTTGGGCGCCTTGGCCGGGTCGAGTTGCACCACGATGTCGCCCATCGAGGTAGACAGCTTGACCTTGGGGGCGTCTTGCGCCTGTACGGACACTACTGAAAAAATAGCTGTCAGCGCAATACCTGCAAGCGCCAGGGTCGAATTTCTTCTGGAAATCATCCAATCACTCCTTCGAAAAATATCTGCCATTGTTGGCCTCGCCGCGCCCAGTACTGGCGTTTGACGGGACCCGTGCGGGCGCCTTCGGCGACTTCGCCGAACGTTACCACCATGGTGTCGGCGGAGTCTGTCCAGCGCAGGTAAGACTTGTCCTTGAGGTGGAGTTCCCGGCCTTTCAGGGCGCGGGTCTCCGCCTGGAGCACCTGGGTCCACTCGTTGAGCGGCTTTTTGCGGTAACTCTGGAAGTCTGGCGCGTAAAAGCCCAGCAACCGGTTCATGTCGCCCTGGGTCTTGGCGTTGCGCCAGGCATTGAGCACCGCGTCGAAAGACTTGCGGTCCGCCTGCACGGCGTGGGGCGCTACCCACTGCAGCTGGCGCGCAATGACCACGGGGGTGGAACGGGGCTCCACGGTGCGCAGAATGCGTTCCAGGTCGGGATTGGCCAGCACCAGGCAGCCATCGGTGGCCAGGGGCGCGCGGGCAAACTGGTCGGGTGGCGTGCCATGCAGCCAGATGCCGCTTCCGGTCTTGCCCCGGCTCTGGTCCAGGGGGTTGGGGTAGTTGATGGGCAGCGCGCCTGCGCCGTAGAAGTCCTTGAGCGTGGCGGGGTCCAGGCGGCTGGTGATGAAGTACACACCAAGCGGTGTGCGCTGGTCGCCCTCCAGGCTTTTCTCGATACCCAGCTTGCCGACCGAGGCGTAGTAGTCGGCCACCAACTGCAGGCCCTTGGGCGTGTTCTCGAAAAGGTAGAGGCGCGAGCGCGAAGCGTCCACTGCAATGGCATGGCGCGAGCGGGGCGAGAGTTCCAGGAACTGGGCGGGAATGCTGTGCGCGGGCGGGCGGCTGCGCTGGGCGTCCACGCGCTGGCGCGATTCGTTGCGCAGCTCTTCCAGGGTGGTGGCTACCTGCAGGCTGCGTGCAGTGTCGGGCTCTGGCACATCGCCCATGCGGCGGATGGGCCGCGTGCGCGACATCAGCAGGTCGCCCACGGCCAGTTGCGCCAGCTGGAAGTTGGGATAGTCACGCGCCAGGGTTTCGGCCTGGGCCAGTGCCTCGCGGCTGCGGCCTTCTGCGATGAGCTTGTACACGGCCAGCAAGCGTGTTTCCGCCTGTCCGTCGCGCAGGTTGGGCGCCTTGGTGTCGGCTGGCTCTGTCGAAGGCTGGGTGGCGGCGCGGCGTACTTTTCCGCTCTGGGCGTGCGCCGGTGCTGCCTGCAGCAGTGCGGCGAGGAACAGGGTGCCTGCCGCAGCCCGGCGGCTTGGTGCGGACAACTCCACAAACATGCGCGGTTTCAGGTTCAGGCCTTCAGGGGCTCGACAGCAGGCACAGCCCGCGCACGTTGCGCAGGCCCAGGGTCGGGGTTCACAGTCAACCGCCTGTGGATTCGCGGACGATGGACCAGCGGCCGTTTTGGTTCACCAGGTCTAGCGTCTTGCGGCTCGTGACGTTGAGCGCATCAGCAGTGTAGGCCTGCCGAAAACGGGCGGTGGCCTTGTCGCCATTGACCGCAACGGTAACGTCGGACAGCTGCACGTTGATCTTGGACTTGCCCACGATGCGCGCCTCGCGCTCCTTTTCCCACGCTGAGCGCGTCTGGCGGCCGGGTGGATCGAACGATTTGTCGTAGGCGCCCAGATAGGCCTGCATGTCTTTGGCCGACCAGGCGGCCGCCCATGCCTGCACGGCTGAGGTCACGGCCTGAACGGCTGCGGCGTCGCTTGCTGCTGCCGGGGTGGCTGAGGGTGCTGCGGTGGGGGCTTGGGCGATAGCAGGCGCAGGAGCAGGAGCTGCACTGGGCGCAGATGCGGGTACGGGTGTGGCTGCCGGGGTCGGTGCAGGGGCGGGGGCCACTGCTGCGGGTGGCGCTGGCCGCTGCGTGGCCACCACGGCAGGGGCCGTTGCCGGGGCGGCGGCGGCGGGGCGGCCTGGCTTGCCGGCGGTTTCAGGCGCGAACAGCTCGCGGATCAGTGCCAGCTTGGGCTTGACGGAATTGGCGTTGGTGGCGTCCAGCTGCAGCGCCTTGTTGTAGGCCTGGCTGGCCAGCTTGGCGTAGATGTCGCCCAGATTTTCGTGGGCAGTGGCGTAGCTGGGGTTGGTGCGGATTGCCATCTCCAGCGCCGTGCGTGCCTTGTCGAGCTGGTTCTGGTTGGCGTAGAGCACCGCCAGATTGTTGTAGGGCTCGGGCAGCTCTGGGTATTCTTCCGTCAGCTTGGTGAAGGTGGTGATGGCATCTGCAGGCTTGCCCGAATCTGCCTGTGCAACGCCACGCAGGAAGCGCAGTTGCGGGTCGCGTGGGTTGGCGGCCAGGCGCTGATCGGCCTTGGCGAGCGCGTCGGCGGGCTTGCCTGCTTTGATCAGCTGGGTGATTTCTGTGTAGTCGTCGGCCTGGGCCGCGCCAGTGCCCAGCAGCGCGGTCAGTGCCAGCAGGCGCAGGAGGCGTGGAAGTGTGCGGCGGACTTGCTTCATGGGGGCTTCAAAGGTGTGGGGCAGCGTCTGTCCCGGGCGGGGGCTTATACTGCGGCGGATTGTAGCTGAGGGGGTTGTCATGACGGAACGCTGTTGCCGCGGGTGATTTCGCTGTAGGCCCCTTGCTGGGCCAACCCTTCGCCAGGGGCCTTTGCCCCCAGCTGCCGGGTGGATTTTCATTCACCCACCACCCCATCCCCCGTTACTGAAATCCCATGAGTTTGCGCATCTACAACACGCTGTCGCGTGCATTGGAAGACTTTTCCCCGCTCGAACCTGGCCATGTGCGCATGTATGTGTGCGGCATGACCATTTACGACCTGTGCCATATCGGCCACGCCCGCATGATGATGGCGTTCGACGTGGTGCAACGCTGGCTCAAGGCCAGCGGCCTGCGCGTGACCTACGTGCGCAACATCACCGACATCGACGACAAGATCATCAAGCGCGCGCTGGAGCGCGGCATCACCATCCGCCAGCTCACCGACGAGATGATTGTGGCCATGCACCAGGACATCGGCCTGCTGGGCATCGAGCCGCCATCGGTCGAGCCCCGCGCCACCGAATACGTGCCGCAGATGCTCTCGCTCATCGGCCAACTGGAAGGCAAGGGCCTGGCCTATCGTGCGAGCAACGGCGATGTGAACTATTCCGTGCGCAAGTTCGACGGCTACGGCAAGCTCTCGGGCAAGTCGCTGGACGAGTTGCGCGCCGGCGAACGCGTGGCTGTGCTCGATGGCAAGGAAGACCCGCTCGATTTTGTGCTGTGGAAGTCCGCCAAGGCCGAGGAGCCGCCCGAGGCCAAGTGGGACAGCGAATTTGGCGCGGGCCGCCCTGGCTGGCACATCGAATGCTCGGCCATGAGTTGCGCCACGTTGGGCGAAACCTTTGACATCCACGGCGGCGGGGCCGATCTGCAGTTCCCGCACCACGAAAACGAAATCGCCCAAAGCGAGGGTGCCACTGGCAAACCGCTGGCCAGGTTCTGGGTGCACAACGGTTTTGTGCGAGTGGACAACGAGAAGATGTCCAAGAGCCTGGGCAACTTCTTCACCATCCGCGATGTGCTCAAGCAGTACGACTCAGAGACGGTGCGTTTCTTCATCGTGCGCGCCCACTACCGCAGCGCGCTGAACTACAGCGATGCGCACCTGGATGACGCGCGCCAGGCTTTGAAGCGCCTGTACACGGCGCTGAGCCTGGTGGCGCCTGCTGATGTCGCCGCTATCGACTGGACCGACTCTTACGCCGCTCGGTTCAAGGCGGCCATGGACGAAGACTTTGGCACGCCCGAGGCCGTGGCCGTGCTGTTTGATCTGGCCGGCGAAGTCAACAAGACGCGATCGGCCGCGATGGCGGGGCTGCTCAAGGCGCTGGGGGGATGCCTGGGCATTCTGCAAGGTGACCCCAAAGCCTTTCTGCAAGCGGGTGCCAGTGGCGTGGACGAGGCCGACATCCAGGCGCAGATCGCCGCCCGCGCTGCCGCGAAGGCTGCCAAGAACTTCGCTGAGGCCGACCGCATCCGCCAGGCGCTGCTTGCCCAGGGCATCGTGCTCAAGGATTCCGCCGCAGGCACGACCTGGGAAGCTGCGCAGTGAAGCTGGTTTTTATGTCAAAACTGCCTCTGGCGCTGGTGGGGTAAGCGGTGGCAGCTCTTAAAAAGATAGCGAGCGATGCCGCAACGCCGCCGCTGGTGCTGGCCACGCCCGACTATTGGGCCGAGGCCTGCAAGCACCTGGTGAAGAAGGACCGGGTGATGAAGCGCCTGATCCCACAGTTGGGCGATGCCGCGCTGCGTACGCGGGGTGATGCGTTCGTCACGCTGGCGCGCAGCATCGTGGGCCAGCAGGTGTCCGTCACGGCGGCGCAGGCCGTGTGGGAGCGCTTCGTCGCGCTGCTGCCGCGCGGCATGAAGCCCGCCAGCGTGCTCAAGCTCAAGATCGACGACATGCGGGCTGCAGGCCTGTCGGCGCGCAAGGTGGATTACCTGGTGGACCTGGCCATCCACTTTGAGCAAGGCAAGCTGCACGTGAAGGACTGGGCGGCGATGGACGACGAAGCCATCATTGCCGAACTGGTGGCCATCCGGGGCATTGGCCGCTGGACGGCCGAGATGTTCCTGATCTTCTACCTGATGCGCCCCAACGTATTGCCCTTGGATGACCCAGGGTTGATCGCAGGGATCAGTCACAACTATTTCTCGGGCGATCCCGTCAGCCGCAGCGATGCGCGCGAGGTGGCCGAGGCCTGGAAGCCATGGTGCAGCGTGGCAACTTGGTATATTTGGCGATCGCTCGACCCCCTGCCGGTGGCTTATTGAAAACGGCTGACCCAGCCTGACGCGCTTTACAAAACTCGTTAACCGTCGGTTACAGTGCGTGCCATTCGTATTCGTGGCAGCCGCAACCGGCGCGATCCCCTAGGAGAAAAACGTTGGCGAAAAAGACCTTTCTGGATTTCGAGCAGCCCATCGCCGAACTCGAATCCAAAATTGAAGAACTGCGCTACGTGCAGACCGAGAGTGCCGTCGATATCTCGGAAGAAATCGACCAGCTGAGCAAGAAGAGCCAGCAGCTCACCAAAGACATCTACAGCGAACTGTCGCCCTGGCAGATCACCAAGATTGCCCGGCACCCCGAGCGCCCCTACACGCTCGACTACGTGCGCGACATCTTCACCGACTTCGTGGAACTGCACGGCGATCGCCATTACGCGGACGACCTGTCCATCGTGGGCGGCCTCGCGCGCTTCAACGGCCATGCCTGCATGGTGCTGGGCCACCAGAAGGGGCGCGACACCAAGGAGCGCGCCATGCGCAACTTTGGCATGAGCAAGCCCGAGGGCTATCGCAAGGCCCTGCGCCTCATGAAAACGGCCGAGAAGTTCAAGCTGCCCGTGTTCACCTTTGTGGACACGCCCGGCGCCTACCCCGGCATCGACGCCGAAGAACGCGGCCAGTCTGAAGCCATCGGCCGCAACATCTTCGAGATGGCGCAACTCGAAGTGCCCATCATTACCACCATCATTGGTGAAGGCGGCTCTGGCGGCGCATTGGCCATCAGCGTGGGTGACCAGGTCGTCATGCTGCAATACGCCATCTACTCCGTGATCAGCCCTGAGGGCTGCGCTTCCATCCTCTGGAAGACCAGCGACAAGGCACAGGAGGCTGCCGATGCCCTGGGCATCACCGCCCACCGCTTGAAGGCCCTGGGCCTGGTGGACAAGATCGTGAGCGAGCCCGTGGGCGGCGCCCACCGCGACCACAAGCAGATGGCGGCCTTCTTGAAGCGTGCCCTGGGCGATGCCTTCCGCCAGGTGGCCGACCTCAAGACCAAAGACCTGCTGGACCGCCGCTACGAGCGTCTGCAGAGCTATGGCCGCTTCAGCGACACCAAGGCCGATAGCCGCTGAGCGGTTGACTGCCCACGGCGCATTGCGCCCACGGCCCTTCGGGGCCGTTGTTGTTTTTGTGGTCAGAACCTAGGAGTGTGGGCAGCAGAAGGAGCACCGGCTGCAACGCGCGATAAACCGGTCTCGCGCGGTACTACCTCCTGCGCCCAGGGGTCCACCCTGGGCTTGTCGGTAGCACCACGCAATCCTCGGTTTTCGCACGTTTCGCTTCGATGCCTTCTGCCGCCCACACTCCTAGCGCTCTGCGGGCTAACCACCACTGGCGCACAGGCTGATACCGGATGTAACATGGCTCAATCCTCCCGTCCGTGCGGGTGGATCAAGAAGGGGTGCCCCATGTCGCTTCTGAAGACGCTCAAAGGCCAGATTCTGGTGTTGTCCGCCCTGTGTATGGTGGCCGCCCTGCTGGTACTGACCCTGGTCAACTACTTTTCGGCGCGCGGGCAGGCGCAGGTGTCGCTGGCGGAAGAGGGGCTGGCCACGGCCAAAAGCCACGCCGAGACCATTGAGGAATGGGCGCGGGGCAAGTCGGCGATCATTGCGGCGTCCGTCACCGCCTTTGAAGAGCCCGAGCCCGCCAAGCCGCTGGCCATGCTGCGGGACGCTGGCAAGTTCAGTACCGCCTATTTTGGCTATGCCGACAAAAAATACGTGTTCTCTGAAACACGCAATTTGCCGGCAGATTACGACCCCACTGCGCGGCCCTGGTACAAGCAGGCGGCGCAGGCGGGAACGTCGGTCGTCACGCCGCCCTACATTTCAGCGTCGGACCAGAAGCTCGTGGTGACGTTTGCCACCCCGGTGGGCGCAGGCGCAGCCCTCAAGGGGGTGGCGGCGGGCGATGTGTATATGGAGTCGGTGGTGGCCAATGTGGCCTCCATCCGGCCCACGCCCCAGAGCTTTGGGTTCCTGGTGTCAGCCGACGGCAAGATCATTGCCCACCGCGATCAGGCGCTCACCCTCAAGCCCATTGCGGAGCTGTCCAAAGACCTTGCGGTGGACAAATTGGTCGCAGCCGCCAAGGACAGCACCAGCCTGTTGCAGGCCGACATTGGGGGGCGCAACCGCCTGCTGAGTGTGGTTCCCATCGCTGGCACCTCGTGGGTGCTGGTGGTGGCCCTGGATGAGAGCGAAGCGATGGCGCCCATCCGCTCCATGCTGGCCACATCCTTGATATCCAGCGTGTTGGTGTTGCTGGTAGCCGTCGGGCTGCTGGGCGTGATCCTGACCCGGCGCCTGCGCCAGTTGAGCCTGGTGCGCGACGCCATGCACGAGATCGGCACAGGCGACGGTGATCTGTCGCGCCGCATCGACGCGCAGGGCGAGGACGAACTGGCGCAAATTGCCACCAGCTTCAACAGCTTTGCGGGCAAGCTCTCGGGTGTGCTGGCGCAGATTCGAGACGCCAGCAGCTCGGTGCGCGTGGCGGCCGAAGAGATCGCCACGGGCAACCAGGACCTGAGCGGGCGCACCGAACTCACGGCCTCCAGCCTGGAGGAAACCTCCGCATCGATGCAGCAGCTGACCGAAACCGTGCGCCACAACGCGGATTCAGCCCGCCAGGCCAACCAGCTGGTGGCACAGGCATCCAGCGTGGCGCAGCACGGTGGCCAGGTGGTGGGCAATGTGGTGACCACCATGGAGCAGATCAATGCCGCGTCGCGCAAGATCAACGACATCATTGGAGTCATTGACGGCATCGCCTTCCAGACCAACATCCTCGCATTGAATGCGGCGGTAGAGGCAGCGCGCGCTGGCGAGCAAGGGCGTGGCTTTGCCGTGGTCGCGAGTGAAGTGCGCAGCCTGGCTGGGCGCAGTGCGGAGGCGGCCAAGGAAATCAAGCAACTCATCAGCGCGTCGGTGGAACAGGTGGAAAACGGCTCGCGCCTGGTGCATGACGCGGGCACCACGATGAAAGACATCGTGACCTCGGTGCAGCGCGTCACGGACATCATGGCCGAGATCACGGCCTCGACCAACGAGCAAAGCACCAGCATCAACGAGGTCGGGCAGGCGGTATCGCACCTGGACCAGATGACCCAGCAGAACGCGGCGCTGGTGGAGCAAAGCGCCGCCGCCGCCCAGAGCCTCAAGGACCAGTCAGTGCGGCTGTCGGAGGTGGTGGGCACGTTCCGCCTGTCCGCCGATGCCTCACGCGCCGGGCCGCGTTTGTCCGCGCCAGCCGGTTGATGGGATGAAGGGGGCAGGCGAGGGGAAGGTGCCCGCGATAATCGGCGCCCATGCATTCCCGCTCTGTCCATCGCTTTTGTGTGCTTGATGCGCCACCACCGCTCCGTGGCGCGGGCCGGGTGCCGCAGTGACCCAGTCTTTCGACGCTGCCATGCAGGCCTTTGCCCCCGCACTGCCACTGGCTGTGGGTCTGAGTGGCGGGGCTGATTCCACGGCGCTGCTGCTGGCTTGTGCGCGCCGGTGGCCTGGGCAGGTGCAGGCCATCCATGTGCACCACGGCCTGCAGGAGGCGGCCGATGGGTTTGAGCGGCATTGCACCGCCTTGTGCCAGGGCCTTGGCGTGCCGCTGTGGGTGGAACGGTTGGATGCCCGCCATGCCACGGGCCAGAGCCCCGAAGATGCCGCCAGACAGGCAAGATACAAGGCTTTTGAGGCTGTGGCGCTTGCCAGTCAATCGCGAATAGCTATCAAATCAATAGCAATTGCGCAACATGCGGATGACCAGGTTGAGACGCTGCTGCTGGCGTTGTCACGTGGTGCAGGCGTTGCCGGGCTGGCCGCCATGCCCGCCCGGTGGGAACGCGCTGGCGTGGTCTGGCACCGCCCGTTGCTGCCGGTGGCGGCCGGAGACATTCGCAGCTGGCTGCGGGCGCAGGAACAGGGCTGGGTGGAAGACCCCACCAACACCGACGAGCGCTACACCCGCAACCGCATCCGCGCGCAGCTACTGCCTGCGCTGGAGGCCGCCTTTCCGGCGTTTCGCGACACGTTCGCCCGCTCGGCCTCCAACGCCGCGCAGGCCGCTGAGCTGCAGGAAGAACTGGCGCAGCAGGACCTGGCGCGCGTCGGTGCACCGCCGCAGATCGCTGCACTGCAGGGCTTGAGCCGCTCGCGCCAGGCCAACGTGCTGCGCCACTGGTTGCGCCAGTTCCACCACACCACACCCGCGGCGGCGCAACTGGGCGAGCTGTTGGACCAGATTGCGGCCTGCACCACGCGCGGGCACCGCATCCACATCAGGGTGGGGCGTGGCTTTGTGGTGCGGACCGGGCCAGCCCTTGACTGGTACTGCCCCCAAGTTGGGGAGCTCTAGTTGCCCGAACATCGCAAGGCACCCTGCGAGGAAGACAAAAAATGGAACAAGCCGTCGTACCCGGCATCGTGGTCAACTGCGACGAGGCCAAGATCTCCGTGCTGGGCGTGCCCGGCAAGCGCGGCCTTGCCCGCGAGATCCTGGGCGCGGTGGGTGATGCCAACATCGAAGTCGGCGTGATCATCCAGAACGTGAACAAGGACGGAAAAACCGACGTCAGCTTCACCGTGCACTGCACTGACTATGCCCGCACTATGGACCTGCTCCAGGAGAAGGTGGTACCCACACTGGGGGTGCAGGAACTGGTGGGGGACACCACCATCTGCGCGGTGAGCATCGCCGGTATCCGCATGCACAGCACTGTGGGGGTGGCCAGCAAGATGTTTAGTACCCTGAGGGAAGAGGGCATCAACATCCAGATGATCTCCACGTCCGCAATCAAGACCTCAGTGGTGATCGATGAAAAGTACGCCGAGTTGGCCGCGCAAAGCCTGTGCAGAGCATTCGAGTGTGACCAGCAAGCCGTACCAGACTGCCAGAATCGGCTCAGAAATGGGGCATAATAGCGGGATTGGAAACGTGACCGAGTGGCCGAAGGTGCTCCCCTGCTAAGGGAGTATGGGGTGTAGAGCCTCATCGAGGGTTCGAATCCCTCCGTTTCCGCCAAGATAAAGCCCAAGTGATTCATTCACTTGGGCTTTTTTTTGTCAAGCATTCGTCTTGGCGCCTTGTCTGCCGCGCCTGGCGAATCCGCCTGACTCACGCTGCGCTCATTCGTCGATGGACGCGCTCCAGCGGCTGCCCCAATCGCCCCCCTTGTTGCTCACCCTGTCGATCTCGCGCCGATCCCGTTTGGTAGGGCGGCCTTCGTGCAACGTGGCGGCGGGTTCTGGTGCCAGGCGGCGCAACTCCGCAGCTTTTTCGCGGGTGGCGATGCTATCGGGCGTTTCCTGGTACAGCTGTTGGGCGACAGGTGCTGGGCCGCGCGCTCCGCTCAGGCCCATCACCAGCACCGTACGGGCAACCGGCCCCTGGCGCAGCGCGACGGTATCGCCGCAGCGCAGGTCCCGCGCGGGTTTGGCCAGTTGGCCATTGACGGTGACGCGGCCTTTGCCGATTTCTTCGGTGGCCAGGCTGCGGGTTTTGTAAAAGCGCGCGCACCAGAGCCACTTGTCCAGCCGCATTGTCTCCAGGGTGTTCATGCCGGGGATTGTGCCGCGTGTGCGGGGTTGCCCATGTCAGCCGATGGCGCGGCCAGTGGCAGGCGCACCACGGCGTCCAGCCCTGTCAGTCTGCTGCCCACCATGCGGTTGGTTAAGGCGATGCTGCCACCGAGGGCTTGCACGATCTCATGGCAGATCGCCAGGCCCAGGCCGCTGCCCGCGCGCACGTCGCCGGCCGAAAAGGGCTGAAAGAGGCGTGTCGCCAGTTCGTCGTCGATGCCGGGGCCGTGGTCGCTGATGGTCAGCGCCACATGGTGGCTGTCGGTGCGCAGATCCACCGTGAGTTCACTGCCCTGTGGGGCGTGGCGCACGGCGTTGTGCAACAGGTTGCGGCTCAGCTCGCGCAGCATCCACTCATGAGCCTGCACCCGTGCGGGCTCGGTGTGTATGCCGAAATCCAGGTCGCGCTGGGCGATCAGGGGCGAGATTTCTAGCGCCACGGTACGCAGCATTTCGTCCAGCCGTGTGGTCGGTGGGGTACTTTGCTGGCGCAGTTGCTCTACCTTGGCGAGGGCCAGCATCTGGTTCGCCAGCTGGGTCGCGCGGTCCACGGTGTCGCTGATTTCATGCAGGGCCTGCTGGGGCTCCACGTCGCCGCGCAGGGCGGACTGCACCTGGGTCTTGAGCACCGCCAAGGGCGTGCGCAACTGGTGCGAGGCATCGCGCACAAAGCGCTTCTGGTGTCGCAGCAGGTGGCGCAGGCGCTGCATGACCTCGTTGGTGGCATCGATGAGCGGCTGCAGTTCGCGCGGGGTGGAGGGAGCCGCGATGGGGCTCAGGTCGCCCTCCCTGCGCCCTTGTAGCTGCAGGCTCAGCTGCCGCACAGGGTGGATGGCCCGCTGCACCACCAGCACCACGGTCAACGCGATCACGGCGACGAGCAGGGCCTGGCGCAGCAGGGTATTGCGCAGAATCTGCAAGGCCAGGGTTTCGCGCACCTCCAGGGTTTCGGCCACCTGGATCACGGCCATGGTGCGGCCTTCCGAGCTTGCCACGGGCTGCAGCAGCACGGCCACGCGCACATCGCGCTCCCGAAAGCGGTCGTCGTAGAAATCCACCAATGCCGCATACGGCGGGCGGGCCGGTATCTGGCCGCGCCATACCGGCAGTTCGGCAAATCCAGAAACCAGGTCGCCTTGCAAGGTGGACACGCGGTAGAACATCTGGCTCTGGTTGTCCGCCTCAAAGGCTTCCAGCGCGGAGTAGGGCACCGTGGCGCGCAACTCTGCCGCTTCGTCGTAGCCCCGCACATCGAGTTGCTCGCTGATGCTTTTGGCCGATGCCAGCAGGGTGCGGTCATAGGCCGTATTGAGCGAGGCCAGGGTCTGCTGGTAGAGGCTGTAGGTGTTGAACCCGATGAACAGCACCACGGGCAGCAGAATACCCAGCAGCAGGCGCCTGCGCAACGAAGGGTGGCGGCCCGAGTCTGTTGCAGCGCTCATGTGTCGGCCCGCAGCAGGTAGCCCAGCCCGCGCAGGGTCATCAGCGTGAGGCCTGTGCCTGCCAGCTTCTTGCGCAGGCGGTACACCACGACCTCAATGGCCTCGTACTGCACATCCAGCTGGCCGGGGAACACCAGTTCGTACAGCCGCTCCTTCGTTACAGCATGGCCGGGCTGGGCGAGCAGAGCGTGCATCAGTGCCAGTTCGCGCGGTGTCAGCTCCATCACTTCGCCATTCAGGTAGAGCGCGCCGCTGTCCTTGTCGTAACGGATGGCGCCGATCTGCACGGTGCTGGGCGCCAGCGGCGCCACGGTGGGATCTGCGCTGCGCCGCACCAGGGCGCGCAGGCGCGCCTCCAGCTCGTCCAGGTCAAAGGGTTTGGGCAGGTAGTCATCGGCACCCGCGTTCAGGCCCATCACGCGGTCGCCCACAGTGCCGCGTGCAGTGAGGATGAGCACGGGGGTGCGCAGCCCGCGCGAGCGGGCCTGCTGCAGCACCTGCAGGCCGTCGAGCCCGGGCAGGGTCAGGTCCAGGATCACCGCGTCGGGCTGCCGTGCGGCCCACTGGCTGAGCGCCGCGCGGCCGTCGCCCACGGCGGTGACTTCCATGCCACGGCGTGTCAGGGCGCGGTGCAGCGTGGCTTGCATGGTGGGGTCGTCTTCAACAAGAAGCAATTGCATGCGCGGCACCATAGCACCGTCTCATCGGGCCGGTCGCATGAGTGTTTTCCCTGAGTCCATGGACAGCCGTTTGACAGGCAGGGCGCGCATCATCGAGCGGTTCGCAAACCTTACAAGGAGACACCATGCGTCGCGATACCTTCCTCAAATCACTGGCTGCCATGGCCGCCGCAGGCGTGTTGCCTGTGTCGGCCCAGAGCGCTCCGGCCCTCAAGATGATGATTCCCGCCAACCCCGGCGGTGGCTGGGATTCCACCGGCCGTGCGCTGGGCAAGGCCATGCAGGATGCGGGCGCAGCGGCGTCGGTGTCCTATGACAACAAGGGTGGCGCCGCCGGTGCGATCGGTCTGGCCCAGTTCGTCAATGCCAGCAAGGGCGATCCCAACGCGATGATGGTGATGGGCGCCGTGATGCTGGGCGGCATCATCACCGGCAAGCCTCCGGTCGGCCTGGACAAGGTCACGCCCCTGGCGCGCCTGACCAGCGAATACAACGTGTTCGTGCTGCCCGCCAACTCGCCTTTCAAGACCATGAAGGATGTGGTGGACCAACTCAAGAAGGACCCCGGCAGCGTGAAGTGGGGCGGTGGTTCGCGCGGCTCTACCGAGCACATTGCGGCAGCCATGATTGCGCGCGAAGTGGGCGTGGACCCCGCCAAGATCAACTACGTGGCGTTCCGTGGGGGTGGTGAGGCCACCGCCGCCATCCTGGGCGGCAACGTCACCGTGGGCGGCAGCGGCTACAGCGAGTTTGCCGAGTACATCTCTGCGGGCAAGATGCGCGCCGTGGGCGTCACCTCGGGCTCGCGCCTGAAGGGCGTGAACGTGGCCACGCTCAAGGAGCAGGGCATCAACGTGGAAATCGGCAACTGGCGCGGCGTGTATGGCGCGCCCGGCATCACGGCCGAGCAGCGCAAGGCACTGATCGACGCCCTGTCCAAGACCTTCAAGCACAAGGCCTGGCAGGATGCCATGGAGAAGAACGGCTGGACCCCTGCATGGATGGCGGGTGACGAGTTTGCCAACTTCGTGGACGCCGAGTTCGCCAGCATGCGCGCCACGATGGCCAAGTCTGGAATGATCTGATCTGAGACAAGCAAGCAGGTCAAGGCGCTGGCTGCGCGCCCCTGAAAGGGGTGTGCGGCCTTGTCGCCGGCCGCTCGGTGCGAAAGAAAAACATGACACAACAACATTCATCGCGCTCCAAGCCTTTGCAGACCTTGATCGGTGCGGGGCTGGTGGTGCTGGCGCTGTGCCTGGCCTGGGGGGCCAGTTCGGTCAGCTCTGAGGCTGGCTATGGCGGTGTAGGCCCCAATTTCTTTCCCTGGGTGGTCAGCATTGCCATCCTGATTTGTGGTGTGCTTTGCGTGGTGCACGCGCTGACGGGCGGGTTTCGCGACCTGGAAGAAGGTTCCGGCGACACGCACGCCCACTGGAAGGGCTTCATCTGGGTGTCGGCCGGGCTGTTGCTCAATGCCTTGCTCATCACCACGCTGGGCTTCATCCTGAGTTGCGCACTGTGCTTTGTGCTGTCGGTGCGGGGCTTCAGGAGTTCGGAAGGCGAGTTGGACCTGCGCCTGCAGGCCTGGATCAAAGACTTCGCCATCGGCGTGGCTGTGTCTGCGCCTGTGTTCTGGATGTTTACGCAATTGCTGGCCATCAACCTGCCCGGCCTGACCAATACGGGGTGGCTGTAAAGCCTGCATGTTATGGATACCTTAAACCTTTTGATGCAGGGTTTTGCGACCGCTGCAACACCCATCAACCTGATGTGGGCCTTTGTGGGCTGCATCATCGGCACCGCCGTGGGCGTGTTGCCAGGCATTGGCCCGGCCGTGGCCGTGGCCATGCTGCTGCCCATCACCGTCAAGGTCGAGGCCACGGCCTCCATGATCTTCTTTGCGGGCATCTACTACGGCGCCATGTACGGCGGCTCCACCACGTCCATTTTGCTCAATACGCCCGGTGAGGCCGGGTCCATGGTCACGGCCATGGAGGGCAACAAGATGGCCAAAAGCGGCCGCGCTGGTGCGGCGCTAGCCACCGCTGCCATTGGCTCGTTTGTGGCGGGCACCATTGCCACCATCCTGGTCACGTTCTTTGCGCCCCTGGTCGCCGAATACGCTGTGCGCCTCGGCCCGCCCGAATACTTCATGCTGATGGTGCTGGCCTTCACCACCGTGAGTGCGGTGCTGGGCAAGAGCACGCTGCGTGGCATGGTCGCGCTGTTCGTTGGCCTGGCCATGGGCCTCATTGGTATCGACCAGCTCACCGGGCAAGCCCGCTACACCGGCGGTGTGCCAGAGTTGATGGACGGCATCGAGGTCGTGCTGATCGCCGTGGGCCTGTTTGCCGTGGGCGAAGCCCTGTACAACGTGATGTACGAAGGCCGCACCGACGAAACGCAGAACCGCCTGACCAGCACGCACATGACCAAGGAAGAGTGGAAGCGCTCCTGGCCCGCGTGGATTCGCGCCACGTTCATCGGTTTTCCGTTTGGCACCGTGCCCGCTGGCGGTAGCGAGATCCCGACCTTCCTGAGCTATGCCGCTGAAAAGAAGCTGAGCAAGAACCCCGAAGAGTTCGGCACCACCGGCGCCATCGAAGGTGTGGCCGGCCCCGAAGCCGCCAACAACGCGGCCATCACGGCCACGCTGATCCCGTTGCTCACGCTGGGCATTCCCACATCGAATACCACGGCCATCCTGCTCGGCGCGTTCCAGAACTACGGCATCCAGCCAGGCCCCCAGCTGTTTGACACCAACGGTGCGCTGGTGTGGGCGCTGATCGCGTCGATGTACATCGGCAACGTAATGTTGCTCATCCTGAACCTGCCTTTGGTGGGCCTGTGGGTCAAGCTGCTGAACATTCCCAAGTCGTACCTGTACGCGGGCATTCTGGTGTTCTCCACGCTCGGTGTGTATGGCATGCGCCAAAGCGCGTTCGACCTGGTGCTGCTGTACGCCATTGGCCTGTTGGGAGTGGTGATGCGCCGCTTTGACTTCCCGGCTGCGCCGGTGGTGGTGGGCATGATCCTGGGCCCCTTGGCGGAAGCCCAGATGCGCAATGCCGTGGCCATTGGCGAAGGCAAGTGGAGCATCTTCGTGGAGCGTCCAGGCTCGCTGACCCTGATCGTCATCGTGCTGGCCGTGCTGATCGTGCCGCGCCTGCTGCGGCGCTGGGCGGCGCGCAAGCTGGCATTGGTGCAGACCTGACCGGCACGCAGCGCGCGCCCTTCACCCAAAAAAACCGCGCTGCAATGGCGCGGTTTTTTTGTTTCTTGGGGCACCCGTTGGCACGAATGTTTTTCAGCATCTGCGCAAGCCAGACACCGGGGGCTGGACGCCCCCGGTGCCCTCCCCACCAAGGTGACTTGCGTGCTCACAAGCCGTGAATCGTACCATAAAATGCGAATAGTTCTTATTTGCAAGGGTGGCGCATGCATTCACTTCCGCAGGAGTTTCTGGCACTTTGCCGCCAATTGGGCGATGTGCAAAAGCGCTGCAGTGCCACGGTGGCAGCCCAGGCGGCACAGATAGATGCCCTCCAGGCCCAGGTGCTGCGGCTGCGTGCCGAGGTGATCGCGCGGGACACGCGCCTGGCCATGGCGCAGGATGCGCTGGTGCAGTGGAAAGCGGCCCACCCCAGCCTGCCGCGCCGCAAGGCGATGGCCCGCCACATCAGCATGCTGGCCGAGCGCATTGCCAGTCTGTCGCGCGAATGCCTGCGCTGGCGGCTGGCGGCCGAGGCGCCCGCCCAGCCCGTGCAGCCCGAAGGTAGTCTGGGCGTGGCAGGCCATCCTTCTGCGGCCAAGGGCAAAGGCTGCGCCGAGCCCGATGCCGCGCCGGACGGCACCCTGGACGCCAATCTGGCCGCTGCCGACCTGGTGATCTGCCAGACGGGCTGCATCAGCCATGACGAGTACTGGCGCGTGCAGGACCACTGCCGCCGCACGGGCAAGCCCTGCATCCTGGTGGACCAACCCCTGGCCGTGCGCGAGGCTGAGGCGCTGGCCGCCGTTCAGCCCATGGTGGTTCTGCGCATGACGCGCGCGCAGCGCCCGGTGGGCAATGCACAGGCGACCGACGGGTATGTGGTTCTGGATAAAAATAGCCTCTAGCGCTTGATGATATTGTGCTCATAGCTATAAAAATAGTAGCATCTGGATTTGCAGGTAAATGCGCGGCAGCTGCGCGGTGACAGCGGCGTGACTGTTCTTCGGCCCACCCCGCCGCGCTACCATCCGCAGATGCCTTTGCTCACCGATGACGCCCCCGCACTGCCGCTGGATGCCCAGGGCATCCTGGAACTGGCGGCACGCTCCATGTTTCAGCTGTTCTCCAGCGTCAGCCAGGGCATGTTCCTGGTGGACCGCAGCGGGCGCATCGTGTGGGTGAACGAGGGCTACCAGCGTTTTCTGCCCGACCTTGGGTTCTCTTCGGTGGACCAGTTTGTCGGCCGCACGGTGGAGGAGGTCATCCCCAACACCCAGATGCGCCGCGTGCTGGAGACCGGCCAGCCCGTGCTGATCGACCTGCTCACCAACAAGGCTGGCACCTTCGTGGTCAGCCGCATCCCGCTGCGCGACGATGCGGACCGCGTGATCGGCGCCATCGGCATCGTGCTGTTCGACCACCCCGAGACCACGCTGCAGCCGCTGATCAGCAAGTTTGCCCTGCTGCAGCGCGACCTGGACGATGCACGGCGCGAGCTGGCCAGCCAGCGGCGGCGCAGCCTGACGGTGGCGGGTGACGGCGAGCGGCGGTCCAAATACACCTTTGCCAGCTTCATCGGGTCGAGTCCCGCAGCGGCTGAGGTCAAGCGCCAGGCACGCCGTGCAGCGCAGTCCACCAGCCCGGTGCTGCTGCTGGGCGAGACAGGCACCGGCAAAGAGCTGCTGGCCCACGCCATCCACGCTGCATCCAGCCGTGCAAGCGGCCCGTTTGTCAGCGTCAACATCGCTGCCGTGCCCGACACGCTGCTGGAGGCCGAGTTCTTTGGCGTGGCGCCCGGCGCCTACACCGGCGCGTCGGCCAAGGGGCGCGATGGCAAGTTCAAGCTGGCCGATGGCGGCACGCTGTTCCTCGACGAAATCGGCGATATGCCCCAAAGCCTGCAGGCCAAGCTGCTGCGCGCGCTGCAGGAAGGGGAGATCGAGCCGCTGGGCAGCAACAAGCTCGTGCCCTTCAACGTACGCATCCTGGCCGCCACCTCGCGCGATCTGGCTGGCCTGGTGCGTGAAGGCAAGTTCCGCGAAGACCTGTTTTACCGCCTGCACGTGCTGCCGGTGCGCGTGCCACCACTGCGTGCGCGGCGCAGTGACATTCCGGCACTGGTCGAGGCTCTGGGCGATGACCTGGCGCTGCGCAACGGCACGCCACCGCCTGAGCTGATGCCCGAGGCCATGGCCTTGCTCGCTGGCCAGCCCTGGCGCGGCAACATCCGCGAGCTGCGCAACGTGCTGGAGCAGGCCGTGATGCGCAGCGAGGGCCAGTCCATCGACGCGGCGCAGCTCGAACGCATCCTGCGCGAAGCGGGCGTGGAGCCCGCCGCGCCGGTGCAGGACACCACCGCCGTGGTGGTCGAGGCCGAGGACGAGTCGCGCTACCTGCGGCCCCTGGCCGAACAGGTGGCCGAACTGGAGCAGCGGGCCATCCATGCCGCCATGAAGGCCCATGGCGGCAACAAGCTGGCCACGGCGCGGCAGCTCGGTATCTCACGCGCCACGCTCTATGGACGTCTGGAAAACCCTGAATAAATTTCAGGCAATTGTCTGAAAATTAGACATTTATTGTGTATTGAATTCAGGCATCGCATCCAGTGTGTGAGGAAAAGTTTCTTTGAAATCAAGCACTTGGCTGCTGGCACAGACTGTGCAATAAAGAAGCATCACAACAGGAGACATCGCCATGCACCGTCGCACTCTGGTCGCCCTCGCTTCCGCAGCCGTTACCGCCGCCACACTTTCAGCCCCCGCATTCGCACAGACCGGCGAAATCCGCATTGCCCACGTGTACAGCAAGACCGGCCCTCTGGAGGCCTATGGCAAGCAGACCCAGACTGGCCTGATGATGGGGCTGAACTACGCCACCGGCGGCAGCATGACGGTCAATGGCAAGAAGCTGGTGGTGATCGAGAAAGACGACCAGGGCAAGCCCGACCTGGGCAAGAGCCTGCTTGCCACCGCGTACTCTGACGACAAGGCTGACATCGCCGTCGGCCCCACCGCATCGGGCGTGGCCCTGGCCATGCTGCCGGTGGCCGAGGAATACAAAAAGATCCTGCTGGTCGAGCCCGCCGTGGCCGACTCGATCACCGGCGACAAGTGGAACAAGTACATCTTCCGCACGGGCCGCAACAGCAGCCAGGATGCCATCTCCAACGCCGTGGCGGTGGACAAGGAAGGCGTGACCATTGCCACCCTCGCGCAAGACAACGCGTTTGGCCGCGATGGCGTGAAAGCCTTCAAGGACTCGGTCAAGAAGGCCAAGCTCGCCCATGAGGAATACCTGCCCGCTGCCACCACCGACTTCACCGCCGGTGCCCAGCGCCTGATCGACAAGCTCAAGGACCAGCCCGGCCGCAAGATCATCTGGGTGGTCTGGGCCGGCGCAGGCAACCCCTTCAAGATCGCCGACATGGACTTGAAGCGCTATGGCATCGAGATCTCCACGGGCGGCAACATCCTGCCCGCCATGGCCGCGTACAAGAACTTCCCCGGCATGGAAGGCGCCACGTACTACTACTTCGGCATCCCCAAGAACCCCGTGAACGAAGCCCTGGTGGCTGCGCACTACAAGGAGTTCAAGACTCCGCCAGACTTCTTCACCGCCGGTGGTTTCAGCTCGGCCATGGCGCTGGTCACGGCGCTCAAGGCCACGGGTGGCGACACCAACACCAACAAGCTCATCAAGACCATGGAGGGCATGAGCTTTGACACCCCCAAGGGCAAGATGACTTTCCGCAAGGAAGACCACCAGGCCATGCAGAGCATGTACCACTTCAAGATCAAGGTGGACCCGGCCTTTGCCTGGGGCGTGCCCGAACTGGTGCGCGAGATCAAGCCTGAAGAAATGAACGTGCCGATTCGCAACAAGCGATAGGCCGTCTTTTCGATGCGTTAGCGAGGCCCGACGGGTAGGACAACCATCCTGCTTCGTCGGGGTTCATCCCGCAGGGGCGGCCGCCCCTCTTTTTCCAGTGAATTGATGCATGAACCCCCGGGTTGACACGGGGGCTGGGTCAGACTTTCTCAAAATTATTTGGAGACAAGACAACATGGCTTTCAATTTCATCCGGGCGGCAGCAGCAGGGGCTGCGATTGCACTCTGTGGCGTGGCCAGTGTTCACGCTGCCGTCAACCTCCCCGCACTCAAGATCGACAAGACGCAGACCACCGTTTCCGGTCTGTCCTCGGGCGGCTTCATGGCCGTGCAGCTGCATGTGGCGTACTCGGCCACGTTTGCCAAGGGCGTGGGGGTGGTGGCGGGCGGGCCGTTCTATTGCGCCGAGGGCTCAGTCGTCAATGCCACGGGGCGCTGCATGGCCAGCCCCACGGGTATTCCCACCAGCACGCTGGTGAACACCACCAACACCTGGGCCGGCCAGGGCGTGATCGACCCCGTGGCCAACCTGCAGAACTCCAAGGTCTACCTGTTCTCGGGCACGCTCGACAGCGTGGTCAAGACGGGGGTGATGGATGCACTGCGCACCTACTACAACAGCTTCGTGCCAACGGCCAACGTGGTCTACAAGAAGGACATCGCATCCGAGCACGCGATGGTGACGGACGACTATGGCAACGGCTGCTCCACCAAGGGTGCTCCCTACATCAGCGACTGCAACTTCGACCTGGCAGGCGCCATGCTGCAGCACCTGTACGGCACGCTGAACGCACGCAACAACGCCACGCTGCCCAGCGGCAATTTCATCGAGTTCAACCAGAGCGAATTCATCACCAACCACGGCATGGCCACCACCGGCTGGGCCTATGTGCCCCAGGCCTGCCAGGCGGGTGGCACGGCCACCTGCAAGCTGCATGTGGTGCTGCATGGCTGCAAGCAGAACGTGAACGACGTGCAGCAGCAGTACGTGCGCAACACGGGCTACAACCGCTGGGCCGACAGTAACAACATCGTGATGCTGTACCCGCAGACCAGCCTGGCCGCCACCAACAGCTGCTGGGACTGGTGGGGCTATGACAGCGCCAACTATTCCAAGAAGTCCGGCCCGCAGATGGCTGCCATCAAGGCCATGGTGGACCGCGTGGGAAGCGGCGGAACCACCAACCCGCCGGTGGACCTGCCAGCCCCCACGGGCGTGAGCACCTCGGGCGCCACGGCCAGCAGCATGGCGATTGGCTGGAACGCCGTGAGCGGAGCGACCAGCTACAACGTGTACCGCAATGGCAACAAGACCAATGCGCTGCCCGTGACTGCCACGAACTTCACCGACACCGGCCTGGCCGCATCCACCACCTACAGCTGGACGGTGCGTGCCGCTGATGGCAACGGCGCCGAGGGCGCCATGTCCGCCGCTGCATCCGGCACCACGCTGGCCGCATCGGGCGGCGGCACGGGCACCTGCACCACGGCCAGCAACTACGCCCACACCATGGCGGGCCGTGCCTACGTGTATGGCGGCTACACCTTCGCGCTGGGTTCCAACCAGAGCATGGGGCTGTGGAACATCTTTGTGAACAACACGCTGAAACAGACCAGCCCCAACTACTACGTCATCGGAACTTGCCCTTGACGTGAAAAAGGGGGCGGCCGCCCCCTCGACCAACGATGACTACCGTGAAAGTGAACCACCACCCATGAGCACCTTGGCCACCAAGGACTTGACCATCCGCTTTGGCGGCCACGTGGCGGTCAATGCCGTGACCTGCTCTTTCGAGCCCGGCACGCTGACCGCCATCGTGGGCCCCAATGGCGCGGGCAAGACCACGTACTTCAACCTCATCTCGGGGCAACTCAAGGCCACCAGCGGCAGCGTCACGCTGGGCGGGCAGGACCTCACGGGGCAGTCCGTCTCGGCACGCACGCATGCGGGCCTGGGCCGGGCGTTCCAGCTCACCAACCTGTTCCCCAACCTCAGCGTGCTGGAGAACGTGCGCCTGGCCGTGCAGGCCACGCAAGAGGGCAAGCACCGCCGGGGCCTGAACCTGTGGAGCATCTGGAGCGACCACCGTGCGCTGACCGAGCGTGCTGAATCCATCCTGCAGACGGTGGCCATGTACGAGCGTCGCGACACGCCCGTGGCCAGCCTGCCGCATGGCGACCAGCGCAAGCTCGAAGTGGCGCTGCTCATGGCGCTGGAGCCGCAGGTCTACATGTTCGACGAGCCCACGGCCGGCATGAGCCACGACGAGGCGCCCGTGATCCTGAACCTGATCCGCGCGCTGAAGAAGGACAAGACCAAGATCATCCTGCTGGTAGAGCACAAGATGGACGTGGTGCGCGAGCTGGCCGACCGCATCATCGTGCTGACCAACGGCACGCTGGTGGCCGACGGCCCACCGGCCGAGGTGATCGCATCGCCCGTGGTGCAGGAAGCCTACCTGGGCGTGACGAAGGAGGCCGCCGTATGACCACCACCAGCAACAACACGGGCAATCTGCTCGAACTCCAGGGCGTGCACACGCACATCGGCGCGTACCACATCCTGCACGGTGTGGATCTGGCCGTGCCCAAGGGCCAGCTCACCATGCTGCTGGGCCGCAACGGCGCGGGCAAGACGACCACGCTGCGCACCATCATGGGCCTGTGGCATGCGTCCAAAGGCTCGGTCCACTTTGCAGGCAAAGACATCACGGCGCTGAACACCCCGCAGATCGCGGGCATGAACATCGCCTACGTGCCCGAGAACATGGGCATCTTCGCCGACCTCACGGTGAAGGAAAACATGCTGCTGGCCGCCCGCAGCGCGCGCAATGCCGCGCAGATGGACGAGGCGCGGCTGCAGTGGATCTTCAAGCTCTTCCCCGCCGTGGAGAAGTTCTGGAACCACCCGGCCGGCAAGCTCAGCGGCGGGCAAAAGCAGATGGTGGCCGTGAGCCGCGCCATCGTCGAGCCGCGCGACCTGCTCATCGTGGATGAGCCCAGCAAAGGCCTGGCGCCCGCCATCATCAACAACATGATCGAGGCGTTCGACCAGCTCAAAAAGAGCGGCGTGACCATCCTGCTGGTCGAGCAGAACATCAACTTTGCCAAGCGGCTCGGCGACACCGTGGCCGTGATGGACAACGGCCAGGTGGTGCATGCAGGCAGCATGGCTGCGCTGGCCGAAGACGAAGCACTGCAGCGCTCGCTGCTGGGGTTGGCACTATGAGTTTTGCACCAGATTTCAAGCCTTTTGGGCTGCTAGCGCTTGATGGTAAAGCGCTAGAAGCTATTAAAAATGTAGCAAATGCGCAGATGTCGCATGGTATGCAAGGAGGCCGGGCATGAGCACCGTCACCCGCGACTTCGACTGGAAGCCCCTGGCCCTGGTGCCCGCGCTCGCGCTGCTGGTGCTGCCCTTCATCGGCTCACCCAGCACCTGGCTCACGCTCACCGTGGCGGGCCTGGCGATGGGCATGATCATCTTCATCATCGCCTCGGGCCTCACGCTGGTGTTCGGCCTGATGGACGTGCTCAACTTCGGCCACGGCGTGTTCATTGCCTTGGGCGCCTTCGTGGCCACCAGCGTGCTGGGCGCCATGGGCGACTACACCCAAAGCGCTGACCTGTGGCGCAACCTGATGGCCGTGCTGCCCGCCATGCTGGTGGCCATGGCCGTGGCGGGGGCCGTGGGCCTGGCGTTCGAGCGCTTCATCGTGCGGCCCGTGTACGGCCAGCATTTGAAGCAGATCCTCATCACCATGGGAGGCATGATCATTGGTGAAGAACTCATCAAGGTCATCTGGGGCCCCGCGCAGATTCCGCTGCCGCTGCCCGAAGCCATGCGCGGTTCGCTGCTGGTGGGCGACGCCGCCATCGAAAAATACCGCCTGATCGCCGTGGCGGTGGGCCTGGTGGTCTTCGGCGTACTGGCCTGGACGCTGTCGCGCACCAAGGTGGGCCTGCTTATCCGCGCTGGCGTGCAAGACCGCGAGATGGTGGAGAGCCTGGGCTACCGCATCCGCCGCCTGTTCGTGGGCGTGTTCGTGGTGGGCTCGGCCCTGGCGGGCCTGGGCGGCGTGATGTGGGGGCTTTACCAGCAGAACGTGATCCCGCAGATGGGCGCACAGGTCAATGTGCTGATCTTCATCGTGATCATCATCGGAGGCCTCGGCAGCACGGGTGGCGCGCTTATTGGCGCGCTGCTGGTGGGGCTGATGGCCAACTACACCGGCTTCCTAGTGCCCAAAGTGGCGCTGTTCTCCAACATCGCGTTGATGGTGGCCATCTTGCTGTGGCGACCCCAGGGCGTCTATCCGGTCGCTAACCGCTGAGGAAACAAGACCATGTTGAACCGTCTTCTTTCCAACGACTACCCGCGCAGCAAGGTGCTGGCGGTGATCCTGGTGGCTATCCTCATCGGGCTGGCGTTTGCCCCGTTCCTGTTCCCGGGCGTCAAGGCGCTGTCGGTGGCGGCAAAGGTGCTGATCTTTGTGGTGCTGGTCGCCAGTTTTGACCTGCTGCTGGGCTACACCGGCATCGTGAGCTTTGCGCACACCATGTTCTTTGGCATCGGGGCCTATGGCATCGCGGTGGCCACCACGCGCCTGGGGCCCACCTGGACGGCGCTGGGCGTGGGCATTGGCGGTGCGCTGCTGCTGTCCCTGCTGCTGTCGCTCGCGGTGGGGCTGTTCTCGCTGCGCGTGCGTGCCATCTTCTTTGCCATGATCACGCTGGCCGTGGCGGCGGCGTTCCAGACGCTGGCCTCGCAGCTGTCGGACATCACCGGCGGTGAAGACGGCCTGACCTTCAAGGTCCCCGAATTCCTGTCGCCCAGTTTCGAGCCCTTCGAAGAGCCCTTTCTGGGCGTGACCATCGACGGGCGCCTGATCTGCTACTACCTGCTGTTCGTCACCGCCGTGGCGCTGGTGCTGGCCCTGCTGCGCATCGTCAACTCGCCCTTTGGCCGCGTGCTGCAGGCCATCCGCGAGAACGAATTCCGTGCAGAGGCCATTGGCTACCGCGTGGTGGTGTACCGCACCACATCGAGCGTGCTGTCTGCCCTGTTCGCCACGCTGGCGGGTTGCATGCTGGCGCTCTGGCTGCGCTACAACGGGCCGGACACTTCGCTGAGCTTCGAAATCATGATGGACTGCCTGCTCATCGTGGTGATCGGTGGCATGGGCACCATCTATGGCTCTGCCATCGGGGCGGTGCTCTTCCTGGTGGCGCAAAGCTACCTGCAAGACTTGCTGCGGCTAGGCAGCGAGGCTGCCACGGGTCTGCCCTGGCTGTCGGCATTGCTCTCGCCTGACCGCTGGCTGCTGTGGCTGGGCGTGCTCTTCGTCCTTTCGGTCTATTACTTCCCTACCGGTGTGGTGGGGCGCCTGCGCGCGGCAGCTGCGCGCAAGGCGGCGTGAACGTCCCCGGCCGCGCCGGGTGACCGGCGTGGCCTGGGTGTGTGGGTGAGCTGCGCAACAAGAAGCAAAGAAAAACTCCAGGAGACAAGCACATGAAGATGAACATCAAGACCCCCCGTTTCCGTCCCGTTTCTCGTCCCCTTTCTCATCCGTTCCTGCCCGCAGCGCTGGCCGCTGCGGTGCTGGCTGCCTGCGGTGGCAGCAGTGGCGACAGTGCCGCCCCCAACACCAAGCCCGGCTACCTGGGCGCCATCAGCGAGACCACGTACGACGGCGCCAGCAATGACCTGCTCACGGCGGGCCTGGGCGCCTCGGGCCTGGCCGCCGCCGTGCCCCCCGCGTTTGCCGACCCCCTCAAGCCCACGGCGGCTGAGCTGCGCCGCACCGCCATCCACACCAACTACCGCGCCATGCTCGACATGACGGCGGCCGGCGGCTACGGCACGCTCTACGGCCCCAATGTGGATGCGCAAGGCAAGGTCACCACCGGTGAGGGCAAGGTGCCCGGCACCGAATACATCGCGTTTGCCGACGACGGAACGGGCCGCAAGAACGTCACCCTCATGGTGCAGGTGCCCACCAGCTTCGACCCCAAGAAGCCCTGCATGATCACCGCCACCACCTCGGGCTCGCGCGGCGTGTATGGCGGCATCTCCACGGGCGAGTGGGGCCTCAAGAAGGGCTGCGCTGTGGCGTACTCCGACAAGGGCACGGGCGGCGCGCCGCACGACCTCATGAACGACACCGTGCCGCTGATCGACGGCACGCGCACCACGGCCACCGCAGCGGGCAAGAACGCAGCCTTCAACGCGGGTCTCACGGCCACCGAGCTGGCCGCCTTCAACACCGCCACACCCAATCGCTTTGCGTTCAAGCACGCGCATTCGGGCCAGAACTCTGAAAAGGATTGGGGCACCACCACCTTGCAGGCCGTGGAGTTTGGCTACTACGTGCTCAACCAGCGCTACGGCGCCACCGACACAGCGGGCCAGCGCCTCAAGACGCTGACCCCGGCCAACACCATCGTGATTGCGTCCAGCATCTCCAACGGCGGTGGCGCGGCCATTGCGGCGGCCGAGCTGGACACGCAGGGCCTGATCAGCGGCGTGGCCGTGTCCGAGCCTGCCATCGAGATGCCCGCCAACCCCGGCGTCACGGTGCGCCGTGGCAGCGCCGATGTGGCCGTCACGGGCAAGACGCTGGTGGACTTCACCACCTATGCCAACCTCTACCAGGCCTGTGCGTCGCTCGCGCCCTCGGTCAGCACCAGCCCTTTTGCGGCGGCGTTTGCGGCCGGGTTTGCCAGCGCTGCGTTGCCCATCGCGCCCAACCGCTGCGCGTCGCTCAAGGCGGCAGGTTTGCTCACAGCCAGCACCACGGCCGCGCAGGCCGAAGAGGCTTTGCAAAAGCTGCGGGCCTATGGCTGGGAACCCGAGTCCAACGACCTGCATGCCTCCATGGCCGCGTTTGAAGTGTCCCCCGCCGTGGCCGTGGCCTTTGCCAACGGCCTCTCGCGCGCCAGCGTGCAAGACAACCTCTGCGGCTTCAGCTACGCCGCCACCGCGGCCACTGGCGGGGTCACCCCGCTGGCCGCCGCTGCATTGCCAGGCATGTTTGCCACCGGCAACGGCGTGCCTCCCTCGGGCGGCATCAACCTGGTCAACAACCTTGGCAAGTTCGGGCCCGCGCGAGACTTTCTGTCGTTCTCGGACGCCGGTGTAGCCGACTGGAACCTGAGCGGCGCGCTGTGCCTGCGCAACCTCGTCACGGGCAATGACGCCGCCGCCAAGAAGCTGCAGGCCGGTGTTCAGGAAACCCGCCGCAACGGCAACCTGCGTGGCAAGCCCACCGTCATCGTGCACGGCCGCGCCGACGCACTGCTGCCGGTGAGCCACACCTCGCGCCCCTATGCCGCGCTGAACAAGAAGGTCGAAGGCGCCGCCAGCAAGCTCAGCTATGTGGAAGTGGCCAACGCCCAGCACTTCGACAGCTTCATAGGCCTGCCCACGGTGCTGCCGGGCTATGACAGCCGCTACGTGCCGCTGCATGTGTACCTGAACCACGCGCTCGACGCCGTGTACGACCACCTCGCCAGCGGCAAGGCGCTGCCCGCCAGCCAGGTGGTGCGCACCGTGCCGCGCGGCGGCACACCGGGCAGCGCCCCGGCCATCACCGCCGCCAACGTGCCGCCGCTGGCTACCACGCCTGCTGCCGCCAACGCCATCGCCATCACGGCGGGCGCCATTGCCATCCCCGACTGACCCAAGGAGCTTTGCCAGACGACACACCGTCACCGCCGCCCACCGGGCACGCGTGGGGGCCATCGGCCCTTGCGCCGCCCGTGGGCGCGGCTGCAAGCAACACAAACAGGGGATGAACCGAATGGACAAGGTCAAGACATGGAGCCGCCGTGCGGCGGCAGCACTGGCGGTGCTGTGGGGCGGGGCCACGGCGCCCTCGCTGCACGCCGCCGAGATTGTGGTGGGGCAGGTGGCACCGCTCACCGGCGTGCTGGCCAGCACTGGCGCACAGATGGTGCTGGGCGGCAAGATCTACTTTGACTGGGTGAACGCCCAGGGCGGCGTGCACGGCGCGACCATCCGCCAGGAGGTGGCCGACGACGCTTACAAGGTGGCCGACACCGTGAAGCTCACCCGCGAGATGCTGGCCAAGCCCGAGGTGGTGGCGCTGTATGGCTTTGCGGGCACGGCCAACATCACCCAGCTGCTGGCCGACGGCGTGCTGGAGCAAGGCGGCGCCGCGCTGGTGGCGCCCTACACAGGGGGCGAATCGCTGCGCAACCCGTTCAACCCCTGGATCTTTCATGTGCGCGCAGGTTATGTGGACGAAACCGAGCACATGGTGCAGCAGCTCACCACCCTGGGCATGAACCGTGTGGCCGTGATGTACCAGGACGACGGTTTTGGCAAGGCGGGCCTGGCGGGGGTCGAGGCGGCCCTCGCTAAGCGCAACCTCAAGCTCGTGGTAGCAGCAGGCTACGAACGCAATACCGACAAGGTCGATGAAGCCGTCAAGGCCATCAAGGCCGCCGATGTGCACGCGGTCATCATGATTGCGGTGAACAAGCCCGCGGCGGCCTTCATCCAGCGTTACCGCGAGCAGGGCGGCGGCGCGCAGCTGTACAACATCTCGGTGGTGGACCCGACCGAGCTGGTCAAGCTGGCGGGCCTGAAAAACGCGCACGGCCTGGGCATCAGCCAGGTGGTGCCTTACCCCTACCGGCCCCAGTTGCCAGTGGTGCGCGAATACCAGTCACTGCTCAAGAAATACGCCCCCGAGGCCGAGGTCAACTACACCAGCTTCGAGCAGTTTCTGGGCGCCAAGGTGCTGGTCGAGGCCCTGCGCCGTGCCGGGCCCGCGCCCACGCACGCCAAGGTCGTCAAGGCGCTGGAGTCGCTGCAAAGCTTTGACCTCGGCGGCATCACGCTGGGCTACTCCCCCACCAACCGCATCGGCTCACGGTATGTCGAGGTCACTGTCATTGGCAGCAATGGTCGCCTCATGAAGTGAGCCGCCGATCCTTTTTTATTCTCTGTTCCACAAGGTCGCCATCATGTCCCCCACCTCGCGCTACCTCACCTGCGCTGGCTATGAAATCCACACCACGGAGTGGGGTGCGCCCGACGCGCCGGTGGTGATTGCCTGGCACGGCCTGGCGCGCACCGGGCGCGACATGGACCCCCTGGCCGCCCACCTGGCGTCACGCTACCGCGTGATCTGCCCCGACACCCTGGGCCGAGGCCTGAGCCAGTGGGCGCGTGCACCGCAGGACGAATACCGGCTCTCGTTCTACGCGCGCATTGCGGCCGATCTGTTCGACCAACTGGGTGTCGAGAAAGCGCACTGGGTGGGCACTTCGATGGGCGGGGCCATCGGCACCGTGTGCGCCTCGGGTTTGTTCGAGCCGCAGCTCAAGGGCCGCATCCAGAGCCTGCTTCTCAACGACAACGCCCCGCGCCTGGCCGACGCCGCGCTGGAGCGCATCAAGGCCTACGCAGGCCACCCGCCCGCGTTCGACACCGTGCGGGAGCTGGAGGCGTTCTTCCGGCAGGTCTACACGCCCTACGGCTGGCTCAGCGATGCGCAGTGGCGCCTGCTGACCGAGAGCAGCACCCGCCGCCTGCCCGACGGCCGCGTGACGCCGCATTACGACCCGGCCATGGTGCAGCAGTTCACCCACCACACCAACGACTACCTGATCTGGGACCACTACGACGCACTCGACATCCCCGTGTTGTGCCTGCGTGGCGAAGAGTCGGACCTGGTGCTGCGCGACACCACCGCCGAGATGCTGACCCGGGGCCCCGGCGCACGTGGCCTGGCGCAGGTGGTGGAGGTGCCCGGCTGCGGCCACGCGCCCGCGCTCAATGTGCCGGAGCACTACGCACTGGTGGATGGCTTTCTGGCCCGCGCATCCTGAGCGGACAGCGGGGAGCTGCGCAGCGTTGAACGGGAGGGCGCGGCGCAGTACATTGGGCTCAGTCCACTGAACCCGTTGCCATGAAACCTCTGCTGCTCATCGCCTCGCACCTGCTCACCCTGGTCATCGGGTTTGCGCTGGGTGTGTATGTGCTGCCGATCCTGATCGCGCCCGACGCCCCCACGCTGCAGCAAATCCAGTCAAGCCAGCCCGCTGCGCAATGGACTGCCGCCTTCCGCCGTGACCTGAAAGACAGCGACGCCCTGCACTGGGGCGAAGGCGCCGTGTCCATCAGCCCGCAGGCCATCAGCCTGGTGGGCAAGCTGGCCCCGGGGCCGGACTACAAGCTCTACCTGTCGCCCGAGTTTGTCGAGACCGAGGCAGACTTCAAGCGCCTCAAGCCCCAGATGTCGCGTGTTGGCGATGTGAAGACGTTCAACAACTTCATCGTCCCGTTGCCGCAGGGCGTGGACCCGGCCAAGTTCAACACCGTGATCGTGTGGTGCGAAACCTTCAGCGAGTTCATCACCGCTGCGAAGTACCAATAACCAGGGGAGGGACGAAAGCAGGTGTCACTGGCCGATCTGCGCCAGCGCAGCCTGCAGCCCCGCCAGTCCGCCCACGCGCTGGTTGTTGATAAAGATCTGTGGCATCTGCCGCACCGAAGGCCCGCACTTGGCATAAAACGCCAGGCGCTCGGCCTCGTCGTCGATCTTGATTTCTTCAAAAGGCAGCGAACGCGACTGCAGCAGCTTCTTGGCCGAATCGCATTGGGGGCAGGCGGATTTGGAGTAAACGGTGATTTGAAAAGTCATGGGCAGAGTTTACGGGTGGCCCATGGCAAGCGCCCGCGCCGGGCTTTCGCCACAACAGCGCTGGTGGTGGCAGAATACCAATTGGTTTGTTTTGTGACCAATTGGTAATTTATGCCTTCCTTTCTATCCTGCTTCCGCCGCTGCGCCTGGTTGGGGCTGGCCGTGGCGATGCTTGCCTTGAGTGGCTGCTCGTCCACCCGCCCGCCCGAGGGCATCACGCCCGTCACCCCGTTTGACCTGGCCCGCTACGAGGGCCGCTGGTACGAAGTGGCCCGGCTGGACCATTCGTTTGAACGCGGCATGACGGACGTGAGCGCCACCTACCAGCGCCAGGCGGACGGCAGCGTGCGCGTGCTCAACCGGGGTTTTGACACAGGCAAAAACGACTGGCGCCAGGCAGAGGGCAAGGCCCTGTTCACGGGCGATGCCAACATCGCCTCGCTCAAGGTGTCGTTCTTTGGCCCGTTCTACGGCGGCTACCACGTGGCCGCGCTGGATGCCAACTACCAGTGGGCGCTGGTGGTGGGGCCGGACCGCAGCTACTGCTGGATCCTGTCGCGCACCAAGCAGCTGCCCCCTGGTGTGCGCGAACAACTCATCGCCCGTGCACAGGCCCTGGGCATCGACACCCAGGCGCTGATCTGGGTGACCCACGAACGAACCGACCCACAACCATGAGCCTTGCTACGCCACAAACCATCGCCGTCATTGGCGCAGGCCTGGCAGGCTTGTCGTGCGCGCAGGCGCTGCTGCAGGCGGGCCACACGGTGCATGTATTTGACAAAGCCCGTGGCCCCTCGGGCCGCATGAGCACCCGCCGCGCCGAAGATGACAACGGCCCCTGGCAGTGCGACCACGGCGCCCAATATTTCACCGCCCGCGACCCGGCCTTTCGCGCCGAGGTGGCCCGCTGGCAGCAGGCCGGTGTTGCGGCTTTGTGGGATGCCCGGCTGGCCAGCTTTGACGGTACCGCCTGGTCCAACCCAGCGACACCGCTGGAGCGGTTTGTGGGCACCCCGCGCATGACGTCGCCCGCCGCCTGGCTGGTGCAGCACCTGGGCGAGCCTGCGCTGGCGCAGTGGCAAACCACCGTGCAGCGGCTGGACCACACCGAGGGCGGGTGGGCCATCACCTCGGCAGAACATGGCCTGCACAGCCCGCGTTACAGCGCAGTGCTGCTGGCCGTGCCCGCCCCGCAGGCCGTGCCCTTGCTGGCCCCAGTGTCCCCCGCAGGCGCCGCCTTGGCCGCCAGCGCACGCATGCGTGGCAGCTGGGCGGTGATGCTGCGCTACGCCAGCCCCGTGGCCCTGCCGTGGGAAGGTGCGTTCATCAACACCGGCCCCCTGCGCTGGGTGGCGCGCGACAGCAGCAAACCCGGCCGCACGGGGCAAGAAACCTGGCTGCTGCACGCCAGCCCCGAATGGAGCGAGGCCCACATCGAAGAAAGCGCCGAGGCGGTCACCACCGCACTGCTCACTGCCTTTGCCGCCCTGGGTGGCCCCGCACCTTTGGCCGCCACCGCCCACCGCTGGCGCTATGCCGACACCGAACCCGCGCTCATGCAGGGCAGCTGGTGGGATGCGCAAATGCGCCTGGGCCTGTGTGGCGACTGGCTCCATGGCGGCAAGGTGGAAGGCGCGTGGCTCAGCGGGCGTGCGCTGGCGCAGCAGGTGTTGCTGCCTGCGTAACCCACCCGCAAGTCCGCCATGCGCATGCGCAAGAAATCAGACTTTCCGCAAAAGCAGTGCTTGCAATGCGGCCTGCCCTTCACCTGGCGCAAGAAGTGGGAGAAGGTGTGGGACGAGGTGAAGTACTGTTCGGACCGCTGCCGCAGCGAACGCAAACGCACCGGCAAGGGCGCGGGGGAGGGCGCCACATGAGCACGGTGCTGTTCTGGTTTCGTAATGACCTGCGCCTGCACGACCAGCCCGCGCTGCGCGCAGCGCTCACCAGCGGGGCCACACACCTGCTGCCCGTGGTGTGCCTGCCCGCACTTGAAGAATCCACGCCATGGGGCTTTGCCCGTGTGGGGGCACACCGCCGCGCCTTTACCGCTGCAGCACTGCGCGGGCTACATCAACAGACGAGTCCACTGGGCAACCCGCTGCTCATCTGCCAGGCGCCGCCCACTACCGCCCTGCCACAACTGGCCCAGGCCGTGGGGGCCACCACCGTGGTGTGCGAAGACATTCCCGCCCCTTACGAACAGGCGGAAGTCGCCGCCCTGCGCGCGGCAGGCCTGCAGGTGCGTAGCGTATGGCACAGCAGCCTGCTGCACCCGGCCGACATGCCCTGGCCTGCTTCTGACCTGCCCGGTGTGTTCACCAGCTTCCGCCAGAAGGTCGAGCGTGCAGGCATCACCCCCGCTGCACCACTGCCAGCACCCGCCCTGCTGCTGCCGCCGCCCCAAGTGCCTGCGCCCGTGTTGCAAGCCGTGGGGGCAGAGCAGGGCGCTGCCAGCATCCAGCAACCCACACCGCCCCAGGGCAGCGATGCGCGCTCGTCCTTCCCCTACGGCACGCCTGCTTGCGATGGCTGCGAGGCCGCCGCGCTGGCCCACCTGGCGCAGTACCTTGCCCGCAAGCTGCCCCACAGCTACAAGGCCACGCGCAACGGGCTCACGGGGCTCCATTACTCCAGCAAGTTCTCGCCCTGGCTGGCCACGGGGGCACTCTCGCCGCGCCAGATCTATGCCGATCTAAAAACCTTTGAGCGCGACCACGGTGCCAACGATGGCACCTACTGGCTGTGGTTTGAGCTGCTGTGGCGCGACTACTTTCGGCTGCTGCACCTGCAATACGGCGCGGCGTTGTACCGGGCGCGTGGGCTGTCAGAACTGCCGCCCGCCCCACACAACCCGCGCGGCTTTGACCACTGGTGCCGGGGAGATACGGGCGAGCCGCTGGTCGATGCCGCCATGCGTGAGCTGGCTGCCACCGGGTATCTCAGCAACCGCCTGCGCCAGGTGGTGGCCAGTTACCTCATCTACGACCTGCACAGCGACTGGCGCGCTGGCGCCGCGTGGTTTGAATCGCAACTGGTGGACTACGACGTGTACAGCAACCAGGCCAACTGGCTCTACATCGCCGGGCGCGGCACCGACCCGCGCGGGGGCCGCCGCTTCAACCCCACCAAGCAGGCGCAAGACCACGACGCCGACGGCAGCTACCGCCGCATGTGGGGCACGCTATGAGCACGCCACAACCCCACACGCCACAGGGCGCCCACACCCTGCGCCTGCTGCTGGGCGACCAGCTCAACCCCGAACATTCGTGGTTTGCCACACAGGATGAAGGCGTGGTCTACGTGCTGATGGAAGTGCGGCAAGAGACCGACTATGTGCTGCACCACGCGCAAAAAATCCTCGCCATCTTTGCCGCCATGCGCGACCTGGCCCGCCACCTGCGCGAGGCGGGGCACCGCGTGCGCTATGTGGCGATTGACGACGCCAGCAACCGCCAGTCGATGCCCGACAACCTGGCCGCCCTCATGGCCCACTACGGCGCGCAAACGCTGCAATACCAGCACCCTGACGAATGGCGGCTGGACGAGCAATTGCGCACCTGGGGTGCAGAGCAACCCTTTGCCGTGCAGTCCGTCAGCAGCGAGCACTTCTACACCACCCGCACCGAAATGGCCGAGGTGTTCCAAGGCCGCAAGCAGTGGCTCATGGAGCACTTCTACCGCCGCATGCGCCAGCGCCACGGCGTGTTGATCGACGAGGCTGGCGAGCCCGAAGGCGGCCAGTGGAACTACGACCACGACAACCGCAAGCCCTGGCCAGATACCAAGGACGCGCCCGCATTGCCGCCCGACGCCCGCCCCACGCACGACCACAGCGCCCTGTGGGCCACAATCCAGGCCGCAGGCGTGCAAAGCTTTGGCAACCCGCAGGCCCATGCGCTGCGCTGGCCACTGGACCGGGCCGAGGCACTGGTGTGGCTCGACCACTTCATCACCACCACGCTGCCGCACTTTGGCGCGTACGAAGACGCCATGAGCACGCAGAGTGCGCGGCTGTTTCACTCCCTGCTGTCCTTCGCGCTCAACACCAAAATGCTGCGTCCGCACGAGGTAGTGCAGCGCGCCCAAGCCGCTTACCACGAAGGCACTGCGCCCCTGCCAGCGGTGGAGGGCTTTGTCCGCCAGATCCTCGGCTGGCGCGAATATGTGCGCGGCATCTACTGGGCCCACATGCCCGGCTACGACGAGCGCAACGCCCTGGGCCACAGCACACCACTGCCCGAGTGGTTCTGGACGGGCCAGACCCGCATGCGCTGCATGCAGCACGCCGTGGGCCAGTCGCTGGAGCATGCGTATGCCCACCACATCCAGCGCCTCATGGTCATCGGCAACTTTGCACTGCTGGCGGGGCTTGACCCTGCCGCCGTGCACCGCTGGTACCTGGGCGTGTACATCGACGCCTTTGAATGGGTGGAAGTGCCCAACACCGTGGGTATGAGCCAGTTTGCCGACGGCGGCCTGCTGGCCACCAAACCCTATGTGAGCAGCGCCGCGTACATCGACCGCATGAGCGACTACTGCAAGGGTTGCCAGTACGACAAAAATCAAAAAGTGGGTGAGCGGGCCTGCCCCTACAACGCGCTGTATTGGGATTTTTTTGCGCGCAACGAAGGCACGCTGGGTAGCAACTTCCGCATCGGCATGGTGTACCGCCAGCTGCAAAAGATGCAGGGCCCGCAGCTGGATGCGCTGCGCGAGCATGCGGCCAGCTTGCGCACGCGGCTGGATGCGCTGTAGCCCGCCTGCCGAATCACCCAACGACACCTTCACCGCAGAACCGCGCCATGTCTCAAGCACAACCCGCCGCAATGCCGTTCACTTCTTTGCAATCGCTGCCTGATGGCTACCGCGCCCTCGTCATCGGGGCCACAGGCGCCATCGGCAAAGCCTTCCTCGCCCACCTGCAGGCCGATCCGCGCTGCGCACTGGCCGTGGGTCTGGGCCGCCACACCAGTCCGGCGGTGGACCTGGATGACGAAGCCACCATTGCCGTCGCCGCCCACCAGCTCAAGGACCAGGGCCCGTGGCACTGCATCATCCACGCCGCAGGCCTGCTGCACGGCCCCCACGGCATGCCTGAAAAGCGTTTGGGCCAGTTGAACTACGCGCAGATGGAGGCCACCTTCCGCACCAACACCTTCGGCCCCGCGCTGGTGCTGGCCCACTTTGCCCCGCTGCTGCCCAAGCAGGGGCGCGGCGTGCTGGCTGTGCTCTCGGCCAAGGTGGGCAGCATTGGCGACAACCGCCTGGGCGGCTGGTACAGCTACCGCGCCAGCAAGGCCGCGCTCAACATGCTGGTCAAAACAGCGTCCATCGAAGTGGCCCGCACCCACCCGCAGGCCGTGCTGGTGGCGCTGCACCCGGGCACCGTCAACTCAGCGTTGTCGGCCCCGTTCAACGGCGCAGAAATTGGCCGCCCGGCTGCGGATGCTGCGGGCGACATGCTGTGCGTGCTGGACGGGTTACCGGTGGAGGAAACGGGGTGCTTTTACGCGTACAGCGGCGACAAGCTGCCGTGGTGATAGAGACATTGATTGCTATGGTTTTGATACCGATGGTGCAATACCAGCGTGCGGTAGCAGCCCTTTTTAGGCAACTTTTTTGTGACGTGGCTGTTTTCCGGCTTGCACCAGCCTGGGTGGTTCAGCAAAAAATTCTTGACGCAACCGCATCGAACCAGGTCGCACGGGTGTTTCATGCTGCGTCCATGGAGAATGCCGCATGCTTTCACCCACCTCCCGTGACCTCAACCTGGTCGTCTCCCACACTACAGCCGCTGCCTCTTCCGTGAGTGATTGGGTGGCGCGGCACTATGGCCTGCCAGTGCAGCAGTGCTACCTGATCCGCCGCAACCTCAACGACAACTACGCCGTGCGGGCCGCGGATGGCAGCCGCTACGTGGCGCGGCTTTGTGCCATCCGGCCGCGCGGTGCGTTCAATGTGGATTTTGAAGTTGCGCTGCTGGCCCACCTGCACGCACAGGGTGTGGGAGTGGCCACGCCGGTCCTGGCTGCGAATGGTGCTGCCAGCATTGCCCTACCGTTTCCAGAAGGGCCGCGTGCGCTGGTGCTGTTTCGCCACTGCGAAGGCGCCGTACCCGATACGCCCGAAGACCTGCGCCTGACCGGCGTCACGCTGGCCCAGATTCACAGCGCCGCGCAAAGCTACACAGGCCCCGCAAGCCGCTATGTGCTGGACGGCCACCACCTTGCAGGCCGCACGCTGGACTACCTTGCCGCCCATCCCGAGCTGGACCCTGCCGTGCTCGATGCCTACCGGCAACTGATTGAGCGCCTTCTGAGCGAGCTGGCGGAAGTTGAGGGCACCTTGACCCGCGTGATGTGCCACGGCGACACGCATGGCTTCAACAACCATGTGACCACCGATGCCGGGGGGGGACAGCGCGCCGCCTTCTTCGACTTTGACGACGCCGGGCCAGGGTTCCTGACCTATGACCTGTGTGTGTGGCTGTGGTCGAACCTGCCGCGCAAGGCCCCCATGGAGCCCGACGACGCCTTGCTCAAGCGCTGGCAGCAGTACCTGGCTGGCTACCGCGCGGGGGGCGGCCGTGTCACCGATGCCGACCTCGCCGCCTTGCCCCTGTTCCTGCAGTTGCGGCATCTGTGGAACATGGGGGAGGGCGTGGCGCGCATCCACCACTGGGGCGCCAACATGATGTCTGCCGACTGGATCAAGAAGCAGCTCGATGTGATGGCCGCTTGGGCCCGGCTGCAATTGCCCAACGCCTGATGTTCCCTTGCCCCGCAAGGGTGCTGGGCTCTGCACCCACTTTGCAGCGCCAGTTTGGCTATACCGCCGGATAAGCCCCCGTGCCTCCCGGCCACGCCGTCAGCACCTCAAAGCCGCTGTCTGTCACAGCCACCATGTGCTCCCACTGGGCCGAGAGCGACCGGTCCTTGGTCACCACCGTCCAGCCATCGGCCAGCTCCTTGATCTCGCGCTGGCCTGCGTTCAGCATGGGCTCGATGGTGAAGACCATGCCCGCCTCCAGCCGCAGCCCCTGGCCGCGCCGCCCATAGTGCAGCACCTGGGGCTCATCGTGGTACACCGTGCCAATGCCGTGGCCGCAGTATTCGCGCACCACGCTGAAGTTCTCGCGCTGCGCCACCGTGGCTATGGCGTGGCCCACATCGCCCAGCGTGGCGCCTGGCTTCACCGTGCGGATGCCCGCACACAGCGCCTCGTACGTGGTGCGCACCAGCCGCTGGGCCAGCACGCTGGGCGTGCCCACGCAGAACATGCGGCTCGTGTCGCCGTACCAGCCGTCTTTTTCCACCGCCACATCAATGTTCACGATGTCGCCCTTCTTCAGCATCTGCTGGGGCGAGGGGATGCCGTGGCACACGACATGGTTCACCGAGGTCAGCACCGTCTTGGGGTAGCCCAGGTAGCCCACATTGGCAGGCCGCGCGCCCTGTACGTTCACGATGTGGTCGTGGCACAGGCGGTCCAGCGCTTCGGTGGTCACGCCCGGCACCACATGCGGCTCGATCATCGCCAGCACCTCGGCCGCCAGTTGTGCCGCGCGCCGCGCCATCACCAGTTCTTCGGCCGAGCGGATCGGCACCCCACGGTCAGCGCGGGCCATCAGTGCGGCTGCTTTCTGGTGCGTGCGGTGGGGACCGCGTCTGCAGCAGGCTTGCTGTCCAGCTCACCCCGCGCCGCCAGCGCCACATCCAGCCCACCCGCCAGCTCGGCCCGCACCAGCATCTGGCAAATCTCGCGGTGGTCCAGGTCGGGGTACATCTCGGCCAGCATGCCGACACGCATCCAGTGCTCGGCCTGGGAGTTGATGGAACGGCTCAGCGCCGTGCTGGCCAGACGCAGGTTTTCGTGCATCTGGTCGGAAATTTTGACTATGCCCATGGGGTGCTGCCTTTATGCGAAACGTAATTGAATTGTATATGTTTTGCATATTTTTAAGGCGCCCCAGCATCCAAGTGCAATCACCCGGCCTTGTCTGGCTCGTTCAATGGCAAAGATGTTGGCCCCGCCCGGCTGCCGAAGCTGCGGGAGGGCTTGCTATGGCTGTTAGATGGTTTCGCCGCGTGGCGGGCTAGAGCGATTCATTTAGCACGTTGCTTCGCGAGAACTTCTTTTTCGAGCATGGACGCTCGAGAGTAGATTTCCTTCTGAACAAGTGGCAGCCCCTTTTCGCGAAGAGCGGTTGCCATGTCAGACAGGACTTCGGGAACATTGGACTCGTCGTCCAGAACGTGCCAGAAATTTCGATCGAACGCCAAGGTTGAGTTGCCAAGCTTCTCGTGGATTTCGCTTTGAGAAAGGGTTCGTTCCTGGATGAACCGGAGGCGGGACTGTCGATAGGTCGGTATTGGGTTGCCAGATTCGTGGAGTGGCGGCTTCCCAAAGCCTGGAAAATTCTTGTAGTAGATGTGCAAGGTGCAGCTAAGGCTCTTCCAGTGCTCACCTCGAAATGCTCCAGAGGTGCCAATCTCTGCGAAGTAGATGACCTCATCGGTGTACTTATAAAAGAACTGATCGTGATAGAAGTCCATGCCGCTTTCCTCAAGGAAATGGTTGGCATGCGCATCAAGCACTCGACGAACATATTTCAACTCGGTTGCGCGGCTAGGCATAAGCACCTCTGAGGCAATTTAGACCAGCTGAAGCTGGGGGATATTCCTAAAAAATCCGAGAAACCCCGCAAGCTTTGACCGAGAAAACTATAGCTTGCGTGTGGGTTGGGCCCAGGCCGCTCCAGCGGCGCATTTCAGGCTGTGGCCATGCTGTGAATCATTGCTCGCTTTAGTGACAGAGCCCTACCGCCGGATCAGATACCGGAGCCGCCGATCCCAACTGCGCTGGTCTGGCGATCCATCAACTTCTCAGCCCCCAATCCCAAACTTCCTCACCCGATAAGCCATCGTAGCCCGGCTAATCCCCAACAACCGCCCAGCCAGCGCCACATTCCCCCCCGCACTCTGCAACGCCTGCCGCAGTATCTGCTCTTCCGCCTGGTGCAGCGGTGCCACCACCGGCGCAGCGGCAGGCGCTAGTGCCGCACCGGCCCGCGCACTTGCTGCCGCAGCGGCTTGCGGAACCTGCATCGCAGCAGCCCCCACACCCGCCACCCCGTGCGCATGCAACGTCCCCCCGCTGTTCCCCTGCAAGTGCAGCGACATCACCCCCCCGCCACTTTGCTCACCCCCCGCAAACAGATGGTGCGGCTCAATCGGTTCGCCATCCGTCGCCAAAATCACCGCCCGCTCGATCAGGTTCTGCAACTCGCGGATGTTGCCGGGGAAGGGGTAGTGAAACATGGCCTTCACAGCCGCCTGGCTAAAGCCTGGCACCTGCCGCTGGTGCTTGCGCTGGTAGTGGGCCAGGAAGTGGCTCATCAGCAAGGGGATGTCGTCGCGCCGGTCGCGCAGCGGGGGCAGGTGGATGGGGAAGACGTTGAGGCGGTAGAACAAGTCTTCGCGGAAGGTGCCTTCGCGCACGGCCTGGCGCAGGTCCACGTTGGTGGCGGCCACCAGGCGCACGTCCACGCGCACGGTGCGGGTGCCGCCCACGCGTTCTACCTCGCCTTCTTGCAGGGCGCGCAGCAGCTTGCCCTGGGCCACCAGGCTGAGCGTGCCGATTTCGTCGAGGAAGAGGGTGCCGCCGTGTGCGCGCTCGAACCGGCCGGGGCGCGATGTGCCTGCGCCGGTGTAGGCGCCGCGTTCCACGCCAAAGAGTTCGCTCTCCACCAGCGTTTCAGGGATGGCCGCGCAGTTGATGGCCACAAAGGGCTGGCTGCTGCGCGGGCTGATGCGGTGGAGCATGCTGGCAAACATCTCCTTGCCCACGCCCGATTCGCCGGTGAACAGCACGGTGGCGGCGGTGGGTGCCACGCGCTGCAGCATGTGGCAGGCAGCGTTGAAGGCGGATGAGGCGCCGACCATGGTGGCGCTTGCCGTGGGGTCGGCAGCGGTGCTTGCATTGCTGGATGCCGCCTTGCCCGGTGGCACGCCCAGGTAGGTGGTGCGTGTCTTGGCCCGCGCGCCTTCTGGCATAGAGGTGGGCAGCGTTGCGGGCGGGGTGCCCACAAAGTCCTGGGCGTTCAGGTAGAACAGGTCTTGCTCGGGGTCGTCCCACAGTTCGGCCGATTTGCCCACCACGCGGCAGTGCGCGGCGCCGGAGGATCTGCAGTCCACCTCGCGGAAGACGATCATGCGGCCAAACAAGGTGCTGACGTAGCCGGTGGCGTAGCCCACCTGCATCCAGCAGGCTGGCGAGCCGCCCACCCCGTAGGCGGCGATGTGTTCGTCGTCTTCGCTGGAGTTGTGCCAGATGAACTCGCCGTCGTATTCGCCCAGCTCGGCGTTGTAGCGGGCGTGCACCACCTCCACCTGCACCACGCCCTCCAGCGCGTGCAGGCGCGTGCCGGCCATGGCGGCGGCGGTGGGCTCGGCATCGGGCCACTGCTGGCGCACCAGGCGGGCGTCGCGCGCGCCGCTCACGTAGCCCGCGCGGGTCAGCAGGCCACGCGCCTTGTCCAGGCCAATGCTGTCGATCAGCTCGCGCCGCAGCGAGCCCAGGGCCTCGGAGTGCAGCAGGATCATGCGCTGGTCTTGCAGCCAGATGCGCCCGTCGCCGGGCGAGAAGAACAGGCATTCGCTGATGTCGGCCACCGTGGGGTGGGTGTGCTGGCTGATGCCATGGGTGTCAAACCCGCCCAGGGCGCGGGGGGCTTCGGCAGGCACGGTGCCCAGCAAGGCCTGGCCTTGGCCCACGGCGGTGCGGTGCAGGTCGGCCAGAGAGACGCGGCGCTTCGGCATGGGGACCTCCGGTTGTGGATCAGAAAGTGATCAAAAAGTGATCATTTGATCAATCTTTGCAGTGCTATTTGTTTATGAATGGTAACTATTTGGTGGCAAAAAGTCGCCCGTGCCAGCCGTGTTTTGGCCTAGGGAAAGTCCGTAGCGCGCCCTCTCAAAAAGCCCGTGTTTCAGGCGTTTTGGGGCTTGGTGGCAGGCGGGGCTGGTACGCCCGTTGCAATTTGAGGTCACACCGCCGCAGCCATGCGGTGGGTTTTGATTTCAACCAAGGAGCAATGCAATGGGTGTTTCAGAAAAACCAGGCCTGCTGGACAACCGCCTCTGGGCGGGCAAGGCCTTTGATGGTGCATGGTCTACCGCGCTGAGCACGGCGCGTGATGCGGTGGAGCCTGCCACGGGCCAGGTGCTCAGCCGCGTGGGCATTGCCAGTGCGGCCGACATGCAGGCTGCCATTGGCCGGGCGCAGCAAGCACAGGCCGCGTGGGCGGCCACGGGGCCGCGCGAGCGTGCGGCGGTGTTCTACCGTGCGGCCAGCATTTTTGAGCAGCACTTTGACGAGCTGGCCATGGCGGTCGCCCGCGAAACCGGCGGCATCGTGCCCAAGGGCCAGCACGAGGTGCGCGAGGCCATCACGCTGTGCCACCTGGCTGCAGCCCTGCCCATGCAGGCCCAAGGCCAGGTACTGCCCAGCACGCCGGGGCGCCTGTCGATTGCGCGGCGAGTGCCGCACGGCGTGGTGGGCGTGATCTCGCCATTCAACTTCCCGCTCATCCTGGGCCTGCGCTCGGTGGCCCCGGCGCTGGCGCTGGGCAACGCGGTGGTGCTCAAGCCCGACACGCGCACGCCAGTCAGCGGCGGCTTCATCATGGCCCGCGTGTTTGAAGAGGCCGGCCTGCCCAAGGGCTTGCTGCAGGTGGTGCCCGGCGATGCCGAGGCGGGCGAGGCGCTGGTGGTGGACGAGCGCGTGCCCATGATCGCCTTCACCGGCTCGCCCACGGTGGGCCGCCGCATTGGCGCGCTGGCCGGGCAGCACCTCAAGAAGGTATCGCTGGAGCTGGGTGGGGCCAACAACCTCATCATTCTGGAAGACGCCGACCTGGATGCCGCCGCCAGCGCCGCCGCGTTTGGCGCGTGGTTCCACCAGGGGCAGATCTGCATGGCATCCAACCGCATCCTGGTGCACGAGTCGATTGCCGAAGGCATCCTGCAACGCATGGTGGGCAAGGCCACGCACCTGCCCGTGGGCGATGGCGCCAGCGGCCAAGTGGCCCTGGGGCCGATGATCGACGCCAAACAGCTGCAACGCTTCGACAAGCTCATCAAGGACAGCGTGGCCCAGGGCGCCAAGCTCGAAGCAGGCGGCACCTACGAAGGCCTTGGCTACAAGCCCACGGTGCTCTCGGGCGTCAAGCCCGGCATCCGTTCGTTTGACGAAGAGCCTTTTGGCCCCGTGGCCAACCTCGTCACCTTCCGCACCGACGACGAAGCGGTGCAACTGGCCAACACCAGCCAGGGCGGCCTGGCTGCTGCCGTCATCAGCCCCAGCGTGGGTCGCGCCATGGCCATCGGCCATCGGCTGCGCGCGGGCATGGTCCACATCAACGACCAGACAGTGAACGACGAGTGCACCAACCCTTTTGGCGGCCCTGGCGTGGGCGGCAACGGGGGCAGCGTGGGCGGTCCGGCGGACATTGATGAATACACGCAGTGGCAGTGGATCACCGTGAAGGACGCGCCACCCGCATTCCCGTTCTGACATCGCAAGCCCTCGGCGCGGTTGGGCCGCTCCGAGGGCTTGTGCCCCCCCACAAAAATCAGGAGACAACTTTCATGACCCTACACAACAAAACCATCGTCGTCACCGGCTGCTGCTCCGGCATCGGCGCAGACTTTGCCAAGCTTGCCCGCCAGCAGGGCGCCCGCGTGATCGGTGTGGACCGCAATGCGCCCACGCTCACGCTCGACGGCTTTGTGCAGGTGGATTTGGGCGACCCGGCCGCCATCAACGATGCCGTGGCGCAACTGCCTGCCAAGGTGGATGCGCTGGCCAACATTGCGGGCGTGCCGGGCACATCGCCCGCCGAGCTGGTCGGCCGCGTCAACTACCTGGGCCTGCGGCACTTCACACACCGCGTGCTGGAACGCATGGGCGAGGGCGGCTCCATCGTCAATATCTCTTCCATCCTGGGGGCAGAGTGGCCGCAGCGCCTGGAGCTGCACCGCGCACTGGGCGCCACTACCAGCTTTGAAGCAGGCGCCAAGTGGCTGGCTGCGCATCCCGTGCCGCAGGAGACCTGCTACCAATATTTCAAGGAAGCGCTGATCGTGTGGACGTACACCCAGTCGCAAAAGATCTTCATGGAGCGCGGCGTGCGCATGAACTGCGTGGCCCCCGGCCCGGTGTTCACGCCCATCCTGGGCGACTTTGTGCAGATGCTGGGCCAGGAGCGGGTGGAGAAAGACGCCCACCGCATGAAGCGCCCGGCTTTCAGTGACGAAGTGGCGCCGGTGATCGCCTTCCTGTGCAGCGACGCGGCACGCTGGGTGAGCGGCATCAACCTGCCGGTGGATGGCGGGCTCGCCTCCACCTACCTCTGAGCGAAGGGGCCACACATGTCCGCACAACAGCTTGAGGCCATCTTGCAGATGGCCGCGCAAAACCCGCCGCCACCACAAGCCACCCCCGCGCAGCTGCGTGCGTGGTTTGACGCCAGCAACTCGCAGATGCCCCTCGCCCAGGGGCTTCCCATCCAGACGCTGCGCATCCCCAACGGGGCGGGCGGCACCATGGCGGCGGAGCTGCTGAGCACGCCGCAGGCGGACCCCCGCAGGCTGGTCATCTACTACCACGCGGGTGGCTTTGTGTTCGGCTCGCTCACATCACACCGGGCGCTGTGCTCGTACCTGGCGCAGTTCAGCGGCGCACAGGTGCTGAACGTGGACTACCGCCTGGCACCAGAGCACCCGGCCCCCGCAGCACACGACGATGCGCTGGCGGCCTACCAGTGGGCGCTGGCCAACGGCTATGCCGCTTCGGCCATCGCGCTGATGGGTGACTCGGCGGGCGGTAACCTGGCCTTGTCCACGGCGGTGCGTGCCCGCAACCAGGGCCTGCCCCTGCCTGCGGCCATCGTGGCCTTGTCGCCCGCGCTGGACCTGGCGTCCGAAGGTGCGTCCCACCACACGGTGGACGACCCGTTCATCACGCGCGAGCTCATGGGCTTTTTCAACGCCATGTACGTGCCCGGTGGCGATGTGCGTTCACCCACAGTCACGCCGTTCTACAGCGCCGATCTGCAAGGGTTGCCCCCTGTGCAACTGCAAGTGGGCGGCTGGGAACGCCTGCGCGACGACGCCGTGACCATGGCCGCCCGCTTGAAGGCGGCGGGCGTGCAAGCGGACTGCACCGTGTGGGACGGCATGGTGCATTGCTGGCAGCTTTTTGCGCCCGCGTTGGATGAAGCGCTGGCCTCGCTGGAGCAGGCGGGCCGGTTCATTGCCGCGCACCAGCGCACGGCGGTGGCGGCTGCTGCATAGCGCAGCGGCGTCCTCCAGCCCCAACCACCCCAGGGCCGACGCACCGGCCGCGCCCCACCGGCACAGGCCGGGGCGCGAGCCTGCGCGCCACCCAGCCATGGCCTGCGCGGAGCCACAGAAAACCGATCGACATAACAACGAGGAGACAAACGACATGAAAACACTGCAGAGACTGAAAGCATCGCCCCCCAAAACAAGCCGCCTGGCGCTGCTGGCCCTGGCCAGCACGCTGTGCACAGCGGCCTTCGCCACCGAGGGCGGGGGCTCCACCTACCCGCTAGGCACTGAGAACTTCGTGGCAGGCGCTGCGCCGCCGCCCGGGCTGTATGTGCTGGAGTACGTCAACTACTACACCACCAGCCGCGTGAACGATGGCCAGGGAAACGCCGTGCCCATCCCCGGTTTCAAGGTGCGGGCCGCCGCCGCTGCCACGCGCCTGATCTGGATCACCCCCCAGCAGGCGCTGGGCGGCCATGTGGCGGCCCACGCCATCTTCCCGCTGGTGGATCTGTCGGTGCGAGCCGGGGGCGCGAGCGATTCGCGCACCGGACTGGGCGATGTGACGGTGGGGGGCTCGGTGGCCTGGCACCACTCCCCGCAGCTTCACAGCGTGCTGGGGCTCGATGCCGTGCTGCCCACCGGGGCGTATGACCGCACACGCCAGGCCAACATTGGGCGCAACTACCTGTCGCTGCAGCCCCTGGGCGTGCTGACCTGGATGGACCCCAGCGGCTTCAACGGCGACGTGAAAACCACCCTCAACTTCAACCGCACCAACAGCGACACCAACTACCGCTCGGGCCGTGAACTCATCGTGGACTACGCCGCAGGCTGGGGCCTGGGCAATGGCTGGGTGGTGGGTGTGGGCGGCTATGTCTACCGGCAGTGGAGCGACGACAAGGTGGGCGGTGTGGCGCTGGCGGGCTCGCGTGGCCGCAGCCAGTCCATCGGCCCCTCGGTGCGATACGCCAATGGCAAGGGCTGGCTCATCACCGCCAAGGTCGAGAAGGAGTTCGGCGTGCGCAACCGCGCGCAGGGCTCGCAGTTCTGGCTCAAGACCACCATCCCTTTCTGAAATTTCAACGAATCGCTGGAGACATATTCCATGACAACCAACACTCCTGAATCCACTGTGGCCGCCTCAGACATTGCGCAGGTCGTATCCTGCACCATCTCGCGCCGTGGGCTAATCGCTGCTGCAGGCGCTGGTGGCCTGGCGCTGGGTGCCGGCCCGCTGTGGGCCCAGGCCGCAGGCGCCGCGCCCGTGCTCAAGGTCGGCTTCATCAGCCCACGCACCGGCCCGCTGGGCGCGCTGGGCGAAACCGACACCTTCATCCTGGCCCAGGTGCGCAAGACGCTGGCTGCAGGCCTGACCATTGGCGGTGTGAAGTACGCGGTGGAGATCCTGGACCGCGACACGCAGTCCGACCCGGCCCGCGCCAGCCAGTTGGCCAAGGCGCTGATCAACAGCGACAAGATCGACCTCATGCTCACCACCACCACACCCGAAACGGTGAACCCGGTGTCGGATGCGTGCGAGGCGGCGGGCGTGCCCTGCCTGTCTACGGTGATGCCGTGGGAGGCCTGGTACTTTGGCCGGGGCGCCAAGCCCGGTGCGCCTTCGCCCTTCAAGTGGACGTACCACTTCTCGTTTGGCGGCGGCAGCTTCACCACGTCGTACACGTCGCAGTTCGCGGCGTTGCCCACCAACAAGAAGATTGGCGTGCTGTACCCCAACGATGCCGATGGCAACGCGATTCGCGCCACGTTGGCGCCTGAGCTGGCAAAGGCGGGCTTCACCGTGGTGGACGCCGGGCCGTATGAGAACGGCACCACCGACTACTCAGCACAGATCGCCAAGTTCAAGGCCGAGCGCTGCGAGATCTTCAACACCTTCCCCATTCCGCCAGACTTCGCCACCTTCTGGCGGCAGGCGGCGCAGCAGGGCTACACGCGCATGGTGAAGATTGCGCAGATCGCCAAGACGGGCCTCGTGCCCTCGCAGGTGGAAGCCCTGGGGCCGCTGGCGGTGAACCTGGGTGCAGGGTGCTTCTGGCACAAAAGCTTTCCCTACGCATCGGCGCTCACCGGCCTGACCGGCGTGCAATTGGCCGATGCCTACGAGGCCAGCACCGGCAAGCAATGGACGCAGATGCTGGGCTCCACCATGTCGCTGTTCGATGCCGGCACCGAGGCGCTCAAAGCCAGCACCAACCCGCGCGACAAGGCGGCGCTGGCCAAGGCCATCAGCACGCTCAAGGCCACCACCATGCAAGGCCCGGTGGACTTTGCCAAAGGGCCTGTGCCAAATGTGTCGGTGACACCGGTGGTGGGCGCGCAGTGGGTCAAACCCGCAGCGGGCAGCAAGTTCAAGCTCGACATCGTGGTCACCGAGAACGCCACCGACCGCAACATCCCCGTGGCGGCGGCGCTCAAGTCCTACAGCTGATCTCCATGCGACATCCACAACCCCTTTGGATCCCGTCAGCGGGCGGGCCACAGCAGCAGCCGTTGCTGCTGCAGGCGCAGGGCATCGACATGCGATTTGGTGCGCTCAAAGTGCTGGACCAGCTCGATTTTTCGGTAGGCACCGACGAGGCCGTCGGCATCGTCGGGCCCAACGGTGCGGGCAAGACCACGCTGCTGAACGTGTTGTCCGGGGCGTTTGCGCCGAGCCAGGGCACCGTCTGGTTCCAGGGGGTGGATGTGAGCGCCCGCAGTGCGGCAGACCGCTGCCGTGCAGGCATTGCGCGCACCCATCAGGTGCCTCGACCGTTCCTGGGCATGACGGTGTTTGAAAACGTGCTCACCGGCGCCACGCATGGCGCGGGCCTGCATGCCAGCGACGCGGGTGACCGGGCCATGGAGTGCCTGCGCCTGTGTGGTATGGAGGCGCTGGCCAATCGCCGTGCAGAGACGCTGGGCCTGCTCGGCCGCAAGCGGCTGGAGCTGGTGCGCGCGCTGGCCACCGGCCCCAAGGTGCTGCTGCTCGACGAGATCGGCGGCGGGCTGACCGATGCCGAGGCCAGTGAACTGGTGGACCTGGTGCGCACCCTTCGCAGCCAGCGCATCGCCATCGTCTGGATCGAACACATGGTCCATGTGCTGCTGCAGGTGGCCACACGCCTGGTGTGCATGGACGGCGGGCGGATCATTGCCAACGGTGATCCGCAGGCCGTGTTGAACGATGCGACCGTGGTCGAGGCCTATCTGGGCGGGGTGGCGGCATGAGCGTGTTGTTGAGTATTGACAACCTGAACGCCCACCACGGCCAGCTGCCCGCTGTGCGCAATGTGTCGCTGCAGGTGCACCAGAGCGACGTCCTGGCCCTGGTGGGGGCCAACGGCGCGGGCAAGACCACGCTGCTGCGCACGCTGGCCGGTGCCCACCGCGCCAGCAGCGGCACGGTGCGGTGGGACGGTGTGGACATCACCCGCCTGCCCGCCCACCAGCGTGTGGCTGAGGGCCTGGCCCTGGTGCCCGAGGGGCGGCGCCTGTTTGCGGGCATGACCGTGCGCGAAAACCTGCTGGTGGCCCGCGCGGCGGGCCGGCGCGGACAGTGGAGTTTTGACACCGTGCTGGACGCTTTCCCGCAGCTTGCGCCGAAGCTGAACGCCCGCGCGGGCGAGCTGTCGGGCGGGCAACAACAGGCCGTGGCCATTGGCCGCGCGCTCATGACCAACCCGCGCGTGCTGCTGCTCGACGAGGTCTCGCTGGGCCTGTCGCCCCTGGCCGTGCAGGGCGTGTACGACGCGCTGCGTGGCGTGGTGGGGCAGGGCACTACGCTGGTATTGGTAGAGCAGGATTTGCAGCGCGTGCAGGCCGTGGCCAGCCGCATTGTCTGCATGCTCGAAGGCAGCGTGGTGGCCGATGCGCCCGCCAACCAGCTCACCCGCGCGCAGATCACCGCGTTTTACTTTGGCGCGCAGCGGCCCGAAGCTGCGCCCGTCAGCCACACCACGGGCAGTGCCGACGGCGAAGCTGCCAACCACGCGAGCCACGTCCACCCCGCCCACAAGGAGGCCGCATGAACCTTCTCAATCAGATCGTCCAGGGCCTATTGCTCGGCGGCTACTACGCCTTGCTCGCCTGCGGCCTGTCGTTCATGTTCGGGGTGATGCGCATCATCAACCTGGCCCACGGCAGCCTGACCGTGGTGGCGGCATACCTGCTGTGGGTGCTGGCCGAGCCGATGGGCTGGCACCCGTTGCTGGCCCTGCTGGCGGTGGTGCCTGCCATGGCGCTGCTGGGCTGGCTGCTGCACAAGCTGGTGCTGGAGCGCAGCGCGCGCCTGGGCGCCCTGGTGCCGCTGCTGGCCACGTTCGGCCTGGCCAGCGTGATCGACAACGTGTTGTTCCAGCACTTTGGCGCCGACACGCGTTCACTGGCCACCTCCATCGGCACGCTGGCGTACAACAGCTGGGAGCTGCCCGGCGGCCTGTATGTCGGGCAGCTGCCCACCTTGGTGCTGGTGCTGGCGGTGCTGCTGCTGGGCGGGTTGCACGCCATGCTGGCGCACACGGCGCTGGGGCGGCAGATCCGCGCAGCGTCGGAAGACGCCGACACCGCGCGCCTTGTGGGCGTGCGCACCGGTACGGTGTTTGCGGCGGCCTCGGCCATCACCATGGTCACCGTCACGCTGGCCGGGGCGTCGCTGGCCCTGCGCGCCACGTTCGATCCGTTCTCGGGCCCGCAGCAACTGATCTTCGCGTTCGAGGCCGTGATCATCGGCGGCGCCGGATCGCTGTGGGGCACCTTGCTGGGCGGCGTGGTGCTGGGCGTGGCGCAGAACCTGGGGGCGCAGGTGCATCCCCAGGGTTTTCTGATCGCAGGGCACGTCACCTTTCTTGTCATCCTGCTGGCCCGGCTCTACGCGAGCGGTGCGCTGCGCAGGTTCTTCTCCACCCGCCGCAGGGCCGCGCCATGACTGCTCCCATGACTTCTGTATCTCCCGCACTCACGGGCTTATCCCCATGGGTCATCGAGCGCTGGACGCGCTCGTCCATCGCCTTCGCCAGCGCCACCGTGCTGCTGCTGGCCGTGCTCTGCCTGGGGCCGCTGTGGCTGCAGGCGGGCACGGTAGACCGGCTCACCACGCTGTTCATCTACGTGATCCTGGCCGTGATGTGGAACGCCCTGGCGGGCTACGCCGGGCTGGTGTCGATTGGCCACCAGGCGTTCTTTGGCCTCGGGGCCTACGCCATGGTGCGGCTGGCCGACGCGGGCCTGGGCCCATACCCCGCACTGCTGGTGGGGGCCGTGCTGGTGGCGCTGGCAGCGGTGCCGCTGGCGGCCTTCATGCTGCGGCTGCAGGGCGGCGAATTCGCCATCGGCATGTGGGTAGTGGCCGCGCTGGCGCACCTGTGCGTCAACCTCGACAGCCTGGTGCAGGGCGAGACGGGCACCTCGATGATTGCGCTGCAGCAGTACGCGGCCGACGACCGGCGTGCCTACACCTACTGGGCGGCTCTCGCTGCGATGGCGGGGCTGTGCTGGGTGGTCTTCCTGCTTTTGCGCAGCAAGGTGGGCACGGCCGCGCAGGCGATTCGTGACAACGAGGTGGCAGCCATCTCGCTCGGCGTGCGCGTGGTCGCCATCAAGCGGCTGGTGTTCGTGCTGTCGGCGTTTGGCTGCGCCCTGGCCGGCGGCCTGTGGCTCGCCACGTCCATCAGCTTTCAGCCCAAGACCTATTTCAGCGTGCAGTGGACGGCCTACATGATCTTCATGGTGTTGGTGGGGGGGATAGGCACCATGGAAGGCCCCATCCTCGGCGCGCTGCTTTTCTTTGCGGTAGAGACCGTGTGGGGCGGGCAGGGCGTGCTCTACCTCATCGGCCTGGGCGCCATTGCCATGCTGTTTGCGCTGTTTTTGCCCAAGGGCATATGGGGGGCGGTACAGCAGCGCTGGGATGTGCATTTGCTGTCGGCGGGGTACCGGGTGCGCTCGCGGGCGCCGCACAGGGGCGATGCAGGACAGGCCACGGCGGGGCGGGCACGAGCGAGGGGCACCCATAGGCGCTACCAGCCCTGGCCGGTGTCGCGCTCAGTCCTCATCCAGCAACCCCTCCGCCAGCGCCTCAAACACCACCCGAATCCGCCGCGAGGTGCGCAGCTCGCGGTGGGACACCAGCCAGATGGGAAAGCGCACTGGCGGCAGGTCGTCCAGCACCCGGACCATGCCCGGCGTCTTGCGCGCGATCTCGGTCATCATGGCGCCGATGCCCATGCCCTGGCACACCAGCGCCCAGTGGGCCACGGTGTGATCGGAATAGCAGCTGAAGTTGTCCTCGCTCAGGTTCAGCCCGTGCAGGCGCAGGTACGCCAGGTATTGGCCATTGCGGTCTGAGCCCACAAAGGGCAGGCGTGCGGCCTCCTGTGCGTTGCGTGGATGGCCGTGGGCCCGGACCCAGTCCTCTGAGGCGTAGAAGTAGGCCTGTGCCTCACGGATCAGGCGAGCGATCAGGTCGGGCTGCTCGGGCTTGACGTGGCGGATGGCAATGTCGGCCTCCCGGCGCAGCAGGTCGCTCAGCGCGTTGGACGAGATCACTTCGACGGCAATGCCTGGCTCCTGCGCGCGCAGGCGCTGCACGATGGGCGGCAGCAGGTAGGCGGCCACGGCGTCGGTGGCCGACACCGACACCACGCCCCCTACCGCTTGCGACCGCCCGCTAGCCGCCAAGCCCAGCGCCTCGGCGGCAGCGCCCATGGCGCGGGCGTGTTCCAACAGGTCCAGCCCCGTGGGCGTGAGCACCATGGCCTTGCCCACGCGCTCGAACAGCGTCACCCCCATCTGCTGCTCAATGGCGGCCACCTGCCGGCTCAGGGTGGGCTGGGTCAGGCCCAGCTTGCGCGCGGCGGCAGACAGTGAGCCGGTCTGGGCCGTTTGCAGAAAGGCTTTTAGCTGATTCCAGTCGAGGTTATCCATGCGTAAATGTATATGTTCACTGCAATTTACCGCAGTTTCCTGCGCTTCAATGCATGGATAGCATCCGGGTGTTGCTCCTTCCTGCATTCCACCGCCTCAGCACTTCCCCCGAACCGTATCCATGTCTTTGCCCGCCATTGCTCCCGCCTCCAGCGCTTCTCCCTCTGCGGTCCGTTCGGCTGCGGCATCCCAAGCGCGGTTTTGGGACCGCATCGCGCCCAAGTACGCAGCCGACCCTATTGCCGACCTGGCGGGGTATGAGGCCACACTGCAGCGTGTGCAGGGCCTGCTGTCCACCCAGCAGGACGTGCTGGAGATTGGCTGCGGCACGGGCAGCACGGCGCTGCGCCTGGCACCTTTCACCCGCAGCTTGCTGGCCACCGATGTCTCGCCCCAGATGATTGCCATTGCCCAGCAGCGGCTGGCCGCGCAGCCCTCGCCACAGCTGCGTTTTGCCGTGGCCGACGCCGAGGCAGAGGCCTTTGGGCACGGGGCGTATGACGCGGTGCTGGCCTTCAACGTGCTGCACCTGACGAGCGACCTCGACGATGCGCTGAAGCAGGTGGTGCAGGTGCTGCGGCCGGGTGGGTTGCTGATCTCCAAGACGGCTTGCCTTGCCGAGATGAACCCGCTGATTCCCTACCTGGCCGTGCCGCTGATGCGCGCCATTGGCAAGGCCCCGCCCGTGCTGTGTTTTGGCGAACAGCGGCTGCAGTCGGCCATGGTGCAGCAGGGCTTGCAGATCGTCTGCGCCGAGCGGCATGGCACGCGCGGCAAGGACATCCGTGCCTTTGTCGTGGCCCGCAAACCGGGCTGATCTTTCCTCCTCCTTTCACCGCAACACATGCGGCCCTTTTTGGGGACGCAGGGAGTTGTTTTGCCTGCTGGTTTTTGCCGAGCCGTTTTGTTCATTCCCCATTGATCCCAAGGAGTCTGTCATGTCTGTTTCTTCCCACTCATCGCACCGCACCCGCTTTGTTCGCTGGTCTGCGGGGGCGCTGACCCTGGCGCTCTTCGCCGGTTGCGCTTCCACCCTCGACCAGTCGGGCCTGGAGCAGCGTACGGCGCAAGCCATCGGGCGGACTGCCGACCAGTTCACCATCACCGATCGCCAGGAGGAAACCGGTGGCCGGGTCAACTACACCGTCAACACCCGCGACGGCGCCACCTACCGGTGTTACGTGTACGGCGCCACAGGCTTTCAGAAGGCCATGAGCTTTGGGCAAACACCCCATTCCGACGCCATCTGCACAGCCATGGTGGGCAGCGCGGGCAACAGTAGCAACCCGGCACCAGCGGCGGCCGCAGAGCAGCGGGGCCGCAGCGCGGGCAAGGAGTGCAATGCGCTGCTGCGCACGGCGGGGCGCTGCTGAATGCAGTCGCGCAGCCGCTTTATTCCTCCCGCCTTCCACCGCCCCGCAAACCAGACAGCATGAAAAGATGGCACTGGGCCGGCATGCTGCTGGCGCTTGTTTTGAGCGGCTGCGCGACGGTGCCGGGCACAACCACCGACACCGTGGGCGGGCGCCAGGTGGAGTTCGTTCTGGCAGGGCAGGGGGCGCCTGTGGTCGTGTTCGAGAACGGGCTGGGGGCCACACTGGACTGGTGGTCCAAGGTCTGGCCTGACGCCATGGCAGAAAGCCGGTCGTTGGCCTACCACCGTGCGGGCTATGGCCACAGCGATGCGTCTGCGCAGCCGCGCGATGGCGCCCATGTGGTGGAGGAGTTGAGGGCGCTGTTGCAGGCCCGCAACCTTCCCCCGCCGTATGTTCTGGTGGGGCATTCGCTGGGTGGCCTGTACATGCAGCTGTTCGCGCGCAAGCACCCCAGCGAGGTGGCGGCACTGGTGCTGGTGGACTCGACCCATCCCGACCAGGTGAAGGGCGCTGGCAACCCGGAGAACTGGCCCACGTGGCTGAAAGTGGTGTTCCGAGCAACTTCATCGGACACGGCCAAGCAAGAGCTGGCAGCGCTGGATGCAACAGGCAACCAGGTGTCCAACCTGCCGGTGGACCCTTCCGTGCCCGTGTGGGTGCTCAGCGCATTGCATGCCACAGGTGCGCCTTCTGCATTGGCCGACGATGCCGACCGAAAGCGGGCCGATATCGCGCACCTCTACCCGGGTTCCACCCAGGTGTGGGTGGACAGCGGCCACGGCATTCCGCTGGAGAAGCCCGAGGCCGTGGTCGGCGCGGTTCGAGAGGCGGTGTGGGCCGCCCGTGCATCCCGCGATGCGCAGAACGCGCAGTAGCAGCCTGTGCCGGATGCTGCCATGGTAGGGGAGCCGCTGTGGGTCGTGGCCCTCACCGAGGGTGAACTTGACGGGTGACCTTGAGCCACAGGCCTTGGGACCCTCTCCAGGCTGGCTGCCACCCATGCACCAAGGAGTGGATTGCACTGGATATCTGGGTCATTCATTAGCGTCATTAATAAGCCCAAGAAGCCAGAGCGCTCTAGTCTGCGAGGCACGGCGTCTGTACCGTTGCGCCCACTGAATGACTCAAGGACGCCAAGCATGACCACACTCCAAATCAACGGGCAGGTGCGCAGCACTGATGCGCCCGACGAAACCCCCTTGCTCTGGGTGTTGCGCGATGAACTCGGCATGACCGGCACCAAGTTCGGCTGCGGCATGGCCCTGTGTGGCGCCTGCACGGTGCATGTGGACGGGCAGGCCATCCGTTCGTGCCTGACGCCCCACGGCTCAGTCGTGGGCAAATCAGTGCACACCATCGAGTACATGGAGCAAGACAAGGTCGGCAAAGTGGTTCAGCAGGTGTGGGTAGAACTGAACGTGGCGCAGTGCGGCTATTGCCAAGCGGGCCAGATCATGGGGGCGGTGGCGTTGCTCAAGGCCATACCAAAACCCAATGATCGACAGATCGATGACGCCATGAGCGGCAATGTGTGCCGTTGCGGAACGTATCCCCGCATTCGTGCGGCCATCCAGTTGGCATCACGCCGCCTGGCAGGAGAAAAAGCATGACCATTGCCACACCTAATTCCACGCACACCATTGCACGCCGTCGCTTTCTGCAGGCTGCAGCGGCCCCGTTCGTGCTGGCTGCTGGCGTTGAGGGCATTGCCCAGACTGCAGACGGCGCCAAGAAGTTTGGTGCTGCGTCCATGCGTGGGGGCACGGTTGACAACCCGCTGGTGTTTGTCTCCATCGCCACCGATGGCACGGTGACCATCGTGGCGCACCGCGCCGAGATGGGCACGGGCGTTCGCACCAGCCTGCCCATGGTGGTGGCCGATGAACTGGAGGCGCGCTGGGACCGTGTGAAGGTCGTGCAGGCGCCTGCCGACGAAGCCCGTTTTGGCAATCAGAACGTGGATGGCTCGCGCAGCGTGCGTCACTTTCTGGAGCCCATGCGCCGAGTGGGTGCCGCAGTACGCCAGATGCTGGAGGCAGCCGCTGCCGCACGCTGGTCCGTCCCCGTGGCCGAAGTGCAGGCGGTGCAGCATGAGGTGCTACACCGCGCCACGGGCCGCCGGTTCGGCTTTGGTGAGTTGGCCGTGGATGCCGCCAAACAAAAGGTTCCGGCCACTGGCGAGCTGCGGCTCAAGGACCCGGCCCAGTGGCGTTACATCGGCAAGGGCCGGGTGGGCGGTGTGGACATGGCCGCCATTGCGCGTGGCCAGGCCATCTTCGGGATGGATGTGCGACTGCCCGGCATGGTGTGTGCGGTGGTGGCCCGCCCGCCCGTGGTGGGTGGCAAGCTGCGTTCTGCCGACAGGGACGCCGCCTTGAAGGTGCCGGGCGTTCTGAAGGTGGTGGAAATTGCCGGATTCAGCGGTGCTGCGGCTTTTCAGCCGCTGGGCGGGCTGGCTGTGGTGGCGCGCAACACCTGGGCGGCCGCCCAGGGCCGCGCAGCGCTGAACCCGCAGTGGGACGACGGTGCCAACGGCAGTTACGAATCTGTTGCCTTCCGGCGTGAGCAAGAGCGGTTGGTCAAGGTACCGGGTACGGTTTACCGCAACAGCGGCGATGCGACCAAGGCGCTGAGCGATGCGCCCGCAGGCAAGGTGTTCACTGCCGAGTACTACGTGCCACATCTGGCGCATGCCACGATGGAGCCCCCGGTGGCCACAGCGCTGGTGACGGGCGACACGTGCGAGATCTGGACCTCGGTGCAGAACCCGCAGGCTGCGCTTGATGGCGCCGCCGCAGCGCTGGGCATCAAGCCGGAGAACACCAAAGTCAATGTGCTGCTGCTGGGTGGTGGCTTTGGGCGCAAGTCCAAGCCCGATTACGTGACCGAAGCCGCCCTGGTGGCCAAGGCCATGCCAGGCACGCCCGTCAAGCTGGTGTGGACGCGCGACGACGATATCCACCACGGCTACTACCATGCCGTGTCGCTGGACCGGCTGGAGGCGGTGGTCAAGGACGATGGCCTGCCCCTGGCCTGGCTGCACCGCACGGCAGCGCCCACCATCACCTCACTGTTTGCACCAGGCGCCAAGGCGGCGGCACCGTTTGAAACAGGCATGTCGGCCACCAACATGCCATTTGCCGTGCCCAATGTGCGCATTGAACGTGCCGAGGTGCCTGCGCATGCGCGCATCGGGTGGTTCCGTTCGGTGGCCAACATTCCGCATGTGTTCGCCACGCAGTGTTTTGTGGATGAGCTGGCCCACCGCGCCAAAAAAGACCCGCTGCAGTACGCCCTGGCGCTGCTGGGGCCGGACCGCAAGATCGACCCGACCACGTTGTCCGACAGCTTCAATTACAGCGAGTCACCCGTGGAGTACCCCATCGACACCGGCCGCATGCGTGCCGTGGTGGAAGCGGCGGCACGCGGTGCCCGCTGGGGGCGACGCCTGCCCAAGGGCCATGGGCTGGGGCTCGCGTTTGGCTACAGCTTCGTGACCTATGCCGCCACGGTGGTCGAGGTGGAAGTGGACAGCAAGGGCCAGGTCAAGGTGGTGGCGGTGGACATGGCGCTCGACTGCGGCCCGCAGGTCAACCCCGAGCGTATTCGTGCGCAGATGGAGGGCGCCTGCGTGATGGGGCTGTCGCTCGCGCTGAGCAGCGAGATCACCTTTGAAGCCGGGCGGGTGCAGCAAAGCAATTTTCATGATTACGAAGTGCTTCGGCTGCCGCAGTCGCCCCGCGCCATCCGCACGCACCTGGTGGGGGGTGATCCCAAGTTGCCGCCGGGAGGCGTGGGCGAACCACCGATGCCGCCCGTGGCGCCAGCGCTGCTCAATGCCATCTTTGCGGCCACAGGCAAGCGCATCCGGTCGCTGCCGCTGCGCGATCAGTTGGTCAAGACCTGAGTTCTGCGAGGGATGTGCCACGCGCCTCGAATTAAAGAATAGGTTGCTATAAATTAAATAGCAAATAACTGTTTATCAGTAAACGCTGGGTGGCAATTTGGCTCAAAAAAGCGCCAGCACGCGCTGTCCCCTCTGATGAGGCAGCGCGTGTGGCCACGGTCATGGTTGGCGGGGTGGCGGGTCACAGGCCCCAGAACGCGTCTTCCTGCGCCGGATTGCTGGAGAACAGGCGGACTTCAACGATCTTTCCATCGGCGATGCGCAGCAGGTCCACACCCGCCTGCTGGAGCGTGAGGCCGTCGCGCTCGCCCGCAAACTCGATGCTCACAGCCACCCAATCTCCGTTGGCCATGTAGTGGTCGGCCCGGGTGATCGCAAACGTCCCTTTCGATACGGCCATCATCTGGCCCAGCATCTGGCCCACAGCGGCCATGCCACGGTGCGTGCCAGAGAACTGGTTGTTGCCCGGCTGGTGCCAGACCACGTCGGGCGAGATAACGCGGCCGAGGGTGGCCTGGTCGCCGGTTTGTGCGGCTTGGATGTAGGTCTTGGCGATTTCAATGGCGTGCATGTGGATTCCTTGGTGAATTTAGGGCAACGCCCAGTGGGCGCTGTGAGGTCATTGTTGGACAATCAAAGCCCCTGCGGGCGGTGAAAATTGGGCGATTTACTGTCACTTCAGGACAAACCTCTGCACCCCGCCGTTGCTGACCCATGACCCCACGCCACCACAAACCCACCGCAGCCCGCCACCCCGACATCCAGCACCTGAGCTACCAGCCCGAGGGGCTGTACCCGCTCGACCTAGAGATATTCCGGGTGTCGGACCTGCGGCAACGGGTGGGCGGCGAGGCGCTGGCGTCCACCTACCGCTACGCCTTTCCGACCCTGATCTTTGTGACGCAGGGAACCTGCCTCCACCTGGTGGACTTCGAGCACGTGCGCTGCGGCCCGGGCTCGGTGCTGGTCCTGCGGCCCGGCAAAGCCCACAGCTTTGGAGACACCCAGGATTGGGACGGGTGGATGGTGCTGTTCCGCCCCGAGTTTCTGTGGGCAGCGGCCCCCGCCGCGCAGGCGCAGACCCCGATCGACGGGCTGGACGGCCTGCCGACCGCGTGGGCGCTGGGCAGCGACAGCGCGCCGGTGATTGCCCACGCCATTGCGCAGATGCACCAGGACACGCAGACCCACGCCGCATCGCTGCATGCCCATGCCCTGTTGCGCTATCAGCTCTATGCGTTGCTGACGCGGCTGCGCATGGCGCATGAGCAGCAGTCCGCGCAGCGCGTACCGCAGGGGCGGGCGCTGCAGAGATTCAAGGCGTTTGAATTGCTGGTGGAGAAGCACTTTGCCACCTGGCACCAGCTGCCCCGGTATGCGCAGCAGCTGGGCTGCTCCGGGAAAAGCCTGGTGCGCGCGTCGCAGGAAGCAGCCGGGATCACGCCCAAGGCTTTCATCTCCGCCCGCATCGTTCTGGAGGCCAAGCGCCTGCTGGCCCACACCACCTGGCCGGTGGCGCGCGTAGCCGAGGGGCTGGGCTATAGCGATCTGGCGAATTTCGCCAAGTTCTTCAAGCGGGAGGCGGGGTGCACCCCGACCGAATTTCGCAGCAGGCAGACGGCCAATCAACAGGGGATGGCGGGGCGCCTGCAGGCAACGGCTTCGCTCCCGATTCACCCACGGCCCACAGCCTGAACGGCCCGGCCGACGCGCCGGGGCATGCCCTGCCCGAGACACACGGTGCCCGCAGCTGCGCAGCCAGCAGCCAGCAGCCAGCAGCCAGCAGCCAGCAGCCAGCAAGCTACCCAAGCAGTTGGACGGTGCGCGGGTCTTTTTCCCCGCCGAAATACTTTTGCAGCACCGCCTCGAACACGCTGCCCGGCGCAGAAGCTTCGCCAAACAGCGTCATGCTGGAGCGCAGCTTGAGGTCGTCTGGCGAGCCCAACACATCCAGCGCCGAAGACGTCTCCAGGCCCAGCAGGATCTGGCAGCACTCACGCAAGCGGCCTGCGAGCACCGGGTGCGCCAGGTAAGCCTGCGCCTCGGCCATCGATTGAATGGCATAGCGCTGGGCCATGTCGCTGTGCCCCAGCCCCTGTATCTGCGGAAACACAAACCACATCCAATGCGTGCGCTTTTTGCCCGCCCGCAACTCGGCGATCACGCGGGGCCAAACGGGCTCCTGGGCTTGGAGGAAACGGTCGAGAACTGGGGGGAGCGGCATGCTGGGTTGGGTGGTGGGCTGGTTGCAGTGGATGGTGACTGCGAACCCGTGGCAGGGCAAGAATTGAATGGTGATGGCAGTGCAGGGGAGGGGGCGCGTGCGCGTGACACGCAGTCAGACCCCATGCCAGAATGAACCGATGAGCACCACCACCTCCTCCTTCCAGTCCAACGCAGACGGCACCCAGGTCACCACCTACACCTGGGCCCAAACCCCGGGCCAACCAGTGGGCGTTGTTCAAATCTCTCACGGCCTTGCCGAGCATGGCGAGCGCTACGACCGCTTTGCGCGGGCCCTGAACGTCGCAGGCTTCATCGTCCACGCCGTGGACCATCGCGGCCACGGGCGCACTGCCGGTGGGCGGCTGGGAGACTTTGGCAGCGCTGGTTTCAACGGCCTCATTGCCGACGTGGCCCAGTTCGGCGCACTGCTGCGCGCGCAGCACGCTGGCCTGCCGCTCTTCCTGTTCGGGCACTCCATGGGCTCCTTCGCAGCGCAGGCGGCCATCCTCGACCACTCTTCCACCTGGTCCGGCGTCATCCTGTCAGGCTCCACCGCCCTCGACCGGTTTGCCGCCGCCATGGCCAACGCCCCCGCCGATGCGCCCGCAGGGCTCGCCGCATTCAACGCGGGCTTTGAACACCGCACCGGCTACGAATGGCTGTCGCGCGACGCTGCGGAGGTGGACGCCTACGTGGCCGACCCGTGGTGCGGCTGGGACATGCCGGAGGATGTGATTCCTTCGCTCTTCGCCCCCGCGCCCCGGCTGGCCGACCCCGCGCTGCTCGCGCGCATCCGCAGCGATTTGCCCATCCTCATCGCATCCGGCGACGCAGACCCGCTGGCCGCAGGCGGGGCCTTGATTCAACAACTGGGGCAGCGGTATCGGGATGTGGGTGTGGCCGATGTCACGGTCAAGCTGTACCCGGCGGCTCGGCATGAGATCTTGAATGAGACGAATCGGGATGAGGTGACGGGGGATGTGGTGGAGTGGCTGCGGGCACGTGTTGAGGTTGCGTAGTGGATGCTCGATGCCGTGGTGGCGATCTGGTCGATGCCTGATCTGGGCTAATTGCTGCCGGTGACCTGGCACGCCTGAGTGTCGGCCGAACCGCTCACCTGTCATTCGAGGAGGCAAGGGTCAAACGGCCGCTGCACCTCCATCACCGGCCACTCAAACACATGCCAGTTTGGTCGCGCTTCGAAAACGACTCATTTACTCGGGACGACGTGCCGAACTCGTCCCTTTGACGCCTCTTGCCTCGCGACGGTGAAGAGGCGTTCTGAAGCGGAAACCAACAACGAGTCTTAGTTACGACGCAGGAAGTGGGGCCTAACGCGGCAAAACTTAGCCTGTGCACGCGCAAAAATGGTTTGGAGCAATTCATCAAAGCGCCTTAAAGTCGTGCAGGTCATCGCCAACTCGACAAAACATATTCAGGGAGATGAGCAATGGAGGGGAGTCAATCTGAGCCATTTCGGGTGCTTTGTCTCGATGGTGGAGGCATGCGCGGCGCATACCAAGCGGCCTATTTAGGAACCTTCGCCGATCGCATTCGAGCAGCTGATAGTGAAGCGGGAGAAGTCGATGTGGGGCGCGCGTTCGATCTCATCGTCGGAACGAGTACCGGTGGGATCGTCGCTTGCGCACTAGCTGCGGGTGTGCGGCTGGATCTCGTTCGGCAGATGTATGCAGAGGCCGGAGGAAAGATATTTCCGTATCAACGTTTGCGTCGTGTCCCGTATTTGGGTTCGGTTGTCCCTTTTTTTGGCATGGGACTGAAGCAAGGCAACGAGGCGTTGATGACGACGCTTTCGACCTTCCTCGAAAAAGAAACGTTAGGCAGTGTCTACAACAGACGAGGAATTGCGCTAGCTATTCCCACGGTTGATCTGAATCGACATGCGGCCGTCGTTTTCAAGACCAAACACCTTAAACGCCTAAACGGTCGGGACAACGACCGGTTGCTCGTTGACATTTGCATGGCAACGAGCGCAGCGCCAATACTTCGCTCTATGGCTCGGTTGCGGGAACCTGGCGGTGGTGGAGCCACTGCGACCTACGTCGACGGTGGGCTGTGGGCGAACAATCCTGGTCTGATCGGGATGATGGAAGCGATCGAGATACTCCATGAGCGGCGCCAAGAACAACGTCCAATCCAGCTCTTCATGCTTGGCACATTGCCCTCCCAAGGTGGAGAGGAGGGAGGCGCAGCAAGCGTGCATCGCGGCGCCTGGGGATGGGGCGTTGGCCTCAAGGCAATCTCCGCCAGCTTGAACGCGCAGGCGGTTGGCTATGACTACCTCTCAAAAAAGATGGCCGAGCTACGCGGCAATCACAGCTTTGCGTTTCGCCTTCCAGCCCAGTGCCCGTCGAACGATCTTCGCCACTATCTGGTGAACATGGACGACGCGCGCCCCAAGGTGCTGAACGCGCTTGCGCGACAGGCGATCTCAGACGTTGACTACGCTTGGGCATCCATCAAAAACGACACAAGTATGGCTGCGTTTCACACCGCGCTCTCCGCTTCACGCACTCCCTCAGACAAAAGCCTTTTTAAGGAACAACATGACTGATATTGACTGCCACAGCGAAATGAAAGCCTTCCACAAGGAAGAAGTCACGCTCTCATCGGCGCAGCAGAAGGACATGCGCGAGCGGCGTGACAACGGCCGCACACGATTGGAGAACGGCTTGGACGAGGCTAAACAGCCAAAACCACGTGAGGTACGGTCGCAAGGCTCTTACCAGATGCGCACAATGGTGCAGGATCCAGACAATGACTACGACATCGACGACGGAGCGTACTTTGAAAAGGATGATCTTCAAGATTCGAGTGGTGCAGCCTTGACCCCATTCGCTGCACGACAGAGGGTGTGCGACGCGCTCAAGTGGGACGGACGTTTCAAACGGGAAGCTGAAGTCAGATCGAATTGCGTGCGTCAGGAATACTCTGCGGGCTACCACATCGATGTACCGGTGTACAGAATCGTCGCAACCACTGCGGCCAACGGCGATGAGACGGAGCATTTTGAACTCGCCAGTAACGACGAGTGGGTCACGTCAGACGCCCGTGGAGTGACTCGCTGGTTCAACAACATAGTCGGAGAACTCAACCAGGGCGAGAGTGATGGAAGCCAGATGCGCAGAGTGACGAAGCTCAGCAAGAAGTTCGCGCGCCGCCCAGATTGGAAAGAGAAAACGACCAGCGGCATTTGCATCACCAAGCTTGTTGTCGATCACTTCGCATTCAGTGAGGACAGAGACGATTTGGCATTGAGGAACACTTGGAAAGCCATCGACACGAAGCTTCAGTCGTCGACCGCGTTGGAGCATCCAGTCAATACGGCTAACCTGGCCGAAGAGGGAGACGAAAAACTCACCTTCTTTCGAGACTGCCTTAATAATGCGCTGAAGACGCTAGAAGGACTCGACGAGGTCGACGTCACGCGTCAGGAGGTCCGGCAAGCGTGGGACGAGGTCTTCCATACAGGTTTCTTTTCAAATCAACCTGATAGCAACGGCGGCAATGGCAGCAGCGGTGGTGACGGCCCGACAGGCCAAGGACCTGCGATCTCCGTGACCACCGGAGAAACGGCTCGCCGCAACGACGGCGGCGGCCGTTTCGGCTGAGTGCTGACGAGACGGGTCTGACTTGATCGAAAATATCGAACAGCACCTCCAGGCCCAGTATCCGGGGCGCTGGGGTCGGCTTTCGCAAGCGGAACTGGATAGGCGTCCCTTTCGGGGCGCCACTGCTGGGTGGCGAATCGAAATTGCTCCGCAGACACTTCGCATCGGTAGCGTCGATCACCTTGTGGCGACTATCGACTCTTTCTTTCCGAACTCACAGCCAACGGTGTTCGCGCCTCAGGCTGGCACCGACTTTCGCTGGCCCCACGTCGAAAGTAATACAAAGCTTTGCTTGATCGCGACGCGATGCGCTGCAGCTCCGGGTGTGCGCGTGCTGGACCATCTGTTCGCGGCAAAAGAACTGCTCGGGTTTTCGGTGGAAAAGTGTGATGAGGAATTCCAAAGGGAGTTCACGGCGTACTGGAAGCAACGAGCCACGATCGGGGAGGAAAGAAGGCAGTGCATTAGCATCGTGAAGCCAAAACGGCCAAGCCGACAGATCGTGTGCTACTTTGACGCGGACCGCCGGATCATCTTTGGAGAAGATAGAGAAAGTCTCGATCGCTGGCTTCGCAACTGGGGAAGAAAACCTTCTGCAAAAGAAGTCGTCCCGAGTTATTTGCTGCGACTGTCGCGCCCTTGGATTCCAAAGGCCTACCCAGAGGTCGGACGGGATCTGATCACGCTGCTGCCTGAAGAAGTCGTGCGCAGCGTCATCACTGCGGGGCGACCTGCTCCCTTGCTGATCGAAGTGGCCACCGCAACTGGGCCGGGATTTGCTGCGGTAGTTCTGGAGGGAGCAAAGGAAAAGGACCTCTCGAACGGCTTTCGTCATATCGCGCGAGTGCCGCACCAACGCATAGTTGACTCCTTCGCCGCTCGACCGGTTCAGCGCATCGCCGTTGCGCGAGCCGACGGGGCCTGGATACACGGACGCGACCACAACTGCGACTACTTAGAACTGATGACCAAGAAGGTCGCGATCGTAGGCTGCGGGGCAGTTGGTGCAGCGGTTGCCCTACTTCTTGCTCAAGCCGGAGTGGGGGAGCTTCTCCTGGTCGACTCAGACAGTCTCTCGACAGCAAACGTAGGACGTCACCCGCTTGGCATCAATCACGTCGGATGGAACAAGGCTCGCGCACTATCGTTGGTCTTGCGTAGGCGCTACCCGCACCTCCGCTTTGAAGCGGCTTTTCAGGCCCGATTCGAGGAACTAACGCGCCCCGACCGCGAAACGATTGCGGGAACCGACTTGATTGTGACCGCCGGTATCGATTTCGATGGGGAGACCGCGCTTGACGTCTGGCGTATTGGCTTGCCTCGGCCACCAGCGTTGGTCAGCACGTGGGTCGAAGCCCTTGCATCTGCAGGGCATGCGGCGCTTCTCTACGGAAAGCAGTCCATCCGACCTGCTTTTGACGAGGTTGAACGCCCTGTATTTCAGTTGACGGACTGGCCTGAAGATTCCGGCGCCTTGATCGTGGAAGCCGGCTGTGGCAACGTTTTTCAACCTCACGGCGTCATCGACCTTCATCCGACGGTGGGAATGGCGGCGGGATTGATAGTTGACGCTCTCACCGGCAAAGTGACGAAATCTTGTCGCAGGTACTGGCTTGGCGATCGCGCGAAAGTGATTGCAAGCGGCGGCACGCCGCGACAAGATTTCGATGAGAGCAGCGTAGTGAGGACGGTGCCGTGGTAACCAGCTTATATGGTCGGAAATGGCTGCAATCCCGCAAAACCATCCTAGCCATTTGCGACTCGACCCCGCAACGAATCCTGCTTCGACCACCCGTGCTGACTCATGTGCAGCACCACCGCCAAACCTGGATTTTCGCCTCCGAGGCCGGAGGGCAGCTCTTTGGGACCATTTCTTTGGATGCTGTAAGCGTCGAAATCGCGACAGGCCCCTACCCCAGTGACGAGCGCTCACGAAATCGGTATCGCTCGAACGCGAAGGCTGCTCAAGAGGCGATCGAACATCAGGCAAAAAACGGCCTCCTCTATTTAGGCGAATGGCACACCCATGCCGAGGACCACCCAACCGCCTCTAGCCTAGATGTCGATGCCATGAAGCGATTAATTGCGAACTCCCGACTGAACAGCAGTGCTTTGCTGATGCTGATCGTTGGTTTAAAGAAAAGCACAAAGGGAATGGCGCTTTTCACTGCGACTAGCAACGGCTCAGAACAATGGACACTATCGTTGGCTGATTGACAACGCCGGCGACAAGTCCGGAACTCGCGTCGCAGATGCCCTATATCCGTAGTACCTTGTACAGCCGACTTTCGGGCAAGCGCCGGTTGCCGTACCGGCCGCTTTGTGGTGGTCAGCGTAAGTACAACCGCCGCTGGCTATTGGCTCCCGTCGCAGCAAAGCAGCCAGAACCCCGAGCGTTCAATCTCATGGGCCCCTTACCTATCTACCGCCCCCGCACCCCTCGACCCCTCCGCGTAGACCCCGCGATCTGACAAGCGCGTCGGTAGGCGCGCAGGGTCAGCTCGGCGCGCTGCATCACGGTGTCTTCCACCGCCGCAGCACGGTGGGCCAGCTCATCAGCCTGCGCCTGCAGCAACTCTGCCGGGCTCATCCCCGACGCCTCGCCCGTCAGCAGCGCAATCCCCTCGCTGACATGCCCCATGGTGTAGACATGGAACAGCCCGCGCTCCACCGCGTCCAGCACGCTGCGGTCCAGCATCAGGTGGCGCTGGTTGCGGGCGGGGATCAGCACGCCGTGGGTGCCGTCCAGCCCGGCCGTTGCACAGGCGCGGAACCAGCCTTCGATCTTTTCGTTGATGCCGCCCACGGGCAGCACCTCGCCGTGCTGGTTCAGCGCGCCGGTCACGGCAATGCCCTGGCGCAGGGGCAGGCCTGACAGGCTGGACAGCAGCGCGTACAGCTCGGCACACGAGGCCGAATCGCCTTCCACGCCGCTGTATTCCTGCTCGAACACGATGGAGGCGTTCAGCGCCAGCGGCGCCACGTGGCTGAACAACGCGGTGAGGTAGCTGTGCAGGATGAGCACGCCCTTGTCGTGGATGGGGCCGGACATGTCCACCTCGCGCTCGATGTTGAGCAGGCCCTCTTGCCCGGCAAAGGTGCGCGCGGTGATGCGCACCGGAAAGCCGAAGCGGTAGTCGCCCAGGTCGATCTGCGTCATGGCGTTGATCTGGCCGGTGATGGAGCCTGCCAGCGAGATGAGGCGCTCGCCCTCGGTGATGGAATCGTGCAGTTCTTCTTCGGGCTGGTTGTGGCGCTGGGTGCGGGCGGCCAGGGCGGCCTGCACATCGGCGGCCTGCACCAGGGTGCCTCCGTGTGCCTTGCACAGGGCGGCGCTTTCAATGGCCAGCGCTTCGGTGTGGGCAAAGCGTGCGCTCTGGCGGCGCTGGTCGTCGGCCTCGCGGTGGGTCTGCTCCAGCAGCAGGGCCACGGCGTCGGGGCCGAAGTGGGGCAGGCCGCGCTTTTTGCAGACTTGCGCCACCAGGATGGCGGTGGCGTGGTGGGTGGCGGGGGTGGCGGCAAAGTGGTCTGAAAAATCCACCTTCACGCGAAAGCGGCGCGCGGCGTCGGGGTCGGCGTCCTGCAGGGCGTAGTACTCGTCCACCGATCCGATCAGCACGATCTTCACGTCCACGTCCACCGGCTCGGGCTGCAGCGCCACGGCGCCGCCGGGGGCATGGCCGGGGCCGCCGCCTCCTTCTTCGATCTGCAGGCGGCCGCAGCGCAAAAAGCGGCGCAGCCGCTGCCACAGGCCCTCTTCGGCGGCCAGGTCGTGCAGGTGCAGCAGGATGAAGCCGCCGTGCGCCTTGAGCAGGCTGCCCGCGTGGATGCCGGTGTGGTCGGCCTGCACGGTGTCGGCGTCCGAGCCATGTTCGATGCTGCCAAACAGCGTGCGCTGGGTGGGGTTGTCTTCCACCACCACGGGCGCGGCGGTGCGGCCGTGGTTGTCCACCACCAGGTTCACCTGGCAGCGGGCCAGCAGGTCGTCGAGCGCGTCCTTGCGGTCGTCTTCGGCATCGGCGCTCTGGTCACCACCTCGTTCGGCATCGAGGGGCTCGAACAGGTCGATGTCGGCCAGCACAGCATGCTCCACCTGGTCGAGCCAGTGCGTGAGCTTGACGGTGTCCTTGATCTGCTTGCGCAGGCCCTGGCGGATATCGTGCAGGGCGTGTTCCACCAGGGGCTTGATGGTCTGGCGGCGCAGGGCGGCCAGGGCGTCGTCGCGGGTGCGCTCCAGCGGGCGGACGGCTTCCAGAAAGCGGGCGATCTCGGTCCGCAGTTCTTGTTCGGCGGCGTCGATCTCTGCGCGGCGCTCGCGCGGCAGGGCGCGGGCTTCGGCTTCGGTCAGCGCCTGGCCTTTGGGGCCTGTGAGGGTGAACACCATTTGCCCGCCCTCGCGGGTCAGGCGGAACTGGCGCGCCTCGGCAAACGCGTCGAGCACGGCAAAGGCTTCGCCTTCTTGCGCCTGCCAGGCTTTCTCGATGCGCTCTGCCTCGGCCTTGAAGTCGGCGGCGGCCAGGCGCTTGGGGATGTCGGCCTGCAGGTTCTTGGCCATGTCGGCCATGCCCTGGCGCAGCTGGCGGCCCTGGCCCGCAGGCAGGCGCAGGGCGCGGGGTCGGTCGGGCGTGTCGAAGTTGTGCAGGTAGCACAGGTCGGGCGGCACGGCGCGTTCTGCCGCAGCAGTCTGCATGGCCTGGCGCAGCAGCGATGCGCGCCCGCTGCCCACTTCGCCCAGCACGAACAGGTGGTAGTCAGGCTGGTGCAGCCCCAGGCCAAACTGTGCGGCGGCCTGGGCGCGCTCCTGGCCGATCCAGGGCAGGGGCAGGTCTTGCAGCTCGGCCGTGCTGGCAAAGCCCAGCGTGGCGGGGTTGATCGTCAGCCGCAGCTGGTGGGGGGCGAGGGCAGAAGCAGGCATCAGTACTGGTGTTGGGGGAGGGGCAGGTCACCAAAGTGTGTCTGCCATCTCAGAATATGGGTCAAATTGGCCGCTAGAGCTTGATGGATAAGCGCAAGCAGCTATAAAAATAGTAGTAACCAGCAGTCAGTGCGCCACGGGGCACACGCCTTTGGGTGCCCCACCGGCCAGCGCATGGCTGCGCGCATCGGCCAGCGCCGCAGCGGTGGGCACCTCGGTGGGCCAGCCCGCCAGGTGCTGTTGCGCCACGCGGCTCAGCGCCGTGATCCAGTGGCTGTTGTCGTTCAGGCAGGGGATGTAGTGAAACTCCTGCCCGCCCGCGTGCAGGAACGCCTCGCGCACTTCCATGTTGATTTCTTCCAGCGTCTCCAGGCAGTCGCTGGTGAAGCCGGGGCACACCACATCCACCCGGCGGGTGCCCGCCTTGCCCAGGGCCTCGATGGTGGGCTGGGTGTAGGGTTCCAGCCACTTGGCCTTGCCAAAGCGCGACTGGAAGGTGATGCGGTAGCGGTCTTCGCGCAGGCCCAGGCGCTCGGCCAGCAGGCGGCCGGTCTTTCGCGACTCGCAGTGGTAGGGGTCGCCCAGGTGCAGCGTACGTTCGGGCACGCCGTGAAAGCTCATCACCAGCTGGTCGGGTTGGCCGTGGGTCTTCCAGTGCGATTCGATGGTGCGGGCCAGCGCGTCGATGTAGCCGGGGGCGTCGTGGTACCGGTTCACAAACCGCAGCTCGGGCACGTTGCGGGTGGCGGCGGCCCAGGTGTAGACGGCGTCGAACACGCTGGCCGTGGTGGTGGCCGAGTACTGCGGGTACAGCGGCAGGATGAGGATGCGCGTGGCGCCCTCGGCCTTGAGCGCATCAAGCTGGCTGGCGATGGACGGGTTGCCATAGCGCATGGCATGGCGCACCAGCACCGCGTGGCCCGCCTCGCCCAGCCAGCCGCGCAGCAGCGTGGCCTGCTTGGCCGTCCAGTGCGCCAGGGGCGAGCCCTCGGGCGTCCAGATGCTGGCGTATTTGGCGGCCGACTTGGCCGGGCGCGTGCGCAGGATGATGCCGTGCAGGATGGGTAGCCACACGAGTTTGGGGATCTCCACCACGCGGTGGTCACCCAGGAACTGCGCCAGATAGCGGCGCACGGCCGGGGCGGTGGGTTCGTCTGGCGTGCCCAGGTTGCACAGCAGCACTCCAGTGCGTTCGGCCTGGCCGTGGGTGTAAGGGGGTTCGGTGTGGAAGGGTGAGCGCATGCCCCGATTGTGGCAAACGGACCGGCCCTTCGGTGACCGTGGAGTATTCTCTGCAGACCATGCCCGATTCCCCCGCTGAACTGCCCGCTGCCCAGCCCACCGCGCTGCAGCTGGACACCTCCCGCATCCGCGCCATCTCCATCGACCTGGATGACACGCTCTGGCCCATCTGGCCCACCATCACGCGGGCTGAACGCGTGCTGCTGGACTGGCTCACGCACCATGCGCCCGCCACGGCAACCTTGTTCTCCAGCACCGAATCCCTGCGCGCCATCCGCAACCAGATGGTGGCGCTGCGGCCCGACCTGCTGCACGACCTGAGCGCGCTGCGGCGCGAGTCCATCCGCCTGGCGCTGACCCAGGCGGGCGACGAGCCCGCGCTGGCCGAACCGGCGTTTGACCTGTTCTTTGCCGAGCGCATGCGCGTGGAGCTGTTTGACGACGCACACGACACGCTGGCCTTCTTGTCGGCACGCTACCCGGTGGTGGCCGTCTCCAATGGCAATGCCGACGTGCACCGCATCGGCATCGGCCACTACTTTCGCCACAGCATCAGCGCATCGGAGTTTGGCGTGGCCAAGCCCGATGCGCGCATTTTTCACGCGGCCGCCACGGCCGTCGATGTGCTGCCCCACGAGGTGCTGCACGTGGGCGACGATGCCACGCTGGATGCGCAGGGCGCGCTGAACGCGGGCATGCAGGCCGTGTGGATCAACAGCGCCAACCACCCCTGGCCGCACGACGACACACCGCCCCATGCCACGGTGGACAGCCTCACTGCGCTGTGCAGGCTGCTCGCCTGACTGGCTGCGCCGGCTCGGTTTCTTGCCTCAGGTCAAGGTTTGGGCGTGCGGTGGTTGAAGCCGTTGCCCGATAAGGTCACACTCCATCGTCGCTCGGCGACCCTTCATCGTCGCTCGGCGACCCTTCCCACCATGCCCCGTACTCCCCCCCCGTTGCCCACCATCCGCACCATCGGCCTCATGCAACCCATGGCCTGGCTGGTGCTGGCCTGGCGCGACATGGCGCGCGCGGGCTGGATCAGCTTTGCGCATGGCCTGGCGCTCACGCTGTTCGGGGCCGCGATCTTTGCGGTGGGGCACCACCGCTTCTGGCTGCTGGCGGGGGCGCTGTCGGGCTTTCTGGTGGTGGCGCCGGTGCTGGCCACCAGCCTTTATGCGCTCAGCCGCGCGCTGGAGCGCGGCGAGCCCGCCAACCTGGGCGTGGTGCTCAAGACCTGGTTCAACTGGCAGAACAGCCATGTGAACAAATGGGGAAACGACTACTGGTGCATGGTGCAGTTTGGCGCCCTGCTGGCGCTGGCGGCCTCGGGCTGGGTCATGACCTCGGCGGCGCTCATCACGTTGCTGGCACCGGTGCCCATCGAGACCCCGCTCGACTTTCTGCGCCACGTGGTCATGGCCCGCGATGGCTGGTTGTTTGAAATCTGGCTGGCCCTGGGCAGCCTGATGGCCGCGCCGATTTTTGCGTCCAGCGTGGTGGCCATGCCGCTGCTGCTGGACCGCCGCGCCACGCTGCTGCAGGCGGTGCTCACCAGCTGGCAGGCCGTGGTGGTCAACCCGCTGCCCATGGCGTTCTGGGCGGCGATCATCCTCGGCTTTACCTTGCTGGGCCTGGGCTCGCTGCTGCTGGGCCTGATCGCCGTGATGCCCATGCTGGGCCACGCCAGCTGGCACGCCTACCGCGACCTGGTGGATGCATCCAGCCTGCCCGAGCGCGACCTGGCTGCACCCGCTGCACCCGCTGCACCGGCGCGTACGCCTGGAGGGGCATCGTGATTTTTGGCTTCACCGAGGCGCAGATCTCGGGCTTCTTCCTCACCTACGGCGTGGGCGCGTTCATCGCCTACATGCTGTTCATCATCGGGCAGCTGGCATGGGAGTCCAAGGCCGGGCGGTTTGGCACCTTTGTGCTCTTCCTGGGCCTGGGCGTGGGGTTTCTGGGGTTCCTGGCCAAGGTGGTAATCCAGTGGTGGCTGGAGAAGTGAGCGGGCCAGAGATCCTCTGAGACCACCGCACGGGCTTAGCAGCAGCCGCCTCAGCGCGGCCAGGACCGCAGGCCCAGCTCCTGCGCCAGTTGCCGGTAGTCGGCCAGACTGCGTTGCACGAACTCCTCCAGCGCCGCGCCAGTGCGCGCAAACGGGTACAGGCCGTACTGGCTGCACAGCGCTGCATAACCGGGGGCGGCCAGTGCATCGGCAAACGCGGCCACCCAGGCGCGCACGGCGGCATCGGGGGCGGTGGCGGCCATGTACAGGCCGCGCACCGTGGGCCAGACCAGGTCCACGCCTTGCTCACGGGCTGTGGGCAGATCGGCCAGTGCGCCGGGCAGGCGGGCCTGGGCCAGCACGGCCAGAAAGCGCAGGGGTGCGCCTTTTTCCAGGGCCTGCCGGGCCTCGGCGGCATCGCCGGTAAAGACGCCGATGTGGCCGCCGCGCAGGGCCTTGAGCGCCTCGCCGCCGCCTTCGAATGACACAAAGCGCATGCGCTTGGGGTCCTGCCCGGCGGCGCGGGTCAGCAGGGCGGCTTTCATCCAGTCCTGGCTGCCCAGGGTGCCGCCAGCGCCAAACACCACGCGGGCCGGGTCTTTGCGCAGCGCGGCCACCACGTCTTGCAGGCGCTGGTGGGGCGAATCGCGGTGCACGGCCACCACACCATAGTCGGTGCCCAGCGTGGCGATCCAGCGCACGGCGCTCACCGGATGGGGGCCGAAGCGGCCCTGCGCGATGTTGAGCAGCGAGCCGCTGGAGAACGCCACCAGCGTTCCCGGCCCGCCCAGCCGTCCGGTGGCGACCTGGTCAAACGCAACGGCGCCGATGCCGCCGGGCAGGTAGCGTGTGTGCAGCGGTGGGCGTGCGGGGCGCACCACCTGCACCGCCTGGGTGGCCAGGCCACAGGTCAGGTCGAACCCGCCGCCGGGGCGGGAGGGGGCGATGCACTCGGCGGGCTCCAGCGATGCGTCGGCCGCCCACGCAGCAGGCCCGTGCGCAGCGCCTGAAGTGCCCGCCAGTGCTGCCAGCCACTGCAGGGTGCGGCGGCGGGGCAGGGTGGGGAGAGGGTGTGGTGCGGACGGCATGCGGGGCGAATTCTGGCGGAATCTGGGGGGCTGCGGGATGGGGGGTTTCAGCCCCGGGGCCACCACAGGATGGCCAGCAGGCCGGGCCCACCCGCGCGTTCTTCGAGCCGCAGGCCGCCCCGGTGCCGTTCGGCGATGGAGCGCGCGATTGCCAGCCCCAGGCCTGAGCCGCCTGCCGCCGCCTGCGAGCCACGCCGGTAGCGCTGGCCCAGTGCATCGCGTTCGTTGGCGGGCAGGCCGGGGCCGTTGTCTTCCACGCTGAGGCTCCAGCCCAGGTCATCGCCTGCGGCGGACACGGTGACCGTGCCGTGCATGGGCGTGTAGGCAATCGCGTTGGCGGCCAGGTTGGTAAGCGCCTCGCGCAGCAGGCCACTGTCGCCCACGGCCATGAACTCGGGCGTGGGCGTGTGGATGCCAAAGTCGATCTGCCGGGCGCGGGCGCGGGGCAGCAGCTCCAGCGCCACGGCGCGCAGCAGCGCGGCCAGATCGAACGGGGCCAGCTCTACTGCGGCCGTGTCGCTGCGGCCCAGGGCCAGCAGCTGCTGGGTGCTGCGCGTGGCGCGTGCGACTTCGCCGCCGATGGCTTCCAGGGTGTGCTGCACCTGGGCGGCGTCGGCCTCGCGCCGGGCGTAGTCGATCTGCATCTGCAGTGTGGTGAGGTGGGTGCGCAGCTGGTGCGATGCGTCGTCCAGAAACTGCCGCTGCTGGGCCACCAGGTCTTGCGTGCGGGCCATCTGCTGGTTGGCTGCAGCCACCAGGGGGCGGATGTCGGCGGGCAGGTCGGTGTCGGCCATGGGGGTCATGTCGTCGGGGCTGCGCGCCTGCACCTCGCGCGCCAGGCGCGCCAGCGGCCGCAGCGCCACGGCCAGCGTGGCGGCTGTGCCCAGCACCATGAGCGCCAGCACCAGCGTGTCGCGCAGCGCTGCCCGGCGCACAAAGCGGCGCGTGAACTCCTGCCGCGAGCGGGTGCTTTCAGCCACCTGCACCAGCACGCTGCTGGCATCGGCTCCGGGCGCGGCGCCTTCCACCGCGCGGCGGTAGGCGGCCAGCCGCACGGATTCGCCAAAGTAGGTGGCGTCGTAGAAGCGGGGCACGCCGGGCGTGAGCGGGCCGGGCGGAAGGGGCAGGTCGGCGTTGCCCAGCTCCACCAGCCCGTCGGACGACGCCACGCGGAAGTACACATTGCCGCTGGCCGTGAGCTCAAAAAATTCGAGCATGCTGTAAGGCAGCTCTGCCGACAGGCCGCCCGAGGCGGTGGAGATGTTGGCGTCGATGGATTTGAGCGCCCCGAGCAGCGAGCGGTCGTAGGCCGCGTTGGCCGCCTCCAGCGCGTCATGTCGCGTCATCCACAGCTCCACCCCCGTCACCACGGCCAGCAGCGGCAGCAGCAGCAGGGCCAGCAGCCGCCACAGGCTGGCGCGGCGCAGGCGCGCGATCAGTCTCATGGTTCAGCCTGTTTCCAGCGCGTAGCCCAGGCCGCGCAGGGTGGTGATGCGCACACCGCTGCCATCGAGCCGCTTGCGCAGGCGGTGCACAAACACTTCCACGGCTTCGGGGTGCACGTCCTCGTCGTCAGAGAACACGCGGTCCAGGATCTGCTGCTTGGAAAACGGCTCGCCGCTGCGCTGCACCAGCACGCGCAGCACGGCGTGCTCGCGCGGTGACAGGGCCAGGGGCTCGCCGTGCAGCGTGAACTGCTTGCGCGGGTTGTCGTAGACCAGCGCGCCACAGGCCAGGCGCGGGTGCTCGTTGCCGCGCGCGCGGCGCACCAGGGCGTGCAGGCGGGCCTCCAGCTCGGCCAGCTCGAACGGCTTGGCCAGAAAGTCGTCAGCCCCGGCGTTGAGCGAGCGCACGCGTTCATCGAGCGAATCGCGGGCCGTGAGGATCAGCGCGGGCAGCCGCTGGTCGCGGTCGCGCAGACGCTGCAGCACGGCTTGGCCGTCCAGCCCGGGCAGGCCCAGGTCCAGCACCAGCGCGTCGTAGTTGTCGTGCTGCTGCAGCGCACGGTCGGCCAGGCGCCCGTCGTTCACCCATTCCACCTGGATGCCCGCATGCTCCAGCGCGCGGCTGAGCCAGGTGCCCAGGTTGTGGTCGTCTTCGGCCAGGAGGATGCGCATGGGGGGAATGCTACTGTCGTTCGGCGATAGTTCCAGGTGCACCAGGCGGTTGCAACTGGCGAGGCCCCAGCCAGCGCCACCGTGGAACTGGCTTTGCCAGGCCACGGGTGGCGCCCCCCCTCTGGCTGCGGCACCGAGCGGGTTGCGGCTCAGGCGAGCTTCCTAGTCCGGCTTGATCTGCGCGCGCTTGATGACTTTCTGCCAGCGCGCCTGCTCCGCCGCAATGAACTGCGCAAACTGCGCGGGCGTGCCGCCGATGGCTTCGGCGGCGTCGCCGTTCAGGCGCTTGAGGGCTTCTGGTGCCTTCACGGCCTTCATGGTTTCGGCGGCCAGCTTGTCCAGGTGGTCCTTGGGCAGGCTGGCAGGGGCCAGCATGCCGTACCACTGCGTCATCTCGAAGCCGGGGAAGCCCTGTTCGGCCACGGTGGGTACATCGGGCAACTGCGGCAGGCGCTGGGTGGAGCCGGTGGCGATGCAGCGCACCTTGCCGGACTTGATGAACGGGAGCAGGGCCGCAGCGCCCACCGATGCGGCATCAAGGCGGCCCGAGAGCAGGTCGGTCATCATGGGGCCGGTGCCCCGGTAGGGCACATGCAGCATGAAGATCTCGGCGGTCATCTTGAGGTATTCAAACGCGAGGTGGCCCGCGCTGCCGTTGCCTGCCGAGCCGTAGCTCAGCTTGCCCGGATTCTTCTTGGCGTAGGCGATGAACTCCTTGAGGTTCTTTGCGGGCACGTCGGGGTGCACCACGTACAGGCTGGGCACCTTGGCCAACAGGCTCACGGGCTTGAAGTCCTTGTTGGCGTCGTAGGGCAGTTTGTCGAAGATGTAGGGGTTGACGGCCAGCGTGCCGATGTGGCCCAGGATGAGGGTGTGCTGGTCTTCGGCGCGGGCGACTTCCTGCATGGCGATGTTGCCTGCGGCGCCGGGTTTGTTGTCCACAAACACGCTCTGGCCCAGGGTCTTGCTCAGCTCGGCCGCTGTGGACCGCGCCACGATTTCGGAGCTGCCGCCCGGTGCAAAGGGCACCACAAAACGCACGGACTTGGAAGGCCACGCGGCCTGGGCCGACGCGGTGGTGGGCAGCAGGCCGCCCAGGGCCAGGGCGCTGCCTGCGCCCAGCAGGTGGCGGCGGGTGGGGTGGAAGGCGGGGGGAATGTCGTTGTCGAGCAGCATGGGTGTCTCCGTAAAAGCCATTGCGGCGTTGCCCGGCCTATGGTGTGCGCAGCGTGCTTTCGGAATGCTGTCAGTCGGCCTGGGGTTTTCCCGAGGCACCCCGCACGGACAGAGCGAGGATTACGCCAGTGCAGCTACTGCCGTGCCGCTCAGCACGGCACCTTCCAGTGTGGCGGGGTAGGGGCCTGCCACATAGTCCCCGCAGGCCGTCAGCCCCGGCAGCACCTGCATGCCGGGCCGCTGCAGGCCAGGGGTGCAGGCAAAGGTGGCGCGTTTTTCCACCACAGTCTGCACAGGCTGCAGCGCCGAAATGCCCAGCTGGGCGGCGGCCTGCTGCAGCACCTGCTGCTCGATCAAGGCGCGGTCCCCATCACTGGCGCTCACCACAAAGGCCAGCAGCCCGTGCTGGCCGTCGAGCTGGCCCCGGTCGAACACAAACTGCGCCGGGTGGGTAGCGGTGTTGCGCAGCGCCAGCATGGGCAGGGGCAGGTGGGCGCCCGGGGCGTGGGCATAGACGGTGGTGATGGCCTCAAACCGCAGGGCGCTGGTGGTGGTGCTCCAGCGGGCTGCACTGGCCAGGCCCGCCGTGCCTGCCAGGCCTTCGACCAGGCGGCTGGCCTCCCAGGACGGGCAGGCCAGGGTGACGTGGTCGAACGCTCCGGGTTCTTCGGTGCCGTTGGCCGACACGACCGGCTGCCAACGCCCGCCGGGCAACGGCTGCAGGCGCTGAATGCGCTGGCCGGTGAGGACCTGGCTGCCTTGCTGCTGCAGCCAGTGGGCAGCGGCTTCGGGAAAGAGGGCGCCTAAGTCCGCACGTGGCAGCAATAGGTTGGAGCCGCCGCGCCCGCTGAACAGGCTGTCCTGCAGCACGCGCAGAAACACCTGGCCGCTGGCCTGGTTGGCAGGGGTGTTGAGGGCCGACACACACAGCGGGTCGATGAACTCGGTCATGAGCCGGGGCGTGAGCGGCGCGCACAGCGCGGCCACCGAAGTGGCGGGCGCGCAGCGAAAGCCGCGCAGCTGCCAGGCCGTGGCTGTGCGCAGCAGTGCCAGCTTGTCGCGCCAGCCCCAGCCCTTGGCGCGGGCAATGCCCAGCAGCGCATCGAGGGGTGGGGGCAGGTCGGGCAGTTGCAGGCCCTGGCCATCAGGGAATTGAAGCGTGAGTGGCAGGCGCAGCAGGGCGGTATCGATGTCCACGCCCACCAGCCGCATCAGGCGCAGGCTTTCGGCGTAGGCGCCGATCAGGATGTGCTGGCCGTTGTCGAGCGTGGCGGGTGTGCCATCGGGCAGCGCGCTCGGCACGGCGCGCGCCCGGCCGCCCACGGTGCGCGCGGCCTCGAACACGGCGACCTGGCGCCCTGCCTGCACATGGGCGATGGCGGCGGCCATGCCGGCCCAGCCTGCGCCGATGACGGCGACCTTCATGGACGCGGGCCCACGGCTACGACATCCGGCCCAGGGCTTGCACCTTCCACGCCAGCCAGAACTTACGAAGCGGCGTGAGGCGGATGCGCTGGTGCAGCACCTGGAAGTTTTCGTGCTCGATCTCGCGCAGCAGGGTGCGGTAGATGTTGGCCATCATGAGGCCTGGCTTTTGCGCCCTGCGGTCGGCATCGGGGAGCAGGGCGAAGGCCTCGTCGTACAGGCGGTGCGCGCGCTCGGCCTGAAAACGCATCAGCGCGGTGAAGCGGTCGGAATACTGACGCTTCAGGATCTCGTGCGCCTTCACGTCAAATTGCTGCAGCTCGCTCACCGGCAGGTAGATGCGGCCCAGCATGGCATCTTCGCCCACGTCGCGGATGATGTTGGTGAGCTGAAAGGCCAGGCCCAACTTGTGGGCGTAGTCGGTGGTCCGTGGGTCGGTCTGGCCGAAGATGCGAGCGGCAACTTCGCCCACGATGCCCGCCACCAGGTGGCAGTAGCCCTTGAGGCCCGCAAAGTCGAGGTAGCGGGTCTGTTCCAGATCCATCTGGCAGCCGTCGATCACGGCCTGCAGGTGGCGTTGTTCAATGCCATAGTCGGCGGCCAGCGGCATCAGTGCCAGCATCACGGGGTGGGTGGGCTGGCCCGCATAGGCCTTGGCCACCTCGGCCTGCCACCAGGCCAGCTTGGTGCGCGCCACGCCAGGGTCGGAGACTTCGTCCACCACATCGTCCACTTCGCGGCAGAAGGCATAAAACGCCGTGATCGCGGCGCGGCGCGGGGCCGGCAGGAACAGGAAGGCGTAGTAGAAGCTGCTGCCTGAGGCCACGGCTTTTTGCTGTACGTATTGCTGTGGGGTCATGGGGCGCGATTGTCCCATGGCGGACATGGCCCGCGAATGCAACCTGGCAGCTGGTGGAGGCCGCAGTTCCCCAGTTTGGCCTGCCTGTTCTGCGGCAGTTCTGCGGCAGGCCGAAGGGCATCAAAAGGCGATCTGTTCCACGCCCACGTCGCTGGGCCGCTTGAGCGCTTCGCGCATGAAGACGCTCATGGGGAGCGTGCCTTGGTCCGAGTGGAACCACTTTTTGTAGAGAGCCGCCATCTCCCCGGTCTGGATCAGGCGGCGGGTGACTTGGTCTACCAGCTCCTTGAAACGAGGGTCTTGCCTGCGCAGGCCAATGCTGTAGGGCTCTACCGAAAGGCGCTTTTCCAGAAACTGGTAGTCCCCCATGGCCTTGCCCAGCCGGGTCATGGGGCTCCACAGGCCTGCATCGTCTGCAAAAACCGCATCTGCCTCCCTGCGCGTGAGTGCATCCAATCCCTGTGCGGTACTGTCTACCGGCACGTAGATGAATTTGCGGTGGTAGGTGCGTTCGTTGGTGGCCAGCAGGCCGTCATTGGTGGTTTTCCGTTCGACGGCAATGCGTTTGCCGTTCAGATCGTCCACCGTCTTGATGCCCGAGTCCTTGCGCACGAGGAAGGCGGTGGTGGCAATGAAGATGTGGTGGCTGAAGGCGACTTCCTTCTGGCGCTCCAGGGTGTTGGTGGTCGTGCCGCATTCCAGGTCCACTACGTTGTTTTTCAGGTCCGCAAGGCGGTTCTTGCCGTCTACGAGTACATAGGTCAGGCGCAGGTCGGGGCGCTTGAGTTCCTTCTTGAGCTCCTCGTAAATCTTGGTGCAGATATCAACGCTGTAGCCACGCACCTGTCCAGTGGCTGGGTCTTTGTAGGAGAAGGGGTGGGATGCCTCGCGGTGCCCCAGTCGCAATTCGCCGGTCTTGGCAATGTGGGTCAGGGTGTCTTGCGCCCAGGCGCCAGGGGACATCCAGGACAGGGGAAGGATCAGTAGCAGGGCTCGCAGCGCAGAGAAGAGGTGCATAGGAAACGGAAAAGGTGACGGGACCATGCATGCCAGGCGTCGCAGGAAGCGCGCGAGGCTGCACGCCGCGCATTGTGCTGCGGCATCTGTTGTTGTGTCACATTGGAGACAGGTTTGTCAGCATTCCACAACATTCACCGCCAGCCCGCCGCGCGATGTCTCCTTGTATTTGACCTTCATGTCCGCACCGGTCTGCATCATGGTCTTGATGACTTTGTCGAGCGAGACCACATGCTGCCCGTCGCCGCGCAGCGCCATGCGGGCGGCGTTGATGGCCTTGATGGCGCCCATGGCGTTGCGTTCAATGCAGGGGATCTGCACCAGGCCGCCCACGGGGTCGCAGGTCATGCCCAGGTTGTGCTCCATGCCGATCTCGGCGGCGTTCTCGATCTGCTCGGGGGTGCCACCCATCACCGCAGCCAGCGCGCCTGCTGCCATGGAGCAGGCCACACCCACCTCGCCCTGGCAGCCCACTTCGGCTCCCGAGAGCGATGCGTTTTCCTTGTAGATGATGCCGATGGCGCCTGCCGTGAGCAAAAAGGTGGCAATGCCGTCGTCGTTGGCCGGGATGGGGCCTTGCAGGAAGTTGACGTAGTAATGCAGTACGGCGGGGATCACACCTGCAGCGCCGTTGGTGGGCGCCGTCACCACGCGGCCTCCGGCGGCGTTTTCTTCGTTGACGGCCATGGCATAGAGGTTCACCCAGTCGAGCATCGAGAGGGGATCGCGCAGCGCGGCCTCCGGCTGCGTGCTGAGCTTGTGGTGCAGCTCGGCCGCGCGGCGGCGCACGTGCATGGGGCCAGGCAACGTACCGGTGCTGGCGCAGCCGCGCTGCACGGCACCGGCCATGGTCTTCCAGATGGCCATGAGCTGGCGGCGCACCTCGGAGGCGCTGCGCCAGTGTTGCTCATTGGCCGCCATGAGCTGGGCGGGGGTGAGGCCGGTGGCCTGGCACTGGGCCAGCAGCTCGGCCCCCGTGCGGAAAGGGTGGGGCAGGCCTTGGGCATGGCCGGCCGCATCGGGCCCAGCGGTGGCGGCGCTGTTGAGTACACGCTCGCCCGCCGCGTCGATCACAAAACCACCGCCCACCGAGTAGTACTCATGTGCCGCAATTTCGTTGCCCTGCGCGTCGAACGCGTGAAACGCCATGCCGTTGGGGTGCAGCGGCAGGCTTTTGCGGCGAAACAGCAGATGCTCTTTTTCAACAAACGGCACCCAATGCTCGCCCAGCAGGGCCAGCGTTTGCCGGGTGCGGATGTCGGCAATGGCAGGCTGGATCTGGTCGGGGTCGATGTGGTCGGGCTCGTGCCCGGCCAGGCCCAGCAGCACGGCCTTGTCGGTGCCGTGGCCCACGCCGGTGGCCGACAGCGAGCCGAAGAGTTCTACGGTGACGTGGTGCACGGCGGCCAGGCCCAGGGTGGCCTGCACATGGCAGGCAAACTGCCGCGCCGCAATCATGGGCCCCACGGTGTGGGAGCTGGACGGGCCGATGCCGATTTTGAAGAGGTCGAAAACGCTGACGGACATGGTGAAAAGGTTCTCAGGAGCGGCGCAGTGGTTTGGCCGATGGGCGGGGGCGGACTGGCGGCCGGGTAGGCTGCGACAGGTGCGATTTCAGGGCATAGGTGGCCACGATCAGTGCCAGCCAGCCCAGCAGGACATCCCAGAACCCCATGACCAGCCACACGGGCGCCAGCAAGGGGCCTGCGAGGGGAAGGACGTACAGGGAGAGGCGGGGCGTCCAGAAGCCGGGGGCTCTCATGCAGGGGGATGAGAAGGGGTCGAAGGTGCCAGGCGAGCAGCCCAGGCTTTCGAGGATGGTGCGCGCGGTCTGGTTGCCCACGATGGGCAGGCCCAGCGCAAAAATGAACACGATGAAGCCCGCCAGCAACAGCCAGAACAGGCCGACCATACCCCAGCGCAGCACGTCTGCTGGGGTGGCGTTGCTGCGGCGCGGCAGCCAGCGCTGCAGCAGGTCCGCTGCAGCGGCCGGGTGGCGGTCTGCCCAGCGTGCGGCATACAGCGCCAGCCCCCACGCCAGCAGCAGCGCCCAGAAGTTGCGCAGCAGCACAAAGGGGTAGTCCACGATGCTGCCTGCCGACAGAAAAGGCATCAGCCGCAGCCCGATGGCATTGGTCAGCCACGTACAGGTGCCCAGCGTGGGGTTGGTGTGGGGTTGGCAGTGCAGCACATCCAGCACCCGCTCTGCCGCCACGCCCCCGACGATGGAAAACACCAGGCAAAAAAGGATGAGCCCCCACTGCAGGGTCTTGAAGAGATGTCTGGCGGTCAACGGTGGGCCCTCCTGGCAAGCCACGGGTAGTGGCTTGCGGACATTGTTGTCTTTGTTGTTGTGTTCCGGAACGGGTAAGTCCCGGGCGGCTGGCCGCAGTGGGCGCAAGACTAGCGCGCTGTAAAGGCGGCGCCATGCGCGCTATCCCTGCCCCGCCCAGGGGCCGCCCGCCGCTGTCCCTCCGGCGTAGGCGGCTGGTTGCTCATAAATTAATAGCTAATAAGGCAATATGGATGCGTGGTGAGGCCATTTTTGCCTCAGATTCATGGGCAGAGCACGCGCAGATGTCAGCGCGCCTTGTGGCCCATTAATCTTTCTTCTTACATCACCAGCGCGCGGCCCAGCATCACCACCCAGTCCCAGGCATGCAGGCGCGGGCGGGTGTGCAGGCTGCCGCCTTTGAGGGCCTCGACCTTGTCGAGGATGCGCAGGCCGCCCTGCACCACCAGGCGCAGCTCCCAGCCCGCGCGGCCGGGCAGGCGGTGCACCAGGGGGGCGCCGCTGTACATGGTGGTGCGGGCCCAGTCGGCGCAGTCGGCGATGAGGCGCGCGTTTTCGCGCGTGCTTTGCAGGGCCAGCAGCTCGGCCTGGCAGGCGCCATGGACGGCGCAGTCGGCGCGCGGCAGGTAGTGACGGTGGCGGGGGATGTCCACCGACAGGTCCTGCCAGAAGTTGATGAGCTGCAACGCGGTGCAGATCGCGTCACTTTGCCGCAGCGCCTGCGCGTCGCCCACGCCATACAGGTGCAGCAGCAGGCGCCCCACGGGGTTGGCCGAGCGGCGGCAGTAGTCCAGCAGCTCGGCGCGGTCAGCGTAGCCCTCGGCATCACGGGTTTTTTCCACATCCTGGGCAAAGGCGCTGAGCAGGTCTGCCAGCAGTGGCACGGGCAGCTGGTGGCTACGCAGCACCGCTTGCAGCGGCAAGAACACGCTGGCCCAGCGGGGCGAGGGCGGCTGGCCTTGGGCGACGGCCATCAGGTCGGCATGGTAGGCGGCCAGGTCGGCCAGGCGGGCGGCAGCCAGGGCGTCGCCCTCATCAGCGATGTCGTCGGCGGTACGCGCAAAGCCGTAGATGGCGGCAATGGGCTGGCGCAGGTGCGGTGGGCACAGCAGGGACGCGACCGGGAAGTTCTCGTAGTGCGTGACAGGGGCGGCCAGGGTGGCAGACGCATGGTGTGGTGCGGTCTGGAGCGGCTGTGGCGCGGAAGTTGCAGCGGACGCCACTTCAGGCTGGGGAGGGGGGGATCGGTCGTTCACACCCTGGATTGTCGCTTGACAATGCCAAGGGCTTCTCATAGATTACTAACCGGTCAGTCAGTAATCAAAAAACCAATTCAATCAGGGACAAGGAGGCTGGCCGGTAACTGTTACGGCAGTTCCGTTTTCAGCGCAGGCATTCGTGCCTGCGTTTTGCGTGCAGCCCCTGCAACTCCTTGTAGCCCTTCTCTATTCACCGGATTTCCCATGCGCACATCCTCCGCTTCGCGGCCTTTTCAACGGCACTGCCGGACCTTGCTGATGGTGGCCGCCGCTGCTTTGCTGGCCGCCTGTTCCCGCCCCGCGCCGCCCGAAGAGCCGGTGCGCTCCGTCAAGTTGCTGACGGTGGGGGTGGGTGCGCTGCAATCCAGCCTGGAGTATTCGGGTGAGGTGCGGGCGCGCGTGGAGTCACGCTTGGGGTTCCGCGTGGCGGGCAAGATCGTGCAGCGCCAGGCCGAACTGGGCCAGCGTGTGCGGGCCGGACAGGTGCTGGCCCAGCTGGACCCCAAGGATTACCAACTGGCCACCGACGCCGCGCGCGCACAGTTGGCATCGGCCACCACGCAGCGTGATCTGGCCGCTGCCGACTACAAGCGCTACCAAGCCCTGAAGGACCAGAACTTCATCAGCGGCGCCGAGCTGGAGCGCCGCGACGCGACGCTGAAAGCCGCCCAGGCCACGCTGGACCAGGCCCGCGCGCAGCTGTCATCGCAAGGCAACCAGGCGGCCTACACCACGCTGGTGGCCGACGTGGCGGGCGTTGTCACTGGCATTGACGCCGAGCCTGGCCAGGTGGTGTCGGCCGGGACGCCTGTGGTGCGCATTGCGCAGGATGGCCCCCGCGATGTGGTGTTTGCGGTGCCGGAGGACAAGGTGGGGCTGATCACCCCAGGCTCAGAAGTGGCGGTGCGCGGCTGGTCCGGTGGCGCCAACCTGACGGGCCGCGTGCGCGAAGTGGCCGCCAGTGCCGACGCCGCCACGCGCACTTACCAAGTCAAGGTGGCCATCGACGGTGCCGATGCGCCTGCCCTGGGCTCCACCGTGTATGTCACGCCCAAGGCGCTCAGCCATGCGGGCATTCCGGCTATCAAGCTGCCCACCAGTGCGCTGCGCCAGGAGGGGCAGTCCACGGCGGTGTGGGTGTATGACGCGGCCAGCAGCACGGTGAAGTCGCAGGTGGTGCAGATTGCCACGGCCGATGGCAACGAGGCCGTGGTGGCTGCGGGTCTAGCCCCCGGCATGCAGGTGGTGGCCACGGGGGTGCATGTGCTCTCGCCTGGGCAGAAAGTGCTGATTTATCAGCCAAAAACGGCCTCAGCGCCCGCCAGTAAAGCGCAGACAGCTACCAATCCAGTAGCAATGCCTGCCGCGCCTGCTGCCACAGCAGCGGCACCCGCAGCTTCCACAGCCAACTGAGGCCGGCCATGACGCAAGTACAACCCAAAGAGGGGTTCAACCTCTCCAAGTGGGCGCTCGACCATCCCGCCCTCACGCGCTACCTGATGGTGGTGCTGATGCTGCTGGGGTTTGCCGCCTATTTCCAGCTGGGGCAGGACGAGGACCCGCCGTTCACCTTCCGTGCCATGGTGGTGCGTACCTACTGGCCGGGCGCCACGGCGCAGCAGGTGGCCGAGCAGGTCACTGACAAGATCGAGCGCACGCTGCAAGAGGTGCCCTACGCCGACAAGATCCGCAGTTATTCGAAGCCCGGCGAGTCGCAGATCATCTTTCAGATCAAGGATTCGTCCAAGGCCAGCGAGGTGGCCAACGTCTGGTACAGCGTGCGCAAGAAGGTGGGCGACATGCGCTACACCTTGCCGCAGGGCATCCAGGGCCCGTTCTTCAACGACGACTTTGGCGATGTGTATGGCGTGATCTACGCGCTGGAGTCCGAGGGCTTCAGCTACGCCGAACTTAAGCAGTTTGCCGATGACGCACGCCAGCAGCTGCTGCGTGTGCCCGATGTCGCCAAGGTTGAGCTGTTTGGCGTGCAAGACGAAAAACTGTTCATCGAAATCTCGCAAAAACGCCTGTCGCAACTGGGCCTGGACATGAACCAGGTGCTGGCCCAGCTGGGCCAGCAAAACGCCGTGGAGAGCGCCGGAGCTATTCAGACCCCGCAAGACCAGGTGCAGGTGCGGGTGCAGGGTCAGTTCAACGCCATTGAAGACCTGCGCGCCATGCCGATCCGTGGCCCGTCGGGCGCACAACTGCGCCTGGGCGATATCGCCGAGGTCAAGCGCGGCTATGTGGACCCGGCCACCGTGAAGGTGCGTCACCAGGGGCAGGAAGTGATTGCGCTGGGCGTCTCCATGGCCAAGGGCGGCGACATCATTGCGCTGGGCAAGGCGCTGCATGCCGCCACCGACCGCATTGGCGGCACGCTGCCAGCGGGGGTGAAGCTCGTCAACGTGCAAGATCAGCCCAAGGCGGTGGCCACCTCGGTGAACGAATTCGTCAAGGTGCTGATCGAGGCCGTGGTCATCGTGCTGGCGGTAAGCTTCATCGCGCTGGGCCTGCACAAGCGCCCCGGCAAGAACCCGCTGTGGAAGCGCTGGTACATCGATCCGCGCCCGGGGCTGGTGGTGGGCATCACCATTCCGCTGGTGCTTGCCGTGACCTTCCTGGCCATGTGGTACTGGGGCATCGGCCTGCACAAGATATCGCTGGGCTCGCTCATCATCGCACTGGGCCTGCTGGTGGATGACGCGATCATTGCGGTCGAAATGATGGTGCTCAAGCTTGAAGAGGGCTACGACAAGGTGCGTGCCGCTACCTTTGCGTATGAGATCACGGCCATGCCGATGCTGACGGGCACGCTGATCACGGCGGCGGGCTTTTTGCCCATCGGCCTGGCCAAGTCCACTACGGGCGAATACACCTTCGCCATTTTTGCGGTCACCGTGATCGCGCTGGTGCTCAGCTGGTTCGTGTCGGTGTACTTTGTGCCGTACCTGGGCACGCTACTGCTCAAGGTGCCGCCGCATGTGCTGGCTGCCCAGGCCAACAAGGGCATCACCGACGATCCACACGAAGTGTTTGACAGCCCGTTCTACCGCACCTTCCGCCGTCTAGTGGACTGGTGTGTGTTGCACCGCTGGATCACCATTGGCGCCACGGTACTGACCTTTGCGCTGGGCATTGTGGGCATGGGCAAGGTGCAGCAGCAGTTCTTCCCCGATTCGAGCCGGCCTGAAATTCTGGTGGACATCTGGTTCCCCGAGGGCACCTCATTTGCAGGCAATGAAGAAGTGACCAAACGTGTGGAGCAGCGCTTGCTCTCTGAGCCTGGCGTCAGTTCTGTCAGCACCTGGGTCGGTTCCGGCGTGCCGCGTTTCTATTTGCCGCTGGATCAGGTGTTTCCCCAGAGCAACGTGTCGCAGTTCATCGTTCTGCCCCAGGATCTGAAGGTGCGTGAGTCTCTGCGCGTGAAGTTGCCTGCGCTGCTGGCTGAGGAGTTCCCGGAGGTGCGTGGTCGCGTCAAGCTGCTGCCCAATGGACCGCCGGTGCCTTACCCCGTGCAGTTCCGCGTGGTGGGGCCTGATCCGCTGGTGCTGCGTGAGCGCGCCGATGAAGTGAAAGCCCAGCTGCGCAAGAACCCGGACATGCGCGGTGTGAATGACAACTGGAACGAGTCTGTGAAGGTGCTGCGTCTGGAAGTGGACCAGGCCAAGGCGCGCGCTCTGGGTGTCACCAGCCAGTCGATTGCCCAGGCGTCCAAGACCATTCTGTCGGGTACGCAGGTGGGCCAGTACCGCGAGGGTGACAAGCTCATCGACATTCTGCTGCGCCAGCCGCTGGACGAGCGCAACGCCATCACCGACATCGCCAACGCCTACCTGCCCACGGCCTCGGGCAAGTCGATCCCGCTCACGCAGATCGCAAAGCCGGTCTTCACCTGGGAGCCCGGTGTGATGTGGCGCGAGAACCGCGACTACGCCATCACCGTGCAGGGGGATGTGACTGAGGGGCTGCAGGGGGCCACGGTGACGGCGGCGCTGTTGCCTGCTCTCAAGGATATTGAGGCGAAGTGGCGTGCTGCCGGGCAGACCGGCTACCGCATCGAAGTGGCGGGTGCTGTGGAGGAAAGCTCCAAGGGCTCGGCGTCGATTGCAGCCGGCATTCCGGTCATGTTGTTCATCACCTTCACGCTGCTCATGCTGCAACTGCACAGCTTCAGCCGCGCGATGCTGGTGTTCCTGACCGGGCCGTTGGGCCTGGCAGGGGTGGCTGCGGCGCTGATTCTGCTCAACCGTCCGTTCGGCTTCGTGGCGTTGCTGGGGGTGATTGCACTCATGGGCATGATCCAGCGCAACTCGGTGATCCTGATCGACCAGATCGAACAGGACCGAGCGCGGGGCGTGCCTGCGTGGGATGCGATTGTTGAATCGGCAGTGCGCCGCCTGCGTCCTATCGTGCTGACGGCTGCGGCTGCGGTGCTGGCCATGATCCCGCTGTCACGCAGCGTGTTCTGGGGCCCCATGGCCGTGGCCATCATGGGCGGACTGGTGGTGGCCACCGTGCTGACGCTGCTGGCGCTGCCCGCGATGTATGCCGCGTGGTTCCGTGTGAAAAGGCCTGCGCCGGAGGTCCTTGGAGGGGTTTGATTCCCACCCAGCCCGCATCAGGGTAAAATAGAAGGTTGACCGATTTCACACAGGCGGCAGCTGAGGTTGCCGCCTGTTTGTTTGTTGTAGAACCGCGCGGGTGGCGAAATTGGTAGACGCACCAGGTTTAGGTCCTGACGCCAGCAATGGTGTGGGGGTTCGAGTCCCCCCCCGCGCACCACCCATGTGAGACTTTGCGGAACACGGCGCTGCTGCGCTGCAGCCAGCACGATCCACATTCATAAGAGGAATAGCCATGGCCGTTACTGTTGAAACCCTTGAGAAGCTCGAGCGCAAGATTACGCTGAGCGTGCCCGTCACCCTGATCCAGTCCGAAGTCGACACGCGCCTCAAGCGCCTGGCCCGCACGGTCAAGATGGACGGTTTCCGTCCCGGCAAGGTGCCCATGAACGTGGTGGCCCAGCGTTACGGCTACTCGGTGCAGTACGAAGTGCTGAATGACAAGGTGGGTGAAGCCTTTGCCGTGGCAGCCAACGAAGCCAACCTGCGTGTTGCTGGCCAGCCCCGCATCACCGAAAAGGAAGGTGCTCCTGAAGGCCAGGTCACTTTCGATGCCATTTTCGAAGTGTTCCCAGAAGTCAAGATTGCCGATCTGTCTGATGCCGAAGTCGAAAAGCTGTCGGCTGAAGTGACGGACGCCGCCATCGACAAGACCATCGACATCCTGCGCAAGCAGCGCCGCAGCTTCGCCCAGCGCGCCATGGATGCTGCTGCGCAAGACGGCGACCGCGTGACGGTCGATTTCGAAGGCAAGATCGATGGCGAGCCGTTTGAAGGCGGCAAGGCCGAAGACTTCCAGTTCCTGGTGGGCGAAGGCCAGATGCTCAAGGAGTTCGAAGACGCCGTGCGTGGCATGAAGTCTGGCGAAAGCAAGACCTTCCCCCTGGCATTCCCTGCGGAGTACCACGGCAAGGATGTGGCTGGCAGGACCGCTGACTTCCTGGTGACCATCAAGAAGATCGAAGCTGCCCACCTGCCCGAAGTGAATGATGCCCTGGCCAAGTCGCTCGGTATTGCCGATGGCTCCGTGGAAGGCCTGCGCGCCGACATCAAGAAGAACCTGGAGCGTGAAGTCAAGTTCCGTCTGCTGGCCCGCAACAAGCAAGCCGTGATGGACGCCCTGGTGGCCAAGGCTGAGCTGGACCTGCCCAACTCCAGCGTGCAAGCTGAAATCGCCCGCCTGCTGGAAGGTGCCCGCGCTGAACTCAAGCAACGCGGCATCAAGGACGCCGACAAGGCCGAGATCCCTGAAGACGTGTTCCGCCCCCAGGCTGAGCGCCGCGTGCGCCTGGGCCTGGTGCTGGCCGAGCTGGTGCGTGCCAATGAGCTGCAGGCCAAGCCCGAACAGCTCAAGGCCCACATCGATGAGCTGGCTGCCAGCTACGAGAAGCCTGAAGATGTGGTGCGCTGGTACTTCGGCGACCGCCAGCGCCTGGCGGAAGTCGAAGCCGTTGTGATCGAAAACAACGTGACCGAATTTGTGCTGTCCAAGGCCAAGGTGGTCGAGAAGGCCGTGTCGTTTGACGAACTGATGGCCCAACAAGGCTGATAGGCTGCAGGCCAGGCGGCTTGTTATCGAACTGCCCGGTTGTTGCCGTTACATACAGGGGCTTGTGCTTTCGTGCACAAGCCCCAATTCATTTCTGGGTACAGTACCTGCTTGTCTGGAGAAAAACATGAGCGCATTGGAAACACAAGGCCTGGGCATGGTTCCCATGGTTATCGAGCAGTCGGGCCGTGGCGAACGGTCCTACGACATCTACTCGCGCCTGCTCAAGGAGCGCGTGATTTTTCTGGTGGGTCCGGTCAACGACCAGACCGCCAACCTGGTGGTGGCTCAGCTGCTGTTCCTGGAGAGTGAAAACCCCGACAAGGACATTTCGTTCTACATCAACTCCCCAGGTGGCTCGGTAAGCGCCGGCATGGCGATCTTTGACACCATGAACTTCATCAAGCCTGATGTCTCGACCCTGTGCACCGGCATGGCCGCCAGCATGGGCGCCTTCCTGCTGGCCGCAGGAGCCAAGGGCAAGCGTTTTGCGCTGCCCAACTCCAAGGTCATGATCCACCAGCCTCTGGGCGGCATGCAGGGCCAGGCAACCGAGATTGAGATCCACGCCCGCGAAATCCTCAAGACCCGCGAGCAGCTCAACAAGATCCTTGCCGAGCGCACGGGCCAGCCGCTGGAAAAGATCCAGCGCGACACCGAGCGTGACTATTTCCTGTCGGCTGATGAGTCCAAGGAATACGGTTTGGTCGATCAGGTGATCAGCAAGCGCTCCTGATAGCCAGAGGGTCAAACAGCGGCGTTTTCCTTTGGGGAAGACGCCGTTTTTTATTTGGTTATCATCCCGACAACTTTCCGTAACAAGCAAGGCATTGCCCCCATGGCCGAGAAAAAAGGCTCTTCCAGCGAAAAAACCCTTTACTGCTCTTTCTGCGGCAAAAGCCAGCATGAAGTGAAGAAGCTGATCGCCGGTCCGTCGGTCTTTATCTGCGACGAGTGCATTGACCTGTGCAACGAGATCATTCGCGATGAGCTCCCGGCTGGCGACCTGGCGCGCGAAGGCCGCAGTGACCTGCCCACCCCCGTAGAGATCAAGACCAACCTCGACAACTATGTGATTGGTCAGGACGTGGCCAAGCGCACGCTGGCGGTGGCGGTGTACAACCACTACAAGCGCCTGCGCCACAAGGACAAGGCCCACAAAGACGATGTGGAGCTGTCCAAGAGCAACATTTTGCTGATTGGGCCCACGGGTTCGGGCAAGACGCTGCTGGCGCAGACCCTGGCGCGCATGCTGGACGTTCCCTTTGTGATGGCCGACGCCACCACGCTGACGGAAGCTGGTTATGTGGGCGAAGATGTGGAGAACATCGTCCAGAAGCTGCTGCAAAGCTGCAACTATGAGGTGGAGCGCGCGCAGCGCGGCATCGTCTACATCGACGAGATCGACAAGATCTCGCGCAAGTCGGACAACCCCAGCATCACGCGTGACGTTTCGGGCGAGGGCGTCCAGCAGGCGCTGCTCAAGCTCATCGAAGGCACGATGGCCAGCGTGCCGCCGCAGGGCGGACGCAAGCACCCGAATCAGGACTTCCTGCAGATCGACACGACCAACATTCTGTTTATCTGTGGCGGTGCGTTTGCGGGACTGGAAAAGGTCATCGAGAACCGCACCGAAGCCTCGGGCATCGGGTTTGGCGCATCGGTCAAGAGCAAGAAGCAGCGTTCGCTGACAGAGGTGTTCACCGAGATCGAACCCGAAGATCTGATCAAGTTCGGCCTGATTCCTGAACTCGTGGGGCGCATGCCCGTGGTGACGGCTCTGGCTGAACTCAGCGAGGATGCGCTGGTGCAGATCCTGACGGAGCCCAAGAACGCGCTGGTCAAGCAATACAGCAAGCTCCTGGCCATGGAAGGTGTGGACCTCGAAATCCGTCCTGCCGCGCTTAAGGCCATCGCTCGCAAGGCCTTGGCCCGCAAGACCGGAGCCCGCGGCCTGCGCTCAATCCTGGAGCAATCGCTGATTGGCACGATGTTCGACTTGCCCAATACGAGCAACGTTGAAAAAGTGGTGGTGGACGAGTCCACCATCGAAGAAAACAAGCCGCCGCTGCTCGTTTATCGCGAAGCGGCCAAGAAGGCCTGAGAAGGCGTGAAGGAGTCTGCGATGCCCGCATGGGCACGCCGGAATCCTTCACACCGTCTGAGATGACCGGAGCGGGCGCATTGGCGCCCATTGAACCATCAACCCTTGTGCCAGCGCGGCTTGCGCGTAAGGGTTGAAAATCCCCACATGTGGACCCATTTCCACAGAGCACTTTGAGGATTTCCATGTCCGGACATACCCCCCTGCCAGCCACCCCTATAGATCTACCGCTGTTGCCTTTGCGTGACGTGGTGGTGTTTCCCCACATGGTCATCCCGCTTTTTGTGGGGCGTCCCAAGAGCATCAAGGCGCTTGAGTTGGCCATGGAGGCCGACCGTCGCATCATGCTGGTGGCACAGAAAGCTGCAGCCAAGGACGAGCCTTCGGTGTCGGACATGTTCGATGTCGGCTGCGTCTCCACCATCCTGCAGATGCTCAAGTTGCCTGACGGCACCGTGAAGGTGCTGGTCGAAGGCCAGCAGCGCGCTCTGGTGACGTCCATCGAGGACGCTGAGACCCATTTCACGGCCACCGTCACGCCGGTAGAAGCCACACCCGAGGCCAACAAGCCCAGTGAGATTGAAGCGCTGCGCCGTGCTGTGATGCAGCAGTTTGACCAGTACGTCAAACTCAACAAAAAAATTCCCCCGGAGATCCTCACATCGATCTCCAGCATCGACGATCCAGGCCGTCTGGCCGACACCATCGCCGCGCACCTGCCGCTCAAGCTCGAGAACAAGCAGGTGGTGCTGGACCTGTCGGATGTGAAGGCGCGCCTTGAAAACCTGTTCGAGCAGCTTGACCGCGAGGTGGACATCCTCAACGTGGACAAGAAGATCCGTGGGCGTGTGAAGCGCCAGATGGAGAAGAACCAGCGCGACTTCTACTTGAACGAGCAGGTCAAGGCCATCCAGAAGGAGTTGGGCGAAGGCGACGAAGGCGCGGACATCGAGGAGATCGAGAAAAAGATCAAGCTCGCCAAGATGCCTGCCGAGGCGCGCAAGAAGGCTGATGCAGAACTCAAGAAGCTCAAGCTGATGTCGCCCATGTCGGCCGAGGCCACCGTGGTGCGTAACTACATTGACGTGCTCACGGCGCTGCCTTGGAGCAAAAAGACCAAGATCAAGCACGACCTGGTCAATGCCGAAGGCGTGCTCAACGAAGACCACTTTGGCCTGGACAAGGTAAAGGACCGCATCCTTGAATATCTTGCGGTGCAGCAGCGCGTGGACAAGGTGAAGGCTCCCATCCTGTGCCTGGTGGGGCCACCTGGCGTGGGCAAGACCTCGTTGGGGCAATCCATTGCCAAGGCCACGGGCCGCAAGTACGTGCGCATGGCCTTGGGTGGCATGCGCGACGAAGCTGAAATCCGTGGGCACCGCCGCACGTACATCGGCGCGCTGCCTGGCAAGGTGCTGCAGAGCCTGTCGAAGGTGGGCACGCGCAATCCGCTGTTTCTGCTGGACGAAATCGACAAGCTGGGCACGGACTTCCGAGGCGACCCGTCGAGTGCGCTGCTGGAGGTGCTGGACCCCGAGCAGAACCACACTTTTGGCGATCACTACGTCGAAGTGGACTTCGACCTGAGCGACGTGATGTTCGTCGCCACGTCGAATTCGATGAACATTCCGCCGGCCCTGCTCGACCGCATGGAAGTGATCCGCCTGTCGGGTTACACCGAGGACGAGAAGACCAGCATCGCCATGAAATACTTGCTGCCCAAGCAGCTCAAGAACAATGGCGTGAAGGACGAAGAACTGCTGATCACCGAGCCCGCCGTGCGCGACATGGTGCGCTACTACACGCGGGAAGCCGGCGTGCGTTCGCTGGAGCGCGAGTTGTCCAAGATCTGCCGCAAGGTGGTCAAGGGTCTGCAGCTCAAGAAGCTCGAACCCCAGGTCGTTGTCACCGCCGACAACCTGCCTGACTTCCTGGGCGTGCGCAAGTACACCTACGGCCGTGCCGAGGCGCAGAACCAAGTGGGCCAGGTGGTCGGTCTGGCCTGGACCGAGGTGGGTGGCGATCTGCTGACCATCGAAGCCGCCGCCATGCCCGGCAAGGGTGTGATCACGCGCACCGGTTCTTTGGGTGATGTGATGAAGGAGTCGGTGGAGGCTGCCCGCACGGTGGTGCGCAGCCGCTCGCGCATTCTGGGCATCAAGGACGAAGCGTTTGAGAAGCGCGACATCCACATCCATGTGCCAGACGGGGCAACCCCTAAGGATGGTCCGAGTGCGGGCGCTGCGATGACGACGGCGTTTGTTTCGGCCCTCACGGGTATTCCCGTGCGCGGTGATGTTGCCATGACCGGTGAGATCACATTGCGCGGTGAAGTTACCGCCATTGGTGGCCTCAAGGAAAAGCTGCTGGCGGCTCTGCGCGGCGGCATCAAGACGGTGCTGATCCCCGAAGAGAACGTCAAAGACCTGGCCGAGATTCCGGACAACGTGAAGAGTGGACTTGAGATCGTGCCTGTGCGCTGGATCGACAAGGTACTGGAAGTGGCCTTGGAAACCAAGCCTGTGCCCCTGACGGATGAGGAAGTGGCGGTCGTGGCTGCTCCCTCGACGGACAAGGCCGTTGCAGCGTCGTCCGCGACAGATGGCCTGAAACATTGACGCAAATATTTTTGAGAACCCCAAAAAATGCGCTACAATTCATTCCATCGCAGCAAACGTTGTACAATGTGAGGCTTCGGTAAAATGCGGGAATAGCTCAGTTGGTAGAGCGCAACCTTGCCAAGGTTGAGGTCGAGAGTTCGAGACTCTTTTCCCGCTCCAATTTCCACAAAAAGGGAAGCAAATGCTTCCCTTTTTTGTCAGAGAAATGTGAATTTCTGGCGCGGTAGCAAAGCGGTTATGCCCCGGATTGCAAATCCGGTTAGTCCGGTTCGACTCCGGACCGCGCCTCCAGATACGGTCTGTGTCTTGATGTCTGAAGATCTTCTGTGATCGTCGTAATCAAGATGACTGTTGAAGGATGGATGGTGATTGGTTGATTTTTTGGTTTGCAATCGAATAGAGCCAAAAAATAGCGATATAATTTGAGGCTTGCTGATTGGCTCTGATGGAAACGTCGGGCGCAGTAAGCAAATGCGGGAATAGCTCAGTTGGTAGAGCGCAACCTTGCCAAGGTTGAGGTCGAGAGTTCGAGACTCTTTTCCCGCTCCATATTTGTAAGGGAAGCTTCGGCTTCCCTTTTTTCTTGGTGGTGCAAGGCGGGCGGCTCGGCGGGGCGTCGGCCCTGTGACCAGAGATACGACAGGGCATTGCGCGCATGCGCTGCCCGGGTTACGCTGCGGCGCAGGAGTGCGTTGGGCAGCCGGCGCCCCGATGGTGAAATTGGTAGACACTGCGGACTTAAAATCCGCCGCTTTCCTGAAAAGGGGCGTGCCGGTTCGACCCCGGCTCGGGGCACCACTACGATTCAATCATGTCAAGTTATAACGCTCCCTTCGAAATCCACGTCCACGGACAAGTCCAGCTTCGCGCTGATGCGAGCTTTGACCAACTCCAGGAGGCGCTCAAACCCCTGTGGAAGTACGCAGGAGCCCGCTCGCTGGCTGATGGCGCAGCCAGCGCCTACGAAGAAGAGCCCGGCATCAAATACGACGCGCAGGAACACTTGCTGCAGATGTGCTGGACGGTGCGGGGGGATGAAGACTTTCGCCAAGTTCTGGACGAAATGTGCATGAGCCTCAATGAGCTTGCCGAGCAAGGTGCTGCCATCGAAGTCACGTTCTACGACGCAGATTTCGACGAGGACGAGGAAGAGCAGGGTGCGGAGTCGCGCGACGATTTCGTCATGCTGTTTGTTGGCCCCACGCCCGCCGCCATCATGCAGGTGCAGCGTGATTTGCTGGTGCAGGACGTTGTCAACATGATGGAGCGCCACTTTGATGGTGCCGAACTGGGCGGCGTGGTGGCCGAGATCGACAAGCTGTTCAGCCAGCGCTTTGATGCACTGGTGAACTCGCTGGAGATCGGAAAACCGCCGCGTGGCCCTGGTGGGGGCGGCTCCGGCAGTGGTCATGGTGGCGGTGGTGGTCGCCGTCCGCGCCACCTGCACTGATTCTTTCATTCAACCTCACACTGGTGTCCCCGTGTGGGGTTGCCTTGCATGTGCTGGTGGCAACAGTTGATCGACAGGCTGTGGCAATGACTTGTGCCCGTGTGCGTTGTATTCAATGCGGTCCTGCGCAGTTCTGTGATCTCTTCGAACTGTCGTGCTTTCCATGACCTCTGATCTACCGTATCTGCGTTCCTATCCGGTGTCTTTGCAGGACCAGGCGCGTGATCTGCTTGCGCAGGGGCGGCTGGGGAGCATGTTGCAGCGCAAGTATCCCCAGGCCCATGCGGTGCGCAGCGACAAGGCGCTGTATGACTACGCGCAGGAACTCAAGGCGCGGTACCTGCGCAATGCGGGCACCGTCAACAAGGTCCTTTTTGACAACAAGATCCACGTGGTGCGCCATGCCTTGGGGTTGCACACGGCGGTCTCGCGCGTGCAGGGCAACCGGCTGGCGGCCAAGCATGAGATCCGAATTGCGTCGATGTTCAAACAGGCACCCGACGAGTTTCTGCGCATGATTGTGGTCCACGAGCTGGCCCATCTGCGTGAGAAGGACCACGGCAAGGCTTTTTACCAACTGTGTACCCACATGGAGCCGCAGTACCACCAATACGAGTTCGACCTGCGCCTGTACCTCACCCATGTGGAGCATGCGGGTGAACGGCTGTGGAGCGCTGCTGCTGAAACTAGTTCTGGGTAGAAGAAAAGTTGAACGCCACTTTGTTGATGGCACTTTGCAATTTGCGCTTGCTGGCAAAGCGCCAGGCCCTAAAACAGCGGTTGGTCAAGGCACAGACACCGTTTCACAGCAGTCTGCTGGCAAACCCAGCCAGCGCTCTGCAGCCGCCTGAAGCATGGCCAACGGCCCGCTGGTCAACAGGCGGATGCGTGGTGCATCCGTGGCCACGGCACCATCGGGCGCGGCCTGCAGCCCCGCCGTCTCCAGCAAGCGCCGCGTCTGGCGGGCGACGGGCTCACCGGTCTCGATGAACTGCACGCCCGGCCCGACCAGTGCGCGCAGCTCGTGCGCCACAAAGATGTAGTGCGTGCAGCCCAGTACCAGCGTGTCCATCTGCCCCGGGGCGGTGCCAAAACTACCCATGGCTTGGACATAACGCGCGCATAGCGCCCCGGTCTCCGTGGCATGGGCGGGGCTGCCTTGGTCGGCCACTGGCAGCGCCACACTGCGCTCGATGGCATGGGCCAGGCCGTCACAGGGTTGCACCACAAAATGCGCCTGATCAGCCAGCGAGGCCATGAGCTTGCCGAACTTCGCACTGGTCAGCGTGCCCCGGGTGCCGATCACGCCCACGTGGCCTGTCTTTGTCACCGCGAGGGCGGGCTTGATGGCGGGCTCCAGGCCCACGAGGGGTAATTCCGGGTGGCTGCTGCGCACTTCGTGGATGGCCGCTGCCGTGGCGGTATTGCAGGCTACCACCAGCGCCTTGATGTGGTGCTGCTCGCGCAGGTACTCGGTGATGGCGTGGGTGCGGGCGGCCACAAAGGCATCGCCGCGCTCGCCATAGGGGGCGTTGGCGCTGTCTGCCAGGTACACGAAACGTTCGTGGGGCATGGCGGCCAGCAGGGCGCGCAGCACGCTCAGCCCACCGACGCCACTGTCAAAAACACCGATGGGAGAAGAGGCCTGCGGCATCGAGGAACCAAGCTCTGGCAGTTGGAGGAAAGCGTGGATTGTAGGAAAGACGCAGCCTTCGTGCCGGAGTGGGCGAGCCCCAAGAAAAAACCGCCCGAAGGCGGTTGGGAGAGCGGTTACCCTGGTACCAGCGTCGAGTCTGCCGCCAGGGCGACGCCGAGTGGGGCCTCAGGCCGCGGCGACCCCGATGCCCTTGAATTCGCCCGAGGCAATGCGCTTTTGCCATTCGGCCGGGCCGGTGATGTGGGCGCTGGTGCCGCCGGCATCCACGGCCACGGTCACGGGCATGTCCACCACGTCAAATTCGTAGATGGCTTCCATGCCCAGGTCTTCAAAACCCACGACCTTGGCGGCCTTGATGGCCTTGGAGACCAGGTAGGCGGCGCCGCCCACGGCCATCAGGTAGGCGCTTTGGTGCTTCTTGATGGCCTCGATGGCGACCGGGCCGCGCTCGGCCTTGCCCACCATGGCGATCAGGCCGGTCTGGGCCAGCATCATTTCGGTGAAGCCGTCCATGCGTGTGGCGGTGGTGGGGCCTGCAGGGCCGACGGCTTCGCCCTTCACGGGGTCCACCGGGCCCACGTAATAGATGACGCGGTTGGTGAAGTCCACGGGCAGCTTCTCGCCCTTGGCCAGCATGTCCTGAATGCGCTTGTGCGCGGCATCGCGGCCCGTCAGCATCTTGCCGTTGAGCAGCAGCGTGTCGCCGGGCTTCCAGCTGGCGACTTCTTCCTTGGTCAGCGTGTCGAGGTTGACCTTCTTGCTCTTGTTGTAGTCGGGCGCCCAGTTCACGTTGGGCCACAGGTCCAGGCTCGGGGGCGTGAGGTAAACCGGGCCCGAGCCGTCCATCACGAAGTGCGCGTGGCGTGTGGCGGCGCAGTTGGGGATCATCGCAATCGGCTTGCTCGCCGCGTGCGTGGGGTACATCTTGATCTTGACGTCCAGCACCGTGGTCAGGCCGCCCAGGCCTTGTGCGCCAATGCCCAGGGCGTTGACCTTTTCAAACAGCTCCAGGCGCAGCTCTTCGACCTTGTCGAGCGCGGGGCCGCCGGTCTTGGCGGCTTCGGCCTTGGCCTGCAGTTCATACATGTCCAGGTCGTCCATCAGGCTTTCCTTGGCCATGAGCACGGCCTTTTCGGCCGTACCGCCAATGCCGATGCCCAGCATGCCAGGCGGGCACCAGCCAGCGCCCATGGTGGGTACGGTCTTGAGCACCCAGTCCACCACGTTGTCGCCGGGGTTGAGCATGTACATCTTGGACTTGTTCTCCGAGCCGCCGCCCTTGGCTGCCACGGTGATGTCCACGGTGTTGCCGGGCACGATCTCGGTGAAGATCACGGCAGGGGTGTTGTCCTTGGTGTTCTTGCGGGCGAACTGCGGGTCGGCCACGACCGAGGCGCGCAGCGTGTTGTCGGGGTGGTTGTAGCCCCGGCGCACGCCTTCGTTGATGGCGTCGTCCAGACTGCCCGTGAAGCCTTCCCAACGCACGTCCATGCCCACTTTCAGGAACACGTTGACGATGCCGGTGTCCTGGCAGATGGGGCGCTGGCCGGTGGCGCTCATCTTGCTGTTGGTCAGGATCTGGGCGATCGCATCCTTGGCCGCCGGGCTCTGCTCGCGCTCATAGGCACGGGCCAGGTGGGCGATGTAGTCGGTGGGGTGGTAGTAGCTGATGTACTGCAGCGCGGCAGCAATGGACTCGACGAGGTCGTCGTATTGGATTGTGGTGGTCATCGTGGTTCTGTCGTGAGGCGGGAACGAACGCATGCCGGGGCACGCAGCCCGCAATTATCCCACCCACCTGCTGACACGGCGCTGGCGCGGCCTTGGCGCAGACTACCTGTGGACAACGCGACTATCGCAGTCTGGCCCGCCTCTCAAAGCTCAGCAGCCCCAACGGCAGACTGGCTGGAGGCCACGCCATGCTTTTTACGCTTCGGCACCGTCGCCGGAGTCCGGATCCAGCTCCGGGTCGTCCGCCGGGTCATCGGCCGGATACTGGTCGGCTCCCGCCCGCACATCGCCGTTTTCAGCCGTGTCGTCGTCGGTGTCCATCGACTCCAGGTGGTCGGGCAGGATGTCGCGCGACTCCAGCTGCAGTTCGGGCTCCACGCTCGCGCGTTCGCCGGTTCCGTAACGGTCGGTGTCATTGGCGGGGTCGGTGCCATACAACCCGGTGCTGTCGCTGCCCGAGTCGGATGCATCGCTGGGACCCAGGCTGTCGTTGCCCTTGGCGCTATGAAGGGGAGAAAGGTTGTCGGCATCGATGCCAAGCAGGCTGCTTTTGGCCATGGTGGTCTCCGTGGATTCGCGGCGAGGAAAGTTGCTGCACCGCCATGGTGTGCCCACTGGCGCCCGTGCGGTGTAAGAACAAGCCGACGATTGAGCGCGAGAAGGTGTGGGGCCTTGTCAAGACCTCACGGCGGGCCGAAGCGACGCCCCCACCGGCAGTGATGACGGCACCGCTTTTTGCGCTCTCCAGCGGGGCTTGCCACACACTGACGAGCGCATGCTTGCGCACCAGCAGTGCAGGGCATTAAATGAGAATGGTTATTTTTTGCATTATTCTGCCGGGAGCGGCCCCGTTGCCAGGTCGCACCTGTTGTTTCACTTGGAGAACCGCTGTCCATGACCACCCGCACCGAACGCGACACCTTTGGCCCCATCGAAGTCCCGGCCGACAAACTCTGGGGCGCGCAGACGCAGCGCTCGCTGCAGAACTTCGACATCTCTGGCGAGCAGCAGCCGCGCGAGATCATCAAGGCGCTGGCCCAGGTCAAGCGCGCCTCGGCCGTTGTCAACCAGGCGCTGGGCCTGCAGGACGCGAAGAAGACCGAGGCCATCGTGGTCGCTGCTGACGAGGTGATTGCTGGCAAACATCCCGGTGAGTTTCCGCTGGTGGTCTGGCAGACGGGCTCGGGCACGCAGACCAACATGAACGTCAATGAAGTGCTGGCCAACCGCGCCAGCGAACTCCTGGGCGGCGAGCGCGGCGAAGGCCGCCTGGTGCACCCCAACGACGACGTGAACCGCAGCCAGTCGAGCAACGACGTGTTCCCCACCGCCATGCACGTGGCCGCCGTGGAAGCCCTCACGCACCGCCTGCTGCCCGCCATTGCCAAGCTGCGCGCCACGCTGGCGAAGAAGGCGCAGGACTTCGACGGCATCGTCAAGATCGGCCGCACCCATCTGCAGGACGCCACCCCGCTCACGCTGGGCCAGGAGTTCTCGGGCTACGTGGCCCAGCTCGACCATGGCGAGCGCCATGTGCGCGCGGCGCTGCCCCACCTGTACGAGCTGGCGCTGGGCGGCACCGCCGTAGGTACGGGGCTGAACGCGCCCAAGGGCTATGCCGAGCAGGCCGCCGCCGAGCTGGCGCGCCTGACGGGTCTGCCCTTCGTCACCGCGCCTAACAAGTTCGAGGCCCTGGCCTCGGTGGATGGCCTGGTGTTTGCCCACGGCGCGCTCAAGACCCTCGCCGCCAGCATGACGAAGATCGCCAACGACGTGCGCTGGCTCGCCAGCGGCCCGCGCAGCGGCATTGGTGAACTCAGCATCCCCGAGAACGAACCCGGCTCGTCGATCATGCCCGGCAAGGTCAACCCCACCCAGAGCGAGGCGGTGACCATGCTGGCCGCCCAGGTGTTCGGCAACGACGTGGCCATCAACTTCGGCGGTGCCTCGGGCAACTTCGAGCTCAATGTCTTCCGCCCCATGGTGGCCCACAACTTTCTGCAGAGCGTGCGCCTGCTGGCCGACGGGATGGTGAGCTTCCATGATCACTGCGCCGTGGGTATCGAGCCCAACCGCGAGCGCATCACCGAACTGGTGGATCGCTCGCTGATGCTGGTGACCGCGCTCAACACCCACATCGGCTACGACAAAGCCGCTTTCATCGCCAAGAAGGCGCACAAGGAAGGCACCAGCCTGCGCGAAGCGGCCGTGGCCTCGGGCCATGTGACGGGCGAGCAGTTCGACCAGTGGGTGGTGCCGGGCAATATGGTGGGGCGCTGAGGGTCAGCGCGGTGTGGCGTGGGTCAAAAGTTCAAGAAAAAATGACCGCCAGCGCTTGTCCAATAAGCGCAAGGTGCTATTGTTTTTGATTGGCCGGTCGCAAGGCGGCAGGACTATTCCTGCTGCGCCAGCGCTTCGAGTTGGTCTTGCTGGTAGACGACGATGCTGCGCTGGTGGATGCCGATGATGCCCTCACGCTCCATCCACTTGAGTTCCACATTGATGCGCTGGCGTGAGCCGCCCAGCAGTTGTGCCAGCTCGTCCTGCACCAGTGCCAGCCCGATGGCCCCGCGCTGGCCGGGCACGGCCGCACGCTCGCCAAAACGGCGCAGCACGTGCAGCAGCTGCTTGGCCAGCCGCGCGCGCAGGGGCAGGGTGGCCATGTCTTCCATCATCCAGTACAGGTAGCGCATGCGGCGTGCCTGCAGCGTGAGCAGGGCCTCGCCGAACTCGGGGTGTTCGCGCAGCAACTGGCGGAACACGCCCTCGGCCACGCTCAGCACCGTGGTGGGGCCGTGGGCGTGCGCGTCGTAGGTGTTGGGCCCCCGGTGCAGCACCTCGGCCTCGCCCACCCAGATGCCGGGCTCCACATAGGCCAGCGTCACCTGCTTGCCCGACGGCGTGGTGCGCCGAAACCGGATGGCACCACTGGCACAGGCAAACCAGTCCTGCGCCAGATCACCCTGCTCCACGATCATCTGGCCGTGTGTGTAGCGCGTGATGCGGCCCAGCCGGAAGATGTCATGCCGCAGCGACGGCGTAAGTGCCGCGAACCAACGGCCCCGGTTGATGGCTTCACGCTCCGTCTGGCTGAGGAACGGGCGCTGCAGGTGGTGGTCGGCCACGGAATGGGCGGACTCTGGCAAGGCAATGGTGGCGGTGGGCATGGCGGCAGGCTGGAGTTGGGGGGGCGGCCTGTGCGCGGGGCCGGGCTGAAAGACGGTGAGAAGGCGCAGCGTGCCAGTTTAGCGAGACAGCGCTCACCGCGATGGCCCTGAACGGCACTTGTGCGACACCCCAGCGGCACCATGCTTACGCTTTGGTGGTGGGGCGCGCCTTGTGCAGCTTTTGCGGCTTGCGCAGAAACGCCAGCAGTCGGCGCTCCGCCGCGCTCAAGCCCCGTGGCGATGTGGTGCCGCCAATGTGATTCCACACCGCCTGCAGGCCGGGCCCCGCGTCAGATGCCAATCGTGTGCCCAGCTCCAGCACAGCCGGGTGCACGTACGACTTCTTGCACACGGCGGGCGTGTTGCCCAGCTGGCGCGCCACCTCGGCCAGAATGGCCTTGGCGTTGTAGCGCACGTTTTTATCGGCGGCGGTGGGGGCAACTGGTTGCGTACAGGCCAGGCGCGTCAGCTCCAGCGCCTGCGTGGTGCCGTGCCAGGTGCGAAAGTCCTTGGCAGTGAAATGATCACCTTCTGAGTCTGCAGCGCCGTGCGTGATCTCGCGCAGATAGTCGTTCACGTCGCCCGAGCCTACGGTGCGCAAACTACCGTCTTCGTCCTCGTATTGAAAGAGTTCCTGCCCCGGCAGTTGTTGGCAGCGTCGCACTACGCGGGCCACGCGCGGGTCGTCCAGCTCGACCTCTTGCAACACGCCGCTCTTGCCGCGAAATCGCAGCTTGAGCTGACTGCCTTTGAGTTGCACATGCCGCGTGCGCAGCGTGGTCAGGCCATACGAGCGGTTGGTGGCGGCGTATTCCTCATTGCCCACGCGCAGGTAGGTGGTGTCCAGCAGGCGCACCAGCGTGGCCAGCACCAGCGTGCGAGTCAGAGGCTGGCCGTTGCGGTGCGCTGCAAGGTCGCGCGCCACGCGGCTGCGCAGGCGCGGGAGCACGCGGCCAAACGCCTGCATGTGTTCGAACTTGCCCTCGTCGCGCTGCGCGCGCCACTGCGGGTGGTAACGGTATTGGCGCCGTCCGCGCGCGTCCAGCCCCGTGGCCTGCAGGTGCCCGTGGGGCAGGGGGCAAATCCACACGTCGGTATAAGCCGGTGGAATAGCCAGGCGTTTGATGCGGGCGACCTCGTCCGGGTCTTGCAGCCACTGGCCATCGGGCAAACGGTAGCGGAATGCCTTGGCGCCGCTGCGCACGCGGGTGAGGCCGGGCATGGCGGGTGTGACGTACACCAGGCCTCCGGGGAGCTTCTGGGGGCGGCTGGTGGGCCGGGCTGGTGCTGGTGCGCGGGGCGATGGGGGCAGGGCGGGCATCGGGGCGAACAGGTGAAAGTGGCCAGGGTGTGGCCCCGATCACACCCGTGCCCGGGCGGAGGTGGTGTAGGTGCGCTGCGTGCGTTGGGGTGAGACAGGGGCCGAATAAGCGGCCCGCCACGCCACTATTTCGTGGTTAAAAATGGTCCCTACGCACATTGGATAAGCTTCAATAGCTATTAAAAATGTAGCAATCTGCCCATCGAGCCAGGCTCACTCGGCCGCCGTCGGGTCCAGCGCAAAACCCACGCCGTACACCGAACGAATCCAGTCGCTGCCATCCGCGCTGGCGGCCTTGAGTTTTTTGCGCAGATTCTTGATATGGCTGTCGATCGCGCGCTCGTTCACATCGAGGGTGTCTTCATAGGCCTGGTCCAGAAGCTGCGCGCGCGAGAAGATGCGCCCCTGCTGGCGTGCCAGCACTTGCAGCAGGCGGAACTCGCGCCGCGTCAGGCCCAGCGGCGTACCGTGCAACGTGGCCTGCCAGTGCGATTCGTCCAGCATCAGCGCTGCCACCGTAGTGGTGGCTGCCGGTAGCTCCTGCGCGGCGGCGGCGCGGCGCAGCACGGCCTTGACGCGGGCCACCACCTCGCGCGGCGAAAACGGCTTGCAGATGTAGTCGTCCGCGCCCAGCTCCAGGCCGATGAGGCGGTCTACCTCTTCGACGCGGGCGGTCAGCATGATGATGGGGTGCTGGGTGTGGCGGCGCGCCTGGCGCAGGATTTCAAGCCCATCCATGCCGGGCAGCATGATGTCCAGCAGCGTGAGATCCGGCGGCGCGGCCAGCATGCTGGCGAGCGCCGCGCGGCCCTCGGCCTGGTGTTCCACGGTGTAGCCCGCGTGGCGCAGGTAGTCCACCACGATGGCGGCGATGTCGGGTTCGTCTTCGATGACGAGAATGCGGTGGCTCATGAGGGGTTGTCCAGCAGTGGCAGTTGCAGCGTGATGCGCAGGCCGCCCAGGGGTGAGGTGCCGGCCGTCAGCGTGCCGCCGTGCGCGAGCACGATGGCGCGGCAGATCGCCAGGCCCAGGCCCGAGCCGCCATGGTCGCGGTTGCGCGAGGTTTCTGCGCGGTACAGGCGGTCAAAGATGCGTGGCAGCTCGTGCGCGGGCACGCCGGGCGCGCTGTCGTCCAGCTGCACCTGCAGTTGGGCGGCTCCATCGGCCGGTGGCAACAGGCGTGCCGAGAGGCGCAGCAGGCCGCCCGCGTCTGTGTAACGCAGGCTGTTTTCCAGCAGGTTCAAGAACACCTGGTGCAGTTGCTGCGCATCGCCCCGCACCAGGGGTGCAGGCTGCGCCGGAACCTGCGTGGTCAGGGTGTCCAGGCCGGTGGTGTCCACGTCGATGCCCGCCTGCGCCAAGCGCGGGCGCATGGATGCGAGCGCCTCGTTCAGCAGCGACAGCGGGTGCACGGGCACCTGGGCCGAGGGCGCGCTGGTGCCCGCCGCGTCCAGGCTGGCGCGCAGGTCGCCCACCAGCTGGATCAGGCGCATCACCTGCCGGTGCAGGCGCAGCGCGGTCTTGTCGTCAAACGGGCGGATGCCGTCCTGCACGGCCTCGATTTCGGCGCGCATGGCGGCCAGGGGGGTGCGCAGCTCGTGGGCTACGTCGCCCAGCCACTGGCGGCGGCTGGCCTCGATGCTGCTCAGTTGTTCGGCCATGGTGTTGAAGGTGCGGGCCAGCTGGGCCAGTTCGTCGTTGCCGTGCACGGGCACGCGGGTGTGCAGGTGGCCCTGCGCAATGCCGCGTGCGCCGTTGGCCAGGGCCTCGACGGGGGCCAGCCAGCGCCGTGCCAGCCAGCCCGACAGCAGCAGTGCCAGTGCCAGCCCGGCCAGGCCTGTCCATGCCACAAAGCCCAGGTGTTGCGCCAGAAAGGCCTGGTCGGCTTCGCTGCGCACACCCTGTGGAGGTGCCAGCACCAGCTGGCCGATGGTCTTGCCGTCGGCTCCCGTAAGGGCCAGGCGCGCGCTACCCGGCTGGGGCGCCGTGCCAGCCACCAGGTGTTGCCGTGCGTCCACCAGACCCAGACGGGGGAACAGGTCGTCGGGGTGACGTTGTGGGCCACCCGCGCCGCGCTCGCCCGGGGGCGGGCCGCCATCGGGGGGCGGTGGTGGGGGCTGCTGCAAGCTGCGGTCCGCTGCCGGGTTGCCGTTCGCCAGTTCGGGGGGCATGCCGGGCGAACCGCTTCGGTCGGTGGGCGGGGTGCCTTCTGCGCCTTGGGTGTTTGATCGGCGCAGGCCGCTGCCAGGGTGGCTGAGCTGGCCCCAGAGGCGGGGCTGGTTGCGCAGGGTCTCCCAACCGCCCGTCTGCGTGTGGTGGGCCTGCAGGCGCTCGGCCAGCCAGTCCATGCGGGCCAGTTCGATCTCTGCCACATACGGCCCCAGGCCCCGCTGCAAGCCCAGCCGCGAAAAGCCTGCAAAGATCAACAACAAGGCCACCAGCAGGGCTGCCAGGGCGATGAAGGCTTTGCGGTGCAGGGTCAGGTGGGGCATCGATGGGGCTGCAGGACGGTCTAGCGGGCGGGGGGCGGGCCGCCTGCACCGCCGGGGCCGCCAGGCCCGCCTGCGGGCATGGCCACCAGGGTGCTGCCCATTGTGCGGCATGTGCCTGCGAGCGATTTGCCGTCGGGCATGGTCAGCGTCACGCTGGCGCCTTCGGTCTTGCCCTTGCAGGCGGCATAGGCTTCGGGCGGCGGAGCGGGCGGCTCTTGCCGGCCCTGCGATTGCGCCAGCACGGGGGCGGCGGATGTGGCTGCCAGTACGGTCGCGAGGGTCATGCGGGCCAGCAGGTGGAGGCGAAGAGAGTGCAAAGTCATGGTTTTTTCCGTCGGTATAGTGGAGAAAAGCGTTCAACGAGTGGATTCGCCGCCAGAAACCGGCGCGGCCCAGGCCAGTGCATCCGTAGAACCGGCTTTGGCGGGCCATCGGGTGCGTCCCCCTCCGGGGGATGGCGCCGAAGGCGACTCAAGGAGGGCTTTCAGTCAAGCCGCAATCGAGATCGTGATGCTGGCCGAGTACCCGCCGCCGCTGTTGGCCTGCATCGTGGTCATCTCCAGCGTGGTGCCATCGCTGAAGACGTTGTCGGTGGCAAAGGTGATGGAAGCCAGGTTGCGCACGCTGGCGCTGTAGCCGGAATTGGCGCTGTAGATGCTGCTGAGCAGCTCGGTGGGGAAGGCCAGCTGCGTGGTCTTGACCTTGTTGCGCGCATTGTTGGCCGACGCGAGCGTGGGGTAGATCTCCAGGTGCATGTGCGGCATGCGGCCCGCATAACAGCCGGGCACGACGGTGGTGAAGGTCACGGTGCCGCTGGCATCCGTGGCCTGCACGCCGCGCAGGTAGTTGTCGGCAATGTTGTTCGAGCTGTAGACCGAGTAGTTGCCGTCCTGCGTGCAGTGCCACAGGTAGATCGCGTAGCCTGATAGCGCTGCGCAGCTGGCGCTGGTGTTCGTCAGCGTGATGGTGATGGTCAGCGGCACGCCACTGACCTGCGTGGACGAGCCGATGGAGCTGCGGATGTCCGAGCGCACGATGCCGCTGAGCGCCAGCACGTTGTAGGTGTTGTTGCTGGCCGTGGAGCCATCGGCGGGGTAGGGGCCTGCGGTTTCTTCGGGGACAACCGAGCAGGTGGTTGTGGTGCCTGTCCCCGTTCCGGTACCTGTGCCGGTGGTGTCGGTCGTGTCCGTGGTTTCGGTGTCTCCGCCCCCGCAGCCGAACAGGGTGGCCACGCCCAGGGAACCCAGGGCGTTCAGGGCAAAACGGCGGTTGGTGGGTGCCTGCGTGGCGGTGGCGAGGGGGGCGACGATGGCTTGGGCGGCGGTGCTGCGGTCCATGGATTTCTCCTGCAAGTGGGTATGGCCTGCACTGTGCCGCCCGATTGGGGAGAAATTTGGGAGCAGATATCGACCTAAATTGCTACTTTTTTTGTAGCTTTAAATCAATACCAGTTAAGCGTTAGCACTATTTTCAACTCGAAAATAAGCAAAGAGGCCGCAATGGGCGGCCTCTTTCGGGGGCGGAGGGGGTGAGGGCGACCGTCAGTGGCGCGCGGGCGGTGTGGAATGCGCCATCAGGCGGTCTGTCAGGGCAATGGCCAACGCGCTGAGGAGGAACACCACATGAATGATGGTCTGCCACATCAGCACCTTGATGTCGTAGTTGGCGGCGTTGATGAAGGTCTTGAGCAGGTGAATCGAGCTGATGCCGATGATGGCGGTGGCCAGCTTGACCTTGAGCACCGAGGCGTTTACATGGCTCAGCCACTCGGGCTGGTCGGGGTGGTCTTCCAGGTGCAGGCGCGAGACGAAGGTTTCATAGCCCCCCACGATCACCATGATCAGCAGGTTCGAGATCATCACCACGTCGATCAGCGCCAGCACCACCAGCATGATGATGGTTTCGTTGAGCGAGGTCACCTCGAAATCGCTCTTGTAGCCAATGCTGGAGACCAGGCTCTTGAGCGCGGTGGTGTTGCCAAAAGCGGCCTCGATCAGATGCACCAGCTCCACCCAGAAGTGGAAAACGTACACCGCCTGGGCCAGGATGAGGCCCAGGTACAGGGGCAGCTGCAGCCACCGGCTGGCAAAAATCAGCGAGGGCAGGGGACGCATGGGCGCCGGGGGGACGGGTTTTTTCGGGAGGGACATGAAATGAAGGGTGGGTCTTGGGTCGCGCGATTTTAGGGGTGCCGCGTGACACCCCTCATCCGCAAGCGCTCTTCCGCCTGGTTGCAGGTGGCCTATTCTGTAAGCTTCGTGCCAGTCAGTGGCTTGTAAGTGCCACGGCCGACAGTACCGCCCAATTCCAATTCCATCAGACCCAGGAGACAACACCATGAGTGCGCCCACATCCGCCATCGAGTCCGTATTGGTTGAGAACCGCGTGTTCCCGCCCTCCGATGCGATCGTCAAAGCCGCCCGCGTGTCAGGCATGGCGGGCTACGATGCGCTGTGTGCCGAAGCCGAGAAGGACTTCGAAGGCTTCTGGGCGCGCCTCGCGCGCGAGAACGTGCAGTGGTCCAAGCCGTTCACGCGCACGCTGGATGAATCCAACGCACCGTTTTACCAGTGGTTTGCCGACGGCGAACTCAATGCCTCGGCCAACTGCCTGGACCGCCACATCGGCACGCCCACCGAGAACAAGACCGCCATCCTCTTTGAGGCCGACGATGGCACGGTCACCAAGATCACCTACAAAGAGTTGCTGGCCCGTGTGAGCCAGTTTGCCAACGCCCTCAAGGCCCATGGCGTGAGCAAGGGCGACCGGGTGCTGATCTATATGCCGATGACCATCGAAGGTGTGGTGGCGATGCAGGCCTGTGCCCGCATTGGCGCCACGCACAGCGTGGTGTTTGGCGGCTTCAGCGCCAAGGCGGTGCACGAGCGCATCATTGACGCGGGTGCCGTGGCCGTGATCACCGCCAATTACCAGATGCGGGGCGGCAAAGAGCTGCCGCTCAAGGCCATCATCGACGAAGCCCTGGCCATGGGCGGCTGCGATACCCTCCGCAATGTGTTTGTCTACCAGCGTACGGCCACGGCCTGCAACATGGTGGCCGGGCGCGACAAGACCTTTGCCGAAGCACTGGCAGGGCAAAGCACCGAATGCGCGCCGGTGGCCGTGGGCGCGGAGCACCCTTTGTTCATCCTCTACACCAGCGGCTCTACCGGCAAGCCCAAAGGCGTGCAGCACAGCACCGGCGGCTACCTGCTGTGGGCCAAGATGACCATGGACTGGACGTTCGATCTGCGCGCCGACGATGTGTTCTGGTGCACGGCCGACATCGGCTGGATCACGGGCCACACCTACGTCGCCTATGGCCCGCTGGCTGCAGGCGCCACGCAGATCATCTTTGAAGGCATTCCCACCTTCCCGAATGCCGGCCGCTTCTGGCAGATGATCGAGCGCCACAAGTGCACCATCTTCTACACAGCACCTACGGCCATCCGTTCGCTCATCAAGGCTGCGGAAGCTGACGAGGCGGTACACCCTGCACGCTCGGACCTGTCGAGCCTGCGCATCCTGGGCAGCGTGGGCGAGCCCATCAACCCCGAAGCCTGGATGTGGTACCACAAGAACGTGGGCGGCGAGCGTTGCCCCATCGTGGACACTTTCTGGCAGACCGAAACGGGCGGCCATGTCATCACGCCGCTGCCTGGCGCCACGCCGCTGGTGCCTGGCAGCTGCACGCTGCCCCTGCCCGGCATTACCGCGGCCATCGTGGACGAAATGGGCAACGACGTGCCCAACGGCTCGGGCGGCATCCTCGTCATCAAGCGCCCCTGGCCCAGCATGATCCGCACCATCTGGAACGACCCCGAGCGTTTCAAGAAGAGCTACTTCCCCGAAGAACTCAAGGGCTACTACCTGGCGGGGGATGGTGCGGTGCGCAGCGCCGATCGGGGCTACTTCCGCATCACTGGCCGCATCGATGACGTGCTGAACGTCTCGGGCCACCGCATGGGCACGATGGAGATCGAATCGGCCCTGGTCTCCAAGACCGACCTCGTCGCCGAGGCCGCTGTGGTGGGCCGCCCCGACGATGTGACCGGTGAAGCCATCTGCGCCTTCGTGGTGCTCAAGCGTTCCCGCCCCACGGGCGAAGAAGCCAAGCAGATTGCCAACGAACTGCGCAACTGGGTCGCCAAGGAAATCGGCCCTATCGCCAAGCCCAAGGACATCCGCTTTGGCGATAACCTGCCCAAGACCCGCAGCGGCAAGATCATGCGCCGGTTGCTGCGCAGCATCGCGAAGGGCGAGGCCATCACGCAGGACACCAGCACATTGGAAAACCCTGCAATCCTGGATCAGTTGGCGCAGACCAACTGATCCAGAAGGTGCCGTGTAACGGCGCCAGCGCGCAGCGCTTGCGGGGTTTGGGGACACTCACATTGCGTAGCGATGTGAAGTGGCCACACAATCCCGTCGCTGGTCCACCGCACTTGTGAGGCGCTCTCAGGCTCCTCTGCACGAATCGGCGCGCCGTGTGCATCTGCGGTCTCGGGCGGTCTGCGGCGTTGCAAAACCTCGCAATAGCTGCGGCTATTGCTGCGTTTTGCGCCTTGCAGTCCATCCCGATCTGCAGCGCACGCTTTCCGCTCGATTCGTGCAGAGAATCCCTAGGGCTCCGCGCCTCCCTAGTTCTCTTTGTAGGACACCGCCTGAAATCTCCCGCCTGCGGTCGGTGACGGCCCGTGCATGCGTTACAACGGCGCATGGCGCTTGCGGATCTTCGCCTGGGCGCTGCCTACAGGAGGTTTTCATGCATCTGCGTTCCATCGTTCTTTGGGTGACGGTTTTGGCCATTGCTGCACTCGCCGCCCTCAATTGGCCCGCTCTGGCCGCACCGTCCCTGGTATCGCTTGGCATTGTGGTCTTTGAGGCTCCGCTGGGGCTCATCATGCTGGGCCTTACGGGCTTGCTGGGCATCTTTTTTATCGTCTATGTCTTGTCGCTCCAGGGTTCGGTATTGATGGAGACGCGACGTCATACCAAGGAAATGCAGGTCCAGCGCGAACTGGCGGACAAGGCGGAAGCCTCGCGTTTTACGGAGTTGCGGGCTTTTCTGGATGCTCAGCACCAGCAGGCGCACGCCACTGTGCTGGCGCGGCTGGATGAACTGGAAGCGCACCTGGCAGCGCGTGCCACTGAGTCCGACAACTCCACCGCAGCATATGTGGGGCAGCTTGAGCACCAGCTGCGAACGCGCGGGCTGGAGGCGGTGCCGGTCGTTTCTCGGGTGTGATCAGAGGGGCCCGCAGCTTTTCATTGCTGTGTCCTGCAATTTGCCCGCGCCCTGAAAAGCAAAACAGGTTCTAGAAACTATAAAGGCCGCGTCACAGTGCGTGGCGCGGCCTTTCACCAAGGGGCTATGCCGCCCCCGGGGTGAGTTGAGGCGATTTACTTCTGCGTCAGCACCCACGCAGCCAGCTTCTTGGCTTCTGCATCGTTGACTTGTGCGTTGGCAGGCATCGGAACTGGACCCCACACTCCCGCGCCGCCCTTGACGATCTTGGCGGCCAGCTTGTCCACAGCATCTTTCTGACCGGAGTATTTGGCAGCCACATCCTTGTATGAAGGGCCCACCAGCTTTTTGTCCACAGCGTGGCAAGCCATGCAGTTCTTCGAGGTTGCCAAGGCCAGATCGGCCATGGCGGGTGCCGCAACCGACAGCGTCATGGCAAGGGTGATCAGGGTACGCTTCATGGTGGGAATTCCTGTGGTTGAGTTACAGTTCTTTAATGGAATTGTAGTGGCTTGGGTTGACAGGGATTTGTCCGGGGTCAACCGGGCGGTTTCGGCCTTTTCTGGAGATCGCGATGTACCTGCTGGGTCTTTCACTGTTGCTTCTGGCATTGAAATATTTCGAGGTTGGACCTGTGGCCGCCTGGTCCTGGTGGTGGGTGCTGGCGCCCTTTGGTGCCACGGTCTTATGGTGGGCCTGGGCTGATTCCACGGGATATACGAAACGTAAAGCCATGGAAAAGATGGAGCAACGCAAGCAGGACCGGATCAACAAGAACAAGGAAGCCCTGGGCATGCGCCCGCGCAAGCCCCGTTGACTCCAAGACTCTGCAGCCGCCGGTCTTCGCTCCGACCCTGGGGCGGGTATGGCAAGGTTGTGTTACAGAAAAGAGCCCATCATCGCTGCACGTGGCAAGACGGCCATCATCACGGGAGTCACCGGACAGGATGGCGCCTATCTGGCAGCGTTTCTGCTGAACAAGGGTTACCAAGTCATAGGCACCCATCGACGCACCAGCAGTGTGAACACCTGGCGCCTTCATGAACTGGGCGTGATGGGCCATCCCCATTTGCTGCTGGTTGATTTTGATCTGACTGACCCCGGCTCTGCCATTGCACTGCTGCAAAAATTCCGTCCGGACGAGTTGTACAACCTGGCGGCACAGAGCTTTGTGGGAGCGAGTTTTGACGCTCCGACCACTACGGCGCTGGTCAATGGCCAAGGGGCATTGAATCTGCTGGAAGCTGTCCGGCTGGTGGACCCCCACATACGCTACTACCAGGCCAGTTCCTCAGAGATGTTCGGTGGGGTGGGTCAAACGCCGCAGTGCGAGTCCACCCCCTTTTGTCCGCGCAGCCCTTATGCGGTGTCCAAGCTGTTTGCCCACTGGATGACCATCAACTACCGGGAAGCTTATGGCATGTATGCCGTCAGCGGCATTCTGTTCAACCATGAAAGCCCCCTTCGGGGAAGTGAATTTGTGACACGCAAGATATCGAATGCGGTGGCCCGCATGGCCCATGGCGAAAGGGGGGTGCTCGAATTGGGCAACCTGGATGCGCGTCGCGACTGGGGTTTTGCGGCCGAGTACGTCGAAGGCATGTGGCAGATGATGCAGGCAGACAGGCCTGGTACCTACGTGCTGGCAACCGGCCGCCAGCAGACCGTGCGCGACTTTGTGCGTATGGCGTTCTCGATTACTGGCATATCCCTGGAGTTTGCGGGTGCCGCTGCTTCGGAAGTGGCCGTGGATGTGAGGACGGGGCGCGTTGTGGCTAGCGTGGATCCCAGTTTCTTTCGCCCAGCAGAGGTGGATATCCTGGTGGGCGACGCCTCCCGGGCCCGGGCCGAACTGGGTTGGGAGGCGCGCACCTCCGTAGAGCAGATCTGTCGAATGATGGTGGAAGCAGACTTGCGGCGCACTTATCCCGGGGCCCGATGATGGTGAACCACTACTGTGCGCCCTGCTGGCTGCTGTGTGAGGTGGCCCGATGAGGGTAGCTTTTGGCGTCAGCGTGCTGGCACGTACTGTCCAGCAGGGTGGTGTGGATGGCATTGGTACCTACACCCGGGAGCTGATGGCTGCCATGCCGCCGTCAGCGCAACTGCAGCCGTATCTGTTCGATGCTCCGGCGAGCCTCTGGCAGGGCGCGACACCTGCGATGTCCTTTGGACCTTTTGCGCGGCAGGCCCTGGCCGCCACGCTGCCGGGGGTGGACTTTGGCAGGGTGCGCCGCGCGCTCTGCGCGGGGATTGATGTCATCCATGCCACCGACCATCTGGTCCCGCGCTTGCGTGGAACGCCGGTGGTGGCGACGATTTTTGATGCGATCCCGCTTTCTCACCCCGAGTGGGTCCGATACCGGTTCAAGGGCCTGAAAAACGAATTGTGGCGGCGTACGGCGTTCTGGGCGCAGCAGGTCATCACGATTTCCAATTACTCCCGCCAGGAGATCGCTACGCACTTCCGCCTGCCCGAAGAGCGGATCACTGCCATTCCTCTGGGTGTAGGTCCGCAGTGGTTTGCTCCGGTCGATGAGTCCGTGGAAAAAGCCGTGCGGGATCGGCATGGATTGCCAGACCGCTATTTTGTGAGCGTCGGTACCCTGCAGCCGCGCAAGAACATCAGCCGCCTGCTTTTGGCCCACGCCAGCCTGCCCGAGCCTCTGCAGCGGGAGTTTCCGTTGGTGGTGGTCGGCAAACCGGGCTGGGGGTGCGAAGACGTTGTCGCCCAATTCACCGGGGGCGCGCTCAAACATGTCCGCTGGCTGCAGCACTTGCCGGATGCCGATCTTCAGGTGGTTATCAAGCGTGCGACGGCCTTGGTGTTCCCGTCGCTCCACGAGGGATTCGGACTGCCGGTTCTGGAAGCCTTTGCGGCGGGGGTGCCGGTGGTGGCGTCCAACACGACCTCCATCCCGGAGGTTGCGGGGGATGCGGCCTTGCTGATTGATCCTCTGCGCATCGACGAACTTGCGGATGCGATGCGCCGAGTTGCCGAGAACTCAGAACTGGCGGGCCAGCTGGTTGCGCGCGGGCGTGATCGCGTGCGCGCTTTCACCTGGCAAGCGTGCGCAGAAAAAACCCTGCGCGTCTACGAGTCGATGGCTTGATATTGCTGTGATGGCTCATTCAACCGCCAATCCCCCCGTGTCTGCGCGTCAGAGGCAAGTTCAATTGTTGGGGCTTGACATCTGGAGCGCCATGGTGGCGTGGCGCTTCTGGTGTTTTATGGGCTGGAACGATGTCGCCAAGCAGTATCGGCGGACCTTTCTGGGGCCTGTCTGGATTACGCTGCACACGGCCATTTTCATCGTTGCATTTGGTTTGATCGGCGCCCAACTGTTCAAGTACCCGGCCGAGTGGTACCTGCCGTATTTTTGTGCCGGGCATGTGCTGTTCGGGTACTTCAGTGCGCTGATCAATGAGGGCTGCTTGACCTATATCGGCTCGGACGCGTTTTTGAAGCAGACGCCTTACCCCAAGATGGCGTTTGTGTTCCGCACCGTGTTTCGATGCTCCATCCTGATGCTGCACAGCGCGGTCATTGTGTTGGCCGTGTTGTGGTGGGCGGGGCGGCTGGGGGCTGTGCAGTGGGGCGCGCTGCTTGGCGCCACCGCCCTGACTTTGCTGGCTGCCAGTTTTGTGGTTGCCATTCTGGGGGGGCTTGCGGCCCGCTTCCGCGACGTGACGGTGGCCCTGGGCAGCCTGATGCAGGTCAGTTTCTTTGTGACCCCCGTGCTCTGGGTGCCTGACCAGCTGACCGAACGTGCACAGTGGGTGGTGCGCCTGAATCCATTGGCGCTTTTCCTGGACCTGACGCGCAGCCCCTTGATGGGAGAGATCCCCAGCCTGCAGACCTGGGGTGCTGCAGTGGGGGTGGTCTTGCTGTTGGGTTTGATTTTCTTTTGGCAGTACGTCGCGATTCGGCGGCGGATTGTGTACTGGCTGTAGGCGCCGCCACCCTTCGGTATCCCAAGATGGCCCATATCCAGTTGTCCAACGTATCCATCGACTTTCCCGTGTTCACTACGCGGTCACGGGGCCTGCTCAATACGGTGCTGGGGCTTCCTATGCGTGACAAGGCCCGTGTGGAGGCCAGCGGTTTGCGGCAGGTCAGCGTGCATGCGTTGCGTGATGTGAGCCTGTTGCTGCGTCCGGGGGATCGGGTCGGCCTGATTGGTTCGAACGGCGCTGGCAAAACCACGCTGCTTCGCGTGCTCTCGGGCGTCTATGAGCCCATGCAAGGCGAGCTGTCCTTCAGTGGCCGGATTGCAGCGCTCACAGACATCATGCTGGGCATGGATGTCGATGCCACTGGGTACGACAACATCATCATGCGAGGCATCGTGATGGGTCTGACGCGCAAGCAGGCGATGGGCCTCATACCCTCGGTAGAGGCATTCACACAGCTGGGCGAGCATCTTCAGTTGCCGGTCAGGACGTACTCACAGGGCATGCTGCTGCGCCTGGCGTTTGCCGTTTCCACGAGCGTGGTTCCCGATATTCTGCTCATGGACGAGATGATTGGTGCTGGTGATGCGAAGTTTTTCAGCCAGGCCAAGGAGCGCATCAACGGGCTGATCGAGCAGGTCTCCATTCTGGTGCTGGCATCCCATAACGAGGTCATTCTCAAGAGCTTTTGCAACCGAGCGTTGGTCCTTAAAGATGGATGCGTGGTGATGGATGGCAGTGTGGACGATGCCCTGGCGTTTCACAACATCCAGCAAGGAGTTTCGCCATGAGACTGGCATGCATCGGCCCCGCAGAGGTGTTGGACGCCATTGCATCCATGGGGCGAACCGAAGATGTGAGCTGGTCGCCCGACGGACGCCGTGTGGCGCTTGCTGCCATCACCCTCGACAGGGTGCTGGTCGTGGGGATGGACTGCCAGTTTGAAAACGGGCAGAAGGTGCTCTACCTGACGGATGCCGTGGAGGTTGCGTCCACCAGCCTCCAGCGCCCCCATGGCCTGTGCTGGATCAGCAACAGCATCATCGCGGTCGCCAGCCGGGAGGGCAATGTATCGCTGTTCGACATTCCACGGGCGGATGGTCTGACCGCGTTGCACACGTTGGAGCCCCTGTCCGTGATCGGCAAGCAGGAAACGGAACTCCTGAGCACCCCAGGAAGCCTGTGCGCACGGGATCTGGGCGCGGGCTTGCACGAGCTGTGGGTGTGCAACGGCTTTTCCCATTACGTGACCCATCACCTGCTGAACGCGGCTGCCGGTTTTTCCCATCTGGATGCGCAGCTTCTCATGCAGCACGGGCTGGAGGTTCCGGATGGTGTGGCGCTGGACCTCAATGCTGAATGGGTGGCGGTCAGCAACCACGACCGCCACATTGTCGCGCTCTACCGCAACGATGAGTTTCTTGCGCCTGGCAACGCGCCTGCGGCACAACTGCGTGGCGTCAGCTACCCCCATGGGCTGTGTTTCCTGGCGGGCGGGCGCATTCTGCTGGTGGCGGATGCTGGCGCCCCCCATGTGGCCGTGTTTCACCGAGATCCTTCCGGGTGGTGCAGCCTGGCCGAGCCGAATGCCGTGTTCCGCGTGCTGGAGGACGCTGTGTTTGAGCGGGGGCACCACAACCCGCGCGAGGGGGGCCCCAAGGGCATCGATGTGCATGAGCCCTGGGGCCTGATGGTGACCTCCTGTGCAGAGCAGCCCCTGGCCTTTTTCGACATCCGCGACATCGCGGCTGGTGTGGAAGCCTCGGCGCTAGAAGATGCGGTGAACCCAGGCTCGCCCGGTGCCTCACCTGCAGACCGTACGCGGGTGACCGTACTTCGGCTGGTGCGGGATGTAGCGGCCCGTGAGGCTGCCGTGACGGCGGCCGTGCGAAAGGAAGTGGGATTGATGCGCGCGAGCTGGTCCTGGCGTGTGACCGCACCATTGAGAGCTTTGGCGGGCGGCTGGATCCGGTGGCGGTCGAGGCGGCGCGGGTATTAAGACGCAGGTCACGCGGGGGCACACAACGCGGATGCCATGGTCTTGGCACCAAAAAAGCCCGCCATGAGCGGCGGGCTTTTGCTTCTTGAAAGCGCTCAACGTCAATACGCGTCGAGCACCGCACCCTTGCTGGCGCTCGATGCATTGAACGCGAACTTGGCCTGCACCCCGCGCGTATAGCGCGGTGCGGGTGCCGTCCAGGCAGCGCGGCGCTTGGCGATCTCTTCTTCGCTCACGTTCAGCTCCAGCAGCAGTTGGCGTGCGTCGATGGTGATGCTGTCGCCTTCGTTCACGAAGGCGATGGTGCCACCGGCTGCCGCTTCGGGCGCCACGTGGCCGACCACCATGCCCCAGGTGCCGCCCGAGAAGCGGCCGTCGGTGATCAGGCCCACGCTCTCGCCCAGCCCGGCGCCGATGAGCGCGCCAGTGGGTGCCAGCATTTCGGGCATGCCGGGGCCGCCCTTGGGGCCCAGATAGCGCAGCACCATCACGTCCCCCGCCTTGATCTTGCCGGCCAGGATGGCTTCCAGCGCCGATTGTTCGTCGTCAAACACGCGGGCCGGTCCGGTGATCACGGGGTTCTTCAGGCCCGTGATCTTGGCCACAGCGCCCTCGGGGCTGAGGTTGCCTTTGAGGATGGCCAGGTGGCCTTGGGCGTACATCGGGTTGCTGATGGGGCGGATCACGTCCTGGTCGGCGCGCGGCTCGTCCGGCACATCCTTGAGCACTTCGGCAATCGTCTTGCCTTCGATGGTGATGCAGTCGCCATGCAGCAGGCCTGCGTTCAGCAAGATCTTCATGACCTGCGGGATGCCGCCTGCGCGGTGCAGGTCCACAGCCAGGTATTTGCCGCTGGGCTTGAGGTCGCACAGCACGGGGGTCTTCACGCGCACGCGTTCGAAGTCGTCAATGGTCCATTCCACGCCCGCTGCGTGGGCAATGGCCAGGAAGTGCAGCACCGCGTTGGTGGAGCCACCCGTGGCCATGATGACGGCCACGGCGTTCTCGATGGACTTCTTGGTCACGATGTCGCGCGGCTTCAGGTCCATCTTGATGGCCTCGATCAGCACCTTGGCCGATTCCTTGGCCGAGTTCATCTTTTCGTCGTGCGGGTTGGCCATGGTGGACGAGTAGGGCAGGCTGATGCCCAGGGCCTCGAAAGCGCTGGACATGGTGTTCGCGGTGTACATGCCGCCGCACGAGCCGGTGCCGGGGATGGCGCGCTTTTCGATTTCCTTCAGGTCAAAGTCGCTCATCTTGCCGGCGGCGTTCTCGCCCACGGCCTCGAACACGCTCACGATGTTCAGGTCCTTGCCCTGGTAGTGGCCGGGCAGGATGGTGCCGCCATAGACATAGATGGCGGGCACGTTGGCGCGCAGCATGCCCATCAGGCCGCCGGGCATGTTCTTGTCGCAGCCGCCCACCACCAGCACGCCGTCCATCCACTGGCCGCCCACGCAGGTTTCGATGCAGTCGCTGATGACTTCGCGGCTGACCAGGCTGTACTTCATCCCTTCGGTGCCCATGGCCATGCCGTCGCTGATGGTGGGGGTGCCGAATACCTGGGCGTTGCCACCGGCTTCCTCGATACCTGCGATGGCCGCGTCTGCCAGCTTTTGTAGGCCGCTGTTGCAGGGCGTGATGGTGCTGTGGCCGTTGGCCACGCCCACCATGGGTTTCACGAAGTCGCCTTCCTCGTAGCCCATGGCGTAGTACATGGAGCGGTTGGGCGCGCGCGACTTGCCTTGCGTGATGTTGGCGCTGCGGCGGTTGATGGGCTGGATCGGGATGACTTTGTTGTCTGCCATGGTGTTTTTTCCTTCGTGGAGCGATTCTTGTGGGTGGGGAAACTTTTCGCAGCCGCGAGTATGCGGCGATTGGTGGGCGCCATCCAATCCATTTGTACAGGGCGATTAATATGTTCAGCATATGAAAGAGCCATTCATTGATATGCGTTTGTGGCGGCAGTTTGCCGCTGTGGCTGAGGAACTGCACTTTGGCCGCGCGGCGCAGCGCCTGCACATGACACAACCGCCGCTCACGCAGGCCATCGCCGGGCTGGAGCGCACGCTGGGCCTTCAACTGTTCGACCGCACCAAACGCAGCGTGCAGCTCACTCCAGCCGGGGCTGCCCTGTTGCCGCAGGTGCTGGACTTGCTCGACCGCGCCCAGGCGCTCCCTGCACAGGCGCGCGCGGCGGCAGCGGGCGAGGTGGGGCGGCTGCGTCTGGCGTTTGTCTCGACCGTGGGTTTTGGGATGCTGCCGCAGTGGGTGCGAGCCTTCCGGGCCCAGTGGCCCGGGGTGCGGCTTGAATTGATCGAGGCGACGGGCGACGTGCAACTTCAGGCGCTGGAGCGGGGGGAGATTGATGCCGGGCTGCTTTTGCACACGCCCGGCCAGGCTCCCCCCGCGCTGCGAAGCCTGTGTGTGGCGCAAGAGCCGCTGGTGCTCGCGCTGCCTGAGCATCACCCGCTGGCGCGCACGCCCACCGTCCGGTTCTCTGACCTGCTGCGGGAGCCTCTGGTGATTTTCCCCCGCCCGATCCTGCCATCGCTGTACGACGCGATCGTGGCGCTGTATCACGCAGCGGGGCAGGTGCCGCAGGTGGCCCAGGAGGCCATCCAGATGCAGACCATCGTCAACCTGGTGTCGGCCGACCTGGGGCTGGCCTGGGTGCCTGCCAGCGTGCAGCAGTTTCAGCGGCCGGGCGTTGTCTACCGGCAGTTGGGCGGCAAGTCTCCCCTGGCGCCCGTGTGCGAAACCAGCCTGGTCTGGGGCGCCACTGTGCCGCCCGCACTGGCCCGGTGGATCGACTTTGTGGCCCATGAGGTGCAGGCCAGCGCCCTGAAAGGGTAGTGCTGCGCGTGCACAATCGCCCCCATGCTGACTTATCCCCACATCGACCCTGTCGCCCTGCAGATCGGCCCGCTGGCCATCCACTGGTACGGCCTGACCTATCTTGCGGCTTTTGGCCTGTTCATGCTGCTGGGCATCCGGCGCCTGCGGCACGAGCCGTTTGCCTCCATCACCGGCCCTGGCGCATGGTCGCGCAAGGACGTGGAAGACATCCTGTTCCTGGGGGTGGCGGGTGTGGTGGTGGGAGGGCGCCTGGGGTATTGCCTGTTCTACAAACCTGCGTATTACCTGAGTCACCCCCTGGAAATCTTTGCCGTGTGGCAAGGGGGTATGGCCTTTCACGGTGGCTTGTTGGGCGTGATAGCGGCCATGTTGTGGTTCGCACATTCGCGCAAGCGCCCCTGGCTGCAGGTGGCCGACTTTGTGGCGCCCTGCGTGCCCACGGGTTTGGCCGCAGGGCGGGTGGGAAATTTCATCAACGGCGAACTGTGGGGCCGTTTTGCCAGCCCGGACCTGCCGTGGGGCATGGTGTTTGCACACAGCGGTTCCCTGCAGCCACGCCATCCGTCGCAGGTTTACCAGTTCCTCTTGGAGGGCTTGCTGCTGTTCATCCTGCTGTGGCTGTATGCGCGCAAAGAACGTCGCCAGGGCCAGGTGGCCGCCGCATTCCTGGTGGGTTATGGCACCTTCCGCTTTATTGCCGAATACTTCCGCGAGCCCGATGCGTTCCTCGGCATCCTGTCATTGGGTATGAGCATGGGCCAGTGGCTGTGCGTGCCGATGATCGCCGCGGGCGTGGGCCTGTGGGTGTGGGCACAGCGCCAGCCCGCAGTGGCGCAAAAAATCAGGTGAAATTGGCCTCTAGCGCTGACTGATAAGCGCTAGATGCTATGAAAATAGTAGCGCTTTCCGTTGCAAGGTAAGTGCTCTGCCGGTGGGTAAGGCGGGGCGATGTGTTGACCCGGCCTCCGCCGCGCTTCCCATGCGGCTTTTTACCGAAATGAAACGGCTCTCGTGTTGCATCTCTGCACCATGGGTGTACCGTTTGTCGCCCCATGGGCACATTTCAGGGTTTTCCTCTTGTGATTTTGCGTAATTATGAGAAATTACGAGCTATTCAGAGTGATGTTGACGTTTGACGGCATTTGAAGTCGCGTTGGCAGCAAAAGATGCAGGCGTTTTGCCTGCGCACCCTGACACCCTGGAGTTTCACCCGCACCATGCGCCCGGTTCCCAACTCACTGCACGACGAAGCCGCCTCGCGCCTGCGCGAGCAAATCTTCGCGGGCGCCTTGCCCCCCGGGAGTTTTCTGGACGAAGCGGCCTTGTGTGAGCGGCTCGCTATTTCGCGCACGCCGCTGCGCGAGGCGCTCAAAGTGCTGGCGGAGGGCTTGCTGCGCCACGAGCCACGCCGGGGATGTTTTGTGGCCGAGATCACCGAACGCGACCTGGATGACCTTTTTCCGGTGATCGCACTGCTTGAAGGCCGCGCAGCGCATGAGGCCACGCGCAAGGCGGTGGCGGCGGATGTTGCGGCGCTTGAGGTGTTGCACCAGCGGCTGCAGCAATTTGCGTCCGAAGGCCTGATCGCCGACTACTACGAAGCCAACTACGCCATTCACGAGGCCTTCATCACACTGGCGGACAACCGCTGGCTGGCCCAGGTGATTGGCGATCTGCGAAAGATCCTGCGCCTGGCGCGAGCACAAACATTGCATGTGCCGGGCCGCCTGCAGCAAAGCCTGGCCGAGCACCTGGCGGTGTTCGCCGCGCTCAAGGCGCGCGACTGCGACGCCGCCGAAGAGGCCATGCGCAACCATCTGTTGCGCCAGCGCGATGCGCTGCGCGACGTAGCCCGCAACCAGCAATCGAGGCTCACCCCATGATCAACAGCACCCCCGAATGGATCACCCGCAGCGTGTCGCGCCTGCGCACGGCAGCGCCCGCCGCAGACAAGCCCGCTGAAAAGACCGGCGAGAAGGCAAGCGAGAAGGCGGCCGACAAACCGGCCCGGGCCGGGCTCGACAAATCGGTGACCGATGTGGTGGCCAAGGTCGCCGTGCCACGTTCCACCAACGAGCGGCTGCAGGCCACGCTGCGGCGCGGGCAGGAGGCTCTGTCGCCCCGCGCGCTGCGCCGCCTGCTGGCCGACCTGCAGGAGGTGGTGGCCCCGCAGGTGAGCGAGATCGAAGGCGGCCGCCGCGCCCAGGCCGTGGCCGAGTGGTATGCCAAGGCCGAGCCCGAAGAGCGCCGCGACATGTGGCTGCTGATGTGCGAGCAGTTCGCCCCCGACGCCACGCGCTTCAAATCGGCCCGCCAACGCTACGAAGCGGCGGCTGGCACGGCCGAAGAAGGCCAGGCCGAGATCAGCCTGCGCCGCGCACTGGTGTCGCCGCGCACGCGGCTGCTGCAGCGTTTTTCTGCGTTCCCTGAAGGCATGCGGTTCTTGCTGGACATGCGTGCCGAGGTGCTGCCCCTGCTCAAGTCCGACAAGCGCCTGTTGGCGCTGGATGCGGAGCTGGAGCACCTGTTCTCGACCTGGTTTGACGTGGCTTTTCTGGAGCTACGCCGCCTGTCGTGGGACTCGCCCGCCTCGCTGATCGAAAAGCTCATCAAGTACGAGGCCGTGCACGACATCCGCAGCTGGGCCGATCTGAAAAACCGGCTCGACAGCGACCGCCGCTGCTACGGCTTCTTTCATCCGCGTTTGCCCAACGAGCCGCTGATCTTTGTGGAGGTGGCGCTGGTGGACAAAATCTCGTCCAGCATCACGCCTTTGCTCGACGAAGCGGCGGCACCCGCTGACATCGGGCGGGCCACCACGGCGATTTTCTATTCGATCAGCAACACCCAGACCGGGCTGCGCGGTGTGAGCTTTGGCGATTCACTCATCAAGCATGTGGTGGAGACCCTCACGGCCGAATTTCCCCGGCTGCGCACCTTTGCCACGTTGTCGCCGATTCCGGGTTTCCGCGCTTGGCTGGGCAAGCATGCCGGTGCGATGCTGGAGCGCCTGGATGACAAGCGCCGCACCGAGCTGGGCCGGGCCGTGGGCTTTGAACCCCCGCAAGCCACCCATCTGCTGGCTGCGCTCGACAAGGCCACCGACCTCGATGCCCGATCGCCCGTGCGCCAGATGCTGATGGAGTGCGCCGCACGCTACCTGGCCCGTGAGCTGCAGGACGGAAAGCCAGTGGACCCGGTGGCCCGCTTCCACCTGGGCAACGGAGCGCGGGTGGAACGCCTGAACTGGGCGGGAGACCCGTCCAGCAAAGGACTGAAACAATCGTACGGGCTGATGGTGAACTACCTGTACGACCTCAAGCGCATCGACAAGCACCGCAGCTTGCTCGCGCAAGGCAAGGTGCCGGTGTCGGGGGACATCGACAGCCTGTGCCGTGACTGACCGCAGGCCCCGGTGCCGCGCAATGCCATCATCGTCATCATCGGCGCAGACAATGGCCGATGGACCCCCTCAGAGGGGAGCCAGCCGATGGTGGCAAGTGCCTGGCACGGTTTGAACGGTGGGGCACCGTAGGCCTGCTTTCCTTTTTTACAACGACGACAGGAGACAAGGAATGAAAGACATGCGAATTCAGCGCCGCGAGGTGCTGCTGGGGGCTGCTGCCACAGGTTTGGGGCTGGCCACGGGCACGGTGCCTGCATGGGCCCAGGCATCGGCCTGGCCCACCAAGCCGGTGAACCTGGTGGTGCCGTTCCCTGCGGGCGGCGGCACCGATGCCTTTGCGCGCCCCTTGGCAGCGCAGTTCTCCAAGGCCACCGGCAAGACGCTGGTGATCGACAACCGAGGGGGCGCGGGCGGCACCGTGGGGGCCAGCTTTGCCTCCAAGGCTGCACCAGACGGCTACACGCTCTTCATGGGGGCCGTGCACCACGCGATTGCCCCGTCGATGTACCCCAAGCTCGACTACGACCTGGAGAAGGACTTCATTCCGCTGTTCTTGCTGGCCAACGTGCCCCAGGTGGTAGTGGTCAACCCCAAGAACGTGCCGGTCAACAACTTCCAGCAGTTCATGGACTATGTGAAGCGCAACCCCGCCAAGCTCAATTACGGGTCTGCGGGCGCTGGCACGTCGCACCACCTGGCGGGCGAGCTGTTCAAGCAGCAGACGGGCACCTTCATCACCCACATCCCCTACCGGGGTGCCGGCCCCGCGCTGCAGGACCTGATTGGTGGGCAGGTGGACATGATGTTTGACGGGCTGGGTTCCTCGGCGTCCCACATCAAAGGTGGGCGTATCAAGGCGCTCATGGTGTCGGGCCCCAAGCGCAATGCCGCGTTCCCAGACGTACCCTGCGCCGCCGAAGTTGGCCTGCCCGACTACACCGTCACCACTTGGTACGGCCTGTGGGCACCCAAGGGCACCCCCGCCGATGTGCAGGCGCGCATCGTGGACGAGGTGCGCAAGCTGGGCAGCGCCGACGAACTCAAAACGATCTGGGCCAACAACGGCGCCGAATACGGCGGCATGACCCAGCAGCAGTTTGCGGGCATGGTCAGCAGCGAGGTCAAGCGCTGGGCGGCGGTGGTGAAGGCCTCTGGAGCGAAGCTTGATTAACCCCCTGTGGCGCTTTGCGCCTTCCCCCTGAAGGGGGACGCCACCCGTGGCCCGGCAAAGCCGGTTCCACGGTGGCACTCGCGATGGTGTAGCGCGGGCTTTCAGGGCTGAGTAATGTGCATAACTTGATAGGTTGCTGAGATGTCGGGTGAAGTGTTGATGGAATCGGGTGAGCGTGGAGTGGCGCACGTCACCCTGCGCCACTCCGGGCGGCTGAACGCCATGTCGCGTGGCATGTGGCGGCAGCTGCGTACGGTGTTTGAAGACATCCAGCAGCGCAGCGATGTGCGCTGCGTGCTCATTGCGGGGGAGGGCGATGCCTTCTGTGCGGGCGGTGACATTTCGGAGTACCCCGGCTTTCGGTTTGATGTCGCTGCCTTGCGCGACTTTCATGAGAACGACGTCTGGGGTGGGCTCAACGCCATGCTCCAGTGCGACGTGCCCATCGTGGCGCAGATCCGTGGCGCCTGCATGGGTGCCGGGGTGGAGATTGCCAGCTGCTGCGACATCCGCGTGGCGGGCAGTGGTGCGCGTTTTGGCGCGCCGATTGCCAAGCTGGGTTTCCCGATGGCCCCGCGCGAGGCGCAGTTGGTGGCCGGGGCCGTGGGCGATGTGACCGCACGGCAGATGCTGCTGGAGGCCGCCACCTTCAGCGCCCCTGACATGCTGGCACACGGCTTTCTGAGCCGTGTGGTGGCCGACGACATGGTGGCCACCGAGGCCCAGGGAAGCGCACTGCGCATCGCCGCACTGGCGCCGCAGGCCGCCCGCATGAACAAGCAGACATTTCGGGCATTAAAAATGCCTCTGGCGCTTGATGGGAAAGCGCAAATAGCTATGAAAAATATAGTAAACGGGGCGCCTGACCCCTATGCCTACGCGGACAGCGCCGAGCACCGCGAAGGCATCACCGCGTTCCTTGAAAAACGCGCGCCGTTGTTTTGACGGGCCCCGCCCGCCTTGTTGATCCAAACCTTTAAAACCGTCCGACTGCCATGAGCCAAAACAACCTCTTCAGCGCCCTGCGCGCAGCCTTCCCGTCTGACCTGGACAGCACCGCCGTCGAGACCATGGCGGCAGACGGCACCCCGCTGTTCTACACCTGGCGCGACCTGGACCGCGCCAGCGCCCGCATTGCCAACCTGCTCGCATCGCTCAAGCTGCCCCAAGGCAGCCGCGTGGCCGTGCAGGTGGAAAAGTCCGTCGAAGCCATGGCCCTGTACCTGGCCACGCTGCGCGCGGGCTACGTGTTCCTGCCACTCAACACCGCCTACCAAAGCGCCGAGATCGAATACTTCATCGGCAACGCCGAGCCCGCGGTGGTGGTGTGCTCGCCCGGCAACTTCGGCTGGGTCAGCAAGATTGCCTTCACGCTGGGCACGCAGCATGTGTTCACCCTGGGCGACGACCGCACCGGCAGCCTGCTCGAGCGCGCCACCCACCACAGCGATGAGCACCAGGCCGTGGCTCGCAGTGCCGACGACCTGGCCGCCATCCTCTACACCAGCGGCACCACCGGCCGCAGCAAGGGCGCCATGCTCACGCACGGCAACATGCTCAGCAATGCTGTGATGCTCAAAGACTACTGGGGATGGAAGAAGGGCGATGTGCTCATCCACGCGCTGCCCATCTTCCACGTGCACGGCCTGTTCGTCGCCATCCACGGCGCGCTCATCAACGGCAGCAAGATGATCTGGATGGCCAAGTTTGACCCCAAGGCCGTCATCGCCGCCATGCCCCGCGCCACCGTGTTCATGGGCGTGCCCACGCTCTACGTGCGCATGCTGGCAGAGCCCGGCCTGACCAAAGAGGCCGTGAAGAACATGCGCCTGTTCATCGCAGGCTCTGCACCCCTGCTGATCGAAACCTTCAAGGAATGGCAGCAACGCACCGGCCACACCATTCTGGAGCGCTACGGCATGAGCGAAACCATCATGCTCACCAGCAACCCCTACAGCGCCGACAAGCGCTACAAGGGCCAGGACGAGCGCCGGGGCGGCACCGTGGGCTTCCCCCTGCCGGGCGTGAGCCTGCGTGTGCAGGGCGACGACGGCAAAGACCTGCCCACGGGCGAGATCGGCGGCATCCAGGTCAAGGGCCCCAACGTGTTCAAGGGCTACTGGCGCATGCCCGAGAAGACGGCCGAAGAGTTCACGAAGGACGGCTACTTCAAAACCGGCGACGTGGGCAAGGTGGATGAACGCGGCTACGTGCACATCGTGGGCCGCAGCAAAGACCTCATCATCAGCGGCGGCTACAACGTCTACCCCGCAGAGATCGAGGGCTACATCAACGACATGCCCGGCGTGGCCGAAAGCGCCCTGGTCGGCGTGCCGCACCCCGACTTTGGCGAAGTGGGCGTGGCCGTGGTCATTGCCAAGCCCGGAGCCAGCCTGAACGCTGACGCCATCGTGGCCCAGCTCAAGTCCCAGCTCGCGAACTTCAAGATCCCCAAGAAGTGCTTTGTGGTGGCAGAGCTGCCGCGCAATACGATGGGCAAGGTGCAGAAGAATCTGCTGCGGGATCAGTACAAGGGGTTGTTTGCTTGAATGTAAGGTCGGCATCCGGTCCCGTTTTGGCGGCGCTTGATCAGCGCAAAAATCGGAATGCTTCCACCTGCGGAATTTTAGGTTCGCCTAAAAGGTGGGAAGATGCATACGTGGGGCAAAATTTCGTGTCGAAGTGCGTTATCAGACTTCTTTTGGTTTTATTGTTGTCGTCTAAATCTAGTTAGGCCGTTGAAAGGTATCCATCGTGAAATGGCTTATGCCCGTTGCTCGTGTCGTTGGAGCTTCACTTCCGTTTGTTCCCTCGCTTATCCAATTGTAGGCTGAGATTGATTCGTCGGCTATTCAGCAGCGGCTTCTTGCATTGGAGGACCCAATTTCCACACTGCACCCCGATATTCGTGCAGTTTCTGAGAAGCTGTACAGAGAGTTGGCCGCTACTGGCAATGCGAACATTCGATTTGACGATACGTTCTACACACAGTACAGCCGACCCCTTGCAATTCTTGAGGCGCAAGGATTTATCGCTGGCACTCCCGCTTTCGGAACGAAGTACGCCGACGGTCTTTGGGTGCAGGATCCCAAATATGTTGTTTATCTCTGTGCTCTATATGAAGATCAGAGCAAGATGGATGGCCTTGTGCAACTACTGGAGAATTGCACTACCGGGCAATGGCTTCGAGGCGAGGATATTGCATCCAACCTTCACCTTCCTCGCCCGGTCATAAAGGCACTGTTTCAGCTTTACGAAGCACGAGGTCTCGGAACCTGTTCGAAAGAAATTGGAGCAGTCAATTATTTGGGCCGTGCCTAACCCGGCGCCCAAGCCGACCCGCATTCTGCGGTCGGCTTACCTCGCCCGTTATATTTTAATTCAGGCCACAGGGCAGGTTTCATATGAACATTAAAATTAAAGCACTACAGATAAACCAAATAAACATATACAACTTCAGCGCATTTCCAGTAGATAGAATTAGGATATTAATTAGCGAACTAAATGTTCATTATGAGAAAATAAACAGCTACCTTGACGCCGAAGTTTCTGGGGAAAGGTTAAATATTGAAGTCATTGACTCCTTGGCAAAGCTGAACGAAATCGACAGGCTCGCACCATATCGATTGGATGAAAATCCTAATAGCGGCGACTTTAGGTTAGGCGTAGACCTGCTAGAGTCAGTTATTGCACTTTTGAAAACAGATGCGGGGCATGTAACCACCAAAAAGAATCTACTAAGCCTAGGCTGGTCTTTGCTGCATAAGCTTTATAGATTTTCTTTCGATGAATTAGTCAACTCCGCCCTTCGATATAAATGGTTAAAAGGGAGGGGGTTAATTAGAAATCACAGCATTCATCGCTGGGGAAGCCGTTATGAAGAGCACAACTCAAGCCGAATTAAATTTGATCCTTCGGATGACGATCTAAATAAATTCTTCGAAATTAACCAGCAAAAAATATTTGAATATATGGTATTTGAAATGGAGCAAAACAAAGAAGAGGTCGATCCATTTTCAAATCCTCAGGCAGTCGATTTTTATCATTATTACCAGACGTTAAGCAATTTAAAATATACCAATTCAATCCAGCAGACCCGCTAAAGCGGTCCGCTGATTTCCAACGTTGATTACTCCGTGGTGTCCGGCACCTCGTCTCAATGCCATGCCAAGTGAGGCCTCTCTTGGCTGGCGAAGCAAGAGGTGATTGCTATTGAATTGATAGCTGCTTGCGCCTTATCTATAAGCGCTAGAGCCATATTTCATAAAGACTGTTCACGCAGCGCCCGGCGCTGCCATCGCGCTGGCCCAGTCAACCCGCCATGGCTGCAGCCGTGGTGACGGCATTGGTGCCGTTCGCCCCTTGCTGCGGTGCGCAAAAGATGCAGCCCGCCCCAGCCTCTGCAGCCACAGGCGCAGCCGCCCCTTCGGCATGGTTGCAGCAATGCTCCAGCCACCCGGCCACCAGCCGGTACACCGACAAGTTGGTGCGGGCTGTGGGAGCGCACAGGTAGTAGCCCAGCGGGCTGTCAAAGCGGTCTTTCAACGGCTCTACCAGAGAGCCTGCTGCCAGCTCGTCTTCCACTAGGCAGGTGGGCACGATGCCTACGCCAAAGCCTGAAACGGCGGCGCGGATGATGAGTGAGTAGAGGTTGAAGCCTGGCCCAAAGCGGCTGGCGCTGGTGTCCAGGCCGTGGGCTTCCATCCAGTCTTGCCAGGCCAGGGGCACTTCGATGTGTTGCAGCAGCGTGGCGCGCATCAGGTCTTGCGGGGTGCGCAGGGGCAGGGCGTCGCGCAGTTGGGGGCTGCAGACGATGCTGGTTTCCTTGCCAATCAGGTAGCGCGCATTGGCGCTGGGCCAGTTGCCGTAGCCGTACTGGATGGCGGCGTCAAACTCGTGCGGCGTCGCAAAGTCGTGCGCGTGCTGGTAGCGCACAAAGTTCAGCGACACCTGCGGCAGCGTGCGCTTGAAATGCCCCAGGCGCGGGAAGAGCCACTGCGCCGCAAACGTGGGCGGCACCGACAGGTTGAGCGAGCCGCCATCGCCCCCGTACGACATGAGCTGGGCCGTGGCCGATTCGAGCGCCGCCATGGCGGGGCGGGTGGCGTTGAGGTAGGTGGCGCCCGCCTCGGTCAGCTCCAGCCCCGTGGCTTTGCGGATGAACAGCTTTTGGCCCAGGTAGTCCTCCAGCGCGGCAATGTGGCGGCTGATGGCGCTTTGCGTGACGCAGAGCTCGCGCGCAGCCATGGTGAAAGCGAGGTGCTTGGCGGCAGAGTGAAAGGCGTTCAATTCGGAAATTGTGGGGCAGAGGCGGCGCATAGGGTTATCCCTTGGTATGAGTACTGCTCATGGGTGGGTGAGATTTTAGACGTTGCAGTCGTGTGGGATTGGCCCGATAAATGCGTCTTGTGACACATCCATGTCACGGGTTTACCTCTGAGGAATGTTGCGTTGCACCATTTTGGAGACAAAACCGGCAAATTTGGCGCGCATGGCCTGCGGTGGGTAGGTCATGAGTATTTTTGAAGTCCCTGTTCACCACGTTGACCCAGCTCATGACCACTTTGTTGATTGAAAACAGCCGCGTTCTGGATGTGCATGCCCTGACATTGCGCACCGGCTTGTCCGTTTTGGTGCAAGACGGCCGCATTGCCGCCGTGGGTGCCGACTTGGTTGCCCCAGAAGGCGCCACGGTGCTGGACGCACGCGGCATGACGCTGATGCCTGGCCTGATTGATTGCCACGTGCACGTGGTGGCCTCGTCGTTCAACCTGGGTGCCGTGGCCAAGATGCCCAACGTGTTCACCATGATGCGTTCGCTGCCCATCATGAAGGGCATGCTGGAGCGGGGCTTTACTACCGTGCGCGATGCGGGCGGGGCCGACTGGTCGCTGGCCGAGGCGGTGCGCACGGGGCTGGTGCAGGGGCCGCGCATCTTCCCGGCGGGCAAGGCGCTGTCGCAAACCGGCGGGCATGCGGACTTCCGTGAGCGCAACGACAACCTGGACGTGTGCTCGTGCGCTTACAAGCTGGGCAACATTGGCCGCGTGGTGGATGGGGTGGACGCCTGTCGCCTGGCGGTGCGCGAAGAAATCCTGAAGGGGGCCACGCAAATCAAGGTGATGGCATCGGGCGGCGTGGCATCGCCCAACGACCCGATTGGCAACCTGGGCTACTCCGAAGCCGAGCTGCGAGCCATTGTGGAAGAGGCCTCCAACGCCAACACCTATGTGATGGCCCATGCCTACACGCCCCGCGCCATTGCCCGCGCCGTGCGCTGCGGCGTGCGCACCATTGAGCACGGCAACCTGGTGGACGCGCCCACGGCCGAACTCATGGCCGAGCTGGGCGCCTTCATGGTGCCCACGCTCATCACCTATGAAGGCCTGGCCAATGAGGGCGAGCGTTATGGCCTGCCTGCTGCGTCCGTCGCCAAGATTGACAGCGTGCGCGGGCAGGGCAAAGAGGCCATCAAGATTTTGGCCAAGGCGGGCGTGAAGATGGGCCTGGGCAGCGACCTGCTGGCCGAAACGCATTACCTGCAGTCTGACGAGCTGCGCCTGCGCGCCGAAATTTTGGGCAACGGCCCGGTGCTGCAACAAGCCACGCTGATTGGTGCGGAGATTCTGGGCCAGCAAGGCCAGCTGGGCGAAGTCACGCCCGGTGCCGTGGCCGACCTGCTGCTGGTGGATGGCGATCCGCTTGCCGACATCACCTGCCTGCTGAACCAGGGCGAGCGTATTCGCGCCATCGTCAAAGACGGTGCGATTTGCAAGAACAGCCTTTGATGTTTGCCACCCGTTTTTCAACCCCCCACTGACCTCACCGGAGAACACCATGCAACGTAGAAATTTCGTCAAGCTCAGCGGCGTGGCCGCCGCACTGCAGTGCCTTCCCTCCATCGGTTTCAGCCAGCAGGGCGATGTGTTCCGCATCGGCTCGCTCACGCCCATCACAGGTGCTGGCAGCCCTTACGGCCCCGGTATGCAGCAGGCCATTCGCCTGGCGGTTGATGAGGTTAACGCTGCTGGCGGTGCGGGTGGCCGCAAGCTCGAACTCTTCACCGAAGACGACCAGACCAAGCCCGACGCCGCCGTGCTGGCCGCCAAGAAGCTGATCGAGGTGAACAAGGTGCAGGCGGTGCTGGGCACCTGGGCATCGGGCGTGACGCTGGCGGTGATGCCGCTGACCGATGCAGCAGGCATCATCCAGATGAACGTGTCGGGCGCGCCCGCCATCTCTACGCTGGACACCAAGGACCTGGTGTGGCGCTTTCAAGCCACCAACGACCGCTTCGGCGCGGCCTTTGCCGAGATTTGCACCAAGCGCGGTTTCAAGCGCCCGGCCACCATGGCGTTCAACAACGCATCGGGCCTGGGCAATGTGGAAGGCTTTACCCGCGCCTGGGAAAAGCGCGGCGGCAAGGTCACGGCGCACGTCACCTACGAACCCAACCGCCCCAGCTACCGCAGCGAGCTGCAGAAGATTTTGGCCACCAAGCCCGATGTGATCGTGATGGGCTCGTACCTGCCCGATACCACCATCATCCTGCGCGAGTGGTTCCAGTCCGGTGCCGATACCAAGTGGATCATCCCCGGCTGGGCGGCCAACCCCGATCTGGTGAAGGCCCTGGGCGCAGAGGTGTGCGAGGGCATCATCTCGGTGGACACGGTGTCCAACGAAAAGAGCGCTTCCTACGCCCAGTTTGACGCGGCCTTCACCAAGGCCACGGGCAAGGCGGCCTCCACCAACATCTACGCCGCCATGGCGTACGACATGGTGATCTCGCTGGCGCTGGCCATGGAGGCTGCTGGTCCCAAGGCCACGGTAGAGCAGATCAACGCCAAGATGCGCGATGTCTCCAACGCCCCCGGCACGGCCGTGTTCACCTTTGCCGAAGGCAAGGCGCAACTGGCCAAGAAGGCCAAGGTGAACTACGAAGGCGCATCGAGCAAGCTGGACTTTGACAAGGCGGGTGATGTGACGCCGGACTTTGGCGTGTTCATCATCGAAAAGGGGCAGCTGGTGCGGCGCGACGTGGTGTCCATCACGATGTGATGGACCGCGCCCGGTGCGCCTGCCAGGTGCAGGCCCCGGGCATTTTTTCTGCGGCGCACAGCGCAGTTGTGCATGGGATGACGGAATGACGCAATGACCTGGATCGACTTTGTAAACCTGCTGATCAACGGATTGATCGAAGGCCTGGTGGTGGCACTGCCTGCCCTGGCCATGACCCTGGTGATGGGCGTCAACCGCTTTCCCAACGCAGCCACGGGCGACATGCTCACCACCGGCGCCTACGCTGCCGTGGCGGTGCAGCTGTTGGGGGGCTGGCCGCTGTGGGCGGCGGCGCTCATCAGCATGGTGGTCACGGCCGTGGTGTCGGCGGGCTCGTACACGCTGATCTTTCGCAAGCTGGCCGGGCGGCCCATGGTGTCGTCCATGCTCGCGGCCATTGGCCTCGGGTTTCTGCTGCGCAGCCTGATCGGTTTCTTTGCCGGGCATGACCAGCGCACGTTTGACCTGCCCCTGGTGCGCGCCTGGAACTTTGGTGGCATTCGCGTGTTGCCCACCGACCTGGCCATTGCGGCGGTGGCTGCCGTTTGCCTGCTGGTGGTGTTTGTGCTGATCTACCGCACCAGCTTTGGCCGCCAGCTGCGCGCCGTGGCCGATAGTGCGGACCTGGCGCGGGCCAGCGGCATCCGTGCCAATGGGTTGATGCTTAGTTTGTGGCTGCTGGTGGGGGCCTTGTCCTCGCTGGGTGGCGTACTGCTGGGCATGAAGGCCGTGGTCAGCCCCGAGATGGGGTGGGAGAGCCTGATCCCCGCGTTTGCCGCCATGGTGCTGGGCGGCATCGGTAGCCCGGTGGGCGCGGTGCTGGGTGCGCTGCTGCTGTGTGTGGCGCAAGAGCTGGCGGTGCCACTGATGGGGCCGTCGTACAAGCTGGTGCTGTCGTTTGTGGTGTTGGCCCTGGTGCTGCTGGTGCGCCCGGCGGGCATCATGGGCCGCGTGCAACTGGTGCGGTAAGGAGTTCGACCGATGATTGCTTACCTGTGTGCCATTGGCATCGTTGCGCTTATCTATTGCCTGCTAGCGCTGGGCCTGAACCTGCAGTTCGGCCTGACCCGGCTGGTCAACTTTGGCGTGGTGGCGTTCTTTGCCGTGGGCGCCTACACCTCGGGCCTGCTGGCGCTGCAAGGCGTGCCGCTGCTGCTGTGTTTTGTGGCGGCGGCTGTGCTCTCGGGCTTGCTGGCGCTGCCCATTGGGCTGCTGTCGCTGCGCTTGCGGGACGACTACCTGGCCATCGTGACGCTGGGTTTTTCGGAGGCGGTGCGCATCTCCATCCAGCAAGAGAGCTGGCTGACCAAGGGCGTGCAGGGCTTGCCCGGCTTGCCCAAGCTGTTTGCGTCCTGGGGCAGCGGTGTGTCGGACATGGCGATTTTTGCCACGCTGCTGGCCGTGGTTGCCGTGGTGGCCTGGGGCACGGTGCGCCTGGCGGCCAGCCCGTTTGGGCGGCTGCTCAAGGCCATTGGCGACGATGAGCCCGCGTTGTCGGCCCTGGGCAAGGACCCGGCCTGGTTCAAGGTGCAGGTGTTCATGCTGGGGGCGGCGCTGGCGGGCGTGGCGGGGGCGTTCTATGCGCACTTCATCACCTTCATCACGCCAGAGCAGTTCATCCCGCTCATCACGTTCTATGTGTGGATGGGACTGGTGATGGGCGGCTCGGGCACAGTGCGCGGTGCGGTGTTTGGCTCGCTGCTGCTCATGGTGTTTCTGGAGGGATCGCGCTTTGCCAAAGACTGGGTGCCGGGTGTGTCAGAAGTTGGCATGGCCAGCCTGCGTTTGGCTGCGGTGGGCCTGGCGCTGATTCTGGTCACCCTGTACAAGCCCAACGGCCTGTTCGGTGGCTCGGGAGCGAGCAAATGACAACGATGCTGAAAGTCGATGCCGTCACGCGGCAATTCGGGGGCTTCAAGGCGGTGGACGGTGTGTCGCTGCAATTGAATGCAGGTGAGATTCTGGGCATTGCAGGCACCAACGGTGCGGGCAAGAGCACGCTGTTTGCGGCCATTGCCGGGCAGCAGCCCGCAGATGCGGGGCAGATCCAGTTTGACGGGCAGGACATCACGCGCATCCCGCCGTACCGCCGCGCGCGGCTGGGGCTGGTGCGCACGTTCCAGATTCCGCGCGAGTTCAAGAGCCTCACGGTGCACGAGAACCTGATGGCGGCTGCCGCCAACCCGCAAGGGGAGCGGCTGGTGAATGCCTTCTTCCAGACGCGCAGCCTGCGCGAGCACGAGGCGCAGTTGTCTGCCAAGGCGGACCGCATCCTCCAGTTTTTGAACCTGGCGCGGGTGCGCGATGTGAAGGCGGGGGGCTTGTCGGGCGGGCAGAAGAAGCTGGTGGAGCTGGGCCGGGTGCTGATGCTGGACCCGCGCTGCATCTTGCTGGACGAGCCGTTTGCCGGGGTGAACCCGGTGCTGATCGAAGAGATTTGCGACCGCGTGCGCGAGCTGAACGGGCAGGGTATTGCGTTCATCGTGATCGAGCACCACCTGCAGGCGCTCAAGTCGCTGTCGCACCGCATGATCGTGATGGACCGGGGCGCGATTTTGGCCGAGGGCGACCCGCACACCGTGCTGGACGACCCGCGCGTGCAGGAAGCCTACATGGGAGGGGTGGTATGAGCGGCGCAGACAACTTGCTGCAGATCGCGCAGTTGCGCGGCGGGTATTCCGAGGTGGACATCATCCACGGCATTGACCTGGCCGTGGCACCGGGCGAGATCGTGACCATTGCGGGCACCAACGGCGCGGGCAAATCCACGCTGGTGAAGGCGTTGCTGGGCCTGCTGCCGCGCGTGGCGGGCACCATCCACCTGGGTGGGCGCGACATCACGGCCTTGTCGGCCGAAGACCGCTTTGACGCCGGGCTGGCCTATGTGCCGCAGGTGGCGAATGTGTTCCCGTCGCTCACCGTGCGTGAGAACCTGCAGGTGGTGCGGGGCGTGAAGCACCTCAAGCTGCGCATGGACGAGGTGCTGGCGGACTTTCCGGCGCTGGTGGAGCGCCTGCCGCAGCCTGCCAGCAACCTCTCTGGCGGCGAGCGCCAGCAACTCGCGTTTGCCCGCGCCCTCATGCCGTCGCCGCGCATCATGGTGCTGGACGAGCCCACGGCAGCGCTGGCACCCTCGCTGGTGGGCAAGGTGTTCGACATGGTGCAGAAGCTACCCGCAGCGGGCGTGGCGGTGCTGATGGTGGAGCAGCGCGCGCGCCAGGCGCTGCAGATCAGCCAGCAGGGCTACATCCTGGACCAGGGGCGCTGCGTGCTGCAGGGCCCGGCGCAGGGGCTGCTGGCCGATGAGCGCATGGCGCAGCTTTACCTGGGCAATCACTGAGTTGTCGGCAATCCAGCCGGGAATGAAAAACCCCCGAGAAGGCGTCTTGCCTTTTCGGAGTTTGCTATGTATTTAATAGCTTGCAGCGCTTGATGGATAAGCGCTAGGCCCTGTTTTGATGCTTAACGCAGCACCAAAACGGGGATGTGCGAGTGCGTCAGCACATGCTGCGTCTCGCTGCCCAGCAACAGGCGCTTGAGGCCCTTGCGGCCGTGCGATGCCATCACGATCAGGTCGCACTTGTGCTTCTTGGCGGCCGAGATGATGGCTTCGGCCACGAGGTCGGACTTGGCGATGACGGCCTTGACTGCCACGCCTTGGGCGTCGCCCTGGGCCTTCACTCCATCGACCATGGCCTGTGCCGCATCGCCCCATTGGGTTTCGATGCGCTTGACGTCGTTGGTATCTACGGGCATGCCGCCCTCGAAGTAACTGCGGGGGTAGCGGGGCACCACCTTGAGGGCCACGGCAGAGGCGCCGGTGAGCGCGGCCAGCGACAGTCCGTGTTCCACGGCCTTGTCGGAAAGGGGTGAGCCGTCCGTTGCGATCAGGATGCGTTTGTACATAAAGGTCTCCTCAAAGTGATGGAACAAGCTTAGGATGAATCATGTTCTGGGACTTGATGCAGGTCAATGTACCTGTCATGTCCGAACGATAGGCTTGAACCATGTCAATGTTTCGACCCGGTGCGCCGGCCTCCTCCCCGGCACATCCGCCCGATGCTGTTTCCAATGCGGAGCCTGCCGCGCACGCCGTGCTGCTGGACGACCCGCAGGAGTGGTCGGCGTTCGGTCGGCCTGTGGGGCCAACGGGCCAGGCTGCCGAAGATCCCGCCAGCTGTGCCTGGGACTCCCAGGTGGTGCTGGAAGGCATGCACTGCGCGGCCTGTGCCCTCACCATCGAAGATGCCCTGCGCAGCGTGCCCGGCGTGCTGCAGGCGGATGTGAGCGCTGCCACGCGCCGTGCGCGCGTGGTGTGGCAGCCCTCCCAGGTGCAGCCCTCGCAGTGGATGGACGCTGTGCACAAGGCAGGCTACCGCGCCATGCCCGCCATGGATGCCTTTGCGCGCGAGCAGCGCCAGCGTGAGAACCGCCGTGCCCTGTGGCGCTGGCTGGTGGCAGGCTTTTGCATGATGCAGGTGATGATGTACGCGTGGCCCGCCTACGTGGCGCAGCCCGGAGACCTGACGGGCGAGATGGAGCAGTTGCTGCGCTGGGCCTCGTGGGTCATTACGCTGCCCATGGTGGTGTTCTCGTGTGGGCCGTTCTTCAGCAGTGCGCTGCGCGATATTCGCCTGCGCCGCGTCAGCATGGACCTGCCCGTGGCGCTGGGCATGGCCATCACCTTTGTGGTGAGCACGGCGGGCACCTTCGACCCTGCAGGCATCTTTGGCAAGGAGGTGTACTACGACTCGCTGACGATGTTTGTTTTCTTCCTGCTCACGGGCCGCTGGCTGGAGCTGCGCCTGCGCGACCGCACCGCCGGTGCGCTGGAAGCTGTGATGAACCGCCTGCCTGATAGCGTGGAGCGGCGCACGGCCGATGGCAGCTTTGTGCGCGTGGCCACGCGCCGTGTGGTGGCGGGAGACACCATCCGTGTGCTGCCGGGTGAGGCGTTTCCGGCCGATGGGCGCATCACGCTGGGCAGCACGCACGCCGATGAATCCCTGCTGACGGGCGAGTCCACCCCCGTGGCGCGCCCCGTGGGCAGCACGGTCACGGCGGGCAGCTACAACCTGCAGGCGCCGGTGGAGGTGCATGTGGAAGGCACGGGCGGGCAGACCCGCTTCGCCCAGATCGTGGCGCTGATGGAAAGCGCGTCGCTGCAAAAGCCACGCCTTGCCCAATTGGCGGATCGCATTGCGCGGCCGTTTCTGGTGGCGGTGCTCGTGGCAGCGGGCCTGGCTGCGGTGTACTGGTGGCCGTCCGACCCGGGGCATGCCTTGATGGTGGCGGTGGCTGTGCTCATCGTCACCTGCCCCTGCGCGCTGTCGCTGGCCACGCCGGTGGCCATGCTCACCGCCGCTGGCACGCTGGCGCGCCATGGTGTGCTGGTGCGCAACCTGCAGGGGCTGGAGGCACTGGCCCATGTGGACACCGTGGTGTTCGACAAGACCGGCACGCTCACGCGGGACGGCATGGCCTTGCAGGCCGTACGCACGGCCCATGGGTGGAGCACGGAAGAGGTGTTGGCTCTGGCGGCGTCTCTGGCGCGCCAGTCGATGCACCCTGCATCGCGTGCCGTGGTGGCTGCGGTTGCTGCGCTGGACGATGGTCGCTGGGCGGTGACCGATCTGCAGGAAGAAGCCGGGCAGGGCCTGGTGGCCAGGGTGCACGACAGATTGGGGGCCGGACAGCCCGCGCGCCAGATCCGGCTGGGGTCTGCGCACCATGCAGGCGTGGCGCCGGAAGAAACGGGGTCGGCGCTGCAGGTGGTGCTGTCGGAGCAGCATGTCAGCGGCGCAGTGTCCGAGCTGGCCCGCTTCGATCTGGTGGAGGACCTGCGCGCAGAGGCACCGGCTGTAGTGGCTGCTCTGGAGCACGGCGGCGTGGCGGTGCAATTGCTGTCGGGCGACCGCGTGGGCGCGGTGCAACGTGTGGCGGCGCAAGCGGGCATTGCCCAGGCGGCGGGCGAGTGCACGCCCCAGGGCAAGCTGGCTGCGTTGCAGGCCTTGCAGGCGGGTGGCCACCAGGTGGCCATGGTGGGCGATGGGCTGAACGATGGCCCGGTGCTGGCAGGGGCCCATGTGTCGTTTGCGTTTGGCCGTGCGGTGCCGCTGGCGCAGTCGCAGGCCGATTTTGTGGTGCTGGGCGACAGCTTGGCACTGGTGCCCCAGACCGTGCTGCTGGCGCGCCGTACCTTGCGTGTGGTGCGCCAGAACCTGTGGTGGGCTGCGGGCTACAACGCGTTGTGTGTTCCGCTGGCGGTGGTGGGCTGGATGCCAGCCTGGCTGGCCGGGCTGGGCATGGCGCTCAGCTCGCTGCTGGTGGTGCTCAACGCCGCGCGCCTTGCGCGCGACCTGCCGGCTTTGCCTGCGCAAGGCGAAGACCTGCGGCCACAACAGGGCGCTGTGCCCATTGATATCTCAAAAACAAGCTGGCTGGAGGCTGCCTGATGGACATTCTTTATCTGCTGATTCCACTGTCCGTGGTGCTGGTGCTGATGATTCTGGCGGGCCTGTGGTGGGCGGTCTACCACGGCCAGTTCGAGAGTGTCGAGCAAGAGGGTGAGCGGATTCTCCGAGACGGTTGACTTGTGTCAATGCCCAAAAAAGCTGACTGCAACAAACTCTTACTGCATTACAAAGAGGTGCCCGATGGATTCTCCAAAAACAAATGCTGCGCACTACAACGATACGGTGGTGCGGCAGTTTTCTATCCTGGCCGTGGTTGTGGGGGTGGTTGGCATGCTGGTGGGCGTCATCATCGCCGCCCAGCTTGCCTGGCCTGAACTCAACTTTGGCATTCCGTGGCTCAGTTATGGCCGCTTGCGACCCTTGCACACCAATGCAGTGATCTTTGGGTTTGGTGGCAGTGCGCTGTTCGCCACCAGTTACTACGTGGTGCAGCGCACCTGCCAGGTTCGCTTGTTTGCCGGGCCACTGGCAGCCTTCACCTTCTGGGGATGGGTGCTGGTCATTGCCGGGGCCGTCATCAGCCTGCCAATGGGCTACACCCAGGGCAAGGAATACGCTGAACTCGAATGGCCGATTGACATCCTGATCACGCTGGTCTGGGTGTCCTATGCCATCGTGTTCTTTGGCACCATCGGTGTGCGCAAGGTCAAGCACATCTATGTGGCCAACTGGTTCTTTGGTGCCTTCATCCTGGCTGTGGCATTGCTGCACGTGGTGAACAGCGCTGCGATCCCGGCCGATTACATGAAGAGCTACTCGGCCTACGCCGGTGTGCAGGATGCCATGGTGCAGTGGTGGTATGGCCACAACGCCGTGGGCTTCTTCCTGACCGCAGGCTTTCTGGGCATGATGTACTACTTCATCCCCAAGCAGGCGGGACGCCCCGTGTATTCGTATCGCCTGTCGATCGTGCACTTCTGGGCCCTGATCTTCACCTACATGTGGGCCGGCCCTCACCACCTGCACTACACCGCGCTGCCTGACTGGACGCAATCGGTGGGCATGGTGTTCTCGCTGATCCTGCTGGCACCCAGCTGGGGCGGGATGATCAACGGCATCATGACCCTGTCGGGCGCATGGCACAAGCTGCGTGACGACCCCATCCTGCGTTTCCTGATCGTGTCGCTGTCGTTCTACGGCATGTCCACGTTCGAAGGTCCGATGATGTCCATCAAGACCGTCAACGCCCTGAGCCACTACACCGACTGGACCGTGGGCCACGTGCACTCTGGCGCGTTGGGCTGGGTGGGTCTGATCTCGATGGGCTCGCTGTACTACCTGGTGCCCCGACTGTTTGGCCGCGAAAAGATGCACTCCATCAAGGCCATTGAGCTGCACTTCTGGATGGCCACCATCGGCATCGTGCTGTACATCGCCGCGATGTGGATTGCCGGTGTGATGCAAGGCCTGATGTGGCGCGCCATCAACCCCGACGGCACGCTCACCTACACCTTTGTGGAAAGCGTGAAGGCGACCTATCCGTTCTATGTGATCCGCGTGGCCGGTGGCCTGCTGTATCTGGGCGGCATGTTGGTCATGGCCTGGAACGTGTGGATGACAGCGATCTCGGGCCGTTCGGTCAAGGTGGCGATCCCTGCCGTGAATGCGGCCCACGCCTGAGTCGAAGGAGATAACTCATGTCTAACAACAACCCATCGAATTCGACCGGCTTCTCCCATGAAAAGGTGGAAACCAACAACTTCCTGATGATCGTGCTGATCCTGCTGGTCATCGCCATTGGCGGCCTGGTAGAGATCGTGCCACTGTTCTTCCAGAAGTCCACAACCGAGGCGGTCAAGGGCGTGGAGCCTTACAACGCCATGCAACTGGTGGGCCGCGACGTCTACATCCGTGAAGGTTGCTACAACTGCCACTCGCAGATGATCCGCCCCTTCCGCGCCGAAACCCTGCGCTATGGGCACTATTCGGTGGCGGGTGAGTTTGTGTACGACCACCCCTTCCAGTGGGGCAGCAAGCGCACAGGCCCCGACCTGCACCGCGTGGGAGGCAAGTACAGCGACGAATGGCACCGCATCCACCTGAACAACCCGCGTGATGTGGTGCCCGAATCGAACATGCCTGCCTACCCCTGGCTGGAGAAGAACGCCGTGGACCCCGCCAGCGTGGCGCCGCGCATGAAGGCCCTGCGCACTGTGGGTGTGCCGTACACCGACGAACAGATCGCTGCGTCTGCCGCTGATGTCAAGGGCAAGACGGAGATGGAAGCGCTGATTGCGTACCTGCAAGTCATGGGCCGCGCGCTCAAGTAAAGGAGGTATCCCCATGGACATCACCACCATGCGCATTGTGGCCACGCTGGCTTCAATGGCCTGTTTCATTGGCATCTGGGTCTGGGCCTACCGAGGCCGCAACAAGGCCCGGTTCGACGAGGCCGCCCAGCTGCCTTTCGAGCAAGATTGACCTTCACCAGAACGAGAACACCCCATGAGTGACTTCACCAGCAATTTCTGGTCGGTCTTTGTGACCACGCTGACCCTGGTCGGCATCATCGCCTGCGGCATTCTGCTTTGGATGGCAGGCCGCAAGAAGGTGATGGCCACGTCCGACAACACCACCGGCCACGTCTGGGACGAAGACCTGGTCGAGATGAACAACCCCCTGCCACGCTGGTGGGTGTGGCTGTTTGTCATCACCATCATCTTCGGCCTGGGCTACCTGGCCGCCTATCCAGGCCTGGGCAGCTTTTCCGGCAAGCTCAACTGGACACAGAAGGGTGAATACGAGGCTGAGATGGCCAAGGCCAAGGCCGAGCTGGAGCCGCTGTATGCCCGCTTTGCATCGATGAAGCCGGAAGATATTGCCAAGGATCCTCAGGCCCAGGCCATTGGCGAGCGCCTGTTCATGAACAACTGCGCGCAGTGCCATGGCTCGGACGCCCGGGGTAGCAAGGGTTTCCCCAATCTGGCTGATGGCGATTGGTTGCATGGCGGTGCACCCGAGAAGATCCGTGAAACCATCGAGAAGGGCCGTATCGGCAACATGCCTCCCATGGCTGCCGCAGTGGGCTCCCCCGAAGATGTGCGCAATCTTTCGCACTATGTGCTGAGTCTTTCGGGCAGCCCGCATGACTCGCTGCGTGCTTCGTTGGGCAAGTCCAAGTTCACGGCGTGTGCAGCCTGCCACGGAATGGACGGCAAGGGTAATCAGGCACTGGGTGCCCCCAACCTGACCGACGACATCTGGCTGCATGGCTGGGGCGAGGCGGCCATCACTGCCATGGTCAACAATGGCAAGGTCAACCAGATGCCTGCCCAGGCGGACAAGCTGACAGAGGCGCAGATCGGTGTGCTGTCGGCCTATGTCTGGGGCTTGTCGAACGGCACCCAGGCGGCTGCACGCTGAGCCTTAGCCCCCTGGAGCAGTGCCCAGGCACTGCTCCAGGGGGCCAGAGCAAACTGAGAACCACGAAGCAAACGGATCGATACCATCATGAAGCCACCCAGCGAGCCTGCTCGCAAGGTCATCCCGATAGCGCCGGTTGCGTCTGATGCCTCATCGCAGGGCGAGATTGTTTCCCTGTACGAAGCGCAAAAGAAGATCTACCCGCGTTCCATCAGTGGTCTGTTCGCGCGTTGGCGCTGGGGTATGGTGTTTCTCACGCAGATCGTTTTCTACGGGCTGCCCTGGTTTGAATGGGGGCAGCGCCAGATGGTGCTGTTTGACTTGGGGGCTCGGCGGTTCTACATCTTCGGCCTGGTTCTGTACCCCCAGGATTTCATTTACCTTACGGGCCTGCTCATCATCTCGGCGTTGTCGCTGTTCCTGTTTACGGCAGTGGCGGGGCGGCTTTGGTGTGGATTTGCGTGTCCTCAAACGGTCTACACCGAAATGTTCATGTGGATTGAGCACAAGATCGAAGGTGATCGCAGTGCGCGGCTTCGGCTGGACAACGGGCCCTGGACCTTCGAGAAGGTCCGCAAGAAGTTTTTCAAGCAGGTCATCTGGATTGCCGTGGCGTTGTGGACGGGGTTCACGTTCGTGGGCTATTTCGTGCCCATCCGCGAACTCGGGGCGGAACTGTTGGCGGTGCAGGGTGGCTGGCAGATTTTCTGGGTACTGTTCTATGGCTTTGCCACCTATGGCAATGCCGGCTATATGCGCGAACAGGTGTGCAAATACATGTGTCCCTATGCGCGTTTTCAGAGCGCCATGTTCGACAAGGACACGCTGATCGTTACCTACGACCCAGAACGCGGTGAGCAGCGTGGGCCGCGCAAGAAGAACATCGACTACAAGGCCCAAGGGTTGGGCGATTGCATTGACTGCTCGCTGTGTGTGCAGGTGTGCCCTGTGGGCATCGACATTCGCAAGGGTTTGCAGTACGAGTGCATTGGCTGCGGCCTGTGCGTGGACGCCTGCAATACCGTGATGGACAAGATGCAGTATCCGCGCGGGCTCATCCGGTTTTCTACGCAGCACGGCGTGGCCAAACGGTGGAGTCAGTCGCAGATCCTGCGCCGCGTGCTGCGGCCACGTGTGCTGATTTACAGCGCGGTCCTGGTGTCCCTGTGCGTAGGCATGATGGCCAGCCTTGTCACACGCACGCCCTTGAAGGTGGATGTGGTGCGTGATCGGGCGGCGCTGTCGCGCATCGTGGCGGGTGGAAAGCTGGAGAACATCTACCGCCTGCAGATCATGAACGCCACTGAAGGCCCCCAGCGCTATCGCATCAGTGTGCGTGGCCTTGAAGGGCTGGAAGTCGCTTCTGATGCCGAGGTGGACATCGGTGCGGCGGAGTCCCGGTGGGTGGCAGTCCGTCTGCAGATACCCTATGGATCAGTCCCTTCGGGATCACATGCCGTGCAGTTCGATGTGCAGGCCTTGGGCGCGGACGCCCATGTGAGCGAGAAATCCGTGTTTCTGGTGCCGCGATAACGCAGCGCGCGCCCCGTTGCAAGACCTTCGCGGGTCTTGCTTTGAGCAAGATAATTTTTGAGGAGTAAGCACCATGCCATCCAGTTCCGCCCTCGGCACTGCCCCTTCTGCCGCTGCACCCTGGTGGAGGTTTGGCCATGTGTGGCTGATCATCGCCGGTCCCGTGATCGTGATCATTGCAGGTTTTATCACCCTGTGGCTCGCGATATCGCGCCCCGACCCCGTGGTCGCTGAGGACTATTACCGCCAGGGCATCGAGATCAACAAGACACTTGCCACCCCAGAAAAAAGCCTGTTGCCAGCCATGAAGGGCCGCAACCACGCGGCCACCCCGGTCCAGGACCAGCCGCGCTGAACCCACCTGGCCGGGCGGCATGCCTGCACGGCCTTACCAGGAGACAAACCAATGTGGATGCAACGCGTGATGTGGATTGCATGGCCGGCCTTTTTGATGGCAGGTGTGATGGAAATGCTGGTTTTTGCGATGGTGGACCCGCAAGACCTTCACTGGTTTGGGCAGCCGTTGGCGTTGTCACGGCAGGGCGTGTACACGCTGGCCTTTTTTGCGTTCTGGATGATCACGCTGGCATCCAGCGCGTTGACCACGCTGCTCGCGATGTCGCCGTTTGAACTCAACCGTTGCCCGGTTCCCGAAGGCGAGCGCCCCGATGACTGTCGCAAGACATCATCGTGTCCTTGAGCGGTAACGCCACCTGTGGGCAGAGGTCAAGTTGGTGAGAACTGCCAGGGTGGCAGACTACACCGAGCTCAGTGGCAGGCCTGCTGGTTGTTCACGATGCGCTTGAGGGCCTCGGTCTCCAGGATGCGCACATGGCGCTGCTTGACCTCGACAATGCCTTCTTCCACGAACTTGGAGAAGGTGCGGCTCACGGTTTCGAGCTTGAGGCCCAGGTAGCTACCGATCTCTTCGCGGGTCATGCGCAGCACGAGCTCGGACTGCGAGAACCCCCGGGCGTGCAGGCGCTGAACCAGGTTGAGCAGGAACGCGGCCAGGCGCTCCTCAGCGCGCATGCTGCCCAGGAGCAGCATCACGCCATGCTCGCGGACAATCTCGCGGCTCATGATCTTGTGCACATGGTGCTGCAAGGCGGTGACTTCGCGGGACAGTTCTTCGATGCGGTCAAAGGGCATGACGCAGACTTCCGCGTCTTCCAGGGCCACCGCATCGCAGGTGTGGTGGTCATTCACGATGCCATCAAGGCCGATGATCTCGCCTGCCATCTGAAAACCCGTGACTTGGTCACGCCCGTCTTCGGTGGCCACACATGTTTTGAAGAAGCCGGTGCGAATGGCATAGAGCGAGGTGAAGGATTCGCCATTGCGGAAAAGGGTTCCACCGCGTTTGATCTTGCGGCGAACGGCAACGACCTCGTCAATGCGTTGCAGCTGTTCCTCGTTCAGCCCGACCGGCATGCACAGCTCGCGCAGGTTGCAGTTGGAGCAGGCGACTTTGATGGTGAGCGGGTTCATAGGCACAGGGGCTAGGTAAGGTTTGAGCATATCGCCCCATATGCCTAACAGGCTGGGCCTTTGGGTGCGGGTGGGCGACTGATGTGCATCAAATTGTCGCTGTTCGTCCCGGCCCATCACTTGATGCAGGTCAAGGACATGGAGTGCAGCTTACGGCACAGTCGAAGTGTACGCAAGGAATTTGCCCATGACCGCTGTTTCGCCCGAGCTGCTGCGCCGTTTCGACGTGCCAGGGCCCCGTTATACCTCTTACCCAACAGCTGACCGTTTCGTCGAGGCCTTTGGGCAGGACGACTACGCGCTTGCCTTGGAGCAGCGCAGGCTGGGCTCCATGACGAAGGCCTTGCCGCTGTCTTTGTACGTGCACATCCCCTTTTGCGAGTCCCTTTGTTACTACTGCGCATGCAACAAGATCATCACCAAACACCATGATCGTGCAGAGGTGTATTTGCGGTATTTGAGCCGCGAGATTGACTTGCACACAGCACACTGCGGCACGGGGCAGGTGGTGAGTCAGCTTCACCTGGGTGGTGGCACGCCCACTTTTCTATCGGACGAGGGCTTGCGGGAGCTGATGGGCATGCTCAAACGCAGCTTTTCGTTGGCGCCGGGCGGGGAGTATTCGATTGAGGTGGACCCTCGCACCGTCAATGCGGACCGCCTTGCAGTGCTGGCGGAACTGGGGTTCAACCGACTGAGCTTTGGGGTGCAGGATTTCGATCCCGAGGTTCAAAAGGCCGTTCACCGCATACAGCCTGCCGAGCAGGTGTTTTCGCTGGTGGAGTCCGCACGTTCGCTGGGTTTTGAATCCATCAATGTGGATTTGATCTACGGCCTGCCTCGGCAGACGCCAGAGTCGTTTGACCGCACGCTGGCCCAGGTTACGCAGCTGCGGCCTGACCGTATCGCGTTGTACGCGTATGCCCATCTGCCAGAACGTTTCAAGCCTCAGCGCCGTATTGTTTCGGCCGAGTTGCCAGCGGCTGCAGGCAAGGTGTCGATGCTCTCCCGTTCGCTGGACGCCTTCATGGATGCTGGGTACGTGTATGTGGGCATGGACCACTTTGCATTGCCTGAGGATGCATTGGCAGTCGCCAAGCGCCAGGGGCGTCTGCACCGCAACTTCCAGGGCTACAGTACGCAACCTGATTGCGACCTGATCGGCCTGGGGGTGTCTGCGATTGGCCGGGTCGGAGCCACCTACAGCCAAAATGCCAAGACCCTGGATGAGTATTACGATTTTCTGAATCAGGGGCGCCTGCCCGTCGTTCGTGGGTTGGCCCTGACGCGCGACGATCTCGTGCGCCGCGCGGTCATCATGGCCCTGATGTGCCAAGGCGAGCTGTTGTTTGAGCCTATGGAGCAAGCGTGGTTGATCGACTTTCGCCACTACTTCTCTGCCGAGCTGGCGCAACTGGAAACCATGGCCGAGCAGGGGCTTGTGGTGGTGCGGCCCGATGGGGTCGAGGTCACTGCCATGGGCTGGTTCTTTGTGCGCGGCATTGCCATGGTCTTTGACCGTTACCTGCAGGCTGACCGCAACCGCGCCCGTTTTTCGCGCATCATCTGATTCTCATGATTGCTACGGTCGCCTCAACCGCCTTGCTGATGGGACTCGTGGGCGGGTCCCATTGTTTGGCCATGTGTTCTGCGCCTTGTGGGGCATTGATCGGGCAGGGCGGTGGGGGCATGGCGTCCACAGCCGGTGGCGATGTGCAGCCCCAGGCAACTCCCCAGACGGTGCAGACAGTGCAGTGGGTGCCCCGTGGCGGTGTCATTCGGCGCGCCGTCGCTTTTCATGCTGGCCGCTTGGCCGGGTACGCTGTGGCGGGTGGCTTGGCTGCATGGGCCATGGACAGCCTGGCATGGGTGACCCAGCAGACCGTGGCACTTCGCCCTGCGTGGACCCTGATGCATGTTGCGGTGATGGCGTGGGGTTTGATGATGGTGATCCAGGCGCGCCAGCCCCTGTGGGTAGAGCAGGCGGGCCGTACCGTATGGGCGCGTGTCCGGCCTCTGGTCAGTGCACCAGGCGGGGTTCTGGTTGCTGGTGGGCTTTGGGCCTTGATGCCCTGCGGCCTGCTCTACTCAGCGCTGCTCGTGGCTGCGCTGAGCGGAGGGCCTCTGGAAGGGGCGCTCAGCATGGCGCTTTTTAGCCTGGGCAGTGGTGTGTGGCTGGTGGGCGGGCCCTTGGTGTGGATTCGGCTGAAAGCAGGGGTCAATGCGAAACGTGCGGACTGGGGAACGCGCATCGCAGGAGGTTTGCTGTGCGCCGTGGCCAGCTGGGCACTCTGGATGGACCTGATCTACAAACCGTCGTTGTGGTGCCGCTAGCCAGCAGTTCCCCCATTCGCAAGCTGCGGTGCGACGGGGTTCGAGAGGCCTCGTAAATCCATGTCTATACAAGGGTGATCAACGCTTGCCCTTGGTGAGAAAGGCAAGTGTTGCCATGCCGCTGCGGCGCAGGCGCACTCCTTCGACAAGACCCTCGATCTGGCGATAATCTGTGTAACTATTGGTGGCATTGACGTCGCCATGTTTCACACGCCTTGAAGTGAACTCCTCCATCCTCATCGACATCAGCCAACTGCGTGTCGGCATGTACATCCAGCTCGACGTGGGTTGGTTGCACCATCCGTTCCCGGTGAGCAGCTTTCGTGTGGCGGCAGCGGAGCAGATTGCCACCTTGCGTGAGCTGGGGCTCACCGAGGTGCGGTACTTTCCCAAAAAGAGCGATCCAGAACTGAGGGAACTCGTGCCTGCAGCCTGGAGCGTGCCGGAAATGAAGGCATCGTCTTCGAGTGCACCTGAGGCTGCGACAGCTACTGCCACGGTGGACCCAGAGGCGCAGCGCAGGCGTGAATTGCTGGAGGCCCAGAACCGGACGCTGGCGGCCTGCAATCAGCGGTTTGGGGAGGCCACGCGGCAATACCAGGCGCTGGAGCGTGTCGTCTCGGAGCACCCCGACCAGGCCCGTACCAAAGGCGAAACGCTGGTGTCAGGTTGCGTGGCCGAACTCCTGGAAAACGGTGATTCTGTCATCCGGCTGTTGTCGGAAGGGGTGGGCGAGCGCAATGCCCTGCACCCGATCAACGTGATGGTGATCTCTTTGCTGCTGGGCCGTGCGTTGGGCATGAAAAGTGCCGAGCTGCACGACCTTGGCATTGCCGCGCTGATTCATGATCTGGGCAAGCTCAAGCTGCCGCCGAATCTCAGGCAACCTACGCCCTCCATGATTCCGATGGAGCGTACGCGTTACGAGACCCATGTGGCTGAGTCCGTGACACTGGCCACGCGCATGGGGCTGCCCGAACCTGTGATTACCGCCGTTGCTCGGCACCATGAGATGGCCGATGGCAGTGGGTTTCCACTGCGGTTGTCGGGGTCCGATCTGGGGCGCGCGAGCCAGGTGCTCGCCCTCGTCAATCGCTACGATCGCATGTGCAATCCCGCCAATGGAGTGGATGCGCTCACACCCCACGAGGCTTTGTCGGTCATCTTTGCACAGCTCAAGGCGCGCTTTGATTCCGTGGTGCTCGGGGCGTTCATCCGCATGATGGGGGTGTACCCGCCGGGCTCCATCGTCCAGCTGGTGAACGACCGCTATGCGATTGTTGCCTCGGTCAACTCTTCGCGTCCGCTGCGGCCCAAGGTCATCGTCCATGACTCCCGGGTGCCCAAGGATGAGGCTCCCATCCTGGACCTGGAAACTGTGCCCGAGCTGGGTATCCGGCGCAGCCTCAAGCCTGCGCAACTGCCGCGCGATGCGCTGGACTACCTCTCTCCGCGGCAGCGTATCTGTTACTTTTTCGAGCGTGCGGTCAGCCCCGGTCCCGAAGAGGCAGGGTCGTGACCGTTTCGCAGTCCCACGGCTGGCTGGACGGTTTACAGGAGGCCGTCTGGCTGGTCGATGAGACCAGCCTGCTCATCCTTCACGCGAATGCCGCCGCGCAGCGGCTGGTGGGCTTGCCTGTGGCCGAGATGGTGGGTACGCCCGTGTTGCGCCTGGCCTCCACACCGCAGGACATGGCGTTCTGGGGGGAGTCGGCCCAGGTGGTTGCAGATGGCATTCATTCCCACACCAGCCTTTTGCGCGCTGACGGCACCCTGGTTCCGGTCAATCGTCAGGTGACGCGCGTTCCTGCAGAGGTCGCTTCTGGCACGGTCTTCATGCTGACCATGCTGGATCGCAGTGTCCAGGAATCGACCGAGCGCGAGCTGGAAACTTTGCTGTCTGAGCTGCGCGCCACGCTGGATTCTGCCGCTGACGGCATGCTCGTGTGCAGCCTCGATGGCCGGGTGCGGGCTTTCAATCAGCGGCTTGCGCAACTGTGGAATATTCCGCGCGATTTGCTGGTGCGGCGCGACGATGCGGCTGTCTATGCGCACATGGAGGCCCAGGTTGAGAACGCACGTGCCTATGCGGAGCGTTTGGCTGCCATCACCCGAGAGCCGATGCAGGAGAGCACCGACATTCTGGTGTTGCGAAATGGCTTGGTGCTGGAGTTGCGCACCGTGCCGCAGTTCAGCCAGGGGCGGCCCGTGGGGCGGGTGTATTCGTACCGGGACATCACCCGCCAGACCGAGATACAGGCCAGCCTGAGACTGGCCGCACGGGTGTTCGAGTCCAGCCTGGACGCCATCTTCATCGCCGACAGCCAGCACAGGGTCTTGCGCATGAACCCAGGCTGCGAGCGGCTGGTGGGGCCGTCTGCCAAATCGTTTGAAGGGTGCCTGGCGGCGTCGTTGTTCGGTGGCGGGTCGGATGCGGCTTTCATGGAGCAGGTGCTGCAGGGGTGGGCCAAGGAGGGTTTCTGGGAAGGCGAGCTGTGGCTGCCCCGTGACAACGGCACCTATTGCGCAGTGCAGTTGTCATGGGTGGCGCTGCGCGACGACGAAGAGCGTCTGGTGCAGAGCATCGGCTTCATGCGGGATCTGACGCTGCAGCACGCCGCCCAGAAGCGCATTGAGGAGCTGGCCTACAGCGACGTACTCACGGGCCTGCCCAACCGTCTGCTGTTGTCGCAGCGTGTGGACACTGCCATCCAGGGGGCGCGCCAAAGCGACACGGGCTTTGCCATCCTGTTTCTGGATCTCGACCGCTTCAAGATCATCAACGACTCCCTCGGCCACCCTTTCGGTGACCGCGTGCTGCAACTGGTGGCCGAGCGCCTGCAGGCCTGCCTGCGCCAGACGGACATGTTGTGTCGACTGGGTGGCGATGAATTTGTCATCTACCTGCATGGCGGTGATGCCCTGGTGGCTGAGAGCGTGGCGCGCCGCATCCTGGACGACATGCTCAAGCCCTTCATGCTTGACAGCATGGGCTTCTCCATCCAGTGCAGCATTGGCATGGCGCTGTACCCACAGGACGGTGCGACGCTGGACGATCTCATCAAGCAGGCTGACACGGCCATGTACCGTGTCAAAGAGCGCGGCCGGGGTAGCTATGGCTTTTACCAGCCGCAGATGAATGCCAATCTGCTGTCGCGCATGCAGATGGAGCATGCGATGCGCCAGGCGCTGGGGCTTGACCGCATGGCAGTGCACTACCAACCACAGGTCAACATGGCCACCGGGCGCATCACGGGGGCCGAAGCGCTGATCCGCTGGACCGACCCGGAGTTCGGTGCAGTATCACCTGGGCAGTTCATCCCCCTGGCGGAGGAGTCTGGCTACATCGTGACGCTGGGCGCGTGGGTCATGGAGCAGGCCGTGCGTGAGGCGGCGGTGTGGATGCACAGTGGCATGCCGATCATGATTTCCGTGAACGTGTCTGCGCTGGAGTTCCGGCAGCCTGATTTCGTGGACCGCATCACCCGGCTACTGGCGGTGCACCAGTTGCCGCCCACGCTGCTGGAGCTGGAGCTGACGGAAACCATCCTGCTGCAGGATGCACAGGAAATGGAGCAGCGCCTGCGTGTGCTCGCCAGGCTTGGCATTGGACTCGCCATCGACGATTTCGGCACCGGGTATTCCAGCCTGGCGTACCTGAAGAAGCTGCCGATCCACAAGCTCAAGATCGACCAGTCCTTTGTGCGTGGCCTGCCCGACGATGATGGAGACCGGGCCATCGTGAGTGCCATCATCAGCATGGGGCGTGCCATGCACATTGAGGTGGTGGCAGAGGGGGTGGAAACAGAAACCCAGCAGGCGGTGTTGCTGCAGATGCAGTGCGACCACTACCAGGGATTTCTCTGCGCGCCAGGGCTTCCTGCCCAGGAGTTTCGCGCCATGCTTGCCAGGCCCTTGCCTTTGAAAGCGCGGGGCCGGCGCAGTTCTGTCCAGAACTAAGGCAACCTGGTGCTACGGCACCCCCCCGGTAGCATGGAGGTCGGTCCAGAGACGCTTAAAACGCCGCGATGCCCTTCCAGAGCATGTACGCTGCCAGCCCGAACAACAGCGATGCGAATACACGCTTGAGCTGCTTGACTGGCAGGCTGTGTGCTGCTTTGGCGCCCAGTGGCGCGGTGAGCACGCTGCAGGTCGCTATCACGGCCAGGGCGGGGAGCCAGATGTAGCCCAGCGAGGCGGTTGGCAATCCCTCCACGTTCTGCCCTCCGATCACATAGCCCACCACGTTGGCCAGTGCGATGGGAAAACCCAGCGCCGCACTGGTGGCTACCGCGTTGTGAATGGGCACGTTGCACCAGGTCATGAATGGCACGCTCACGAACCCGCCACCAGCACCCACCAGGCCCGACAGGAATCCGATCACGCCACCTGCCGCCACCTGGCCTGCACCACCGGGCATCTGGCGCGTGGGGGCGGGTTTTTTGTCCAGAAACATCTGTGTGGCCGAAAAACTCACGAACAACGCGAAGAAGATGGCTAGGAACGAACCCTTGAGTAGCGCAAACACGCCCAGGCTCGCAATGAAACCACCGAGCACGATGCCAGGCGCCAGCCGCTTGACGATGTCCCAGCGCACGGCGCCGCGCTGGTGGTGGGCCCTCACACTGGAGATCGACGTGAACATGATGGTGGCCATCGAGGTGGCAATCGCCATCTTCACCGCCAGATCGGGTGCGACCTTTTGCGCGCCCAGGATGTAGGTCAAGAACGGGACCAGCAGCATCCCGCCGCCAATGCCCAGTAGGCCCGCCAGAAAACCTGTGGCCAGGCCCAGGACACCGAGTTCAACAATCAGCAGGGGATCGAGCATGGCGCGACGTCAGACAAAGGGGTGGAAAGAGGGGAGGGAAGGCGGGGAGATGCCCTGTCGGAGATGCTGCAGCGTGGGGTTGCGTGGACAGGGGCATGGGGAAGAAGGTGTCTGCGAATGCCACCGGACTCTCATCCTGAACCGGGGGTTCAGGTGGGCGAGGGCAGCCAAGCGTTGGGTTCATCTGACGCGAGATGATCACGCTCACCGGGCAATGTACCAAGCCCGAGCTCGTTGAGCATTGGTTCAAGGAAATATAAAGCCCGGCGGCTTCGCAGACACCGCCATTGTAGGCGCTGCCTGCACGGGTTGAGTGTTTGGGGCCATGTAAAGCCCGTAAGCTTTGAGGGGTGCAGATCGGGGGCAATCCGGCAGGCTTGGCGCTGTGCTGGGGGGCTGTCAAAGAAGGCGGCCGTCGTCGCCCAATGCCTGATCCAATCGCTGCACCAGGGCATGAAGGCGCTGCTGGTCTTCGTCGGGTAGGAGGGTTTCCTGCGTACCCGTGCTGGCAGCGGTTGCGATGGTGGGGCTGGCCGTTTTGGCGGCGGCACCTGCTGCCAGGTCGGCAGCCTCGCGGTCGGCGATTTCGAAAGCCAGGTTCAAGGCCGCCAGCACCGCAATGCGTTCGCGGGCGCGGACCTTGCCCGCATCGCGGATGCGGATCATCGCGGTATCGACACGCTCCACAGCATCCAGCAGGCGGCTTTCGTGGCCCTCGGGGCAGGTCAGCAGGTAGCTTTGCTGCAGGATCTGCACCTCGATTTGCTTCATTCGGCTTCCTTGGTGACAGCGGCAGGGGCTGCGGCGGGCAGGCGCTCCAGCAGTGCATCCACGCGGGCGCGTGCGGCACTGAGGCGGGATTTGAGGGAGTCCCGTTCTTGCGTCAGCGCGGCCACCTGATCGGTCAGCAGCGCGTTGGTGCGTTGCAGTTCTGCGTGGCGCAGCAGCAGGCGGTCGACGCGCTCGGCGATCTGGTCGGTGGGGGACGGTGTTGCCATACAGCCCCCGATTGTAGGGTTGCAGGCTGTAAACAGCCGTAAAATCGCGCGGTTGGTGCTCGCGGTGTGGTTCACATGCCGCAGTTCAACGGGAAGCAGGGAGGCGCAGTACCACCGGTACACGCCCAGCCTGCGCTGCCCCCGCAACGGTCAGCGGACGAGTCTTTCGACTCTCTCTCCATCCATACGCCACTGGGCGCCTTGAACAAGCGCATGGGAAGGCATTGGGGGGGTGTTCCGCCAGCCCGGATACCGGCCAACACGGTGGCTGCGTGCGCCCTTTTGGGAGCTGCGCGGCTGTATCACCCACATGCTGGCGGGAGGCCGGCCCGGGTTGTTTGTTGACGATGATCCCCATGAAAATCCGTACCCTTCGTGCGCGCCCTGTGGCGCTGCTGCGCCTGCCTGCCCACCGTGTGGCCCTGTTGACCCTGGCGGTTGGCAGCGCCTGCAGTGCGCTGGCCCAGAGTGCCCCGGCAACCGGCGAACTGCTGGCCCAGAACCTGCGCGCGCCCTCGCTCGCCGAAACCGTGGTGGCCGCCACGCGCACGCCCCAGCCGCTGGCCGACCTGGTGGCCGATGTTTCCATCGTGGACCGCGAGACCATCGAGAACAGCGGTGCTACCGGCCTGGCCGACCTGCTGGCCCGCTTGCCGGGCGTGGAGTTCTCGCGCAATGGTGGCCCCGGCAGCACCACCGGCGTCTTCCTGCGCGGTGCTGAATCGCGCTTCACAGCGGTGTATATCGACGGGGTGCGCATTGATTCGCAGTCCACCGGGGGGGCGCCGTGGGAGAGCATTCCCCTTTCCCTCATCGACCGGATCGAAGTGCTGCGCGGCCCAGCGGGCGCCGTGTACGGATCGGATGCCATGGGCGGCGTGGTGCAGATCTTCACCAAGCGGGGCGAGAACGGCACCGCGCCTTATGTGGGCGCGGGTGTCGGCAGCCATGGCACCTCCAAACTGGAGGCGGGCATCAGCGGTGCCAGCGGCACGTTGGACTACGCACTGGGCCTGGCGCGGGAGAACAGCCACGGCTTCAATGCCCGCACCGTCGCCACCCAGAACCCTGACCGCGACGGCTACCGCAACACGTCGGGCCACGCCCGCGTGGGTTTGCAGCTGGACGCTGTACACCGCCTCGAAGGCACTCTCATGGTCAACGACGCCAATGCAGGGTATGACAATGGCCTGGGCAGGGACGACCGCAATCTGCACACCATGCACGCCCTGGGGCTCAATTGGAACGCGCAGTGGAGCAGCGCTTACAAGACGCGCCTGTCCATCACCGACTCGCGCGATGAATACGAAACCCGCCCCTCGCCCTACCTGAGCGACACGCGCCTACGTGGCTACTACTTCCAGAACGAATGGCGCCAGGGCGCGCACTTGGTCACGGCCGCGCTGGAGCGCCGCGAAGACCGTCTCGAAAACGCCCCCATCGATGCCAAGCGCTCGCAGGACGCACTGGCCCTGGGCTACGGCTACAACGCGGCAGGCCACACCGTGCAGCTCAATCTGCGCCACGACTCGGACAGCGAATTCGGTGGGAAGAGCACTGGCAGCGTGGCCTACGGCTACGCCATCACCCCGCAGTGGCGCGCTACGGCGTCGGTGGGCACGGCCTTCCGTGCGCCCACGCTGTACCACCGCTTCAGCGAATACGGCGTGGCCACGCTGCGCCCGGAAAGCAGCCGCAATGCCGAAGTGGCGCTGCGCTACGCCCAGGGCAACAGCACCTTCTCTGCCACGCTGTTCCGCAACCGTGTGAGCAACCTGATTTCGTTCTCTGGCCCCGGCACCTGCCTGTCGGACTTTGGCTGCTACGCCAACACGGCCCGGGCCGAATACAAAGGCGTGACGTTGGCTGGCTCGCACCGCCTGGGCGATGTGCAGTTGCACGGCTCCATCGACCTGCAGCGCCCGCGTGATCTGGACACCGGCAAGCAGCTGGCGCGCCGTGCCAAGCAGCACGCCACCTTCGGCGCCGACACCCGCCTGGTGGGGTGGACCGTGGGCGCGGAGGTGCAGGCATCAGGCCGCCGTTTCGACACCGTGGCCAACACCAATGTGCTGGGTGGCTACACGCTGGTCAACCTGTACGCCAGCACCCGCATTGCGCGCGACACCACGCTGCTGGCACGCATCGACAACCTGGCCGATAAGGACTACCAGCTGGCGCGCACTTATGCCACGGCAGGGCGCACGGTCTACGTCGGTGTGAAGTGGGCACCGCAGTGAAGCCCCCCCTGAGGCGCTGCGCGCCTTCCCCCCGCGGGGGGACGCCACCCGTGGCCTGGCGGAGCCAGTTCCACGGTGGCACTGGCATCGTGCGTGCCAGTTTCATAGGCATGCTGGGCATGTGTTCCCCAGGGTGGCTGAAATGACCAAGTGCCCCGCGTTGCTGATTGCCGCCCCGGCTTCCGGGCAGGGCAAGACCACCGTCACTGCCGCCCTGGCGCGCCTGCATGCGCGCCAGGGCCGGCGCGTGCGGGTTTTCAAGTGCGGGCCGGATTTTCTGGACCCGCACTGGCACCAGCTGGCTAGCGGTGCGGCGGTGCACCAGCTCGACCTGTGGATGAACGGCCAGGCCGACTGCGCGCAGCGCCTGCACGATGCTGCGCGCGAGTCGGACCTGATCCTCATCGAAGGCGTGATGGGGCTGTTTGACGGCAGCCCCAGTGCGGCGGACCTGGCCCGGCACTTTGGGGTGCCGGTGCTGGCGGTGGTCGATGCCTCGGCCATGGCGGGCACGTTTGGCGCCCTGGCCTATGGCCTGCGCCACTACCGGCCGGGCCTGCCCTGGGCGGGGGTGCTGGCCAACCGTGTAGGCAGTGCGCGCCATGCCGACATGTTGCGTGACGGCTTGCAAGATGCCGACGACTGGATGGGCGCGCTGATGCGGGTGCAGCCAGGCAATGCGCCTTTAGCCGCCAAGGCCGGTGCGGCGCTGCTGCCTGAGCGCCACCTGGGCCTGGTGGCCGCGCACGAGCTGGACGACAGCCTGCACCGGCTGGACGCTGCGGCCGACGCGCTGGCTGCTACGCCGCTGGGCCAGATGACGCTGGAGGACCTGCAGCGCTGGGCCGTGGACTTTCCGGCGCCTGCATCCACGGTTGCCGTGCCTGCTTTGCTCGCAGGCCGTACGGTGGCCGTGGGGCGTGATGCGGCGTTCTGCTTCATCTACGCTGCCAACGTGCAATGCTTGGAGCAGATGGGCGCGAGCGTGGTGTTCTTCTCGCCCTTGCACGATGCGGTGCTGCCCGAATGCGACGCGGTGTGGCTGCCCGGCGGCTACCCCGAGCTGTACACCGCGAAGATCGCGGCCAACACCGGGATGCAAGCCAGCCTGCGCGCTCATGTGGCCGCAGGTAAACCGCTGTGGGCCGAGTGCGGCGGCATGATGGCGCTGTTTGAATCCATCACCCTGGCCGATGGCAGCGCGGCCACTTTGTGGGGCCTGCTGCTCGGTCACGTCACCATGCAAAAGCGCCTGGCAGCGCTGGGGCCGCAGCAACTGACCGTGGCAGGACACACGTTGCGCGGCCACACCTTCCACTATTCGACCAGCGACAGCAGCGCCCCCGTGGTGGCCCGCACGGCGCGCCCGAACGAGGCGGTTGCGCCGGATGCGGGCGAGGCGCTGTACGAGCAGGGCAGCATCCTCGCGAGCTACTTCCATGCGTGGTTCCCTTCGAGCCCCGACGCGGTTGCGCATCTGCTGGGCGGCCAGAGCAAATCATGACATCCGCGTCGCACCCCATCACTACCGAACTCATCCTGGGCGGTCAGAAAAGCGGCAAATCCCGCCGCGCTGAGCTGCTGGCACGCGACTGGCTGGCCCAGTCCGCCGACCACCGCGCCGTGCTGATCGCCACCGGGCAGCCCTGGGACGAGGAGATGCGCGAGCGCATCGCCCGCCACCAACGTGACCGCGCCGAACGGGTGCCTGGCCTGCAAACCGTGGAAGAGCCGCACGACGTGGCCGCTGCCGTGGCGTTGCACAGCACCCCACAAACCCTGCTGGTGGTGGACTGCCTCACGCTGTGGCTCACCCGCTGGACCATGCCCGTGGGTGTGGAAGCTATGAGTTTTGAACAAAAACAAGCTCTAGCGCTTGATTGGAAAGCGCAAGCAGCTATGTTTTTGATAGCGGTTCGGAAATCCCCTGGCCCCGTTGTTCTGGTGGGCAACGAAATTGGCCTGGGGGTTATCCCGATGGGGCGCGAGGTGCGCGCTTTTGTGGATGCACTCGGCACGCTCAACCAGCAGGTGGCGCAGGTGTGCCCCCGCGTGACGCTCATGGCGGCTGGCCTGCCGCTTACCTTGAAAGAACCTCGCTGATGAAACCCACCCCCGTGCGCCGCATCCTTTGGGTGATCGCAATCGTGATTGCGCTGGGCCTGCTCATGGCTGGCCTGGCGCGTGCACAGCCCGTGCACATCAAGGACGACAAGGGCCGCGAGGTCTCGCTGCCCCGTCCGCCGCAGCGCATCGTGAGCCTGCTGCCCTCGTTGACCGAAAGTGTGTGCGAGCTGGAGCAATGCCACCGGCTCGTGGGGGTGGATCGCTATTCCAACTGGCCGGAGGCCGTGATTGCCAAGCTGCCCAAGGTGGGCGGCGGGCTGGACCCGAGCATAGAGGCCATCGTAGCGCTCAAGCCGGACCTGGTGCTCATGTCCGTCAGCTCGCGTGCCAGCGACCGGTTGGAGGCGCTGGGCCTCACCGTGGTGCAGCTGGAGCCCAAGACGCATGCCGACGTGCGCCGTGTGCTGGGCACCGTGAGCGACCTGCTGGGCGTACCCCGTACGCAGGGCTCCGACCGCCTCTGGCGCGTGATCGACGCAGGTGTGTTGGCAGCGGCGCAATCGCTGCCGCCCAAGGCAAAGAACGCACGCGTGTATTTTGAAGTGAGCCGTGGGCCTTATGCGGCAGGCGAGGCCTCGTTCATTGGCGAATCGCTCACCCGGCTGGGCGTGCGCAACGTGGTGCCGGCGTCGCTGGGGCCGTTTCCGCGCCTGAACCCCGAGTTCGTGGTGCGCGCCAACCCCGACATCATCATGATCGGCAACCGCAGCATGCAGGCCATGGTGCCTTACCCCGGCTGGGCCACCATGCGAGCCATCCGCGAGAACCGGCTCTGTGTGTTCGGCCCCGGCGACTCTGATGTGGTGGTGCGCCCCGGGCCGCGCATGGCCGAGGCAGCGCGCATCATGGCTCGCTGCATTGCGGACAAGGCTTCATGAGCAGCGTCCACGTCGATCTGCCAACAGGCTCTGCCATCCGCCGTGCGGCCTGGTGCACCGCGTGGCTGCTGCTGGCCAGCGTGCTGCTGGCCGTGTGTGGCGCCAGCGTGGGCAGCACGGGCTTTGACAGCGTGCTGCGCATGCACGGCGACCCTGTGGCATGGCAGATCGTGTGGGACATCCGCCTGCCGCGCACGGCGGGTGCGTGGCTGGCGGGGGCGCTGCTGGGCCTGTCGGGCGCGGTGGCGCAGGGCCTGTTCCGCAACCCGCTGGCCGACCCGTACCTGCTGGGCAGCGCCTCGGGCGCAGCGCTGGGCGGGGCCGTGGCGATGGCCATGTTCGGCGTGTCGCCCGTGGCCGCGCAGTGGCTGGCGCGCATCGGCATCACGGGCATGGCTTTCCTGGGCGCGGCGGGGGCGGTGGTGCTCACGCTGCTGCTCGCCAAGGGTGTGCAGCACACGCTGCGCCTGCTGCTGGCGGGCGTGATTGTGGGCGTGGTGTTGGGCGCGCTGCGTGACCTGGTGGAACTGGCCTCGCCCGACATCCTGCAGGCCATGCAGGCCTTCACGCTGGGCAGCACGGCTTTTGTGGGCTGGGCGGCCTGCTTGCTCATGGCCGTGGCCTGGACGCTGTGCTCGCTGGTTGCCTGGATGCTGGCACGTGCGCTGGACGGCCTCACGCTGGGCGAGGCCACGGCCGCCAGCCTGGGCCTGCCACTCATGCCCATGCGTGTGGGGCTGGTGGCTGCCATGGCGCTGGCCACGGGCACGGCGGTGGCGCAGACGGGGCTCATCGCCTTTGTGGGGCTGGCCGCCCCGCACTTGGTGCGTTCCATCGTGCGCGTGACACACGAACGGCACATCGTGCTCTCCAGCCTGATGGGCGCGGTGCTGCTGATGGCGGCCGACATCCTGGCGCGCTGGCTGCTGGCGCCGCAGGAGCTGCCCGTGGGCGTCCTCACGGCGGCCCTGGGCGGCACCTATCTGCTGTGGCTCATGCACCGGCGCACCTCGCAGGGGGGCGCACTATGAAATCAATAGCTATCAGTGCAAATGGAATAAGCGCCAGCATCGGGAATCGCTCGATATTGCAGGGCATTGACCTGCAATTGCCCGCCGGGCGCTGGACCAGCATCGTCGGCCCCAACGGCGCGGGCAAGTCCACCCTGCTCAAGGTGCTGGCGGGCCTGCTGCCGCGTGTGGCGGTGCAGGGCGACGTGTTGTTGCTCGGCCGCCCGCTGGTGCAGATTCCCGCGCGCGAACGCGCCCGCCAGCTGGCCTGGCTGGGGCAAAACGAAGGCTCGGCCGACGACCTCACGAGCTATGACGTGGCCATGCTGGGCCGCCTGCCGCACCAGCCCTGGCTGGCCCCGCCAAGTGCTGGCGACCATGCCGCCGTCGAGCAGGCGCTGCGCACCACGCAGGCCTGGGACTGGCGCCACCGCCCGTTGTCGCAGCTGTCGGGTGGCGAACGCCAGCGCGTGCTGCTGGCCCGCGCCCTGGCGGTGCAGGCGCAGGTGCTGCTGATGGACGAGCCCCTGGCCAACCTCGACCCGCCGCACCAGACCGACTGGCTGCACACCATGCGCGCGCTGGTCGATGCGGGGGGCACGGTGGTCAGCGTGCTGCACGAGGTGTCGCTGGCGCTGCAGGCCGACGACATGGTGGTGATGGCACAGGGCTGCGTGCTGCACCAGGGCGCCTGCGATGCGCCCGATACCCACGCCGCGCTGGAGAGCGTGTTTGACCACCGCATCCACGTGCGGCATCTGGATGGCATGTGGATGGCGCTGCCCTCCCTGCAACGCAAGAACAACGATCAAGGAATCAAGGGAGTGCAAGCATGAACATCGAATCGGGTTTTTCGCAGGTCGCGCAATCGCTGCTGTGGCCGGTGCTGGTGCTGGTGGGGCTGGCGTTTGTCTACGCGCTGTGGGCAGGCGGCGCCACGCTGATGGAAGCCTGGCAGCGCTGGCGCCAGCCGCAGTACCGCTCGCTGCGCGTGGCTCCGGGTTTGTCGATGGAAGAGCTGGAGCTGCAACTGGTGCGCCAGGTGGAGCCCGTGCGCCTGCTCAGCCGCCTGTCGCCCATGTTGGGGCTGATCGCCACGATGATCCCGCTGGGCCCCGCGCTGCAGAGCGTGGCGGCGGGCAACGGCCAGCAGGCCCTCGCCGTGTTCAGCGGCGCCTTTGCGGGTGTGGTGCTGGCGCTGGCTGCCGCGTCGGTGGGCCTGGTGGTGTACTCGGTGCGCCGCCGCTGGCTGCTGGCCGAGCTGCTGGTGGTGCGCAAGGAGCGCGGGGTGGCGCAATGAGCTTGAAGCACCTGAATGTGCTGGCGGAGGACGACGACGACCCGATGCTGTCCGCCGTCAACCTGGTGGACGTGTTTCTGGTGCTGGTGGTGGCCCTTCTGACGGCCGTGGCCGTGCAGAGCCAGACCAGCGCCAACGAGAGTGTGACCATCATCCGCAACGCGGGCCAGCCTGACATGGAAGTGGTGGTGCGCGAGCAGGGCAAGGAAGTGCGCTTCAAGGGCGCTGGCAGCGCAGCGCAAGGGCAGGGCGTGCGCGCAGGCGTGGCCTACAAGCTGGAAGACGGCAACATCGTCTACATCCCTGAAACGGGCGCTGCTCCTGCCGGTGTCGCGGCCGGTGGCGCGGGTGACGCCGCCACGCCGGTACCTGCCAAGCCATGACGGCGCTGATCCTGCGCGCGGCACTGTGGTGCCTGCTGCTGGCTGCACCGCTGGTGCAGGCCGCGCAGTCTGCGCCCGTGTTGCTCTGGCTCACCTCCGACATCACCACCGCCCCACGCACGGCCATGGTGCAGCGTCTGGCCTCCGAGGCGGGTCTGGGCTTTGTGCACATCGACTACCCGTTGGGTGGCCCAGCGGTGCTGGACGCGGCACAGGCCCAGAAGCTGGAGCGCGCGCTGGCGGGCGCTGCGCTGGTGTGGGTGGATGCGCCACATGCCAGCGTGGAGGCACGCTTGCGCCGCATGGCGGGGGCGCAGCTCGATGCGCGTGCGGTGCGCACCCCTGGCCGCGTGGTCTGGGTGCCTGCGGGCACCCCCGCCGCTGACCTGACCGCGCTCGATGCGTCCGGCCACATGGTGGCCTACCTGCAGGCCGGCGGCCCGCGCAACCTGAAGAACGCCATCGCCCTGGCGCGCGCCACGGTGGCAGGTGTTGGGATGCCGACCTTGCCCGCGCCCGATATCCTGCCCCCCCGGGGCATCTACCACCCCGACGCGCCCCGCCTGCTGCCCAACGCCGCCGCGCTGGAGGCCTGGCGCCAGGGCCAGCCCGCGCTGCGCGGCCTGCCCGCCGTGGCCGTGCTGGTGCACCGCCACCATTTTGTGGATGGCAGCACCGAGTGGCTCAATGCCTGGCTGCGCACCTTCCGCCAGCAAGGCCTGTTCGCCTATGCCGCCTTTGGCCAGCAGGTCACGGCGCAGACCCTGGCCGAGGTGCTGGAGCTGCCCCCCGAAAGCGGCATCGGCCCGGGCCGCCTGCATGCCTCGGCCCTGGTGCTGCACCAGCTCGTGCCACAGGCCGCCGCGCTGCAGCCGCTGCTGGCCCGCTGGGGCGCACCCCTGCTGGGCACGCAGCCTTACCGCGCGGGCGATGCCGCTGCGTGGGAGGCCAGCGACACGGGCCTGTCGCTGTCCGATGTGCCGTTCTACCTGGCCCAGCCCGAAGCGGCCGGTGCCATCGACCCGGTCCTGGTCGCCGCCCACGGCGCCGAGGGCCGGGACTTCCGCCTCATCGAGCGCCAGGCCCAGGCCGTGGCGGCCAAGGCACGGCGCCTGATCGCGCTGCAGACCAAACCCGCCGCCGACAAGCGCCTGGTGGCCATGGTCTACAACTACCCGCCGGGCGGCACCAACTTCGGCGCCTCATTCCTCAACGTGCCGCGCAGCCTGGAGCAGGTCTCTGGCGGCCTGGCCCAGGCGGGCTACCGCACGCAGCAGGTGCCCGAGCAGGGCTGGATCGATGGGCTCAAACCGCTGCTGGCCGCCTACTACCCCGGCGCCGATGCGCGTGCGCTGCTGCAAAACGGCCAGGCCGCTGCGCTGCCGCTGGCGCGTTATGAGCAGCACCTGGCCACCTTGCCCAAGGCCGTGCGCGAGCGCATGAACGCCTACTGGGGCCCGCCTGAAAAAAGCCGCTACGTGGTCGAGTGGCAGGGCGAAAAGGTGTTCGCCATCCCGCGCCTGCAGGTGGGCAAGCTCTCGGTATTGCCCCAGCCCCCGCGCGAGGAAACCCTGCGCCTGGGCCAGAACCCGTTCATGCACAAGAGCAAGGCGCCGCTGTCGCACCACTACCTGGCCGTGTACCTGTGGGCGCAGCTGGAGACCGATGCCCTCATCCACTTCGGCACCCACGGCACGCAGGAGTGGGCCGGTGGCAAGGCGCGTGCGCTCGATGTGCACGACGACGCGCTGCTGCCGCTCGGTGACCTGCCCGTGGTCTACCCCTACATCGTGGACAACCTGGGCGAGGCCCTCACGGCCAAGCGCCGGGGCCGCGCCGTGCTGGTGAGCCACCGCACGCCCGTGTTCGCCCCGGCAGGTTTCGAGGCGCGCATGGCCCACATGCACGAGGTGATGCACGAATGGGAAACCGTGGACGAAGGCCCCACGCGCCGCGCGCTCGAAAAGCAGCTGGTCGCGCAGTTTGTAGAGCACCAGCTGCACCGCGACCTGGGCTGGAGCGCCGAGCGCATCACGGCCGACTTCCACGGCTTTCTTGAAATTCTGCATCCCTACCTGGACCAGCTCGCGCAAAGCTCGCAGCCCAAGGGCCTGGCCGTGTTCGGCCGCGTGCCCGCACCCGAGCAGCGGCGCGAGACCATCCTGCAGGCGCTGCGCAAGCCACTGATCGAGGCGCTGGGCGAGGACATCGACGAAGCCTTCCTGATCAAGCACGACGCAGTGCTGGCCGCACGCCCCGCGCGCTGGCTGGAAGTGGCGCTGACCGATGCGCAGGCCGCCAGCGTGCTGGACCTGCGCCCCGTGCTGCCAGCGCAGGCTGCAACGCCGGGTGCAGCGGGTGCATCCGACGTGGTGCGCGCCGAAGACCATGTGCCCAACCGCGCCGCGCGCAAACCCATCGACACGCCCGCGCTGCTACAGCTGGCCCAGCGCGCGCAGGAGCTGGAGCGCCTGCTTGCCACAGAGGGCGAGCTGCCCGGCTTGCTGGCTGCGCTGGAAGGGCGCTACCTGCCCGCTGCGTACGGTGGCGACCCCATCCGCAACCCCGACAGCCTGCCCACAGGCCGCAACCTCACGGGGCTGGACCCGAGCCGCCTGCCCACGCGCCAGGCCTATGCCGTGGCGCAGACCTTGTTCAACGACTGGTTCAAGGACTACCAGGCGCGCCACAACGGCCGGGCGCCAGAGCGCATGGCGCTGTCGCTGTGGGCGGGCGAAACGCTGCGCCACCAGGGCATCATGGAAGCGCAGGCGCTCGTGGCGCTGGGCATGCGCCCGGTGTGGGACGACTCGGGCCGCCCGGTGCGCGTGGAGACCATTGCCGCCGATGAGCTCAAGCGCCCACGCGTCGATGTGCTCATGAGCATCACTGGCTCGTACCGCGACCAGTTCCCCGCGCTGATGGCGCTGCTCGACCGCGCGGTGGCCCAGGCCGCCACGGCCGAGCCTGGCAATGTGATTGCGCGCAATACCGAGCAGATCGGCCAGGAGCTGCGCAAGCAAGGCGTGCCCCGCGCACAGGCTGAGCAACTGGCACGCGTGCGCTCGTTTGGCAATGCGGTGGGCGACTACGGCACCGGCCTGTCCGACGCGGTGCAAAGCGACGGCCTGCAAACCAACGATGCGCGCCTGGGCCAGATGTTCCTCGAGCGGATGAGCCAGCCTTATCTGGAGGGCGAGCCGGTGACGGGGGTTGCAGGTGGCACGGCGGCGAAGGCGCTGGGGGCGCACCTGCGCCGTACCGACGCGGCCATCCTCTCGCGCAGCTCGAACCTGTACGCCATGGTCAGTTCGGACGACCCGTTCCAGTACCTGGGTGGCTTGTCGGCCGCAGCCCGTGTGGCCGGCCGGCCGCAGGGGCTGGAGCTGCATGTGGCCCAGCTGCAGGATGTGAGCGAGCCCACCACCGAGACCGCGCAGCGCGCCATTGCGCTGGAGATGCAGTCGCGCTACCTGCACCCGGGCTGGCTCCAGGCGCAGAAGGCCGAGGGCTATTCGGGCACGCTGCAGGTGCTCAAGGCCGTGCAGTTCGCCTGGGGCTGGCAGGCCGTGGCGCCCGGCACGGTGCGCAGCGACCATTGGCAAAGCTTCTACGACGTGCTGGTGCGCGACAAGCACCAGCTGGGCCTGCCCGAATGGCTCAAGGAACACCCGCAGGCCTACGCCCAATCGCTCGAACGCCTGGTGCAGGCCCAGCGCCAGGGCTATTGGCAGGCCGATGCCGACACGCAAAAACAGCTCGCGCAGATGTACCAGGAGCTCACGCGCGCCGCGCCGCTGGCGGCCGAGCTGCCCAGCGTGCGCCGCTGGGTGGAGCAGGCGGCTCGTGGTGAGCCTGTGGCCATGTTCGCGCCTGCAGGCATGGCTGTTGCCACGCCGCAGTCGCCAGCCCTGGCAGCGCCACAGCCTACGCCCGCCGCCGCTGACCTGCCCGCGCCGCCCGCCCAGGCAGAAGCACCACCCTCCGCGCCCGCCGTGCCTACCATGGGCGTGTTGCTGGAGCGGCAGCCCGAGCCAGCCCCTTCTGACAGCGCCACCGAACCCAGCCCCGTGGAGCGCATGGCCGGCATCGTGGCCCTGTTGGTCATGGCTCTGGTGGCGATGGCGGGCGCCGCGTGGCAGGCGCGCCGTCCGTCCTCGCTGTCTTCCCCGTTGCAACCGGCCGGCGTGTGATGCCCGGTCTCTCTGAAAGAATCGACACCATGCAGATCGAAACCCCGCCCACCGAAAAACGCTACGAAAAGCCCGAGGGCGAACGCCGGGGCCTTGTCATCGTCAACACCGGCGACGGCAAGGGCAAAAGCACGGCCGCCTTTGGCTTGGCGCTGCGCGCCCATGGCCGGGGCAAGGCCGTGAAGATCTTCCAGTTCATGAAGGTGCCCACCGCGCGTTTTGGCGAGCACCGCATGTTCGAGCAGATCGGCCTGCCCATCGAAGGCCTGGGCGACGGCTTCAGCTGGAAGAGCAAGGACCTGGAGCACTCGGCTCAGCTCGCGCGCGACGGCTGGGAAAAGGCGCGCGCCGCCATCCTGTCGGGCGCGCATTTTCTGGTGGTGCTGGACGAGATTACCTACCCGCTGATCTACGGCTGGCTGCCGCTCGACGGCGTGTTGCAGACCCTGCGCGATCGCCCCAAGGACGTGCACGTGTGCCTCACCGGCCGCCGCTGCCCCCCCGAGATCATCGAGCTGGCCGACACCGTGACCGAGATGCAGCTGATCAAGCACGCGTTCAAGGCGGGCATTCCCGCGCAGCGCGGCATCGAAGATTAGTGAGGCCGCCGTGTCCGACCACTGGCTTTTGTTGCTCACACCCGCCGGGGGCTGGCCCATGGTGGCGGTGTGGATCGGCGTGCCGCTGCTGGCGCTGGCGGTGGACTGGTGGCTGGGCGAGCCGCCCGCTGCCTGGCACCCGGTGGTCTGGATGGGGCGGGCGCTGCAGTGGTGGGGTGAGCGCCTGGCGCCCCGGATGCCAGTGGCCCGAGATTTCAAGCTATTTTGGCGCGCAGCGCTTGTCTGGTGCGCGCTGGCTGCTATTGTTTTTATATTCGGTTGGGCGGCGCAGAAGCTGGTGCTGATGCTGCACGGTTTTGTGGCGGCGGCGTTGCTGGCACTGCTGCTCAAGCCCCTGCTGGCCTGGCGCATGCTGCACGATGAAGTGCTGGCGGTGGAGGTGGCGCTAGGCCAATCGCTGCCTGCCGGGCGTGCGCAGCTGGCCCGGCTGGTGAGCCGGGATGTAAGCGCGCTCACTGCCATGCAGGTGCGCGAATCGGCCATCGAGTCGCTGGCCGAGAACCTCAACGACTCCGTGGTGGCGCCGTTGTTCTGGTTTGCGCTGCTGGGCCTGCCGGGCGCTGCGCTGTACCGCTTTGCCAATACGGCCGATGCCATGTGGGGCTACCCGGGCATGCGCGGCGGGCGCTACTGGCAATGGGCGGGCAAGTGGGCGGCGCGTGCGGACGACGTGCTGTCGTGGGTGCCTGCACGCATCACGGCCTTGTTGTTGGCGGTGGTCGCCAAGGGCCTGCCTTTTTCCACTCTGGCCCGCCAGGCGCGCAAGACGCCATCCCCCAACAGCGGCTGGCCCATGGCGGCCATGGCACTGGCGTTGAACGTGCGCCTGGCCAAGCCGGGTGTGTACACGCTGCACAGCAAGGGCCACCGGGTTGGACCACTCGATACGCGTCGTGCCGCGCGCCTGGGCACGCAGGTGGTGCTGGCGATGGTGCCGGTGGCGGCCGCCCTTCAGCTGCTGGTCCTGGTTGCCTTTGCCTGGGTGCATGCATGACATTCCCAGGTCCTTTTTGCTTGCCTGTGCAATTGCACGGTGGGCCGGACGCTGCGGGCATCCCGGTGTTTGATTTTTCGACCAACAGCAACGCCTGCGGGCCATGCCCCGAAGCGCTGCACGCCGTGCAGGCGGCCGAAGCCACGCGCTACCCCGACCCGGCCTACACGGCGCTGCGTGAGGCCCTGGGCGCCTTCCACGGCGTATCGCCAGGGCGCATCGTGCTGGCGGCCAGTGCCAGCGAGTTCATCCACCGCACCACTGCGCTGGCCGCACAGCAGGGCGCAGTGCAGGTGGCGGTGCCGCCTCACAGCTATGGCGACTATGCTCAGGCTGCGCAGGTGCGGGGGCTGGATGTGCTGCGCAGCGGTGGTGCCGCGGCGGGTTTGCAATGGGCGTGCGAGCCGTCGAGCCCTTTGGGGCTGGAAGATCCCGCGCTGGGCGCTTGGCGGCCGGGCGATGCTGCTGCCTGGCGTGTGCTCGACTGCGCGTATGTCCCCCTGAGGTTGGACCCCGAGGGCGCATGGACCGGCGCACCGCAGCCGTACCTGCCATCGGCCTGCTGGCAGCTCTGGACCCCCAACAAGGCCCTGGGGCTGACGGGTGTACGTGCCGCCTATGCGATTGCGCCGCCAGACTGTGAAGAGCAGGCGCTGGGACTGACGGCCCTGGCGTCTTCCTGGCCCGTGGGTGCCCACGGCGTGGCACTGCTGCAGGCGTGGACGCAGGCCACCGTGCAGCAATGGCTGGTGCACAGCCTGCGCACCCTGCGGGACTGGAAGGCTCGCCAGCAGGCTCTGTGTATCGACCTGGGCTGGGCCTTGCACGCCGGCAGCCTGGCCAACTATTTCTGCGCGCAGCCCGCCACCAACACGTTGCAAAGCGATCTGGCCGCGCTGCGAGCCAGCGGCATCAAGCTGCGGGATGCGACGTCGTTCGGCCTCCACGGCACCGTGCGCCTGGGGGTGCTGGCGCCCGCGGCACAAGATGCGCTGCAGGCTGCATGGCAGGCGCTGCCGGGCCGTACCATCCCGCATTCCATCGGATCGAGGGAGACCTTGTGAGAACCATCACCGTCAATCGCTACGTCACGCCGCTGCGTGAAGGTGGCTCCATGCCCGCCATCGTCGAAGGCGACGACCTGGGCACCTACGTGCTCAAGTTCCGTGGCGCAGGGCAGGGCGTGCGCGCCCTGCTGGCTGAAATGATCGCGGGTGGCATCGCCCGTGCGCTGGGCCTGCCCGTGCCCGACATCGTGCTGGCCCTGCTCGACCCCGCCCTGGCGCAGACCGAGCCCGACCCGGAGATCCAGGACCTGGTGCGCGCCAGCGGTGGCCTGAACGTGGGGCTGGATTACCTGTCGGGCGCGCTCAATTTCGACCCGGCGGTGGATGTCGTGTCGGATGATTTTGCCTCGCGCCTCGTGTGGTTCGATGCCTTGGTGGGCAATGTGGACCGCACCGCGCGCAACACCAATCTGCTGATGTGGCACCGCCAGCCCTGGCTCATCGACCACGGTGCGGCGCTGACCTTTCACCACGCCTGGAACGGCACGGTGGCCCTGCCCGCCAAACCTTTTGCGCCCATTGCCGACCATGTGCTGCTGGCCCGGGCCACGCTGCTCGCGCAGGTGGATGCCGAGCTGGCCGCGCGCCTCACGCCCGAGGTGGTGGCGGGCATCCTGGCCGAGGTGCCCGACGAGTTTTTGGTGCTGGCCGGTGCAGATCACGAAGAAGGCCTGCTGACCGCTGCCCCTACCCACCGCCAGGCCTATGTGGACTACTTCTGCGCCCGCCTGGCCGGGCGCGCCACCTGGGTGAATGCACTGAAGGAGGCCGCCGATGCACGTGCCTGAGGTGTATGACTACGCCATCGTGCGCGTGGTGCCGCGCGTGGAGCGCGAGGAATTCATCAACGCGGGCGTGATCCTCTCGTGCCAGCGCACCGGCTTTCTCCAGGCTGCCATCGCGCTCGACGAGGCGCGCCTGCTGGCCATGGACCCGCACGCCGACATTGACGCCGTGCGCCGCCACCTGGCCGCCATCGTGGCCATCTGTGCGGGCGACGAAGGCTGTGGCCCCATTGCGCGCCTGCCGTACCGCCAGCGCTTTCACTGGCTCACCGCCAAACGCAGCGCCATCATCCAGACCTCTCCCGTGCACACAGGCCGCTGCACCGATGCGGCTGCAGCACTTGAACACATCATGGACCGCATGGTCCGCCCACTGCCTTGACTGAAAACTCTGCTCCCCAATTGGCCCGTTGTGTGATGGTGCTTGGCACCACCAGCGGCGCCGGCAAAAGCTGGCTCACCACGGCGCTGTGCCGCTACTACAGCAACCAGGGTCTGAAGGTTGCTCCGTTCAAGGCACAGAACATGAGCAACAACGCACGTGTGGTGTCGGGCCCTGCAGGTGTGATGGGTGAAATCGGCAGCGCCCAGTATTTCCAGGCCCTGGCTGCGCGTGCCGAGCCTGAGGTGCGCATGAACCCGCTGCTGCTCAAGCCCGAGGCCGACACGCACAGCCAGGTCGTGCTGATGGGGCAGGTGAGCGCCGAGCTGACCGCCATGCCCTGGCGCGGCCGCAGCGAAAAGGTGTGGCCGCAGATCGCGGCTGCGCTGGATGCACTGCGTGCCGAGAACGACGTGGTGGTGATCGAGGGCGCAGGTTCGCCCGCAGAGATCAACCTGCATGCCAGCGACATCGTCAACATGCGCGTGGCCCGCCATGCCGATGCGCGCTGCCTGCTGGTGACGGACATCGACCGGGGCGGCGCGTTCGCCCACCTGTACGGCACCTGGGCACTGCTGCCCGAGGACGAGCGCGCGCTGATCCATGGCTTTGTGCTCAACAAGTTTCGCGGTGATGCCAGCCTGCTGGCCCCTGCGCCGCAGATGCTGCAAGACCTGACCGGCGTGCCCACTGTGGCCACCATCCCCATGCAATGGCGCCACGGCCTGCCCGAGGAAGACGGCGTGTTCGATGACCGCACGTTGTCAGCGGGCGCGGTGCACACCACGGTGGCCGTGGTGGCCTACCCGCGCATCAGCAACCTCGACGAGTTCCAGCCGCTCAAGAACGTTCCCGGCGTGCGCCTGCTCTGGGCGCGCAGCCCGGCCGACCTGGGCGGGCTGAAGCCCACCGATTGGGTGGTGTTGCCAGGTTCCAAATCCACCGCTACCGACTTGGCCTGGCTGCGCGCGCAAGGGCTGGACAGCGCCATTGCCCAGCATGCCGGGCTGGGTGGCACGGTGCTGGGCGTGTGTGGCGGCCTGCAGATGCTGGGCGAGGCGCTGATTGACACCGCAGGTATCGACGGCAATGCGCCGGGCCTGGGCCTGCTGCCGCTGGTCACCACCTTCGAGGTTGCCAAGACCGTGCAACGCACCCAGGCGCAGTTTGGCGCGGTGTGGGGTGCCTGGGCCGCGCTGGCGGGTGTGTCCGCCACAGGCTACGAAATCCACCACGGACAAACCGCCCAGCACCCGGCCATGGCTGCCAAGGGCGATGTGGCGCGCGAGGTTATCACCGGCATCGCTTGGCAGAACCCGGCGGGCAACGTGCTGGGCGTGTACCTGCATGGCTTGCTGGAAGACCCTGCTGCGCTGCAGGCCCTGTTTGGCCGTGTGGGTGCGGCGCCCGTGCCCACGCTCGATGCGGTGTTTGAAGGGCTGGCCCGCATGGCGGACGCCAGCTTTGCCCCCGGTGCGCTGCGGGCGTTGATCGCCCCAGATCCGGCCACCGCCTGAGTGCTGTTGCCCACGGCCTTCAGCCCTTCCTGTTTCCTTTTTCATTCTGTTGTCTTACACACCATGCACTCCCTGGCCCAGTTCACCGTCCCCGCCATCGCCGATATTTCCGACGCTCCGTTGACCGCCCGCCTGCAGCACCTGCTCGACAACAAGACCAAACCACTCGGTTCACTGGGTCGGCTGGAGTCGCTGGCCCTGCGCATCGGCCAGGTGCTGGGCACCGAGGCCCCCGCGCTGCTGCAGCCGCAAATGCTGGTGTGCGCGGGCGACCATGGCCTGGCGGCCAAGGGGGTGTCGGCCTTCCCCAGTGACGTGACTTGGCAGATGGTGGAGAACTTTCTGGCCGGTGGCGCTGCCGTGAGCGTGCTGGCTCGCCAACACGGACTGGCCCTCACCGTGGTGGACTGCGGCGTGGCCAAGCCCATCGCGCCGCGCGATGCCGCCCCGGGCGCGCCCCAGTTGCTGCTGCGCAAGGTGGCGCCCGGCACGGCCGACGCGTCGGTCGGCCCAGCCATGACTGCGGAGCAATGCGCTCAAGCGATCACCAACGGTATAGAGGTGGTGCGCGCCTTGCCCGGCAATGCGCTGCTGCTCGGCGAGATGGGCATTGCCAACACCTCGGTCGCATCGCTGCTGCTGGCGCGCCTGGCGGGCCTGCCCCTGGCGGACGTCACGGGCGCTGGCACGGGCCTGGATGCTGCAGGCATCGAGCGCAAACGCGCCGTGTTGCAGCAGGCGCTGGACGCGAATGCCGAGGCCACCACGCCGCTGGCCGCATTGGCCGCGTTGGGCGGCTATGAGGTGGCCACGCTGGTGGGCGCTGTGTTGCAGGCAGCGCTTGAGCGGCGCGTGATTGTGGTGGATGGCTTTATCACCAGCGCTGCCGTGCTGGTAGCCAGCCGTCTGCAGCCTGCGGTGCTGCAGCGCTGCGTGTTTGCGCACCGCTCGGGCGAGCGCGGCCACAGCCTCATGCTGGCGCAAATGCAGGCCGAACCGCTGCTGGACCTGGGCCTGCGCCTGGGCGAGGGTTCGGGCGCTGCGTTGGCGTGGCCGCTGTTGCAGTCGTCCTGCGCGGTGCTGGCAGAAATGGCGAGCTTTGAATCGGCCGGTGTGGCCACGCAGACGGCTTGAACCTGCTGGACTTCCCTGCGTCGTATCAAGCGACGCAGGTCCGGTTGCGCCCCTCGTTCTTGGCGCGGTACAGCGCCGCATCCGCACGTGACAGCATGGCATCCAGCGTTTCGTGGGGGCCGGTCCAGCTGGTCAGCCCGATGCTGACCTCGCAGTCCAGGGGATGGCCGGCGGACAGCGTGGCGTGGATGCGCTGGGCCACGCCCTGGGCGGCGGCAGTGTCTGCGTCTGGTAGCAGCACCAGAAACTCCTCGCCGCCGTACCGCCCCAGCCGATCCGCGCGGCGCAGCACCTGGCGGGTGCATTCTGCAAAATGCACCAGCACCGCATCGCCATGCTGGTGGCCCCGGGTGTCGTTCACGGCCTTGAAGTTGTCCAGGTCCACCATCATGATGGACGGCCCGTTGCCGTAGCGCTGTGCGCGCTCCAGCTCTTCATCGCAGCGCTGCAGCAGCGCTCGGCGGTTCAGGGTGTTGGTAAGGGAGTCGTGGGTGGCCAGGTGTTCCAGCTCGGTACGCAGGCGGTCGGTGGCCATGAGCACCGCGCCGATGGACAGCATGAGCACAGTGATCACATAGGCCCCGATGTACAGCGTCTGGAACAGCGAAGGCTCCATCAGGTCGGCACCGGCATTCCCGGTCACGATCGAGATCAGCCGCACGGCCAGCACCGCCATGTGCAGGGCCAGAACCACCTCCACCAGCCGCACGGGGAAGTTGCGCCCACCGTGGCGCAGCATGAAGCGCATCTGTGCGATGTAGATCACCTCCATGACCACCGTGAAGAAGCCGACCCGCATGGCGTAGTTGGGCGCCCAGTAAGTGAGCACGATGAACACCAGGGTGGTGCCCACCATCAGCCAGTTCCAGGGCCGCCAGACGGTTGGCTGCCCCATGAAGCTGCGCGTGCCCATGTAGTAGGTGACGGTGCCCAGCACCAGCAGTTGGTTGGCGAGCACCAGGCTGAGCCAGTCCGGAATGAGTCCGCGCGCACCGAACAGCACGGTGGACACCAGCCACAGCAGCGGCGCTGCGGCCCAGGCGCCCACGCCGCGGATGGAGGGCGGGTAGTAGCGCCGCATGAACAGCAGCACGATGGCCATGATGGCGGACATGAAGCCCGCCATGGCAATCATCGAGCGTGGGTCGAGGTTCATGCGGCGAGCGCGGAAGGGCTGTACGTAAGAAATTGTTTCTTGATGCCGAGGCCAGTATAGCCACGCACCTGCGTGCGGACGTAGGGTGATTTACTAAATCCCGCAGTGCACCGTGTGCACCACAACGAGCTGCGTGTGGGCCGACTGTGGTGCACAAGCGCTTTGGTGCAGGTGCGATCGCGCACAGTGCTGGTGCATTTTGTATGCAAAACAAATAAAACATTGTGTACAAAGTTGGCACAGGCTTTGCGTACGGCAGGTTCATGCAAAGCCTCACCCCCGAGCCGACTCCGGCCGCCATCGAGATCGTCGCCCTCACCAAACGCTACGCCCAGGGCAAGCCGGCGGTGGATGCGATCAACCTTCGCATTGCCAGCGGGAGCTACTGCTGCCTGCTGGGCCCCTCGGGCTGCGGCAAGAGCACCACGCTGCGCATGATCGCAGGGCACGAGTCGGTGACCAGCGGAGACATCCTGCTGGAGAACCGCAACATCACTGACCTGCCCGCCGCCGCGCGCGGCACGGCCATGATGTTCCAGAGCTTTGCGCTGTTTCCGCACCTCTCTGCGCTGGACAACGTGGCCTTCAGCCTGAAGATGAAAGGCGTGGCCAAGGCCGAGCGCCAGGCCAAGGCGCGTGACCTGCTGGAGCGCGTCGCGATGGGCCACCTGGCCGAGCGAAAGCCCGCCGAACTCTCTGGCGGGCAGCAGCAGCGCGTAGCGCTGGCGCGGGCCCTCATCACCCAGCCGCGTGTCTTGCTGCTGGACGAACCTTTGTCGGCACTCGACCCCTTCCTGCGCATCCAGATGCGTGCCGAGCTGCGTCGCTGGCAGAAGGAACTGGGCCTGACGTTTATCCATGTGACCCACAGCCAGGAAGAGGCCATGGCCCTGGCCGACACCATGGTGGTGATGAACCATGGCGTGATCGAGCAGGTGGGCAGCCCGCACGAGGTCTACAACCGCCCCGCCAGCGAGTTCGTGGCGCGGTTCATGGGCGGGCACAACGTGATCGACACACCCGAAGGCAAGGTGGGCGTGCGCACCGACCACCTGCAGATTGCCCCCGCCAGTGCCGAATTGCCCTGGGGTGCCCAGCGCATGCAGGCCGTGGTGACCGACGTGGAGTACCAGGGCACCTACGTGCTGCTGGGCCTGCAAAAGCAGGGCGTGGCCTTGTCGGCCAACGCCACGGCGGCGTATTCGGTGATGGTGTCCGAGGCCACCTTTGCAGCGCGGCCCTACCAGGTGGGGCAGGGCGTGCAACTGCACTGGACGCCCGACCAGGCGCACCCGCTGTCCGTGCCCGCTCCCGCAATGGCCGTAGCCGCCTGACCGCGCCCCCACGTCCCCTCTTTTTTCACCCGTCCCCTTCCGCAACCCAAGGAGTTTTCCCATGTCCGATGCTTCCCGTGCTGATTCCCCTGTTGTTGTCTCCGATGCCACTGGAGTGGCGCGCCGCTCGTTGCTCAAGGGCACGGCGGGCATCCTGGCCGCTGGCATGTTCCCGGCCGTGCATGCGCAAGAGAAGATCGTGCTGCGCTACCTGGGCACAGCGGTGAACCAGGACAAGGCGATTGCCGAGAAGTTCAAGGCCGACACCGGCATCGAGATCCAGTACGTGGCCGTGACCACGGACGACGTGACCAAGCGCGCCGTCACCGCGCCCAACAGCTTTGACCTGATCGACACCGAGTACTTCTCGCTCAAGAAGATCGTGCCCACGGGCAACCTCAAGGGCATCGATACCAAGAAGATCAAGAACGCCGACAAGATCACCACGCTGTTCACCACCGGCATGGTGGCGGGCAAGGCCGTGGGCGACCAGGGCACCGCGCCCAAGAAAGTGATCTACCTGGAAGGTGAGAAGTCCAAGAAGTTCGCGACTGCGCCCACGCAGTTCATGAGCCTGATCCCCACCGTGTACAACGCCGACACCCTGGGCATCCGCCCCGACCTGATCAAGCGCCCCATCAACTCCTGGGCCGAGCTGCTCAACCCCGAGTTCAAGGGCAAGACCGCGATCCTGAATATTCCTTCGATCGGCATCATGGACGCCGCCATGGTGGTCGAGGCCATGGGCATCTACAAGTACCCCGACAAGGGCAACATGACCAAGAAGGAGATTGATCTCACGATCAAGACCCTGATCGAAGCCAAGAAGCAGGGCCAGTTCCGCGCGCTGTGGAAGGACTTCAACGAGTCGGTGAACCTGATGGCTTCGGGCGAAGTGGTGATCCAGTCGATGTGGAGCCCGGCCGTCACCGCCGTGCGCACCAAGGGCATCGCCTGCAACTTCCAGCCGCTCAAAGAAGGCTACCGTGCCTGGGCCGCAGGCTTTGGCCTGCCCGCCACGTTGAGCGGCCGCAAGCTCGATGGCGCGTACGAATTCATCAACTGGTTCCTCGACGGTTGGGCTGGTGCCTACCTGAACCGCCAGGGCTACTACAGCGCTGTGCTGGAGACCGCCAAGTCCAAGATGGAAGCCTACGAGTGGGCCTACTGGATGGAAGGCAAGCCTGCCACGCAAGACATCAAGAGCCCCAATGGCGACGTGCTGGCCAAGGCCGGTGCAGTGCGCGACGGCGGCAGTTATGAGTCGCGCATGGGCGGCATCGCTTGCTGGAACGCGTTGATGGACGAGAACAACTACATGGTGCAGAAGTGGAATGAATTCGTCGCGGCGTAAGGAGTGCACCCCCTGAGGCGCTGCGCGCCCTCACCCCTCTCTCGACCCGCTGCGCGGGTCGGGAGGGGGACGCCCCCGGTGCGGCGGGGCGGCCCTTGCACGGGGGCACTGGTCTTGGGCAGCGTCAGTCTCAAGAGCAAGCGCCGAACGGTAGACCTTTGAATTCATTGATTGCAAACACCATGAGCACGACCACACAGTCCTTACCTGCTGCAGCTGTCCCCGGCCGCAGCATTGCCGCCTGGTGGCAGGCTGCGCCGTTCACGCTGGTGTTTGCGCTGTTTTTCCTGATTCCGCTGACGTTGATCGTGATGGTCAGCTTCTGGGACTTCAATGAGTACGAGTTGCTGCCGGGCTTCACGTTCAAGAACTACGTGTCAATCTTTGACGGCTGCAGTGACGTGTCCGACGGGCTGTGCGTCACGCTCAAGACGTATTGGTCCACGCTCAAGTTCAGTTTTCTGGTGTGGCTGATCACGCTGGTGATCGGCTTCACCGTCGCCTACTTTCTGGCCTTCCATGTGCGCTCTTCGGGCATGCAGACGCTGCTGTTCGTGCTGTGCACCATTCCGTTCTGGACATCGAATGTGATCCGCATGATCTCGTGGGTGCCGCTGCTGGGGCGCAATGGGCTGGTCAACCAGACGCTGATGGGCATGAACCTCATCGAAACACCTGTGGAGTGGCTGCTGTTCTCGGACTTCTCGGTGGTGCTGGCCTTTGTGCACCTCTACACCATGTTCATGATCGTGCCCATCTTCAACAGCATGATGCGCATCGACCGCAGCCTCATCGAGGCGGCCAGCGACAGCGGCGCGAGTGGCTGGCAGACGCTGTGGAACGTGATCGTGCCGCTCTCTCGCACCGGCATCATCATCGGCTCGATCTTTGTGATCACCATCGTCATGGGCGATTTCGTGACCATCGGCGTGATGGGCGGGCAGCAGATTGCATCGATTGGCAAGATCATCCAGGTGCAGACGTCCTACCTGCAGTTCCCGCTGGCGGCGGCCAATGCCGTGATCCTGCTGGCGGTGGTGCTGATGATCATCTGGGGCCTCACACGCCTCGTCGACATTCGCAAGGAGCTGTGAGATGGAAGTCCGTGAATCTCGTCCCGCCAGCTTCTGGCCCCTGGCCATCTTCTTTGCGCTGTTCGTGCTGTTCATGTACGGGCCCATGTTCGTCATCTTCATCCTGAGCTTCCAGGGGCCCGAAGGTGGGCTCACGTTTCCTATGCGCGGCGTGTCGTTGCACTGGTTCACCAAGCTGGCCGAGGGCCTGGGCGTGGTGGACATCGGTGCGGCGCTGTGGCGCTCACTGGGGCTGGGTGTGGCGGTGATGCTGTGCACCGTGGTGTTGTCGGTGCTGGCCGGGCTGGCGTTTCGCAAGCGGCTGGCGGGCGGCAACACGCTGTTCTTCATCGTGGTGGCCAGCCTCATCATGCCGTCCATCATCGTGTCGCTGGGCATCGGGCTGGAGTTCCGGCTTATCGACAACGGCATCAAGGCGGCCCTTGAATGGCTGGGCATGGAGAGTGCGCTGGAGGGCTACGGCACGTCGCTGGGCCTGTTCACCTCGGCCCTGGGCGCGCACCTGACCTGGACGCTGCCGTTTGGCCTGCTCATCATGTTTGCGGTGTTCAACCGCTTCAACCCTGCGTACGAAGAAGCCGCACGCGACCTGGGCGCCACGCCCTGGCAGGGCTTTGCGCATGTGGTGCTGCCGCTGATCGCGCCCTCGGTCGTGGGCATTGGCATGTTCGGCTTCACGCTCAGCTGGGACGAGATCGCCCGCACCTCGCAGGCCATTGGCGACGTGAACACGCTGCCGCTGGAGCTGCAGGGCCTCACCAGCACAGTGACCACTCCCTCCATCTACGCACTGGGAACGCTGACCACCGTGGTCTCCTTCGTTGTCATGGGTATCACGCTGGCGCTGGTGTGGGCCTTGGGCCGCAGGCGCAAGGGCCGTTCGGGGTAAAAACGGCACCCTTATGACGACCACCCTCCCCAAGCCCCGGCGCGCGCGCGCTGCGGTCACCGAACCGCCCGTGCAGCCCGACACGACCGGCCAGCTCAGTGACAACGACATGTACGACCGCATGGTGTCGGCCATCCTCGACCACCGCCTGCCACCCGGCACCAAGCTGGTGGAGGACAAGCTGGCGGCGGCCTTTGGCGTGTCGCGCACACGCGTACGGCCTGTGCTGGTGCGGCTGGCCAATGAGCAGGTCGTCACGCTCACACCCAACCGGGGCGCATCCATCGCCCAGCCCACGCCGCAAGAGGCGCTGGAGGTGTTCGAGGCCCGCCGCCTGCTGGAACCGCGCCTGGTGGAGCTTTTCATTGCCAACGCCACCGACGCCGACATTGCCGCGCTGCGCACCTGCATCGACGACGAAGAGGCCGCCCGCGCCAGTGGCGACATGCGCCGCGCCATCCGCCTGTCGGGCGACTTTCACCTGCATATTGCGCAGGCTGCGGGGCACCAGACGTTAGGCCGCATCCTGCGAGAGCTGGTCTCGCGCACCTCGCTCATCCTCATGACCTACAGCCCCAGCCATGCGCGCGAACGCGAAGAGGCCACCGCCTGCGGCTGCCGCGAGCACCGGGCGTTGATTGATGCGATCCGCCTGCGCGATGCGCGCGAGGCCGCGCGCCTCATGCTCAAGCATTTGGCGCGCATTGAAACGCAGCTGGAGTTCACGCCACCGGCTGCCGACACGCCCGACCTGGCGCAACTGCTGGGCGCCTGAATCCTGCCACCTTGTTATGCGCCAACTGCTCGTCATCAACCCCAATACATCGGCCAGCGTCAGCAACTTGCTTCAGCGGCATGTGCAGGCTGCAGCGGGCTTGCATGTAGCGGTGCGCACGGCCACGGCGCGTTTCGGCGCCCCCTACATCGCCTGCGAGGCCAGCTATGCAGTGGCGGCCCACGCCGCGCTGGATGCCTGGGCGAATGAACTGTCACAACACCAGCCGCAGCCTGATGCCGTGCTGATAGGCTGTTTTGGCGATCCGGGCCTGATGGCGCTGCGCGAAAGCAGCCCCGTGCCTGTGACGGGGCTGGCCGAAGCATCTTTCATCGAAGCCGCTCGCCACGGGCGCTATGCCATCGTTACGGGCGGCGAGCGCTGGGGGCCCATGCTGCAGCGCCTGGCACAGGCGCTGGGCCACGCGCACGCGCTGGCTGGAATCCACACCGTGGCACCCACCGGCGCTCAGCTGGCGGCCGACCCCGAAGCCGCCCGCACGCTGCTCGCCCAGGCCTGCCGCGACGTGGTGCGGCAAATGGGTGTGCAGGCCGTCATCCTGGGCGGGGCGGGGCTGGCCGGCATGGCTGCTCTGGTGCAGCCGCAGGTGACGGTACCGGTGATCGATAGTGTGGTGGCTGGTGCCACCTGGGCGCTGCGTGCGCACCCCGTGCCTCCAGAGCGCAAAGTGCCTGGATTCGATGTGGCGTGGGCGGGGGTGTCGGGGGAGATGACAGCGCTGGGTCACGCGTGAGATTGCACAAGACGTCCTGGATAAAGCCGCAACGTTTTGCGGCACCTTGCCGATGGATGTCGGCAACGGCTATTGCGCGGGTATCCGGCAGCCCGTCGAGTAAAAAATCAAGTGAAATATGCTTCTGACGCTCAATCGTAAAGCGCTTGTGGCTATCAAAAAAGTAACAAATCAGGATGTTTGATCAAGGCGCCAACGTCTTCGGCTGGTAGTCGCAATACCTGCTTACCGCACACTCCCAGCAGCGCGGCTTGCGCGCCTGGCACACGTAGCGGCCGTGCAGGATGAGCCAGTGGTGCGAATCCACCGCATAGGCGGCGGGCACGCGCTTCATCAGCTGCATTTCCACCGCCAGCGGGTTCTTGCCGGGCGCGAGGCCCGTGCGGTTGCTTACGCGAAAGATGTGCGTATCTACCGCCATGGTCGGCTCGCCGAAGGCCACGTTCAGCACCACATTGGCCGTCTTGCGGCCCACACCTGGCAGGGCTTCCAGGGCTTCGCGCGTGCGCGGCACCTGGCCCCCATGCTGCTCCACCAGGATGCGGCAGGTCTCCATCAGGTTTTTGGCCTTGGTGCGGTACAGGCCGATGGTCTTGACATAGCCCTCCAGTCGCTCAAGCCCCAGGTCCAGGATGGCCTGCGGCGTGCCCGCCACCGGGAACAGCTTGCGCGTGGCCTTGTTCACGCCCACGTCCGTGGCCTGGGCCGACAGCAGCACGGCAGCCAGCAGCTCGAACGGCGTCGTGTATTCGAGCTCCGTGTTGGGCATGGGGTTGGCGGCCTTCAAGGTGGCAAAAAAAGGCTCGATGTCAGACGTCTTCATGGGGCGGGGTGTGTCGTTTATGTACTGCGGCATGCGGGGCTGCGCCCGCGCCTGCATCGTTTTCGCGAGGGTTAGAACGAACTACCTCAGTGGGTGCGCTGCACCGCCAGGCACAGCCAGCAGGGGAACGCGCCGGTGGCGGGGTTGACGGCAAAGTCTTCGTCGTAGACCTCGATGGCGGGCCGAGGGGCAGCTTCCCAACCTGCGGGGATCTGGCCCGGGGCCATCATGCTGGCCCAGGCCGCGCCGATCTCGGGCCCGGTACCGACGAAACGCAGGCAGGCGTAATCGCCACCGGCAAAGTCCTGGATCATTGCCTCGGTGCCGGTGCGCAGGCCCACGCCCACCTGCACGCAGGCGTCGTAGCGGCATTGCGCGGGCGGGGTGCATGCGGGGTTGTCCAGGCTGATGCCGTAGTACTTGGGGCGTGGCTCGTTCAGGCCGTGGGCCGCGCACCATTGGCCAAAGCGATCCCACAGCTGCGTGAGCGAAGGGCCGTAGGGGCCGGTTTGGCGCATGTAGGCAAGGCGCATGGCGGGCAGCTGGCGGATTTCGAGGGTCATGGTGGGTTGTCTGAAAGGGTTTTGGGGAGCGGCCGCGACAGAGCCTGAAGTCTAAGCCGCAGGAAACCTGCGCGCCAATTGGCGACAATGCGCAATCATTCCTTGTCTGCCAACCACACCGCCCACGCCATGCAATTCGCCGACCGCCTGAACAACGTAGAAACCTCCGCCATCCGTGAGCTTTTCAAGCTTCTGGGCAAGCCCGGCATCATCAGCTTTGCGGGTGGATTCCCCGACAGCGCGATGTTCGACGTGGAAGGTATTCGCACTGCCAGCAATGCTGCCCTGGCCGAAGAACCCGGCGCTGCACTGCAATATGGCGCGACCGAAGGCTACAACCCGCTGCGCGAACAACTGGCCGCCTTCATGACCAGCAAGGGCGCTACGGCGGTCGCGGCTGACAACCTCATCGTCACCACAGGCAGCCAGCAGGCGCTGGACCTGCTGGGCAAGACGCTCATCAGCCCCGGCGACAAGGTCATTGTGGAAGGCCCGACCTTCCTGGCCACCATTCAGTGCTTTCGCCTGTATGGCGCCGAACTCATCAGCGCGCCCATCGATGGCAACGGCGTGAAGACCGACGAGCTGGAAAAGCTCATCGCCGAGCACAAGCCGAAATTCGTTTACCTGATCCCCACCTTTGGCAACCCCAGCGGCGCCATGCTGAGCCTGGAGCGCCGCAAGGCCGTGCTGGAGATGGCCGTCAAGCACAACACCTTGATCGTCGAAGACGACCCCTATGGCGACCTGTACTTTGGCGACGCGCCGCCCCCCAGTCTGCTGAACCTGTCGGCCACCGTACCCGGCAGCCGCGAGCTGCTGGTGCACTGCGGCAGCTTGAGCAAGGTGCTGTCGCCCGGCCTGCGCGTGGGCTGGATGATTGCCCCGGCCGAGCTGCTGGGCAAAGCCACCATGTGCAAGCAGTTCAGCGACGCGCACACCAGCACCTTTGCCCAGGCCACGGCCGCGCAGTACCTCAAGGCCGGCCGCATGCCTGGCACGCTGGCCCATGTGCGCAAGGTGTACGCCGAGCGCGCACAGGCCATGGGCGATGCGCTGCGCAAGGAGCTGGGGGACGCCATCGAGTTTGTGCAGCCCCAGGGCGGCCTGTTTGTGTGGGCGCGCCTGACGGGTGCTGGCGGCAAGGTGGCTGACGGCAATGTGCTGGCCAAGCGCGCGATTGAAAAGGGTGTGGCCTTTGTGCCCGGCACGCCGTTCTTCTGCGCCAACCCCGACCACGCCACCTTCCGCCTGTCGTTCGCCACGGCCGATGTGGACAAGATCCGCGAAGGCGTGGCGCGCCTGGGCCAGGCCATCTGAAGCGTCGATGTCTGACGCCAACGATCTCGCCAACGTTCTCCAGCGCCTGGAAAGCCTGGAGATCAAGGCCAGCTTTACCGAAGACCTGCTGGACCAGCTGAACATGACCATCTACCAGCAGCAGCAACTGATCGACCGGTTGACGCACGAGGTCATCCAGTTGCGCCAGCAGGCGCCCGAAGGTGGCTCGAACGGCCCGCGCAACCTGCGCGACGAGCTGCCGCCGCATTACTGATCGGATCGCTCGGTCTACGCCCTGACGGACCGCCACGCTGCGTCCGCCAGCTCTGCGCGGTACGTGGTGGGCGAGGGCAGGCCGCCCTGGCCTGCATTGCCTGACAGCCACGCCCTGCAATAGCTCTGCACCGGCCCCATCACCAGCGACGGCATCAGCTCGCACGGCAGGTTGCGCAGCGCGCCCGATTGGCGGTGGGGCTCGAACCAGGCCACCAGCGCCTGGTTGCGGCGCCGCGCGGCTTCGGCAAGGTCGGGCGTGCGCTGGCCAGCGGCCACGGCGCCCCGGGACTGGAACATGAACCGGGCCCGCTCTGGCTGCGCCACCACCCAGTCCAGATAGCCGGTGACCAGGGCATGCACGCCCGCCTCTACGCCCTGGGCGGCATCGAGCTGCGCCTGCACGCTGCGAGACTGGTCGTGAAAGATGTCAAAGAACAGCGCCGCCACGATGCCGTCGCGGTTGCCAAAGTGGTGATAAATGCTGCCCACGCTGGCCCCGCAGCGCGCACGCACGCCGTCGATGGTCACCGCGTCCACGCCCCCTTCGGCCGCGCAGGCCAGGGCGGCGTTCAGGATGTCCTGGCGGCGGTCGGTGGGGGCTTCGGCAGGGGATGAGGTGGGGGTCGGGGAATTGCAGCTTGCCATGGAACGGGATTCTAGAATAAAGTTCTAGAAAATACTTCTAGTCCACGATCCTTCCATGCATTCTTCCTCCATTGCCGCCCCTGCGGCCGCTGCCTCTATGCCCGGCGCCGCACTGTACCCGCACCTGCTCGCCCCCCTGGACCTGGGGTTCGCCACCCTCAAGAACCGCGTGCTCATGGGCTCCATGCACACGGGCCTGGAGGACGGACGCGACCTCTCGCGCATGGCGGCGTACTTCCGTGAGCGGGCCGAGGGCGATGTGGGCCTGATCGTGACGGGTGGCTTTGCGCCCAACATCGCGGGCTGGGCCAAGCCGTTTGCGGGCACGCTGGCGACCTCGGGCGCCGCCAAACGCCACCGCGTGGTGACCGACGCCGTGCACGGTGCGGGCGGCAAGATCGCGCTGCAGATCCTGCACACGGGGCGTTACGCCTACCATCCGCTGGCGGTGGCGCCCTCGCGGCTGCAGTCGCCCATCTCGCCGTTCACACCGTTCGCGCTGTCGGCGCGCGGGGTGGAGCGGCAAATTCGTGCGTTTGTGAACTGTGCCGTGAAAGCGCGCGAGGCGGGTTACGACGGCGTGGAGGTGATGGGATCGGAGGGCTATTTCATCAACCAGTTCCTGTCGCAAACCACCAACCTGCGCACCGACGCCTGGGGCGGCGACTACAGCCACCGCATGCGCCTGCCGGTGGAGATCCTGGCCCGCATGCGCGAGGCCGTTGGCAAGGACTTCATCATCATCTACCGCCTGTCGATGATCGACCTGGTGCCCGGCGGCAGTGCGTGGGACGAGATCGTCACCCTGGGCAAGGCCGTCGCTACGGGCGGGGCCAACATCGTCAACACCGGCATCGGCTGGCACGAGGCGCGGGTGCCCACTATTGCCACCAGCGTGCCGCGCGCAGCGTTTGCCTGGGTCACGCAGAAGATGAAAGCCGAGTTTGCGGCGGCGGGCATTTCCACGCCGCTGGTCACCTCCAACCGCATCAACACGCCCGAGGTGGCCGAGCAGGTGCTGGCCGATGGCTGCGCCGACATGGTGTCGATGGCGCGGCCACTGCTGGCTGATGCGGCGTTTGTGAAAAAGGCCGCCGAGGGTCGGGCAGACCGCATCAACACCTGCATCGCGTGCAACCAAGCCTGCCTGGACCACGTGTTCCAGAACAAGACCAGCAGCTGTCTGGTGAACCCGCGTGCCTGTCATGAGACCGAACTGGTGTACCGCCCGGTGTCGTCGCGCAAGCGTGTGGCGGTGGTGGGCGCAGGGCCAGCGGGCCTGACCGCCGCCACCGTGGCCGCCGAACGCGGGCACGAGGTGCATCTGTTCGACGCCGCACCCGCCATCGGTGGCCAGCTCAACATGGCCAAGGTGATTCCAGGCAAGGAAGAGTTCCACGAAATGCTGCGCTACCTGGCCGCGCGGGTGGAGGACACAGGCGTGCAATTGCACCTGAACCAGCGCGTGTTGGCCCCCGACCTGGCGGGCTATGACGAAGTGGTGATTGCCACTGGTGTGGAGCCACGCGACCCGAAGATCCCCGGCCAGGACCACCCCAAGGTGCTGAGCTACCTCGACGTGCTGCGCCATGGCAAACCGGTGGGCGAGCGCGTGGCCATCATCGGCGCGGGCGGCATCGGCTTTGACGTGGCCGAATTCTTGACACATGGCGACCACCCTTCCACCACGCTCGATCTGCCCGCCTGGAAGGCCGAGTGGGGCATCACCGACCCGGCCGAGGCGCGCGGTGGTCTGGCGCCCAGCGGCCCGCGCGTGACGCCCCCCGCACGGCAGGTCACGCTGCTGCAGCGCAAGAAGGGCAAGCTGGGCGGCGGCCTGGGCAAGACCACCGGCTGGATCCACCGCACCACGCTCAAGATGAAACAGGTGCAGATGGTGAGCGGCGTGAACTACGAGCGCATTGCCGACGAAGGGCTGCTGGTGTCATACGGCGACAAGCGCGAAGACCCCACCTGGATTGCGTGCGACACCGTGGTGCTGTGCGCGGGGCAGGTGCCCCTCTTCAGCCTGGCGCAGGAACTGGAGGCTGCCGGCCGCAAGCCGCACCGAATTGGTGGCGCGCTGGAAGCGGGCGAGCTGGATGCCAAGCGCGCTATCGACCAGGCGGCGAGGCTGGCGGCGCGTTTGTGAGGGGAGTGCGGCCAGAATCTAAGAAAAATTGGCTGCTAGCGATTGATAGGTAAGCGCTAACAGCTATTATTTTGATAGCAAATGGCTGCTGCCTGGCTATGCGCCTTGATGCGTGGCAGAGCCCTCCAGCGCGTTGAACACCCGCAGCGCTGCCCACGCATCGTTGGCTGCGTAGACCAGTTGGGCCTCAGTCAGCCGGGCGTTGGCCCAGTTCGATGTCGCGGCTTTCTTGGACTTGATGAAGCGCTTGTTGAACAGCACGGCCACGGCGCCTTTCACGCCCATGTCTTTGCGGTAACCACGCTGGCGGAACACGGTGTTGAGCTCCAGCACATCGGCTGGTTGCACGCCCAGTTTGTGCTGGATGCGTTTGGTGTCATCCCCCAGCCCAAAGCCCGCCTTGGTCACGCCGCGCAGGGCCAGCAGCTCGGCCACGCGGGCACGGCAACCGGGGTCGTGTAGCTGGAACACCCAGGCGGTTTCCAGCGTGGCCAGCTGCACGATGTGGGGCCCGTCGGACTGTTCGCCCTGCACAAAGGTGGGTTTGGATTCGGTGTCGAACCCCCAGGCGCTGGCCGCTGCCAGGGCATCACAGGCCTTGTCGGCCTGTTCTGGGGTGGCAACGAGGCTGATGCGGTCCGTGCCCAGGCGCTCGAAAGGTTCCAGCAGGGCGATCTGGTCTTTGTCGGGGGTGCTGCGGTGGGCGGTGCGCGAAGGCGGGTGGGGGCGCTGGGAAGGGGGAGATGCCGTCATGGACCCATTGTGCCGTGCCAGCTTGGGAACCCCGCTGTGCCCCGCAAAGGGGATACGGTGCGTTTACTGCAGCCACCGCTCTCAGCGCTTGCCCGCCTTGCGCAGGCGGGGCATGTCGGCAAGGTGGGCCAAGGCCTTTTCGCAGTCACCCACCGTCAACGCCTCCCGTGAAGCCAGCCAGCCCACGCCAAACCAGGCCCGCGGGTCCGTGGCAGCGATGTCGCTGTACAGCACGCGGGCCACACGTTCATCGCCCAGCCGGCCCAGAGCCGTCAGCGCAGGCTGCAGGCTGGCCAGGAACGATTCCCCCTCGGCGTCCAGCGCAGGCGCGACAAATTCCGTCAGGTAGCGCAAACGCTTCAAGCGCTTGCGCAGGCGGTGTTGTTCCTCCACCGGCAGGGCGGCAAAGTCTTGGGAGCCTTGGCGCACCTTGGCGTGCAGGCGGCGCAATCGCTTCTGCAGCAGGCGGCGGGTGTCCTTCGTGTCCAGGGCTTCTTCTGCGGCCGCCGGCGGGGCGTCCTCGCCCTGGGCCGTGAACGCCATGAGGGCGATCAACGCTGCCTGGAATGCTGGCATGCGCACGATGGCGGCGGCGGATGGGGCGGGGGCGTGCCCCGCCGCCACCATCACATCCAGGGCAGGCGCACCCGCATCGCGCAGATCGGCAACGATGGACTGCAGGGCTTGCCCCTGGTCGCGCAGTTGGCCCAGGCGCTGGAACACCTCCACCAGCGGCGGCTCCCAGGCGGGGTCGAATGCGCCGGGTGCCAACGGCGCCAACTCGCGCAAGGCGGTGCGTAAGCGGCGGATGCCGATGCGCAACTGGTGCACATGCTCTTCATCGCCCCCGCCTTCGACGATCTCGCTGGCGTTGGCCAGGATCTGGTGGAGGCAATGGGCCACTGCCGCGCGCTGCAGCGCGCGCCCGTTCAGGAAGTGCTTTGGGAGGCCATTGGCCTTCATCGGGGTGGCCTTGGTGGCGGGCCGGGCCCACTGCGGGGCCAGCAGACGCTCGCCTCGCTCTGCCTTGGACACCGTACTCAGAAACAGCCTATGCCGCGTGGCCCACCGGGTGGCGATGGCCGCCAGGCCCGCCAGCGGGCCGGCCTTGAGTTCCAGCTCCAGTTCGCAGATGCGGGCCTCTTTCTGCTGCGGCGTGCCGCGATGGGCGATGACCCGGCCGGTGTCCAGAGCCAACTCCACCACACCGCCCTTGAAGGCGATGTCCCGTGTCACGCGGTCCATCTCGGTGCCGTAGGTTTCGGTCAGAGGGCCGCTGGCGGCCTGCAGAGCACCCAGCAGCCGTGTGCCCGCCACGGTGCCTGCGTGCAACTCAGGCTGGGGCTCTGGGGCGGGGCCTGTGGCGTGGGCTTGGCCCCGGTCCACGTTGTGCTCCTCGCGGTCCAGCGGTCCGTTGCCCAGGGCCTTGACGGTTTGCACCCACTGGTCGCCCTCGCGGCGCAGCCGAAAAGCAATGCCACGCGATGACAGCGCTGCATCGGGCGTATCGAAGTAGCGGGCCTCCATACGGATGTGCGCGTGTGTGCCCCTGCGCGCGGCGGCCTGCACCGCAGCCAGGCGCTCTGGGGGGATGCAGAACTTGAACTCGATTTCCATGAAGACGGCGCCTGGTGATGGGGGCGGCAGAGCCTGCCGGTGAAATATTAATAGAAATCCTAATGATTGATTTTAAGGGCGGAAATCATGAGCGCTGGATTATTGCTGCAAGGGTGCGGACGATGAAATCAGGCTCATGCCCAGGGGAGTGCCATTTTTATCGCGGATGGAGGTAATTGCCTTGAAAGCCGATGCCTGAACCCGGTCTGGTAATCGAACAAAATTGTTTTCATGGACGAGGGTATCGCCATTGAGAAACGACCAGATAATGAATTTGAGGGCCAGGGTGGTTTGCTCTGGATTTTGAGTGACTTTGGGGAACACCACAAACGTGCCCATGGTGATGGGCCACACGGCTTTGCCGGGTTTTTGTGTCAGTGTATTGTGGAAGGCCCCGGTGGCTGGCCACTCGCTGTTGGCCAGTGCGGATTTGAAAGCGTCGATGGAGGGTTTCACAAAAACACCCTCGGCATTTTTCATCTGCACCGATGCCAGGCCATATTCGGCCACATACCCAAAATCCACATAACCGATGGCACCCGCCGTGTCGCGCACACCCTTGGCCACCCCATCGCTCCCTTTGAAGGCCAGAAATCCTTCGGGCCATTGGATGCTGGTCTTGGCCCCGTGGGAAGCCTTCCATTTCGGGCTGACCTTGCCCAGGTAATCGGCGAAGTTGTAGGTGGTGCCCGAGCCGTCGGCACGCACCACCACCTTGATGGGCATGTCGGGCAGCGGAGTCTCGGGGTTCAGCGCGGTGATCTCGGGGGCATTCCAGCGGCTGATTTCGCCCAGGAAGATGCGGCTGAGCACCTCGCCCGTCAGGCGCAGCTGTGCGTTTTGGACTTTGGGCAGGTTGACGATGGGGCTGATGCCGGTGATGGCCACGGGCAGTGCGAGCAAGCCGTGTTCGATGAGGTCCTTGTCAGGTGGGTAGACATCGGTGGCGCCGAAGCCCACGGCCTGTTGCTGGATCTTTTTCATGCCTGCGCTGGAGCCCACCGGGTCGTAGTCCACCCTGGAGCCGGTGGCTTTGGCGTAGGCCTTGGCCCAGCTGCGGTAGATGGGGGCTGCGGCCGACGAGCCCGCGCCTGTTACGGCTTGTGCCCTGGCCTGGTCCGCCTGTAGCAGTGCAAGTGCCAGCATGAATACGGCATAGATATATTTCATGGATTTTTGTATGTTGGTTTTAATTAATAAGGATGTGGCTGTGAAATTCTGACCATGGGCCTATGCCCGGGAGGGACATTGGAGTGATTTATGAAGTCTCAGCTTGTCAAAGCGGCGCCGATTTTAACCACTGAAATGAATGGGGAATGTTTATCCCATCGTCATTATTTTGTCACTTGAAACAATTAGTATCAGCTGCGGCAGACGTAGACCTTGCTGGCAAGGCGTGCGCGCCAGCTGATGCGGTGGCAATGACCCCGGCTGCCCACCCAGTGAACCTTCATGAGAGATTCAGATGCTTCAAAAAATCAAGATTGGCACCCGGCTGGCGCTGGCGTTTGCAGTGCTTTTGCTGCTGATTTCTGCACTGGCTGCGGGGGGCATCAGCGGTGCCAAGCGCCTGACCGAGCGCAGCGCGGCGCTGTATGGTGACCGCACGGTGCCCCTGGGCGTGCTGGCAGAGATCAGCCACCTGACGCAGCGCAACCGGGTGCTGGTGATGGACATGCTGATGGACCCGGGTACCAGCAACCTGCAGGCCAGCCACGCCGCGTTGACTGCCAACGTGGAGCGCATCCACGCGCTGTGGACGGCGTATTCCGGCAAGGCGCTGGGTGCTGAGGAGCAAGGTCTGGCGCAGGCCTTTGCCGATGCCAATGCCACCTACCTGGACAAGGGTCTCATCCCGGCTGCCTCGGCATTGGTGGCAGGCAAGTACGACGATGGTTCCGAGCTTTATATCAACCAGATCCGCCCCAATGCGGCCAAGGTGCAGGACGCCATCGAGAAGCTGGTAGCCCTGCAGATCAACGTGGCGGCGGCAGAGTTTGCCGGCGCACGGGAGATGAGCAACACCATTCACTGGTGGATGCTGGCGGCCACCGGGCTGGCCCTGGTGGCGGGCGCTGCGATGGCGTGGGTTATCACCCGCTCCATCTCGCGCCCTTTGCGCCAGGCGGTGGTGCTGGCCCGCACGGTGGCGGGTGGCGATCTGAGCGCACAGATCGATGTGCGCGGCACGGATGAAACCGCAGAATTGCTGGGCGCCCTGCGGGAGATGAACCACCAGCTGGTGCGCGTGATCACCGAGGTGCGCTCCAGCACCGAAACTGTGGCGCAGGAGGCCGTGCTGATTGCGGGCGGCACCGAAGACCTGGCGCGCCGCACGGAGGTGCAGGCGTCCAATCTCCAGGAGACGGCCGCCTCGATGGAGCAGCTCACCATCACCGTGCAACACAACACGGACAACGCCCACCGCGCCACCGAGCTGGCCCAAGAGGCCGCCAAGGTGGCCAACGAGGGCGGCAGTGTGATGCGCGACGTGATCACCACCATGCAGGAGATCAGCGTGCAGTCGCAAAAGGTCACCGACATCATCAAGGTGATTGATGACATCGCGTTCCAGACCAACCTGCTGGCCCTCAATGCGGCGGTGGAGGCGGCCCGCGCGGGTGAGCAGGGACGCGGCTTTGCCGTGGTGGCGGGCGAGGTGCGTGGACTGTCCCAGCGCAGCAGCACGGCCGCCCGCGAGATTCGGGGCCTGATTGCCGCCAGTGTGCGTGGTGTGGAGCGCGGGTCCACCCTGGTGGGCCAGGCGGGCGAGCGGGTGGCCAGCACCGTGCAGCGTGTGGACGAGGTGATGGAACTCATCAGCGAGATCAAGGATGCTGGGCAGGAGCAGGCCCGCGGCATTGCGCAGATCGGCGAAGCCGTGCGGCAGCTGGACGCCGCCACGCAGAAAAATGCCGCGCTGGTGGACGACAGTTCGTCGGCATCCACCGGCATGAAGAACCAGGTCCGGCGCCTGCTGGAGGTCGTTCACCAGTTCAGGCTGGCGCCTGACGGCGCTGGTGATGCCTTCGAAGGAGGCTACCGAGGTACGCAGCCGCTGCCTGCCCTGCCAGCAGGGGTTTCATCCCCCAAGCAATTGTCCCTGGCACCCCGCTGACTGGACGCACAGGACCGGTGCTGTGCAGGTCATCAGATTCTTTTGCTGTGGGGAAGATGCTCCATGAACCGCACAGATGTCCTCATCGCCATTGCCGAAATTGCGCGGACGGGCGGTGCCTCTGCGCCCGAAGACGCCATCTCGCAGCTGGCCGTGATCATCGATGGCCTGGAGCTGTCGAGCAGCGGCTCTGAACAGGTGATGGAGATGCTGCTGCGGATTGCCGCCTGCCTGTGGAACCTGCAGCAGGAACGCATGCGTTGGTAAGGCGCAGCCGCTGATAGGTTACTCGGCCACTTGACCATTCGGCTGTTCGCCCAAGGGTTCCAGCGAAGCGATCTGGTCGCGCCCCTGGTTTTTGGCCAGGTACAGAGCCTGGTCGGCGCGGTCGAGCATGTCGCGCAGGCTGCGGTCTGCCTGGCGGAAGGTGCTCAGGCCCAGGCTGGCTGTGATGCCGTAGGCGTGGCCTGCCTCGTCGCTCAGTTGCAGGGCGCGAACGCCATGCAGGATGCGTTTCGCCACTTCCAGGCCCTCGGCCATGCTGGTCAGCGGCAGCAGCACGCCAAACTCTTCGCCGCCCAGTCGGCCCACGGTGTCGCTGGCGCGCAGCTGGTTTTTGACGGCCTGTGCAAACGCCACCAGGGCGCGGTCGCCTTCCAGGTGGCCAAAACGGTCGTTGATGGATTTGAAATGGTCCAGGTCCAGCATCAGCAGCGTGAGCGGCTCGCCATTGCTGCGTGAATGGGCATACACCGACTCCGCACATTCCAGAAATGCGCGGCGGTTGGCCATGCCGGTCAGCATGTCGGTGGTGGCCAGGCGCTGCAGCTCGCGCTCCAGGTTCTTGCGCTGCGTCACGTCGCGGTAAATGCCCTCCACCCCTGCGAAATTGCCAGCATGGTCGTACAAGGCGTGGCTGCTGATGGAGATGTCGATCACGGTGCCGTCGCGCCGCACCATCTGGCCCGGAAAATCCGACACCTCGCCATGCTCCATGATGGCGGCCTTGAACGCGTCTCGGTCAGTGCTTTGCGGGTAGTACGACTCGGCCGTGCGGCCCTCGATTTCGTGGGGCTCGTAGCCCAGCACCCGGCGCACGCCAGGGCCCACATGCTGCACGATGCCCTGGGCATCGGTGCGGTAGTAGACGTCCTGCATGTTCTCAAAAAGGCGACGGAAGTTCTGCTCGCTCTCGCGCAGCTGGGCCTCGATCTCGCTCTGGTGGGTCATGTCCAGACCACACATCAGCACGGCGGGGGCTCCGTTCCATTCCACAGCCACGCTGCTGATGAGCACCATGCGCAGGTTGCCCTGCAGTGTGCGGATGCGAAATTCAGACGATTTGTTGGGCCGCCCGCCCTGTTCGGGCACAGCGACCTGCTGGATGCGGTTGGTAGAGCGCACCTGGTCCATGGGATGCACAAAATCGCCCGAGAGGCGGCCGATCAGGCTATCGGTGCTGGGCGCTTCCAGCAGCGCCATGCTGGCAGCGTTGGCAAAGCGGATGGCGCCCTCCTGCGTGACGAGCACGGCCGCTGGCAGTGTGTGCAGCAGACTGAGGTCGTGGAACATCGGGCTTGGCGGTAACCAAAAGTAATGCACCATTGTGGCACTGGGGTGCCCGGCTGGGAATCCATATCTGTCACAGGCGGTACCATCACCCATGAGAAAAACTTTCCAACTCCATGTTGAAGGCAAGAACCGGGACCGCGTTCTGGATGCCGTCAAGCACGAAATCCGCAAATACGTCAAGCGCGAACGGCGCCGCGACTTGCCCGAAGGTGCCGATTTCTGGGACTTTGACTGCCAGTTTGGCCGCACTAAGGAAGACGCCGCTGTAGCCCACCTCTCGGCCCTGACCGGGTTGATCAACGGCGTGGCCGCTGAGGGCGGCGCGCAGTTCTATGTCGAGATCCTGGCCAAGCCCGCCAAACGCACGCCACGGGCGCCGGGCGAGCCGCAAGGCGCTGATGCGGATGGCATGGACGAGGGCGACGAAGAGGTCTAACACTGAGGCCGCTTGGGCGGCCGCCCTTCACGGCGCTTCCAAAGGCTCCTTTCAGGAGCCTTTTTTGTGGGCGGCGGGGGACGCTTCGGTAACTGCAGCCGCTGCTGCGCGCAGCTTGTCCTTTTTGCTGGGCCGCTTGCCCTTGATGCCGCCGGTGCCCTGGGGATCTGCGGATGACGCGGGCGCAGGGGCCTCGGTGGGTTCAAAACCCGCAATGTGTTCGCGCGGGATGGTGAGGTGCTGACGTTTTTCGATGAGGCGGAAATGTGCTTCGGCATCGGCCGTCACAAAGCTCACGGCCACACCGCTTTCGCCCGCGCGGCCCGTGCGGCCGATGCGGTGCACATAGTCCACGGCCGAGCGTGGCAGGTCGTAATTGACCACCGCAGGCAACTGCGCAATGTCGATGCCGCGTGCGGCCAGGTCGGTGGTCACCACTACCTGCCAGCGTTCATCCTTGAACTCCTGCAGCACCTGTTTGCGCGCGCCCTGGCTCAGGCCGCCGTGGAAGGGCGTGGCAAAGATACCCGCTTTGTAGAGCTTTTCGGCCACATGCTCGGCAGCGTATTGCGTGGCCACAAACACCAGCACGCGCGACCAGTTGTGTTCCTTGACCAGATGGCGCAGCAGTTGGGTGCGGCGCACGGCGTCCACCGCAATGGCCCGTTGCTCGATGGCCGGTTCGTTGCCCGGCGTGTGGGGCACCTCCACGCGCAACGGGTTGTTCAGCAGGCCATCGGCCAGCGCTTGCACGGCGGCGGGAAAGGTGGCCGAGAAGAACAGGTTCTGCCGCTGCGCAGGCAGCAGCGCCAGCACGCGCTGCAGTTCTTCGGCAAAGCCCAGGTCCAGCAGGCGGTCGGCCTCGTCCAGCACCAGGTGCGCCACGGCCGACAGGCGCAGCGCTTTGTGGTCTACCAGGTCCAGCAGGCGGCCCGGCGTGGCCACCACAATGTCTGCGCCGCCACGCAGGCCCAGCATTTGCGGGTTGATCGAGACGCCGCCGAACACAATGGCCACTTTCAGCGGCTGCTGCAGGTGCTGTGCCAGGCTGCGCAGCACCTCGCCCACCTGGGCGGCCAGCTCGCGCGTGGGCACCAGCACCAGGGCGCGCACCCGGCGTGGGCCGCCGGTGGCGCTCAGCTGCAGCTGCTGCAGCAAGGGCAGGGCAAAAGCGGCTGTCTTGCCCGAACCCGTCTGGGCGGCTCCCAGCAGATCAGCCCCCTGCAGGATGGCCGGGATGGCCCCCGCCTGGATGGGCGTGGGCGCTACAAAACCCGCTTTTTCTGCAGCGTGGACAAGGGCAGGGGACAAACCGAGGGAGGCAAAGGGCATGGAGGCAGCGCTGGGGCGGCGTTGAAAGGGGGACGCACAACAGCGCGATTGGGGGGAAAGGGATGGGGCGATTGTCGCCGCAGTTGCTGCCTAAGCCCCTGCACGCGCGTCAGGCAGTCAAGGCCGTGCGCCGCTGAGCCTGGCTGCGCGCGCCATCACCCTGATAATTGGGCCACCGGCGGTTCGCCGGTTTTTCCTTTGTTTCCCAAGCACCATGGCCCTCACCCTTGACTCCTCTGCCATCACCCACGGCATCCAGCTGGCGGTGGCCCCCGTGTTTTTGCTCACGGCCGTGTCCGGCATGATTGGCGCTGTGGCGGGCCGGTTGGCCCGCATCATCGACCGGGCCCGCGTGGTGGAAGACCGCGCCCGCGCCAACACTGAGCCCGAGTTTCTGGCCCGCGCCTACAACGAACTGGCCGACCTGCGGCTGCGTGGGCGGCTGGCCAATGGCTGCATCGGGCTGCTCACGTTCTGTGCGTTCCTGATCGGCATCACCATCATCCTGCTGTTCCTCGGCGAGACCACCAACTTCCAGTCCAACCGCTTGGCCGTGGCGGGTTTTCTGGCGGGGGTGGCGTCGTTTTTGCTGGCGCTGGTGTGTTTTCTGACCGAGACCATGCTGGCCACCCGGCTGCTCAACTTTCACATGCTGCAGCAAGAGGTGGAAGGAAAAAAGCCATGAAGTCGTTGGCTGACCTGGGCGGCCTGGTGTATTCCACCGAGTCCGGCCGCATGTGCCCCGGCTGCCGCCAGCCCGTGGCGCAGTGCACCTGCAAGCAGAACAAGCCTTTGCCCACCGGAGATGGCATCGTGCGGGTGTCGCGTGAAACCAAAGGTCGGGGCGGCAAGGCTGTGACCCTGGTCAAGGGCGTGCTGGTGGACGCGGCCGCACTGGAGCAGCTGGGCAAGCAGCTCAAAGCCGCTTGCGGCAGCGGTGGCACGGTGAAGGACGGCGTGATCGAAGTGCAGGGCGACCATGTGGAGCGCGTGATGGCCGCACTGCAAAAGCTGGGCCACAAGGTCAAGCGGGCAGGCGGCTGAGGAGGGCTGTCCGATGGACTCGGAAAAATTGCAGCGCCTGGTCACCACCGAGATGCCCTACGGCAAATACAAAGGCACGCTGTTGGCCGACCTGCCCGGCAACTACCTGAACTGGTTTGCGCGCGAGGGCTTCCCCAAAGGCGAGCTTGGGCAATTGCTGGCGCTGATGCACGAGATTGACCACAATGGGCTGTCGGATCTGCTCAAGCCGTTGCGAGGGGCCGGAGCTGCAGAGGTCTGATCCGCAAGTCCCATGCTATGCCCGGTTGATCCGGGTGCTTGTGCCTTGTCGGGCGTCGGCCACAGGCCACTGGAGCGACACAGCATGGTGACGATCATCGCCAGCGCAATCAGCAGCGGGCGCACCACGCCGGCGTCCAGTTGCCCGTTGGTCGCGGCCTGCAAAGGGCCGACCACGTAGCGCAGCATTTCGGGCAGGGCCGCGAGCAGCACGGCGCCCAACACCACGCCCGGGATATGGCCCATGCCCCCAAACACCACCATGGCCACGATGAGCACGGACTCGTTCAGGCTGAAGGCTTCGGGCGAAACAAAGCCCTGGAAGGCAGCAAACATGGCACCGGTGATTCCGCCAAAGCTGGCCCCCACGCCAAAAGCCAGCAGCTTGAGATTGCGGGTATTGATGCCCATGGACCGCGCTGCAGTCTCGTCGTCGCGGATGGCCATCCAAGCGCGGCCAATGCGTGAATCCTGAAGGCGCTGGCAAATCACGATGGTGATCAGCACCAGAGTCAGGAACAGGTAGTAGTAGAGGGTGACGGAGGCTACTTCGTGGCCTGCCACGACCAGGGGCTGGCCCAGGTCCACTCCCAGGATGCGGACCGGGTCAATCAGCCCCAGGCCCTGGGCGCCGTGGGTGATGTTGACCGGGTGGCCCAGGTTGATGACCAGCAGGCGCACGATCTCGCCAAAGCCCAGCGTGACCACCGCCAGGTAGTCACCGCGCAGCCTCAGCGTGGGCGCCCCCAGCAGCATGCCCAGGATGGCGGCCAGCGCCGCGCCCAGCGGGATGGTCACCCACCAGGGGGTGTGCAGCCCTTGCGGGAACAGCGCCGCGATCCAGGCAAAGTGGTCGGTCAGGTGCGGTGAGGTCAGTAACGCGAACAGGTAGGCGCCCAGGGCGTAGAAGGCGACGTAGCCCAGGTCCAGCAGGCCCGCATAGCCCACCACGACGTTCAGGCCCAGCGCCAGCATCACGTACAGCAGGCTGGTGTCTGCGACACGCACCCAGTGGTGTCCGAGGCTTTGCAGCACCAGGGGCAGCAGGAGCAGTATGGCTGCCAGGACTGCGCGCCTGGCATGCCGTGCGGAGAGCGTTTTCATGGGCAAGGGTGGGTGATGGCGCGGTGCATGAAGCGCCATTGGCCCTGCAGGGCGGCGGGCACCTCGGTGCCTTCGTAGGCTGCACAGTCGGTAAAGCCGTGGGCTTCGTACAGACGGTGCGCGGCCTGCATGAACAAGGCGGTGTCCAGGCAGATGCGGGTGTATCCCCAAAGACGGGCGTCGGCGAGCAGCCTGCGCAGTGCGGACGACCCGAGCTGCATGCCCCGGTAGGCAGGGCGGACATACAGGCGCTTGATCTCGGCGGTGTCGCCGCCCAGGCTGCGTAGGCCGCACATGCCGGCGGCTTCGCCATCTACCTCCATCAGATAGAAAACGCTGCCCGGTGTGCGCCCGGCGTAGAGCGCCTGAATCACGTCGGCGTTGCCTTCAGCGTGGGGCCGTCCCGCATCCCGGGTGGGAAGGGCGGGAAAGCACCGCGCCATCTCGCCGTGTACCCAGGCCAGGTATTCAGCTTGCAGGCCAAGCAGCGAGTCGTGGGCAGCGCAGGGACTGCCGACTGCGGCGCGAATGAACAACGGAGTGGGCATGGTGCGGGTTTTGTGGAATTGGCAAAGGTTAAACTGGCCTGAATGGTGGAAAAAGTAGCTCCCACTCCTTTCATTGCGGACAAATTCGCTTGAATTGACCGCATCAAACAATCACGTGAGGGCAGATGGACAAGCTCAGCGGCATGTTGGCCTTTGTCAAAACGGCGGAACTTGGCAGCTTTGTGGCGGCAGGACGGGCGCTCGCGATATCCGCGTCTGCCGTGGGCAAGGGCGTGGCGCGGCTGGAGCAGGAGGTGGGTGTGCGGCTCTTGCAGCGCAGTACCCGGCGAATCCAGCTCACGGCAGAGGGACATCTGTTTCACGAACGCTGCAGGCGCATCCTGGATGACCTGGACGATGCGCAGGCCATGCTGTCCTTGTCGCGCGAGGCCCCCCGTGGGCGGTTGCGGGTGAGCGCGCCCATCGTGGGCTACCACTTCTTGATCCCCCTGGTGCCGGAGTTTCTGACCCGCCACCCAGAGGTGGAACTGGACATCAATTTCAGCGACCGCGCGGTCGATCTGATCGACGAGGGCATTGACGTGGCCATCCGCAGCGGTGACCTGCGCGACTCCCGCCTTGTCTCGCGCCCGTTGCAGGCCTTTCGGCTGCTGTTATGCGCAGCCCCGGCCTACCTGACGCGCCATGGCACGCCTGCGGCCATGCGCGATCTGGAACAGCACGCCTGCGTGCGGTTTCGCCATCCGGACTCCGGCAAGCTGCTCGAATGGCCTTGGCGCGAGGGCGTGGCCAGCGCCGAGCCGCGCCTGCGCACCGTACTTGCCTGCAACAACATCGAGGCGGTTCTGGGCGCCACGTTGCGCGGGCTCGGGATTGCCTGTCTGCCCGACTTTCTGGTGCGTGATGCGCTGGCCGATGGCCGGTTGGTCAGTGTGCTGGAGCAGGACATGGGCCCCAGCCGCCAGTTCCGCGCGTTGTGGCCATCCAGCAGGCATTTGTCCCCCAAGGTGCGTGTGTTTGTGGACCACCTGGGGGCGCGGCTGTCCGGCCCGCCATAATCGCGCCCAGATACACAACTACTCCGAGGGAATGCACATGAAGGGCCATATCGCTGCGATTGTTCTGGTCGTACTGGGCGTATTTTTTCTGCTGACCAATCTGGGGCTGATCAGCATCAGCCTGCGCGAGCTGCTGCGGGTGTGGTGGCCGGTGGCGCTGATCGCGGTGGGCCTGGCGCTGTTCTTCACACCGGGCGACAAGAAGAAGTAGCCCTGGCGCAAAGACCCTGGCCAAGGCCTGGGCTCAGCGCTCGCCGCCGTGCTCGCTGTGCCCGCTGCGCGGCGGCACAAACCCCGGGTCGCTGCCAAAGTAGCCCCGGAACAGATTGCGCGCAATGCCATGCGCCGCCACCTGCAGGTCGTGCGCCACCTCGGGGGCAAACAGGCGGCTGGTGTGCTGCTGCCACAGCCCCACCCAGGCGGCAAAGTGGGCGGGAGTCACGCCCTCCAGCGCCATGTGTTTGCCAAACACGTCGCCCTTGAAGCTGCGCGTGCCCAGTGCCACCGTGCTCCAGAAGTCCACCAGCCGCTGCAGGTGGGTGTCCCACTGGCCGTGCAGGGCCTTTTCAAACACGGGCCCTAGCAGCGGGTCCTGGCGCACATCGCCATAAAAACCATGCACCAGCCGCGTGATGCTTTCCACGCTGGGTGGGGCGTGGCCCCCGGGGCCATCGGATGAGCGCGTTTGCAGGTTCATGCCTGCAGTGTGCCCCCGCCGCTGCAGGCGCAGCCTGACGGACCGCAACCTTGCGACGAGGGCGCTGCTCCGGCTTCGAACGCCGGAAACAGCACGTTGTTCTCCAGGTGGATGTGGTTGATGAGGTCATCGCCCAGCTGGGCAATGCCTGCATACAACGCGCGCCAGGTATTGCAGGCGCCTTGGGGGGGCGTGGCGTCGTTGGTCAGGGCGTTGAGCTTGTCCAACGCTTCGCCGTGGTCCACGTGTTCGGCGCGCATCATGCCGATGGGCTGGCCCACAAAGGGGTTGCCGCCACTCTTGAGCATGGGGAACAGCACCTGCTCTTCCTTGAGCATGTGCGAGAGCAGCTCTTCGTGCATGGTTTCCAGGTGGTCGGCCAGCCCGGCGGGCACATGGGGGTTGTCGCGGTGCACGGCCTCCACGCGGCGGGCCATGCGGATCAGCTCGGGCAGCTGCTGGCGGTGCACCTCGTGGTAGCGCGCCAGGATGTGGTCGATGAGCGCGCTGGGCGATGCGGCTTCGGGCACGGCGTCGCTGCGTTGCAGGGCCGCCAGCTCGGCCAGCACGGCGTTCGCGTCCAGCCCCTTGTCGGCAGCCGCCTTGGACAGGCTCACTTGGCCGCCGCAGCAAAAGTCGAGCTTGAGCCGCCGAAAAACCGCCGTGGCCCCGGGCAGTTGCACCGCGATCTGGCCGATCTGCTGGTCGGCGCTGAGCGGGGCGGGGTGGGCGGAGGCTGCTTCCAGGTGGTCAACGCGGGCATTCATGGCGGTCCTTTTAAAGATTCATTTGATGTGAATATTTTATTCAATAAAATTCGTCCTGCATACCTCTTTCAATTGACCTGCGGCAAAAACCATGCGCCTGACCCAATGGACCGACTACACGCTGCGCGTGCTCATGTACTGCGCAGCCACCGAAGGCCGCGAGCAACCTGTAACGATCATCGAGGTGGCCGAGGGCTACGGCATCTCGCGTAGCCACTTGATGAAGATCGTGCAGCAGCTGGCCGCCCAGGGGCTGCTGGAGACCACGCGCGGGCGGGGCGGTGGCATGCGGCTGATGGTGCCGGCGTCGGCCATCAACATCGGTGCCGTGGTGCGTGCCACCGAGACCGACTTCAACCTGGTGGAATGTTTTGACCCCGGCACCAACCAGTGCCGCCTGAGCAACCACTGTCGCCTCAAGGGCGTGCTGTGGCAGGCCATGCAGGCCTACCTGGCGGTGCTGGACAGCGTGACGCTGGCCGACCTGATGGCACCGGCCGCTGCGGGTGGGTCGGCTGCACGCGCCCTGCTGCCCACGGTGGCGCTGCCCCAGGGCGGCGGCGCCATGCGCAAGCGCGCACCCGTGGCCGGGTTGCCCTCCAAAGCCGAAAATATTGAATAAAAATGGCCCATTGCGCTCGATAGATATCGAATTTTTGCTATCAAATTGATAGTTAATCCGACCCTTGCATGCCTCTGACTGCAAATGCCTGCCGGTAGCGCGCCGGGGTCAGGCCCACATGGCGTGCAAATTCGCGTGTGAAGTGGGGCTGGTCGGAAAAACCGCACGCAAACCCGATTTCTGCGAGGCCGTGGGGGCTCTCCAGCAGCCATTGCGCGGCCACGCGCGCGCGAGCCTCGGTCACGATGTGGCGGCAGCTCAGGCCGATGTCGGTCAGCGCCCGCTGCAGGCTGCGGCGGGCCAGGCCGGTGTGCCGGGCCAGTGCATCCACCGTGTGCTGCGCGGCCGGGTCGTGCAGCACATGGCGCGCCAGCTGGTGCGCTAGCGTCGGCCAGGGCAGTGCGTCGCACAGGTGGGTGGCGGGCTGGGGCTGCTGGGTGGGGGGGGTGGACGCGTTGCTGTCGTGAGGTTCCCAGTGCAAGGTCCAATGACCCAGCAACCTGCGTGCGGCCAGTGGTGCCAGTTGGGCGTGCAGTTCGGCTGGGGTGGTGGCTGGGGCTTCCATCCGCAGGTTCACGCGGTGGCCTGCGGCCTCGGGCGCGCCGATCTCCACCCGCAACCCGCGCATGCCCAGGGCCTGGCTGGCACCCACCAGCACACCAAGCACGGCCAGGCTTTCGGTGGGGTGGGGTTCTTCCGGCACACCGGGGCGCGCGTGGTGGCGCAGTGCCAGCGTGCCCGGGGCGCTGGCGGTGACGCTGACCTGGTGGCGCGAATGCACATACCGCTCCAGCCGCTGCCAGCGCGTCAGCAGCTCAGGCACGCTGGCCGCACCCAGCAGGGCGCGGTGTACCGGGTCCCCCGCCAGCAGTTCCACCCGCTGCGCCAGCTGCAGCAGCGTGCCCAGGCCGCCCTGATGCAGCACGGCTTCGACCACGCTGCGTTTGTAGGCCAGGGGCACATGGCTGGCGGCCAGCCCGTCGGCACCCGGTGGGGGCGGTGGCGGCACCAGGACGTGCGCGGCCATGGCGCGCACCAGCAGGCGGACCATGGCGGCGCTGGCAAAGTCTTGCATGGGCGGATTGTGCCGTTGGTGCTGCCCCGCTAGGGATGTCCTGCATAACCCGCGCGAGTCGGTGGTAGTGCGGATCGGGATGGGCCGCAAGGCGTCTTTTCGCAGCCAATAGCCTGGCTATTGGCAAGAAAAGCAACGCAGCGGATCGCCCGAGGCCGCGCTATCACGGACCGCAGGGAGTTATGCAGGACATCCCTAGTCCCGCGTGCTCAAGGCCCGCAGCACATCCGCGCTGCGCACCGGCAGGCGGGCAAAACGCACGCCGGTGGCGTCGCGCAGCGCGTTGGCGATCGCTCCAGCCCCGGCCACCATGGCGGTTTCTCCGGCACCGGTGGGCGGCGCGCTGCTGTCGATCAGGTGCACATGCAGCGGCGGAATGTTGCCCATGCGTGGCAGCGGGTAGTCGGCAAAGCTGGCCGCTGCCACGCCCGAACGGGCCACGGGCAGCTGCTCGTGCAGCACCATGCCCAGGCACCACACGAGGTTGCCCTCGGTCTGTGCGCGCACGCCGTCAGGCTGCAGCACCAGGCCGCAGTCGTGCGCGCACCACAGCGCCACCACGCGCACCTGCCCGGTGGCGCGTTGCACCTCCACATCGGCCACGGCGGCGGCGTAGCTCGCGCCCTTGTAGATGCCGCCCGCGATGCCGCGCCCGCGCAGTGTGGTGGCGTCGCTGGCGGGGCGCTCTGGCCAGCGGGCATCAGCGGCGGCGCGGCGCAGCACATGGGCCAGGCGTGCATCGGTGGCGTGCTGCAGGCGCCAGTCCAATGGGTCTGCCTCTGCGTGGCGCGCGCATTCGTCCATGGCGCTTTCCACCACCAGGGTGTTGGGCCCCGCGCCCAGGCCGCGCCAGGGGCCGGTGTGCACGGGCAGGCGCTGGGCGGTGAACTCGATGCGCTGCTGGGGCACGTCGTACGGCATGTGTGCGCCGCGCGCCACGCCGCTGTCGCCCGCCAGGTCGGCCAGGGTCTGCATCCACACCGGCATGGCGGCGGGTGTGAACAGGATGTGGCTGCTGGCCAGCGCATGCCACCAGTGGGTGATGCGCCCGCCCTGCACCCGTGCCCGCACGCGGTGGCTGGAGGGCGGGCGCTGGAAGCCCTGGGCAAACTCCTGCGCGCGGCTCCATTGCACCTTGACGGGTGCCCCTGCAGCCTGGGCGAGCACGGCGGCCTCCAGCTCCACCGTGCACAGCGTGCGGCCGCCAAAGCCGCCGCCGATGCGGCAGGCCTGCACCTCGATGCGTTCGGCATCCAGGCCCAGCTGGCGAGCGAGCACGTCGCGCATGTAGAACAGGTCTTGGGTGCCCGCCCATACCTTCAGGGCGATGCCTTGGTCTGCGGCAGCCAGCCAGTGCGCCGTTGCGCTGCGCGGCTCGATGGGCGCGTGGGCGGCCAGGGGCACGTCCATGCGCAGGTCCAGCGTCCATGCTGTGTCTGTGGGCAGCTCGTCCTTGCGCAGCCGGTGCTGCAGCGCGCCCCGGCGCAGGTGGGTGTCGATGTCGATGCGCTCGTCGATGGCGGCCTGCTCGAACGCACTGCCATCGTCCACCTGCCACTGCACGGCCAGCGCGGCCTCGATGCGGTCGAGCGCCGAGGGCGTGCGCGCCACGATGCCCAGGCCCAGGCTGCCCATCTGCGCGAGGCGCGGGTGCTGCACCACGGCCACGCAGGCCGGGTCGGCGCGGGCGGCCGCCGCGTCCCACGCCTGTGGGCGCGAGGTGATTTCGGCCGACACCGGTGCGCGCAGCACGCGGCCATAGAGCAGGCCGGGCAGGCGCGTGTCGCCCGCAAACAGCGGCTGGCCGGTGACGAGGGCGTGCAGCTGGCCAGGTGCCGCCGCAGCTTCTTTGGCGGCCCCCGTGCGCGCCTGCAGGCTGCGCAGCGCGCTGGCCGGGATGTCGCGCGGGGCCAGCGTTCCCGTGGTATGGCCTTGCGCCAGGGCCTCGCGCAGCGTGGCGCAGGCGCGGGCCAGGGGCAGGGCAAAGTCCTGCACGCTGGCGCTGCCCACGGTGGCGCGCACGCGGGCGATGTGGCGGGTGCTGGGCAGTTGCAGGTGTACTTGTGCAGGCGGCACGCCCAGCTCGGCAGCGGCCAGGCCCTGCATGGCGGCGCTGATCTGCTGGCCCATTTCGGCGCTGGGCAGCCACAGGGTGTAGCGGCCGTTTTCGTGCCGTATCCAGCCCAGCGCGTCATCGGCGGTGGAAGTGGGGCGCTTGGGGATCACTGGCACCAGGCTGCAGCCCGCCAGCGTGACGGTGAGTACCCCGGCGCCTGCCGCTGCCAAAAACTGGCGGCGCTTCATGGTTTGGCTCCCCCGGCTGCTTGGTGGATGGCTGCGCGCACGCGGTGCTGGGTGCCGCAGCGGCACAGGTGGGCCGACATGGCGGCGTCGATCTGCGCATCGCTGGGGCGGGGTGTGGCGCGCAGCAAGGCCACGGCGCCCATGATCTGGCCGCTCTGGCAGTAGCCGCACTGGGGCACGCGCAGGTCCAGCCAGGCCTGTTGCACGGGGTGCAGCGTCCCGTCGGGCGCCGCCAGCCCCTCGATGGTGGTGATGGAGCGCCCTTGCAGCCCGCGCGCCGTCTGCAGGCAGGCGCGCTGCGCTACGCCGTCGATGAGCACGGTGCAGGCTCCACATTGGCCCATGCCGCAGCCAAAGCGGGTGCCCGTGAGGCCCAGGGGCTCGCGCAGCAGCCAAAGCAGGGGTTCGTCCTCCCAGCCGGGTGGTACGGGCTGGGGCTGTTGGTTCAGGGTGATGTGCATGCGGGCCTCCGTGGGTGGTACGGGGCCAGTGTGCAAAGGCGGAGGCGGTTGGTCTTGAAGATCTGCGCCAAACAGATCAGAGCGGTAACTTTGGCGTCGGGCCGGGGATTTGAATGAAAATGGCCTCCAGCGCTTGTCCATCAAGCGCTAGAGGCTATCATTTTGGAAGCATTGCACTCCACTGCGGCATGGTCTGCGCCCACCACAGCCGCAGGCGCATGGCCCATTCGGGTGTGTAGCCCGAGGTGGCGAACCGCACTTGGCCGTGCGCGTCGATGACCACCAGCGCGGGCACGGCGCGCACGCCCCAGCTGCGTGACAGGGTGCCCTGCGGGTCCACCGCCGTAGGCCAGACCATGCTGCGCTGGCGCTGCACCTGGGCCACCTTTTCGGCGTTGCCCGACTGCATGGCCACACCCAGCACGGGCCAGTCGGCGGACAGGCTGGCGATGCTGGGCTCTTCCAGCTTGCAGATGGAACACCATTCGGCCCAGAAGTGCACGGCCACGGCCTGACCGGGGTGCTGGGCGCGCCACTGGGCCAGGGTGGTGGGGGCGGTGGCGCCAGCGCTGGGGGCCATCACCAGCGCCACATCGGGCGCAGGGCCCTGGGGCAGGTCGCGCGTGCGCCAGGTGTCTACCGCCACGATGGCGACCCAGGCGAGCGCGAGGGTGGCCAGGTGCTGCTTCCAGCTTTTGCGCAAGGACTGCGCGGCACGGGTGGCAAGGGCCTTCAGCATGGCGGGGCTGTGGTGTCGCGAATCAGCGCAGCACTTCCAGCAGCCGGTCCAGCCCGCCCTGGTTGATGGCCACCTTGGCCTGCGCGCGCACGGCGGGCTTGGCGTGGTAGGCCACCGACAGGCCCGCCGCGCCCATCATGGGCAGGTCATTGGCGCCATCGCCCACGGCAATCGCCTGCTGGGGCGAGATGCCCATGAGCGAAGCCACTTCCAGCAACGTGCGGCGCTTTTCGGCGCCATCACAGATATCGCCCCAGGCCTGGTCCACCATGCGGCCGGTGAGTTGGCCATCTTGCACTTCGAGCATGTTGGAGCGGGCGAAATCAATGCCCAGCCCGGCCTTCACGCGGTCGGCAAAAAAGGTGAAACCGCCAGAGACCAGCAGCGTCGTCAGGCCTGCAGCCTTGGCGGCGGTGATCAGCTCCTTGGCGCCTGGGTTAAAGCGCAGGCGCTCGGTGAACACCTGTTCCATGTGCTGCACCGTCACGCCCTTGAGCAGGGCCACGCGCTGGCGCAGGCTTTCCTTGTAGTCGGTGATCACGCCTTGCATGGCCGCTTCGGTGATGGCGGCCACCTCGGCCTTGCGGCCTGCGGCGTCGGCGATTTCGTCCACGCACTCGATGTTGATGAGGGTGGAGTCCATGTCAAACGCGATGAGCTTGTAGCTCGACAGGGACAGGGGGGCTTCAATGCCCTGGACAACAAGGCCGGGCGCGAATTCGGTAGCGTGGGTCATGGCAGAACGTGGGAGTCGATTTTTTGGGGGAGCACAACCTGCAATGGTATCGCCCGCGCCTGCGTACTCGACAGCCCCAAACCGTATCGCCCCGCAGGGCATAAATTCCGCGGCTCGCGGCCGAGAGCGGTTGCTTCCAGCTCTTGGGTTTGCCTTGGATGCGGACGATGTGCAGTACGGGCCCATGGGCGCATATGATTTCTGCACAACATGCACTGAGGGTACTGACGATGGCCATGCACAGAGACGGCAACGCGGGAGAGAAAGTCTCCGCGACATGGATCAACCGCAGGCAGGCCACGGCCGTACTGCTGGCCAGCGCGGCGGTGCCTTTTACCCCAGCGGGAGCGCAGGATGCAGCGGCCCCCGCATCACCTGCCGCATCCCCCGCTGCATCGGCTGCCGAAGCCCCTCTCGCCGCTATCTGGCCTGCTGACGACTGGGCAGAAAGCACGCCCGAGGCGCAGGGCATGGACTCCGCAGCGCTGGCCAAGCTCGTCGACTTTGGCGCAGCGCAGGGCATGGACAGCCTGCTCGTCACCCGACACGGCAGCCTGGTGGCCGAGGCCTTCTATGCCCCGTACCGCGAGGGGCTCAAGCATGCCGTCAACTCCACCACCAAGGGTGTCGTCGCCACGCTCACCGGCATGGCCATCCAGGACGGGCTGATCGCCTCGCGCGATGCGCCCGTGCTCGACTTCTTTGCTGACCGCAAGGTCGCCAACGCCGATGCCTCCAAGAAGGCCATGACTGTGGGCCACCTGCTGGACATGACCTCGGGCCTGAACTGGATCGAGCCGCTCAGCGACGCCGTGCCCGAGACCATGCTGCAGCTGACCCGCACGCGCGACTGGCAGGGCTTTGTGCTCGACCGGCCCATGGCCCAGGCGCCCGGCACGGGCTTCAACTACAACAGTGGCAACACCCATCTGCTCTCGGCCATCCTGGCGCACAAGACCGGCGGCAGCACCCTGGCCTATGCGCAAAAACGCCTGTTCGGCCCCCTGGGCATCACCGACGTCCGCTGGCGCAAGGACCCGCAGGGCCTGGAGGTCGGCGGCTGGGGCCTGTACCTGCACCCACGCGACATGGCGCGCATCGGCTACCTCTACCTGCGCAAGGGCCAGTGGAACGGCCGCCAGCTGCTGCCCGCCGCCTGGGTGGAGCAGGTCTTCAATCCCGTGGTGGACATGGGCTTTGGCACCAGCAACGGTGCGCCCGCCTTCAAGTACGCCAACGGCTGGTGGAGCATCCCGTCCAAGCGCGCGTACTTCACGGCCGGCTTCAACCGCCAGCTCATCGTGGTGCTGCCCGACCTCGACGTGGTCGTCGCCGTGACCGGCCGGCGCCACTACCCGCTGCCCCTGTTCATCGACCACATCACCGCCGCCGTGCGCTCGCGCGAGCCCCTGCCTGCTGACGCTGCCGGGCAGGACCATCTGGCCGCCCGTATCCGCGACGCCGGGGTGGAAAAGCCCAGCGCCATCCCCACCACCACGCCCGAACTGGCCGCCACCGTTTCGCGCAAGGCCTGGCTGCTGGAGCGCAACGGCATGGGCATCCAGCGCCTGGTGCTGGATCTCACGCCTGCCAACCCGCGCTATGAGGTCACCTTCGACAGCAGCCGCCCCGATTTGCCTCGCGAGCCGGTTGCCGGCCCGCTGGGCCTGGATGGGAAGTACCGCACCGCGCAGCAGGGACCCAATGCGGTCATCGCCATCAAGGGCCACTGGCTTGATGCGCAGACCTTTCAGCTCATCTCGCGCTCGGTGGCGGATGGCGAGGTCACCGTGGTCACGCTGAAATTCGAGGACGGCGGGAAGGCGGTGAATGTGGGGCTGGAGAACAACTGGGGGTTCAGGGCGCAGGTGCGGGGGCGCGGGGAGTAGCGCTTCGGCTTTGCATGACCATCGGCAATGAAGCTACCAGGTTCAGCGCCACGGCGACCAGCCCGGCTCTGGCCAGGTTCTTCCATGATCGTGGCTGGATGGTCGCGTTTCCCGAGCGCCGGGGGCTCGCCATGCCCCGGTTGATATTGGCGCTCTCGGCCGCATGTTGATGGTTGTCAGGTAGCCTTGGGCTTCCACTTCCCAGCACCAGCAGGTGCCCTCGCCAGCAAGACCCGCTACCGATAGACCACCGATGAAGACCATTGACGAAATGCTGCACCTGGACTTGCTCACCGCCGAGCAGCACGTTGACATCAGCGCATGGATTGCGCAGTCAGCCTCTCCCGAAGAAATACTGCAGATGCCTGCGCCCCTGTGGCAGGCCCTGGAGCGCGCCAGCAAAGTGATGGGCATCGACGAGGACCTTTTGCGACCACCGTCGTTCGATGCGGGCAGTCTGGCGCTGGGCTAAGAACCTATTCAAGATCTTTTCAGGGTCGCACGAGTACCTTGCCGGGATGGAATGAAAGGCGCGGGGTGCAGCCAATAGCCCGGCTATTGGCAAGCGTCCGTAACGCCGCAGACCGCCCGGCAAGGCACCTGCCCGAAGGGTTGGAGTGAAATCGGGCGATTGGACGCTCCGGCTGCTTGCATGGGCACCAGCCCATGCGGCGCATCCGAAGCTTCCACTCATCCCGATTGCACTCCAATGCGATCCCCGAAAAGATTTTGAACAGGTTCTAAGACGCTTGTGCCGCTGGCGGCAAGCTTGGCTGGGTGTCCGGGTCGAAAAGGGCGGCATGCACTGCGCGCTGGAGTTTGTCGGCAACGGGCCGTGGACCATGGCAGAACGTGGGAGCCGTTTTTAGGGGCTACGGCCCGCAATAGCATCGCCTCCTCGGCTTCCCAGTGCCGGGCTACGGCGCTCAGACCGTGCGGGCCGGATCAGCGCGAAGGCGGCAGGCTCTTGCCGTTGCCCGCGCGCCCGGCGGTGGCGGGGTTGGGCGTAGGTGGTTCGTTCATCTTGACCAGGAACATGCGCAGGAAAAACGCGGCCATGCACAGCATGAACCCGATGCCAATGATGCTCATCAGCCCGTAGTCGGTAGAGAAAAGATCGTTCAGCAGCTTCATGGTGGGGCACTCCTTGTTGGTGTGATGTCCACTATCGCGCTGCAAAGGCGGATACCCCTTGCGCTGTGTCAACCATCGCTGCAGCAGCCGAGGCTCAGTCCGGCCGGGGCAAGTACAGCCGGTCCGACCATGTGGCCAGCCACTCGGGCTTGAAGGCTACAAAAATCGCCGCGAGCATGCCGGTGACAAACCCATCGCCCCAGGCCATGAGCCAGCGCGCCACCAGCGACAGCTCATCGCCCACGCCGGGCAGCAGGTGGCCGCTCCACTGCGACAGGACACCCGCCGCAAACACGCAGACCACCGTGCCCAGAAACGCACGGCCCAGCACATAGACAAACGGTTTGGTGCCGGTGTAGCGCCGCAGCAGCGCACCCAGGCCCAGCGCCAGCGTGGCAGGCACCACGCCCAGCCACACCGTGGCACCCAGCGCATCGGCCCAGGCCATCGCTGGGGAGATCAGGCAGGCCACGATGCCCACGCCCATCAGCACCGGGATCGCCAGCGGCCAGCCCAGCATCAGCACCACTAGGCAGGCGCCCGACCATTGCAGCTGCAGCGGCATGGCGTGCAGTGTGGGCAGGGCCCACAGCCAGGGCAGGAAGACCAGCGTGGCGAGTAGTGGCGTCCACAGCGCAGACGGCGCGCCCTGCGTCTCGTGTGCCAGAGGCTTGCGGTTGGCCAGCATGCGCCAGGGACGGGCCGCCAGAGCGGCAACCAGAGCGACGAGGACGAGGGCGGCTTCCAGCCACATGGTTCTGTTTGCTATGCTATTAATAGCTGCTAGCGATTGCCAGATAAGCGCTAGAGGCCAATTTCATTAAAAATCAAGCAACCACCAGTGGCTGCCCCAGGCTGCGCAAGATGTCCCGCACCATCTGCGCCCGGTCCTTGGGTTCTTTCAGCTCGCGCTCGATGCGCAGCTTCTCGTTACCCGCCAGCTTGATGTGCTTGTTTTTCTGGATCAGCTCGATGATGCGCATCGGGTCGATGGGCGGCTGGGGCTTGAAGGTGATGTTGATGACGCCAGGGGCCGCATCCACCTTGACCACTCCGTAGGGCTGGCTCAGCACGCGCAGGCGGTGCACGTCAATCAGGGTCTGGGCCTGCGGCGGCAGCTTGCCGAATCGGTCCACGATCTCTTCGAGCAGGCCGTCGATCTGGTCGGGGTTCTTGGCCGTGGCCAGCTTCTTGTAGAACGACAGGCGCAGGTGCACGTCGCCGCAGTAGTCGTCGGGCAGCAGGGCGGGGGCGTGCAGGTTGATGTCGGTGGTGACGGACAGGGGCGACAGCAGGTCCGGCTCCTTGCCGGCCTTAAGCGCCTTGACGGCTTCGTTGAGCATCTCGTTGTACAGCTGAAAGCCCACCTCCAGCATGTTGCCGCTCTGGTTCTCGCCCAGCACCTCGCCCGCGCCGCGAATCTCCAGGTCGTGCATGGCCAGGTAGAAGCCGCTGCCCAGTTCTTCCATCTGCTGGATGGCTTCGAGCCGCTGCTGCGCTTGCTTGGTCAGTCCTTCCACGTCGGGCACCATGAGATAGGCGTACGCCTGGTGGTGGCTTCGGCCCACGCGCCCGCGCAGCTGGTGCAGCTGCGCCAGGCCGAACTTGTCGGCGCGGCTCATGATGATGGTGTTGGCGGTGGGCACGTCGATCCCGGTCTCGATGATGGTCGAGCACAGGAGGATGTTGTAGCGCTGGGCCACGAAGTCGCGCATCACGCGCTCCAGTTCGCGCTCGGGCATCTGGCCGTGGGCCACGGCGATGCGGGCCTCGGGCAGTATCTCTTCGAGCTTCTGGCGGCGGTTCTCGATGGTCTCCACCTCGTTGTGCAGGAAGTAGACCTGGCCGCCGCGCTTGAGTTCGCGCAGCACGGCCTCGCGGATCACGCCCGTGCCCTCGTTGCGCACGAAGGTCTTGATCGCCAGGCGCCGCTGCGGCGCGGTGGCGATGACCGAGAGGTCGCGGAGCCCTTCGAGTGCCATGCCCAGCGTGCGGGGGATGGGCGTGGCCGTGAGCGTGAGCACGTCCACCTCGGCGCGCAGGGCCTTCATCTGCTCCTTGTGGCGCACGCCGAAGCGGTGCTCCTCGTCGATGATCAAGAGGCCCAGGTTGTGGAACTTGGTGGATTCACTGAGCAGCTTGTGCGTGCCCACCACGATGTCCACCGTGCCGTCGCCGATGCCCTTGATGGCGGCGGTGATCTCCTTGCCCGAGCGAAAGCGCGAGACCTCGGCCACCTTCACCGGCCATTTGCTGAAGCGGTCCACCAGCGTCTGGTAGTGCTGCTCGGCCAAGAGCGTGGTGGGCGCGAGGAAGGCCACCTGCTTGCCGCCCGTGACGGCCACGAAGGCCGCGCGCAGCGCCACCTCGGTCTTGCCGAAGCCCACATCGCCGCAGACCAGGCGGTCCATGGGGCGGGGGCTGATCATGTCCTGGATGACCGCGTGGATGGCGGCGTTCTGGTCGGCCGTTTCTTCAAAGCCGAAGTCGTTGGCAAAGGTCTCGTAGTCTTGCGGGCTGTAGCGGAAGGCATGGCCTTGGCGTAGCGCGCGGCGGGCGTAGATGTTGAGCAGCTCGGCCGCGCTGTCGCGCACCTGTTCGGCGGCCTTGCGCTTGGCCTTTTCCCACTGGCCGCTGCCCAGCTTGTGCAGCGGCGCCTCGTCAGCGCTCACGCCGGTGTAGCGGCTGATGAGCTGCAGCTGACTCACGGGCACATACAGCACCGCCTTGTCGGCGTATTCGAGGTGCAAGAACTCCTGCATGGCGGGCGTACCGTCGGGGTTCTTGTTGCCCACGTCCATGTTGACGAGGCCCCGGTAGCGCCCAATGCCATGCTGGCTGTGTACTACCGGGTCGCCCACGTTCAGCTCGGCCAGGTCCTTGATCAGTGCCTCGACATCGCTCACCTGCTCCTGCTTCTTGCGCCGGCGCGTGGTGGGGCCTGCGGCAAACAGCTCGGTCTCGGTGACGAAGTCGATGCCGTCCTCGATCCAGCTGAAGCCCACGGTGAGGCCCGCGGTGGCGATGCCCACCTTTTCGTCAGTGGTGCCCTGGAACTCGGCCAGCGAGTCGAAGGCCGGTGGGTTCACGCCGCTGGCGCGCAGAAAGTCGAGCAGGCTCTCGCGCCGCCCATCGCTCTCGGCCAGCAGCAGCACGCGGTGTTGCGTGTTGCGGAGGTGGGCGTGCAGGCGGGCCAGCGGGTCCTCTGCCCCGCGCACCACCGAGAGGTCGCCGAGCTTCTGGAAGTGGGGGTTGTCGGCAATGTCCTCTACCCCGGGGCGGATGGACAGCTGGGCATGCTCCTTGGCGCGCGTGTAGAACTGGTCGGCCGAGAGGAACAGCGCCTCGGGCGGCAGCACTGGGCGCTCCGGGTCGCCTTGCACCAGACGGAAGCGGTCCTTCGTGTCCTGCCAGAAGCGCTGGAAGGCGGGCTCCAGGTCGCCATGCAGCACCACCGTGGCTTCGCCGCCCAGGTAGTCGAACACCGTGGCAGTTTCGTCGAAGAACAGCGGCAGGTAGTACTCGATGCCGGCCGTGGCCACGCCCGCGCCCATGTCCTTGTAGATGCGGCTCTTGGTCGGGTCGCCTTCGAGCATCTCGCGCCAGCGGCTGCGGAATTTCGCGCGCGCGTCGTCGTCCATGGGGAACTCGCGGCCGGGCAGCAGGCGCACTTCGGGCACGGGGTACAGGCTGCGCTGGCTGTCGGGATCGAAGGTGCGGATGCTGTCGATCTCGTTGTCGAACAGATCCACGCGGTAGGGCACCAGCGAGCCCATGGGGAACAGGTCGATCAGCCCGCCGCGCACCGCGTATTCGCCAGGGCTGACCACCTGGGACACGTGGCTGTAGCCTGCCAGCGTGAGCTGGGCCTTGAACTTGGCTTCATCGAGCTTTTGCTTGACCTTGAAGTGGAAGGTATAGCCCGCCAGGAAGGAGGGCGGCGCGAGGCGGTACAGCGCTGTGGTGGCAGGCACCAGCACCACGTCGGCTTCACCCTGGGAGATGCGCCACAGCGTGGCCAGCCGCTCGCTGATCAGGTCCTGGTGCGGCGAGAAGGTGTCGTAGGGCAGCGTCTCCCAGTCCGGGAACAGCGCGCAGCGCAGGCCCGGCGCAAAAAAGGCCATCTCGTCGATGAGCCGCTGTGCATCGGTGGCGTCGGCCGTGACGATGGCGGTGGTGCGGCCCCCTGCCTTGTCACGTTCGGCCAGACGGGCCAGTAGAAGGGAATCGGCGCTGCCCACGGGGCGGGGCAGGGTGAAACGTTTTCCGGGGGAGAGTTTGGGCAGTTCCATGCGGACGGTGTCGTCTGGGCCCACCGCATCCCCAGGGGCGCGAAACACGCACGGGCTGGATCGGAGGGCAACGGAGGATTTTAGAATGAGCGCTTCATGATTGCTCCCTTGCTCCAACCCCCGCTCGCCCCTTTGTCTGCCCATGGGCGATTCTGGGCGCTGGTGCCCTGTGCCGGAATGGGCTTGCGGGCTGTTGCGGCGGGCGCTGCTGCCCCCGCGTCCGCCTCCGGCAATGCTGCGCCATCGACCTCGACCGTGGCTGCGTTTTCGGCTGTGGAAGTTGCGGCGCCCCCGCCCACAGCCCCTTTGCCCAAGCAGTACCACCTGGTGGCGGGCCAACCGATGGTGCTGCACACGCTCGCGGCCTTTGCCGGTGTAGGGCGGCTGCTGGGCACCCTGGTCGCGGTGGCCCCCGGGGACCGGTTTTTGGACACGCATGCGCACCCCACCTTTTTTGTGGTGGAGTGTGGCGGCCCTACGCGGGCCGATACGGTGCTGGGCGGCCTCAAGGCGCTGCTGGAACGGGGCGCGCAGCCGGATGACTGGGTGCTGGTCCACGATGCCGCGCGTTGCCTGGTCACGTCCGAGCAGATCGACTCCCTCATCGACCAGTGCGCTGGCGACAGTGTCGGGGGCCTGCTGGCGCACAAGCTGGCCGACACGCTCAAGACCTCCATCGACGGCCCCGGCGGCGTGCGTGTGGCCTCCACGGTGGATCGCAGCGACAAGTGGCTGGCCCAGACGCCGCAGATGTTCCGCATCGGCCCCCTCATGGATGCCATCGACAAGGTGGGTTCCAACGTGACCGACGAGGCCAGCGCCATGGAGGCCATGGGCCTGCACCCGCGCCTGGTGCCAGGTGGGGCGCAGAACTTCAAGGTCACCTACCCGGACGATTTTGCGCTGGCGGCGGCCGTACTGGCTGCGCGTGCGCACGGCACGACGCTGGAGCGTTTTGGGGGCGACCGTGGCCAGGTGACCACCGCACCGGGCAAAAAGAATCTGTTCTAGAACCGTTTCCTTCAGTGCTTTAACCCCGGCCTCACGGCGCCGTGGATGAGTGCGGCGGGGGGCGCAAGGCAATACAACGCCGCAAGGCACGCAACAACAAAGGCAAGCGGATGAATTTCAGGATTGGTGAAGGTTGGGACGTGCACGCCCTGGTGCCCGGTCGTCGGCTGGTGATTGGTGGCGTGGACATTGCCCACCCCACGGGGCTGCTGGGCCACTCGGACGCCGATGTGCTGCTGCACGCCATCACCGATGCGCTGCTGGGCGCAGCTGCCCTGGGCGACATTGGCAGCCATTTCCCCGACACCGACGCTGCCTTTCGCGGTGCCGACTCCGGCGTGTTGCTGGCCGAAGCAGCGCGGCGCGTGCGTGCGGCGGGCTATGAGATCGGCAACATCGACAGCACCGTGATCGCGCAAGCTCCGCGACTGGCGGCGCACATTCCCGGCATGCGCGCCGCCATTGCACGGGCCGTGGGCATCGCTGAGGGGCAAGTCAATGTGAAAGCCAAGACGGCCGAGCGCCTGGGGCCCGTGGGGCAGGGACTGGCGATGGAGGCTCGGGCGGCGGCGCTGATCTATGCGTCCTGAATTTTTGCGCTGACCGGCCCGGGCGGCATTGTCTGTTCGCAGCCTGCGCGGCATCCCCCGTCCGGGGGGATGCCTGTCTTGCCCGCGCTGCGAGGAGTGCGGGGCCTGAACCACCAGGAGAGGGCCACACACTTCGCAATCCGGTATCCAGAGCAAAAAAGAGCGTTGGGGGCCGCGCTGCGCCCCATGGTTCTGCCACGCTTGCCGCGCGACTTCACTCCATCGTGATCTGGGATGTCGTCACGATATCGCGGTACAGCTTCGCCTGCGGTTTGATGAATGTCTTGAATTCAGGTCCGTTCAAGGGGGCGACCGTAATGCCTGCTTCCTGCAGCTTCTGCCGCAGCTCGGACTGCGCAAGCGCTTCCTGCAGTGCCTTGTCGGCGGCGTTCACAGTCGCGGCGGGCGTGCCCGCCTTCATGAAGAGGCCTTGCCACAATGGCAGAGCCATGCCGGAGAAACCCTCCTCCTCTCCAATGCGCTTGACGTCAGGCAGCTGCTGCACCCGTGCGGTGTCGGAGACCGACAGCGCCCTGATCTTGCCGTCCTTGAGAAATGGCATGGCCGTGGAGAGCACCAACATGGCGCTGTCCACCTGTCCGCCGACCAGGTCGTTGGTGATGTGGGTGCCACCTCGGTAGGGCACGTGCAGCATGGACACCTTCGCCTGCTTGTTGATCAGCGCGCCGTACAGGTGCTGCATCGTCCCGATGCCTGGCGTGGCGAAGTTGATGCTGTCCTTGCCACCCATGCGCAGCGCGGCGACAAGATCTTGCAGGTTGGCGTAGGGAGACGCCTTGCGCACGGCAAAGATCATCGGGACGGTGGTCATGCGCCCCACCGGAATGAAATCATTCTCCCAGTCGAGCTTGACCTTGGGGTTGACCATGGGCACGACCACTGTGTCGGTGCCTCCCATGTAGATCAGACTGCCATCGGCCGGTCCGTTGAGCACCCGCTGTGCGGCCAGCATGCCGCTGGCGCCCGCCACGTTCTCGATGATGACGGTGCGGCCTAGCCGCTTGCCCAGGTCGGTCGCAACAATGCGCGCGACAAGATCTGCGCTTCCGCCAGCGGAATAGCCCACGATCAGTGAGATGGGTTTGGTATTTCCGCTGTCGCTCTGCGCCTGCGCGGTGTGCGTGATTAGAGTGCCCGTGCTCAGAACTGTCATCGCGGCGGCCTGACGGAGGAGTTGTCTGCGTTGCATATGGTGACTCCTGTTCAGAACGTGTGCTTCACGCCAAAGTCGATAGCTGTGGTGCGTGTGAGGCCGTCGCGCTTGGCTGTGCCGAGGTTGGTGTAGAGCAATGTGCGTTTGCTCAGGTCGTACTGAAGACCAGCGCCGATCATCTGCGAATCGAGTTGGGTGGCGGGTTTCAGGAGCCCAACCATGAGGTAGGTACGACCAAAACTCAGCGGCACCATGGCCGACACGCTGTAGGCCGTGGCATCGCCATTGACCCCGCCTTTGGCGCGGCTGTAGCTGGCCTTGGTGTGAACCACGCCGAAGTCGTACCCGCCTGCCACCAGAGCCAGGTGGGTGCTGGAGTCAAGCCGATCGAACGCAGCGCCCACCCATACAGGCCCGTTCTTGTACTGCAGGTTGCCCGAGCTGGCGTTGCTGCGCACTCCTTCGCCAAAAGCGCCTGCAATCTCCATGCTCACGCCAGAGATCACGGGCGATTTGTAGCCTACGGCGTTTGCCCAACGGATGTTGGATGCTTCTGCGGAAGCCGCCACTGGCGTGTAGTTGGCATAGGTGTAGGCAGAGCCCAACTGGCTCACGTAGCTCCAATAGGTGGGGTCTGCATTGAGAGCCACTGTGTAGGCAGCCGAGTATTCGCGCCCCGCATACACCTCGCCCCACTGCTTGCTACCTACTGCCACCACCGAGCGGCCCAGCCAGTAGATGCTGGGATTGCTTGGCGCGCCCGTGTCAGCGGCAAAGCGGTGCTCGATCTGAAAGCGCGAGTAGAGACCGCCGCCCATGTCTTCGCGGCCCATGAACCCCAGGCGCGACGTGTTGCCGGCCTTCATGGTCCAGACCCGTGGCGCCACGCCGCGCCCGGGTAGCAGGGCGCCGGGGGTTGTGCCCCCATTGGCACGGGCCAGGCCCTGGTCGACGATGCCATAGATGGTCAGCGAGGACTGGGCCTGCGCTGTACCGCAGGCCCCGAGGCTGGCCAAGGCGACGCACACAAGTGCGGTGTAGGGCGCTGAAGAGGTTGGGCAAGCCGTGCTTGCCAGGAAATGCCGTGTCATGGATTTGTCTCCGTGGATTGTGGTTTGGCGGTTGCATGTGAATTGTATGTATTGAATTTTATTAATGCAATACAATGCAATCAGTGGGTGGTCGCAAATTCGCTGGCACTTGGCATTTGGAATGCGGCTTGCTCTCGATGGACAACGCAATACAACACAATCTACGGATATACCCGTAGTTGTATGGATGGAGCACACATGGCGATCGGTATGTTCGAATCTTTCATCACGGGTCACTGGTTCAGTGCACCTGCCAAGGCCATCTGGAGCGATTCGGCCACTCTGCAGGCCTGGCTGGACGTGGAGGCGGCCTTGGCCCACGCCCAGGCCGGGCTGGGGGTGATACCTGCCGAAGTGGCACCTGTGATCGCTGCCCATGCTCGGGCAGAACTGTTCGACCTGCGGCATTTGGCAAAGGCCATCGCTTTCGCACAACACCCGCTGGTGCCAGTGCTCCACCGGTTCGAGGAGCTGTGCGGTGAGCCTGCGGCTGGCTTCATCCACTGGGGCGCGACCACGCAGAACATCTTCGACACGGCCAGCGCACTGCAGATGGTGCGAACCCACAGGCTGCTGGCAGGGCACCTGGATGCCGCCATAGCAGCATTGGCCGCGCTGGCGTTGGAGCACCAGGCCACGCCCATGGCAGGCCGCACGCATGGCCAGCACGCGTTACCGATGACCCTGGGCTTCAAGCTCGCGGGCTGGGTCGATGAACTGGACCGTGGCCGCCGTCGCCTTGCCGAGCGGCTTGCCTCCTCGTTTCCAGCCAGCATGGGGGGCGCCATCGGCACCTTTGCTGCCACCGGGCCGCTCGGGCCCGCAGTGCAGGCGCTGATGGCGCAGCAACTGGGCCTGCTGCCGGCCGACATGCCGCTGCGGTCGTCCTATGACCGGGCCAGCGACTATCTGGCCGCACTGGGCCTCCTGGCGGGCACGGCACAGAAGATCGCGCAGGACGTGGTCTTCCTGCAGCGCACCGAGGTCGGTGAAGTGGCGGAAGCCTTTCACATCGGGAAGGTGGGCAGTTCCACCATGGCGCAAAAGCGCAACCCTTCCATGGCACTGCTGCTGGTCAGTCTGGCGCGCATGCTGCGTACGCGCACCCAGGCCGCGCTGGAGACCATGGTGCGCATGGACGAGGGTGACTCATCGGCCACCAACGTGGCCGATACGCTGCTGCCCGAGATCGCCATCATCGCCACCTCGGTGGCCGAGACGCTGGCGCGGCTGGCGCAAGGCCTGGCGGTCAACCCGCAGGCAATGTCCCGCAACCTCGCAATGACGCGGGGGTTGATCGCCTCTGAGGCTGTGATGATGCGGCTCACCCGCCTTATGGGCCGGCATGAGGCGCATCGCCTGCTCTACGCGGCGGCGCAGCGCTCGCAGTCTGAGGGCGTGCCTTTCATCGACGCGATCCGCGCACAGCCGCCGTTCAATGGCGGTGACTTGCCGGATGACTTGATGCAGGCGCTGGATGCACAAGCCTATGTCGGCGAATCGGCGCGGCTCGTGGTGGACACCGTGGCGCGCGTGGCACCCGGCTGCGTGGAGCCATAGCTACCGTGCAGGGGCTGCTACCGATGTGCCCGCACGGTGCGTGACCGGCGTCAGGTGCACGCCGTAGGGTGTCCCTGCGTCAGCCCAGCGCGCCGTGATGGCGCGGTGCAGGGCATCGACCTGGTCAGCCACGCTGCAACCGATCACCTCGAAAAAGTCCGCATGTTCGCTGGCCAGGTCCGTGCGGCCGAGCAATACCACGCTCAGCTGCGCGGGCACCGAAATCCCGCTGTGGGCCAGCAGGCGCTGGAAGAGGGCTCCATCCTCGATGCCCCAGGCCACCAGGGCTGTGAAGGGCAAAGCGTTCGCGCTGTCGGCGCCCTTCGCGCGGACCTGGATCTGTTCCACCAGTCGGGCGGTGTAGTCCTCGTGCGGCAGCATGTCCAGCGTGATTTCCTGCAGCACCACATCGGACAGCGTGGCTTGCAAATACTTAAAGCGCCGACGCCCGAGCTGGGTGGCCAGAAAGGGGTGGGAGGTGCATGCGTAGGCAATGCGCCGGTGGCCTTGCTCCATCAGCAAGGCGATGGCGGCTGCCAGCGGCTCGCCCCACTCGGTGCCCACGGCCTCGACGTCGGCACCCACCAGCGCCGCCCCGTCCACGGCCAGTACGTCGCACTTGTCGCGCAGAGCTGCCAGAAGGGCGATGGGAATGGCCTTGAAGGTGGATTGCACCACGCACGCATCGAAGCGCGGCAGGCCCTTGAGCACCGTGAGCGCATGGTCCGGGTCGTTGTACGACAGCTCCAGCACCCGGTGCCCGTCGGCCGCAAGGCGGTGCTGCAGACTTTCGATCAGCACGCGCCCGCGCGCAATGCTGATGGAGCGGCGCAGCAGCAGCACCGATTTCACAGTGGAGGTGACTGCCGCTGGGGCTTTGGGATGCGGGCTTTTGCTCGGTAAGGGACTCGTTTCAGTCGTCGTCACCGGTTGCGAACCTGCGCCCAGGAAGTAGGTGCCCCGACCCACCTGGGCATCAATCAGCCCCTTTTCCTTGAGGCCTTGGAAAGCCCGCTGAACCAGCATTTGCGATGCGCCAAAGCGCTTCATCAATTCGCGGATGGTGGGGAGTCGGTCGCCCGGGCGGGCTTCGTGGGCGAGTTGTTCCAGGAATTGCTCGAGATCTGGCGAGGGGCTGCTGCGCATGGTGTTCATACAATACACCACAAATTGAACGGTATTGGCCTGTAGAGATATGCCCGTGCGTCCGACCTGGATCTCTGGTGGTGCCAGGCTACCCTCTATGCGCTCTCGCGCTCCATGATCGAAAAGCCGATATCCACCACCGGCTCCGCCACGGTCTTTCCCTCCGCGCGGTCGGCAATGAAGCCTGCCGCCGTCTGGCCCATGCGCGTGCCGTCGATGCGCACGGTCGTGAGGCTGGGGATCACGGTCTGGGCGAACTCGATGTCTCCGAAACCGACGACGGCCAACTGGTCGGGGACCGCCATGGCGCGCGCCCGCGCCTCGGTGAGGACCCCCAAGGCCAGCATGTCGGAGCTGCAGAACACGGCATCGATGTCTGGCTGGGCGGCCAGCAAGGCCGCCAGACCCGCACGCCCTTCGGTGTGGGAGGTGGGGGATTTCTCCAGCTGCAGAGCGGGCTCGCGCAAGCCCAGTCGGCCCGCTTCGGCATAAAAGCCTTTTCGCCGCCGCGCGGCGCGCTCATCGTCGCCGCTGAGCAGCCCCAGCCGGCGCCGACCCTTGGCGTGCAGGTGCTTGCACACGGCGGCGCCCAGTTGTTCGTGCGACAGCCCGACCAGCATGTCGATGGGGTTGGGGGTGAAGTCCCAGGTCTCCACCACAGGGATGCCAGAGGCCTGCAGCAGCCGCCGCCCTTCGGGCGAATGCATGATGCCAGTGAGCACAATGCCGTCGGGCCTGCGGCCCACGATGGCGCGCAGCAGTTCGTCTTCGCGCGAATGTGCATAGCCCACCTGGCCCAGCATCACCTGGTAGCCGCGCAACTCCAGCGCGTCGGTGAGCGATTGGACCATCTCGCCGAACAGCTGCCCCGTGGTGGTGGGCACGAGGGCCGTGACCAGGTGGCTGCGTGCCGAGCGCAAGCCCCCCGCGATGAGGTTGGGCACATAGCCCAGGCTGGAGATGGCTGCCTGTACACGAATACGTGTGGGCTCGGACACCTGGCTGGGCGTGTTGATGGCGCGAGAGACGGTGATCATGGACACCCCCGCCTGCTCTGCCACTTCGCGCAAGGTCACCACCGGTCGGTTGCGAATAGGTTCCGGTGTCTCTGGCAGGGTACTTGGGGGAGGGCGCGGCATCCGCCGAGTCTATCCACGAAGCGATGATTCCTCAGGACGGGCGCCTCGCTGTTGGTCAGAAACCGCCCAGCAGTCCGTCGTGTGGGGCGCCCGCCGAACCAGTCCTGCTAGATGGCGTACACGTTGATAACGATAGCCCCGGCAGCATGTCCAATCATTGATTGAAATTTGACCGAAATATCGGGCGTGCCAGCGCCGTTGCTCAACTTGTAGATTTCTTCTGTGCTGAATACCGGGATGCCAGGAACGAGCGTCACGTTGGTGAGGCGGTACTGGCCAGGTTGCAGGGTGTCGTAGTTGTTGGGGCTGTTTGCCAAAATGCCTGTCTGGCCAAAGCCGGTTGAGAGAGTGCTGGGCATGGTGCTTCCTTGAAAGTGAATAAGTAATGCGGAGACAGCAGTCAAATGCAATTGCATTGACTCTTGTGTACTGCAGGGCCTTTGAAAAAGAGACCCTTGAGGATGACCTGCACAACTCCCTGCGGTCTGTGATGGCGCGGTCTCGGGCGGTCAACTGCATTGCTTTTCTTGTCAATAGCGCGGCTATTGGCAAGAAAAGACGCCTTGTGCCCCATCCCGATCCGCACGACCACCGCCTCGCGAGGGTTATGCAGGTCTTCCTTAACAGCACGACTTCAGAATATCGAGCGGGTTGGGTGTAAGCGATTACAGTCCATTACGTAGGCTGGAAATCCACGCGCGCGAGCGCAACCATCAGGACAGCGGCAAGCTGCGATGCTGTGCACACCCACCCGGGTGCGATGGGCCGCGAGCCTCTTTTTTTGCACAGTGGGCGCAGATGGCTTTGGCTGAGGGCCACAGGTTCAAATAAGCGCGGTCCGCTGATACCGCTGCTACCGGTTCCGCTTTTTCGCTGGCAAGCGAAGTAGGGTGTGCAGTTACCCAGCCTCAGGTAGATATGCCTTGAAAAGCTGCTCGTGCAAGGCTGTCGGGGAGGGCGTGACCTGCGGATTGCCGAGGTCATAGGGGTAGGCGGGCAGGGCGGTCAGACCCAGGCGCAGAAACCATTGGCGGGTCTCGTCGAACGTTCCGCCGTAGCAACACTGGGTCAGGATGGCACCCGCGATGTTCGCGGTTCCGCACACCGAGAACTGCGCTTCGTTGCTCAGTTGCACCACCACACTGTCGGCAATGGGTGTTGACGATGGCCCGCGCCAGTAGCCAAAGTAATTGCCTTCATCATCCGCCACCACAAAAGCAACGTGGCGACAGACCTCGGCGATGGCCCGAAGGTTCGCAGCAATCTCAGGGTCGGCCCGCTCGGCTTCGCTCAGGTCGCTGGTGTTCAACCAGGGGGCCCAGTCGGCCGCTGTGCCCATATAGACGCCGGTGCGGCGTTGCAGCTCTTCCTGGTGATGGAGAAGGACTGCAAGGTCCTGTGGCAGGGGCTCGCCCTGCAATCGGAGAAGAGAGAACTGTGTTTGGATGCTCATGGGCTGGTTAGGCGGGTGGATGCCTAGCGTAACGCAGACTGCAGGCCAAACGCTCCGGGGCTTCCAAGCGCTTTTCCCATCAATGGGTTAGTGGTCCTATGACTAAGGGTTTTCCATGGTCTTTGATGTGACTGTTAACGTTAACATTTGCCCGTCCAGGCATTCAGAATGCGCCTGTTAATAGGTGTTTGAGGCTTGAATCCGGGTTGATTGATTGAATGAATAGCTGCTTGTATGACCTCTTGCTTTTGGTGAGCGGATGTTCACGTTGGTGCCAGCTCGTCGTCAACCTGGGCACACACCGGTTCACTTTCCCCAACCAAGGCCTCGTAGAAGGCCCTTTCACAACTGTTCAGGAGACCTCCCCATGTTCAAGAAACTGCTGCTGATTGCCAGTACCTGCACCATCGCTCTGGCTGCATCGGCCCAGACCGCCGCCACCCCCTGGCCCGAAAAACCAGTCACCGTCGTCGTGCCTTTTCCGGCAGGGGGCTCCACCGACATGGTGGCCCGCGCCATGGCGCAGCACATGGGCGACAAGCTGGGCCAGAACTTCGTGGTGGACAACCGCCCCGGTGCCACGGGCGCGCTGGGGGCTGGTGCGGTGAAGCGCGCCGCACCCGACGGCTACACGCTGCTGGTGTCGTCGCTCGGTGCGTTTGTGGTGGCGCCGCACTTGCTCAAAAGCGTGCCGTACGACGCCCTCAAGGACTTTGACTACATCACCGTGCCCGTGCAGGCACCCAACGTGCTGGTGGCTGCCCCCAATCAGAAGGCGCGCACCGTGCAAGAGGTGATTGCCCAGCTCAAGGCCAATCCTGGCAAGGTGAGCTTTGCAAGCTCGGGCAACGGCTCGTCGGACCACCTCTCGGCCGAGGTTTTTTGGCAGCAGAGCGGCACCGAAGGCCTGCACATCCCTTACAAGGGCGGCGCACCGGCCATCAACGACCTGCTGGGCGGGCAGGTGGAGTTCTCGTTCCAGAACGTGAACGCCGTGCTGCAGCACATCCGGGCGGGCAAGCTGCACGCGATTGCCGTCACCGGCGACAAGCGCAGCCCCGTGCTGCCCGACGTGCCCACCTTGGCCGAGGCTGGCGTGGCCGGTGCCGAGGTCTACTCGTGGCAAGGCATGGCCGCGCCCAAGGGCCTGCCCGCCGCCGTGAAGAAGAAGCTTTCGGACGCAGCCATCGCCGCCATGAACGACCCCGCCGTGAAGAAGCGCATGCTCGACCAGGGCCTGGAGATCGTGGCCAGCACGCCCGAAGCCTTCACCGCCTACCAGGCGCGCGAATTCGCGCGCTGGAAGACCGTCATCGAAACCCGAAAAATCACTGCCGATTGAGCCTTGTCACGGGGCGCTTTAGCCCGCCCCATCTTCGTTTCCAGACCACCATGACCACCTCCTCCATCCCTTCCGTCGCCAGCACCCCCGTTGTCACCGAGCTGCGCGTGGTGCCCGTGGCGGGCCACGACAGCATGCTCATGAACCTGAGCGGCGCACACGGCCCCTTCTTCACGCGCAACCTGATCATCCTGCGCGACAGCGCGGGCAACACCGGGGTGGGTGAGGTGCCCGGCGGCGAGAAGATTCGCCAGACCATCGAGGACGCGCGATCGCTGATCATGGGCCGCCCCATCGGGCACCACAACGCCGTGCTCAACGCCATGCGCGCGCAGTTTGCCGACCGCGATGCAGGCGGACGCGGCCTGCAAACCTTTGATCTGCGCATCACCATCCACGCCGTCACGGCCGTGGAGTCCGCCTTCCTGGACCTGCTGGGCCAGCACCTGGATGTGCCCGCGGCCGCGCTGCTGGGCGACGGCGTGCAGCGCGAGGCGGTGCAGATGCTGGGCTACCTGTTCTACGTGGGCGACCGCGAAAAGACCGACCTGGCCTACCGCACCGAGCCCGGTGCCGACAACGACTGGTTCCGCCTGCGCAACGAGAAGGCCATGTCGGCCGACGGCATCGTGCGCCTGGCCGAGGCGGCGTACGAGCGCTATGGCTTTGCCGACTTCAAGCTCAAGGGCGGCGTGCTGCGCGGCGAGGAAGAGGTCGAGGCCATCCGCGCGCTGCATGAGCGCTTTCCCGGAGCGCGCGTCACGCTGGACCCCAATGGCGGCTGGTTGCTGAAAGATGCGATTCGCCTCACGCGTGATCTGCACGGCGTGATGGCCTATGCCGAAGACCCCTGCGGTGCCGAAGGCGTGTTTTCGGGCCGCGAGGTGATGGCGGAATTTCGCCGCGCCACGGGCTTGCCCACCGCCACCAACATGGTGGCCACCGACTGGCGCGAAATGGCGCACAGCCTGGCCCTGCAGTCAGTGGACATCCCGCTGGCCGACCCGCACTTCTGGACCATGGCCGGGTCGGTCCGCGTGGCGCAGATGTGCCAGGCCTTCGGCCTGACCTGGGGTTCGCACTCGAACAACCATTTCGACGTCTCGCTGGCCATGTTCACCCACGTGGGCGCCGCCGCCCCGGGCCGCGTGACGGCGATTGACACGCACTGGATCTGGCAGGACGGTGAGCGGCTGACGAAGGAACCGTTCCAGATCAAGGACGGCTTCATCCAGCTGCCCAAGAAGCCCGGCCTGGGCGTGGAGCTGGACATGGACGAGGTCGAGCGTGCCCACCGCCTGTACTTGCAGCATGGCCTGGGCGCACGCGACGACGCAGTTGCCATGCAGTTCCTGATCCCAGGCTGGAAGTTCAACAACAAGGCCCCCTGCATGGTGCGCTGAGGGCTCTTGCGGTCTGGTCGCCGCCACCTTCGGATGCCGAGAGGATGCGCCAAAAACAAAGCCCTCCAGGTGAGGGCTTTGTACATGGGGCAGTGCGGGGCGATCACGCCATCCGGTCTTCGGCGCGACGCCGCGGCAGCTGGCGTTTGACGGACGGGCGCTGCAGCCGCTGCTTGGGGTCTGCACCCTCGGGCAGATCAGTGGCCCGCTGCAACTGCAGGTGGGCTACCAGGCCGCCGGTGCTGGAGTTGGCCAGTGCAAAGATGCCGCCCATGCGCTGCACGGTTTTGTCCACGATGGAGAGCCCCAGCCCCGCGCCTGCCGCTGCGGTGCGCGCAGAGTCACCGCGAAAGAAGGGCTTGGTCAGATTCGACAACTGCTCGGGTGGCACGCCGGGGCCATGGTCGCGCAGTTTGACCAGCACCCAGTTCTCACGGCCTTTGGCGGCAATGTCCACGTTGGTGATGCCGGTGTCCTCGGCCTTGCCGTAGCGCCGCGCGTTTTCGAGCAGGTTGGAGATCACGCGGGCCAGTTCCACTTCGTCGGCCAGCACGTTGAGGTCTTCGGGCACGGACATCGTGATCTGCAGTTCGCGATGGTCTTGCACGGCATAGACGCAGGACGACACCACGGCATGCAGGTTGACCGGTGTCAGCGTGACATGGTCCGGCCGAGCGTAGTCGAGGAACTTGTCGATCGTGGCGTCGAGCTGCACGATGTCTGCCACCATGTGCTCGCGGGCCACTTCATCGGTCACGCTCATCTCGGTTTCCAGCCGCAGGCGCGCCAGCGGCGTGCGCAGGTCGTGCGAAATGCCCGCCAGCATCACGGCGCGGTCCTGCTCCAGCTTGGCCAATTTTTGCGCCATGCGGTTGAAGCCGATATTCACTTCGCGGATTTCGCTGGTCACCACTTCCTCGTCGAGGTGGCTGGCTGCGAAGTCGCCGTCCTTGACGCGGTTGGCCGCGTAAGAGAGCTGCTTGAGAGGCCGGTTGATCAGCCGCGCAATGGCCGCCGCACCGGCCAAGGACAACGCCCCTGCCGTGATCAGCCAGATCAGCCAGGTGCGGCCGCCCGCTGGGCTGAAGCGCGAGCGGTCCATCAGCAGCCAGTTGGGATCGCCATTGATGTTGAAGCCGACCCACAGGCCGGTTTCCCCATTCACGTTTTGCGCCACGATGGTGTCGGGCCCCAGGCGCTGGGTGAGTTCGTCGGTCAGGCGGTTGCCCAGGGCCGTGCCCTCCAGAAGCTCGAACTTGTCGCGCGGCTCGCGCGGCAGGATGCGCACGCCTTCCTGGTCGGCCATGGTCTTGATGAGCGACACACGAGCAATGGCGTCGGAATGCACCAGCGCCGCACGGCTCAGGTTCACCAGCGATGCGATCTGCTGCGCGGTGTGCAGGGTGCGCGGCTCGAACTCCAGCGCCCGCAAGGTCTGCAGCCACGCCAGAATGCTCCCCACCAACAGCAGCGCCAGCAGGAAGAAAGTGCGCCAGAAGAGATTGAGGCCCACACGCGCCCGCTGCTCCCGGGCCTGTCGCAAGGACTCCAGGGGGGCGGGGCTGGTGGCGTCGGGGGAAGCGGTCACGGACTGCCGGACCGATGATGAAGATCTCGACCTCGAATTGCCGTCGGAATTGTGCATACAGGCAAGGAAAGAGGGGTCAGCTGGTTCCGTCCGGCACGAACACGTAGCCTACCCCCCACACGGTCTGGATGTAGCGCGGGGCGGCGGCATCCACCTCCACCAGCTTGCGCAGGCGCGACACCTGCACATCCAGGCTGCGGTCAAACGGCTCAAACTCGCGGCCACGGGCCAGCAGGGCCAGCTTTTCGCGCGAAAGGGGCTGGCGTGGGTGGCGCACCAGCGCCTTGAGCATGGCAAATTCGCCGGTGGTCAGGGGCAGTTCTTCGCCATTGCGCTGCAGTGCTCGGGTGCCCAGGTCGAAGGTAAAGGGACCAAAGGTCACGACCTCGTTGTCGCCCGAGGGGGCGCCAGGCGCTTCCTGTGCGGGGCGGCGGCGCAGCACAGCGTGGATGCGGGCCAACAGTTCGCGGGGGTTGAAGGGCTTGCCCAGGTAGTCGTCGGCACCCACTTCCAGGCCCACGATGCGGTCCACGTCCTCGCCTTTGGCGGTGAGCATGATGATGGGGGTGCGGTCATTGGCGGCACGCAGGCGGCGGCAGATGGAAAGCCCGTCTTCGCCCGGCATCATCAGGTCAAGCACGATGATGTCCACGGTTTCGCGCAGCAGAAGGCGGTTAAGCGCCTTGCCGTCTTCGGCGACCATGACTTCAAAGCCTTCCTGCGTGAGGTAGCGGCGCAGCAGATCACGGATTCGTGCATCGTCGTCCACCACCAGAACTTTGTCGGTGCGATTGGTTGTTGTGGCCATCTTGATCCCAAGTCCAATTTGTAACAGAGCCGATTCTGACCACTTGGAACGCCGAAGTTCGGGTTTTGGGGCTGGGTTTGACCAACTGTTACAAGTTTTGCCCAGCTTCGCACGCGCGGTGGAGGGGCTTCATCGCAACGCATGGGCAGTGCGGTTAAGGTGGTGCCCCGCATGGCCCGGCCCCGGGCCGTGCACCGATATCAAGGACACCTTTGTGATGAAAATTACTACTAAATTGATAGCTGCTGGCGCTTTGATTGCTTGCGCTGGTGCCTCTTTTGCTCAAAATTCTCCACCCCCCGAGCTGCGCAATGTCGTGCAGCTGTCGGCCACGGGCACGGTGGAGGTGCAGCAGGACCTGCTGGTGCTCAACCTTGCCACCAGCAAGGAGGCTGCCGACGCCGCCACGGTACAGACACAGCTCAAGCAGGCGCTGGACGCGGCCCTGACCGAAGCCAAGCGCAACGCCCAACCCGGACAGCTCGATGTGCGTACCGGCCCGTTCGGGCTGTACCCGCGTTATGGCAAGGACGGGAAGATCAACGGCTGGCAGGGTCGTGCGGAGCTGGTGCTGGAAGGCCGCGACTTCGCGCGCATCACGGCCACGGCCGGCAAGATCCAGACGCTGGCCATCAGCAATGTGGCTTTCGGCCTGTCGCGCGAGGCCCGGGCCAAGGTGGAGGGCGAAGCCCAGACCCAGGCCATCGAACAGTTCAAGGCACGCGCGGCCGAACTGGCCAAGGGTTTTGGCTTCAGCAACTACAGCCTGCGCGAGGTGGCGGTGAACAGCAATGAGATGGTGCCCGGGCCACGTCCGCGCATGATGGCCATGGAGGCCAAGGCGGGCTCGTTCTCTGATTCCGCCGTGCCGGTCGAAGCGGGCAAGGCCCAGGTCATCGTGAACGTGTCGGGTTCGGTGCAGATGCGCTGATTTTTTAGGAAATATTGGCCGCCAGCGCTTATCTGGTAAGCGCTGGCAGCTATCAATTTTGCAGTTTACCGGGCGCCTGTGCTGGCATGCCACCAGCGATCAGACGCTCGCGCGTGCTTTCTCACTGCGCTGCCCAGCCGCCATCCATGTTCCATGCCACGCCACGCACATTGTTGGCGGCGGGGGAGCAGAAGAACACAGCCAGCTCGCCCAGTTCTTCGGGCGTGGTGAACTGCATGGACGGCTCTTTTTCGCCCAGCAGCAGCTTCTTGGCGTCTTCGTTCGACAGGCCGTGTTCGGCCGCCTTGGCATCCACCTGTTTTTGCACCAGGGGCGTCAGCACCCAGCCAGGGCAGATGGCGTTGCAGGTCACGCCGCTGGTGGCGTTCTCCAGCGCCGTCACCTTGGTCAGACCCACGATGCCGTGTTTGGCCGCCACGTACGCAGCCTTCTGTGCCGAGCCCACCAGGCCGTGCACCGATGCCACGTTGATGATGCGGCCCCAGTTGGCACTCTTCATGGCCGGCAGCGCCAGGCGCGATGTGTGAAAGGCGCTTGTGAGGTTGATGGCGATCACTGCATCCCAGCGCTCCACGGGGAAGTCTTCCACATTGGCCACGTGCTGGATGCCTGCGTTGTTCACCAGGATGTCCACGCGCCCGAACTGCGCGGCGCTGTACTTCATCATGTCCTCGATGTCGGCCACCCGGCTCATGTCTGCACCGTGGTAACCCACTTTGGCGCCAGCGGCTTCGCCAGCTGCCAGCACCTCGGCGCGGGGGCCATCCACATCGCCAAAGCCATTGAGCACGATGTTGGCACCTTGGCGGGCCAGCGCCTTGGCGATGCCAAGACCAATGCCACTGGTGGAGCCGGTGACGAGGGCGGTTTTGCCTTTCAGCATGTGAGTCTCTCCGAATGAATTACGATGCAACGCAAGAAAAAGTCGGCACGCATGAACGAACAATGGGTGCCGACGGCTCCTGCATTATCGAGCGCTGCCCCCGGATTTCGCACCCATGATTGAACCTACGCTGAACTACGTACTGTGCCCTGGCCCGGGGGCGCCTGTGGTGTCTTCCGGTAACTCCTCCGCATCTGCGGCTACACACCATCGCATGGCGTATTGGGAGTGGAATGCCACGGGCAACCTGGCGCATCCACATGTGGTGGTCTGTGTGCATGGCCTCTCGCGCCAGGGGCGCGACTTCGACACCCTGGCCCGTGCGTTGAGCCAGCATGCCCGCGTGATCTGCCCCGACGTGGTCGGGCGCGGTCAGAGCGACTGGCTGGCTGACCCCATGGGCTACCAGATTCCCCAATACGCCGCGGACATGCTGGCCATGCTGGCCCAGGTGCACCAGCAGGCACCCATCACCACCCTCGACTGGGTGGGCACCAGCATGGGGGGGCTCATTGGCATGGGCATTGCGGGCCAGCCGGGGCTGCCTTTGCCGGTGCCTGTGCGCAGGCTGGTACTCAACGACGTGGGCCCCGTCATCCAGTGGGAGGCCCTGCAGCGCATCGGCTTGTACCTGGGGCAACAGGCGCGGTTCGAGTCGCTCCAGCAGGCGGCCGACGCCATGTGGGCGATTTCCACCAGCTTTGGCCCCCATACACCCGAGCAGTGGCTGGACTTGTCGCGTGCCATGGTACGCGCGTTGCCGGAATCTGCGGGTGGTGGCATCACGCTGCACTATGACCCGGCCATCGCGGTGCCATTCAAAACATTGACGCAGGAGTCTGCCGTGGCCGGTGAGGCCATGCTGTGGCAGCTGTATGACCACATCACGGCCCGCACCTTGCTGTTGCGCGGTGCACAGTCTGACCTGCTCTCTCGCGAAACCGCGCAGGCCATGGCGCAGCGCGGGCCCCGGGCACACGTGGTCGAATTTGAAGGCGTGGGGCATGCTCCCACGCTGGTGGCGGGCGATCAGGTGGCTGCGGTCACCGGCTTTTTGCTTTCGGCGGAAGGTGTTGTGGCCGGATGAAAACCTACCCTCCCGCACAGGCGTCCCACACCCCCCAGGCCGACGCCGTCCCCCAGCTCATTGCCGCTACCGCACACACCCTGCCTGAGCAGGTGAACGCGCTGGCGCGTGCGCGCGCGTTTGCCGAGCCCTTGATGGCTGGCGAAACGCTGGATTCCGGCGAAAACACGCTGGCCCACGCCGATGCCGTGGCTGCCATCCTCAAGGGCATTGGCGGCTCGGAGGCCATGCAGGCCGCCAGCTACCTGGTGCATGCGTGCATTCATCTGAACAAGCCTGAAGAGGTGATCGCCAAGGCCTTTGGTGCCAACTTTGCCGCGCTGGCGGTAGAGACCACCAAGCTCATGCGCGTGCAGCAGCAGGCCCGCACCGCAGAGCACCTGGAAGACCCCGCCGTGCAGACCGAGAACGTGCGCAAGATGCTGCTCGCCTTCTCGCGCGACCTGCGTGTGGTGATGCTGCGCCTGGCCTCGCGCCTGCAGACGCTGCGTTTTCATGCGGCCAGCAAGCGCCCCGTATCGCCCAGCCTGGCGCGCGAGTCGCTGCAGGTGTTTGCACCGCTGGCCAACCGCCTTGGTATCTGGCAGGTCAAGTGGGAGCTGGAGGACCTGTCCTTTCGCTTCCTGGAGCCTGACACCTACAAGGAAGTGGCCCGCCTGCTCGACGAAAAGCGGGGCGAGCGCGAGGTGTACATGGAGCAGCTGCGCGCGCGGCTTGAATCCGACCTGCGCGCACGCAGCATCAGCGCCAGCGTGCAGGGGCGCCCCAAGCACATCTACAGCATCGTCAAGAAGATGCGCGGCAAGTCGCTCAACTTCGATCAGGTGTTTGACATCCGCGCGCTGCGCGTGGTGGTGCCTACGGTGAAGGACTGCTACGCGGCCCTGAGCTGGGTGCACGAGCAGTTCAAGCCCATCGTGGAGGAGTTTGACGACTACATCGCCAAGCCCAAGCCCAATGGCTACCAGTCGCTGCACACCATCGTGCGCGACGACAACGGCAAGCCCATCGAGATCCAGATCCGTACCCAGGCCATGCACGACCATGCGGAGCACGGAGTGGCGGCGCATTGGGCCTACAAAGAGGCAGGCAGCAAGGGCTATGCAGGGGTTTCGGCCACGGGTGAATACGACGCCAAGATTGCGGTGCTGCGCCAGTTGCTGGCCTGGGAGCGCGATCTGTCGGGTGCCTTGCCCAACCGGGGCCTGTTTGAAGACCGCATCTATGTGCTGACCCCAGATGCTGCTGTGGTGGAGCTGCCCCAGGGCGCCACACCGGTGGACTTTGCGTATGCTGTGCACACGAGTGTCGGGCACCGTTGCCGGGGCGCCCGGGTGGACGGCGCGATGGTGCCGCTCAACACACCGCTGCAAAACGGACAGACGGTGGAGATATCCACCGTCAAGGAAGGCCGCCCCTCACGCGACTGGCTCAATGCTGAGCTGGGCTACCTCACCAGCAACCGCGCCAAAGCCAAGGTGCGAGCCTGGTTCAACGCCCAGGCCACGCACGAAACCGTGGCCCGTGGGCGTGAGGCGGTCGAAAAGCTGCTGCAGCGCGAGGGCAAGACGGCCATCAAGCTCGACGATCTGGCGGTGCAACTGGGCTTCAAGTCCGCCGATGCCTTGTTCGAAGTGGTGGGCAAGGATGAATTCTCGCTACGCAACATCGAAACGGTGCTGCGACCGCCCGAGCCGGTTTTGCAGCCCGACGACTATTTGTTGCTCAAGAAAACACGCACCAACGATGCTGCACCCAAGGGCGGCGTGCTGGTGGTGGGCATTGACTCGCTGATGACCCAACTGGCCAAGTGCTGCAAGCCAGCCCCGCCGGACCTGATCCGTGGTTTTGTCACGCGGGGCAAGGGCGTGAGCGTGCACCGGGCCGACTGCAGCAACTTCCGCGAAATGGCCGCACGCAGCATTGAGCGGGTGATCGATGTTGAGTGGGGCTCCACCTCCAAATCGGCTGCACTGGCTGCCGTGTACCCCGTGGACGTCGCCGTGGAAGCCGCCGACCGCCAGGGCCTGCTGCGCGATATCTCCGAAGTCTTTGCACGCGAGAAGACCAATGTGATCGGCGTGCAGACGCAGTCGGTGAAAGGCACGGCGTGGATGACCTTCACGGTGGAGGTTGCCGATTCGGGCCGCCTGAACAAGGTGTTGGGCATCGTGGCCGGCGTGCCCGGTGTGCGCTCCGCGCGCAGACGCTGAGTAGCGGAACAGTAGGCATGGAACAAGAGCCACGAACATCTCTTTGCCGTTTGCTGTGCTGTTTTGAGCGAAGCACCCGATTTTTATGGCTATAATCGTGGTCTAAACAACGACAGGCGCGTAGCTCAGCTGGTTAGAGCACCACCTTGACATGGTGGGGGTCGTTGGTTCGAGTCCAATCGCGCCTACCAAGTTTTTCCCTGAAAGAAACCAGCTTTCAGACCACTGAAAAACTTGTGGAAACCTTGACCAGGTTTCAAAAAGCACAAAGCCACCTTTTTACAGGTGGCTTTTTCTTTGGTCGCGCTCGAATCAGTCCTCTTTTTTATGCGGTGTCGGGCGTCGCGGTCGTTCATCGCCCCGGGGGTACCGACGAACTTCTTTGTTGACTCCTTGCACCCATTGGGTTCACCGAGGGTGACGGCGCCTGCGTGCCTGGCGGCAAATCAATGAATTGGTTTTTGTCTGACACGAAGACGCACGGGGTCGCGATAACTTTGGTGGCTTCAAAGAGAAGGGATGCCACCATGAACACTCCATCCAATTCTTCAAGTGTCCATCAGGGTTTTGTGGACACGGATCCTGAACTGGGTCTGTACGACATCCGGATCTTCTGGCTTGCTGCTCTCGCCGCCATCGTTGCGGTGCTTGCGGTGGCGTACTTCAAGATGGGCTATTGAGGAAGAATGCCCGTGTTCCGGCATGGTTGCTATCGTGGCGACATCTGGCGGGGCTTCTTGTGGGTGCATCGATAGCGCTGCCTTGGCTCAGGCCTTCAACGGGGGCTCTTGCGCGAGTGTTCTTGTCGGTGCTTCAGCCCCCTGTGCAGGCACACGCACTTGTGGAAGGCAGTCCGGGTATTCGCGTTGGATGAACGTCACCAGCGCTTCGCGCACCCTGCACCGCAGGTCGAACGCCAGGCTGGATGATCGTGCGGAGACCAGCACGCGGATCTGGATGGTGCGCTCGGTCACATCGGTGAGCTGCAGCACGTTCACTCGCCTGTCCCACTCTGGTGCGGTTTCCTGCACCCGCTGCAATTCGGCCCGCAGCGGGTCCAGCGGCAGGCGGTAGTCGGCAAACAGGAAAACGGTTCCCAGGATTTCAGAGCTGGTGCGTGTCCAGTTTTGAAACGGGTTTTCTATAAACCACTGCCGCGGGATGATCAAGCGCCGCTCGTCCCAGATGCGCAGCACCACATAGGTGCTGGTGATTTCTTCTACCCGTCCCCATTCCCCTTCGACAATGAGCACATCGTCGATGCGGATGGGCTGGGCCAGTGCGATCTGCAGGCCGGCGATCATGTTGCTGAAGACCGGGCGCGCTGCAATGCCCGCCACAATCCCCACCACCCCGGCTGACGCGAGCAAACTGGCACCTACTTGCCGGGCCCCTGGAAAAGTCATGAGCATGAGCGCGAGGCCCGCCATCACCACGCCGGTCATCGCCGTGCGCGACAGCACGCGTGCCTGGGTGGCGATGCGTCGGGCCGTGAGGTTGTCTTCCACATCTGCGGGGTGTTGGGCAATGACCCCATTGGCCAGGCCGCCAATCGCCGCAATCAGCAGCCAGCAGGTTCCGCCAATCACCGCCAGGCCATTGAGATGGCGGATACCGCCGATGTAAGGCAGATCATCGCTGGCGGCTTGCCATACCAGTTGCAGCGCGATCAACGGCAGCAGAATCCGCATGACCGGTATGCATGCCAGCACCACGGTCTGCACCACGGGGAGGGGGGTTGTTGCGCGGCGCAGAACGACGGCGACCATCCGATGGGCGATGGCTGCCAAGGTCGTGGCAAACAAGGCCGCTACCGCCGTAGCGAGCCAGGGGGAGAGCTGCAAACTTTCGAGCATCGTGTGGAAAGGAGGGCAAACGCCCACTATCGCACCGGCAAACGTATTCAGCTGTCAGACGGTGCGCCGCACCTGTTGATGGGCTGGTGCAGGCCTGTGACGGCTGCGCCTAGCGGGGTGACGCTACCGGGCCTGGCAAGTGTCACCCCGGCGACAGTGGCGCGCAGCTAGTCATCAGGGTATTCCTTTGCTGGTGCCGGGCTGCCCGTTCCCTAGAATGTGCTGCACTGCAATACATGGGCTTCCAGCCCGAGGAGTTCGTCGTGTCCGAACAGAAAAGTGCCGCGCCCAAGTCGGCGCAGCGTGTCATCAAAAAATACCCCAATCGCCGTCTGTACGACACAGACACCTCCACCTACATCACCCTGGCCGAGGTGCGCCAGCTGGTCATGGCCAACCAGCAGGTGGTAGTGCGCGACGCCAAGACGGGCGAAGACCTCACGCGCAGCATTCTGCTGCAGATCATTCTGGAAGAAGAGGCCGGTGGCGCACCCATGTTCACCGAGGCGGTGCTGGCCAACATCATCCGTTTTTATGGCCATGCCATGCAGGGTTTCATGGGCGCGTACCTGGAGAAGAACGTACAGGCGTTTACCGACGTTCAGGCCAAGCTGGCCGAGCAGTCGCAGAGCGTGACGCCAGAGATGTGGGCCCAGTTCATGAGCCTGCAATCGCCCATGCTCAAGGGCATGATGGGCAACTATGTGGAGCAGTCGCAGTCCATGCTCACGCAGATGCAGGAGCAGATGCAAAAGCAGACGGAGCAGATGCTGGGCGCGTTTGGACTCAAGCGGTAGCCTCCCTGAGCCGCTTCGCGGCTTCCCCCCAGGGAGACGCCACCAGCGCGGCGGGGCGGCCCTTGCGCGGTGGCCGCTGGCCTAGGATCGCGCCAGTTTCATAGGTCGCGGCGAGTCGCAGGCATTGCAGGCAATTGCCCGTCCCACCGGTCTGACGCCGGAACTGGGACAATACGGGGATATGAGCGAAGCAATTGCCCCCACCAAAACACCCAAAGTCGGATTCGTCAGCCTGGGCTGCCCCAAGGCGCTGACCGATTCCGAGTTGATTCTCACGCAGCTGAGCGCGGAGGGTTACGAAACCTCCAAGACCTTCCAGGGCGCGGACCTGGTCATCGTCAACACCTGCGGCTTCATTGACGACGCCGTCAAGGAAAGCCTGGACACCATTGGCGAAGCCTTGGCCGAGAACGGCAAGGTCATCGTCACCGGCTGCCTGGGCGCCCGCACGGGCGACGACGGCGGCAACATGGTGCGCCAGATGCACCCCAGCGTGCTGGCCGTGACCGGTCCGCATGCCACGCAAGAGGTGATGGATGCCGTCCACCTGAACCTGCCCAAGCCGCACGACCCGTTTGTGGACCTGGTGCCGGGCAGCTTTGGTATTGCGGGCATCAAGCTCACGCCCAAGCACTATGCGTACCTCAAGATCAGCGAAGGCTGCAACCACCGTTGTACCTTCTGCATCATCCCGTCCATGCGCGGCGACTTGGTGTCGCGACCCATTGGCGATGTGCTCAGCGAGGCCAAAGCCCTGTTTGAAGGTGGCGTCAAGGAGTTACTGGTCATCAGCCAGGACACGTCGGCCTACGGTGTGGATGTGAAGTACCGCACCGGCTTCTGGGACGGCAAGCCGGTCAAGACGCGCATGCTGGAGCTGGTGCAGACGCTGGGCGAGATCGCCGAGCCCTACGGCGCCTGGGTGCGGCTGCACTACGTGTACCCGTACCCCAGCGTGGACGAGGTGATCCCGCTCATGGCCACGGGCCGCGTGCTGCCCTACCTGGATGTGCCTTTCCAGCACAGCCACCCCGACGTGCTCAAGCGCATGAAGCGCCCGGCCAGCGGCGAGCGCAACCTCGAGCGCATCCAGCGCTGGCGCGAGGCCTGCCCCGAGATCGTGATCCGCAGCACCTTTATCGCCGGCTTCCCTGGCGAGACGGAAGAAGAGTTCCAGCACCTGCTCGATTTTGTGCGCGAGGCGCAGATCGACCGTGCGGGCTGCTTTGCCTACAGTGATGTGACGGGTGCTGCTGCCAATGAGCTGCCGGGCATGTTGCCTCTGGAAGTGCGCGAAGAGCGCCGTGCCCGCTTCATGGCTGTAGCCGAAGAGGTGTCGATTGCCAAGCTGCAGCGCCGCGTGGGGGCCACCATGCAGGTGCTGGTGGATTCGGCTCCCGGCCTGGGCCGCAAGGGCGGTGTGGGCCGCACCTATGCGGATGCGCCCGAGATCGACGGCACCGTGCAGCTGCTGCCGCCCGAGAAGATCAGCAAAACCATGAAGGTGGGCGAGTTCACCAAGGCGCGCATTGTCGGCGTGCGTGGGCACGATCTGGTGGCGCAACCCATTTGATAGCTATGTAATTGATAGCTATCTGCGCTTTGTAGATAAGCGCTGGCGGCTAAAAATACCAAAAAAAAAGGCTTCCCGAGGGAAGCCTTTTTTTGTGGTCGTTGACCCGTCCTGAATGAGGTTGACACCTTTCTGTTCATCAGGAAGGAAAGTCAAGTGGACCAATGGGTTAAGAGAACGCAGAAGGACTACACACTGGCCTTTAAGCTGGCGGTGGTGGATCAGGTAGAAAGAGGCGAGCTGACGTACGGGCAAGCCCAGGAGCGCTATGGCATCCAGGGTGCCTCGACCGTGCTGGTCTGGCTGCGCAAGCATGGCCGCCAGGACTGGAAGGCCGCATCATCGGGCTTCGAAG